>Ga0209023_10000133_pt1 | contig 129404 bp, 108 predicted proteins | sample LakOneMetagenome_FD_187468 | JGI IMG/M metagenome (GOLD analysis project Ga0209023, IMG submission 187468) | Freshwater and sediment microbial communities from Lake Erie, Canada (SPAdes) (version 2) | ecosystem: Environmental > Aquatic > Freshwater > Lentic | place: Lake Erie, Canada...
TGCTGAGGTGCAGGTGCTGGCCGAAACCAATCCGACGGCGCCGCTCGCCTTGCTCCGGCCGCAGGGGGCGGTGCCGCGCGGACGCAGCGTGCGGGCCAATATCGAACTGACGCTGGCGCCGGGGCCGGCAGCCGTGCCGGTCCGGCCGGGCGCGAGCACGCCGATAGGCGCAACGCCGGAAGGGGCGCGGACAACGACCGGCCGTAACGCCCGAAGCTTCAATGAACTGGATGCGGCGCATGAAGGTGCGACCACCCGTTCGGCGCGAGGTCGGGCCATCGGCGGCATCGTGCTGGAGCCGGACGCCAATCGTGTCCAGCTCGTGACCTGGAATACCGGCAGCCTCAATCCGGACACGGCGGGCAATCAAACCCACGCCGAACGCCAGTTCGACCACTGGGTCGAGCAGGTCGACGCGGTGCCCGAAGGGCGTACCTGGCTGGGCCGGGTGACCCGCGTGGACATGCATCTGCGTGACTACAGTCCATGCGGGATCTGCTGCAGCATGTTGCGCTCGACGCGGCGCAAATTCCCCAACGCCACCGCCGCCAACATCTACTGGTACCAGCTCTATACGGGCCGCGGCGACCCGACGCGCTGGCACAACCTGCGCGATCTGAACCTGTGGCAATTGCATGCACCGGCCAGTGCCATGCCGGTTGAAGGCAGCCAGAACGGCACGCTGGTGACCCTGGTCAGTTTGCCCAGATAGGCACCCCTGCCCCGTGCTGCGGGCAGAGCAGGGTGGCCACGGTCAACCGGAAAAATCCGGCAAAAATAAAACTTTTGTGAATTTTTTCGAAATTAAATTGATCTGCATCCATTTTAGATGGATTTTCGGATAATTTTTCCACGCGCGTTGGCGCTGGCTTGTCGTTGATTTTTATGATTGAACAGGAAATTTCTCACGCATGATCTCGCCAATATGTTTGACAATGCCATAAAATGCGCGTGCAAACCCTCGACGTGATTTTTGCCATTAAAATAGAAGCTGCCATTTCATGATTCAGTGCTGTGACCACGCTTTCCTGAGGTATCCGCGCCTTCCTGGCGACGCAGGCGACGAACAATTTTCCGTACAGGCACACCATGTTTGACCATCAATCAGGCCCTGAAATATCTGCGCCCATCCCAGAAGCCCGCGCCGGGAGTCGGCGCAAGGCGCGTGTGTATCTGCTCCATGCTGCAGTATCGGAAAGCGTTCTCCCTGCGCCAGAACCCGATGCAGCCTTGCTGCAAAAACTGGTTCGTCGCCGACTGGTGCGCCTCGAGCGTGTCGTCGCCGCACTGAACGGCAAGGTCATTCGGCAGATGCCCCGCGGCCTGCTTGCCGAATTTGAAACTGCCGAGGCTGCCGTGTTGGGGGCCGGCGAAATGCAGCGGCGCTGTGCGGTCATCCCGCAGATTTCCGAGACGCAAATTGCGTTGAACATCGGTATTGAATCCACGGAAGCCATGGCCCGTTCCGCCGATTCGATTGACCCGGCCGAGCTCGTGGCGATCAAGTTGGCCAGTATGCTGGGTGAGGGCAGCGTGGTGGTGTCGGCGGCGGTCATGAATGCGCTTTCACCCAGCCTGCGCAAAGCGGTTTCCCGGGTGGCAGATGACGGGATCGACGTTGCTGCCCATTCAGTGAATTGGGAAATGCTGCCGATGCTCAAGCTCCCTGCGGCCACTACCCAAAAGGCGCCGGAGCTGATTGTCCCGCCGGTTCAAGGGCATGCTTCCGTGGCGTTTTCGCTGGCAGGCATCCAATTCAGTTTCGGGAGCAATCACCCGGTAATCACCATCGGGCGCGATCCGGTCAATGACATCATGGTCAACGATCCCAAAGCCTCGCGGCAGCATTGCAAGATCATTTTCCAGCATGATGGCTATCTGTTGGTGGATGTCAGTACCAACGGTACCTTCATGGCGGTCGATGGCGGCAAGCCGCGGATCATCAGAAATGCCATGCTGCCATTGCCCAGGAACGGCTGTATCAGCCTTGGCCATCCGTCACGGCCGGGTGATAGCGCCGTCCTGAAATTCGAGATCAGAACCGAGATATCCTGAGGTCGGGTGCCAGGTCGAATGACGGGCGGCCATTCGGCTACGCAGATTATTGCCGGGACGTGGCCGTTGTGCCACCGAGTAGTGCCGCCAATACCTGTTCGGTGGCCGGTGGCGTTGTTCCTGCCTGCTTGAGCCAGACAAAACGCTTGTCCGGCGCGCCGCTCGTGGCGGCGCGGGCACTGTCGAGATGGGTGTGCTCGTTGATGAGAACGACGACCCGGGGATCGCCCGGCAACGCGCCCAGTTCGCGCAGTTCATGCAAACAACCTTCGTTCGATGACTGGAAATTACGCAAGTCCATCAGAATGACGTCGCTGATGCGCAGCAACGCGGCCAGCGCCACTTTCCAGGTGCTGTCGTGGCAATAGCATTCATTGACGCGATAGCGACCGTCGACATCGCTCTCCCATTCAAAGGCAGCCAGCCGTCGGGGAATGTCGGCGGGTTGGCGAATGAAGCGTTCGCCCAGGCGGCCATCCAGAAACGTAAAAATATCGTCCGCATCAATCGTCCGATCGACCAGATCGGTACCGGCGATCAGGACCGTATTGCCGGTCAGGCGCCAGCGTTCGATCACCCGGTCGAACAGATCCTGCACATTGGCGTCCTGCTGGAAGACGCGCAGTACGAGCAAGGTAGGGGGGCGCCCTGTTTTACGGGCACCGATGGTTCGCTGCATCAGCCAGGCGCCGAGAGGAATCCACAGCAGGGGCAGGAAATAGACGACTGTGGCCCAGCCCAGATCGGCCATGGCGCCCAGCGCCGGGCCGGTCAGGGCGATGACCCACACGGCGGTGAGCAGATAGAACAGCTCGGAAATCCTGCGTTGGGCATAGGCGCGGGCCAACCATCGGCCGATGGCCCGTGCCGGCCACCAAGCCAGCACCCAAGGCAACAAGGCGAAAAGCGTGATGCCGGCCACCGGACTGAACCAGCGCAGCAGCCAGTCGATCAGCGGGCTTTGTGCGTCGACGAGGCGGGCCAGAAGGTCTACGCCTGCCTGCGACGACCAACTGAGCAGAATGAACAAGGGCGCCAGCCACGGTCCGACGGCGCGGGTGGCGCCGCCCAGACACAGCGAGGTGACCACGATCAGCGGCAAGCCGATGTCAAACAGCATCCATTGGAAAATCTGCGCGAAGCTGACGGCTTCGGTGGTGCGCCAGGTCAGCAAGGCGACGGCACCGGCGAACCACAGCAGCAAGGCGCCGACCAGTTGCCGACGCCGCCAGCGGCTGAGTACGGCAATGACCGGCACTACAGGCCAGGTGTAGGCGGCGCCGAGTGTGCTGACGGTGAGTATGGTTATCGGCCCATCGGCCACGATCTGCATGATCAGCGTGCGGGTCAGCGCCATGAGTACGCTTAGCCCGACGAAGGCGCCTATCAGGTGGCGATAGGCATGATGATTGTCATCCAGACTGACGGCAAATGCCGGAATGTCCATGGACGAGGGGAATCCCGGTGGTTGAGCGTCTGCTGTGGACAACGGGGGATCCAGCGGCATTTTCATCAGCCGCTTCATCACCGCACGGTAGCGACTGGCCACGAACAGCGCGCTGACCAGCGACAGCAGTGTGGCGATGATCAGCAGGGTCGCGATTTTGCCGGAGAGCATGGCTCAGTCCTGGCTAAAAATCTGGCGGGAATGGCAAGGCGTCATGGCGAGGCAGTGGCACATGAAGACGTCTCCTGAGATTGAAACGTTAGCTTACTGGATGACCGCAATCCTTTCGGGAAGTTTTGAAAACGTCATGGCGTGCATCAACCGAACTTTGTCGCGATGCATGGTCTAATTTTCGCGAGGCGTGCGGATGCCCATCCGGCTCTGTCAGTCCGACGTTCCCCTTACTGTCAATGGAGGCCAACAATGCCCAAATGGATCAATCTGCTGTTTCTGTCCTTCGCTACCGCAGCGGCGGGCGAAGCCTTCTTTTTTACCTTCATCGATCCGAAGCTGCTCTACCTGTTTGGCGAACCGGTGAATTGGAGTCCGACCGTGGTTTACTCCGTCGGTTTCTTCATGTTCTGGTGCCTCACCAGCATCACCGCAGCCCTCGTCGCCCTGATGCTGAAACCCGGCAGCGAAATCAACCAGGGACATCAGCATGGAGCGCATCCCGCCCGCGGCCTGTAATGTAATTACAACACCTGTTGCCGACTCCGCATCAAAAGCCGACCGTGGGGCGCATTGAAATTTTGGGGGCAATGGATTGCGAAGCCGCCCGGGGGATGTCCAGGCGGTTTGCTACGGTCAACCGGGAAAAAGTCCAAAAATCGAAATTTCCGGGGCGACGCTGGATCGGTGTTGACGCGTCATGGTGTATCGAGCGACGGGGCAGACCTTGCGAAAGCGTTGATGCGGCTTGGTCGCAGAAGTCTGGATCGCGTGCCTATTTTGGCAGCCATTTCCAGATGATCTCGAATAGCACATCCGGATCAACAGGCTTGGTCACAAAATCATTCATCCCGGCGGCCAGGCATTTGCGACGGTCATCAGAGAAGGCGTTTGCCGTTAGCGCGATGATCGGGGTGTGCAGGTCCGGGCGCTGTTCGCGGATACGGTGAGCTGCTGCCATGCCGTCCAGTATCGGCATCTGCACATCCATCAAGATCAGATCGAAGGGGGTTGCCAGTGCCATGTCAACGGCCTGTTGACCGTTGTCGGCCACGTACACATCCAGTGACGCTTCTTCGAGCATTTCGCGGGCAATCATTTGATTGATCGGTTCATCCTCAACCAGCAGGATACGGCTACCCGCTTTGTGTTCTCGGAGCAAGGCGTCCCAGGGACGCTTTTCTTCCTTCAAGTGCGGGTTCTGGTTATCTTCAGCGATCAAAAGCTGGCCGACAATTTCACGCAGGCAGGTCAGGCTAGCCGGCTTCTGCAATACCGCCGCATAACCGGCTGATTTGGCTTCGTCACAAATACTGTGAATGGCTGCGGCCGTGATCAATACGCAATGCGGCTGGTGTCTCAGCGGCAAGGCCCGGATTTTCGCGATGACTTCCAGCCCGTTCAAATCGGGCATGTGAAGATCAATAAAGGCGATTCCAAACGAATGCAGTTCGCGGTCGGCAATTTGTATGGCGGTTAATGCCTCTTGACCGGACATCACCGCTATCGGGTTGAGTCCGATACGTTTGAGCAGCTGTGAATGGATCGCCTGCGTCAATGGCAAGTCGTCCACGACCAGAGCCGACACGCCTATCGCTTCCGGCACAATGAATTCCGGGCCGGCAGTTTTGACTTTTCCGAGTCGGGCGGTAATCCAGAAAGTACTTCCGACCCCCGGCGTGCTACGCACTCCGACATCACCATTCATCATGCGTGCCGCATGCTTGGCAATTGCCAGTCCCAGACCTGTTCCTCCGTAGTTTCGCGTGGTGGATTGATCGGCCTGCTCAAACACCTCAAAGATTTTTGCTTGGGCGTCCGTCGGAATGCCGATGCCGGTATCTTCAACCTCGAACCGGACAATCAAATCCGTGGCCGTTTCCGCATCGATCTGACCGCGCAAGGTAATCGATCCATGCTCGGTGAATTTGACTGCATTGCCGAGGAAATTGATCAAGACCTGGCTCAGTCGGGTGGGGTCGCCATGCAGGACCACGGGTAATGTCCTGATATCGACGATGAGTTCCAGGCCTTTGGCCTGGGCGCGCATGCCGATGACGCTACTGACCCGCCGGATCATGCCTTCCAGTTCGAAATCGAGCTCTTCCAGGGAAGCCTTGCCGGACTCGATTTTGGAGATATCGAGGATATCGTTGATGACCGATAACAGATGGTCGGCCGAAGCAGAAATCTGTGCGAGTTTTTCAAGTTGTCCGGGCGTTGTAATCTCTTTGCGCAATAAATGGGTGAGTCCGACGATCGCATTCATCGGGGTGCGAATTTCGTGGCTCATGTTGGCAAGAAAAATCGACTTTGCCTGTGATGCGGATATCGCGCGTTCTCGCTCCTTCAGGGCTTCCTCGGTGCGCTTGCGGACTTCCTCCTCCAAGAAGCTGCGATAGCGCTGAAGCTCGACCTGCATTGAATGGGTGTCTGAAATATCCCGCCCGACGCCCCGATAGCCCAGAAAATCGCCCTGTTCGTCAAAGAAGGGGATGCCGCTGATGCTGAACCAATAGGTCACGCCCGTTGGCGCCACGACGCAATATTCGAAATCCCGAAAAGCAAGTTGCGCGTTCAGCGCCGCAAAATGTTGCTCCCAATGTCCCGGGGGATTGTCGCCCTGTTGTGTGGCCAGCTCCCATCGAGATTTCCCCATCAGGTAGTCAATGGGGACGCCCACTTTCGACTCGATATCATTGGACAGGTAGGTAAATCGATGGTCAGTATCCGTCTCCCAGAACCAGTCAGCCGAACTGCGTGAAAAATCATGCAGTCTCTCGTTCGATAGATTGGTTTCCGAATTGCTCATTGCCGGGAAGCCTTGTCAAAAATGAGGTAATACTTGTTACAAACATCGGTCGCGGGGCCTTAATCCATTCTACAGGGGAAATTGATTGTGATCTATTTGTTATTGTTGTCATATTCTGAGCGGTGCCACGGTGGCTGAGCAACAGACATGTAGCTGATTTCAGACAATAAAGTCGTGCACATGCGTTACTTTCTCATGTATCAGTTCCTGGGCGGATGGCTGCAGTTGCATGACAGGACAGCCGCCGATCTGAGGTGCGAACGAGGGCATATCGCCCGATAACCGTTCGATTCTGGCGATCAGGCCCGCGGCTGGAAGATCACGCGACCCATGACCCACCCTGCTTGGCGTTGCGTCAGTCTGTTTTGCCACTGCGCTGCACCGTTGATTTGGACATCGCGATTGCGCGTCAACCTCCGCTGACCGGTCATGTCCGGTATCCGTGAAGTGAGCTTGGCGGGATTGAACTACTGCGAGAACTGGGTATCTGTTAACAGCCCTCCCCCGAATTCAGCCTTTCGCCGTGTGCTTGCACGTGCAAGGCCGGGACCCGTCCGATGCGAAAAGGAATTCCATGGCCAAGGCCGCTACTGTTCATTCACCGTCATCCCGCCATGATGTCTTGCCGGGCCGCCTGCGCCGTGCGCTATGGCGATTTTTGCCATTCATCGGTGGCCTGCATGCCTACATTGGCTGGCGCCTGCTGCCTGCTTTTGATCTTGGCGCGGCAGGCCTGACGCTGGCCATTGGCGGGTTGGTGATATCGACCTTTTTGGTGCCGCTTGGCCTGCTTGGGCGCTTTCTGGTGGCTCGTCAGACGCTGGCGGACCGGCTCAGTTGGCTGGGGGGGCTGGCGATGGGGCTGTTTTCTTCGGTGCTGGTATTGACGGTGCTGCGCGACCTCGTTCGGCTGGTCGCTGATGCGCCGTCGCTGGCCGAGCCCACGGCGATTGCCGTCCTTGGTCTGGCCAGCCTGTTGTCGCTGGTCGGTTATGTCAATGCGCGGCGGGTGGCTCGTGTTGTTCATGTCGATATTCCGCTGGCCGGTCTGCCGCAAGCGCTGGTGGGATTCCGGATTGTCCAGCTCAGCGACATTCACGTCGGGCCGACGATCAAGGGCGACTACGTTCAGGCCATTGTCGACCGCGTCAATGCGCTGGATGCTGATCTGGTCGTCATCACCGGCGATGTGGTCGATGGCAGCGTCGAGCAGTTGCACCCACATACCGCGCCGCTTGGCAGCATGCATAGTCGGTATGGCAGCTATGTGGTGACCGGAAACCATGAATATTATTCCGGTGCGGCGGACTGGATGCGTGAATTTGAACGTATCGGCCTGCGCGGGTTGCACAACCGTCATGTCGTCATTGGCCACCATGGCGCCCGCTTTGTGCTGGCCGGTGTGACAGACTTTTCGGCCGGGGCCTATGATGCGGCGCAGGTCAGCGATCCCGTTGCGGCACTGGCTGGCAGTCCGCCCGATGTGCTGCGCATTCTCCTGGCGCATCAGCCTCGCTCGGCGACGGCTGCCGAAGCGGCCGGCTTTGATCTTCAGCTTTCGGGCCACACCCACGGTGGCCAGTTCTGGCCATGGAATCACTTCGTCCCCTTGCAGCAGCCTTTTACGGCCGGCTTGCACCGCCTGGGTCAACTGATGGTTTACACCAGCCGTGGTACCGGCTACTGGGGTCCGCCCAAGCGTTTCGGCGCGCCATCGGAAATTACCGTATTGCGACTGACCATGGCCTGATTGGGGGATGGACCGGTCGGCAATGCTGGCCGCGTTGAGCGACGCTCGAGCAAAAATCCGCTTGCAGGGGATGTCCACGGTCGACCGGAAAATAGGGCCAGATTTGAAATGTCCTTCGTGACCATTCAGCCCGGGGAAGCGGGTTGGCGATCAGTCTGGCGGCTGGGCCCGATGCGGGAACGCGCGGTCGGACTGACGTAGATGGTACAACCACGCATCGATCAGGTAGTGGCGAAACGCGCCATCTCCGATGTGGCCAATGCCGAATGCTGGCCGCTGCCGGACCAGCATGGTCAGCCGTACGTGCGGTACTTGTGGGGACTGTCGAATACTGCCAGGCTACAGGCATCCGCTTTGGTTGCGTGCCTGATGTTCGATTTGTTTCTGTTGGCTGAGACTGAATGGCCGTTCGGCGCTCGACGATGCTCTCCGCAGAAGGCTGCAGGCCATGCTCCAGCTAGCTTGTTGATGTTGTTGGTGCAAGGGTTTTTCGAGGTCGACGCTGAAGGCTGTTTTCATGGGGGCCGGGGGAAAAAGTTGGAAGTGTGCAGTCATCATGTGACCGTGGCGAGCACGGTCAGTTCCCGGATTTAAGAAATACCGATCACGCTGTGTCAGCCGCAATGCACCCTCACCTTGATTTCATTCGACCAGACGGTCACGCGCCGCCAGTTTGGGGAAAAGCTTGAGCCAGAGCAGGGCAATGGCGATGGTGCCGACGCCGCCCAGGACTACCGAGCCGACCGGGCCGAGCAGGGCGGCCGTAGCGCCGGATTCGAATTCGCCAAGCTGGTTCGAAGCACCGATGAAAATCGAGTTGACGGCCGAGACACGGCCGCGAATCTCGTCCGGCGTGTCCGCCTGGACCAGCGTTTGGCGGATGACGACGCTGATGTTGTCGACCGCACCGGTAACGGCCAGCGCCAGGAGCGAGAGCCCGAAGTGGGTGGATAGCCCGAAGACAATGGTGGCGACGCCGAAGATGGCCACCGAGGCGAGCAGGATGTGGCCGGTGTGGCGATGCACTGGCCAGCGGAGCAACGCGAGCGACATCAGGAAGGCACCGGCAGCGGGGGCTGCCCGCAGCAGGCCGAGGCCTTCCGGGCCGGTGTGCAGGATGTCGCGGGCGAACATCGGCAGCAGAGCGGTGGCGCCGCCGAGCAGCACGGCGAACAGGTCGAGCGTGGTGGCGCCGAGCAGGATTTTGTTCTGCCAGACGAAATGAACGCCGGCCAGCACGGTACGCAGGCTGGTCTGGCCGGGTGGCGGGGCCTGGCTATAGCGGACGGCCAGCATCAGTCCGCCGGCGACCAGCAGGAGGACGGTGCTGGCCGAATAGACGGCCGTGGCGCCGAGCACATAGAGCGCGCCGCCGAGAGCCGGGCCGCCAATGATTGCCGCCTGCATGGCGCTGGCGTTCATGGCAATCGCATGGCCGAGCAGGCGTTGCGGAATGAGTAGCGCGATCAGCGCCTGCTGCGCCGGCATCTGGAAGGCGCGGGCGACGCCGAGAATGATCGACAGGCCGAGAATCAACGCGCGCGATTCGCTGCCGCTCTGCGTGGCGACGAGCAGGCTGACGGCCACCAGCGCCTGGCTGAACATGCAGGCGGCGTAGATGCGGCCACGGTTGAAGTGATCGGCGACATGACCGGCCGGCAAGGTGAGCAACAAGGCGGGAACAAACTGGAACAGGCCGACCAACCCAAGATCCCAGGCGCTGCCAGTGATGTCGTACATCTGCCAGCCGACAGCGACCATCAGCATCTGGTTGGCGACCATGCCGATAAAGCGCGAGCCGGAGAAAAAGGCAAAGGAGCGGTACTTGAAGAGCTGCGCGAGGTCGGGGCTGAGCATTGTGGGGTGGTGATTGCCGATCAAGACTGGATGGTGCAGTGCTGCGGATGACTCTGTCGACGGCTTTGGGCGCTGATTGTTCCGTGAGTGCGCTGTTGATGACTGCGTGATCGGATCGCTGCGGTCAACCGGAAAAAGTGACCAGAATTCAAATCGGGTGACGCGAAGCATGAGATCGAGTCCGGCCTAGCTATTTTACGGGGCCATTCCGTCATGAAGCAGTCCGATTGATTGCGATTGAATCGCCAGCCTGATAGAGTGCTTTTATCATTATTAATGAATTTTGCGGCTTGGCCGTATTTTCACATTGTTCAGGGTGCTTATCCTATTATGACTATTGATTCTCAGGCGATCGACGCCACGGATTTCGACGACGCTGATCCGACGCACGGCTTGGCCCGCGAAAACGAACGACTGCGTGAGGAACTTGCCGAGGCGCGGGATCAGATCCGTATGTATCGGGCGCTGGGCCAATGCCTGGCGCAGTTCAGCGTTTCATTTGCCGAATCCCAGAAAAGCATGGCCGAGATGGCGGCCTCGATGCAAAGCGAGCGTGATCGGGCATCCGACGCGGCCAGCGTGTCGGCAAAAACGCGGGCGACCGTCGAGGAAATGTCCGGCAAGCTGGAAACGCTGGCGGATGATTCATCGGCGACCGTGGAAGACGTCGATTCACTGCATGCGCAGAGCCGGAAAATCAGCCAGATTGTCGAACTGATCCAGCAAATTGCTGCGCAGACCCATTTGCTCTCAATGAATGCTGCGGTCGAGGCAGCGCGGGCGGGGGATCAGGGACGCGGCTTTGCGGTGGTGGCCAAGGAGGTTCAGGCGCTGTCGGCAAAAACCGATGGTGCAACCAAGGAAATCACGCCGCTGGTCCGTGCCATCCAGAGCGAATCGACGCAGGTCAAGGCGCGCATGGATACGCTGTCTTCCCAATCCCGGGAATTCAGTGTCAACGGGCATGGCATGGCGCGCGACATGGGGCAGGCCCTCGATCTGGCCCAGAAGATGGAAAACGCGATCAGTACGTCCGCCTTGCGGACTTTCGTCGAACTGGCCAAGCTGGACCACCTGATCTTCAAGTTCGAGATCTACAAGGTATTTTTCGGGCTGTCCGACAAGGCGGCCAACGACCTTGCTGCCCACACCGGATGCCGTCTGGGCAAGTGGTATTACGAGGGCGAAGGGCGAACGCTCTATGGAAAATTGCCGGGCTATCGCGATATCGAAACGCCGCACAAGGAGGTACACGCCTTTGGCAAGGAGGCGCTGACGCTGCGTCTGTCCGGCGATATTCGCGCTGCTGTGCAGGCGATTGCCCGTATGGAGCGGGCCAGTATCGGTGTCGTCAACGGGCTCGAAAAGATGGCCTCGTCGGGAAGCAAAGGTCAGCTTCGCTAGAGCGCTTTCCCGGCATGTCGCACCTCAAAAAAATGGCCGCAATCTGCGGCCATTTTTTTCGGGGATTATTCCGTTTATTTGACGATCTGGTTCAGCTCGCCCTTGGCATAGCGTTCGGCCATTTTTTCGAGTGACATTGGCTTGATCTGGCTGGCGCGGCCGGCGCAACCGAAGGCTTCGAAGCGGGCCAGGCAGATCTTTTTGGCGGCTTCGCGGGCCGGCTTGAGGTAGTCGCGCGGGTCGAACTTCGACGGGTTTTCGGCCATGTAGCGGCGGATGGCGCCGGTCATGGCGAGCCGGATGTCGGTGTCGATATTGATTTTGCGGACGCCGTGGGCGATGCCCTTGACGATTTCCTCGACCGGCACGCCGTAGGTTTCCTTCATGTCGCCGCCGAATTCGCGGATTTCGGCGAGCAGTTCCTGCGGCACGCTGGAGGAGCCGTGCATGACGAGGTGGGTGTTCGGGATGCGGGCGTGGATTTCCTTGATGCGATCGATGGCGAGGATGTCGCCAGTTGGCTTCTTGGTGAACTTGTAGGCGCCGTGGCTGGTGCCAATGGCGATGGCCAGCGCGTCGCAGTTGGTCTGCTTGACGAAATCGGCCGCTTGGTCAACATCGGTCAAGAGCTGTTCGCGGGTCATGTGGCCGTCGGCGCCGTGGCCGTCTTCCTTGTCACCCTTCATGGTTTCGAGCGAGCCGAGGACGCCGAGTTCGGCTTCGACCGACACGCCGATCGAATGCGACAGTTTGACCACTTCCTGGGAAACGGCGACGTTGTAGTCGTAGGAGGCAACGGTCTTGCCATCGGCTTCCAGGGAGCCGTCCATCATGACCGAGGTAAAACCGGAACGGATGGCGGCCATGCAGACGGCCGGGCTCTGGCCGTGGTCCTGGTGCATGACGATGGGCAGGTTGGGATAGGCTTCGAGGGCGGCCAGGATCTGGTGGCGGAGAAAGGGTTCGCCGGCGTATTTGCGGGCGCCGGCCGAAGCCTGCATGATAACCGGGGCATCGATCTGGCTGGCGGCTTCGCAGATGGCCCAGACCTGTTCCATGTTGTTGACGTTGAAAGCGGGCAGACCGTAGCCGTTTTCGGCAGCGTGGTCGAGCAGTTGGCGCATGGAGACGAGCGGCATGGGAACTCCTGTTCGGTGGCTTGATAAGTTAATTGGACTATTTTACAGGGCTAGGCGACTTGGTGCTCGCCGACCCGGACGATCTTCAAGGTGTTGGTGCCGCCGGCGCAGCCGATGGGTTCGCCGATGGTCAGGGCGATCAGTTCTCCCTTTGCTACGACACCACGATCGATGAGGAGTTGCTCGGCTTCGGCCAGCAACAGGTCGCGATCGGTGTGCTGCTGGTTCATCAACAGCGGGCAGACGCCGCGATAGAGCACCATGCGGCCGACTGATTCGGCATCCGGCGTCAGCGCGTAAATCGGCACGCCGGAATTCATGCGGCTCATCCACAGGGCGGTCGAGCCGGACTGGGTGAGGGCGGCGATGGCCTTGACCTTGAGGTGATGCGCCGTCCAGATGGCGGCCATGGAAATCGACTGGTCGATGCGGGTAAAGACGCGATCGAGAAATTCGCGGTCGAGCGTGATTTCGGCCGAACGCTCGGCTTCGACACAGATGCGGGCCATCGATTCGACAACTTCAACCGGGTATTTTCCGGCTGCGGTTTCCGCCGACAGCATGACCGCATCGGTGCCATCGAGTACGGCGTTGGCGACGTCGGACACTTCGGCCCGGGTGGGTACCGGCGACAGGATCATCGATTCCATCATCTGCGTCGCGGTGATGGTCAGCTTGTTCTTGTCGCGCGCCATGCGGATCATCTTTTTCTGCAGCGCCGGCACCGTCGCATCCCCCACTTCGACGGCGAGGTCGCCGCGGGCGACCATGATGCCGTCCGAGGCATCGAGGATTTCGGCCAGATTGGTGATGGCCTCCACGCGCTCGATCTTGGCGATCAGTACGGCGGTGCTGCCGGCAGCACGCAGCAGCTGGCGCGCCATGTACATGTCGGCAGCGCTCTTGGGGAAGGAGACCGCGACGAAATCAACACCGATCTGAGCGGCTGTCTTGATGTCATCCATGTCCTTGGCTGTCAGCGCTGGCGCCGTCAGGCCGCCGCCCTGGCGGTTGATGCCCTTGTTGTTCGACAGCTCGCCGCCGACCAGCACGCGCGTCTGGATTTCATGGCCGCGCACGCCCGTGACCTGGAGTTTCAGTCGACCATCGTCGAGCAGGAGAATGTCGCCGCTGACCACGTCTTTGGGCAGATCCTTGTAGTCGAGGCCGACGCGTTCCTGATTGCCGAGCGCACACTGCGCATCGAGAACGAAGGCTTCGCCGACGAGCAGCGTGATCTTGCCGCTCTCGAACTTGCCGACCCGGATTTTCGGCCCCTGCAGGTCGCCGAGGATGCCGACAGTGCGGCCATGCTTGGCAGCGGCAGCCCGGATGCCCTCGGCACGGGCCTTGTGGTCATCGGCCGTACCGTGAGAAAAATTCATCCGGACGACATCGATGCCGGCTTGCACCATGCGCTCGAGAATGTCGGGCGACGATGAGGCAGGGCCTAGCGTGGCAACGATCTTGGTGTGGCGTAACATGTCTTCTCCATCCCTGTTTTTATTTGGTTTTTTGGCTTTTTTTCCGGTCGACCGTAGCAGTGATACTACGGTCGACGTCTTGCGGGATTATTTCGCGGCACGTTCTTCCAGCACAGCGATGGCCGGCAGGGTCTTGCCTTCGAGGAATTCCAGGAAGGCGCCGCCACCGGTGGAAATGTAGCCGACGTCATCCGCAATATGGAACTTGGCGATGGCCGCCAAGGTGTCGCCACCGCCAGCAATCGAGAATGCTTCGGAATGGGCAATGGCGGAAGCCATCATCTTGGTGCCGCCGGCGAACTGCGGCAGTTCGAAGACGCCCACCGGGCCGTTCCAGACGATGGTGCCGGCGTTGGCAATGATTTGCGACAGCATGGCGGCGGTCTTCGGGCCGACGTCGAGGATGCGGTCATGGACATGCACGTCATCGACCGAGATCTTGTTGGCGCGGGCCAGGGCAGAGACTTCGTCAGCGACGACCACGTCGACGGGCAGCGGCACTTCGGCGCCGCGTTCCTTCATTATGTCCATGATGGCGTGCGCTTCCTTGACCAGATCGGCTTCGGCCAGGGAATCACCGATCCGTTTGCCGGAGGCGAGCAGGAAGGTGTTGGCAATGCCACCGCCGACGATCAGCTGGTCCACCTTGCTGGCCAGGGACTTGAGGATGGTCAGCTTGGACGACACCTTGGAGCCGCCGACGATGGCGACCAGCGGACGCTTCGGATTGCCCAGTGCCTTGGTCAGCGCGTCGATTTCGGCGCCCATCAGAATGCCGGCGCAGGCCACCGGCGCGAATTTGGCGATGCCGTGGGTGGTTGCTTCGGCGCGGTGGGCGGTGCCGAACGCATCATTGACGTAGATGTCGCAGAGCTTGGCCATCTTCTGGGCCAATTCTTCGTTGTTCTTTTTTTCGCCCTTGTTGACGCGGCAGTTTTCGAGCAGGACGACTTCGCCGGGTTTCACGTCGAAGCCACCGTCGACCCAGTCGGTGATCAGGCGAACGGAGGTGTGCAACATCTGGCCCAGGCGCACGGCGACCGGCAGCAGGCTGTCGTCGGGCGTCAACTCACCTTCGGTCGGTCGGCCGAGGTGGGAGGTGACCATGACCGCCGCACCTTTTTCCAGGCAGTACTTGATCGACGGCAGCGAGGCGCGGATGCGTGTGTCCTCGGTAATGTTACCGGCTTCGTCCTGCGGCACATTGAGGTCGGCGCGGATGAACACGCGCTTGCCGGATACATCGAGGTCGGTGAGTTTGATGACGTTCATGGTTTTTCTCCAGTGTTTGCTGAGTTATTTTTGAGCGGGCCACAGGCGCGACCAGTGGTCGGCCACTTCAAGCATGCGGTTGGCGAAGCCCCATTCGTTATCGAACCAGACAAACAGGTTAACCAGATGGGTGCCGGCGGTGCGGGTCTGGCTGCCATCGACAATGGCCGAATGGGGGTCGTGATTGAAATCGATCGAGGCATGGGCCGCCTCGGAATACGCGATCAGCCCTTTGAGCGGGCCGCTGGCGGCGTCGGCCAGAAGCGCGTTGATACTGTGCGCCGACACCGGGCGCTGCGTGCTCAGGGTCAGGTCGATGGCCGAGACATTCAGGGTCGGCACGCGGATGGCTTTGGCTTGTACCTTGCCGGCCAGTTGCGGCAACAGGCGTTCGATGCCACGGGCCAGACCGGTCGACACCGGAATGATCGACTGCATGGCCGAACGCGTGCGGCGCAGGTCGTCGTGGTGATAGCCGTCGATCAGCGGCTGGTCGTTCATTACGGAGTGCAATGTGGTCAGCAGCGCTTGATCGATGCCGATTTCGCGATCGAGCAGATCCAGCACCGGCACGATGGCATTGGTCGTGCAGGAGGCTGCAGAGACCAGTCGCTCGTGGCCGGTCAGGCTGTTCTGGTTGATGCCGGCGACAATGGTCGCATCGACGTCATCGCTGCTGGCGCCGGGGTGCGAGAGCAATAGCCGCGGACAGCCGGCGTTGATGAATTTGACCAATTCTTCCCGTCGACCGTAGCAACCGGAGGCTTCGATCAACAGGTCGATATCGAGGCCGCGCCAGTCGACATCCTGCGGCTTTCTGGCATGGCTGACGTGAATCGGGTGGCCGTCAATCAATAGCGCGGCATCGCCAATATCGACCTGCCCGGGAAAGCGACCGTGCGTCGAGTCGAAACGCGTCAGGTAGGCCATGCTCTCCAGATTGGCCGGTTCATTGACCGCGACGACCTCGAGATCGTGGGGAACGCTTGATTCGCGGAGCGCGCGGAGAAAACAGCGACCGATACGGCCATAGCCGTTGATGGCAAGACGCAGGGGCATGAGGTTTCGGTCGTTATCCGTAGCTTATTTTGCCGGCTCGCCAGTGGCGTCCGGGTTGTACTCGATATACACCAGCTTGGTCGGTGCGCCGCCCTTGCAGATGCGAAAGGGGAGTTGCCGGATATCGGCATTGAAATCGAGTTTGCCCATGCCCTTGAAATTAGCTTCCGCACGACCACGGTCATCCCCGAAGTAAAAGGGAATGTGCTGCTTGCCGGTGCACCAGCTATCTTCGCTGCTGGGCTTGCCGACGATAGCGATTGCCTCATCGTAGGTCATGCCGATTTTCAGTTTGCCAAACGGATGGTCAGCCGGCGGATTGCCGACAATTACAGCTTCCGGTGCTTCCTGCGTCTTCCCGGCCTCTTCGGCCAGCAGGTTATTGGCAGCAATGGCGAGCGCAGCGCCAAGGGCGGCAAAGGCAATACGGCGTGCATTATTCGGCATCTTGATTCCTCCTGTGCTGTGGTTGGCGTTAAACAAAAGGGGCCTTGCGGCCCCTTTTCAATCGACGCCGATTACTTGGCGTTCATCCAGGCGCGAGCGGCATCCAGCATGCGGCAGGAGTAACCCCACTCGTTGTCGTACCAGGCCAGCACCTTGACCAGCACCGAGCCGTCTTCGCCCTTGATGACGCGGGTTTGCGTGGCATCAAAGGTGGAGGAGACGGTGGTGTGGTTGAAGTCGGAGGAGACCAGCGGCTCGTTGTTGACGTCGAGGATGCCCTTCAGCGGACCGTTGGCAGCGGCCGTCATCAAGGCGTTGATTTCTTCCTTGGTGGTGGCGCGCTCGGCGGTGAAGGTCAGGTCGACCAGCGAGACGTTGATGGTCGGGACGCGCAGCGCGAAGCCATCAACCTTGCCGACCAGTTGCGGCAGCACCAGACCGACGGCCTTGGCGGCACCGGTCTTGGTCGGGATGATGTTGGCGGCAGCGGCGCGGGCACGGCGCAGGTCCTTGTGGCGGACGTCGACGGTGACCTGGTCGTTGGTGTAGGCGTGGATGGTGGTCATCAGGCCCTGCTTGATGCCGATGGCGTCAGACAGGATCTTGGCAACCGGGGCCAGGCAGTTGGTCGTGCACGAGGCATTGGAGACGACGGTCATGTCGGCCTTCAGCGCGCCTTCGTTAACACCCATGACGATGGTGGTATCGACGTCATCGCCGCCTGGGGCGGAGATCAGCACGCGCTTGGCGCCCTGGTCGAGCAGGTCCTTGGCCTTGGCCTTGGTGGTGTAGGCGCCGGTACATTCGAGCAGGATATCCACGCCGTGGCTGGCCCAGTTGACACCCTTCGGGTCCTTGGTGGAGTAGAAAGCGATCTTCTTGCCATCGATGATGATGCAGTTTTCACCTTCGGTTTCGACACTGGTGCGGAAACGGCCGTGCGTGGTGTCGTACTTGAGCAGGTGGGCGTTGGTGGCCAGATCGCCGGCGGCGTTGATGGCGACGACGTCGAATTCATTCTGCAGGCCCTGCTCGTAAATCGCGCGCAGTGTGCAGCGACCGATACGACCGAAACCGTTGATAGCAACCTTGATAGCCATGAATCTCTCCTCTTTTAGTGAATCAGGACAACAGCGCCTTGGCCGTCTTGACGACGTTGGCGACGGTGAAACCGAACATGTCGAACAACTGGCCGGCCGGGGCGGACTCGCCGAAGCGGTCGATGCCGATCACGGCGCCGTGCAGGCCGACATACTTGTGCCAGAAATCCGGGTGAGCGGCTTCGATGGCGATGCGTTTCTTGCAGCCGCCGAGTACGGCGCTCTTGTAGTCCGCGCTCTGGCGGTCGAAAACGTTGGTGCAGGGCATGGAAACGACGCGGGTCGCAATGCCTTCGCCAGCCAGCGCAGCCTGGGCATCCAGCGCCAATTTGATTTCAGAACCGGTGGCGATGAAAGTGAGCTGGGCTTCGCCCTCGGCTTCAGATAGCACGTAACCACCCTTGGCGATGTCGGCGTCGGCGATATTCTGCGTGACAGTCGGCAGATTCTGACGCGACAAGGCTAACAAACTCGGGCCATTTTTTCGGTCGACCGCAGCAGTCCAGGCGATGGCCGTTTCGGTCGCATCAGCCGGGCGCCAGACGTCGAGATTCGGGATGATGCGCAGGCTGGGGATGTGCTCGACCGGCTGGTGCGTCGGGCCGTCTTCACCGAGGCCGATGGAGTCATGGGTGTAAACCATGATCTGGCGCTGCTTCATCAGCGCGGCCATGCGGATGGCGTTGCGCGCGTAGTCGGAGAAAACCAGGAAGGTTGCCGTGTAGGGCACCAGACCGCCGTGCAGGGCGATGCCGTTGGCAATTGCCGTCATGCCGAATTCGCGGACGCCGTAGTAGCAATAGTTGCCGCCCTCGGTGCGGGTGACGCCCTTGCTGCCCTTGACAAAGGTCAGGTTGGAGCCGGCCAGGTCGGCCGAGCCGCCGAAGATTTCCGGCACCGCAGGCACCAGCGCGGCGATCGCGTTCTGCGAAGCCTTGCGCGTGGCGATGTTCTCGGCCTTGTCGCGGCAAGTGGCGATGTAGGCGGTCTTGGTTGCTTCCCAGTTGGCAGGCAGCTCGCCCTTGATGACACGGCGCTCGAATTCGGCGGCTTCGGCGGGGAAGGCGGCTTGGTATGCCTTGAAGCGGTTGTGCCAGTTCTCTTCAAAGGTGGCACCACGCGGCTTGCCGTCCCAGGCGGTGTAGATCTCGGCCGGAATTTCGAATGGTGGGTGTGTCCAGCCAATATATTCACGGGCGGCGGCGATCTCGTCCTTGCCCAGCGGCGCGCCGTGGCAGTCGTGCGATCCCTGCTTGTTGGGCGCGCCAGCGCCGATGGTCGTTTTGCAGCAGATCAGGCTCGGCTTGTCGGTCACCGACTTGGCTTCGAGCAGCGCGCGTTCTATGGCGTCGCTGTTGTGGCCGTTGACGTCGGCAATGACGTGCCAGCCGTAGGCTTCGAACCGCTTGGGCGTGTTGTCGGTGAACCAGCCTTCGACGTGACCGTCGATGGAAATGCCGTTGTCGTCCCAGAAGGCGATCAGCTTCCCAAGCCCCAGCGTGCCAGCCAGCGAACAGGCTTCGTGCGAAATGCCTTCCATCAGGCAACCGTCACCAAGGAAGGTGTAGGTGTGGTGATTGACGATTTCGTGGCCAGGACGGTTGAATTCTGCAGCCAGCACCTTCTCGGCCAGCGCGAACCCGACCGCATTGGTGATGCCCTGACCAAGTGGGCCGGTGGTGGTTTCCACACCGGGGGTATAGCCGTATTCCGGATGGCCCGGTGTTTTTGAATGAAGTTGGCGGAAATTCTTCAGGTCATCGATCGATAGATCGTAGCCGCTCAGATGGAGCAGGGCGTAGACCAGCATCGAGCCATGACCGTTCGACATGATAAAGCGGTCGCGATCCGGCCAGTGCGGGTTGGCCGGATTGTGGCGCAGGTGACGACGCCAGAGGACTTCGGCAATTTCAGCCATACCCATCGGGGCGCCCGGGTGACCAGAGTTGGCCTGCTGGACTGCGTCCATGGCCAGTGCGCGAATTGCGCCAGTCAGGGGAGAAAACTTGGGGAGATTGCTGACGCTCATGATCCGGGAATCCAGCCTGCTAAAAAGGTGAAATTATCCGGTAAATGGCCCTTTTTGGGTAGGGCGATGTGACAGCAATGACAGGTTTTCAGTCCTGTCATTGCTGTCACGAACGATGCCTATTCGATTTTAGGGTCGTAATTGATCATCATTAACACACCCTGGCCGCCGCCAATGCCGCCGCCGGTATAGGCAACGCTGCCCTGGCCGGCATAAACCGCTTCGTAACGATGGCTGTCAGAGCCAAAGTAGAAGGGAATGAAGGCCTTGCCCGTGACATAGCCGCGAATGTTGGAGGTGGTGCCAAGAATGCGCTCGACTTCACTCTGATGCATGCCGATTTGCAGACGTGCCCATTTGCTGCCGGCCGGAATGTTGCCGTGAACTTCACCGTCGAAGGTGCCGTCACGTGACTTGACGACGCAGGGCTTGCATTCGGTGCCGGTCTTGACACTGCCGGCGCCTGCGGGTGCTGCCGCGGCGCCCGGCTTGGTTTCGATGGTCTTGGCGGAGGGTTCGTTAGTGCCGGATTCAGACTTTGGCTTGGCCGGTTCGCAATCAGCCGGTGTGGTATCAGTTTTTGCGGCCGTTTTCTTGCTGCCTTTTTTGCTCTTTTTGGTGACCGGCGCCGGTTTGCATGCCGGCTTGGCCGGAGCGGGGGCCGCCTTGGTCGAGGTGGTGGCGGTCGTGGCTGTGGCCGGGGCCGTATCTTCAGGTTTGGCTTCGTTGCTCTTGCAGCTTGCCAGCACAGCGCAGGTGGCAATAAGGATGGCGGCGGATAGTTTTTGCATCTTGGGGCTCTCGAAAATTAGGTTGAACACTGCTGATTGTCAGGCTGCGTGGTAGGAAACGATGCGGTCTACCTCTGCTTTTGAACCCAAAATTACGGCAACCCGCTGGTGCAGCTTTTCCGGGGCAATGTCGAGAATGCGCTGGCGGCCCGTGGATGCCTCGCCCCCGGCATGCTCGACGAGCATGGCCATCGGGTTCGCTTCGTACATCAGGCGCAGCTTGCCACCCTGAGCCTTGAGTTTGCTGTCGATGGGGTACATGAAAATGCCGCCGCGGGTCATGATGCGATGTACGTCGGCCACCATCGAGCCGACCCAGCGCATGTTGTAGTCCTTGCCAAGCGGGCCTTCCTTGCCTTGCTGCATCTCGCTGATGTAGCGCTGGACCGGTGCTTCCCAGAAGCGCTGGTTGGCCATGTTGATCGAAAATTCCTTGGTCTCGGCGGGGATCTGCATGTTTTCCTGGGTCAGCAGGAATTCGCCTTGTTCCCGGTCAAGAGTGAAGGAAACCACGCCGTCTCCAACCGTCAGCACCAGCAGCGTCGTCGGGCCGTAGACTGCGTAACCTGCGGCGACCTGTGTCGTGCCGGCTTGCAGAAAGGCTTTTTCAGCAGCTTCAGGTGTCGTCAGATCGGCGCCCTCGGGGCATTTGAGCACCGAGAATATGGTGCCTATCGAGACATTGACGTCGATGTTGGATGAGCCATCGAGTGGATCGAAAGTGAGCAGGTATTCGCCCTTGGGAAAGCGATGTGGCACCAGATGCGGAAGGTCCATTTCCTCGGAGGCCATGGCTGCCAGGTGGCCTCCCCATTCGTTGGCATCAAGCAGGATGTCGTTGGACAGTACGTCAAGCTTCTTTTGCGCCTCACCCTGCACATTGTCACTGCCGGCTTCTCCCAGCACGCCGCCGAGGCCGCCTTTGCCAATGGCGATTGAAATGGCCTGGCAGGCTCGCGAAACAACTTCAATCAGCAGCTTGAGATCGCCAGTGATAATGCCCTTGTTGCGCTGCTCTTCGGTGAGGTAACGTGCCAGCGTGCGCTGTGCCATGAGAACTCCTGCTTCAATGACAAAAGCGCAGATTTTACTCTGCCGGGGATCTTGCGTGCAGGAAGGTGAAGGCTTCAGCGTTGTTGAGCGGCTTGCTCAACAGATATCCCTGAACTTCATCGCAGCCATTCGTGCGTAACAGTTCGAGTTGGTCTTCGGTTTCGACACCCTCGGCGATAACTTTTAAACCCAGGGAGTGAGCCAGCGCAATGGTGCCTAAGGCAATCGCCCGGTCGTTCAGATCGGTCTCGATGTCAGCCACAAACGAGCGGTCGATTTTCAAGTGGTCGATGGGGAAAAGTTTGAGATAGCCGAGGGATGAATAGCCAGTACCAAAGTCGTCGATGGCCAGCGTAACGCCCATGCGGCCAAGGCGCTCAAGAATCAGGATGGCTTCCTGCGGATTTTCCATCACCGAGCTCTCGGTGATTTCAAGTTCCAGCAGTTCGGCGGGCAGTCCTGATGTCGTCAAGGCATTTGCCACCGTCTCAGCAAAGTCTCGGCGCCTCAACTGACGGGGGGAGACGTTGACGGCGATGCGCATGGGTTTCAGGCCGGCGTCAATCCAGTGTTTCATCTCACGGCAGGCGTTGTTCAGAACCCATTCGCCAATCTCGACGATGATCCCGGTTTCTTCCGCGATGGGGATAAACCGGGCCGGTGAAATGGTGCCCTCGGTGGGATGGTGCCAGCGGAGCAGCGCTTCAACACCAATCGGCATCGAGTCGCCCGCGCGGAACTGGGGCTGGAAGCAGAGCGCCAGTTCATTGCGAGCGATGGCATGGCGCAATTTGTGCTCGATGTTCAGGCGATCAGCGCTGATCCGGTTCATCTCGCTGGCGAAAAACTGAAAATTGTTTCGCCCCGCCGCCTTGGCATGGTACATCGCGGTGTCGGCGTTTTTCAGGATAGTGTCGCCATCAGGTCCGTCATCCGGAAAGAGGCTGATGCCAATCGATGGACTGGTGTGAAGTTCATGGCCATTCGCTTCAATCGACGTGGATAGCGCCACGATGGCCTTGCTGGCAACGTTGGCGGCATCGGCCGGATTGGTGATTCCAGGCAGGATGATGACAAATTCGTCGCCACCCAGCCGGGCAACAAAATCAGTTTCGCGAATCACGCTGGAGAGTCTGCAGGCAACTTCCCGTAACAGTTCATCACCCACCTGGTGGCCTAGGGTGTCATTGATGATCTTGAACCGATCCAGATCAAGGAACATCATGGCCACTTTCCAGCCGTGGCGACGTGCTTCCGGCAACAGTTGCCCCAGGCGCATCAGTAGCGCCATGCGGTTGGGCAGCCCGGTTAGTGCATCATGCTGGGCAATGTGCCGCATGCGCTCTTCGGACTGCTTGCGTTCAGTGATATCGGCAAGAATCCACACGTAGTGCGCAGGCATGCCGCTCTGCGGATCATCCACGCGGTTAACCCGCGTTTCTGCCGGGAAATTGTCACCATTTTTGCGAGTGACTTCGAGTTCGCCATGCCAGGACCCGCGTAGCGCAACGTGCTCTCGAAATGAATCAGGGGCGTGACTTTCGTCGAGATCGAGCAGACCAAAGACAGTCTGTCCGTTCAGTTCGAAAGCTTCGTAGCCGGTCATGTGGGTGGTGGCCGGATTGATCGACAGGATGCGATGTGCTTCGTCAGTGAATATGATGCCGGCCGGGGTATGGCTATAAACCTTTTGCGCCAGTTGCTCTCGCTCGGCGCTGGTGCGGCGTTCGGTAATGTCGGTATAGACCGTTACAAAGCCGCCGTCGGCAAGTGGAACGCCGCGGATCTCCAGCGTCTTTCCATTTGGGCGCGTACGCTCGAAGCAATGCGGGGTGGGATTCCTTGCTCGCTGCAGCAGTGCGAGCACAATTTGCTCCGGGTCGCCAGGGCCGTATTCTCCCCGCTGTGCGTTAAATCTGAATAGCGATTCCAGCGAGCATCCGGGGGCGACAAGGTCTTCCGGAATATTCATCAAACGCAGGAATTCGGCGTTGTATAGCACGAGGTGCTCATCCTTGCTGAAGAGACTGACGGCGCTGGGAATGCTTTCGACGAGCGTTATGAGCTGGTTATGCTGCATCTGCAGCGCGACTTCGACAGCCTTGCGTTCGGTAATGTCGGTGTAGGTTGTGATGAAGCCTGCCAGTTGCCCTTCAATGAACAGCGGTTCGCCTTGCACAAGATGGGTGTGGCCATTGGGGCGAGTACGCTCGAAACAATGGGCTTCGAATTTCTGTGCAAGCGCCGTGATCCTGGCGACGTGATTCTCGACGTCTCCAGGGCCATATTCCCCGCGCTTGGCTGGTATGCGGATCAGGTCGGAGAAGTGAACGCCTTCACGCACTGACTCGATCGGCAGGCTTAGTACGTTGATGAATCCCTGATTCCAAACGCGCAGGCACAGCTTTTCGTCGAAGACGCTAATGCCTTGAGGCATGCTGGAGACAACGGACTGCAGATAAGCCAGTTGACGGCGTAAATCGACGGAGGGCGACGAAGCTGAGTCCAGAAAATTCAAGTGTATGACTGTTCGTTGTCGTGATCGCTAATCATAGCCCAGACAGCTTATGTTTCTTCATTTTGTGTAAGATTTGGCATCTGGTGGCAATTTGTCATATGCGCCATTTAATGGAACAGCCGATCGATGCGAATTGCTCCAGCGGTCCATGCCCTTCCGTGGCTATTTTCAACATCGCTTCGTAAAGTTCACGCTTGGCATCGGCTGGCCCCGGATGTCGGCCGGAGGCGTCCAGTCGACCGCGGTACTGCAATTCGAGCCGGGCGTTGTAACCGAAGAAGTCCGGCGTGCAGACTGCACCGTAGCCCTTTGCTACTGCCTGAGATTCGTCATAAAGGTAAGGGAAGGGAAAAGCCAGTTCGGTAGCCCAGCGCTGCATCGATGCAGGAGCATCTTCGGGGTAGGCGTCGACATCATTGCTCATGATGGCAACGCAGCCGATGCCCTGACGATTCAGGTCACTGCAATCACGCTTGAGTCTCTGAATGATGGCCTGGACATAGGGGCAGTGATTGCAGATGAACATGACCAGTAGTCCGTTCGGGCCACGGCAGCTTGCCAGCCTATGGCGCTGCCCGTCGGTGCCGGGCAGGTCGAAATCAATGGCTGGTTTGCCAAAATCACAGACGGGTGGCTGTAGAGCGACCATGATTCTCCCCTCAAAAACGCATTTCACCGATAATAGCACCGATGAATTCGCCCCGTTTTTACTGCCGAGAAGCCCTGTCACCGGGGGCTCACGTTGAACTGCCGGAGCCAGTGGCTCGACATGCGGTGCGCGTATTGCGCCTGCCACCCGGCGCGCCGATGGTGCTCTTCGATGGTCGGGGCGGGGAGTATCCGGCGCATATCGAACGCATCGAGCGTGACCGCGTCTATGCGGAACTGGCGGAATGGCGGGATATCGAGCGCGAATCGCGGCTGAATATCACGCTGGTGCAGGCATTGCAGGCCGGCGACAAGATGGATTTCACCATTCAGAAAGCGGTCGAGTTGGGTGTGCGCGACATCGTGCCGGTCGAAAGCCGACGAAGTGTATTACGTCTGGCAGGTGAGCGCGCCGGCAAGCGCGTGGCGCACTGGCAGGGTGTGGTGGCATCGGCGTGCGAGCAGTGCGGGCGCAATCAGGTGCCGCTGGTGGCGTCGCTTGAAAAGCTGGAAAACTGGCTGGCCCGGCCGTCCAATGGCTGTTTGCGTTTGATGCTGGCACCTGATGCAGACCAGACACTGGCGTCGATCCCGCCTGCGGGAGCCATTCAATTGCTGATTGGGTCGGAAGGGGGTCTTGATCCGCACGAGGTGATTGCTGCAACGCAAGCGGGTTTCAGGGCCGTTCGCATGGGGCAGCGCATCTTGCGCACGGAAACGGCCGGTCTGGCTGCTTTGGCGGCACTGCAGGCCTTATGGGGTGATTTCAGAGAGGGGTAGGCGATGTTCGAGTCAGCGGAGTTGGGCCACAAGATCGACAAAAAAACCTTCAAGGCAGAAGTGCCGAAGTTGCGCGCCGAACTGCTTGACGTCCAGTACGACATGCTGGAAAAGAAGGAGTTTCCCGTAATTATCCTGATTAGCGGGGTGGATGGTAGCGGCAAGGGCGAAACCATCAACCTGCTTTATTCATGGATGGATCCACGCCATATTTCGACACTGGCTTTTTCGACACCGAGTGACGAGGAACTGTCGCGCCCGTTCATGTGGCGCTACTGGCGAGCACTGCCGCCCAAAGGCAAGGTCGGAATTTTTGCCGGGTCTTGGTATTCACAGCCGATCACTGACCGCATCAACGGAGAGATGCGTCGCTCCCATCTGGACGAGTATCTTGACGACATCAATCGCTTTGAAGCGATGCTTGTCAATGAGGGGGCGCTGGTCCTGAAATTCTGGTTCCACCTGTCGAAGGATGGCCAGAAGCAGCGGATCAAGGCGCTGGAAAAGGATCCCCGTACCGCCTGGCGGGTAACCAAGGAAAGCTATGCCCGCCTGAAGACCTATGATCGCCTTCAGCATGTGGCCGGTCATGTGCTCCGAGTCACCAATACGGCCCACGCGCCGTGGATCATTGTCGAAGGGACCGATGACGAATATCGTTCGCTGACGGTTGGCCGCATCGTGCTCGAAGCCATGAAGCGCCGCCTGAGTCAGGATGGGCTGCAGCGCGTGCCGGTGGCGCCACCGATCGTGCATCCCATCGACAACAAGAATGTGCTCAGCGAACTGGATTTGAAGCAGAAACTGACCAAAAAGGACTATGAAACACAATTGGCCAAGTATCAGGCCCGGCTTTCCGAACTGGTGCGCGATCCGCTTTTTGTGGGAAAGCGGTCGCTGGTACTGGTCTTCGAGGGGTCCGATGCGGCGGGCAAAGGTGGCAGTATCCGGCGTGTTGCAGCGGCGATGGATGCGCGGCAGTACCAGATCATCCCGATTGCCGCCCCGACCGAGGAAGAGCGTGCCCAACCCTACCTCTGGCGTTTCTGGCGTAATCTGCCGCGCACCGGGCGCGCCGCGATTTTTGATCGCTCCTGGTATGGTCGCGTACTTGTCGAGCGGGTCGAGGGGTTTTGCGCCGAAGCAGACTGGTTGCGTGCCTATGCCGAAATCAATGATTTCGAGCATCAACTGGTCGACGCCGGTGCGATTGTTGTCAAGTTCTGGTTGCAGATCAGCGCCGACGAGCAGCTGAGGCGATTCAAGGAACGTCAGGCCACCGAGTTCAAGCGCTTCAAGATTACCGACGAAGACTGGCGTAATCGCGAAAAGTGGGATGACTACGTTGCCGCTGTCTGCGACATGGTTGACCGCACGTCAACCGGTCTGGCGCCGTGGACGCTGGTGGAGGCCAATGATAAGAACTTTGCCCGGGTGAAAGTCTTGAAAACCCTGTGCGAGCGCCTTGAGAGCGCGCTGAAAGACGATGACGGGAAATATACCGAAAAATGAGCGATACCCCTTACGACGTGAACTTCGTCTCCTGGTTTCGGGCGGTTACGCCCTATATCAATGCATTTCGCGGCAAGACGTTTGTCATCGCCTTTGGTGGAAAGGCAGTCGCCAGCGAGTTTGCCAAGACCTTGGCCTACGACGTCAATCTGTTGGCCAGCCTGGGCATCCGGTTGGTGCTGGTGCATGGTGCGCGGCCACAGATTGAAGAGGAGCTGCGCGAGAAAAATCTCGAATCGATTTACCACCGTGGCTATCGGGTCACCGATGCGGCGGCGCTGGATTGCGTGCTCGACGCGGTTGGCAGTGTCTATCTCGAAATTCAGGCCATGTTGTCGCAGGGCTTGCCGAATACGCCGATGGCCAACAGCCGGATTCGCGTGATTGGGGGCAACTTCATTACCGGCCAGCCGATTGGCGTGCTCGACGGTATCGACATGCATTATGCCGGCAAGGTGCGCAAGGTCGACGCTGAGGGCATCAATGCCCAATTGGGCCTGGGCAACATCGTGTTGCTGAATTGCGAAGGTCCGTCGCCGACCGGCGAGATCTTCAATTTGCAGATGGAAGAAGCGGCAGAGGCTGTCGCCGTGGCGATCCGTGCGGACAAGCTGGTGTTTTTGACCGACAGCAAAGGGGTTACCGATCAAGATGGCACCCTGCTTGATGCCATGACGGCCGATGAAGCGTCGCAACTGTTGCGTGATGCCGGCTGGCTGTCCGCCGATATCAATCGCTACCTGCCTTGTGCCGTGCGCGCCAGCCGGACCGGCGTTGGCCGGGTGCATCTGATTGGCTTTGAACAGGATGGCGCACTGTTGCGTGAGTTGTTTACGCACGATGGCGTCGGCACGGTGGTTACCCGCGAATCGCTGGAGAATATCCGCGAAGCCAAGCCGGATGACATTGCCGCGCTGATTGCGCTGATTGAGCCGATGGAGCAGGAGGGGATTCTGGTGCATCGGCCACGCGAGCTGCTGGAGCGCGAACTCGAACTTTTTTCAATCATGCTGCACGACGGGATCATTGTCGGGTGCGCCGCGCTCTATCAGCACTCGGAGACCGAGGCCGAACTGGCCTGCCTGGCGGTCAGTCAGGAGCACCGCGAATGGGGCTACGGCGAGCAGTTGATGATCCGAATCGAGCAGCGCGCGCGCAAGGCCGGTATCAAGCGGTTGTTCGTGTTGACCACGCGCACCGAGCATTGGTTTGTCGAACGCGGCTTCAAACTCGGCTCGGTAGACGACCTGCCCGCCAACAAGCGCGACATGTACAACTATCAGCGGCGCTCCAAGGTGCTGTTCAAGACTTTATAATTCTGCATCAACCTCAACGGAGTTTCACATGGCACGTACCGTCAATTGCATCAAACTGGGTCGCGAGGCTGAAGGTCTCGATCATCCGCCCTATCCGGGCCCGCTGGGTCAGCGCATCTTCGAAAATGTGTCGAAGGAAGCCTGGCAACAGTGGATCAAAATGCAGACCATGCTGATCAACGAGAATCGTCTGAATCTGGTGGATGCCCGTCATCGCAAATATCTGGCGGAGCAGGTCGAAAAGCATTTCTTCGGCGACGGCGCTGACCAGATTCAGGGTTACGTTCCGCCACCGGCCTGACGGCGCCGGTGGTCACTAAAAAATCCCGCTGCGGCGGGATTTTTTATTCAGGCAATTTTGCTGAGGACGTAGAAAAGCAGCATGCCGCCGCCCATGGCCGAGGCCGCGAGGATGGCGCTGGTTCGCTTGAGGCCGCTGGCCTGTTCTTCGATGAATTGCTCCAGTCCGTCGAACAGTTCGGGGAAGGCGGCGATGTCATTGTGATTCTGCTTGTCCATGGGTTCTCCGTGATCTGCCGCAGCGCGGCGTGGTCATTGCCGCAACTATCGCCAGTGAATATTGCAGGGGCGTGACGGTTTTTTGGCGAAACAGGTTTGTCATGTCGCCGGTCTGGATGGCCAGTGCCACGGGTGCGGTCAACCGGAAAAAACACCCGAATTTGAAATGTTTCCGGCAATGGAGCAGCGGCGAATGTCACCCTGTGATGTGCGATCCGTTCCACGCGTGTTGCGACCAAGGCGGTACGCGTGGTGTCCCGCCGCTCGAGGCCGGATTCTTCTCAGGGAGAAACGGGTAGCCGTTGTCGCAGGTGGTGGCCATTTTCGGCAGCGCGACGGGCTGCTTCGCGATTGATCTTGGATTGCAGTCGACCAAATTCGTCGCGTTCGCGGGATGGCCGCGCTGCCGCCTCGATGCTGCGCAGGCAGCGCCAGCGATAGCCTTGGCGGGTTGGGAAGAGGCGCATCACGCTGATGTCGTGATGAACGCGGCAGCAATAGCAAAATTCTGTGTCCGTCATCGCTGGCTCGGGTATGGAAGATGAGGGGCAGCATGTACTCGCCATGTTTCGCCAACATGACGAAAAACATTGGGTCTGACCGCCGTGCATGTCATCGCGATGAAATAACAGGTTTCTAAACTGACTAGATTGTTACTCCTGGTTCTGGCTGATGAATGTCCTGGTCGATGATGCAGTGATGGAACTCCGGCGGATCATGGCCGAGGGTTTGCTGTTTCCCGTATTTCAGCCCATTCTGGATTTCCGGGTGCGGGCCATACTGGGTTACGAATCGCTGATTCGGGGGCCGGAAAGTAGCCCGCTGCACTGGCCGGCCGATCTGTTTGCGACGGCTGCACGACATGGACTGACGCAGGATCTGGAGCACGCCTGCCGCGAAGCCAGTCTGCGCGCCTTTGCCGCCCAGCGATTGCCTGGCCGATTATTCCTGAACGTCACGCCAGGTTGCCTGCTCGATGATCGCCTGATGAATGGCCACACGCGCGCGCTGCTTGGCGAGTTGGCCATCGCCCCGAACCGGCTCGTCCTGGAGTTGACCGAAAACCAGCAGATCACGGATATGCCAGGTATTCAGGAGGCCTTGCTGCATTATCGGGGACGGGGCTTCCAGATCGCCATCGACGATCTTGGCGAGGGGTTCGCCAACCTGCGCATGTGGTCCGAGCTGCGGCCGGAGTTCGTCAAGATCGACAAGCATTTCATCAACGGTATTGCCGATGACCGCATCAAGTTCCATTTTGCTCGTGCGATGCAGGATCTGGCCGAGATCTGCAATGCGTCGTTGGTCGCCGAAGGGATAGAACGCAGTGAGGATTTCATCTGCATACGAGATATGGGCATTGCCTGTGGACAGGGGTATTTCATAGCCCGGCCGGAAGCTCGGCCGATTCGTCAACTGACTGGAAAGACCCTGACGGCACTCGATCAGCAGTCGCCGGCACTGTCGCCGCTGACCGGTGGCCCGGGGCGCTTGCCAACGGCCCGCAGCCTGGCGCGGCCGATTGACCCGGTGCCGGCCAACGCCACCAATGAATCGGTGTTTGCCCGCTTCGAAACCGATAACAGCCTGGATGTCCTGCCGGTGGTGCAGGGAGGGCAGCCGGTCGGCATGATCAACCGGCACAGCATGGTTGACCGGTTTGCCCGACCGTTTCGCAAAGAGCTGTTCGGTCGGAAGAGCTGTGAGCTTTTCATGGATCATGCCCCGCTCATCGTTGATCAGCACGCCACCCTACAGGAACTGGCGATGATGCTGTCGCTGGCCCCCAAGCACTATCTGTTCGATGGCTTTGTCGTGACCGCCGACGGCAAGTATCTCGGCGTGGGCAGCAGCCACGATCTGATGGCGAAGATTACTGAAATGCAGATCAGTGCTGCGCGCTACGCCAATCCGCTGACCCAGTTGCCGGGCAATGTGCCGATCAACGAACATGTCGACCGTATGCTGGAGGGGGCGGATCCCTTCGTGGCGGCCTATATCGACATCGATAATTTCAAGCCCTACAACGATGCGTTCGGCTACCGGCGCGGCGACGACGTGATCCAGATTCTGGCGCGACTGATCTGCGATGCGAGCGATGAGCGGATGGATTTCGTCGGCCATATCGGCGGCGATGACTTTTTCGTGGTTTTTCGCAGTGCCGACTGGGAAATGCGTTGCTGGCAGATGATCAGCACCTTTGCCGAAGCGATGGGTAACCTGCTCGGTGTCGAGGAACGCTTGCGCGGCGGCTATATGGCCGAGAACCGGCGAGGCGGATTCGGCTTCCAGGCCTTGCCGACGCTGTCCATTGGCGCCGTCAAACTCGTGCACGGCGACTGCGAATCGCACCGTGAAGTGGCCGCAGCCGCGTCAGCCGCCAAAAAGCAGGCCAAGAAAAGGGCGCGGAATGCCGCCAACGAGCCGCTCGGCGGCAGTCTGTTCGTCGAACGTCGACGGGTAGGCAGCTTTGATACACCCCAGCCATCCGGGCGAACCCTCAATTGACTGGTGTTGCCAAGAGGCGCGGAAGCGGGGCGCTTGCCCCGGTCAACTGGAAACAATTGCCAAAAATGAAAGGTTTCAGGCTTGCTTGAGCCAGTGCTCGATCCGCTCGTAAAGATCTTCTGCCTTGATTGGCTTTGACACGTAGTCGTCCATGCCGGCGTCGACACAGATTTCACGATCGCCCTGCATGGCATTGGCCGTCATGGCGAAGACCAGCTGACGCGGGCGACCGCTTGCCGCCTCGGCTGCCCGAATGCGCCGCGTCGCTTCCAGACCATCCATCACCGGCATCTGCATGTCCATGAGGACAACGTCAAAATGGGCATTGCCCGCCGTCAGCAGATCGACTGCCAATGCACCGTTTTCGGCCAGGCTGACGCGATAACCGCGCCGTTCGAGCAGGGCGGTGGCCACCCGCTGATTGACCCGATTGTCCTCGACCAGCAAGACCGAAACCTGCGCGGGGCTGCGCTTGGACAGTGTTGGCAGGCTGTTTGAAATCAGGCCCGTCGGGGCGTCGTCGGCCACCGGCAGTTCGACCGTGAAGTGGAATGTACTCCCCTGTCCTGGCGTGCTTTCCAGCCAAATCTGGCCACCCATCAAGTTGATCAATTGCCGCGAGATGGAGAGACCGAGCCCGGTTCCGCCAAACCGGCGACTGGTCGAACTGTCTTCCTGCGTAAAGGCCTCGAAGATATGCGCATGCTTGTCCGTCGGGATCCCTACGCCGGTATCGCGCACTGCAAAATGCAGGCGGCTCTTGCCCAAGGCGTTGTGCTCGCCCACAACCGAGAGGGCTATCTCGCCCTGATGGGTGAACTTGATGGCGTTGCCAATCAGGTTGATCAGTACCTGACGGATGCGGAAGGGATCACCCCGGACTTGCGTCGGAACGTTGTCGGCCACGACGCAACTGAATTTCAACTGTTTCTCTTCAAGATGGAAGGTCATGGGGCGCATGGTCTCCCGGAGCAGTTCCGGCAGATCGAAAGCGATCGTTTCGATCTTCAGCTTGCCAGCTTCTATTTTGGAAAAATCAAGGATGTCATTGATGATTGCCAGCAGGGCATCGGCAGACGATTTGACAGTGGTCAGATAGTCTCGCTGAACCGTTGATAGCTCGGTATCGAGCGCCAGTTCGGTCATGCCGATGATGCCGTTCATGGGGGTCCGGATTTCATGGCTCATGTTGGCGAGAAATTCGCCCTTTGCCCGGTTGGCGGCCTCTGCGGCATCACGTGCCTGCGTGGTGGCCTGGCGTATGGCCTCACGCTCATTCACCAGGCGCGAGATTGTGTGGGTGAGTTCAGAGATGTCACCGTCGCTGACCGGGGCGTCGGAGTCCTGTAAATGCCCGAGGCCTGAGAGCAATTCGCGAAGGGAAACGAGTGCTTTTTCGCGGGAGGCCAGTTCGCTGCGCAACCTGCGGGTCGTGCGGCTCAATAGTTCAAACGTTGGCCGAAATTCGAGCGGTATCTCATCTGGCGAAATCTCGGCTATATCCAGTTTTTCCGCGGTGTGCTGTTCGAATTGCCTGACCCGCTCCAGCGTGCTCAACCAGCTTTTTAGCGGATACCAGATCAATAGCAGCCCACCGGCAAAACCGGCAACGGCGAGGGCTGAAGCCGTCATCACCAGTTCCCAGATCGCCCCAGCAATCTGGTCGACGGCAAAAGTCAGGCGCAGGACGCCGTAATCAATGCCGCCAACGGAAATATTGCGATTGACGTCGTACAGCTGGCTGGCAATGCGTTCGCGAAGCCAGGCGGGGGGCGTGGTCTCCGGCTGGCGCGGGTTGTTGTTGCGGATGACACCGCCATCGAGATCGATAAAGGCAGCCGATTCGAATTGCGAACGGGAGATCGCCCGTTCCAGCGTCCGGTTGATGGTGTCGTAGTCGCCGATGACCGCGCTCTCGGCGATGACCTGAGCGACCACCTCGATCAACATCGTCGATGAATCCTGGGCATCCTGGATGCTCAGCCGGGTCTGCGCCTGGTAGAACAATCCGAGGCCGATGCAAATGAAAATCAGCAAGGTCGCTGAGTAGAGCAAATAAACGCGAGCAACCAGCGAGGCCGGCAACAGGCGGGTGAGCATGAATTTCAAGTCGAATGGCACGTGATTCTAGCGCAGAGGGGGAGGGGCACTCTGGTAGAAGCGGCGGTAGCTGGCGTAATCGCTGGCGCTGGCGGGGATGAAGTAGGCATCGTCCGCCAATCCGACGCTGACCGATGCCTGGTGCAGGATGTCTTTGCCTCGCGGGTCTGCGTTCATGCCGATGAAGGCATTTGCGATCGCCTTGAGGTCTTTGTCCGGCACCTTGCTCGATGCCATCAGGGCCAGGTCATGGTAGCCATCAGATGACCACAACACACGGAAGGCCTTGTTCTCACGCGCTGCATAGCCTTCGATGAGTTGAGAGTTGCTGCCGACGACCTTGACCTTGCCGGCGAACATTTGCGCGAATGCGGCATTCTGGTTGCCGCCGAAGACGACCTTGACGTCCACGCCTCGGGATAGCAGATAGGCGTAGGGAACCTTATAGCCGATGAATGCCTCCGGCCCGGCAAATGCCATCTCCTGATTCTTCAACTGCTCGATGGTGGTGATCGGCGAATCGGCTGGTACGGCAATCTGGCCATGCAAGGCCGGCAGCTTCCGGCGGGCGAAGACTTTCCAGCCCAGCTTTTCGCGCTCGGGGCTGAACAGGTGGTTGGAAAAAACAAATTCGACTTCCTGGGCGAGCACGTAGCTTGTCGTATCGGCGGACGTGCGGCCAATCTTGAGTTGCAGCTTGATCCCGCTCTTCTCCGAGACATAATTGATGATTGGATTCCAATAGGCCGCCGTCTTGTTGATATCCCATTGATTGACCGGTGAAAAGCGGTAGGTGATGGCGTCGTCTGCCAGGCTGCTGCCGGCAGAGAGAATGGTGGCGACGCAGCACAAGAACGTGCGAAACATGGAGTCTCCTCACCAAGAGTTAAAATTGTAATTTTTGTGAAGTTTGTTGGTCTTGTCAATAAAATAAAACGGGCTTTACGGTCATGGCTCAATTGGGCTGCAGTCGCGCCAGCATGCGGGCCTTTTCTTCTAGATCGGCGTCAGAGTCGGCGTATTGCTGACTGATCGCAAGGAAATCGTCCTGCAGCGCGATGAAGGCATCGACGATATCGGGATCGAAATGGGTGCCGCGTCCGTCAATGATCAATTGCACCGCCTGGTTGTGCGGCATCGGCTCTTTGTAGGGGCGACGGCTGATCAGGGCATCATAGACGTCGCCGACCGCCATCAGGCGCGCCGAGATCGGAATCGCGTCGCCGGCCAGTCCTTCCGGGTAGCCACTGCCATTCCATTTTTCCTGATGGCTGTAGGCGACTTCCTTGGCATAGGTGAGGAAATCAACATTGACACCCAGTCGGCGTTCGGCCGTGACGATGGCATCCCGGCCCAGTGTTGTATGCGTCTTCATGATTTCGAATTCTTCGGGGGTCAGCTTTCCCGGTTTGAGCAGAATACGGTCGGGGATGCCGACCTTGCCAATATCGTGCAACGGAACTGACTTGAAGAGCAGTTTGATGGTGTGTTCGGTCAAGAAATTGGCGAAACGGGGGTGGGTCTTCAGCTTCTCTGCCAGCGTGAAAACGTAGAGTTGGGTGCGTCGGATATGATTGCCGGTTTCGTTGTCTCGGGTTTCGGCCAGTGAGGCCATGGCCAGAATTGTCACGTCCTGTATCGCTTCAATTTCCCGCGAGCGGCGAGCGACCTCGCTTTCCAGATACTGGGCTTTGTCTTCGAGAAAATTGGCAGCAGCCTGAAGTGCAATGTGGGTCTTGATGCGAGCGAGGACGACTTTTTGCTTGATCGGCTTGGTGATGTAGTCAACGGCACCCAGTTCAAAGCCTTTTTCCGCGTCTTCACTGGAGACGTTGGCGGTCAGGAAAATCACCGGAATGGCCGCCGTTGCAGGGTCGGCTTTCAGGCGGCGGCAGACTTCGTAGCCATCCATCAGCGGCATCATGATGTCCAGCAGGATGAGGTCCGGTAAGGCTTCCGTCTGGAGCTGCTGCAGGGCTTCTGCGCCGCTGGCCGCTTCCTTGACGGTGTACCATTTCTTGAGCACCCCCGACATCAGTGTCAGATTGAAAGCGGTGTCATCAATAACGAGAATGGTTTTCTTGTCGGGCTGATGGTCCGGGGGCGTCATGCTGTGTGCCTTGTCGATTACCGTGGCTGTGGAATTTCTAATATCTGCTAAATATATCAGATATTTTGGTGGTCATAGTGACTGGCATTCATCGCCAGCAGCGCGATCAACGATTTGTCCTTTGGCGCATTCGAGGGCAAATCAGTAAAAAAGTTTTGCCAGATCCAGACTCGGCTGCATGCCTACGCTCGGTCGATGTTCGGCCAGCCATTGCAAGGCATAGGTGCGGCCGCTGTCGCGCAGTCGTTCAAAGAAAGGCAGGTTGACCGTCAGTTTGCTGCCGGGTGGCAATTCACCCAGCAGGCTGTCGGCCGTGATCGCGTGAAATCGCAAGGTTTCGATGCGGCGCTCGAAACGACTGCCGGGTAACCATTTTGGCCACCATGTGCCGCCGACCGCTTCGCGCAGGTGTGCAAACATTCGCATTTCACGCAGGAATGTGGCGTTGAAGGAGAGTTCGAGCAGGCGCTGACGAATGTCTGCTGCCGAATCGGGGGTCTCGGCGTAACGCAGCGGGGTGAGCAAAATAAGAAGGATGTCCGGGGATGTGCACTGATAGACCAGCGGGAAAACCGCCGGATTGGCGCTGTAGCCGCCATCCCAATAGGGCTCCCCGTCAATGATGATGCTGCGGTGAATGGTCGGCAGGCAGGCCGAGGCGAGCAGGGCATCGACCGATAATTCATCTTCGCGAAAAATGCGCAGCTTGCCGGAGTTGGCATGGGTGGCAGCGATGAACAGCTTGACCGGGCACTTGCGTCGCAACCGGGCAAAGTCGAATTGCTCCGCGAGAATGTCGCGCAATGGATTCAGGTCAAAGGGGTTGAGTTGCTCGGGACTCAAATGGTTGGTCCATTGCAGCATCAGTTTCATGGCTTGGGCCATGCCCGGGCTGCCTTCGCCGCCGGATGAGAACGGCGCACTGGCGGCGACGCTGGTCCAAAACGTGTTCAGCGCTTCGCGTGCCCCGTCACGTCCGCCGGTCATCAGGCCGTGTCCCAGGCACAGGGCGTTCATCGCCCCGGCGCTGGTGCCGCTGATGCCTTCAAAGTTGAACTGACCATCTTCCAGCAGGGCGTCGAGCACGCCCCAGGTGAACGCACCGTGCGCGCCGCCGCCCTGCAGGGCGAGGTTGATAATACTTGGATCGGCATTACGGGAGAGCATCTGCGGTCAACCCCAAAATTTGCCCAAAAATAAAAGTTTCGGGTGGACTTAATGCTGCTCGGTGACGGCCTCGATGATGGGGGCCGGCGTTACCGCGGTCGGTTGCTGGAACGGATTGCCCTGAATCAGCACGATGGCCGCTGTGGGTGCCGCCGCAAGGGCAAACAGAATAATGGCAACCATCGCCGCCCGAGGTTTGTCGACATGCACGATGGCGACGGACAGCAGGGTCAGGAAACCGAGAAAGGCCATCCCCAGCCACTTTAGCGGATTGACATGAGTTTGGCTCAGTCCGATGCGCAGGTCGCGCTCGTCGCGGATTTCGATGGCCTTGCGCAGCATCAATGCCTGCACGTTTTCGCCGGCTTCAGCGCTGACTTTTCGGCTGGCCAGCAGCGTCAGCAGGGCGTCCGCCAGGGCGGTTACCTCCGCGCTCGACTGGCGTGCTGCCAGCATTGGCCATTCTCCCGCGCTGGCCTGACCGTAGCGTGAGACGGCGCTGCGCACTTCGCCGCGCAGCGGATCGGCCAGCTGTCGGGAGAGAACGGCAATGCTGCGCAATGAGTCCGCTTCTTTGAAAACCGCATTCATCGCCCGATCATGGGCACTCCAGGTGTCGTTGGCGAGAAAGGCAAGCGTCAGGCCGAACAGCACGCCAATGATGTTGATGAAGGGGGGCGCAACACCTTGCAGCGAGGCCAGCCAGCCGGCATGGCGTGGCCGGTAGAGTGCCCATTGGATGCAGGCAGCCGCAGCAAATGTGCCGGCAATCGCCATAAAAGCGTAGCCATAGTGATCGTAATTGTGCCAACTGCTATGGGGCATGATCCGCGAATCCGTTTCTGACGTTAACCTCGGAGTCTGGTCGATGGCGGCACTCCGCGTCAATCGTCACTCCAAATAAGGCATAAAAAAAGCCCGGTAGAACCGGGCAAAATGGAGAGCACGTGGTGCAGACAAGTGGCAGCGAATGATCAGCTAGCCGGTTTGCGTCTGACCGAACGTTTCCGTGGAGTCGGCGCGCTGCCAGCCATGCGGTCTACCAGTTGATGCGCATCCTGTTCAGCGAGGTCAACGGTCTGGATCGCCGCGAGACTCAGGTCATGCAGCGTCTGCTCGGCACCTTCCAGCGAGGATTTCATCGCGTTGAGCGCCAGCGCCGCTTCCCAAGGGCTGGTTTTGGTCGCCCGGCGCAGAGAGGCGAACGCAATTTCATCGAGTATGCAGGCTTGGGCTTCGGCGCAGCGGATCATCGTCTTGTGGGTGTCGCCGATGATTTTAAGTGCTTCTTCCAGTGTCCGGCAGGCGCGGGCGGCATTGTTCAACCAGGCCGTGGCGCTGATTTCGCCAGCGGTCGTTAGTGGAACGAATTCAAAACCGGACAAATGCTTGCTGCCGTATTGGAGGGATTCACGCCCGGCATCGGCCAGAACGCCGGAGAAGAGCTGGCTCGCGTCGAAATAGGCGGCGGACAGGCTGAGGAAATTGTTGAGCGTGTGCTCGCGGCTCTGGGCGATTTCTTGGGCGGACAAAAACATCGTGCGCTCCCGGTGAAAGTGGAGTGCCATAGCCTAGCGCTCTGATGTGGCAGAAATATGACGCGACGAAGGCACCGTTTGTTCGCCGGTTGATCGGCTTGCGTTAGGTCTCTGGGCGCACGTGAAACGGGCCACGAAAATCGTGGCCCGTTTCTAAACGGCATGACGTGCCTGATTTAGGTGATCGATCGGACACCGTCGGCCGTGCCAAGCAGCAGCAGGTTGGCCGGGCGTACTGCAAACAGGCCGTTGGTGACGACGCCGGTAATCTGGTTGATCTGAGCTTCCAGACCCTTGGGATCGGAGATTGTCAGGCCCTTGACGTCGAGAATAAGGTTGCCATTGTCGGTGATGAAGTTTTCGCGGAGGACGGGCGTGCCTCCGAGTTTGGCCAGTTCCCGGGCGACGTGGGCACGGGCCATGGGGATGACTTCAACCGGTAACGGGAATTTCCCCATGGTGTCGACCAGCTTGGATGCATCGCAAATACAGACGAAGCGTTTGGCGACGGCGGCGACAATTTTCTCGCGCGTCAGCGCACCGCCGCCGCCCTTGATCATGTTGAGCCCGGCATCGATCTCGTCGGCGCCATCCACGTAAACCGGAATGGCGTCGACGTCATTGAGGTCGAAAACCTTGATGCCATGGCCTTCCAGTCGCTGGCGCGTGGCTTCCGAACTGGCGACGGCGCCTTTGTAACGGTCTTTCAGCGGGGCCAGCGCATCGATAAAGAAATTGGCGGTAGAGCCGGTGCCAACACCAATGATGCTGCCGGCTGGTGCAGTTTTCGCGACATGGTCGGCGGCCGCCTGAGCCACCGCCTGTTTAAGTTCGTCCTGAGTCATTGCTGGTTCCTGAATGGGTCGATGCACATTTTAACCGCCCTTTGACGCCAGAAAATGGTCATGAAAACTTAACCTTATGATGGTTTGATGTTCGATAAACTAACCATGCTGTTTAAATGGAGAGAAGAATGAGCCAAAAAATCAAGAATGCGCCAGCTGTCAAGGCGGCGTCGGGGAACAAACCACCGAAAAAACTGATCCCGCGCATGGCGCCTGGTGCCACGCCGGAATCAGGGCCTGAAGTCGAGTCTGGTGTTGCGATAATTGCGGCTGAGGCAAAGCCGGTGGTGGCCGTCGCGCAGAAGAGGTCAGCAACGGGGTCGGCGCGCAAGCCCACCGCAGTCAAACGGACGCGCAAAGTGACCCCTGTGGAAGAAACCGTAGCCAAGCATCAGAAGGAGCTGGCCGAGGCCTTGGTCATGGCGCAGGCGATCAGCTACGATCAGCCCAGCGTCGCCAAGCCAGCGATAGCCAAGCCTGGCAAAGCCAAGAAGGTGAAGCTGGTTCGTGATAGCTATGCCATGCCCGAGAGCGAGTATGCGCAAATTGGGGGCCTCAAGAAACGCCTTGTTGCACTTGGCAAAGAGTTCAAGAAAAGCGAATTGCTGCGCGGAGGCATTGCTGCGCTGGTCAGCCTGAATGATGCGGACCTGCAAGCAGTGATGGGGCGCATTGAACGCATCAAGACCGGGCGACCGGCGAAGTAGGCTGGTTCCTGGGAATTGAAAGGGGCGCTGCGGCGCCCTTTTTTGTGGCATCCGTTGTCATCCCACTGTAACAAATGCGCCGTAGACTGCGATTGCTCTAACAACTCACCCGAGGACACGACATGTTGCAATCCCGTATTTTCCGCGCCACGGCACTGGCTATTTCCATTGGGTCATTGGCTGGTTCTGTCATGGCTGCTGAAATTACCGGTGCCGGCGCATCCTTTCCTGCGCCGATCTACGCCAAGTGGGCTGAAGCCTATCAAAAGGCGACCGGTAACAAGATGAACTATCAGTCCATCGGTTCCGGTGGCGGCATCAAGCAGATCAATGCAAAGACCGTTGATTTTGGTGCTTCGGACATGCCGCTGACGCCGGAAGTCCTGGAAAAGAGTGGTCTGATGCAGTTCCCCACGGTGATCGGTGGCGAAGTGATGGTATTCAATGTGTCTGGTATCAAGTCTGGCGAGCTGCGCCTGACGCCGACCGTGTTGGCCGATATTTACCTGGGCAAGATCGTCAAGTGGAATGACAAGGCAATTGCCGAACTCAATCCTAAGCTGGCGCTACCGGATCAGGCGATCGCCGTTGTTCGTCGCGCCGATGGCTCCGGTACCACCTTCATCTTTACCAACTACCTGTCCAAGGTCAGCCCGGAGTGGAAGACGAAGGTTGGCGAAGGTACGGCTGTCCAGTGGCCGGTTGGCTTGGGTGGCAAGGGTAACGAGGGTGTGTCCGCTTTCGTCCAGCGTATTCCTGGCTCGATCGGTTACGTTGAATACGCCTACGCCCTTGAAAACAAGATGCCTTATGCCTTGCTGCAAAATGCAGACGGTGCCTGGCCGGTCCCGAACGAAGCCAGCTTCAAGGCAGCTGCTGCCCATGCTGACTGGAACAAGGCCAAGTTCTACGAAATCCTGACCAATGAACCGGGCAAGGATTCCTGGCCGATCACCGGCGCCACTTTCATCCTGATGCACAAGATTCAGGACAAGCCGGCGCAAGCTGCCGAAGTGTTGAAGTTCTTCGAGTGGTCCTACAAGAATGGCGATGATCTGGCTTCAAAGCTGAATTACGTTCCCCTGCCGGATTCGCTCGTGAAGTCGATTTCTGCCGCCTGGGGCGACGTGAAAGATGCTTCCGGCAAGCCGGTCGTTTCTGCCAAATAATCTAGAATAATAAAAACTCGGGCTTGACCCGATGCGACCTTCGCCCAGCGGCGGAGGTCGCTCTTTTCGTGTCGGCGACGGATGTCTTATCCTTCGGGCTGACCAACAACGGATATGGCCATGAGCGCATCACAAACAAAAGGCAAGTTCGGTGACTGGGTGTTTTTCAACCTGACCCGAGTCTTTGCGATCATTACGCTTGCCCTGTTGGTGGGTATCGTCATCTCACTAACCTGGAGCGCGATGCCATCGATTACCAAATTCGGATTTGGCTTTCTGACCAGTTCTGAATGGAATCCTCCTGCTGAGCGATTCGGGGCGCTGGTGCCGATGTATGGCACGATTGTCACGTCGCTGATTGCGCTGGTGGTTGCCTTGCCGATCAGCTTCGGTATTGCCCTGTTTCTGACCGAACTGTCACCGACCTGGCTACGTCGCCCGCTCGGTATCGCAATTGAACTGCTGGCCGGGATTCCCAGTATCGTTTATGGCATCTGGGGGCTGTTGGTTTTCGCGCCCATTTTTGGCGAATATGTTCAACCCTTCCTTGCCAATACACTGGGTCGTGTGCCCTTTGTCGGTTCGCTGTTCAGCGGTGCGCCACTCGGTATTGGTATTCTCGCGGCCGGCATCATTCTGGCCATCATGATCATTCCCTTCGTGACCTCGGTGATGCGCGACGTGTTCGAGCTCGTGCCGCCCATGTACAAGGAGTCATGCTACGGGCTTGGCGGAACTACCTGGGAAGTGGTCTGGAAGGTTGTGTTGCCCTATACCCGTGTTGGTGTCATTGGTGGTGTCATGCTCGGGCTGGGGCGTGCGCTGGGCGAAACGATGGCGGTGACCTTTGTCATCGGTAATGCCAGCCTGCTGTCCAATTTCTCCCTTTTTCTGCCGGGCAACAGCATTACGTCTGCGCTGGCCAACGAATTTGGTGAAGCCACGCCGGGTCTCTACACCTCGGCGCTGATTGAACTGGGCCTGATCCTGTTTGTGATTACCTTCATCGTTCTTACGATGTCCAAGCTGTTGCTGCTCTCGCTTGAGAAGCAGTCCGGCAAACAATAAGGTCCGGACCATGAATCTGCGAACCCAACGAAAAATCATCAACGCGATTGCGATGGTGTTGTCTCTTGCCGCGATGGCGTTTGGCCTGTTCTGGCTGATCTGGATCCTGTGGATGGTTTTCGCCCAGGGCCTCAGTTCGCTGTCCTGGACCTTGTTGACTGAAAACACGCCGCCGCCGGGTAGCGCCGGTGGCTTGAAAAATGCCATCGTTGGCAGTGCCATCATGGTTGGTCTGGCGATGCTGATGGCAACGCCGGTGGCCATCATGGCCGGGATTTATCTGGCCGAATACGGCCGCCGTACTTGGCTTGGTCAGATCACACGCTTCGTGAACGACATCCTGCTGTCGGCACCGTCTATCGTCATCGGACTTTTTGTCTATGCGGTTTATGTGGCCCAGGTTGGCAAATTCTCCGGATTTTCCGGTGCGGTGGCACTCGCCCTGCTGGTGATTCCGGTTGTTGTTCGGACAACCGAGGACATGCTCATTCTGGTGCCCAACGCGCTGCGTGAAGCCGCATTTGCGCTGGGCGCGCCAAAGTGGAAGGTGATCATGATGATCTCCCTGCGCGCCGCAAAGACCGGGGTTATTACCGGCATTCTGCTGGCCTTGGCCCGTATTTCCGGGGAGACCGCACCGCTATTGTTCACTGCACTCTCCAACCAGTTCTGGAGTGTGGATCTCGGTGAGCCCATGGCGAATCTGCCGGTTACCATTTTCAAGTTTGCGATGAGTCCGTTTGCCGACTGGCAAGGGCTCGCCTGGGCCGGGGTCTTCATCATCACCCTGACTGTCTTGGTGCTGAACATTCTCGCCCGAGTTGTGTTCCGCAAGTCTGCTGCTCAGCATTAACCCAATTTACGATGAATTTGCACCGGGACAACTCAATGATGCCTGTCGAAAAGCCACTCCAAGAAATGATCTCGCAGATCAGTATCCGGAATCTCAATTTTTACTATGGCAAGGCGATTGCCCTGAAGGGTATCAACCTGGAAGTTTACAAGGGCAAAGTGACTGCGTTCATCGGGCCTTCCGGTTGTGGCAAGTCGACCCTGCTGCGTACCATCAACCGGATGTACGACCTCTATCCGGGGCAGCATGCCGATGGCGAACTGATCGTTGATGGAAAGAATATTCTCGATAAGGGCATAGACACCATCGAGTTGCGTGCCAAGGTCGGCATGGTCTTCCAGAAGCCCACCCCTTTCCCGATGTCGATCTATGACAACATCGCATTTGGTGTCCGCATGCATGAAAGGCTGACCCGCAACCAGATGGATGACCGGGTCGAATGGGCCTTGACCAAGGCAGCACTGTGGGGTGAGGTGAAGGACAAACTGAACCAGCCGGGTACGGGCCTTTCGGGCGGTCAGCAGCAACGTCTGTGCATTGCGCGTGGCGTGGCAGTCAAGCCCCAGGTGCTGCTCCTGGATGAACCGACATCGGCGCTTGATCCGATTTCGACCATGCGCATTGAGGAGTTGATTCACGAATTGAAGGCAGATTTCACCATAGCCATCGTGACCCACAACATGCAGCAGGCGGCACGGGTGTCCGACTACACTGCTTATATGTATCTCGGCGAGTTAGTCGAGTTCGGCAAAACGGACGAGATATTCATCAAACCGCAAGACAAGCGTACAGAAGACTACATCACCGGCCGCATGGGCTAACCAGGAAAACAAAATGAACGCGACAAACCACGTTTCCAGCCAGTTCGACGAAGACTTGAGTGGCCTGCGTACGCATGTCCTGCAAATGGGTGGCATGGTCGAGACCCAGATTTCAGCCGCCATCGATGCCTACACGACCGGCGAAATTGCCAGCGTCAAGGCCATCGTTGAAACTGACCGCAAGGTCAACGACCTCGAAAAGGCGATTGACGACGATTGCGCCCACATCATCGCGAAGCGCCAGCCCACAGCCTCTGACCTGCGTCTGGTTCTGGGGATCAGCAAGATTGTGACGGACCTGGAGCGCACGGGTGACGAAGCAAAAAAAATTGCCAAGGGTGTCCGCCGCATCTACGAAAACGGGCATTTCCCGGTTCAGTACGGGATTGGCATCCGCCATATCGCCGAGGCTGCCCTGATTATGGTCCGTCAGGCACTGGATGCCTTTGCCCGCTTGGATTCCGAACAGGCAAACGCGGTGATCCGGGCCGATATCGATGTCGATGTCGAGTTCAAGTCGATCATTCGCCAACTGATTACCCATATGATGGAAGATCCCCGGACCATTACCACGGCCATCGATATCATCTGGATTGCCCGTGCCATCGAGCGCATAGGCGACCACGCCAAGAACATTTCCGAGCAGGTGATTTTCATCAGCGAAGGGCGCGATATTCGGCACTCCAAAGAGGCTAACAAGTGACACCGACCATTCTGGTGGTGGAGGATGAGCCAGCGATTCAGGAGCTAGTCACCATCAATCTCAAACACGCGGGGTTTCTGGTTGTTCGCGCCAGCAGCGCAGAAGAAGCCGACTCCGCCATTCGGGCCGCCTTGCCGGACCTGATTGTTCTCGACTGGATGCTGCCAGGTCAGTCAGGCGTGGCCTTGGCCAAGAAAATTCGCGGTGATGAGCGGACTCGCGAATTGCCGATCATCATGCTGACGGCCCGTGTGCACGAAGAAGACAAGGTTCAGGGCCTTGAGGCCGGTGCCGATGATTACGTGACCAAGCCGTTCTCGCCCAAAGAACTCGTGGCTCGCGTCCGGGCGGTCTTGCGCCGGCGTGCGCCTCATCTCGCGGGCGAGGCCGTTGAAATTGGTACGCTGGCGCTGAATCCGGCGACCCATCGCGTACTGGCCAGCGGCCAGCCGATCGAACTGGGACCGACCGAGTTTCGCCTGTTGTTTTTCTTCATGACCCATGCGGAGCGCGTCTATACGCGTGCCCAGTTGCTCGATGAGGTCTGGGGCGACCACGTGTTCATCGAGGAGAGAACGGTCGACGTTCATATCCGTCGCTTGCGGGCGGCCCTGGAGGGGTCCGGCAACCATGAACGGGTCGAAACCGTTCGTGGAACGGGGTATCGCTTCCGGGGAGCCTGATCGGGTGACGGCCCATCTTATTCAGGCGTTGCTCTACGCCTTGCTGACGGCTGTGATCGCCGTACCTGTTGGCTATTATTGGGGTGCTGGCGCCGGGTGGATGATCTTCTGTCTGGGCTTGGTGCTGCAAATGGCCTTTCACTTTCGCAATTTTGCCCGTCTTGAACGCTGGACTCAGGAGCCGGTGGTGGATGACACGCTGGAGGGACAGGGGGCGTGGAATGGCATCTTTGGTCGCCTCTACCGGCACGAGAAGGAGCTGCGCACGCGCATTGCCGAGCGGGAGGGAGAGATTGCACTCCTCACGGCTGCCGGCCAGGCACTGACCGATGGTGTGGTCCTGCTCGACAGTCATGGCCACATTCTGTTCTGCAACACCATGGCTGAATCGCAGCTTGGGCTGGTGATCCGCACGGATCGTGGCCAGCATATCTCCAACCTCGTCCGGCAACCCGAATTCGTGAGCTATCTGGCGGACGGTGAATTCGAACGCCCGCTGTCGCTGCGTTCCGAACGTCGTGATGATCGGGTGTATTCGGTCCACGTCATCCCCTATGGCAACAATCGGCGGCTGATGCAGATCAAGGATGTCACGCAGACGGATCGTCTTGACCGCATGCGTCGCGATTTCGTCGCCAACGTCTCGCACGAATTACGCACGCCTTTGACGGTGTTGTCCGGCTTCCTGGAAACCTTGCAGGAGTTCGATGTCGAACCCGAAGAGCGGAAGCGCTATTTCGACATGATGACCGAGCAATCCAAACGCATGCAGTCAATTGTTCAGGATCTGCTCACCCTGTCGTCCATCGAGTCGGCGCCACCGCCTGAAAACGATGTCGTTGACATGGTCTCGATGGTCAAGAAACTGCAGCGCGATGCCGAAGCCCTGTCGGGCGGTCGTCATCAGGTGATCGTTGAAACGGATGGCAAGGGTGATTTACGCGGTTCCGAGCCCGAACTGGTCAGTGCTTTTGGCAACCTGGTTTCCAATGCCGTGCGCTACACGCCGGCGGGAGGCACGATTCGCATCGGCTGGAAAGCCGGTAAGCAGGGGGGCGAATTCTCGGTTCAGGATACTGGCATCGGTATCGAGGCCAAACATATTCCGCGACTGACCGAGCGTTTTTATCGTGTGGACCGTGGTCGTTCCCGCGATGCCGGTGGCACCGGGCTGGGGCTGGCCATCGTCAAGCATTCGCTCAACCGCCACCAGGGTCAGCTTGATATCAGCAGCACGCCCGGTGTCGGTAGCCGCTTTGCTGCGAAATTCCCGGCCAATCGGGTGGTCGGGGTTTGAGCAATCGGCGCTAGCGAAAGAAGCGTCCCAGCAAGCCGCTGATAAAACCCCGGCTGGTTTGCTTTTCTTCCGCGACTGCCGGAGCACCGGTCGTGTCGCCCATCATCACCTTGACGGTGTCGGCGTAGTCGCGATCTTCGTTGGCGATGTGATTCAGCAGCCATTTTGAGAGCATCGAGTGCAACTCGTCGGCGATGTCCTCACCTCGCGCCGAGCGCAGCGTGAAGTCGGTCACCCGCCGGATGAAGAGTTCATGCACCTTCTTGTGCGGCTTCAGAAACTTGTAGCCGGCCTCGGCGAGCATCTCTTCCTCAAAGCCGAAATGCGACTGCGTGTAATCGATCAGTTGCTCGATGACATCGTTGACCATCCGCTTGTCCAGCTTCATCTTGGCGACCTCAAGATCGTTGATGTACTCGACAATGCGTCGATGCTGCGCATCAATCACATCGATTCCGGTATCCAGCTTGCTTTCCCAGATGATGGGCATAGTGACGTTCCTGACAATTTTGTTGGACAGGAGAGTAAATATCACTTTCGGCATAACACTGTTGACGTGCGTCAATCGAATGTTACGCGATGGTGGCAAATGTAAATTCTGCCACCGCTTTCGTCGGTGAGTGTTTTCAGTTTTAGACGAATTTTCCGGTTGACCGTAGCAGGGTTCCAGCGTCCGCTGTTGTAGCTCCCTCTCTCACCCCGGAAGGCTACAATCCAAGATTGCTCAGCGAGTAACTACCGTGCAGTTGTAGCTCCCTCTCTCACCCCGGAAGGCTACAATCCAACGATTAATGCGACCAACTCGTATTGTTGTTGTAGCTCCCTCTCTCACCCCGGAAGGCTACAATCGGGCGCGGGTGAATAGGTCGTGCCACTTGAGTTGTAGCTCCCTCTCTCACCCCGGAAGGCTACAATCAGCGTCTCATTGACAGGTGTTGCCCAATTCGTTGTAGCTCCCTCTCTCACCCCGGAAGGCTACAATCGCGAAGCACTCGACATGGGGCTAATCGATGGTTGTAGCTCCCTCTCTCACCCCGGAAGGCTACAATCAAATCACGGTCGAGCCAAGGCATTGTGTCGGTTGTAGCTCCCTCTCTCACCCCGGAAGGCTACAATCACGCTAGATTTTTCATGTACCACTCCCCGCGTTGTAGCTCCCTCTCTCACCCCGGAAGGCTACAATCTCGCGGCCGTTTCTGTAGTGCATCTTGAAGGTTGTAGCTCCCTCTCTCACCCCGGAAGGCTACAATCACCACGGACTGTTACCATGACCGTTCAGTGGTTGTAGCTCCCTCTCTCACCCCGGAAGGCTACAATCAAAGCAAATTTTCGGCATGCAGCACGGCCCGTTGTAGCTCCCTCTCTCACCCCGGAAGGCTACAATCGCGGCGATGGTACTAATTGGCCGGGTGATTGTTGTAGCTCCCTCTCTCACCCCGGAAGGCTACAATCGCATCCCGAAGGAGTTAGGCGGGTGATAGCGTTGTAGCTCCCTCTCTCACCCCGGAAGGCTACAATCAATTCAGCCCGCCGCGCCGCCCATGCTCTGGTTGTAGCTCCCTCTCTCACCCCGGAAGGCTACAATCATATCCCGGTAGTTTGCCGCTTTGCAGTACGTTGTAGCTCCCTCTCTCACCCCGGAAGGCTACAATCAAGCGTTCATCGAAACGTCGCGCCTGACTGGTTGTAGCTCCCTCTCTCACCCCGGAAGGCTACAATCCAATAGCGTAAGGTTTGAAGGCAGATTTGGGTTGTAGCTCCCTCTCTCACCCCGGAAGGCTACAATCGCTTGACATCCTCAACCGTTCGCGCAACGTGTTGTAGCTCCCTCTCTCACCCCGGAAGGCTACAATCCAACAGTACGGATGTGCCATCTTTGGGCGCGTTGTAGCTCCCTCTCTCACCCCGGAAGGCTACAATCCACGCTGATCGTCGATGCGTGCGCCATCATGTTGTAGCTCCCTCTCTCACCCCGGAAGGCTACAATCATATAGATAGCTAGCCCGATAGAAATGATAGTTGTAGCTCCCTCTCTCACCCCGGAAGGCTACAATCCGTCACCACCGAAACAAAAGACCTTCCCGAGTTGTAGCTCCCTCTCTCACCCCGGAAGGCTACAATCACCTCTAAAATCCAGTACGCCGTCACCACCGTTGTAGCTCCCTCTCTCACCCCGGAAGGCTACAATCACACGCAGCATGATTTCGCCGAGCTTTGTGGTTGTAGCTCCCTCTCTCACCCCGGAAGGCTACAATCGTGGCGTCAGCGGCAAGCTGTCCAGTGCCCGTTGTAGCTCCCTCTCTCACCCCGGAAGGCTACAATCCCCGCGCCTTGCTGGCCAGACTGGCCGCCAGTTGTAGCTCCCTCTCTCACCCCGGAAGGCTACAATCTCGCCGCCCTGTCTGCCCAGGTGCCGGACCGTTGTAGCTCCCTCTCTCACCCCGGAAGGCTACAATCTGGCCGAATTGCAACAACGCTACACCCGTCGTTGTAGCTCCCTCTCTCACCCCGGAAGGCTACAATCGACCGCTCAGACACTAGCGCGGCCATGTAGGTTGTAGCTCCCTCTCTCACCCCGGAAGGCTACAATCGTGCCCCAAGCAATTAAAGCCGGCACAAACGTTGTAGCTCCCTCTCTCACCCCGGAAGGCTACAATCCGCTTTACCGTGCTTGACACGAAAGACCCGGTTGTAGCTCCCTCTCTCACCCCGGAAGGCTACAATCCTTCGCCGACACGTTGCTTCCACCCGCCGTGTTGTAGCTCCCTCTCTCACCCCGGAAGGCTACAATCCTTTCAACTATTGTACCTTGCACCGTTCATGTTGTAGCTCCCTCTCTCACCCCGGAAGGCTACAATCGCTGCCCGCCAGCGCCGCTCGCCGGAGATCGTTGTAGCTCCCTCTCTCACCCCGGAAGGCTACAATCTGCTTTCAATGAAATGGCCGTGGTTTGTAAGTTGTAGCTCCCTCTCTCACCCCGGAAGGCTACAATCCATACCAGCGAGAACCATCGGGCGCCTGATGTTGTAGCTCCCTCTCTCACCCCGGAAGGCTACAATCGCGTGGCGGCTACTCCATCCAAAGTCCAGGGTTGTAGCTCCCTCTCTCACCCCGGAAGGCTACAATCAAGCCGGCCACGGCAGCGGACCCGGAAACGGTTGTAGCTCCCTCTCTCACCCCGGAAGGCTACAATCAAAAAACGGGGAAACGCTATTGGTGTTTTCGTTGTAGCTCCCTCTCTCACCCCGGAAGGCTACAATCTGACTGACTCCAAATTCCCGCCTTGCATAGTTTGGCGGGAATTTTTTTGACGAAAATCTACGTCAGAACAGCAGCATTTGATTTGCCGGTACCTTTTTTTCCTGAAAAAGCGGCATGCCGACCAGGAGCTTGATGCCGGCAAACTGTTTTTCAGTGACGGTCATGCAGCGAATTGAACCAGCGGGAGGAAGGCTGTCGACAAGACGTTTCAAGTGCTTTTCATGGTCGTCATTGCCATTCAGTAGTCGGGCGTAGACCGACCACTGAATCATGTCGTAGCCATCGTTGAGCAGGAAGCGCCGAAACTGGACGTAGGCACGTTTCTCGGTCTTGGTGACCATGGGTAAATCGAAGAAGACGATGAGTCGCATGAAGCGTCGGGTCTCCTGTCCCATGCCTCAGCATTCCAGCCTGTGCGCTTGCAAGCCGATCAGGGTAGGAAGTTCCAGCTCGCTGTCGCCCTGCTCAAACAGGCGTGCAAGGCTTTCGACAGCGTATTCGATGGCGGACAGCGCAGACATCTTGCCTTGCGGCATACCGACGTCCACATTGAGCAATGCAACCAAAGCGGCCTTGTCTTGCGAGGACAAATCGCCTTCCGTCATGGCAGGGTGCTTGGCGACATGCAGGTCGACCAAGGGTCGAAAGGGTTCGATCAAGTCGTCGGCTAGATTGAATGCGTTTTGTTCGCTGGCGTGGAACAGCCCGATGGGTGGGTGCATGCCATGGGCGACCAGTCCTCGGGCAATGGCGCCGCGCAGCACGGCGTAGCCGTAATCGAGCGCAGCATTGGCCCAGCGTTCTTCGGCACGGTAAAACCCTTGACCGAACAACTGCGTGAAATAGAAGGCTGCGGCTTGCCCCTCAAGGTTTTCCTGATCGCCGGAGCGCACGCGGCGGGAATACGAATCCATACGGTCAACGCCATTTTTGGCGCAAAAACGAAGAACGGCCGTCTGGTTTTCAATCTTGCGTCGAACGATGTTGGCCCATCCCTGCTTGGCCAACGGGCGGGGAATGTCCATTTGCTTGCGCATCAGGCGAGTCGTGCGAGAGTGCGCGAGAAAGGGGAGAAAGACACCATTGGGTTGATGGTTGTCGCCCGTTGCGTAAAGGCCGATACCGTAGTCGGCGCAGGCGGAGAGTACCGGATGGGTAAGCTGGATTTCGCGGTGGTTCAGGACAATGATGGCGATGTCCTCGAAGGGGACGTAGGCGGTTTTTTCCTGCTCGATGGCAAGGGAGAAATGTTCCCGGCGCAGCTTGGTTGGCCGAGAGATCATCACGCTACGCCAGCCCACGACGTTGCTCCGGCGTGGCGGGGTAGATGTTGCCGAGAACGTCGACGTGGAATTTTTCGACAGACAAAGCTGTTTTCACCCCAATTCGCATTAGCCCATCCTTGCCGACATTGGCGCTGCGGTCGTGCGCCCACAATCCGATAGCGCCCGTTGCGCGGTCGCTACCAGCGTAATAACCCTGATACCACTCGCTTTTCAGATTTACCTGAACCAAGTCATTTGGATACAGCGAAAAGCACCAATCAAAGCCTTCATCGATCAGCGTCCATTCATCTTCATCCTTGAATGCCACAATCGCCCGATTCGGCAGCCCTGTTACCCGGTTATGCACATAAACCGGCACCAGATGGAACTTGCCGGCCTTGGTAAAAACATCCACCCGCAACATGGTGTCGTTCTTGGCGATGCCGCCGCGCACAGGAATGCCGGACAGTTTGTCGATAACCTTGGTCACGGTGCGAACAATGGGGCCGGTCGGGTTGCCTTCCTTGTCCGGTTTGCGCAGTGGATTTGTTGCCGGAAAGGCTTTGTCACCCTTGCCACCGTGGTCTTTTAGGCGCTTTCGGATCGCCGCATAGAGCTTTTTATTCCGGTTTTCATCCACCAGCTTGCATGGATTGCGCTCGTCATCTTCTTCTCCCAAATCACTCAGGCTGAGATTTGCGAGTACGACTTTCTGCGTGACGCTTCCATTTTTCTTCAATTTTTCCGATTGACCGTAGATAGTGTCCTTGTGCGCGGCACCGCCGTTGCGGCGTTGCGGTGCACGGGAAACGAACAACGGCTTCAGGGCCGCTAGTTCTTCCTCCGTATAGCTGCCCAAACGCGCCATTTCTTCGCGTAGCAGTTCCGGTGAGTCAATTTTCAAGCGTGCTTCCAGTTCATGCCGGAAGTAGGGCCACGGGTCGGGGAAATGTTCGCGCAGTTGCTGGTGCATGGCCGGATTGACGATTACGCCCGTTTCAATATCTACGAAGCCGTCACGCACCTGTTCCAGTTCGCGGGTGCGCGAGTAATTGGACAGGCGCTGAACCATGCTGTGACTGCAAGCCGCGACAACGGCCGCATCGAGGGCGTGGTGGCGGTCACTGTCGGAACGCACCTTGAGCAAGCCCCAGCGCGCACGCAGGAAATTGGTGAGCTGGCCGCTGAGAACAACGCAGCGCTTTGCTTCGCTGCCTTCGGCAAGTTTGAGGTGCTGCTCAACGTAGTTCTTGAAAAATTTGCAGATGTAGCGCGTATCGTTCAGATTGCGTGCGCGGAATTCCTCGGCTTCCTTGGCGCTGAAATCCTTGCGCAGCAGGCGAGTGCGCTTGGCCAGACGATAGGCTTTGTTGGCTTCGACGAAGGCAACATAGTGTTGCCAGCGTTCGCTGTTCTCGACGCCACCCAGGTATTCGTAGGGAGTGCGGTTGCCCTTGTCCCGGTTTTCGCGGGTCAGCACCAGAACCTTGTTGTTTTTGCTGTCGTCGAAACTGCGGGAATAGGGCAGCGCATGGTCGATTTCCGTCGATCCGTCTAGGAAAATGTCGGCGACATTGCCCGAGGCTGCAAGTGGGTTTTGCGAGTAAGCGCACTGGCCGTTTTGTTCCCGGTACAGGCGCCATTTTTCGAATTCCAGACCTTTGGGCGAATGGCCGAAAAGTTCGATGAATTGTTCCCGGTCGCGCTGATTTCTGCTTTGGTATTCGTCCTGATCCTTCTTGATTTTGTTGCGCTCGTCAAATGGTCTGGACAGGTCTCGCGCCATTTCAATATGAACCGCTGTCGGCGAGCCATAGCGGCGGATGATGGCATTAACTACCTTCCGCGCCTGGTTCAGCGAACGCAGCACGACGGGGTTACGTGGAATGTCGGCATCCTCGGCGAAGATCATTCGGCCGTTCTTGTCGCGCCCGTCGTAGAGCGGCGGCAGATATTTGTGTTCGCCTTCGCCGACCTTGTGTGACTGGCTATGGTGGTAGCCGGCCTGAACGCAGGCTTCGTCGTAGCGTAGCCCTTTTTCCATATGTGGCAAGAGGGCACGCAAGGACTTGAGCGACAGGGCGTGGAACTTATCGAATCGGATGTTGAGCAGGGCATCGGTCAGCGCTTCTGGGTTGGGCAGGGGCAGCTTGGCGAGTTCGGCGCGGACTTCGTCATCGTCTTTATAAACACTGAGCACCCAGGCGATTTTGTCGAAGAGTTCCGGTTGACCGCAGAGCGCCGTTCCCGAAATCTTTTCCCATTCGTCGGTGAGGCCGGCCTTGGTGAGCGTTTGCCGTAATTCATGCCAAGCCGGGATTTTGACCAGCGTGGCCGATTCCGGGTCATTGGCTTTGGCTTTGCCTTCGGCTTTTTGTGCCTCGGTCGGGTAGGCGAGGCCGGTGAATTTGAAGCTGCCGGGTTCCAGTAGACCGGCTTTGGTAAGCGCACCGCCAAGCTGTTTGTAGGTGAATTCGCCGGCTTGCCGATAAGGCAAGGGCAGGGCGAGTTGCCGCTCCTGTTCGGTAAGCGGGCGGGTGATGCCGTCGGTGACAATACGGAGATTGTTCAGACGCGTCAGCCAGACATGGCGTTCGGCTGTGAAACTGGCCTTGGGGGCGCGGTATTCGGTTTTCTCAAACGTACAGGTGCCGAGCATTTTGAGTAGATCGGCGCCTGCCAGGGCTGGCTTTTGCTGCCAGAGCAAACCGCTCTTTTGGTCACCGTTGCCAAGGATGGCCGTTTCCAGAGCGCATTGCGAATGCGAATTGCCAAATTCCCTTTGCTTGGCGAAAAGCAGGGCCAGTTCCTTGGCGAGCAGTTCGCGTGAAAGTGCCTTTCGGTATTCGCCTTGCTTGTTGCGCTGGGCTTCCGGAAATTCCGACAACACCATTTCAGCGGCGCTGCGATAGCCCTTGTCGGCCATCAGTTTGGCTGTTCCGGCCAGTCCTTGTTTGACCTTTCCCCCTTCGCTCGTGCTATCGCCATCGGCCTGTCTTGCTTCAGCGCGGCTTATCCAGTGAAAGCCACGGCGCTTGCACAAGTGGTAAATGACGCGCGCCCATTCTTCGTCGTTCAATCGGCGGTCAAGTCCGTCAACGCGGAGTTGCCAGAGCGAAGTTGAAAAAGGCCGTTCTGGTTTGAACTGTTTTGCATCGGCGATCAGCCCTTCACTTTTTAGTAGGCGAGCCAGCTTCTTCAGTCGCCATGCCCGGCGGAACAGGCGGCGTCGCATCAGGCGAGCGCTACGCCGGGCAAGATTCAGGGATTCACCTTCCTTGGCGGTTTCGGCTTTGTCAAAAGCTCGAACGCCCAAGTCCAGGATGTGAGTCTCGCCGAAAGCGCACCAGCCGACCGATGCGATGCCAATGTCCAATCCGATGGTATATGTCGTGCTCATGATTTGCCGGCGAATATTCAAAGCGAGTAGAATACGCCTGTCGTAGCTTTCCGGGGTGAGAGCCGTTGCTACAATAAGGTGTCACCTTCGGGTGACGACCGAATCCGGCCCGGCAGGGAAACCTGCCGGGCTTTCTCATTTATGACTCATATTTGCCGTTGACCGTAGCGACGGTTTTGGAAGCTACCTGGATCAGCCCTTGACCGGGCGTACCTTGCTGGCGGCGAGTTTGGCGCGTTCGCGCGCCTGGTCGGTATTGTCGCCGTTGGCCACGGCGACGCCCATGCGACGTTTCTTGAAGGATTCCGGCTTGCCGAACAGGCGCAGGTCGCTGCGCGGTACGGCCAGCGCTTCGGCGACACCTTCGAAGGCAATGCCCGTGGCTTCCATGCCGCCATAGATGACCGCCGAAGCGCCCGGTTCACGCAGGGCGGTATCGACCGGCAGGCCAAGAATGGCGCGGGCGTGCAGTTCGAATTCCGAAAAACGCTGCGAACACAATGTCACCAAGCCGGTGTCATGCGGGCGCGGGCTGACTTCGGAGAACCAGACCATGTCGCCCTTGACGAAGAGTTCGACGCCGAACAGGCCGCGGCCACCGAGGTTGCCGGTGACCGCTGCGGCGATTTCCTGCGAGCGCTTGAGGGCCGCCGCGGTCATCGCCTGCGGTTGCCACGATTCGACGTAGTCGCCAGAAACCTGCACGTGGCCGATGGGTTCGCAGAAGTGTGTGACGACATTGCCGCTGGCGTCGCGGGCACGGACGGTAAGCAGGGTGATTTCGTAGTCGAAATCGACAAAACCCTCGACAATGACCCGGCCCTGATTGACCCGGCCGCCACTCGCCGCATAATCCCAGGCTTTTTGTACGTCGTCGGGGCCGCGCAGCAGTGACTGGCCTTTGCCGGACGAGGACATGGTGGGTTTGACGATGCACGGATAGCCGATGCCCGCGTCGATGGCGGCTTGAAGTTCTGCGAGCGAGTCGGCAAATTGGTACGGCGAGGTGGGCAGGCCGAGTTCTTCGGCGGCCAGCCGGCGGATGCCTTCGCGGTTCATGGTGAGCCTGGCGGCGCGGGCGGTGGGGATGACTTCGGCGAGCCCGGCGGCTTCAATCTCGACCAGCATGTCGGTGGCGATGGCCTCGATTTCGGGCACGATCAGCTGCGGTCTTTCCAGCTCGACCAGCTGGCGCAGCGCGGCACCGTCGGTCATGGAAATGACGTGGGCGCGATGGGCGACCTGATGGCCGGGGGCGTGGTCGTAGCGATCGACGGCGATGACTTCAACCCCCAGGCGCTGCAGCGCGATGATGACTTCCTTGCCGAGTTCGCCCGATCCCAGCAGCATGACGCGGGTGGCGGAGGGAGAGAGCGGGGTGCCGATTTGCATGGAATATCCTCGGGTGAGCAGATTTGAATTTTGGCCGAATTTAGGCGTCGACCGCGGAAGCGTCAAGCCGGATGTTGGTCGGCGCCGGGCCAGGGCGGCGCGCTGCTTTATAATGCCGCGATGTCTTCCCGCCCTATCCAGTCCATCGAGCGCTTTCTGCTGTCGCCGTTCAGCCTGTTGCTGGCGCTGCTCATTGCCTTCTTTCTGAACGCCTACAGCCTGCCCTTGACCGACGTGGACGAGGGCGCCTTCTCGGAGGCGACGCGCGAAATGATGGCGCGCGGCAACCTGATCTCGCCGACGTTGAACGACGCGCCGCGCCACGACAAGCCCATCCTGATCTACTGGGCGCAGGCAGCTTCGGTCAGTGTGCTGGGCGTCAGCGAGATCGGCTTTCGGCTGCCGTCGATTATTTTTTCGGTGCTCTGGATGCTGGCGCTGTATCGCTTTTGCCGCCGCCATGGCAATCAGATGACGGCACAGGTGGCGGCGCTCGTCATGGCGCTGACGCTGGTGGTGGGCATCGTGGCCAAGGCAGCGATTGCCGACGCGCTGCTCAACCTGCTGATCGCGCTGGCCATGTTCGGGATCTACGATTTCTTTTGCGCCTGTCGCGAGGGCAAGGGGCCGGCTGAAACCCGCCGCCTGCTGTTCGGGATTTATGCGGCCCTCGGCCTCGGGTTTCTGGCCAAGGGGCCGGTGGCGGTTTTCTTCCCGCTGGTGATCAGCGCCGTGTTCTTCGTCTCGGCCGGCGCCTGGCGCCACTGGTTGAGGGCCATCTTCTTCTGGCCGGGCTGGTTGCTTTTCCTGGCCATCGTCGTCCCCTGGCACGTACTGGTTTATCTCGATCAGGGTGACGCCTTCTTTCGCGGCTTTTATCTCAAGCACAACATCAATCGTTACGCCGACACCTTCGAGGGCCATGGCGGGCGCTGGTGGTACTACTTCGCGGTGCTGCCCCTGATCCTGCTGCCGTTCACCGGGTGGCTGTTTGCCATTGTCGGCAAGCTGGCCAGCGCGTTGCGTCAGGGCGACAACGAGGCGCTGTTCGAGCGCTTTCTGGTCATCTGGTTTGTCGTGGTTTTCGCCTTTTTTTCAACGTCAGGCACGCAATTGCCGCATTACCTGCTTTACGGCTGCACCCCGATCTTTATCCTGCTGGCGCGCCACCGGCTGGATTTCGAACGGCGCTGGCTGGCCTTTGCGCCGATCATTCTCTTTGCGCTATTGCTGGCGGCACTGCCTGAAGTGCTGGCGTTTGCCACCGGCAAGGTCACCCGACCTTTCGAATTGGCGCTTTTATCCGGGTTGACCGCGGCATTCGCCGATGAGGCACGCTGGCTGCTGCCTTTGCTCGCTATCGCAGTCATCGGGCTGGCATTCTGGCGCCGTTTGCCGGTCTGGCAAGGTTTGGTGCTGGCCGGCATGCTGCAGGCGCTGACGGTGGCATTTATCATCGCGCCGCGAGTCATTGGCGTCACCCAAGGGCCAGTGCGCGAAGCGGCGATGGTGGCCAAGCAGAGCGGCGAGCCGGTGGTGGCCTGGCGCATCATCATGCCAAGTTTCAGCGTCTATCGTCAGGCCGCGACGCCAACCCGCGTGCCCGAACTCGGCCAGCTCGTTTTCACCCGTACTGACCGCAAATCCGAGGTTCAGGCACTGCTGCCCCCGGATCTGGTGCTGCACGATGTCTATCAACGCAGCTTTGTCACGCTGGCGCGCGTCGAACGCGAGGAAAAGCGGTGAACGATCAGGGCTTGCATGCCCGTCATCCGGCTTTCGATGCCTCCATCCTCGCCATGTGCCTGCTGTTTGCCCTTGGGCTGGGCGGTTTGGCACTTGGCGGGGATTGGTATGCCGGTTTTATCCCGGCGCAGGCGGCCAGCAGCGTGCTGCCCGGCTGGTTATGGGAATCGCTGACCACCCTCGGTGATGGCCGCGTCCAGCTGGCCCTGATGCTCCCCTTCTGCCTGCGTTATCCGCGCGTGTTCTGGGCGCTGGTGGTTGGCGCGCTGCTGGCCGGGATGATGAGCCGCGGCCTCAAGGTCTGGTTCGAGTTGCCGCGCCCGGCGGCGGTGCTGGCGGCCAGCCAGATCACCATCCTCGGCGCTCGCATGACTTCGCTTAGCTTTCCATCCGGGCATACCGTGTCGGCCTTTTCATTCGTCGTCGCCTGGCTGGCCTTGCTCGGCTGGTGGCGGGCGCTGCCCATCGTGACGCTGGCAGCCTTGGCCGGATTTTCTCGGATCGCGGTCGGTGCGCACTGGCCGGTCGACGTACTGGCCGGCGCCTTGATCGGACTCGTTGGCGGCTGGGCCGGCTTGCACCTGAGCCGTCGTTTTCGCTGGGGCTTGGGCATCGGCCCTCACTGGGCGCTGGTGAGCATTGCCGTGATCGCCGTCGCCACCTTGCCTTTTGACGGGCAGGGCTATCCCGATACGCTGCCGTGGCGCATTGTGGCCAGCGCCTGGGGCCTCGGTGGCTTTGCGTTGGTCTATTTGTTGCCTTGGCTGCGGGACGGATGGCAGTCGGTGAATCGACCGTTGGCGGGGGTTGTTGACGATCGTTGCCCACCCTGAGCGTCGTTCATGTTGCCTGAGCTGGCGTAACGGCCTGCGACGTTGATGCAAGCCCGGACGGGGCGGCAGATTCTCACCAGGCAGTCATGGGTCAGCGTTACAGCACGACTTGAGAACCCAGTTCGACCACACGGTTCGACGGAATCTTGAAGAACGTGGTTGCACTACCGGCATTGCGGAACATCGCCACAAATATCAGTTCCCGCCAATAGGCCATCTCAGAGCCCAGTTTGGGGATCAAGGTCTCACGGCCGAGGAAAAATGACGTGTCCATCATGTCTATGTGCAATCCGGACGCTGCGCATAATGCCAACGCTGCCGGAATATCCGGCTCATCCTTGAAGCCATACTGAACCATGACCTGAATGAAATTCCCGTCCAAACGATGCACTTCAACACGATCAATGGTGGGAACATAAGGTACGTCAAACACTTCGACGGACAGGATGATGATCTGCTCATGCAATGCCTTGTAGTGCTTGAGGCTGTGCAGCATCGCGTGGGGTACCAATTCGGCGTTCGGGGTCAAGAAGACCGCGGTTCCGGGAACGCGTGCGACTCCGTCGTCGGTCATGCTCCGGATGAACGGTTTTAATCCCATGGCGTCGGCCGCCAAGCGTTCGCCCAGCAGTTCGCGTCCGCGTTTCCAGGTGGTCAGAAGAATGAAGATGGCCAGGCCAAACACGAGCGGGAACCACCCGCCGTCCGGGATTTTTACCGAGTTGGCCAAAAAGAACCCGAGGTCAATGCAAATAAATGGCGTCGCTCCCAGAACTGCCCGCAGGGGGCTCCAGTGCCAGAGCCGGATGGCCACTGCAATTGCCAATATATTGGTAATCAGCATCGTGCCCGTCACGGCAATGCCGTAGGCCGCCGCCAGATTCGATGACGAACCGAATTCAATGACCAGCGCAACAATGGATATCAGCAGCAGCCAATTGATGCCCGGCAGATAAATCTGGCCGATTTCCTTGTCTGAAGTGTGCTGAATTTCAAGACGGGGCGTGTAGCCCAACTGAATGGCTTGCTGTGTAATGGAAAAAGATCCCGAAATGACGGCTTGTGACGCGATGATGGTTGCGAGCGTGGACAGGGTCACCAAGGGATACATCGCCCATTCCGGTGCGAGGAGATAGAAGGGGTTTTCCACCGCACCGGGATTGGCCAATAGCAATGAACCCTGCCCAAAATAATTGATAAGCAAGGCCGGCATGACATAGCCCAGCCAGGCAGTTTGAATCGGTTTGGCGCCGAAGTGTCCCATGTCCGCATATAAAGCTTCGGCCCCTGTAATGCACAACACCACTGCCCCCAAGGCAAAGAATCCGAGCGTTGGATTACCAGTCAGAAATTGAAATGCGTACAACGGATTGATCGCGGCCAGCACAGCCGGGTTATCGACGATGGCCAGAGCGCCAAGCAATGCGAGTACCGCAAACCAGACCACCATGACAGGCCCGAACAGCGCACCGACGTGGGCGGTTCCCCGACGCTGAAACATGAATAGCCCGACCAGAACGACCAGTGTGATCGGCAAGATGTACGGCGTGAACGTTGGGGTGATGATTTCCAGACCTTCGACGGCTGACAGGACAGAAATTGCCGGCGTGATAACTCCGTCCCCATAGAACAGCGCTGCGCCGACCAGGCCCAGGGTCACCAGCAGCTTCTGCTCCCACGTCCCCGGCGTACCCTTGTGCAGCGCCAGCGTCATCAAGGCAATGATGCCGCCTTCCCCTTTGTTGTTGGCACGCATGATGAAGAAAACATACTTCGCGGTGACCACGATAATGAGCGACCAGAAGAAAAGCGACAGGATGCCCAAGACGTTTTCCGGTGTAATCGGGACGGGGTGGTGTGCGCCACCAAAGACCTCCTTGATGGAATACAGCGGACTGGTTCCGATGTCGCCATAAACAATGCCGAGCGCCGCCAGCGTGAGCGTCGCCAGACGCTTCTTGTCTTGTCCTTGTTGCATGATGTCCCCCTACGGCTGGAAGCGATAGCCCACGCCGGTTTCTGTCAGAAAGTGTTTGGGTTGCGCCGGGTCGTCTTCCAGCTTTTGGCGCAAATGGCCGACATAGACCCGAAGATAATGGCTGCTCTCGATATAGGACGGCCCCCAAATCTCCCGGAGCAGATTCCGTTGGGTGAGCACCTTGCCGGGCTGTGCAAGCAGGGCCAACAACAACCGATATTCAAGCGGTGTCAGATGGACTGCCTCTCCGCCACGGGTCACTGTGCGCCGCGACAGGTCAACAATGGTGGTGCCGAACTCGATGATCGGGGATGCGCTCTCGCCATGGCGGCTGCGTCGTCTTAGCAGTGCGCGAACCCGGGCCCGCAGCTCCCCCACGCTGAACGGCTTGGTCAGATAATCATCAGCGCCGGCATCCAGCGCATCAATTTTGTCGTTTTCCTGAGCGCGAGCCGAGAGAATGAGTACCGGGACATCGGACCAGCAGCGCAGGTCGCGGATCAGGTCGATACCGTTTCCATCAGGTAGCCCGAGGTCAAGGATGAGCAAATCCGGCTTGCGGGAACCTGCTTCCAGCAGACCTTGGGTCATGGTTTCCGCTTCGGTAACCCGGCAACCCTCTTCTTCGAGGGCAACCCGCACGAAGCGACGAATCTGCTTTTCGTCTTCAATGACCAGGACTTTGGCGGGTGTGTTCATAGCCGTTCCTCCTCGACGATTGGCGGGTTGCCTGCAGGTAGCGTGAAACTGACGTTGGCGCCGCCTTCTGTTCGGTTGCCGGCACGGATTTGGCCACCATGGGCTTCCACGATGGCCTTGCAGATGGCAAGGCCCAAGCCAGCCCCCGGCTTTCCGGACGCGGAGTGGCCGCGAACGAACATGTTGAAAAGTTCGTCGCGTCGATGCTCCGGGAATCCGGGGCCGCAATCCTCGACACTCACTTCGATGAAGTGGTCAATAAGGCGAGCAGATAGCTGAATGGGCGTATTGGTGGGCGCATATTTCGCTGCATTCTCGAGCAGGTTGCAAAATACGCGCTCGACAAGTACCGCATCGAATTCGACAAGCGGCAAATCCGCCGGCAGATCGACCTTGACCGGGTGGTCGGCCAAGGCGCTGCCGAGTAACTTGATACTCGAACCAACCACTTCCTCGATGGATTGCCACTCGCGTCGCAACGTTACCTGCCCGGCGTTGAGTCTGGCCATGTCGAGGAGATTGCCAACCAGACCCGCCAGCCTGGCAGACTGTTCGTGCAGCGCCTGCGCCGTTTCCAGCGCCGCCGGGGGCAGGGCTGGTTTGATCAGGAAGAGTGAATCAGCCAGGCCGACCATGGCCGTCAGCGGGGTTCGAAGGTCATGGGAGAGCGCGGATAAAATCGAACTGCGTAAGCGTTCGGTTAACATCTTGACCTCTGTGGCCTGGGCAATCTCGACGTAATGCAGTCGTTCCAGAGCCACCGCTACCAGGGATGCCAGTGCTTCGAGCAGTGATACCGTCTCAGGCATGGGCTCTTGAGGGTTGTCGGCAAATCGCACGGCCAGAACACCACGAATACGCAGCGAAGCGCGTAGCGGCAAATATAAGGGGGCATAGCCCATGCCACTGACTTCGTCGCTGCGAACCAGGCTTCCGCTCTCCAGCGCAACAATTGCCAGATGAGGCTCTATGGGCAATGCATTGGCGCGGCCGGCATTGACCAATGCCTTTCCGGTTGGGTCCGGGACCAGGACGGTCGATTCTGCGAGCAGTTGCTGCTTGATGAAGTCCACGCTCGTCTCGACAACCTGATCGATTGTCAAGGTCCCTGCCAGTTGGCGTGCCAACTGATAGAGCGCTTCCGTACGCTGTTCGCGCTGTTCAGCCTCCTCCGCTTTCATGCGCAACACTGACGTGAAATGCGCGGTGGTCAAGCCGGTGACCAGCATGACTGCAAAAGTCACCAGGTACTGAAGGTCGCTGACAGCGAGGGAGAAGCGTGGCGTGACGAAGAAGACGTCGAATAAAAGAACACTGAGAATGGACGCCAGAATGGCGGCACCCCGGCCGAGATTGACCGCGACGATCAGGACGGTCAGCAGGAAAAGCATGACGATGTTCACGAGGTCGAGATGCCCAAGCATGGGGGTCGCAACTAACGTGGTGCCAATGCAAGCGAGGACCGTCAGGCCGAAGCGATGCATCGCTGGCAGTTGTTTGTGCCTGGGGCGTAACGGATTAACTGAGCTTTCCATGTCGGTTTTCCTGCTGTGGGATAGTTAAAGACTAGGCTTTCTCGTATAAAAACGATGAACATTCTTCCGATCGGGCTGTAAAAATGTCGTAAATATTGCTGGTCGGACATCAGAAAATTGTCGAGCGGTTTTTGTCTCCCCGTTCGGGAGGGTGGCCATGGCAGAGCGGGGTGGGGCAACCGTTTCAGCGGCTTATAAATGCGGTGCTGGCGCCACAGGTTTTGCAATGAAAGCGTAACGTGGCTGTAATTTTGCGGTCACTGGGCGACAGTATCGTGCGGTCATGCCCAAGGTCAGATCCGTCTTTCTCTCCGATATCCACCTTGGCACGCGGGCGTGCCAGGCGGACCGACTTCTCGATTTTCTGCGCGAACATCCCGCGGACAATACTTTCCTGATTGGCGACATCGTCGACTTCTGGGCGATGAGTCGCAGCATTGCGTGGACGCCGGCCCAGAATACGGTGGTTCAGAAGCTGCTGCGCCGGGCGCGGCATGGCGATCGGGTGGTATTCATTCCCGGCAATCACGATGAAGTGTTGCGCGATTACTGCGGCATCGTTTTTGGCGAGGTCGAGGTGATCAACGAGCTGGTTCATCAAACCGCCGATGGCCGGCGTTTCCTGCTCATCCACGGCGACCAGTTCGACCAGGTGACGCGTCACCATCGCTGGGTCGCGGTGCTCGGCGACAAGGCCTACGAATTGCTGGTGCGCATCAACCTGCTGTTGTCGTGGGGGCGGCGCAAGCTGGGGATTTCCGGCTACTGGTCGCTGGCCGGTTACGCCAAGCGCAAGGTGAAAACGGCCCTCAATTTCATTTTTGATTTCGAAGAATCAGCCATCCATCACGCCAGGGAGCGGGGGCTGGATGGCGTGATCTGCGGCCATATTCATTGGGCGCAGATCCGCGAGATCGATGGCCTGACTTACGTGAATTGCGGCGACTGGGTCGATTCCTGTACCGCCATCGTCGAGCATTTTGACGGGCGCCTGGAACTGGTTGCCTGGGGCGATCAGGCGCCGGTTCCCTTGCTGGCGGCGCCAGCACCCGCCTTGGAGGCGGTTGAATCCATGGAGGTATGAGATGCGCGTCATGATGGTGTCCGATGTTTATTTTCCGCGCGTGAATGGTGTTTCCACCTCGATCGAGACCTTCCGCCGTACGCTGTCGGTGCATGGCGTGGAGGTCACGCTGGTCGTGCCACGCTATGGCAACGAGCCGGATGAGCCTGGGATTGTCCGCGTGGCGGGGCGCCCCGTGCCTGGCGATCGCGAGGACAGGCTGGTCGGCTGGCGGGCGATGCACCAAGCCGCGCTGGCGGTTGGGCGGGAGTGCGATCTGGTCCACATCCAGACGCCGTTCATCGCGCACTATGCTGGTCTTAAGGCGGCTCGTACCTTGGGCCTGCCAGTGGTGGCGACCTATCACACCTTGTTTGAGGAGTATTTGCAGCACTATGCCAAATTGATTCCGGCGGGCTGGTTGCGTCGGCAGGCTCGCGCCTTCTCGCGTCGGCAATGCAATGCGCTGGATGCGGTGGTTGTGCCGTCGACCGCCATGCGCGAGCGTCTGGATTCGTATGGCGTGACGTCACCCATGCATGTGCTGCCGACGGGGATTCCGATGGCCCAGTTCGCCGGTGGTGACGGGGCAAGGTTTCGCCGGCAATTCGGTATTGCCGAAGCACGGCCGATGGCGCTATTTGTGGGGCGGGTCGCCCATGAAAAAAACATTGGCTTCCTGCTCGAAGCGCTGGCTCATGCCCTGAAAGCGCAGCCTGATGCATTGCTGGTGATTGCCGGGGAGGGGCCGGCGATGGCGGATTTAAAAGCGCAGACGGCGGCGCTCGGCGTGCAGGCAGCCGTGCAATTCATCGGCTATCTCGACCGCAAACAGGCCTTGCCGGACTGCTATGCCGCGGCGGATGTCTTTGTCTTTGCGTCACGCACCGAGACGCAGGGGCTGGTCCTGCTCGAAGCGATGGCGGCCGGTGTGCCGGTCATTGCACTGTCGGAAATGGGGACCACGGATATTCTGGCGCCAGGGCGCGGCGCGTTTTCGCCACCCGCCCATCCGCAGGCCTTTGGTGAGATGCTGGGACATTTTCTGGCGCAGCCCGAGGCGTGGCGCCATTTGAATGATGAGGCGCCCATCTACGCCCAGGAGTGGAGCGATGGGGCAATGGCCGAGCGATTGGCCCGCCTTTACCGCGCATTGGCCGATTTGAAAATTGGGCAAAAATTGCCGTTGACCGCAGCAGCGTGATAAAAAGTGGGCATGAACGAAACCACCGAGCCAAGCTGCAATCGTTGCCACTATTTTCGGGCTGTCGATGCCACGAGTGGCCTGTGTCATCGCTATCCGCCTGTTTTTTCCGGGGACAGTTCGCCGCGTGAATCACATCACTGGCGCCATCCCAGCGTCGGCTCGCACGGCTGGTGCGGTGAGTTCTGGATCAAGCCGGTTGATCAGACGTCTTCGAGCGGCGTGACCATCTGATTGGTCCGGCGCAGGCGTTCGGCCATGACGCGCATGACCTGAATGGCGAAAAACGGCGTCTGCTGAACAAGAAACTGGAAGCGTTTTTCGTCCACCTCCACAAATTCGCAATCAGTGCGGGCGACTACGCTGGCCGAGCGTGGACCGGGCAGCACAATACTGATCTCGCCGACGATGCTGCCGTGCTGCAATTGCTCGACAACCCGGTTGCCGACGAGCACGTCGGCGTTACCCGTGGCCAGCACATACATCATCCGACCCTCGTCCCCTTCCTGAAACAGGGCGGCGCCAGCCTTGATCTTGATAATGGTCGGGTTGTGAGAGAACAGTTCGAAAAAAACCATGGTTGAAGCTTTCGTGGGAGATAGCTTCGCGTTTTATCACGGCCGGCAGTCTGGGTTTATGTCAAAGATGTGACAAGGCGCGGGCGAGCTGCTTAAAAGAGTCTTGGCGAAATCAGACGCAGCCCGATGGAGAACCAGTGCTGGTCATTGATGGCGCCAAATTGGCTGCCATAGGTCGTGTCGATCTGCATGCGATTGGGCACGATCCAGTGCCGAATGCCAACCTGGAAAAACGGGTGACCCTTGTCCTGGCCATAGCTCTCGGCGATCAGCCAGGTTCGGTCGGTGAGTTGTGTTTCACTGCCGAGGCCCCAGGTCAGACGATTTTCCTGATTCTCGCGCTCGCGGGTGTAGCCGAGGTTGGTATGGAAGACGACTCGGTCGTCAAGCAGCGAAAAACTGACGGGCAGGTAGAAATACGGATTGCCGCTATGGGCGCTGCCGGGTTGCGTCGCGTAGCCGGCCGCCAGACCCATGCCATAGCCATTGGTTTCCAGCGGCTTGAACAGGGTCTTCAACTGGATGACGGCGGCCCCGCTTTCCGGACGGTTGCCGTCGTAGGCGAGGGCGCCGCCAAGGGTGAATTCGAGATTGCCGCCCGGATTGCAGGCCGGTAATGCCCAGAACTCGTGCTGGTTGCCATGGATATGCGCCCAGGATTCCACCTGGCAGGCCCCCTCGTCGGTCAGCCGGGCGTCGTCGGTAATCATCGGGCGTGCGGCATGCGCGCTGGATACGCCGACGAGCAGCAGGAAAGGTACTGAAAGCAGTCGCATGGGCAAATTCTCGAAAGCGTAGGGGCGGATTGTGACATCCAGATGACCTTTGCTGTCATCAAACCTTAGCGCTGCCTGATTAACGTGGGTGCTTTCATGGAGATTTCATGCAGGAACCTTCGTCGAATGAACTCGGCCTCGATCCGGCCAATGAGTCGCCCTTCAAGGGCAAGACCGGTTTGCGTCGGGTCTGGAATGCGCTGAATTACTCGCTGGCCGGGTTAAAGGCGGCTTATCTTTGTGAGGATGCTTTTCGCCAGGAGGTCCTGCTTGCGTTACTGCTGATCCCGCTGACCTTCCTGTTGCCGGTGCCCTGGCTGGGGCGCGGCGTGATGATTGCCAGCGTGCTGCTGGTGCTGATCGTCGAGCTTCTCAATTCAGCCATCGAAGCGGTGGTGGATCGGGTCAGCCTGGAAAATCATCGACTGGCCAAGCGCGCCAAGGATATTGGCAGTGCCGCTGTGCTCATTTCCCTGATTCAGGTGCTAGTCGTCTGGACCTGCGTCCTGTTGGGTGTGGCCTGATGTCACTCGCCATCGCCTTCGTCACCGAAACCTTCCCGCCGGAGGTCAATGGCGTGGCGATGACCGTAGGCCGGCTGGTGAGTGGCTTGCGCGCGCGCGGCCATCTGGTCAGCGTGGTCCGGCCGCGGCAGGGCAGGGAAGATGCGGGCCGCGAACATGAGCTGGCGCTGCCCGGCATGCCGTTACCCGGCTACCCCGGCCTCAAATTCGGGTTGCCGGCCGGTCGCCGTCTGATGCGTCAGTGGCGCCAGCAGCGGCCGGACCTCGTCCATGTGGTGACCGAGGGTCCGCTTGGCTGGTCGGCGGTGAGCGTGGCCCGAAAAATGGGTATTCCGGTCACCTCGGGATTTCATACCAATTTTGATCGCTACAGCGTTTACTATGGATTGGGCTGGCTGCGTCCGGCCGTGGCTGCCTACCTCAGGACCTTGCATCGACGCACACTGGCGACCATGGTGCCGACGGCGGCCCTGGCGGCTGACCTGGCGGGCGAAGGCTTGACCGGCGTTCGTGTGGTGGGGCGGGGGGTCGATACGGATCTCTATCACCCGGGGCGACGCAGCAATGGACTGCGTGAGCGCTGGGGGGTCGAAGGCGAGGGGCCGGCGTGTCTTTATGTCGGCCGCGTCGCCGCAGAGAAGAATCTGGCGCTGGTGCGCAAGACATTCGCGGCCATTCAGGTTTGGCACCCCGGGGCTAGGATGATCTGGGTGGGGGACGGACCATCGGCGGGGCAACTGGCGCTTGAACATCCGGATCACCATTTTGCCGGCATGCGAACTGGCGAGGATCTGGCCGCTCACTACGCCAGTGCCGATCTTTTCCTGTTCCCCAGTCTGACTGAAACCTATGGCAATGTCGTCGCCGAGGCGATGGCCAGCGGCCTGCCGGTGATGGCCTACCGCAGTGCCGCTGCCGCAGAACTGATCGTGCAGCAGGAAAACGGCATGGTCGCCTCGCCAGGAGACGAGCGAGGCTATGTCGATGGCGCCTTGTGGATGCTTCAAGAAGCGGATCGCCTGAATGGCATGGCGCTGGCGGCAAGGCAGAGCATGTTGCCGCGCAGCTGGGGTGGCGTGGTCGAAACATTTGAAACGGTGGCGCGCGAGGCGATTGCTAGCCAGGTTCGATAAGGGTTTGATTCGACCGTGCGGGATCGTCGCTACGGGCGAATCAGACTGCATGCGATGCGGACCGGTCCGCACCGAATAAGATTCGCCGAACACGCGGGTGTCAGTCACCCGCCCCGCGCCGCGTTCGACTGTCATTGGCAAATCGGACATTGGTGAGAACCAGCATTCGATATTCGCAGGAAAAATCCAGTTGACCGCAGCCAGTGTGAAGAGACTGGCAAAACATCATGTGGCTCCCTCGCGGCTTGGCAATCGATTGCCAAGTTCGCGCAGTGCGTTCTCCGGCAGGCGGTGGTCGACGTTGATCAGGCGCGTTGAATCAACTCGATCTTGTAGCCATCCGGATCTTCAACGAAGGCAATGATCGTCTTGCCATGTTTCATCGGGCCCGCCTCGCGGACCACTTTGCCGCCCCGCTTGTTGATGTCGGCGCAGGCTGCCGCGGCATCGGGAACGGCCAGGGCGACGTGACCATAGCCATTGCCCAGCTCATAGCTCGGCGTGTCCCAGTTGTGTGTCAGCTCAAGAACTGCTTCTTTGTCTTCGTCGCCGTACCCGACAAAGGCCAGCGTGAAGCGACCATCCGGGTAGTCCTGTCGGCGCAGCAACTGCATGCCAAGGATTTCCGTATAAAAGGCAATTGAACGGTCGAGATTTCCAACACGAATCATGGTGTGAAGGATGCGCATGTTTGCTCCTTTGGTGAAGATTTTGGGGAATGGCCAGTTTTAATCCGGTGCACAAAGTGCTCTGCAACACGGCCGGGGTCGAAAGCCATTTAAAAAAATGGACGGGGTTCAGTCATCTGGAGAGCATAGCTTCAACCTGTCAGACATCATGCATTTTATATGCTTGCTATCGCTGCAAAGACGAACATGATCGTTTTGGTGATTTGCCCAGAAAACCCATATTTATTAATGACGATCGAATTTTTGTGTCGGTATTTTTTACATCTGCGCGTTTGCTGCGCTGCTCCAAGAGCCGCATGGAATCAACAGTTGCGGTCTAAGTCCCTGAGTGATTGGTGGATTACAAATCTTTACGTGAGATTGGTTCGTTCTGGATCAAAGCTTGCCTCCTTATGCCAATTCCTTGGAATCATTGCGCCTTTTCCTGAGGGGCAAGACATTAAACCAATAATGGAGGCTTTTCATGGCAGTCTCGAACTACTCGACCAGCGTCACTCTTTGTGAAGATACAAGCACGAACTTCGAGCTTCTTGATCTTCTTCGTCAGGCCGATCCCTCCTACGCGGCTACCGACCCTTCGAGTCGCCGTGTGTATGTTTACGATGGCACCAAGTATGTCGAGACGACCACCGGGTTTTTCACCGCGCTGGATAAAGACACCTTTACCGTGGACATGAGCCAATTGCCCAATTTCAATGGGCTGTTAAAGGTTCGTGTCTATGGTACTGATGGTACGGGCGCCGCTTATTTCCTCGATATAGACATCAACGTCACCCCGGTAAATGATGCGCCGTCCGGTGCAGATGAAAGCCTGTCGCTGGCCAATGGCGACACGTACCTGTTTGGTCTTGCCGATTTTGGTTTCACCGACCCGGTTGAAGGTGATGCGATGAAATCGGTGGTGGTTACTACGCTGCCTTCCAGTGGGTTACTAACCTTGGAGGGCGTTGCCGTTCTTGCTGGACAGGAGATTCTTGCGGCGGATATCGTTGCAGGCAAACTGGCTTATGTCGCGCCATTGAATGCCGGTGGTGTCATCGGATTTGATTTTCAGGTGCGAGACACTGGCGGTACGGATGGTTGCGGTGGTAACGATCTGGACCTGACGCCCAACACTATTACGTTTCACGTGCCGCTGCCGGAAATTCCGAACGCCACCCTGGGTGACCGCGTATGGCTGGACACCAACGCCAACGGCGTGCAAGACGCAGGCGAACTGGGTCTGGCCGGTGTCACGGTACAACTCAAGGACGGCACGGGCACGGTCGTGCAGACCATGACCACGGACGCCAACGGCAACTACGGCTTCACCGTTGCCCCGGGCACCTACAGCGTTGCCGTCGTCGCCCCGGCGGGCTACATCGTCAGTGGCCAGAACCAGGGCGGAGACCCCACGGCCGACAGCGACATCAACGCCGCCGGTCAAAGCGCCCCGGTCACCCTGGCCGCCGGCCAGAACAACCCCAACGTTGACGCCGGACTCTACCAATTCGCCCAACTCGGCGATCGCGTCTGGTACGACACCAACGGCAACGGCCAGCAAGACAACGGCGAAGCCGGCGTCCAGGGCGTCAAGGTCACCCTGCTCGATGCCAACGGCGTTGCCGTTGGCAGCCCGCTGACCACCGACGCCAGCGGCAACTACCTCTTCACCGACCTGAAGCCGGGCACCTACAGCGTCCAGTTCGACAAAACCACGCTGCCGGCCGGCTACAGCTTCACCACCAAGGACAGCGGCGCTGACGCCACCGACTCCGACGCCAACCCGGCCGATGGCAAGACCATCCAGACCGTGCTGGACTCCGGCGAATCGGACAAGACCTGGGATGCCGGCATTGTCGCCAACCCGGGAGCCATCACCGGCACCGTGCGTGAAGACCTCGACAACAACAACACCGGCGACAGCCCGATTGGTGGCGTCACCGTCACCCTCAAGGACGCAGGCGGCAACATTGTTGGCACGGCCATCACCGACGCCAACGGCAACTACGCCTTCAACAACCTGCCGGCTGGCACCTACACCGTTGTTGAAACCAACAAGCCGGGCTACCTCGACGTCAGCGACATTGACGGCGGCAACCCGAACAGCATCGCGGTCACCCTGAACCCGGGCCAGACCAGTGCCGGCAACGACTTTGTCGACGAAAGGACCGCCACCCTGGGTGACCGCGTATGGCTGGACACCAACGCCAACGGCGTGCAGGACGCAGGCGAACTGGGTCTGGCCGGCGTCACGGTCAAGTTGCTCAATTCGGCCGGTGCAACGGTCAATACATTGACGACAGATGCCAACGGCAACTACCTGTTTAATAATCTTTCACCCGGAGATTATGCGGTGCAGGTCGTTGTACCTGCCGGGTATATGGTTAGCGGTAAGGATCTTGGTGGCAACGATGCCACCGACAGCGATATCGATCCTGCGACCGGCAAGACAATTCTGACAACCTTGTCTGCTGGCGAGAATGATCTTTCCTGGGATGCCGGGTTATACAAGACGGCGTCGATTGGCGATCGTGTATGGTTGGACGCGAACAAGAACGGCGTGCAGGACGCAGGCGAGTCTGGCATCGCTGGAGTTACGGTTAATCTGCTGAATGCTGCCGGCACCGTTGTGGCGACCTCGGCGACAGATGCCAACGGAAATTACTTGTTCCAAGGGCTGGTACCGGGTAACTATGCGGTCCAGGTGGTTGCGCCTTCTGGCTATGTTATTACCGGCAAAGATCTTGGTGGCAATGATGGAACCGACAGTGATGTCGATAGCGTGACCGGCAAAACCGTAGTCACTACCCTTGAATCGGGTGAGAACGATTTGACTTGGGATGCAGGCCTTTATCAAAAACCTGCCTCGATTGGTGATCGGGTCTGGCTTGATAAAAATGCCAATGGTGTTCAGGATGCTGGCGAAGTTGGGATTGCCGGCGTGACGGTCAAGTTGCTCGATGCCGCTGGAGCAGTCGTCGGGTCAGCGAGTACGGATGCCAATGGCAATTATCTGTTCAGCAATCTGAATCCGGGTGACTACGCGGTGCAAATTGTCGCGCCGGCAGGCTACGTCATTACCGGCAAGGACCTTGGTGGCAATGATGCCACCGATAGCGACATTGATCCGATAACAGGCAAGACGATCGTCACGACGCTTTCTGCTGGTGAAAGCGATTTGTCCTGGGATGCCGGGTTGTACAAACTGGCCTCCATTGGTGACAAAGTGTGGAGCGATTGCAATTCCAATGGTGTTCAGGATGCGAATGAAGCCGGTGTTGGCGGAGTGGTCGTCAAGCTGCTGAACGCAGCCGGCGCCGTGCTGGCATCGACCGTGACCGATGCTAATGGTAACTACCTGTTCAAGAACCTGACGCCCGGCGATTACGCAATTCAGGTGGTTGCTCCCGCTGGTACCACCTTTGCCAACAGGGATCAGGGTGGGAATGACGCCCTTGATTCTGATGTGGATACCGTGACGGGCAAGTCGGTGCTGACCACCCTTGAATCAGGTGAGAATGACCTTTCGTGGGATGCGGGTCTTCGCGGTCCTCGAGTGACGGCGACCTTCGACTTCAATGGAAATTCGGCGACGGACGGCATGGATGGCAACATTCGTAGCTATACCGCGAACGGCATTTCGGTCAATGCCAGTGCGTTCAGCCGTGACAAGAGTACCGGCGCATGGTCTTCGGCTTGGCTCGGCACTTACGCAGGCGGTTTGGGCGTCACCGATAGCAGTGAGGGAAGTGGCTCGTCAAACAATGACCACACGCTTGACAACTATGGCCGGGACAATTACGTCCAGTTTGAGTTCTCAACCTTGGTGACCGTTGACAAGGCCTATCTCGGCTACGTGATCGGCGATAGCGACATGAAGATCTGGATTGGCACATCGAGCAATGCATTTACGAGTCACGTAACACTGAATGATGCCGTCTTGAGCAGCATGGGCTTTACCGAAGTCAACAGCACGACTCTGACCAGTGCACGCTGGGCTGATCTGAATGCCGGCAATATCGAAGGCAACATGTTGATTGTCTCGGCAGCGCCGGGCCAGTCTAACGATTACTTCAAGATCCAGAATCTGGTGGTGTCTGCGACAACCTGTGTTTCGTCGGTGCCGACCACTGCAAGCATTGGTGACCGGGTCTGGGAAGACATGAACGCTAATGGCATTCAGGATGCCGGCGAGGCTGGCATTGCCGGCGTAACGGTTAAATTGCTGAATGGCGCCGGTGCCGTGGTTGCCACCACGACGACCAATGCCAGCGGAAATTATCTGTTCAGTGACCTGACGCCGGGTGATTTCAAGGTTCAAGTCGTCAAGCCAACTGGGTACTATTATTCCAGCAAGGATATGGGCGGTAACGATGCCACCGACTCTGATGTCGATGCGACCGGTACCACCATCGTCACGACATTGTCCGCCGGTGAGAATGATTTGAGCTGGGATGCCGGTTTGTATCGCAAGGCAAGCATTGGCGACAAAGTGTGGGAAGATCTTAACCACAATAATCTCCAGGATGCAGGCGAAGCCGGAATTGCCAATGTGCTGGTCAAGTTGCAGGATGCAACTGGCGCTACCGTCGGGACGACCTACACCAATGCCTCCGGCAACTACAGCTTCACCAATCTTGATCCGGGTAGTTACCGCATTGTGTTTGACAAGAGCGCGACGATCTATAAGGGCATAGATATGTCCTACTGGTATTGGGGCCAAAAGGATGTCGGCACGAACGATGCCATTGACTCAGACGCCTACAGCACGACAGATGTAGCCACGACAGCCTATACCACCCTGGTTTCCGGTGAGGCTGACATGACTTGGGATGCTGCCATTACGCCGATTGTTCTTGATCTCAACGGTGACGGCATTCAGACCATCGGGCGTGAGGCTTCAACCGGGCAGTTTGATTTGCTGGGAACTGGCAAGGGCATTAATAGCGGTTGGATTTCAGCCGGCGATGCTTTCCTGGCGATCGATGCCAACCACAATGGCAGCATCGACAATTTGACCGAGCTTTTCGGTGGCCTCAACAAGGGCCAGGGCTTTGCCAAGCTTGCCAGTTTCGATACGAATGGCGATGGACTGGTTGATGCCAAGGATGCCGGCTTTGCCGACTTGTTGGTCTGGCAGGATCTGAATGGCAATCATCAGAGCGATGCTGGCGAATTGCGCAGTCTGGCTGCTGCCGGTGTGGTGAGTCTGAAGACCGATTTCATTGAGCTGCCGGCGGTTGATGCCCAAGGCAACCTGCATCTGGAGCGTAGTGGTGCGGTGATGGCGGATGGCAGCACGGTGGATATGGCCGATGTGTACTTCAATATTTCCGTCGCTGATGCCGAGTCTGCTGGCGTGGTATTGCCCAGTATCTCAGCGCTGCTGGGTGACGATACTTCGCTAGATAAGCTGCTGGGCATGAGCGTTGCACCCGTTGTCACCATGGCAAATGACGTTGTGGCAGTTGATTCATCTATCGCCACGTTGAATCAGATGGTCAGTCTTTACGATCAACAGCAGCACGATCTGATAGCAGCATAAGTCCGGGCTCCCGCCTGCGAAGGCGGGATGTTCCGAAACAGGCAATTGTCTTGAGATTTTTTAGGTAGGAGATTCATATGAAAAAACAAAGCTTTTTCAGGTCGACCGTAGCGGCCGTCATGGTTGCGGGCATTTTTGCAGCTTCGGCGGCACACGCAGATACACTGGATGTCATGCCGGATGCCAATCAATTGGTATTTTCCGTGACGACTCTGGCCGGAACGGTAACTGACACCGCGGGCTACATCAACGTAACCAGCGGTAACACAAGCTTCTTGGCATTTTGCTTTGAGATTGGCCAGCCTCTTGCCTTCATCCCGGCGAATTACACCGCGTCGACTACGTTCAGTTCCTCCACGCAGCGGCTCTTTGATCAAAGCTATTCCGAGAGCTTCTCATCGACTGAAGCGGCCGGCTTTCAGATTGCTTTGTGGGAAACAGCGGACGACGCTAACCTGACCACAGGAAATCTCAAAGCTTGGAGCGTTGATCAGGCAGCCTTCGATTTTGCCAGCAGCCTGCTGGTGAAACTGAACGATCCATTAGCGCCGCTCACGCCTCATGTCCTGACGGCTTGGACGGTGGATACGTATCAGGATATCGTTCAGGCAACTCCTGGCAGAGGCAACAATGTTCCCGAGCCGGCTACCTCGGTCTTGGCCGCCCTTGGTTTGGCTGGCTTGGCATTGGCTCGGCGTCGCCAGGTTAAATAATCGGACGTTTTGGCTCGTCGTCTTTTCTGGCGTCACCATATTGATCGATTGGAAATTGGGGCTGCGGCCCCAATTTTTATGGGTGGAATTATTTGGCCTCGCCCGTCGACGATTTAATGCGAATGATTGCTTGCCTTTGCGTCCGGGCTTCTTGTTTTGCTGATTTGCCATGAAAATGGCTGTTCTATTTTTATGAGGTGCCGAATGTCTCCCCGCCGCTGTTACTGCCATTTGCTGATTGTCTTCGGTCTTGCCGGTTGGAACGCTGCCGCACAGGCGCTGGTGGTTGACGCTGCTGGCGCATCAAAAAGCGATTTGGTGGCCCCCGATCCTGTTCAGATCAAGATCAACGAGGGTTACGAGGCGCAACGCGCCCAGCAACCGGCGAAAGCGGAACAGGCATTTCTTGAGGCAAATCGCCTGAATCCGACGGCCGTGGAAGCGCTCTTGGGCCTCGCGATGGTGGCCCAATCCCAAGGCAAGGCTGAAAAGGCTCGGGAGTGGATGGCGAGAGCGGTTTCTGCGGCACCCAAACGCCCGGAAATACACCAGGCCGAAGCGCGTCTGTTTGTTGATCAAGGAAATCTTGAGATCGCTGCGGCACGATATCGCAAGGCTATTTCGGTGTTTCCGGATCACGCGCAGCTTCGCCTTGATCTTGCCAATCTGTATTTGGAAAAACTCGGAAAGCCGGGTGAGGCGATCAATGTGTTGCGCGATCTCATCAGTCGCAATCCGAATTTCGCAGCAGGCCATCTGGCTTTGGGCTTAGCCTTTTCAGCGGATGGCAAGCTGGACGATGCCGTTCATGCCTTGAACGACGCTGCAAGGCTGGACTCATCCAATCCATTCACCTTCCATGCGTTGGGTTTGCTTGCCTTGCGGCAGGGCGCCGCGGATCGGGCGCTGGATGCCTTTGATAAAGCGCTGGCCTTGCGGCCGGACTTTGCCGGTGCGGCCATTGGACGTGGCGACGCGCTTGCGGCGCTGGGTAAAGTGGACAAAGCTATAGAGGCTTACCAGCGGGCTGCAAGGCTTTCTCCTCAAAGCGCCTTGCCACATGCCATGCGAGCTCAGCTTCTTGAGCGCCAGAAGCGTACCGACGAAGCGGAAGCGGCGTATCGGGAAGCCTTGAAGGCCGAGCCGGAACATGCGCTCGTGATGAACAATCTTGCCTACCTGCTGGTCACGCGAAAAGTAAAACTTGACGAGGCACTCAGCCTGGCTCAGCGTGCCGCGGCAGCTGATCCAAGCGTAGCCGGCTATCAGGATACGCTGGGCATGGCGCAGTTGGCACGAGGCGATGGCGCATCTGCGCACAAGTCGTTCGAGAAGGCACTGGCTTTAAAGCCGGGTAATGCGAAGTACCGTGAACATCTGGCCTTGGCGGCCTCGAATCCCGTGTCGAAACCTGCTGCTTTAGCAGTCGTGGGGTCAGTGCCGACATCCGCGCCGGTTACACAGCCAACTTCTGCCGTAATGGCAAAGCCGGCGGTGATTCGTGCGCCAGACGTGAAGCCTTTAGCTGCTGCCGCGCCAGCTCTGGCCAAGGTGGTGGCGGACGATCCCGCCAAGTTGATTGGCCCCCTGCTGGAGGCTTGGCGCCAAGCTTGGCAAACCAAGGATGTCGCTCGCTACCTGTCGTTCTACAGCAAGGATTTCGTGCCGCCAGCCCGGAAGTCTCGTGAGGCATGGGAGGCAGATCGCCGGGTAAAGCTGGATAAGAAGGGCGATATTCAGGTTCGAATCCTCAACCCGTTCTTCATGCTTTCCGGCAATGTCGCCACGGTGGTGTTCGAGCAGCAGTATCAATCGAGCAATTTCAGCGATGCGGGTGGCAAGCGATTGGAGTGGGTCAAGGAAGGCGACACGTGGCGTATTCGCCACGAGGGCCCACGCTAAGGGATTGAACCTTTCCTTGCGGCGTGCAACGGACGAGCAGTTTCGTTAGTGATGAGCCACTGCCCGTTGAGACGTATCCAGTCAATTTCCTTTATGACGGTATCGCTGAAGTTTCCGGCGGTGTAGTGCTGAATAAAGCGGCTGGTGGCCCGGTCTTGCCCGGTCGCCTCGGATTTCAGTGACTCGATGCGAATCACGGGCGAGCTGGCCTGATTGATACGGCGCCGGCGCTCGCTTTCCCAGATGGCACTCGAGGCGTATCCAGTGCCCGTGAAGTCGGCGGTGTAATGGGCGCGATAGCGCTCGAAATCTTTCTCTGACCATGCCGCAGCCCATTGGCTGAGGCGCGCTTCTACTTCTGCGATTGAACTCGGAGCGGTCAATGGGGCGTTGATGACGCCATCCGAACTGTCGGCTGAGAAGGCAATCGCGCTGGCCGGGACGGCCGGTTTGCTGCCCAGCAGCACCGGTGCAATAGGCGCGGGATGGTATCTCGTACGCAGTGCCTCGCGCAGTTCACCGGTCATGCTCAGTAGTCGCGCTCTCAGTACAGTGGACTTGGCCCGCGTTTCGATCAGGTTACGCTGCGCTTCAAAGAGGTCGTCATGGGCAATCGATACATCATTTAGCGAGCGGCGGCCGGCTTCAAAATGCAGTTCGTAGGCAGCGGCCACGCGCTGCGCGGACAGGACCCTCTGCTCCAGAGAATTATCGATTTTGGCGATTTCTTCCAGTTGACCGCAGAGGTCGGCAATTTCTCTTGAAAGGTCATTACTCAACTGATCCGCATCGGCTTGAGCCGCTTCATGGCGCTCAACGGCTTCGCTGTGCCGGGCAATGGTTCTTCCCCCCAGCGGAATGTCGAGATTGATGCGGACAAGTCCGCCGTGATCGCTGTCGGTGACTGGCACCGGGTCGGTGTTGTTGTTCAGGCGCTTGCTTAGCTCGAGGTCAACACTGGGCATGAAGCTGCCACGGGCTGCACCAATATCGGCCTGCCGTGATGAAACACGCTGCAAGGCGGCGCGCAGACGCGGATTGCGTTCGTGCAGGTTTTCGATCAATTGTGCCACCTCACTCTCGTGTGCGGCAGGTGTGATGGCCGGGAGTAGCAATTCTTCAGGCGGTGCACCGGTAAGCAGGCGGTAACGGTATTCGGCGGTGGCCAATTGGGTACGCAACTGGCCGAGCAGCGCGCGGCTCTGGATCAGGCGAACGTTGATCAAATCCTGCTCGGCAGGGGGAATCCGACCCATATGGACGCGTTGCGTGACCAGCGTCTCGATGCCTTCCTGGCGCGTTATTGTTTCGTTCAGACTGCCGATTGTTTGGCGTAGTCGTACGACATCGGCGTAACTTTCCGTGATCTCGGCCGCAACACGTTCCAGCACGTCGTCGAGGTCTGTTTCGGCGGCATCGCGGGAAAGCCTGATGGATCGCAAGCGATAGAAATCAGTCCCGCCATTAAACAGGTTCCAGCGCAAACTGGCATCGCTACGGCGCACGGTTCGATCAAAAGGGATGCCCTGGGTTTCATCACGCGACTTGCCGCTACGGTAGCTCAGGCTGGCAGTTGGCAGATAATCTGATCGGACTTGTGACACCTGCGCGTCGGCGGCGTTCAGCAAGGCCTGGGCAGAGCGCACGCTCGGTTGTTGTAACAAGACGCGCTCGACCACTGCCGGCAGTGTTTCGGTAGCCGCCGTCGCTGGCGTGCCGAGTGTCGCCAGCAGGCTACCCAGCAGCGTGATTTTGAATAACGCAGGAACGTACCGGCTCATCGTTCGCGCAGCGACTTATCGAGCGTCTTGATGACGGGCTTTAGCATGTAATCCATCATTGTCCGTTTGCCGGTTTTGATGCTGGCATCCGCACCCATGCCCGGTGAAATGGTCAGGCGTTCTTCCGGCAAGCCAAGAAAGTTTCGCTCGGCTTCCAGGAAGACTTCGAAATAACTCTCCTTGCGTTCGTTATCCACAATGGCGTCGGCGCCGACCCGAACCACCGTGCCAGCCAGGGTGCCGAAAATGGACGAATCGTAGGCGCTGATACGAATTTTTGCCGGCTGTCCGATTTTGATGAAGGCAATATCCGTCAGCTTGACGCGTGCGGCGATCAGCAATTTGTCTTCGGCTGGCACAACTTCCATGATAGTTTCGCCCGCTTTGACGACGCCACCCACGGTGTTCAACAGCACGCGATTGACCGTCCCGTCCATGGATGCGTGCAGGTCGCGACGCGCTACCTTGTCATTTCGGCTGGTCAGTTGCTGGTTGACCGTGGCGGCACGCAATTCGACCTCGTTTTTTTCCTTGCTGGTCTCTGTTGCGAAGCGGGATTTCGTTTCAACCAGGCGTGCTTGAGCTTCTTGCACGGCCGACTGAATCCGGCCGATGGCGATGCGTGTGGTTTCCTGTTCGCCTTTTTGTGCGGTATAGCGTTGCTGAGCCGAGAGCAGGTCAGCGCGCGCCCCGGCTCCGGCCGCCGCCAATTTTTCCTCGATGGCCAGCGCCTCGCGGGCTGGGCCGATAGCATCATTCAGGGCCTGATGTTTTGCCTTGGCTTCAGCCAGTTCCTGCTGACGCTGGGCGAGTTGCTTGCTCAGTGTATCCAGCGTGTTTTCACGCTCCTGGCGGCGCGACTGCCACAACGTACGTTGTTCGCGAACCAGTTCAGGGGCGCTTGCTTCCAGCTCGGCCGGGAATACCGGCGGCCGGTTCTGCGCCTCCGCCTGCAAGCGCACCAGTGCGGCCTGCGCACCCCAGTAGGTTTGCTGGCTTTCGCCCAGTTCAGCGTTGAATTGGAGGTTCTGCACGGTAGCCAGCAGGTCACCCTTTTTGACGTGCGACCCTTCGTGGGCTGCGATCGACTGGAGAATGCCACCCTCCATGCTCTGAATTTGCTGGATGCGGCTGGATGGCACGACCGCACCAATCGCATTGACCGAAATGTCGAGCTTTGCAAAGCTCATCCAGGCAAGGAGCAGCACAAAAAATAGCGCCGTCACGCCCACCAGATATTGCACCGCCTTGTGCGGTCCGCGGTCGTAATCATGATGAGAGGACAGTGGCTCAAGCTGAGTGGGTGTTGGTTTCATGCCGATGCCTCCGGTTGGGTGGCTGGCGTCTTGTTTCCACCCTGCAGGGTGCGCAGCACGTCATTGCGGGGGCCATCGAGCACTACCCGGCCCTGCTCGACGACAATCAGCCGATCAACCAGCGGCAGCATGGCCATACGGTGGGTGACGAGCAATATTGTCCTGTCCTTTATCGAGCGCAGGTTTTCAATCAGCTTTTGTTCGGTGCCGGGGTCCATCATGCTGGTGGGCTCGTCCAGCAACAGCATCTGCGGCTGCTGGACCAGGGCACGGGCAATGGCGACGGCCTGGCGCTGGCCACCGGACAATCGGCTGCCGCCTTCGCCAACCTGGGTGCCCAGACCCTGCGCCAACTGCGTCAACGTGTCGTCCAGGCAGGCCAGACGGACGGCTTCGAGAAGCTGCTGATCACTGACCTGAGTGCCGCCAAGCAGTATGTTTTCGCGGATGTCGCCGTGGAACAAGGTGATGTCCTGAGGGACATAGCCAATTTGTCGGCGCAGGCTCTGCGGTTCGATCTGGTTGGCGGCGACGCCATCAATCAGCACGTTGCCTTGATCTGGACCATAAAGGTTCAGAATGAGTCGGAACAGCGTACTCTTGCCGGAGCCGATGCGGCCTATGAAGCCGACCTTCTCACCGGGTTGAATGCTCAGGTTGAGGCCTTTGAGCAGAGGCGACGAATTCGGGTAAGAAAAATGCACGTCACGAAAATCGATGCGCCCCTGAAGCTGTGGCAGATGCAGGCTGTCGGCCGGCTCGTCGATAGGCGAATCCATGATCTTGTCGAGCGCATCGAGGGCCTGCTTGGTCTGTTCGTAGCGGACAATCAGCGCCGCGATCTGGGTCGCCGGGGCGATGGCTCGACCCGCCAGCATGGTGACCGCGATCAGTTGGCCCATCGTGATCGTGCTGTCAACAATCAGCATGGCGCCAAACATGACAAGCAGGATGGATGACAGGCTGGTCATCAGCAGCGAAAACTGTGTACCAAAGGCCGACCACTCGCGCAGATGCACCGAGTTTTCGGAAATCTTGACCGTCAGCATTTCCCATTGCCGGCGGGCCCAGGCTTCGGCGCCAATTGACTTGATCGTGTCGATACCGTTCATGACTTCGAACAGGTGCGCTGTACGCTGGGCCGATTCCTTCATGTTGCTGCTGAGAATTCGCGAGAGCGGACGCCGGATCAGCATTGACACGCCGATGGTGAGCGGGATCAGAACCAGCGGCACGAGGACTAGCCAGTGACCGATCAGGGCGATGACCGCCAGGAAAAACAGCATGAAGGGCACGTCGCCGAGCAGCGTCAGTGTCGTCGAGGTGACAAAGTCACGCACCGATTCGAAGTCGCGGACGATATTCGCCAGCACGCCGCCGGAGGCCGGGCGTGAGGCGGCACGCAGCCGCAGGGTGTGGGCGAAAATATGGGATGAAATCGCTATGTCGGCCTTGCGCGCCGCAGATTCGAGCAAATAGCTGCGCAGCATCTTGATGACAATGTCGAACAGGGCGACCACGACAACCGCTGAAGTCAGTACCCAGAGGCTGTCGAGAGCGTTGTTGGGAACTACTCGGTCATAGACCGACATCGTGTAGAACGGGATGACAGCGGCGAAAACATTGACCAGCACGGTGGCCAGCAAGGCCCAGCCATAAATGGATTTGTTCTTGAGCAGAGTGTCCCAGAACCAGCGGCGTGGGCGCTGCAGGTGGTAAAGCAGGCTGCGCGTGTCAAAAAACACCATTGGGCGGGCAAAGTAGGCCGTTCCGTCAAAATCGCGCCGAATTTCGCCGAGCGACATTTTCTTGCTGCCCGCGATGCCGGCCAGCACGCATTCCCATTTTTCCCCGTCACGGCTCAGGATGACCAATGCTTGGCCACCGAGCGAAGTGAGCAGAACAGGCAGTTCGGCGTCCTTGAACTCCCGAAGGCCGCTCTCGGAGCGGGTCAATGCAAGTCCGGCACGGCTTGCGCACTCATGGATCTGCGCTTCGCTGATCCGGTCGTCGACAATAGGCGTATCGGCCAGCAGCTGAACGCGATCAGCCCGTTTTCCGAAGAAGTGGGCCAGGAAGATCAGTTGGTCGATGAGTCCGGTTGCCGGGATTGTCTCGATGTCGGCTGAAGAAGATTCAAACATGGGCAGATGGCATATCCGGAATGGGTGGGGATGGTCTTGTTCTTGTTGCGTGGCGCGCAATAAACAATGCTGGCACAGCTATCGAAGGGCAATGGATAAGTAATTCACGTCCGTGCCAAAAAAATGGGTGCCAACTTTCTTATTGCATAATTTTAAGTGATAACGGCCGCTTGCGTGAGCTCGGCGACAGGATTCAGAACAAGGGGAGTCCGCGGGCGACCTGGCGAAGTTCAAGGCGGCGCTGGCGCCAGTCCGGGCAGAGCGTTTCCACAACGGCCCAGAACCGAGGGCTGTGGTTCATTTCCCGGATATGGGATAGTTCATGGGCGACGACATAATCGATGATCGGCAGCGGCATCATGATCAGCCGCCAGTTAAGGGAAATGTCGCCGCGATGATTGCAACTGCCCCAGCGGGTTCGGGCAGAGGACAGGCGAAGGGCTGGCATGGCAACGCCGAGCTGCGGCGCGTAGATGGCCAGCCGCTCGGCAAACAGTTCGCGCGCTTTTTCGCGCAATGCGCGTTCGAGCAACCGACTGGCATGGTGTTTTGCATCCGCGCGCAGGTAAATCGTGCCGGGTCCGAACTGCCAGTGCGCCCGACCAAGGCCGGTGATGACGATGTGCAACGGCTCGCCCAGGACAGGGATCAGCGTGCCATCCGTGATGTCCAGCTTGCCGGGCAGCGGGCGGTCGCGCCAGGCGGCAAGCTTGTCCAGCACCCATTGACCGTGCTCGTGAATCAGGTTCTCAATATCGCCGATTCGGGCACGCGTCGGGGCTCCCACGCGCAGCCCGCGGTGATCGATGGCAAGGCCAATGGTGCGCCGCTGGCTTCGCCGCAGCTGGTAGGCGATGGCCTGTCCGGCGATGACAATGCTGCGCGGGGACTCAGGTGGCGTTGTGCGAGGCATCCGAATAGCGGTGCGGCGAGATGCGATGCATCTCGTCTTCGATCCATGCTTCAGCCCGCTGATTCACGTCAGCCTCGGTCATGCCGGTCGCGTCGAAGGCAGGGCCGATGCTGATGGTGACGGTGCCCGGCGTCTTCAGGAAGGCCTGACGGGGCCACAGCTCGCCGGCATTGTGGGCAACCGGCACGACCTTGCAGCCAACATGGGTGGCGAGATAGGCGCCACCCGGCTTGAAGCGCTTTTTCTGGCCCGGCGCCACCCGCGTGCCTTCCGGGAAGAGAATGACGTAGAAGCCTTGCTTGAGACGTTCGCGGCCCTGGATGACGACCTGATCCAGCGCATCCTTGCCGGCCGCGCGGTCGATGGAAATCATTTTCATCGCGGCCAGCCCCCAACCAACCAGGGGCACCTTCAGCAATTCCTTTTTCAGCACGAAAACACAGTAGGCCCCGCTGGGCACGGTGTCCTGCAGCGTCATCGTCTCCCACGCGGACTGGTGCTTGGCGAGAATGACACAAGGCTCCTTGGGCATGTTTTCAAGCCCAATGACCTTGGGGCGGATGCCGAGGATGTTCTCGACGCCAAACTGGATGCCCAGCCGCCAAAGTTTGCCGAAGCGGTAGCCCCACAGGCCGCGCAGGGCCAGCGCAGCGATGACCACGAGCGGCGCAGTCAGCATCGACCAGACGATGGCATAGGCCATGAACAGCGTGGAGCGCACGGCTTTCATGGTGTCGTTTCCTTGAGGATGGCATCGACCGCTGCAGACAGATCCTTGAATTCCAGGGTGCCTTCCGGCAGGTTTCCGTCCGCCTTGGTTTTTTCGCCTTTGCCGGTCATGACCAGCATCGGCTGACAGTCGTAGGCTGCACACGCCTGCAGGTCGCGTAGCGAATCACCAATCGCCGGTACGCCCTTGAGGTCGACATTCAATGTTTCTGAAATGCGCTTGAACATGCCGGGCTTGGGTTTTCGGCAGTCGCACTTCGAGTCGGCGGGGTGCGGACAATAAAAGATGGCGTCAATCCGCCCACCCAGTGCGACCACGGCCTTGTGCATCTTCGTGTGGATGTGGTTCAGCATTTCCATGTCAAACAGTCCACGCCCAACGCCCGACTGATTGGTCGCGACGACCACCTTGTAGCCACACTGGGTGAGGCGGGCGATGGCTTCCAGGCTGCCGGGAATCGGCTTCCATTCGGCCGGGTTCTTGATGAACTGGGCCGAGTCGACGTTGATGACGCCGTCGCGGTCGAGGATGACGAGCTTGTTGGGCATGGCGGCCTTTCCGGGCTTAAGCGGACAGCTTGGAAATGTCGGCGACCTTGTTCATCGCCAGATGCAACTTGGCGAGCAGGCCGAGACGGTTGGCGCGCAGGGCCGGGTCGTCGGCATTGACCATGACGCCATCAAAGAAGGCATCGACCGGGGCACGCAACGCGGCCAGGGCCTGCAGGGATTCGGTGTAGTCACCGGTATCGAAGGCGGCATCAGCCTGCGGCACGATATCGACCAGTGCCGCATGCAGGGCGATTTCGGCGGCTTCCTTGAGCAGCGTGCCGTCGACCCAGGCGTCGACACTGTCTTCGACTTTTTTCAGGATATTGCTGACACGCTTGTTGGCGGCGGCCAGGGCGGCGGATTCCGGCAGGGCGGCAAAGGCGCGGACGGCGGCCAGGCGTTTCGGAATATCACCAAGGCGCTGCGGGCGTTGTGAGACGACGGCATCGACTTCCTGCGCGGTGTAACCCTGCTCGCGCAGGCTGCCGGCCAGGCGGTCGTAGATGAATTCGGCCAACTCGCGGTCGGCGCTCTTGAAACCTTCAACGGTGGCAAAGGCGCTGCCTGCCACGGTCAACAGGGAATTGAGCGGTAAATCCAAATTTCCCTCAGCCAGCATGCGGATGGTGCCCAGCGCGTGACGGCGCAGCGCGAACGGGTCGCGGTCGCCGGTCGGGATTTGGCCGATGCCGAACATGCCGACCAGGGTTTCCAGCTTGTCGGCCAGCGCGACGACGGTGCCGACTTCGCCGCGCGGCAAGCTGTCGCCGGCGAAACGCGGCTTGTAGTGATCCTCGATGGCGTCGGCGACCTCGACGGCGAGGCCGTCATGCAGCGCGTAGTAGCGGCCCATGATGCCCTGCAGTTCGGGGAATTCGCCGACCATGTCGGTGACCAGGTCAGCTTTGGCCAGTACCGCGGCCTGTTCGGCCTGCAGCGCGAGGCTTTCGCCGCCGAGTTGCTGGCCAATGGCGCGGGCAATCGCGGCAACGCGCGTGACACGCTCGCCCTGGGTGCCCAGCTTGTTGTGATAAACGACCTTGCCGAGGCCGGCGACGCGACTTTCCAGCGACTTCTTGCGGTCCTGGTCGAAGAAGAACTTGGCGTCGGCCAGACGCGGGCGCACGACGCGCTCGTTGCCGCCGATCACGGCAGAGGCATCTTCCGGGCTGATGTTGCTGACGACGAGGAACTTGTTGGTCAGCTTGCCGCTAGCGTCGAGTAGCGGGAAGTATTTCTGGTTGGCCTTCATGGTCAGAATCAGGCATTCCTGCGGCACGGCGAGGAATTCCTCTTCGAATTGGCCGATCAGCACGTTCGGGCGTTCGACCAGGGCGGTGACTTCGTCGAGCAGGGCGTCGTCGTCGATGGGCTTGCCGCCGGCCTGAGCGGCAGCAGCGTCGAGCTGGCGGGCAATTTCGGCGCGGCGCTCGGCAAAGGAGGCGATCACGGCACCGTCGCTCGCCAGCTTGGCGGCGTATTCGTCGGCATGGGCGAAGACGACCGGATCGACGGCGGCTTCAAAGCGGTGGCCATGGGTTTCGCGGCCGGAGGTCAGGCCGAGGATGGCGAGTGGCACGACGTCGCTGCCGTGCAACGCGACTAGGCCATGCGCCGGACGAACGAAATTGACGCTGCTCCAGCCGTCCTCCAACTGGTAGGTCATGACTTTCGGAATTGGCAGGGCAGCCAGTGCTGCTTCCAGCGCCTTTTGCAGCCCTTCGGCCAGCGTCGCGCCCTTGGCCATGCTGTCGTAGAAAAGAATGTCGGCCTTGCCGTCGTTTTCACGGCGCAGGCTGGCGACGGCCGAGGCATCGGCACCGAGGGCAGCCAGTTTCTTCAACAGGGCGGGGGTGGCGTTGCCGGCAGCGTCGAGACCAACGGCCACCGGCATCAACTTCTGGACGACCGGCTTGTCGGCGGCGACCGCGGCGACGTCGGTGACGTGCGCGGCCAGCCGGCGCGGCGAGGCAAAAGCGGTGACTTCTGCGGTCAACCCGGATAAACCGGCATTTTTCAAATGTTGGGCCAGCGTCTGGGCAAATACTTCACCCAGCTTCTTCAGCGCCTTGGGCGGCAGTTCCTCGACGAACAGTTCAACGAGCAAATTCTTGGACGACATATCAGGCGGCTTTCTTTTCAATCTGGGCGAGGACTTCGGCGGCCCATTCTTTCGGGGCCATCGGGAAGCCGAGGCGGGCGCGGCTGTCGAGGTAGGCTTGCGCCACGGCGCGGGCGAGATTGCGGATGCGGCCGATGTAGGCGGCGCGCTCGGTGACCGAAATGGCGCCGCGGGCATCGAGCAGGTTGAAGGTGTGGGCGGCTTTGAGGACTTGCTCGTAGGCGGGCAGGGCGAGCTGGGCGCCCATCAGGTGCTGCGCCTGCTTTTCGTGCGCGCCGAAGGCGTGGAACAGGAAGTCGACGTCGGAATGCTCGAAGTTGTAGGTCGATTGCTCGACTTCGTTCTGGTGATAGACATCGCCATAGGTCAGGCCTTCGGTCCACGTCAGGTCATAGACGTTCTCGACGCCCTGCAGGTACATGGCCAGACGTTCGATGCCGTAGGTGATTTCGCCGGTGATCGGCTTGCAGTCGATACCGCCGACCTGCTGGAAGTAGGTGAATTGCGTCACTTCCATGCCGTTCATCCAGACTTCCCAACCCAGGCCCCAGGCGCCGAGCGTCGGGTTTTCCCAGTCGTCCTCGACAAAACGGACGTCGTTCTTCTTGAGGTCGAAGCCGAGGGCTTCGAGCGAGCCGAGGTAGAGCTCAAGGATGTTGTCCGGGGCCGGTTTCAACACGACCTGGAACTGGTAGTAATGCTGCATCCGGTTCGGGTTCTCGCCGTAGCGGCCATCCTTGGGGCGGCGCGACGGTTGCACGTAGGCGGCTTTCCACGGTTCGGGGCCGATGGCGCGCAGGAAGGTGGCGGTGTGGCTGGTGCCGGCGCCGACTTCCATGTCGTAAGGCTGAAGCAGGGCGCAGCCCTTGTCGCTCCAGTATTGCTGCAGGCGCAGGATGATTTCCTGAAAAGTCGGTTTTTTGGTGGTGCTCATCGGATGCAGTCGGTGATGTTCGGAGACTCATGATTTTACTTGCTTTTGCCACGGATGGCGCGGAACGAAGCCCGCGGCATACTGTCTTCACGGTATCTGGATAAGAAACGGGAATAAATATGCTGGAAACGAAGAGCACGCAAAAAATCACCCTGGCCGGCGGTTGTTTCTGGTGCCTGGAGGCGGCATTCGAACAACTGAAGGGCGTCATTTCTGTGCTGCCCGGCTACATGGGCGGGCATGATCCGCAGCCGACCTATGAGGCTGTCTGTCAAGGCGATAGCGGCCATGCCGAAGTGGTGCAGATCGAATTCGATCCGTCCATGATCGATGTAGAAACCTTGTTGACGGCTTTTTTCACCATTCATGATCCGACCACGCTCAACCGGCAAGGTCACGACACCGGGACGCAGTACCGCTCGGCCATCTTTTTTCACGATGCCGGTCAGCAGGCCGTGGCGCAGGCGATGATTGCCCGCCTCAATGGCGAGGGCATCTGGGGAGCGCCCATCGTGACCGAAGTCACGCCGGCGTCGACCTTCTTCGTTGCCGAGGCCTATCACCACCAGTATTTTCGCCGCAATCCGGAGCAGGGGTATTGCGTCGCCGTGGTGGCCCCCAAGGCGAGAAAATTGCGCCAGGTTTTTGGTGAACGACTGAAAACGCCATAGGCATATTCCGGCCCGGGGCGCCGCGAATGACCCCACGGTCTACCGGAAAAAACACGCCAAAATGACATGTCCGCAAACCGGCGAAAAACCCCGGTTTTGAGCGGCTTGGCGCCCTGTTTTGGTAACGGGTCTGTTGCGGCGATGCAACACTTTGATCCCCTGCGATTCATGCTCTGATTGACAAAGACTATATAAATCAATACACTGCAATTAATGCTGCGGTGCAGCACCGGTTTTCGTGGCAATCCAGTAGTCTGGCTGCGGTCTCCAGCGCTCCCTGTTACGGGCGCTTGGCCGGTGTCGTACCCCCTGTAACCGTACGCTGTCGAGGAAGCTTCTTGGCAGTGGCAACAGTGAAGGAGGTCGCATGTTTACCTCAACAGTTTTTCCCTCATCGATGTTGCGGCTTTCCGCTGCTGCGTCTTCAATGTTTCAGAAGTTCCTGATGTTTGCCGGTGTGTTTTTTGTGCTGGCCCTGGTCGGCGTGCAGAGTGGCAATCCCACCATGCTCGACGGTTTGAAGTTGCTGATGCCGGAGAGCGAAGATGTGGTGCTCGACGACGAAGCGAATGTCGACGAGGTCGATCCGACTTCCGAGGCCCTCAGTGCCCGCATGCGTACCGCGATGAATTACGTTTCGCGCCGCTATCACGTGGCACCAGATGCGCTCCAGCCCATTTTTGCCACGGCGCAGTCGGCCGGACGCCAGTTGCACCTTGATCCGCTGTTGATCATTGCGGTCATCGGTATCGAGTCGCGCTTCAATCCCTTTTCGGAAAGCGTCGTTGGCGCCAAGGGCTTGATGCAGGTCATGCCGCGCTACCACCAGGACAAATTGCCGGAAGATGCCGATCAGACGGCCTTCCTTAATCCGGTGATCAACGTTCAGGTCGGGGCCAAGGTCCTGCAGGAATCGATTCGCCGCAATGGCGGGCTGGAAAATGGCCTGCAGCAGTTTGGCGGGGCGATCACCGATCCGGCTCGCCGCTACGCCAACAAGGTTCTGGCCGAGAAGCAGCGCCTGGAGCAAGCCGTCCAGCACGTGCGGACGACCTGATCCAAATCCTTAGTCCGGGGCGTTGATGAAATCCATCAACTCCCGGACAAAACGCTCGCGCTGCCACTGGTGCGGCGAATGATCGGTCCCCTCATAGATGCGCAGCACGGCATTCGGGATGTTGTCAGCCACATACTGCGCTGTCGACGAATGATAAAAGTTGCTCTCGCCACCATAGACCAGCAGGGTCGGTAGCGGGATATGGGCCAGCACGTCGCGATAGTCAGCAGCCGTCAGGCTCAGCCAGCAGTTGATCAGCGGTTCCGGGTTCTGCGTGCTCAGTGCGGCCCGCGAGCGTTGCCAGCCCGACGCATTCTGCAAATATTTCTCTTCCGCCCGCTTGTTCAGGCCGTGTGCAGTCAGTTTCAGCACACCCTCGGCAAAATCGTCGCGCAGCCACGAAACCAGTTCGTGGTTACGGTCGACGCCAAAATCCCCGTAAATCCCGTGTTCCCAGTCGTCGGTCGTCAGCAGTTTGGGCGACTGGTCGATCAGGCACAGCTTGCCCAGGCCATGCGTGCCGTGGTCGCGCAGGTATTGCCACAGCGTCAACGCGCCCATTGAATGGCCGGTGGCCGTGGCATCGGCAAGTTCATAGTGGTCAATCAGGTTACGCAGGTCGCGCGCCATGCGCTCAACCGTTGCCGAACCGGGGTGGGCCAGCGTGTGACCCCCGTGTCCGCGCGCGTCCCACCGATAGACGCGGTGTTTTGCATTCAATTCCGCCATGAAAGGGAACCATTCGTCGCTGCTGGACGTCCAGCCATGCAGCAGGATCAAGGGTGATCCTTCGCCGGAAATCTTGACGTGGATCTTCTCGCCATCGTCGGCCAGGAAATGCGTCATTGCCCCACTCTTTGAAATCGCAAGACCGCCAGTATAATCGCTGGCGTCAATACGGAGGAGTATGGAAATGTTCGACTGGAGAGACTACGGCAACGGCATCATCGCTTTCGACGCGGGCTATGTGCGCCCCATTCTGGCGGCGATCCACATGATCGTTGACGATGGTCGCGTTGCCTTTGTCGACACCGGCAGCAACGACTCGCTGCCCAATGTCGTGGCTGCCCTCGACAAGCTTGGACTGGGCCGCGACGCTGTCGATTACGTCATCCTCACCCACATCCACCTCGACCACGCCGGGGGGGCCGGTGCATTGATGCGCGAATTCCCGAATGCCAAACTGGTCGTCCATCCACGCGGTTCGCGCCACATGGCCGAGCCCTCCAAGCTGGTTGCCGGCGTTACCGCCGTCTATGGCAAGGACTACGTCGACACGGTTTATGGCGACATCCTGCCCATCGACGCCGACCGCATCATCGATGCGCACGAAGGGTTGACCCTGCAACTCGGCGGCCGTGAACTGCTGATGATCGATACGCCGGGACACGCCAAGCACCACATCTGCATCATTGACCGCAAGGGCGACGCCATTTTCACCGGCGACATGTTCGGCCTTTCCTACCGTGAATTCGATGTCGATGGCCGCCAGTTCATCATGCCAACCACCAGCCCGACGCAGTTCGATCCGGCTGAAATGCGCGCCTCCATCGATCGCTTGCTCGGCTATGGCCTGCAGGCCATGTACCTGACCCATTACGCACAAGTGCACGACGTGCCGGCACGCGGCGCCGACCTGCATCGCCGCCTCAACGCGCACGTCGCCATTGCCGAAGCCCATGCCCATGACGGGGAATCCCGCCACGAAGCCGCCAAGCAGGCGCTCACCGCCTATCTGCTGGCCGAACTCCGCACACACGGCTGTACGCTGCCGGAGGCGACCATCCTCGAGATTCTTGCCACCGATCTGGAACTCAATGTGCAGGGGCTGACCTGGTGGCTGGATCACCGGGGCTGACCGCGGCCCGCCACGGCCTGGATCGTGGCCCGGCGCCGGCTGGATTCCCGATGCCGCGGTCAACCGGAAAAAATGGCCAAAATTGAAATTTCCTCGTCGGCATGAAGGCGCCTTCGTGTTCGCCGGCAATCGACACAAGCACCGTAAAAATTGGCTGTCGTGGTGGGAACCAAAGCGGCGCAAACAGTCGAAGCTTGGTAGAAAGGTTTTTCTTTAACCGTAGCCGACCCCGGGGGAAAAGCGATGACAGCAACGGTGCTGCTGGTTTCCACACGTAAAGGTGCCTGGATATTCCGCGCGGATGCCATGCGGAGTACTTGGGCGGCTGATGGGCCGCATTTTCTTGGTCACATCATCAGCCATCTGGTCCTCGATCCGCGTGATAAAAAGACCTTGCTGGCCGCCGCAAAGACCGGTCACCTGGGGCCGACCATTTTCCGCTCCCTTGATTGGGGCCGAACCTGGCAGGAAGCGGCGCAGCCACCCGCCTTTGCCAAGGCGCCCGAGGGCGAAACAGGCCGCACGGTGGATCACACCTTCTGGCTGACCCCTGCGCACAACCATGAACCCGACGTCTGGTATGCCGGCACCTCGCCGCAAGGCTTGTTCCGTTCGACGGATGGTGGCGTGACCTGGGCAGCGTTTTCGAGCATCAATGACGACCCGCAATATCGCACGTGGATGGGGAGCGAGAAGGATGGCACGCCCGATGGGCCCAAACTGCATTCCATCATCGTCGATCCACGTGATCCCCGGCACCTGTACTTTGGCATGTCAGGCGGTGGCGTCCACGAATCGCTGGACGGTGGCGAGACTTGGCGGGTCCTCATTTCGGGCATGAACGTGGTGGAGGGCTACGGTTTCGATGCCGCAAACCCCATGTTCCACGACCCCCATTGCCTGCGCATCTGCCCCAGCAACCCCGATCGCCTCTATCAGCAGAATCACTGCGGCATTTATCGCCTCGACCGACCATCGGAATCCTGGGTTCGCATTGGCAGAAACATGCCACAGGATGTCGGCGACATCGGGTTCACGATGACCGTGCACCCGCGCGACGATCAGACCGCCTGGGTATTTCCGATGGATGGCACCGCGGTCTGGCCGCGCACCAGTCCCGATGGAAAGCCGGCGGTATACGTGACGCATGACGGCGGCGACACCTGGCGGCGTCAGGATGCGGGCATGCCGCAAGAGCAGGCGTGGTGGACAGTCAAAAGGCAGGCGATGTGCGGCGACAGCCACGATCCGGTCGGGCTTTATTTCGGTACGACCAGTGGTGAGCTGTGGATGAGCCGTGACGAAGGCGGGAACTGGGCATGCATTGCCCGGCATCTGCCGGAGATCTACGCGGTGGAAGCGGTTGTTCTATAACCGGGCAGTGTCATGAATGTGCTGATCCCGAGCGCCTTGCGTTCGTATACCCAAAGCAGTCAGGCCAATGCCTTGGGCTCGACGCTGAATGACGTGCTGGTCGATCTGGACAGGCAATATCCCGGCATTCGCTTTCGCATCATTGACGAGCAACAACGAGTGCGCCGCCACATTCGTATCTTCATCAATGGCGTGACGGCGGATTCGTTGGCGCAGACGACGCAACCGGATGATGAGGTAATCATCGTGCAGGCCCTGAGTGGCGGATAGGGCAGGTCCAGCGTCTGGCTCAGGACATACTGCTTCAGGAATGATTTCGGCAGCGAGCGGTCCAACCCCTGCATTGATTTGAGCCTGCGCGATCCACAAGCAGTCATGGCGTGCGGCGTGGCTGATGGATCGCGTAGGTATACCGTCCGGCATTTTCGCCGGGCAATTGAGGTCATTGATGGTTGCTGATTCACTGTCGATTTCGCCAATCACGGTTTCCGGTCTGGCGCGAGTGCCGTCACTGGCATTTCCACTGGTGGCGACGGGGTCTGTTGCATCGAATTCAGCCAGCAGCACTGACGCTTCCAGCATTGTTACTTTGTCCAACGATGGCCAGTTGTTGTCCGCAGTGTCATCGCTTCAGCGTCAGTTGCTCGATGCGCTGCAATCCAGCACTGTCTCGACCCCCCCGGCCAGCATCAATGTACTGGCGCAAAGCGTGGTATCTACCTTCAATAACCTGCAAGGCAACGCGGATGCCAGGAACGCTGTGTTGGTGAACAACAGGAGCACGCAGCTTTCCAGTGCTGTGCCGCTCGATGCATCGCAACTCGCCAGCCTGAGCCGTATCGGGATTGAATTGCAGCCCGCCTCAGCCACCCTCTCGTTCAACGCCGGTCTCTTCGACGCGGCGCTCGCCAACGATCCCGGAGCGACGCGTGCTGTACTGGCCAGCACCGCACAATCCTTGCTGGATACGACCTCAGGTGTTGAGCTGCAACTGGCAGGCCGGTCCTTGAAGCCAGGCAATTCAGCGCAGGTGGGTAACGTGGCGGCGGCCGCATCGGCATCGCCTGACGTCCCGCTTGCGACATTTGCCGCCACGGGTACCGACACCGTCAGTGCCGGAAGCGCAGTCGTAACCGGTGCAGCGCAGACCAATGGTGATGTCGAAGCAGCCGACTTGAGGGCGGCAACGGCGCGGACTGCCTTGCAGAACATGCTATCAGACCCCGCATTGCAGGTTTTGCGCAACATTCTTGACCCGTTCTTCCCGGCATTGGTGGCGGCAACGCGCATTAGCGAAATGAGCGCGGTGATCCCGATCATCGATCCGAATGCCTTCGCCCCCGATCTGCCGGTACAGGTTTCGGCAGTGCCGCCGTCGCGCGCCATTGGATACTACAAGGACGCGTCCGTCGGTTCGTAGCGGGTGGCAAATCCGCGGCGCCATGCCTGCACACCCTTGTTTCCCCGCCATGCGCAGGCTATGAACACCAGCCTGGCTATCTAGCTTTCCCGCCAGGGCAATGGCGGCGCAGTCAGACGTGGGCCGGGATGATCGCTGATCTTGCCAAAGCGGGGGTCGCCACTTTCCCACTGGTTTTGCGCTTCAATGATGGTGGTCTTGCTAAAGCTGACGAAATTCCACCACATCAGAACCGGCTGTTCGAAAGGCTGGCCGCCAAGCACCAGGACTTTGGTTCCGGCAGCCAGTTTCAGGCTCAGGTGGCGCCGGCCGTTCCCGAGGTAGGCGAACTGGTCAATCTGGAAGCCTTCCTCATCGATGCTGACTTCCCCTTCCAGCGGTAGCAGTCCGTATTCGAATGTCGGATCCAGCGTCAGTGTGATGTCGCTCGCGGCGTCGCTGCGAATGTCCATGCCCAAGAGCGGCGAAAACAGGCGGGTGGGGGCAGTATGGTGGTCGTAGGTGCCGGCCAGTAGCGTGACGTGGGCGCCATTGGTCTGCCATTGGGGCAGATCGGGATAGTGGGCGAAATCCGGGGCGCATTCCTCCTGGTCGGGCGGAAGGGCGATCCAAAGTTGTGCTGCATGCAGGCGCTGTCCGTCGCTGACGGAGTCTTCGGTATGAACGATGCCGCGGCCGGCGGTCATCAGATTGACCTGGCCGGGCCGGATGACCTGTGTGTTGCCAAGGCTGTCGCGATGCAGGACTTCACCGTCGATCAGCCAGGTGAAGGTTTGCAGGCCGATGTGCGGGTGGGCGCCCACATGCATGCCCTTGCCCGGCGCGAAACTGATTGGGCCGGCGTGATCGAGAAAGCACCAGGCGCCGACCATGCGTTGCTGGCGCGTCGGCAGTGTGCGGCGGACCAGCATGCCATCGCCGAGATCGGCGCTGCGAGCTTCAATACGGACGATTGGGCTCATGGTTATCTCCTCGGGATGTCATGTTTTCAGCGTGATGGGCTGTTGACGGCAATGCAAGGCGCCTTGATCGGTCATGCGCCATGGCGTGAGGTCTGATCTTGAAGGGCTTCATCGATCGATGCGAAACAACTCTGGTTGCGACCGGCGTTCTTGGCCTCATAGAGTGCCTGGTCGGCGCGGCGCAGCAACGCGTCAATATTGCGGTCGCATGGTGACAGTTCAGCGACGCCGAGCGAGGCGGTGATCTGGATGCGCTGGCCGTCCGGTGTGCAGATGTCGATGTGGCTGATCTCCTCACGCAGCCGCTCGGCGGCTTCCAGCGCCTCATGCGCCGACAGGTGGGGGAAGAGGATGGCGAATTCCTCGCCGCCATAGCGGCCGATCAGATCGGAGTCGCGTAAAACCTCCAGGCATTTTTCGGCCATGACCCGCAGGAGTTGATCGCCCGCCTCATGACCGTGGCTGTCATTGACGGTCTTGAAGTGATCGAGATCGAGCATCGCCACGGAAAATGGATTGTTGTACCGGCGGGCGCGTGCCAGTTCGAGTTCGGCTTGTTCAATGAAATAGCGGCGGTTGGCCAGCCCGGTCAGGTAGTCGCGATGGGCTTCTTCTTCCAGTTGCCGGGCCAGAGCTTTCTGGGCGGTGATGTCCTGGATGACGCCGATGAAATGGCTGATCTCATTGTCTGCCCCGAGTACCGGCGCAATGGAGGCCATCTGGATGAATTCAGTGCGGTCCTTGCGCTGGTTGACGAGCTCTCCGTGCCAGGCTCGGCCTTGGTTGAGGGCGCTCCACATCTCGACAAAGGTTTCCGGCGGGGTTTTTCCGGAGGCGAGGATGCGTGGGTTCCTGCCGGTGACCTCGGCCGCCGAGTAGCCGGTCAGACGACTGAAGGAAGGATTGACCTGAATGATGTTGGCCTGGGCATCGGTAATCATGATGCCTTCGAGCGCGTTGTCGAACACGCTGGCGGCCAGGCGCAATTCTTCTTCATGCTTGTGCAGGGCGGCCTGCAGCTGATTGTAGCCGGCGATCAGGGCGCCGATTTCGTCATTGCGTTCGCTCGGCAACGGGGCGAGTTTTGCCGTATCCCGGCTCATTGCATGCAGGCGGGCCGTGGCTTGGCGCAGCGGGCGGACCACACTGTTGGCGAGGAAAGCGGCGACGATGGCGAGAACGCTGCCAATGATGGCGAGCAGGCCGAGGTGGTGCAGCGCCTTTTCCTTGACCGCGGCGTCGATGTCGTCGATGAAAGTGCCCGTGCCGATGACCCAGTTCCAGGGGGCGAATTTCTCGACAAAGGATAGTTTCGGGTAGCGTTCCCGGGTGAGTCCGCTGGCTGTCAGCCGCGGCCACTCATAGGTCAGAAAGCCGCTACCCGCGGCGTTGGCCAGTTGGTTCGCTGCGATGACCAGCGCGGGCTTTTGGTTATTCGGTTGCAGCGAGCCGTTGGCGTCTGCGCCGGCCTGCATGGCAGAAATATTCGGCATCTGTGGAACGTCGAGTCGCTGGCCGTCGAGTTCGGGCTGGGTGGCATGCATGATCATGACCGGCTTGTCCGCATCCTGTATCCAGAAATATTCGCCCCCGCCGTAGCGCATGGCACGAATGCTTTGCAACGCCGTCGCCTTGGCGTCGGCATCACTCATCTGGCCGGACTGGCCGAGCTGATAGTAATGGCGCGCGCTGCTGACGGCCAGTTCGACGAGCTGGCGTGTCTTGAGCTTTTTCTCGGCGAGCAGCGTCTCGCGTTCGCTCGTGACATAAAGAATGCCGGTCAGGAGCAGGGAAAAGACAAAAAGTCCAACCATGCCCCAGATACGGCTATGGACGCTCATAGGCATCTAGCCGACTCTCCCGTGTTGTCGTTTTAGCCATCATAACGCTGAGTGCGGGCGCTGTGGGCAAGAGTGCACACGTCCACGGTCAACCGGGAAAAATCGCCGAATTTGAAATGTGGTCGGACCGCTGTGTGCCGCCCGCGTCAGGCCTTGCCGGAGCGTTTGCCGGACCACCCGAGCAAGCCCGCGCCCAGCATCATCGCCAGCGCCGGCCCGTTTCCGAAGCGGACGTAGGGCGTCGCTCCTTCGAAGGAGCGGACTTCGCCGTGCAGGACGCCGGTCTCGAAGGCGGGCAGGGAGGCGCTGACATGGCCGTGTGCGTCGATGATCGCGGTCATGCCGGTATTGGTGGCGCGCAACATCGGCCGGCCGGTTTCGGCGGCGCGCAGCTGGGCGATCTGCAAATGCTGCGGCTGGGCCAGCGAATGGCCGAACCAGGCGGTATTCGACAGGTTGGCCAGGATGCCGGCCTGGGGCAGGGCGCGAATGATCTCTTCACCGAACACGTCTTCGTAGCAAATGTTGGCGGCCACGTGCTGGCCGGCGACGGCCAGCGGTGTCTGGATTTCCGGCCCCCGCGTGAAGGAGGACATGGGAATGTGGGCGTAGGCCATGAACCAGGCGAAGCCGGCCGGGATGAATTCGCCGTAGGGCACGAGATGGTTCTTGCTGTAAACCTGTAGCGGCGAAGTGCCCACGCTGACGGCGCTGTTGTAGTAATGCTCGCCATCGCCGGTCAGCGTGCCGAAAATGATGTCGCCACGCTGCCGTTTGGCCAGGGCTTTCAGGTCATCGAGGAATTCGGCGGGAATCTGATCGATAAATACGGGGATGGCTGTTTCCGGCAGCACGGTGAGTTGCGCCGGATTTTGCGTGATCAGTTCGCGGTAAAGGTCGAGCGTGCGGAAGAACGCTTCTGGCCGGAACTTCATTTCCTGTGGCACGTTGCCCTGAACCAGCGCGACATGGATGGGGTCGCCAACTGGCGTGGTCCAGGCAATTTGCTGCAGGCCAAACCCACTGGCAGCCAGCAGTGCGGCAAATGGCAAACCGATTTGCCAGCGGGCCAGCAGGGCGCCGCTCAGTGCTACCAGCAGTGACAGGCCATGGACGCCGATCAGTGGCGCAAAGCCGGCCAGCGGGCTGGGGGCGGCCTGCGAATATCCCACGGTCAACCAGGGGAAACCGGTGAAAATCCAGCTTTTTATCCAGTCGACCGCAGCAATCAGCGCCGCGAAAAGGAGCGCCTGCCGCCACAGTGCGTCAGGCTGCCAGCGTTTGAACAGATGGCCGGCGATCATCGGAAACAGCGCCATCACCGTGCAGAACAGGAAGGCGGCCGGCCCGGCCAGCCACCACGGCATGCCGCCAAAAACCGAGAGGCTGACATAAACCCAGGAGACGCCGGTCAGGAAGAAGCCAAGGCCAAAACTGAGTCCGGTAAGCGTGGCCTGGCGCGTCGTCGCGGCCTGGCGCAGCAATTGAAACAGGCCGAACCAGACCAGCGGCGCCAGCCAGAAGAGGCCGAAGGGAGCAAAGCAGGCAACGCCGACGACCCCGATGGTCGCTGCGGTTGCGTAGTGGGCCAGCCCGCCTTTAACCGGAATGCGCGTCGGCACCGGCTTGTGGCTTGGAAGGCGGCGTCACCAGCAGGGTGTAGAGCCGCCGACTGTCGGCGCGCAGGACCTGAATGCGAACGCCGTCGATGTCCATCACCTCGTTGCGCTTCGGCACGCGGCCGAGGTGGCGCAGTACCAGTCCGCCGACAGTGTCGAACTCCTCGTCAGAAAAGCTGGTCTTGAAGGCCTCGTTGAAGTCTTCGATCTCGGTGCGCGCCTTGACGCGGTAACGGCCGGTGGAATCCAGCCGGATGTTGTCGTGGGCTTCGTCGAAGTCATATTCGTCCTCGATGTCACCGACGATCTGTTCCAGCACGTCTTCGATGGTGACCAGCCCGGCGACGCCGCCATATTCATTGACGACGATGGCCATGTGATTGCGCGAAACGCGGAATTCACGCAGCAGCACGTTGAGGCGCTTGGATTCCGGGATGAAAACTGCCGGACGCAGCCAGTCGCGCAGGTTGAATTCGGGTTCAATCTGGACGCGCAGCAGATCCTTGGCGAGCAATACGCCGAGCACCTTGTCACGGTCGCCGTCAATGACCGGAAAGCGCGAGTGCGCCGCTTCGATGACGACGGGGACAATTTCGCTCAGCGGGTCGTCGACATCGATGACGTCCATTTGCGCCCGGGGAATCATCACGTCGGTCACCCGGGTGTCGGAGGCGGCGAGCGCGCCTTCAATGATGGTCAGCGCATCGGCATCCATCAGGTTGCGCTCGTAAGCGCCATGCAGGATTTCCAGCAACTGCTCGCGGTCATCAGGTTCGCGCAGCAGCAGGGAGGTCAGTCGTTCGATAAAGCCGGGTTTATTACTGTCACTATCCATAATATTTAAACTGCATACGGGTCTGGATAACCCATCGCAGCGAGAATCTCCTTTTCTTCATCTTCCATGGCCTCGGCATCAGCGTCGTTGTCGTGATCCCAGCCTTGCAAATGCAGCATACCATGCACCACCAGATGGGCGTAATGCGCGGCCAGCGGCTTGTTCTGTTCCGCTGCCTCCGTCGCCACGACGCTCGGGCAGATGACCAGATCGCCCGTCACCACCGGCTCGGTGTCGTACGGAAAGGACAGCACGTTGGTTGCGTAGTCCTTGCCGCGGTACTCATTGTTCAGCGACCGTCCTTCGTCCGCATCAACCAGCCGGATCGTCACTTCGCCGCCGCCGATCAGTGCCGCGCGCGCCCACTTCACGAAATCCGCCCGCAAGGGTAAACCTTCACGGTGACAGGCATATTGCACGGAGAGGTTAAGACGTTTGCTGGGTGTGGGATTCATAGGCGGCAACGATGCGGGCGACCAGCGGGTGGCGCACCACATCTTCTTTTTGAAATTCGGTAAAGGCCAGCCCGCGTACGTTTTGCAGGATGTCGCGGGCTTCGCGCAGGCCGCTCTTGTGCCCCTTGGGCAGGTCGATCTGGGTCAGGTCGCCGGTGACGACGGCCTTGGCGCCGATGCCGATGCGGGTCAGGAACATCTTCATCTGTTCCGGCGTCGTGTTCTGCGCCTCGTCGAGAATGATGAAGGCGTGGTTCAGCGTGCGGCCGCGCATGAAGGCGAGCGGCGCGATTTCGATGGCGTTCTTCTCGAACAGTTTGCTGACGCGGTCATGGCCCATCAGGTCGTACAACGCGTCGTACAGCGGGCGCAGATACGGGTCAACCTTCTGCGTCAGGTCGCCGGGCAGAAAGCCGAGGCGCTCGCCGGCCTCGACCGCCGGACGGGTCAGAATGATGCGTTCGACCAGATCGCGCTCGAAGGCGTCAACCGCACTGGCGACGGCGAGATAGGTCTTGCCGGTACCAGCCGGGCCGATGCCGAACGTGATGTCATGTTCCTGAATCGCCTTCAGGTAAGCGACCTGGCGTGGTGTGCGGCCGTGCAACTCGGTCTTGCGGGTGATCAGTTGCGGGCCATCCACCGGGCCTTCGGCCTTGCGCGAAATGCGGCGGACCGGGGCGTTGAGCATTTCGATCAGGCCGAGCTGGATTTCATCGACCGTCAGCGCCTCGCGGGACATGCCATAGAAGTGCTGGAGGGCCTCCGCGGTCAACCGGGATTTTTCGCCAAAAATCGAAAACCGCTCGTTGCGGCGCTTGATGACCACATCAAAGCCGGTTTCGATCTGGCGGATGTTTTCATCCAGCGGACCACACAGGTTGGCCAGCAACACGTTGTCGACCGGTGTCAGCGCAACATCCACCGGCTTGCTCTTCGGTGCCGGCTTGGCGGCAGCCCCTGCCTTCAGGCCACTAGCCTTCTCGGATGACAATTTCGCCCCTCAGGCTGTGCGACAGGGCCGACGTGATGCGGACATCGACGAAGGTGTTGAGCAGGCGGAGATTGCCGGCAAAGTTGACGATGCGGTTGTTATCGGTGCGCCCGGCCAGTTCAAGTGCGTCTTTCTTCGAGGTGCCCTCGACCAGCACGCGCTGGATGCTGCCCACCATCGCCTGACTGATCACCTGCGCCTGTTCGTCAATGCGCTTTTGCAGGCGAAGCAGGCGGGCGGATTTCACCTCGGCCGGCGTCGAATCCTCCATCTCGACAGCCGGCGTACCAGGACGCGGGCTGTAGATGAAGGAGAATGAGCTGTCGAAACCGACATCGTCGATCAGTTTCATTGTCTTCTCGAAATCCTCGTCCGTCTCGCCGGGAAAACCGATGATGAAGTCCGACGACAACGAAATATCGGGCCGTGCTGCGCGCAGCTTGCGAATGATCGACTTGTACTCGATCGCCATGTAGCCGCGTTTCATCGCAGCCAGAATGCGATCCGAGCCGGCTTGAACCGGCAGATGCAGGTGCGATACCAGCTTCGGCACCGTGCGGTAGGTTTCGATCAGGCGATCCGACATTTCACGCGGATGCGAGGTGGTGTAGCGGATACGCTCGATGCCCGGCACCTCGGCGATGTACTCGATCAACAGCGCCAGATCAGCCTTTTCCTCGGTCTCCGCCATATCGCCGCGGTAGGCATTGACGTTCTGGCCGAGCAAGGTCACTTCCTTGACCCCATGCGCAGCCAGGCCGGCCACTTCGGTCAGCACGTCGTCAAACGGCCGCGACACTTCGCCGCCCCGGGTATAAGGGACGATACAGAAAGTACAAAATTTCGAGCAACCTTCCATGATCGACACGAACGCCGTGGCGCCCTTCACTTCCGCCGGTGGCATCGAATCAAATTTCTCGATTTCCGGGAAGGAAATATCCACCGCCGCCTTGCCCTTGGCCTTGCGCTCGGCGATCAGTTGCGGCAAGCGGTGCAACGTTTGCGGCCCGAAGACGATATCGACGTAAGGCGCCCGCGCCACAATCGCGTCGCCCTCCTGGCTGGCAACACAACCACCGACGCCAATGACCAGATTGGGGTTCAGCTGCTTCAGGTGGCGCACCCGGCCGAGGTCGTGAAAGACCTTCTCCTGCGCCTTTTCGCGCACGGAGCAGGTATTGAACAGAATGATGTCGGCTTCTTCCACGTTGTCGGTTTTGACAACGCCTTCCGAGGCGTTGAGCACGTCGGCCATCTTGTCCGAATCGTACTCATTCATCTGGCACCCAAACGTGCGGATGAACAATTTTTTAGGCATGGGCAATACTTCGCGAAACAGTGAGTGCCGCTTAGGATGAAATGCGGCAGAAAAGTTCGGCATTATACCCGACCGCAAATTCGGTTGACCGGCGAACCACGGCAACCTATAATCCGCGCCCTCAAGCGTGGTGATGTAGCTCAGTTGGTTAGAGCGGTGGATTCATAACCCACAGGTCGGCAGTTCAATTCTGCCCATCACCACCAAAAATGCAAAGAGCCGTTGATCCGCAAGGGTCAGCGGCTTTTTCATTTGCCGAAGCCTGCCGGGTGGGTCACAAAGGTGGGTCACAATGGCTGGCGAATATCTCAAGTCATCTCGGCATGGAACGGTATTTTATTTCCGGCGACGCGTGCCGGATGATCTACGCTCAATGATCAACAAGCCTTTCAACGAGCGTCAACACACGTCAGGTCCGGCAAGAGCTACAGCCTAACTTTTTGGATGTTATGGCATAGAATGGCAATATCTGACATTCACTTGGAGCCAGCAATGTCCCTCAACGTATCTTTGCCGCCAGAACTGGAAAGCCGTGTGCGCCAGCATGTCGAATCAGGACTCTACAGTTCAGCCAGTGAGGTGATCCGGGAAGCGCTGCGCTTGTTTGAAGCCTATCAAGGCGTTCAGGCCGCCAATTTGGCTGCGCTCAAGGCTGACATTGCTCAAGGTGTTGCCGATATAAACGCCGGTCGCGTGCGTGAAGTAAGCATGGCCAGCATCAAGGAGCGTGGCAGGGCAATCCTGGCAACACCGAAGCCGGTCTAATGGCGAAAGTGTTCTATACAGCCAGTGCCGAGAATGACTTGCTGGAGGGTTGGCTATACGTTGCAGAGGATAGCGTCACTGCGGCGGACCGCATGCTTGACCAGATAGCGGCAGAGGCCATTCGGTTGCTGGATCAACCGCGGATGGGCAGGGAGCGCTCCGAGCTCTCACCCGGCATACGGAGCTGGCCGACTTCGACGCCCTACATTCTGTTTTACTTCCCAAATGAGCATGGGGTTGTCGTGGCTAGAGTGCTGCATCACGCTAGAGATATTCCGGCCATCGACCACTGGCCTGCGCACTGATGTGACACAAAGGTGGGTCACAATTTCAACCGCTTACTCAGGCAGGTGTTTTGAACCTCTGGTGCAGCAACGGATTCTTGGGTGGCCACAGGTCGGCAGTTCGATTCTGCCCATCAACACGGAAACCCGTTGATTTGTCAGCGGGTTTTTTCGTTGACATCTGATGGAATGGCTTGGTGTCCCGACACCGTGATCGGCTATGCTTTCTGCCTCTGTCAATGGATGTTTTGTCCGGAAAAATGCCTGATGCGCTGCCTTGTCTTAGCCATTCTGATTGCTTTGTCTGCCCAGGCTCGTGCGGATGAGTGCGAGCAGTTGCCGCCGCCTTCTGTGGTGATCAAACGTTTCGACGAAGGCGTGGCCCTGAACAAGCAGTATGGCTACAAGACGCTGACCACTCTGGGGGCGAAGCTGGCGCGGCCGGGCAATCAGGTGCTGGGGCTGACGCGGGGCAATGCGGTGGTTCAGTTTTCGATGTCGGCTCAGTCTGTGATTGATCGTACTGGCCGTTGGGAGTGCTTTTCTCCGCAATTGACGTTGAGCTATGGGTTTTCGCCGATGACGGTATTTGTGGCCAATGAGTTTCCGGAGGGCAGTTGTGCCTATAAGGAAATTTATGAGCACGAGCTGCGTCATGTGAAGGCGTATCAGGAACACATGGTCGGTATTGAAAAGGCTTTGCAGGAGACCTTGAACCGTCGATTTGCAACGGGGGGTCCGTGGCGCGGCCCGGTGGGGCAAAAGCGGGCGCTTTTGCAGCAGGAACTGGATGAACGCTGGGCGCGTTATGTCGAGCGGGAAATTGCGCGGGTGGAAGTTGCGCAGGCGTTGATCGATACGCCAGAGGAATACGCGCGAGTGGCAAATTCGTGTGACGGGGAGATCAAGCGGCGAATTCAATAGTGGACGGACATTGCGTGCACGCTTCACCCCCACAAAAAAATGCAAAGGCCCACCGGGATTGGCGGGCCTTTGCTTGGCGTCTCGATGCCGAATCAGGCCGGGGCGGATGTCCTGATCAGGTGATCAAAGGCGGCAAGCGAGGCGGTGGCGCCGGCGCCCATGGCGATAACGATCTGCTTGTAGGGCACGGTGGTGCAGTCGCCGGCGGCAAAGACACCGGGCACCGAGGTCTGGCCTTTGGCGTCGATTTCGATTTCGCCGCGATTCGAGAGATCGATCGTGCCTTTGAGCCAGTCCGTGTTCGGCAGCAGGCCGATTTGCACGAAGATACCGTCGAGTTCGATGCGCTTCACTTCATCGGTGTCGCGGTCCTTGTAGACCAGACCGTTGACCTTCTCGCCGTTGCCGGTGACTTCGGTCGATAGCGCTTTGACGATGACGGTGACGTTGGATAGGCTGAACAGTTTGCGTTGCAACACGGCGTCGGCGCGCAACTGGCCGTCGAATTCGAGCAGGGTGACATGGCCGACGATGCCGGCGAGGTCGATGGCGGCTTCGACGCCGGAGTTGCCGCCGCCGATGACCGCGACGCGCTTGCCCTTGAATAGCGGGCCGTCACAGTGCGGGCAGTAGGCGACGCCCTTGCCGCGGTATTCCTGCTCGCCGGGCACGTTCATCTCGCGCCAGCGGGCGCCGGTGGCGAGGATGACGGATTTGCTCCTCACCGAGGCGCCGTTCTCGAGCTTGATTTCGACGAGGTCGCCGGGGATCAGTTGCGTGGCGCGCTGCAGGTTCATCACATCGACGTCGTAATCCTTGACGTGTTCTTCGAGGCCCATGACCAGCTTGGGGCCGTCGGTGGCCTTGACCGAAATGAAGTTCTCAATGGCCAGCGTATCCATGACCTGGCCGCCGAAACGCTCGGCCAGCAGGCCGGTGCGGATGCCTTTGCGGGCGGCGTAGATAGCCGCCGCGGCGCCGGCCGGGCCGCCGCCGACGATGAGCACGTCGTAGGCTTCCTTGGCGTTGATCTTTTCAGCATCGCGGGCGGCGGCGCCGGTGTCGACCTTGGCGATGATTTCTTCGATGGTCATCCGGCCGGCGCCGAATTCGGCGCCGTTCAGGAACATGGTCGGTACGGCCATGATCTTGCGGCGTTCGACTTCGCCCTGAAACATGCCGCCGTCGATCATCGTGCTGGTGACGCCGGGGTTGAGTACGGCCATCAGATTGAGTGCCTGCACGACGTCAGGGCAGTTGTGGCAGGACAGCGAGATAAAGGTTTCGAAATTGAAGGTGCCGGGCAGGGCCTTGATCGCCTCGATCACCGACGCATCAACCTTGGGCGGATGGCCGCCGGTTTGCAGCAGGGCGAGGACCAGCGAGGTGAATTCGTGGCCCATCGGGATGCCGGCGAACGTAATGCGCGGCGTTTCGCCGGGCAGGCCGATGGCGAAGGAGGGGCGCAAAGTGGCGCTGCCGTTTTCCCGCAGGCTGACCTTGTCGGATAGTTCGGCGATGTCGACCAGCAGGCCACGCATTTCCTGCGCCTTGGCGCTGTCGTCGAGCGAGGCGACCAGTTCGATCGGGCGTTGGAGCTTTTCGAGGTAGGCCTTCAATTGGGCCTTGATATTGGTATCGAGCATGGCTGTTCTTTCTGAGCTGAATTGCACTGGTTTTGGCGGGCGACGTGTCTTCCACGGTCAACCGGAAAAAACCGCTGAAATCCAAATTTCTGGAAACCGCTCCCAGGATCGGGAGCGGCATCGTTTGCGTGGCCTTAGATCTTGCCGACCAGATCGAGCGATGGGGCCAGTGTGGCATCACCTTCGTGCCATTTGGCCGGGCAGACTTCGTTCGGGTGGGCGGCGGTGTACTGGGCGGCCTGCAGCTTGCGCAGGGTTTCGGAGACGTCGCGGGCGATTTCGTTGGAGTGCACTTCAACGGTCTTGATCATGCCATCCGGGTTGATCACGAAGGTGCCGCGCAGGGCCAGGCCTTCTGCATCGATATGAACGTCGAAGGCACGCGTCAGTTGGTGGGTCGGATCGCCGATCAGCGGGAACTGGGCCTTGCCGACAGCCGGCGAAGTTTCGTGCCACACCTTGTGCGAGAAATGGGTGTCCGTGGTGACGATGTACACCTCGGCGCCGGCCTTCTGGAACTCGGCGTAGTTGTTGGCGGCATCTTCAATTTCGGTCGGGCAGTTGAAGGTGAAGGCGGCCGGCATGAAGATCATGACAGACCACTTGCCCTTCAGGCTGGCTTCGGTGACTTCGATGAACTTGCCATTGTGGAAAGCCTGAACTTTGAACGGTTGAACTTGGGTGTTGATGAGGGACATTGTTTTCTCCTGTGGGTTAGAAATTGAACACAACGCCATATTAGGGAATGGTTGTCCATCAGGCCAATTGATTGAACGTATATGGGTGATAGGGCGTGGCTATGCTGGCCTGGGTTGGGAACGCGGCTGGGCTACTCCCAAAGTATTAGTTGTGATCGGCCGTAGGGAGTGGTTTTCGCCATACGGCGGTATGTAATTGATACAAATCAATTGAATATTCGTCAGGATCGGGATCATGACTTCCATGGCGGCGTTGGGCTGCCGTTCCTTTAGGAGACTGGCCGGATGAACATATCCAGTGCCATTTTGTACATCGCGCCAGAGCGCCTCGACGAGGCCTGCGCTGCGCTTCTTCAGTTGAGCGGTGTGGAGATTCATGCCCGCAGCCCTGAAGGGAAGGTGGTCGTGACCTTGGAAGACGACAACATTAATTCGGCTGCAGACAAATACGTAGCCCTGCATGGTGTGCCCGGCGTCGCATCGGTGGCCATGGTTTATCAATATAGCGACGACGAATCAATAGATACCGAGGAGGTAGAGGCGTGAAGCTCAATCGACGGGATTTCATCAAGGCCAACGCAGCTGCGGCGGCGATTTCTGCAGCGGGCTTGTCCGCCCCGACGGCGGCTGTGGCGCAGGGTAAGGACGAAATTCGCTGGGACAAGGCAGCCTGCCGCTTTTGCGGTACCGGCTGTGGCGTTCTGGTCGGGACGCAGGAAGGGCGCGTGGTGGCCACCCAGGGCGACCCGGATGCGCCAGTCAATCGCGGCCTGAACTGCATCAAGGGCTACTTCTTGTCCAAGATCATGTACGGTGCGGATCGCCTGAAGACGCCGCTGTTGCGCATGAAGGATGGTAAGTTCGATAAGAACGGTGAGTTCACGCCGATCTCTTGGAAGCAGGCCTTCGATATCATGGAAGAGAAGGTCAAGGCCACGTTGAAGGCCAAGGGGCCAAATGGTCTTGCCATGTTCGGCTCGGGCCAGTGGACGGTCTGGGAAGGCTACGCGGCCGCAAAGCTGATGAAGGCTGGCTTCCGCACCAACAATCTCGACCCCAATGCCCGCCACTGCATGGCCTCGGCCGTTGCCGGGTTCATGCGTACTTTCGGCATTGACGAGCCGATGGGCTGCTACGACGACATCGAGCATGCGGATGCCTTCGTGCTGTGGGGCTCGAACATGGCTGAGATGCACCCGATCCTGTGGACGCGCATCACTGACCGCAAGCTCTCCAACAAGGGCGTCAAGGTGGCCGTGCTGTCGACCTTCGAGCATCGCTCGTATGAGTTGGCTGACCTCCCGATGATCTTTACGCCACAGACGGATCTGGCCATTCTCAATTTCATTGCAAATTACATCATCCAGAATGGCAAGGTGAATCAGGCCTTTGTCGACCGGAATGTCAATTTCAAGAAGAGTGCAACTGACATCGGCTACGGCCTGCGTCCGACGCATGCGCTGGAGAAGGATGCGACCAGCAATGGTTATCCGGGCGCCGACGGCAAGCCCAAGGGGGATACCGGCAAATCCGAAGGCATTACCTTCGACGAATACAAGAAATTTGTCTCTGAATACACCGCCGAGAAGGTATCCAAGCTTTCCGGTGTGCCGGTGGTGAAGCTCAATGAACTGGCTGCGCTTTATGCGGATCCGAAAATCAAGGTTGTCTCGTTCTGGACCATGGGCTTCAACCAGCACACGCGCGGCACCTGGGCCAATAACCTCTGTTACAACATCCACCTGCTGACCGGCAAGATCTCCGAGCCTGGCAATAGCCCGTTCTCGCTGACCGGACAGCCGTCCGCCTGTGGTACGGCGCGCGAAGTCGGCACTTTCTCGCACCGCTTGCCGGCAGATATGGTGGTCACCAACCCTGATCACCGCAAGCATAGTGAAGAGCTTTGGGGGCTGCCGGAAGGCACAATCTCGGACAAGGTCGGCTTCCATGCCGTGGCCATGGCCCGCGCCCTGAAAGATGGCAAGGTCAATTTCTACTGGCAGCAGTGCAACAACAACATGCAGGCCGGTCCGAACATCAACGAAGAGCTCTATCCGGGCTGGCGCAAGCCGGAGAACTTCATCGTTGTATCCGACCCGTATCCGACGGTTTCGGCGATGGCAGCTGATTTGATCCTGCCGACCGCCATGTGGGTCGAGAAGGAAGGCGCCTACGGTAATGCCGAGCGGCGTACCCAGTTCTGGCGTCAGCAAGTCAAGGCACCGGGCGAAGCTCGCTCTGACCTGTGGCAGCTCATGGAGTTTTCCAAACGCTTCAAGGTTGAGGATGTGTGGCCCGCCGATCTGGTGGCCAAGGCGCCAAAGCTGAAAGGCAAGACTCTGTTTGATGTGCTCTACGCCAACGGTGTGGTCAATAAGTACAAGCTGAATGAAACGGCAGCAGGCTTTGATAATGAAGATTCAAAGTTGTTGGGCTTCTACATTCAAAAGGGATTGTTCGAAGAGTACGCCTCGTTTGGTCGTGGTCATGGCCATGACCTGGCGCCTTTCGATGCCTATCATCAAGCCCGTGGATTGCGCTGGCCAGTGGTCGGCGGCAAGGAAACGCTCTGGCGCTTCCGTGAGGGCTATGACCCCTACGTCAAGAAGGGCGAAGGCGTGAAGTTCTACGGCCACAAGGACGGCAAGGCAGTCATTTTTGCGCTGCCTTACCAACCGCCCGCCGAGTCACCGGACAAGGAGTTCGACATGTGGCTGTCCACCGGTCGTGTCCTGGAGCATTGGCATACTGGCACGATGACCCGCCGTGTTCCCGAGTTATACAAGGCCTTCCCCGATGCCGTTGTCTTCATGCATCCGGATGATGCCAAGGCCCGTGGTTTGCAGCGAGGCATGGAGGTCAAGGTGGCGTCGCGGCGCGGGGAAATCCAGTTGCGGGTCGAGACGCGGGGCCGCAACAAACCGCCTCGTGGTCTGGTTTTTATTCCCTTCTTCGACGCAGGCCGCCTGGTCAATAAATTGACGCTGGATGCAACCTGCCCCATTTCCAAGGAAACCGACTACAAAAAGTGCGCCGTCAAGGTCACGCGGGTCTGATGCATCCATAGAGACAAGAGTTGGTCCTGGGCCAACGACAAAAAAGGAAAAAACGACCGGTGGAAAATCATCGGTCGTCCATCGGAGGTAATAAATATGAGATTGATCACTGCCTTGGCCTTGGTTGCCGGCATGTTCTTCGGGGGGGTTGGCGGCGTTGGCGCGCAGGAGTTCCGCGTGAACGAGATCGGCGTGGAGTCACTCCAAAGTACGTCGAAGGTTGATATGTTCCGGCCTGAAAAGGAACAGAATCCCATTCCGCGTAATTTTCAGAAACAGCCGCCCTTGATTCCTCACAGTATCAAGGGATACAACATCACCCAGAACTTCAACAAGTGCATGGATTGTCATTCAAAGGATCGCGCCGAAGAAACCGGCGCCACCAAGGTAGCCAAATCGCACTATCTGGATCGCGAAGACAAGAAACAGGCCAATATTTCTCCGCGCCGCTATTTCTGCATGCAGTGCCACGTGCCGCAATTCGACGCCAAGCCGCTCGTCGCCAATACCTATAAGCCGGCCACCAAGAGGGGGGAATGATGAGTCTGGATAAATTCACGCCCGCATGGGTCAAGCGCATCGGGCTGGTTACCGTATTGGGCCTGTTTGTTGCTGGTATTGTTTTCTGGGGCGGCTTCAACTGGGCGCTGGAGTCCACCAACAAGGAGTCGTTCTGTATTTCGTGTCATGAAATGGAGGAGAACGTCTTCCGCGAATACCAGAATACGATTCACTACACGAATCGCACAGGGGTACGAGCGACCTGCCCGGATTGCCACGTGCCCAAGGAATGGGTGCCAAAGATCATTCGCAAGATTCAGGCTTCCAACGAAGTGCTGCACAAGATTTTGGGAACAATCGACACACCAGAGAAATTCAATGCCAAGCGTGCGCAGCTGGCGCAGAACGAATGGCGCCGTATGAAAGCAAATGATTCTCAGGAGTGCCGCAATTGCCATCGCTACGATTACATGGATTACACGGAGCAGGGTAATCGGGCAGCACGCATGCATCCGCAGGCCTTTATCGATGGCAAGACATGTATTGATTGCCACAAGGGAATCGCCCATCAATTGCCGGCCATCGATCAGCATATTGGCAAGCAGAATGATGGTGCCGTGGCAATTTCTCATGGCGAAAAACCAGCTGACCCCGCTACGGAAGAAACGAAGCCCGCCAGCAAGTAAACGTTCGCAGACGGGGTAACGAAAAACCCGGCCATGTGCCGGGTTTGCTGTTGTGTTGACTGATCGCAGTGTCGAATGTGCAGAAATTACAAATATTCACCTGATGGCCCGCAAATAGGTGGTTTTCGGCCAAGACTTATTCAAAAAGGTGTGCTACTTTTACTGCGCTGCCGTTCAGACGGCCAGTTTTCTTAAACATTAATGGGTAACAGGAGGCACTTAGATGAATAAATCCGAGCTGGTCGAAGTTGCTGCAAAAGAAGCTGGTATTACCAAGGCTGCTGCCGACAAGGCGCTGTCTGCAATTATCGGAGCGGTAGTAAAGACGGTGACCCAGGGAGAGTCTGTTACACTCGTTGGCTTCGGCACCTTCAAGTCCGCCAAGCGCGCAGCGCGCACCGGCAAGAATCCAAAGACTGGCGCTACGCTGAAGATTCCCGCCACTACCGTTCCGAAATTTACTGCTGGTACGGCTTTCAAGGCTTCGGTTGCCGCCAAGAAGACCGCTGCCAAGAAGACCGCTGCCAAGAAGTAATCCGGTGTTATCGAATGCGGGGTTTGTCTTGCTTTTTTGATGAGCTCCGCTTTTTTTAAGTTGCAATGAATAATCCGAATCCAGAAAATCCGCCTGAGAATCCAGTTGCTGTCGTTCAGCCGCTAGATAACCGTCGACGCCTGCGTGAGTTACTGTCAATACCTGAGCGCGATCGGACAGATGAGCAGTGGGACGAGATCATCGAGCTGGAAATTCAGCTTGCTCCAGGCAATCGTGTGTCGAGCAATGAGCCGCTTGGTGGAAGTCCTGGGCGTAATAACGTCATGTCTCACGGTAAGCCGGGTGGTGGCAGTTCTGGCGGAGGCATTGGCCAGCAGCAGAAGAAAAATCGCCCGCGCACCAACAACAATCGTCGCCCCCGTCAAAACAAGCCGCCATCGGGTGGCGGTCAATCCGGTGGTGGCGGTACGCCCGCCTGAGTGGTTTGTTTCATTCTCCTGAAACGGCATAATCGCCGTCATGCAGCAGTTTGATCTTATCATCGTCGGTGGTGGGCTAGCAGGCACCAGCTTGGCGCTTGCTTTGCGGAATACCCGTCTTCGCATCGCCTTGGTCGAAAATCAGCCACCTCGTCGTCCGAGTGGATGGGATGCTCGCATTTATGCAATCAGTCCTGCCAATGCTGAATTTCTTGAATCCATAGGTGCCTGGCGGCATTTGGACGCATCTCGCGTGACGCCCATCCGCGCCATGCAAATTTATGGCGACACGACCGGCCGACTCGATTTTTCGGCGTTTGAGACCGGGGTTTCGGAATTGGGCTGGATCCTTGAATCCTCCCAAATGGCCTGTGAGTTCTGGGAAAGCGCCAAGCGCCAGAGTAACCTGGCGCTCTTTTGTCCCGCCAGGCCAGAGCACTTGGAGTTTCGTCAGGAGGCGGCGGTTCTAAAATTGAGCGATGGTTCCGTATTGTCTGCTCGCTTGCTGGTTGGCGCCGACGGGAGAGATTCGTGGGTGCGGGAGGCTGCGGGTCTCAAGTCGCTAAACACCCCTTATGGCGAAAAAGGGGTGGTCGCCAATTTTCTGACTGAGAAGCCGCATCATCACAACGCCTTTCAGTGGTTTCGGCAAGACAGCGTTTTGGCATATCTGCCGTTGCCAGACAATCGTGTTTCCATCGTCTGGGCGACGCCGGAAGCGGATGCCGATGAAATCTGTGCGCTTTCTCCAGAGTCGTTGAGTGAGCGCGTCGCAGAGGCAGGAGATTATGTTTTGGGAAGGTTTGAATTGCTTACGCCTGCTGTTGCCTTTCCGTTAAGGCTAATGCGTGTGCCACAAACCGTAGCACATCGTTTGGCGCTGGTTGGTGATGCTGCACATGGCATTCATCCCCTCTCAGGGCATGGGATCAATCTCGGTTTTCAGGATGCGAAGGTGCTCGCCAGTCAGCTGAGTGCGACGCAGCCTTGGCAAGATATTGGTCAAGTGAGTCTTTTGCAGCGCTACCAGCGTGCTCGTCGCGAAGAAACAGTGTTGATGCAGGCAACGACCGATACACTTCGCCGATTGTTCAAGGCCTCGTTGCCCGGTGTGCGCCCAATGCGCAATTTGGGGCTGACGCTGGGTAACCGTCTGCCGTTAATGAAAAATGCCTTGGTGCGATATGCTCTCGGCGTCCTATAGGAGAATCGCATGTTGAAGAAAATATTGCCGCTCGCGCTATTGACGATGTTTTGTCTGAATGCAGCAGCGGATGAAGCCGAAATTCGGAAGTCTATGGAATCCAGGCTAGGTACCAAGGTTGAGAGCGTTAACAAGTCCGGCTACTTGGGGCTCTATGAGGTCTACGCCGACGGGAATATTTTCTATACCGATGAGAAAGTCACGGCGATTCTGGTGGGTGGTCAACTCATCGATGCCAGGACGATGAAAAACGTCACTGACGAGCGAATGAGAAAGCTGACTGCGATCAGATTCAGCGAATTGCCGCTGGATCGCGCCATCAAGCAGGTGCGAGGCGATGGCAAGCGCGTCATGGCCACCTTCGAAGATCCCAACTGCGGCTATTGCAAGCGTCTGGCCAAAGAGCTGCAAAAGCTGGATAACGTGACGATATACACTTTTTTGCTTCCGATTCTTTCTGAAGATTCGGTTCATAAGTCAAAGCAGATATGGTGTTCTTCGGACCGAGCCAAGGCATGGGCTGACTGGATGGTCGATGCCAAGGCACCTTCTGGTCGCGAGGACTGTGATACTGCTGCGGTCACCAAGAATCAGGAGTTCGGCCGCAAATTGAATATTTCAGGGACGCCGACCATATTTTTTGCCGATGGTGAGCGCGTTCCCGGTGCCGTACCTTTGGCTCGTATTGAACAAAAGTTGAATCAAGCACGCTAAGGCAGGCGATGCCGGACATCGCGCATTGCCTTGGCGTCCGTTCAGAGTGATGACCCGTGTGGGCATGATTCCGTAATGGATAATTCGTCCAGTCAACGGATTGGTCGCGTGTTTTCGCCGCGTGTTCGGCTTGTTCTGTTTTTTTCATTGACTTGGCTGGGCGTGGCCATTTTATTGGCTTTTCTCCTGAATGAGGGGCGGCGTGAGGCTGAACGCACAGCGCAGTCCGAAGCGCTTGGTATGTCTCGTATGCTTGAGGCCAGCATGGCAGCAACGCTTCGGCGAGTACAGGGCGACCTTGATCATCTGGTGGCGAGACTCCCACGAGCGGCCTTCAGGCGTGACGAGGTTAGGCAATATGGTGAAGGTGTTGTTGGTGAGTTGGCGCTTTTCGCAGGCCGTTTCCCTGAGCTTGCCGGCTTTCGTATCATTGATGCGACAGGCGCGTTGCTTTATGCCTCCCGTTCCGACCTGGGTTTATCGATTGTTGATGGCAGATCGTATCTGTCTGCGCTCTCGGCAACTTCCGGCAATTCACTTTATTTCGGTCATGTGGAGGTTGATAGTTCCACAGGGCGTTCACTGTTGCCGATTGCCATTGCGGTGCGAGAGGCTCAAGGGGGATTGCAGGGCGCGATCGTTGCGTTGCTGGATGTTGCTTATCTTGAACAGGTTTTTGAAACGACCAATGTTGGGCGTAATGGGGTCATTGCTCTTCGGCGAATTGATGATGCCCGCTTGATTTTTCGTCGGCCGTCGAGGCCGGAGTTGATCAATCATGCGGTAACAAACAATCCATTGCATATGCGATTGGAGTCCGGAGAGCGACAGGGAACTATTCGCTTTCGGGCGACGATCGACGGCATTGAACGCCTATATGCGTTTCAGCGCATCGAGGAATTCCCGCTGTATGTGGCGGCTGGGTTGGCGACTGCCGATTATCTTGCCGAATGGCGTAAGACGCTGGCGATGGCAGGTGTCTCGACCCTTTTGCTTTTCTTGTCGCTTTCTCTGGTGCTTGTTCGTCTGCTTCGTTCAGAAAGCGACGAGGAGGAAACGGCTGCCAAGCTGGCCGAGAGTGAGGCGCGTTACCGCATGTTGGCGGAGAACAGTCATGATGTCATCTGGACACTCGACATAGCCACCCGCTGCTACACCTACGTGAGCCCTTCCATTGTTGGCATGTGTGGATATCAGCCCGAAGAGGTGGTTGGGCAAGTGCTGGATTCGCGTTTGACCCCGGATTCGGCGGCGCGTGTCGCACGAGAGATTGATCAGCGTCTGCGAAGAATTGCCGCGGGCGACAAGACGGCGACTGTACTGGTCAATGAGTTGGAGCAGATCTGCAAGAATGGCGAAGTGATTGCGACGGAAATTGTTTCTACCTATCTGGTGAATGCAGACGGTGTGGCGCACACCATTCTCGGAATCACACGCAATGTCAGCGAGCGCAAGGCTGCAGAAGCCGCGCTCCATGAGACGAATCGACAACTACATGCCCGCATCGAAGAAATCGGTCGCCTGCAGGTTGCGCTGCAAGAGTTGGCCGTACGCGATAGTCTCACCGGATTGTACAACCGGCGTTATCTGGATGAGACCCTGGAGCGCGAGGTTTCCCGTGCCCGGCGGGAAGGCATACCGCTATCGCTGGTAATGCTGGATATCGATTACTTCAAGCGGGTCAATGACACCTATGGTCACCAGGTGGGGGATCAGGCTTTGAGGATGCTGGCGTCGATATTGCTCTCCGATATTCGTGCAGAAGACGTCGCCTGTCGTTACGGTGGCGAAGAGTTTTTAATCCTCTTGCCCAATATGCCGCTGGGGGCTGCGATTCAGCGTGCGGAGGCCTGGCGTAAATCTGTTGAAGAATTGTCGGTCGCGATGGGCGATTTCAATATCACTTTCACGATCTCCCTTGGGGTTGCTGCTTACCCCGAGCACGGCAAGACGCCGGATGACCTGACCCGGTGTGCCGACCAAGCGCTCTACCGTGCGAAACACGAAGGCCGTAACCAGGTTGCCGTCCATTTAGGCTGATCCCCCGGCGTAAGTGAGCGGGTCGGGGCATTTCCCCGGCTAACACGTCGGCATGCGCTTTCCTGGAATCCGATCGGCCATCCCTACTCCTTACAAGTCACTTTAAGTGTCGATGTTCTTGCATTGATTCTTAAGGGAAAAATTCGCCAAGTTTTAGTGAATAAAACTTCCGTAAGTCCTTGTTGCATAAGAAAAAATCAGAATTTTTCTATTGACGGTGTTCGGTTGTTGTTCTAAAGTGGGAAAACGTGTTGAAAAGTGGGTAAACGGGGGTTGAGTAGGGATGTTCGAGGGCGCTGCAGCACTCAGTCTGGATGCGAAGGGGCGGCTTGCCATACCGGCAAGACACCGCGAGTCCCTGCTCGCCGCGGCTGAGGGTGGGTTGGTGCTGACGGCGCATCCGCATCGTTGTCTGCTTCTTTATCCATCGCCAGCTTGGCAGCCGATTCGCGATCAGATACTCAAAGCGTCCAGTCTTGATCCGCGTGCTGCCGCGATCAAGCGCGTGCTGGTGGGCAATGCGCGCACCGAAGAGATGGATTCGGCGGGTCGCATTTTGATTGCACCTGAGCTCCGCGAATATGCCCAGTTTCAAAAGACGGTCTATCTGGTGGGTATGGGAACCCACTTCGAAATATGGAGTGAGGCTGGCTGGAAGCAGCAGAACGATCTGGCGGCCGAGGTGCTGACCGGTGATCTGCCGACAGGTTTCGGAGATCTTGTTCTGTGACCGGTGCCGCCCATGTGACGGTGTTGCTCGAGGATGCGGTGGATGCCCTGGCGATTAAGGCTGATGGTGTTTACATCGATGCCACGTTCGGGCGGGGCGGTCATAGCCGCCGGATACTTTCCGTGCTGAATGAAAAAGGCCACCTGGTGGCTGTTGATCGTGACCCGCAGGCGATTGCCGCCGGTGCGTCTATTGACGATCCTCGGTTTTTGCTGGTGCATCGTGCGTTCGGTGAGCTTGGCGCTGCAGCCGCGGAGGCAGGTGTCAGCGATGTGGATGGAATTCTGTTTGATGTGGGGGTGTCGTCGCCGCAAATCGACGATGGGGAGCGAGGGTTCAGCTTTCGCTACGATGCGCCGCTCGACATGCGCATGGATACAACGCAGGGCGAAACGGCGGCCGAGTGGCTGGCGCGAGCTGAGATAAGAGACATAACGGAGGTCATCAGAAATTATGGCGAAGAACGGTTTGCTTTCCAGATTGCAAAGAAGGTTGTGGCTGCTCGGGGCGAACAACCAATTGTCACAACAGGTCAGTTCGCGGCCCTCGTACGCGAGACCGTGCGCACCCGTGAGCCAGGGCAGGACCCGGCGACGCGCAGCTTTCAAGCTTTACGGATTCATATCAATCAAGAGCTCCGCCAGCTGGAGATAGCGCTGCCGCAGGCGCTCGACTTGCTGAAGCCCGGGGGGCGGCTGGTCGTGATTTCCTTTCATTCGCTGGAAGACCGGATTGTCAAAAATTTCATGCGCGAGCAATCGGTTGCGGATGATTTGCCCAAGGGCTTGCCTTTGCGCGCAGATCAGTTGCCGAAGCCGAAGTTGCGTCTGGTTGGCAAGATGCACAAGCCGTCGGCCGCAGAGGTTGCGGCAAATCCGCGGGCGCGCAGTGCGGTGATGCGTGTCGCCGAGAAGTTGTAATGCTCCGATTCAATATGATCCTTCTCATGGTCGTTGTCATGTGCGCTCTGGGCGTGGTGACCTCCCAGCATCGGGCGCGCAAGCTGTTTCAGGCGCTGGAGGCCGAGCAGGAACGGGCGCGACAGCTGGATGTCGAGTACGGGCAGTTGCAGCTTGAAATGTCGACCTGGGCGAATCATCCGCGTATTGAAAAAATTGCCCGCGAGCGTTTGCATATGCTGACGCCGGATTCGACCGTACGTCCGCCGATTGGTGGTGCGGCCGTGCAAAAGGGGGCGCACTGATGGTCGTTCGTCGCCGTCCGCAGCGTGGGCATCGCTTTACGGAAAGCCCGGTGTTGCAACTGGCCTTGCAGGGCTGGCGCTCGCGCACTGTCGGGTTGTTGTTGATGCTGGCATTCCTTGCGTTGGTCGGCCGGAGCTTCTATCTGCAGGTGATCAATAACGATTTTCTGCAGCAAAAGGGTGATTCGCGCTATTTGCGCGACATCGAGATTTCTGCGTCGCGCGGCAAGATCGTCGACCGTAATGGTGACATGCTGGCGGTGTCTACCCCGATGAAGACAATCTGGGCGATTCCGGGTGATGCGCGGACAATGAGTGCCGAGCAGAAGCGCCAATTGGCTGCCATGCTGGATCAGAGTGTGCGCGAACTGGATGGCAAGCTGGCGTCCGACAAGACCTTTACCTTCGTCAAGCGTCAGGTTTCCCCGGAAAGTGCGGATCGAATTGCCGCCATGAAATTTCCCGGGATTCATCAGGAAAAGGAATATCGCCGCTTCTATCCGACCGGTGACATGACGGCGCATATCGTTGGCTTTACCGGCGTGGATGACAAGGGTCTTGAGGGGGTCGAGCTGGCCTTTCAGAACAGCCTGTTTGGTCATCCGGGCAGTCGTACCGTGATTCGCGACCGGCGTGGCAGCATTGTCGAGGACGTTGGCGCGACCAAGCCGCCGCGGGATGGCAAGGATGTTCATCTGGCGCTCGACTCCAAGATACAGTACCTCGCTTTCAGTCAGCTCAAGTTGGCAGTCGAGGCGAACAAGGCCAAGGCCGGTGGTGCCATTGTGGTTGACGCGCGAACCGGTGAAATTCTGGCGCTGGCCAATTGGCCAACCTACAACCCGAATAACCGTCAGGGACTTTCCGGCGCCCAATTGCGCAATCGTGCCATTACCGACACCTTCGAGCCGGGTTCGGTGATGAAGCCGTTTACCGCCGCGCTGGCGTTGGAAAAAGGCAAGGTTCGTTTTGATACGGTCATCAACTGCGCCCCGGGGCGGATGACCATCGGCAGTGCGACCATTTCGGATGCCCACCCGCATGGGGCGCTGACCGTGGCTGAAGTCATTCAAAAATCCTCGAACGTGGGTACCGCCAAGATTGCCCTCGGTTTTTCGCCGAAGGAAATGTGGGAGATGTTCGATAGCGTTGGTTTTGGTCAGGCGCCGAATCTGGGCTTCCCCGGCGAAGTGAATGGTCGTCTGCGCCCATGGAAAAGCTGGCGTCCGATTGAGCAGGCGACCATGTCTTACGGTCACGGCATTGCGGTCAGCCTGATGCAGTTGGCGCGCGCTTACACCGTTTTTGCCCATGACGGCGAATTGATGCCGCTGTCACTGATCAAGATTGATGATGTCGCACCGCACGGTGTTCGCGTCTTTTCGCCAGAGACCATCCGGGAAGTGCGCGCCATGCTTGAGATGGCCGTCCAGCCCGAAGGGACGGCACCCAAGGCTCGCGTGGCCGGCTATCGTGTGGGCGGCAAGACGGGTACAGCGTACAAGGTCGAGGGTGGAGTCTATGCCCGCAAATACGTGGCTTCATTCGTGGGCGTGGCCCCGATCAGCGATCCGCGTCTGATCGTCGCTGTGATGATCGACGAGCCCTCCGCTGGTGCCCACTACGGCGGCGATGTGGCCGGTCCGGCCTTTTCGCAGATTGTGGGTGGTGCCTTGCGTACACTGGGTGTACCGCCGGATGCGCCGCTGCAGGTTGCCGAGACGGCTTCCTCTGGAAAGGGGCGGCTATGATGTCGCCGCGCGAAATTCTCGATTGTCTGGAAGCCATGGGCATTCAGCCCACCGGCGTTGCCGACGACAGCCGGCAAGTGCTGCCGGGCGATGTGTTTCTGGCCTATCCGGGCGATCTGGCCGATGGCCGACGTTTTATTGCCGATGCGTTGGCGCGCGGCGCCATTGCGGTGCTGTGGCAACCGGGCGAAAATTTCGATTTTGGCCAGAATTTCCCGTTGACCGTAGCAAACCTGTCGATCGAGTCGCTGCGTTCGCTGGCCGGGCCTCTGGCCCATGCCGTCTATGGCTATCCGAGCGAAGGCCTGTCGCTGATCGCGATTACCGGAACCAACGGCAAGACGACAATCAGCCAATGTATCGCCAGCGCCTATTCGAAGCCTTGTGCCATCATCGGCACGCTGGGGGCTGGTTTTCCGGATGCGCTCGTCGAAACCGGCTTCACGACGCCGGAGGCAACGACCTTGATGCGCTATCTGGCCCGGTTCCGCGAAGCCAAAGCAGCCGCCTGTGCGCTGGAGGCCAGTTCGATCGGCATCGAAGAAGGCCGAATGAATGGCGCTCGCGTCGATGTGGCGGTATTCACCAACATGACGCGCGATCATCTCGATTATCACGGCACGATGGAAGCCTACGCCGAGGCCAAGGCAAAGCTCTTCCGCTGGCCTCGCCTGCGTACGGCCATCATCAATCTGGATGATGAGTTCGGGCGCCGCTTGATGCGTGAAACCACAGCGATGCGCGTGCTGGGCTACGCCATCGGTGAGCAGCGCCGGGATTTCTCAGCGCTGATTCGTGCCGAGAATCTGGTCGATACCCCGTTCGGTCAGCGCTTCAGCCTGGTCTTGCCAAATGGCCGGGCGACCGTCGATACCGCCCTTGTTGGCCGCTACAACATTTCCAATCTGCTTGCCGTCGCAGGGGTGCTGCACGATGCCGGTATGCAGGCCGTCGACGTGGCGCGTCGCCTGTCGGAACTGACGCCACCACCGGGTCGCATGGAGCGGGTTGGCGGAAATGGCGAGCCGTTGGTGATCGTCGATTACGCCCATACGCCGGATGCGCTGGAGAATGCCTTGAGTGCGCTGCGGGGCGTGGTGGCATCGCGCGGCGGGCGCCTGTGCGTCGTCTTTGGTTGCGGCGGTGATCGCGATCCGGGCAAGCGCCCGCAAATGGGCCTGGCCGCCGAACGTCTGGCTGACCGTGTCATCGTCACCAGCGACAATCCTCGTGGCGAACAGCCGCAAGCCATTGTCGATGCCATCGTTGCCGGCATGACGCACGCTGATGTCGAGATCGATCGCGGTGCCGCCATTCGCCGGGCAGTCGCGGAGGCAGACGAGCGTGACGTGATCCTGCTTGCCGGCAAGGGTCATGAGTCCTATCAGGAAATCGCCGGCGTTCGTTACCCGTTCTCGGATGTCGAGCAGGCCAGCGCCGCCCTCGCTCTACGTCGTCCGGAAACCAAGGAGTTTGCGGCATGAAATGGCTGCTGTCACAAGTCGCCGAGGCGACACAAGGGCGCCTGATCGGCAGGGATGTCGACGTCACCGGCGTGTCTACCGACACCCGTACTGTCGCAGACGGTCAGTTATTCATCGCCCTCAGCGGCGAACGCTTTGACGCGCATGATTTTCTCGATCAGGCCATCACTGCTGGTGCCACGGCGCTGCTGGTTTCAGACGAAAGCAGGGTGCCGGCCGGGTGTTCGGCCGTCGTGGTGGACGATACCCGCCTGGCGCTGGGTCGATTGGCCGCGGCCTGGCGTGCCCGTTTCTCGTTGCCGGTGATCGCGGTGACCGGCTCCAACGGCAAGACGACGACCAAGGAAATGATTGCGTCGATTCTCAAAGCCGCTTTCGGCGCCGCCGTCCTGTCGACCCGGGGCAACCTGAATAACGACATTGGCCTGCCGTTGACGCTGCTGGGCTTGCGGAGCGCGCATCGTGCCGCTGTCATCGAAATGGGGATGAATCACCCCGGCGAAATCGCCTATCTGGCAAAGATTGGTGCGCCGACCGTGGCGCTGGTCACCAATGCCCAGCGCGCCCATCTCGAAGGCATGGGCGATCTGGAAGAAGTGGCGCGCGAAAAAGGCAGCATATTTGCGGGCCTGCTACCGAATGGTGTTGCCATCATCAACGCCGACGATACTTACGCCGACTGCTGGCGGAGCATGGCCGGCGCGCATGCCGTGCGAACGTTTGGCATCGATCAGGTGGCTGATGTCCGTGCTGCCGTTCGTCAGCATGGACTGGAAATCGCGATTGAACTGACCGCGCCGGAAGGTCAGGCCGCGATCACCTTGCACATTCCCGGTCGCCACAACGCACGCAACGCCGTCGCCGCCGCTGCTGCCTGCCTTGCCGCAGGCGTGAAGATGGCCGACGTTGCGGCCGGCCTTGAAGCGTTCTCGGGGGTCAAGGGGCGTTTGCAGTGTCGTGCTGGCCACAAGGGTGCAGAAATTCTCGACGATACCTACAACGCCAATCCGGATTCGGTTCGAGCCGGTATCGACGTGCTGGCCGCGACGATTGGCCGCAAGTTGCTGGTCTTGGGCGACATGGGTGAAATCGGCCAGGCCAGTGGCCAGTTTCACGACGAAATCGGCGGCTATGCCAAGAGCCAGGGGATTGATCGCCTGTTTGCGTTTGGTGATGCCGCCCAGCAAGCGGTGCGCAACTTTGGCGAAGGCGCCAAGCATTACTGCAATATCGAAAAGCTGATTGCTGCGGTCGACAAGGAATTGGGGCCGGATACCACGGTTTTGGTGAAAGGCTCCCGATTTATGAAAATGGAACGTGTGGTGGATGCCCTGGTGGCGCCAGCCAGCGTCGAGGAGAAAAACTGATGCTGCTGGCACTCGCCCAATGGCTCGCTCAGGACGTTCGTTTCTTTAACGTCTTCAACTACATCACGCTGCGTACGGTGCTGGCGACGATGACGGCGTTGCTGATCTCGTTTGCAGCGGGCCCTGGTGTCATCCGCTGGCTGGCCGCCAAGAAAATCGGTCAGGCGGTGCGGAATGACGGGCCGCAAACGCACCTGATCAAATCCGGCACGCCGACCATGGGTGGCGTGCTGATCCTGATTTCGATTGGCGTAACGACCCTGTTGTGGGGCGACCTGACCAATAAATACGTATGGACCGTGCTGGTCGTCACCCTCGGCTTCGGTATTGTCGGTTGGTACGACGACTGGAAGAAAGTGGTCTATCGCGATCCGAAGGGGCTGTCGGCCGGCTGGAAATATCTGTGGCAATCGGTACTCGGCCTCGGCGCTGCGTTGTTCCTGGCTTTCTCGGCCAAGTCCGGCGCCCAGACCGAACTGATCGTGCCCTTCTTCAAGACCATCGCTTACCCACTCGGGATTGTTGGGTTCATCACGTTGACCTACTTTGTGATCGTCGGCACCAGCAACGCGGTGAATCTGACGGATGGGCTCGATGGCCTGGCCATCATGCCGACCGTGATGATCGCCGCGGCTTTCGCGATTTTTGCGTATGTCACCGGCCACGTCGTGCTGGCCAAGTACCTGTTCATTCCGCACGTGCCGGGCGCTGGCGAACTGTGCATCCTGCTCGGCGCCATTGCCGGGGCAGGGCTCGGCTTCCTGTGGTTCAACGCCTATCCGGCCGAAGTCTTCATGGGCGACGTTGGCGCGCTGTCACTGGGTGCCGCACTCGGTACCGTCGCCGTCATCCTGCGTCAGGAAATCGTGTTGCTGATCATGGGTGGCGTCTTCGTCGTCGAAACCCTGTCGGTCATGCTGCAGGTCAGCTACTTCAAATACACCAAGAAAAAATTCGGCGAGGGCCGGCGCATCCTGCGCATGGCGCCGCTGCACCATCACTTCGAACAAACGGGCTGGAAGGAGACGCAGGTCGTCGTCCGCTTCTGGATTATCACCATCATGCTCGTACTGGTCGGGCTTTCTTCGTTGAAGTTGCGCTAAGACATGGAACTTCGGGGCAAACGCGTTCTGGTGGTCGGGCTCGGTGAGTCCGGACTGGCCATGGCCAAATGGCTGCATCGCCAGGGCGCGCTGGTGCGCGTGGCCGACTCGCGTGACAACCCGCCGAACGTCGACGCCCTGCAACGCGTCGCCCCGGGGGCTGAACTGATTGCCGGACCGTTTGTCGAGGCACCGTTCGCGGCCGCTGATCTCGTTGCGTTGTCACCGGGGGTGCCCAAGGCAACGCCAGTGATTGCTGCGGTCGACCGGAAAATTGTGTCGGAAATCGAATTGTTCGCCGCCGGCGTACGCGCACAGGTGCCGGGCTCGAAAATCATCGCCATCACCGGCAGCAATGGCAAGACGACGACTACGGCACTGACCGCGCATATTCTGAATGGCGCAGGCGTGCCGGCCATCGCCTGCGGCAACATCTCGCCGTCCGCCCTCGATGCGCTGATGGATGCGCAGGACGCCGGCACTTTGCCGCAAGTCTGGGTGGTCGAACTCTCCAGCTTCCAGCTCGAAACGACGCATCACCTGAATGCCGAAGCGGCCACCGTGCTCAATGTGTCGGAAGATCACCTCGACCGTTACGACGGCAGCCTGGCCAATTACGCCGCCGCCAAATCGCGGGTGTTCAAGGGCAAGGGCATCATGGTACTCAACCGCGACGACGACTACTCGATGGCCAACGGACGTTGCGGCCGCACCATGGTGACGTTTGGCCTGACTGCGGCGCCGCGCGGTGTCGATTACGGTTTTGCCGACGGCGCCATCTGTCGTGGCCAGGAAAAATTCGTCGCGCTGGCTGACCTCAAGCTTTCGGGGTTGCACAATGCCGCCAATGTCATGGCGGCGCTGGCGCTGTGCGAAGCCATCGGCATCACGCCGGCCCGTCTGGTCGCGCCGCTGAAATCGTTCACCGGGTTGCCGCACCGCGTCGAAACCGTTGCTGAAATCGATGGTGTCCTTTACGTCGATGACTCCAAGGGTACCAACGTCGGCGCGACGCTGGCCGCCATCGAAGGCATGGGTCGTCGGGTCGCCATCGTCCTCGGCGGCGACGGCAAGGGACAGGATTTTGCCCCGCTCAAGCCGGCGCTGGAAAAACACGGCCGCGCCGTGGCGCTGATCGGCCGCGACGCTGCCGCCATCGGCATGGCGCTCGAGGGCAGTGGTGTGCCGACGCGCATTGTCGGCGACATGGACGCTGCTGTGCGCTGGCTGGCTGCCCAGGCCCAATCTGGCGACTGCGTGCTGCTTTCGCCGGCCTGCGCGAGCCTCGACATGTATCGCAACTATGCGCATCGCGCCCAGGCTTTCATCGACGCGGTCAAGGGGCTGTCATCATGATGCTGGGCGCCCTTGATTCCCCGCGCCGCCAGGTGGCCGAGATCGACTACGCCTTGCTGTGGAGCATCCTGATCTTGCTCTTCGCCGGGTTGGTCATGGTTTATTCGGCCTCCATCGCCATCGCTGAAGGTGGCCGTTTCACGGGTCATCAGCCGGCCTACTATCTGGTGCGTCATGGCGTATTCCTGTGCATCGGCCTGGTGGCCGCAGCCGTGACGTTTCAGGTGCCGCTGTCGCTGTGGCAGAAGAATGCGCCTTACCTGTTCATGATCGGCGTCGCGCTGCTCGCCTTTGTGCTGATTCCGGGCATCGGTCGTGACGTCAATGGCGCCCGCCGCTGGCTGTCGCTCGGTTTTGCCAACCTGCAGCCGTCCGAACTGATGAAGATGTTCGCCGTGCTCTACGCCGCCGATTACACGGTACGCAAGATCAACGTCATGCACGACCTGAAGCAGGCTTTCCTGCCGATGTTCGGCGCCATGGCCATCGTCGGCATGCTGCTGCTCAAGGAGCCGGACTTCGGCGCCTTTGTGGTCATCATTTCGATTGCCATGGGCATTCTCTTCCTGGGCGGTCTGAAAGCCCGGTTGTTTGCCTTGCTGATCGTTGGTCTGCTGATCGCGTTTGCGGTGATGATCATCGTCTCGCCGTACCGGCGTGACCGGGTGTTCGGCTTCATGGATCCGTGGGCGGATGCCTACGGTCGGGGTTACCAGTTGTCGCATTCGCTGATTGCCTTCGGTCGCGGCGAGCTGTTTGGTGTGGGCCTCGGGGCCAGTGTCGAAAAGCTGTTTTATCTGCCCGAAGCACACACCGACTTTCTGCTGGCCGTGGTTGCCGAAGAACTCGGATTCTTCGGCGTGGTGGCGATCATCGGCCTGTTTGCGCTGCTGGTTCAGCGTGCCTTTGCCATCGGTCGTCAGGCGGTGCAGCTGGACCGCCTTTACCCGGCCCTGGTCGCCATGGGCATGGGCATCTGGTTCGGCGTCCAGTCCTTCATCAACATGGGCGTCAATATGGGCCTGCTGCCTACCAAGGGTCTGACCTTGCCGTTGATGAGCTTCGGTGGCTCGGGGGTATTCGCGAATTGCGTGGCGCTCGCCATCCTGCTTCGCGTTGATTGGGAAAATCGCCAATTGATGCGCGGGGGCAAGTTATGAGCAAGACGATCATGGTCATGGCGGGCGGTACCGGCGGCCATATTTTCCCGGCCTTGGCGGTCGCCCACGCGATGCGCGATGCTGGCTGGCGCGTCGTCTGGCTGGGGAATCCGGAGGGTATGGAAGCCCGACTGGTACCTCAGCATCGCTTCGAGATGGTCAGTTTGAAGTTTGCCGCCTTGCGCGGCAAAGGCATCCTGCGCAAGTTGTTGCTGCCGGTCAATTTGCTCAAGGGATTCTGGCAAGCGCAGAAGGCGATCCGTCAAATCCAGCCCGATGTCGTGCTAGGCATGGGCGGCTACATTACCTTTCCGGGGGGCATGATGGCCTCGCTGCTCGGCAAGCCGCTGGTGGTGCACGAGCAGAATTCGGTCGCCGGCCTGGCCAATCGCGTACTGGCCGGCGTCGCAGATAGGATCGTGACGGGCTTCCCGGATGTGCTGAAAAAGGGCGTCTGGGTTGGTAATCCGGTACGTCCGGAGATTGCCAGGATCGCTCCGCCCGCCGAGCGCTTTGCCGGCCGTACCGGCGCCTTGCGCATTCTTGTCATCGGCGGCAGCCTGGGCGCCCATGCGCTCAATGAGATGGTTCCCAAGGGCATGGCGTTGCTGGCTGAAAGCGAGCAGCCACAAATCGTCCATCAGGCCGGTGAAAAGCATATCGAGACGATCAAGGCCAATTACGCCGCGGTCGGCGTTCAGGCGCATTGCGTTTCGTTCATCGAAGACATGGCCGGCGCCTACGAGTGGGCCGATCTGGTCATCTGTCGTGCCGGCGCCCTGACCGTGGCCGAGCTGGCTGCGACCGGCGTGGCCAGCATCCTGGTGCCTTTCCCGTATGCGGTGGATGACCACCAGACCGGCAACGCCAAGTTTCTGGTCAATGTCGGCGGCGCCTTCCTGATGCCACAAGATGAGCTGACCCCGGAGGCCTTGGCGCTGATCCGGAACTATTCCCGCGGTCAACTGCTGGAAATGGCCGAAAAGGCCCGCAGCCTGGCCAAGCCCGATGCCACCGCAGAAGTGGCCAATATTTGTGCGGAGAGTGCGAAATAAATGAAGCATAAAGTCAAAAATATCCATTTCGTCGGCGTTGGCGGCTCAGGCATGAGCGGTATTGCCGAAGTGCTGGCCCACCTTGGTTACGGCGTTACCGGCTCTGATATCGCCGCCAGCGCGACGACGCGTCGTCTCGAGGGCGAAGGCGTCAAGGTGGTGATCGGCCATGCCGCCGACAACATCGCACGGGCCGATGCGGTAGTCGTGTCGACCGCCGTGAAGGAAGATAATCCGGAAGTGATGGCGGCTCGCGAGCGCAAGATTCCGGTTGTGCCGCGCGCCCAGATGCTGGCCGAATTGATGCGCCTGAAGCACGGCATTGCCATTGCCGGTACGCATGGCAAGACCACGACCACCAGCCTGGTCGCCAGCATTCTGGCCGAAGGCGGTATCGACCCGACTTTCGTCATCGGCGGTCGCCTGAATGCAGCCGGCGCCAACGCCCGCCTCGGCAGTGGCGACTTTCTGGTGGCTGAGGCCGACGAATCCGATGCGTCTTTCCTGTTCTTGTCCCCGGTCATCTCGGTCGTTACCAATATCGACGCCGACCACATGGAAACCTACGGCCACGATTTCGAACGTCTGAAGAGTGCCTTCGTGGAGTTTCTGAACCGTCTGCCGTTCTACGGGGTGGCCGTGCTCTGTGGCGACGATGCCAATGTCCGCGCCATCATGCCGCGCGTGCCAAAACAGATCATCACCTACGGCCTGTCGCCGGATTGCAATTTCTACGCCGAAAATGTCGTGGCCGCCGATGGCCAGATGCGGTTCGACTGCGTTCGGGTCAATGGCACGACGTCGCGGCTGTCGATCACGCTCAACACGCCGGGCATGCATAACGTGCTGAATGCGCTGGCGGCCATTGCTGTGGCGACCGAAGTGCAGGTGCCAGACGCCGCCATCATCAAGGCACTGGCCGAGTTCAAGGGGGTGGGGCGCCGCTTCCAGCGTTATGGCGAAGTTGCGTTGCCAGCGGGCGGCACCTTCACGCTGGTGGATGACTACGGCCATCACCCGGTCGAAATGGCAGCGACCCTGGCCGCCGCCCGCGGGGCTTTTCCCGGCCGTCGACTGGTACTCGCCTTCCAGCCGCATCGCTACACACGGACGCGCGATTGTTTCGAGGATTTCGTCAAAGTCTTGTCCACGGTGGATGCGCTGCTGCTGGCCGAAATCTATGCAGCCGGCGAAGCGCCGATCATCGCTGCTGACGGTCGTTCGATGGCTCGCGCGTTGCGGGTGGCTGGCAAGGTCGAGCCGGTTTTTGTTGAGGATATCGCCGCCATGCCGCAAACGATCATGGATGTCGCCCGCGATGGCGATGTGGTGCTGTGCATGGGCGCCGGCTCGATTGGTGCTGTTCCCGGAAAAGTGGCAGGTCAGCCATGAGCATCCACGGTCAACCGGAAAAAATGCCCAAAAATGAAAAGTTGTCTGGAGCAAAGCATGTCTGATTTTGGCAAAGTGGCTGTCCTGTTTGGTGGCACCTCCGCCGAGCGCGAGGTGTCCCTGAACAGTGGTTCGCGGGTGCTGGCCGCGCTGCAAGGACAGGGCATCGATGCCCACCCTTTCGATCCGGCATCGCAACCGCTCGACGCACTGAAGGGGTATGACCGCGCCTTCATCGCGCTACATGGCCGCCACGGTGAAGATGGCACCATCCAGGGGGCCCTGGAAGTCATGCATATTCCCTATACCGGTTCCGGTGTACTCGCTTCGGCGCTGGCCATGGACAAGTTCCGTACCAAGCTGATGTGGCAGGCCGCCGGCCTTGCCATCCCCGATTACGCCCTGCTGACGGCTGACTCGGACTTCGATGATATCGAGGAGGAGCTGGGTCTGCCGCTGTTCGTCAAGCCGGCGCGGGAAGGTTCGTCGATTGGCGTCACCAAGGTCAAGGAACGTGGCGCGCTGAAGGCCGCGTATGAAGAAGCGGCCCGCCATGATCCACTCGTGATCGCCGAAAAGGGCGTGCTCGGTGGCGAATACACCGTCGGCATCATTGGCGACGAAGCCCTGCCCATCATCAAGATCGAGCCGGCTACCGACTGGTACGACTACGAGGCCAAATACAACCGCGATGACACCCGTTATCTGTGTCCCTGCGGTTTGCCGGAAGCCAAGGAGCTTGAAATCCGCAAGGGCGCACTGGAAGCCTTTCGTGTTCTGGGCGGGCGGGGTTGGGGGCGCGTCGATTTTCTGATGGATGACGAGGGAAATTACTACTTCCTGGAAGTGAATACGGCGCCGGGCATGACCGACCATTCGCTGGTGCCCATGGCGGCCCGCGTCCATGGTTTGGATTACCCGACGCTGGTCCGCCGCGTGCTGGAACTGGCTGCCAACGACTGATATGAAACGACCCTCATGCGCTCTTCGTTCGCCACCCCCCAAGGGGGCCCTGGGCTCCCTTTGCGCGGCCCGGCGGGAGGCTCGATGAATGTGGAACAAACCGCACCTGTTGAACGCACTTGCCGACCTGCTGGTGCTGGTCGCTGCGGCTGCGTTGCTGGCCGCCGCGGCGGTCTGGCTGGTGCGCGTGCCGGCGTTGCCGATCAAACAGGTGGTGTTTGCCGAACCCTTGCCGCATACCCGTCGGGGCGAGGTCGAGCAAGTTTTTCCGGCTGCCTTGAAGGGCAATTTCTTCAGCCTGAATCTGGATGCCGTGCGGGCCTCGCTGCAAACATTGCCCTGGGTGCGCAAGGTGGATGTGCGTCGGATCTGGCCGGCCAAGCTGGAAATCAGCATCGAGGAGCACAAGCCGGTCGCGCGTTGGGGCGAGGGGCGCAGCGAATTGGTCAACAGCTACGGCGAGGTATTCGCGGCGCAGTTGCCGGACGAAGAGAGTAGATC
>Ga0209023_10000134_pt1 | contig 129278 bp, 108 predicted proteins | sample LakOneMetagenome_FD_187468 | JGI IMG/M metagenome (GOLD analysis project Ga0209023, IMG submission 187468) | Freshwater and sediment microbial communities from Lake Erie, Canada (SPAdes) (version 2) | ecosystem: Environmental > Aquatic > Freshwater > Lentic | place: Lake Erie, Canada...
TCAAGGTCGTCAAGAACAAGATCGCGCCGCCGTTCAAGGAAGCCCACTTCGACATCCTGTACGGAGAAGGCACCTCGCGCGAAGGCGAAATCCTGGATCTGGGCGCCGACAACAAGATCGTCGAGAAATCGGGTTCCTGGTACTCGTACAACGGCGAGCGTATCGGCCAGGGCAAGGACAACGCCCGCCTGTTCCTGAAAGAGCGTCCGGCACTGGCACGCGAAATCGAGAACAAGGTCCGTGCCGCCCTGGGCGTGCGCGAACTGCCGCCGGTGCTGGCTGCTGTCGAAGACAGCGGCAAGGCACTGAAAGCGGTCGGCGAGTAACTAGCCTGTGCCTGCACCCCAGCTCAGCCTGAAAGGGCGCGCGCTTCGCTACCTGTCGATGCGCGAGCACAGCCGGCTCGAGCTGGGGCGCAAGCTGGCCCGGTATGCCGAGGAGGGCGACGACATCGAAGCCCTTCTCGATTTCCTCGAACAGAACAACTGGCTGTCGCAGGAACGGTTTGCCGAATCCCTGGTCAACAGGAAGGCCGGCCGCTTCGGCAACAGCCGCGTGATGGCCGAGCTGCAAAGCCACGGCGTCAAAGGCGAAGCGTTGGAAGAAATCAAATCCTCGCTTGCCGACAGCGAAACGGCGCGCGCCAGGGAAGTCTGGCAGCGCAAGTTCGGCACCGTCGCCGTCGATGCGGCCGAGCGTGCCAAGCAGATGCGGTTCCTGCTGCAGCGTGGTTTCTCCCAACGCGCTGCGCGCACCGCGATGCAGGGCGCTCCCGACGACGACGAGCTGTAGCAGGCCGGGCCCGAAACCGGGCTTGCTACGATGACGAGCCGGCCTGGCCCCAGGCCGCTCCGACGATATGCCAGGCTGGGCCGCATGCCTGTTATATCACCTTCTTTTCCTTGCCTCTTCTATATAGAGAGGCACTGCTCCGGCGCCAGCGTGGAGCGTCATCTCCGATATGCCTCGGCATATTCCTCAACGGACGATGGCGCTGCACGCTGGCGCTGTGCATTTCAACGGGGCGATTGCGTTGCACGCTGGCGCTACGCGGGACTACGCTACCCGTAGGGTGGGCGGCTCTACCGCGACTTTCGATCAGCCACAGCCCTAGCGCCGCCCACGCGTTCAACCGACCTTGGCGCCGCCTAATCGTCCGACCTCGACCGTCATCAATTGGCCAAACCACCGCTCCAACCCGTCCAACCGCCTGCAAGCTTGACGACTCGACAAGTAAACCCTTCCTTGTCGCTGCAGCGCGGCAAAAACACCCGTGTTGCAGTGCAACCGACAACGCCCTGTGCTAAACTTTCACGGTTTAAGCAGCGCCGCATGAGCGGTTGTTGTCGTAGAAGCTACGTCAACGTGCATGAAGCACACTGGCTGCACCACTAACCGCCGCGCAAGCGGCATTGGTTTTTATGCCCCTGTCTCCTCCCGTATCGCGCTCGCTCCGGCATACGCGCGCCATTACCGTCGAAGCCTTTGCGCGCGACGATGGCTTGTGGGATCTGGACGCCAGTATCCGCGACGTCAAAACCCGTGACATCGAGCTTGGCTCGGGCACCCGCCCGGGCGGCACGCCGGTGCACGACCTCAAACTGCGCGTCACCATAGACCGCAAGCTGACCATCGTGGACGCCGAAGCCGCGTCCGATGCCGTTCCGTATCCCGGTTTCTGCGAGACGATAGGCCCCGCTTACAAAAAGCTGATCGGCCTGTCGCTGATGAACCACTTCCGGCTGCACCTGAAAGACCGCCTCACCGGCGTGCTCGGCTGCACCCACCTGACCGAATTGGCCCAGGTGCTGCCCACGGCAGCCCTGCAAGCATTTGCCGACGACGAGTTCGACGATCGCGGCAGCGCCGAAGACAACTCGGCCCAACGGCCTTTCGAGCTCGACCGTTGCCATGCGCTGCGCAGCGACGGACCGGCCGTGGCCACCTACTATCCGCGCTGGGCGATCAAGGCCGTGTCGGGTTAGGATTCGATGTTTGTCATTTTTTGTACATTAACCGTATTTCTAATTCAGTAATAGAAGAAGGGAAGCCAGCATGAAAATCCATGAGTATCAGGGCAAAGAGATCCTCCGAAAGTTCGGAGTGACCGTTCCGCGCGGCATTCCGTGCATGAGCGTGGAAGAGGCGGTCAAGGCCGCTGAAGAGCTGGGCGGCCCGGTCTGGGTCGTCAAGGCACAGATCCACGCCGGTGGCCGTGGTAAAGGCGGCGGCGTCAAGGTTGCCAAGTCGCTGGAACAGGTCAAGGAATATGCCGACCAGATCATGGGCATGCAGCTGATCACCCACCAGACCAGCCCGGAAGGCCAGAAAGTCCGCCGCCTGCTGATCGAAGAAGGCGCCGACATCAAGAAGGAACTGTACGTCTCGCTGGTCACCGACCGCGTCACACAGAAGGTCGTCCTGATGGCCTCGTCGGAAGGCGGCATGGACATCGAAGAAGTCGCGCACAGCAACCCGGAAAAGATCCACAACGTCGTGATCGAGCCGTCGGTCGGCCTGACCGATGAGCAAGCCGACGACATCGCCCGCAAGATCGGCGTGCCGGAAGCGTCGGTCGTCGACGCCCGCGCCAACCTGCAGGGCCTGTACAAAGCCTACTGGGAAACCGACGCCTCGCTGGCCGAAATCAACCCGCTGATCCTGACCGGTTCGGGCAAGGTCATCGCCCTGGACGCCAAGTTCAACTTCGACTCGAACGCCCTGTTCCGTCACCCGGAAATCGTCGCCTACCGCGACCTGGACGAAGAAGATCCGGCTGAAGTCGAAGCATCGAAGTTCGACCTGGCTTACATCTCGCTCGACGGCAACATCGGCTGCCTGGTGAACGGCGCCGGCCTGGCCATGGCCACCATGGACACCATCAAGCTGTTCGGCGGCGAGCCGGCCAACTTCCTCGACGTCGGCGGTGGCGCGACTGCAGAGAAAGTGACCGAAGCATTCAAGATCATGCTGAAGAACCCGGGCCTGAAGGCCATCCTGGTCAACATCTTCGGCGGCATCATGCGCTGCGACGTGATCGCCGAAGGCGTCATCACCGCATCGAAGGCCGTGTCGCTGCAGGTGCCGCTGGTCGTCCGCATGAAGGGCACCAACGAAGACCTGGGCAAGAAGATGCTGGCTGATTCGGGCCTGCCGATCATTTCCGCAGACACCATGGAAGACGCAGCGAAGCAGGTCGTTGCCGCTGCCGCTGGCCAAGCCTAATTCGCGAAGGAATACAAAATGTCGATTCTGATTAACAAAGACACCAAAGTCATCACCCAAGGTATCACCGGCAAGACCGGTCAGTTCCACACCCGCATGTGCCGCGACTACGCGAACGGCCGTGAAGCCTTCGTGGCAGGCGTGAACCCGAAGAAAGCCGGCGAAGATTTCGAAGGCATCCCGATCTACGCAACCGTCAAGGAAGCCGCATCGGAAACCGGCGCCACCGTGTCGGTGATCTACGTTCCGCCGGCAGGCGCTGCCGCTGCGATCTGGGAAGCCGTCGAAGCCGAGCTCGACCTGGCAATCTGCATCACCGAAGGCATCCCGGTCCGTGACATGATGGAAGTCAAGGATCGTATGGCCAAAGCCGGTTCGAAGACCCTGCTGCTGGGCCCGAACTGCCCAGGCCTGATCACCCCGGATGAAATCAAGATCGGCATCATGCCGGGTCACATCCACCGCAAGGGCCGTATCGGCGTCGTGTCGCGTTCGGGCACCCTGACCTATGAAGCAGTCGGCCAGCTGACCGCGCTGGGCCTGGGCCAGTCGTCGGCAGTCGGTATCGGCGGCGACCCGATCAACGGCCTGAAGCACATCGACGTGATGCGCATGTTCAACGACGATCCGGACACCGACGCCGTCATCATGATCGGCGAGATCGGCGGCCCGGACGAGGCGAACGCTGCTCAGTGGATCAAGGACAACATGAAGAAGCCGGTCGTCGGCTTCATCGCCGGCGTCACCGCGCCCCCGGGCAAGCGCATGGGCCACGCTGGCGCGCTGATCTCGGGCGGCGCCGACACCGCGCAAGCCAAGCTGGAAATCATGGAAGCCTGCGGTATCAAGGTCACCAAGAACCCGTCGGAAATGGCTCGCCTGCTGAAGGCCATGCTGTAATCCAGGACCGTAAGGTTCAATAAGAAGGGGAGCGTAAGCTCCCCTTTTTTTCGTCCGGCATCAACACGGGCCCGACCATGCCAGCAAAAAATGTCGAGTACTGACAAATTGCGTCACGGAAAGTATCCGTTGAGCAAAATTTGTCAGGCGTCAGTAACAATTTTTGTCACTCATCAAGCCAAAAACTGCGCTGGCGCGGTGTTTCGTTATCTCCTTACTCATAAAATCAGCATTTTTGGGGCTGGCACACCGCTTGCATATAAGAAAGCGTGGCAACAAGCAGTACCCCAATCACCTGATACACCTACCCTGGAGAGATGAAATGAACTTCAAGCAAATGCAGAGCAAAAAAGCACAAGGCGGCTTCACCCTGATCGAACTGATGATCGTCGTCGCAATCATCGGTATCCTGGCAGCGGTTGCTATCCCGGCCTATCAGAACTACACCGTGAAGGCCAAGATCGGCGCAGCTCTCGGCTCGGTCGCTTCGCTGAAAACCGCGGTTGGCGTCTGCGCCCAGGAAAACGGCGGCGCCGTCACCAGCTGCACCACCGGCGAACAGGGTATCCCGGCATTTACCGCTACCAAGGAAATCGCGGAAGCAGCGGTCGATGGTGGCACGATCACCATCACCCTTGGCACCGGCATCGCTAGCGGCGTCGATGGCGAGACCATCACCATGACCCCGTCCGTGAACGGTGCTACCCTGGCATGGGCGAACACCACCTCGATCACCGACAACGAGACCGCATCGGGCCTGATCACCAAGAACAACGCAGAGTAATCGACCGAGCGTAGTCAAGGGAGCCGCCTCCGGGCGGCTCTTTTCATTTTGGCCCTTACTTCTGCTTCAGGTAGCGATCCAGCCAGTTGATCACCGTGTGGTGCCACTGCACCGAATTCGCCGGCTTGAGCACCCAGTGGTTCTCGTCCGGGAACACCAGCAGCTGGCTGTCGATGCCCTTGCGCTGCAGCGCGGTGAAGGTACCCAGCGCCTGCGCCGTCGGGATGCGGAAATCGAGGTCGCCCTGGATCACCAGCATCGGCGTCTTCCACTTGTTCACGTGCAGCACGGGATTGAAGCGCTCGTGGTTCTGCGGCACGGCGAAATAGGCGCCGCCGTTTTCCCAGTCGGTGAACCACTGCTCCTCGGTCGAGTAGGCCATGCCGCGCGAATCGAACACGCCGTCGTGGTTCACCAGGCAACGGAAACCGTCGTTCCAGTTACCCGCGATCCAGTTCATCATGTAGCCGCCGTAGGACGCGCCGAGCGCGCAACTGCGTTCGCGGTCCAGCCACGGAAACTTCTTCACCGCGGCGTCCAGTCCCTTCTTGAGGTCCTCGAGGGGCTTGCCGCCCCAGTCGCCGCTGATCGAATCGGTGAACTTCTGGCCATAGCCGGTCGAGCCGTGGAAGTCGATGAACACGGTGGCGTAGCCGGCACCCGCGTACACCTGTGGATTCCAGCGGTAGCTCCAGCCGTTGCCGAAGCTGCCCTGCGGACCGCCGTGGACGAGGAAGGCGATCGGATACTTCTTGCCCGGTTCGGCATTCCAGGGTTGCATCACGTGGCCGTAGACGGTCTCGCCGTTGGCGCCCTTGAAGCTGAATTGCTCGTATTGTCCCCAGCGTACGTCCGCCAGGCGCTCCGCGTTCACGTTGGTCAGCTGGGCCGGCTGGGCGGGTGCGCCGCTGGCCAGTTTCATGGCGAACAGCTGCGCGCCCGATGCCAGGTTGGCCAGGGTGTAGGCGACCGTGTCGCCGCGCACGTCGAAGGCGCCGATCGCGCCCTTGTCGGTGAGCGCGCTGACCTTGCCGCTGGCGACGTCAATGGAGAACAGGCGGTGCTGGCCGATGTCTTCCGCATCGACGATCAGTGCCTTGCCGTCGGCGCGCCATTGCAGGCTGCCGGGCGAGCGGTCCCAGTCGGCGGCCAGCTTGCGCTTCTGGCCAGTAGCCACGTCCATCAGCATGACCTGGTAGCGGTCGGCCTCGAAGCCGGGACGCGCCATCGCCAGGTAGGCCAGGGTGCGGCCGTCAGGCGAATACACGCCCTTGGTGTCCCAGGCCGGGTTGTCGGCGGTGAGATTGCGCGGCGCCGCGCCACCCGCGGCCGGCACCGTGTACAGGTCGAAGTTGGTCGACCAGGCCTCGGTCTTGCCGGCGATGCGGGCCGCGAACACGATGCTCTTGCCGTCCGGGCTGAAGCGGAATTCCTCGCGGTCGCCAAACGGTTTCGAGGGCACATCGCCGTCGAGCGTGCCCGACAGGCTGACCGGGGTGCTGCCGGCCTTGCCGGCGGCGTCGAGCGGGGCTGAATACAGGACGTTGTTGCGGTGGTCGCTCCAGGTATCCCAGTGGCGCACGAACAGGCGGTCGTACAGCTTGCCGGTTGCTTTCTCCTTCTCCTTGGCGTCGAGGCGCCCCTTGGTGCAGGCCAGGTCGGCGCAGTCGCGGAATACCGACAGGCTCAGCGCCACGCGATCGCCGGTCGGCGCCACGCGGAAGCTCTCGACGTCGAGCGGCAGGCTGGTGACTTGCACCGGCTCGCCCGGCTTGCCGCCGGCCAGCGGCAGGCGCCAGACCTGCGACGATCCCGAGCGGGTCGACAGGAAATAAACGGCGTCGCCGGACGCCGCCCATTCGGGCTCGGTGCTGCTCGAGCTGTGGCTGGTCAGGCGCTGCGGCGCCGCGTTCGGCGCGCGCAGGTCCACCATCCAGAGTTCGGTATGGCCGCGGTTCTTGGCCAGGTCCGTGCTGCGCACGGTGTAGACGACGCGGCCGGCATCAGGTGACACGGCCGGGCTGCCCACCCGTTCCATGTTGACCAGGTCTTCCACGGTAAAGCCGCGCGGCGCGGCCATGGCGCCGGCGCTGGTGGTCGCGGCCGCGACGGTGGCCGCCACGAGCGGCAGCAATTTCAGCAAACGAAGATTCATGCTCCATCCTTGTTGACATGTCATGCGCGGCAGGGCGCCGCGTACGCAGGCCAGCAATTTAACATGCAAGGCGGACAGGATGCGGGCGCCGTGACTATTGGCGAGACTCCGCAAAGCTTGGCTTGGTTAGAATGGGGGAATTCACATTCCGGGACCGCACATGGCTACCGTCAAGATCAAACTTTCCCAGGCCATCATTGACCAGCAGCGCAGCATGCAGGGCGATGCGCTCAATCCGGGCGAAACCCCGGGCGGCCTGATCAATTTCTTCGCCGGCGCCCTGGGCAGTATCGAGGCTTACGACCAGTTCACCTCATGGAGCCTGTTCGGGTCGACCCTGCTGACGACCTATGCGGACGGCGCCACCGGCATGTACACCGGCGTGGTGCGCGACGATCCCGCCGCCGTGCGCGGCCATGCCAGCGTGAGCGGTTACGACTTCAGCAAGGCCGACCTGCTGGAGCTCGGCGTCACCGGCAAGTTCCACTACGACTACGACATCAGCGGCGGTGCGCTGAGCCTGACGCCCTCGGCCCAGGGCCTGACCATCAACAGCCTGCGCCTGGCTACCCACCTGCCGAGCACCAGTCCGGACTACGATCCGCTGCTGGGCAACGTGTCGTTCGGGCTGAGCGGCGCGGTGACGGTGACGCCGGATGGGGAGATGCGCGGCAGCGTCCAGCACCTCGACTTCAGCGCGGACAAATTCGTCCGCTCCCTCACCATGGACGGCACCTTCGATGTCCTGAGCACGGAGTTCATGGGCCACCCGCTGAATGTGTTCGAGGGAACGCTCAAGAATTTCAACATGACCTACGCGGATGGCAGCGCGATCGACGCGCGCAATGCTAGCGCGACCCTGCTGAACAGCGTGACGATCGAAGAGTCGCTGCTGCGCGGCACGGCCGGCAAGGACGACTTCGACATCGACCTGCCGGGCAACGTGTATGTGGACATGGTCGTCAGCTCCGGTGAGGGAGACGATGTCATCGCGCTCAAGGGCGGCGGCGGACGCCTGAAGGCGGTGGCCGGCGACGGCAACGACACCATCCGCCTGCTGGGCGATGCCCACGCCGTGGACGGCGGCCGCGGCATCGACGTCGTCCAGCTGGCCGGCCAGCAGGGCGACTACGTCGTCAAATACCGGCCCGATCTGATGAACCCCGATCCACGCTATCCGAAGCTGCCGTTTTTCTCGATCACCGACAAGAGCGGCGCCACCAGCACCGTGAGCAATGTCGAGCGCATCGTGTTCGACAACGCCACCCTGGCGATCGACATCGACGGCAACGCCGGCCAGGCCTACCGCCTGTACAAGGCCGCCTTCAACCGCGCACCGGATGCGGTCGGCCTCGGCTTCTGGATCAACAGCCTGGACAAGGGCAGTAGCCTGCTCGAGGTGGCCCAGGCCTTCATGACGACGAACGAATACAAGACCTTGTACGGCAACAGCCAGAGCAACCTGGAGCTGGTCACCCGCTTCTACCACAACATCCTGGGCCGCGACCCCGAGGCAACCGGACGCGACTTTTGGGTGCACAACCTCGACGCGAAACTGGCCGGCGTGGCCGAGGTGATGGCGGCGATCAGCGAAAGCGTCGAGAACAAGGACGGGCTGGCCGCGATCGTCGGCAACGGGTTTACTTATACGCCCTGGACGGGAGGCTGAGCGGGAGGGCTGGTGTTGCCTGCTTTGCTACAGCAAGCAGGCAGTTCATCAGCTCAGGGCGTCAGGCGGCACGTTCCAATTCCCGCTCTTGCCGCCGTGCTTTTCCAGCACCCGCACATTGGTCATCACCATCCCGCGGTCGACCGCTTTGCACATGTCGTAGACCGTGAGCAGGCCGACCTGCACGGCGGTGAGCGCTTCCATCTCGACCCCGGTCTTGCCGATGGTCTCGACCTGGGCGCGGCAGTGCACGCTGCTGGCTGCGGCGTCGATCTCGAAATCCACCGCCACCCGGGTGATCGGCAGCGGATGGCACAGCGGCACCAGGTCGCTGGTACGCTTGGAGGCCATGATGGCCGCGATGCGCGCGATGCCGATCACGTCGCCCTTCTTCGCATTGCCCGACTGGATCAGCGCCAGCGTGTCTGGTTGCATGCGGATGGTGCCGGCCGCGACGGCGATGCGGTGGGTGTCCTGCTTGGCGCCGACGTCGACCATGTGGGCTTGGCCGGTGGCGTCGAAGTGGGTCAGGTGGTCTGCGGGCTCAGTCGTGGCGCTCATTGCTAAGTAATTAAGGTTGCGGAACAAAGTAACTAGGGGGCAGCAACGCGGCTGCAGTTACGGTTATCATAGCATTGTGAAATACGCCCCCAGCCCAGCATCGGCGCGCCGCTGGCGCCCTGCGTTGACCGCCCTGTCCCTGTGCACGGCGGCCGCTTTCGCCATTGCCGCTCCCGCCGAGCCCCTGCGCCCGTCGGCACAGTTCAAGCCTGCCCAGTTCAAGCCCGACAACACGCGCTTGCCGACCCTGGGCGACACCGCGCGCCAGGACCTGTCGCCGGTCATCGAGCGCAAGCTCGGCGAAGAGATCATGCGCGACGTGCGGCGCGATCCGGCCTACCTCGACGACGATCCGATCATCGAGTACCTGAACAACCTCGGCAACTCCCTGGTCGCGGCGGCGCCCGGCACGCGCGGCGAGATGACCGCCGATTTCTCCTTCTTCGCCATGCGCGACGTGAACCTGAACGCGTTCGCGCTGCCGGGCGGCTTCATCGCGGCGCACACCGGCCTGATCGTGGCGGCCCAAAACGAATCCGAACTGGCCGGCGTCATGGCGCACGAGATCGGCCACGTCTCGCAGCGCCACATCGCCCGCGCGCTGGGGCAGCAGAAGCAGGACGTGCTGCTGCCGCTGGCCGCGATGATCCTGGCCGCGCTGGCCTCCAAGGCCAGTCCCGACGCCGCCATGGGCGTGCTGATGGGCGGCCAGGGCCTGGCCGTGCAGCGCCAGCTGAACTTCAGCCGCGACGCCGAGCGCGAAGCGGACCGCGTGGGCTTCCAGATCATGGCGGCCGGCGGCTACGACGTCACCGGCATGGCCGGTTTCTTCAAGCGCCTGCAGAGCGCCACCAAGCTGTCCGGCGACATTCCGGCCCAGCTGGCCCACCTGAGCAGCCACCCGCTGACGGCCGAGCGCCTGGTCGACATGCAGGCGCGCATCCGCGAGATCCCGAAGAAGGCGCGCATCGATCCGCTCGACTTCCAGTTGGTGCGCGCGCGTGCCCGTGTGCTGCAGGACGAGAGCGTGGGCGGGCGCCGCGATACCAAGATCGCGCTTGAAACGCAGCTCAAGGATAACCACCGCCAGCTGCAGGCCGGCGCCCAGTACGGCCTGGCCGTGCTGGCGCTACGCCAGGGCAACGTGGCCGAGGCGCAGGGCTGGCTCGACAAGGCGCGCGCGACCGTCAAGCCGAAGGAGGGCGTGCTGTCGGCCGAATCGCATGCGGGCGACGGCGCGGCGCTGTTCGACGGCCTGGCCATCGACATCAAATTGGCGCCGGGGCAGCCCCAGCCTGTGCTCGAGGAGGCGCTGAAGGAAGCCGACGCGGCGCGCCAGCGCTATCCACTGTCGCGCGCCATCGCGCGCCAGTACGCCGAAGCCCTGATCGCGACCGGCAGGTACGAAGAGGCGACCCGCTACCTGCGCGACCAGGCCCAGAGTTACCGCGAAGATCCGAAACTGCACGACATGCTGGCGCGGGCGTATTCGAAGCAGGGCAAGATCGCGCTGCAGCACATGGCGCTGGCGGAATCGTATGCGGTGGCGGGGGCGCTGCCGGCGGCGGTGGCCCAGCTCGATCTGGCGCGCAAGGCGGGGGATGTGTCGTTCTATGACCAGGCGGTCATCGATGCGCGCGAGCGGGAGTTGAAGGCGCGGCAGAAGGCGGAGAAGGAAGAAGAGAAGGATAGACCGTAGCGGTGATTTGGTCCAGTGGACCAAATCACGCGAAGCCGACCGCGCGTTCAAACCGGGTATGCATGCACGCGGCGCTACTGCTCATATGGGAGTTGAACGCGCGGGCGGCATCCAGGCCGTAAGCTGATCACGATCTCGGGTGTAGCCGCCCACCCTACGCCCCAGGCTGCTGCACGTAGTCGAAACGGCGTTGCAGGGCCTCCGCCGACAGGCGTTCCACCTTGACGCGTCCGGATTCGGTCACCAGCACCAGCTCTTCCGCATCATCGTCCAACCAGGCCATGATTGCCTCGACCGAGGCCGGTTTGCCGTTTAGCTCCACGCCGGCCAGCACTTGGGCCACATCGCGGTCGTCCAGTTGCGCGACGACTTCGCCCGCCTGCAGGATCAGCGCGCCGGCGTCGGTCATGAAAACGCCCTCTGGCGCTGCCAGCGCCTGCCCGGTCTGCAGCACGAAGCCCAGCGCCGGATCGGTGCGCGCGATGTAGGGCGTCGCTTCCAGGTTCACGTACACGCGCTGCGGACCGTTCTGGAAATACCAGCGGCCCTTGTCGTCGTGCCCGTAGTTGCGGTTGATGAAGCCGACCAGCGCCGGGTTGCTCAGCTTGTCGCCCGGCGCGCCCGCGCGCTGGGCGGCTTCGTCGCGCATGCGCCAGTTGCCGCGTGCGTCGAGCGCCAGCCAGCCGTAGCAGTGCGGCACGTTCGGCCACTTGGCCATTGCCTGTTTTACGATGTCGTCCATAGTCCTAGCTAGCTTCGCATGGTTCGAAAAGAGCAGGCGCGCCCATGGCGACCTGCTGGTCGAAGAAGTGCAGGATGCGCCGCGGCAGCCAGTCGATGCGTCCCGGAAACGGGCCTAGGGAGAAACCGACGTGCCCACCTTCGGCAGGATACTCCAGGGTCACCGCTTTCGAGGCCGATGCCGGCAAATGCCGGCCCGGCAGGAAGGGATCGTTGCGGGCGTTGAGCACCAGGGTCGGCACCGTGATCGCGTCCAGCACGTGGCGCGCGCTGGCGCGGTGCCAGTAGTCGTCGGTGTCCTTGTAGCCGTGCAGCGGCGCGGTCACCACGTTATCGAAGGCGTACAGGTCGCGCGCCGCCAGCAGCGCTTTGCTGTCGAACAGGCCGGGGAAGCGCTCCAGCTTGGCCAGGCACTTGGGCTTCAGGGTCTGCAGGAACATGCGGGTATAGAGCATGTTGAAGCCGGAAGACAGCGCTTCGCCGCCGCGCGCCAGGTCGAGCGGGGCCGACACCGCGCAGGCTGCCGCGACAAAACCGGCGCCGGAGCCGGATTCGCCCAGCCAGCGCAGCAGCGCGTTGCCGCCAAGCGAGACGCCGGCCGCGAACAGCGGACCGGGCGCACGGGCGTGCAGCTTGCGCACCACCCAGTCGACTTCGGCGGAGTCGCCCGAGTGGTAAAAGCGCGGCAGCAGGTTGGCTTCGCCCGAGCAGCCGCGAAAGTGCGGCACCGCGCCCGACCAGCCGCGCGCCTGCAGCGCCGCCATCAGGGAGCGCGCGTAATGGCTATCGGAAGAGCCTTCGAGGCCGTGGAACAGCACCACCAGCGGCCGGCCAGGCACGCCGTCGACGAAATCGACGTCGATGAAGTCGCCGTCGGGACTCGGCCAGCGCTCGCGCCGGTAGGCGACCAGGGGCTTGGCGACGCAGGTCGCCGGGTAGATGGTCTGGAGGTGGCCGCCGGGCAGCCACGCGGGCGCGCGGTAGGACATGCGGAAAGGGTGAAGGTCGCCGCCGCGCGGCGACCCGAGCGAATCAGTGATGCTTGAAATCGACGCCCGGCGCCAGGCGGTACTGGGTGCCGCAGTACGGGCATTTGGCGTTGCCGTCGTGGTCGAAGTCGAGGAAGACGCGCGGGTGCGAGGACCACAGCGGCATTGCCGGATTCGGGCAGTGCGCGGGCAGGTCTTTGGCCTCGAGTTCCACCACGGGCATCGTGTTTTGGGTCATCTGGTTCTCCGTCAAGCAGTAGTTGGGCAAAGATACGATTCTACCGGATTCGCCCAGCACATCGAAATGACCGGTAGAATGCAGAGCGAATAACGAACTGATCATTAACGAGCCCGGGACGCGCCCAGCCAGCCCGGCGCCACATTACAAGATGCGTTTCATGTCCGACCGTTTCAAGCCCGCCGCCGCCCGCCCTGGCAGTTGCAGGAAAACAACATGAGCCCGGCCGCGCCGCAGGGTCAGGATGCCGCTGCCGCCATGGAACCAGTCGAGGTACACGATCCCGCTGCCTGGCGCGAAGGCTTCAAGACCGGTCTGCCGACCCTGTTCGGCATCGGCGCCTGGGGCCTGGTGGTCGGCATCGCCATGGTCAAGACCGGCCTGAGCGTGTGGCAGGCCACCGGCATGACTTTACTGGTGTTCGCCGGTTCCGCCCAGCTCGCGTCGCTTCCGCTGATCGCGGCCGCCGCGCCGATCTGGGTCATTTTCGCCACCGCGCTGGTCGTCAACCTGCGCTTCGTCATCTTCTCCGCACTGCTCGGACCGCACTTCGCCCATCTGCCCTGGAAGCAGCGTTTCCTGCTCGGGTATATCTCGGGCGACCTGACGGTGGCGATGTTCCTGCAACGCTATCCGAGCGCCGAGCGGGTCGCCGGCAAGCTGTCTTACCTGAAGGGGCTGATGGTCCCGAACTGGTTCGCCTGGCAGATCGGTTCGCTCGTCGGCATTTTCCTGGGCAGCGCCATCCCGACCGAATGGGGCCTGGGTTTCGCCGGCACCCTGGCCATCCTGTGCATCACGGTCCCGCTGATCATCAACAATGCCGCCCTGTGCGGCGTGCTGGTCGCGGGCGCCATTTCCGTGCTGGCCTATGGCCTGCCGTACAAGCTCGGCCTGTTGCTGGCGGTCGTGGTCGGCATGGTGACGTCCATGTTCGTCGAAGAAACCCTGGCCAAGCGAAAGGCGAGCAATGTCTGATTGGGAAATCTGGGTCACCATCGGCGTGCTGTGCGTGGCCACCGCCGCCACCCGCAGCTCGTTCTGGCTGATCGGGCACCGCGTCAGCATTCCGCCGCGGGTGCAGGAAATGCTGCGCTATGCGCCGGCCTGCGCACTGGCGGCCATCATCGGGCCGGATTTGCTGGTCGATCCACAGGGGCAGGTTCACCTGACAGTTGCTAACCCCAAGCTCATTGCCGGCATCGCCGCACTTGCCTTTTATCTCTGGCGGCGCAGCATGCTCATGACGATTATTTTCGGAATGGTGGTATTCACACTGTTGCGTGTGTTACACGTTTTTGGACAAGGTGGGTAATGTACAATGACGTTTTTTCACTATTTCATTGTTGACTAGCCAATGGACGACGTTCTCAGTTTCACCCGTTTGCAAGACCTGATCGACCGCGACGCGCTGAAAAACAAACGCGTATTCATCCGCGCCGACCTGAACGTGCCGCAGGATGACGCTGGCAATATCACCGAAGACACCCGCATCCGCGCCTCCGTGCCGGCGATCCAGGCCGCGCTGAAGGCCGGCGCCGCCGTGATGGTGACCTCGCACCTGGGCCGTCCGACCGAGGGCGATTTCAAGCCGGAAGACAGCCTGGCGCCGGTCGCCGCGCGCCTGTCCGAGCTGCTTGGCCAGCCGGTCGAACTGAAGCAGGACTGGGTCGACGGCGTGGACGTCGCGCCGGGCCAGGTCGTGCTGCTGGAAAACTGCCGTGTCAACAAGGGCGAGAAGAAGAACAGCGACGAGCTGGCCGAGAAGATGGCCAAGCTGTGCGACGTCTACGTCAACGACGCTTTCGGCACCGCGCACCGCGCGGAAGCCACCACCCACGGCATCGCGAAATACGCGCCGGTCGCCGTGGCCGGCCCGCTGCTGGCCGCCGAGCTGGACGCCCTCGGCAAAGCCCTCGGCAAGCCGAACCGTCCACTGCTGGCCATCGTCGCCGGCTCGAAGGTCTCGACCAAGCTGTCGATCCTGCAGAGCCTGGCAGGCAAGGTGGACAACCTGATCGTCGGCGGCGGCATCGCCAACACCTTCATGAAGGCCGTCGGCCTGAACATCGGCAAGTCGCTGCACGAAGCGGACTTGCTCGGCGAAGCGAAGCAGATCATCGACATGATGGCCGCGCGCGGCGCCCAGGTGCCGATTCCAGTGGACGTCGTGTGCGCCAAGGAATTCAGCCCGACCGCTGCCGCCACGGTGAAAGACGTGGCCGACGTGCTTGACGACGACATGATCCTGGACATCGGCCCGAAGACGGCCGCCATGCTGGCCGAACAGGTGGCCAAGGCCGGCACCATCGTCTGGAACGGCCCGGTCGGCGTGTTCGAGTTCGACCAGTTCGCCGAGGGCACCAAGACCCTGGCCATGGCCATCGCCAGGTCGAACGGCTTCTCGATCGCCGGCGGCGGCGACACCCTGGCCGCGATCGCCAAGTACGACATCGGCGACCGGATCGGCTACATCTCGACCGGCGGCGGCGCCTTCCTCGAGTTCCTGGAAGGGAAGACCCTGCCGGCAGTCGAGATCCTGCTCCAGCGTAACACCAAGTAAATGACCCCAGCGCAGCCCCGAGGCTGCGCTTCTCTTTTCAGAATCGAGGAAAGCACCACATGCAAGCTGCGCGCCCCCTGTACAACGCCACCAAGATCGTCGCCACCATCGGCCCGGCCTCGACCGACTTCGACGTCCTCGTCCGGATGATCAAGGCCGGCGTGGACGTCGTGCGTTTGAACTTCTCGCACGGCAAGGCACAGGACCACATCGACCGCGCTGCGCTGGTGCGCCGCGCCGCCGCCGAATGCGGCGTCGAAGTGGCGATCATGGCGGACATGCAGGGCCCCAAGATCCGCGTTGGCAAGTTTGAAGAGGGCAAGATCTTCCTGAACAACGGCGACAAGTTCATCCTCGACGCCAAGTGGGGCGAGAACGGCGAACTGGGCAACCAGGAGCGCGTCGGCCTCGACTACAAGGCCCTGCCGCGCGACGTCCGCCCGGGCGACAAGCTGCTGCTCAACGACGGCCTGATCGTGCTGGTCGTCGACAAGGTCATCGGCCACGAGATCTGCACCACCGTGAAGGTCGGCGGCGAGCTGTCGAACAACAAGGGCATCAACCGCATGGGTGGCGGCCTGACCGCACCGGCCCTGACCTCGAAGGACATGGAAGACATCAAGACCGCGATGAGCTTCCAGGCCGACTACCTGGCGATCTCGTTCCCGAAGAACGCCACCGACATGGAAATGGCGCGCCAGCTGGCCAACATCGCCGGCGAGCCCTACGGCCACAAGCCGATGATGATCGCCAAGATCGAACGCGCCGAAGCGATTCCCGTGCTGCAGGAAATCCTGGATGCCTCGGACGGCATCATGGTGGCGCGCGGCGACCTGGCGGTGGAAGTGGGCAACGCGGCCGTGCCGGCGCTGCAGAAGCGCATGATCAAGATGGCGCGCGCCTCGAACAAGCTGGCGATCACCGCGACCCAGATGATGGAGTCGATGATCGTCAACGCGGTGCCGACCCGCGCCGAAGTGTCGGACGTGGCCAACGCCGTGCTGGACGGCACCGACGCCGTGATGACCTCGGCCGAAACCGCATCGGGCAAGTACCCGGTGGAAACCGTCGAGATGATGGCCGCGATCTGCCTCGAGGCAGAAAATTCCGAATACAACAAGCAGGATGCAGATTTCCTGAATGTCCAGTTCACCCGCATCGACCAGTCGATCGCCTACGGTACCCTGTTCACGGCCCACCACCTGAAGGTGAAGGCGATCGTGGCGCTGACCGAATCGGGCTCGACCGCGCTGTGGATGAGCCGCCACTCGATCGACACCCCGATCTTCGCCCTGACGCCGCTGCAGACGACGCAGCGCAAGGCGTCGCTGTACCGGAACGTGCGAGCATTCCACCTGCTGCAGGAAGGCGGCAGCCACGCGGTGCTGCGCAAGGCCGAAGAAGTCCTGATCAACGAAGGCATGGTGCGCAAGGGCGACCTGATCGTCGTGACCTGGGGCTCGCCGATGGGCCAGGCCGGCGGCACCAATGCGCTCAAGATCGTGCGCGTGGGCGAGCTGGACGAAATAGTTTCTTAATTGTTTGGAGTAATCAACCATGGCACTCGTATCGCTGCGTCAACTGCTGGACCATGCCGCCGAAAACGGTTATGGCCTGCCGGCTTTTAACGTCAACAACCTGGAGCAGGTGCAGGCCATCATGGCCGCCGCCGACGCCACGTGCAGCCCGGTCATCATGCAAGCCTCGGCCGGCGCCCGCAAATACGCAGGCGAAGCATTCCTGCGTCACCTGATCGACGCCGCCGTCGAAGCCTATCCGCACATCCCGGTCGTCATGCACCAGGACCACGGCCAGTCGCCGGCGGTCTGCATGGCCGCGATCCGTTCCGGCTTCTCGTCGGTGATGATGGACGGTTCGCTGGAAGCCGACGGCAAGAGCGTGGCTTCGTATGAATACAACGTCGAAGTGTCGCGCGAAGTCGTGAAGTTCGCGCACTCGATCGGCGTGACGGTCGAAGCCGAACTGGGCGTGCTCGGTTCGCTGGAAACCATGAAGGGCGACAAGGAAGACGGCCACGGCGCCGACGGCACCATGACCCGCGAGCAGCTGCTGACCGACGTCAACCAGGCAGCCGACTTCGTCGCCAAAACCCAGTGCGACGCCCTGGCCATCGCCATCGGCACCTCGCACGGCGCCTACAAGTTCACCCGCAAGCCGACCGGCGACATCCTGGCGATCGACCGCATCAAGGAAATCCACGCCCGCATTCCCAACACCCACCTGGTGATGCACGGTTCGTCGTCGGTGCCGCAGGAACTGCTGGCGATCATCCGCGAATTCGGCGGCGACATGAAAGAGACCTACGGCGTGCCGGTTGAAGAGATCCAGGAAGGCATCAAGCACGGCGTACGCAAGATCAACATCGACACCGACATTCGCCTGGCCATGACCGCGGCAATCCGCAAGTACATGTTCCAGAACCCGTCGAAGTTCGACCCGCGCGACTACCTGAAGCCGGCCCGCGAAGCCGCGATGGAAGTCTGCAAGGCGCGCTACCTGTCGTTCGGCTGCGAAGGCATGGCGGCCAAGATCAAGCCGGTGCCGCTGGAGAAGATGGCCGAGCGCTACAAGGCGGGTGAGCTGGCGCAGATCGTGCAGTAAGCAGTGCATCGCATTGCGCTGCCGCCCCGTCGGCGGCGGGGCAATGCGAATTGACGTAAAATTATGCATTCGGTCCAGGCCATCCCCGGCCTGGACGCCTTTACCGGAGGCCATCTCCGGCTCTGTTTTCCTGATATCCCATCTATGAACAGCCTCTACCAATCCACCATCCAGTCCCTGCCACTGCTCGGCCGCGGCAAGGTACGCGACAACTACGCTGTCGGCGACGACAAGATCCTGATCGTCACCACCGACCGCCTGTCGGCCTTCGACGTGGTCATGAACGAGCCGATCCCCGGCAAGGGCATGGTGCTGAACCAGATGAGCGACTTCTGGTTCGAGAAGCTCGGCCACATCGTGCCGAACCACCTGACCGGCGTCGCTCCTGAATCGGTCGTGGCACCGGAAGAAGTCGAGCAGGTGCGCGGCCGCGCCGTCGTGGCCAAGCGCCTCAAACCGATCCTGGTCGAAGCGGTCGTGCGCGGCTACATCATCGGTTCGGGCTGGAAGGATTATCAGGAAAGCGGCGCCGTCTGCGGCATCAAGCTGCCGGAAGGCCTGCGCCAGGCCGACAAGCTGCCGCAGCCGCTGTTCACCCCGGCCGCCAAGGCCGACATCGGCGAACACGACGAGAACATCTCCTTCGAGGAGATGGAAAACCGCATCGGCAAGGAACTGGCGGCCAAGATGCGCGACATCAGCATCCGGCTCTACACCACCGCGGCCGAATACGCGGCCACCCGCGGCATCATCATCGCCGACACCAAGTTCGAGTTCGGCCTGGACGACAAGGGCGTGCTGCACCTGATGGACGAAGTGCTGACCGCCGACTCCTCCCGCTTCTGGCCGGCCGACTCGTACGCGCCCGGCATGTCGCCGCCGTCGTTCGACAAGCAGTTCGTGCGCGACTACCTGGAAACCCTGAAGGACTGGGGCAAGACCGCACCGGCACCGGCCCTGCCGCCGGAGGTCATCGAGAAAACCCAGGCCAAGTATTTCGAAGCCATCGAACGCCTCACCGGCGAGAAGCTGAAGGCGTAAGACGATGACCGAACAAGCAAAACCGCTCGTCGGTGTCATCATGGGTTCCTCGTCCGACTGGGACGTGATGAAGAATGCGGTCGAGGTCCTGAAGCAGTTCGGCGTGCCGTTCGAGGCCCAGGTGATCTCGGCCCACCGCATGCCGGACGAGATGTTCACCTATGCCGAAACCGCGCGCGCACGTGGCCTGCGCGCCATCATCGCCGGGGCAGGAGGCGCCGCCCACCTGCCGGGCATGGTCGCTGCGAAAACCATCGTGCCGGTGCTGGGCGTGCCGGTGCCCTCGAAGTACCTGCGCGGCGAGGATTCGCTGCTGTCGATCGTGCAGATGCCGAAAGGCGTGCCGGTGTCGACCTTCGCCATCGGCGAAGCCGGCGCCGCCAACGCGGCCCTGACCGCAGTGGCCATGCTGGCAGCCACGGACGAGCTACTTGCCGAGAAGCTGCAGGCCTTCCGCCTCGAGCAGACCGCGGCCGCCCAGGCCATGACCCTTCCCGTTTGAAGCATGAGTAACGCATTCCTCCCGACGGCCACGCCATCCGCTGTCCTTGGCGTGATGGGCGGCGGCCAGCTTGGCCGCATGTTCGCGCATGCGGCGCAAAGCATGGGCTACCAGGTCGCCGTGCTCGAGCCGAGCAAGGTCAGTCCGGCAGGGCAGGTCGCCGAGCGCCTGATCTCGAAGCCCTACACCGACCCCGAAGGCCTGGCCGAGCTCGCGCACACTTGCGTCGCCGTCACCACCGAGTTCGAGAACGTCCCGGCCGACAGCATGGCCTGGCTGGGCGAGCGCACCTTCGTCGCACCAAGCGCGTCCTGCGTATCGATCGCCCAGGACCGCATCGCGGAAAAATGCTTTTTCGTGGAATGCGCGCCGACGTCCGGCGTGATGCCGGCCCCGCACAAGACCATCGCCTCGCACGCCGACATCGACGCCATCGACGACGACCTGCTGCCCGGTATCCTCAAGACCGTGCGCATGGGTTACGACGGCAAGGGCCAGGTGCGCGTGCGTTCGCGCGAGGACGTGCGCGCCGCTTTTGACGCCATGAACGGCGTGACCTGCCTGCTCGAGAAAATGCTGCCGCTGGCCTATGAGGTCTCGGTCTTGACCGCGCGCGGCAGTGATGGCGCATCGGTCGTGTACCCGATCGCCGAGAACGTGCACCGCGACGGCATCCTGTTCACCACCACCGTGCCGGGACCGAACGTGTCCGAGGCCTGCGCCAGGCAGGCCCAGGATGCGGCGCGCGCCATCGTGGCCCAGCTGGGCTATGTCGGCGTGCTGTGCATCGAATTCTTCGTGCTTGCCGACGGCACCCTGGTCGTCAACGAGATGGCGCCGCGTCCCCACAACAGCGGCCATTACACCATCGACGCCTGCGTCACCAGCCAGTTCGCGCAGCAGGTGCGCGCGATGGCGCGCCTGCCGCTGGGCGACGTGCGCCAGCATTCGCCCGCCGTCATGCTCAACATCCTGGGCGACGTCTGGTTCGAGGGGAATAGCGACACGCCGCGCGAGCCGGCCTGGAACCGCGTGCTGGCGCTGCCCGGCGCCAACCTGCACCTGTACGGCAAGGACGACCCGCGCCGCGCACGCAAGATGGGCCACGTCACCTTCGTTGCGCCGACCCTCGAACAGGCCCAGGACAGCCTGCGCCGGGCCTGCGCCATCCTGGGCATCGCGGAGGAGGCATGAGCGCCGACACGCTCGACCAGGCCGCGATCGAGGCGGCCGCCCGCGCGTTGGAGGCGGGCGCGCTGGTCGCCTTCCCGACCGAGACCGTGTACGGCCTGGGCGCCGACGCCGAGAACCCGCAGGCGGTGGCCGCCATCTATGCCGCCAAGGGCCGCCCGCAGGACCACCCGGTGATCGTGCACCTGGCGCCGGATGCGCCGCTCGACTATTGGGCCACCAATATCCCTAGGGAGGCGCATGCGCTGGCCGAGGCCTTCTGGCCCGGACCGCTCACCATGATCCTCAAGCGCGCGCCGAACATCCCGGACGCCGTCAGCGGCGGCCAGGACACGGTCGGCCTGCGCTGTCCCTCGCATCCGGTGGCGATCGCGCTGCTGCGCGCCTTCAAGGGTGGCCGCGGCGGCGTGGCGGCGCCTTCGGCCAACAAGTTCGGCGCCGTCAGCCCGACCCTGGCCCAGCACGTGCGCGACGAGTTCGGTCAAGACGGCTCGGTCGCCATGGTGCTGGACGGCGGCGCTTCCCAGGTCGGCATCGAATCGACCATCGTCGACCTGTCGCGCCTGGCCACCCATGGCCCGGTACTGCTGCGTCCCGGCCACATCAGTGCGGACGCCATCGCGGCGGTGATCGACCAGGTTCCACGTGCGCCGGATGCTGCAGCGCCACGCGCCTCGGGCACGCTGGAATCGCATTACGCGCCGCACACGCCGGTGGCGATGCAGGACAGCGCCCAGCTGCGCCAGACCCTGCTCGAACTGGCGGCCGCAGGGCGCAAGGTCGCGCTGATCCATTACAGCGACATGCCGGGCACCCATGCCGCGCTGCGCCTGCCGGCCACGCCCGACGGCTTCGCCCACGCCCTGTATGCCGCGCTGCGCGCCATGGACGGCCACGGCGCCGACGTGATCCTGGTCGAAGCCCCGCCCCAGGATGGCGCCTGGCTGGGCGTCAACGACCGCCTGCGCCGCGCGGCCCACGGTTCCACCGGCATCGTCCACGGCCTGCTCAACAGCGCTGCACCGCAGCATCCCGCCTGACCGGCCTGTCGGCCAGAACGCCCGTACGTACGGGCGTTCTTCAATACCACACTCTTCCAAAAAGCATTTCTGCCTTGTTGCAGGAGAGGACTATAATCGCCCTCCCGATGTGTTTGCTACTTGTCACCAAAAACTGACGTATTGGCAACCATTTCGCTATACAAGCAAGTTGAACACTGGCATATTATTGAGAGGCGAATAGCACGGCCGTTCGTTTCAGAATAAATCCAACTTTAGGAGACACAATGCGTCATACCAAATTCGCGCTTGCCATGCTGACGGCAGCGGTGCTGACGGCCTGCGGCGGAACCAGCCCTGCCGGCGGCGACCAAACGCAAAAACTGACCTTCAGCCAGATGACCACCTTCGGCGACAGCCTGTCCGACGTCGGCACCTACGCCGTCGGCGCGGTCAAGCAGGCTGGCGGGGGCAAGTTCACCATCAACGGTGACGCCACCTCCAAGAATCCTGAACTGAACGGCAAGATCTGGGTCGAATTCCTGGCCGCCGAACTGAAGCTGCCGGCTCCGTGCGCCGCGCAGACTGGCCTGCAGGGCAATGCCGCCCAAGGCTTTGCCGTGCCGATCGTGCAGAACCTGACCTGCTTCAACTACGCCCAGGGCGGCTCGCGCGTGACCAACCCGATCGGGCCGGGCAATCCTTCCACCGGTTCTCCGATCGGCGAAACCACGGTGCCGCTGGTGACCCAGATCGCCAACCACCTGTCCCGCAACGGCAACAAATTCAGCGGTACCGAACTGGTGACCGTGCTGTCCGGCGGTAACGACGTCCTGATGCAGCTGAGCGTCTTGCAGACCGGCGCCACCGCGGCCGGCGCGGCGGCCGGCGCGCAGACCTTCGGCACCTCGCTGACCATGCAACTGGCGGCCGGCGCCACCAACCCGCAGACCGCCGCCCAGGCGATCGGCGCGGCCATCGCGACCGAGAGCGCGCGTGCCGGCAGCACTTCCGAAAGCATCGTCGCCGTTGCCGTGGGCACCGCAGCGCGCCAGCCCGGCAATGCCGCCGTTGGCCAGGCGAGCGTGTATGGCCCGATGGTCGCGAAGGCCCAGGCCGAAGCAACCGCGGCCGGCACCAAGGCCGGTAACGACTACGCCGCCGCCACCGGTCCGAAGCTGGTGCAGGAACTGGGCCTGGCAGGTTCGCAGATGGCGACCCTGGTCAAGAACGAGATCGTCGGCAAGGGCGCCAAGTACGTCGTCGTCGCCAACCTGCCTGACGTGGCCAGCACCCCGGCCGCCAAGTCGAAGACCGCCGACATCCAGCAGCTGATCGCCGCCATGGTCAACGCCTTCAACACCCAGCTCAAGTCCGGCCTGGGCACCGACGAGCGCATCCTCCTCGTCGACCTGTACACCGTCAGCAACGACCAGGTGAAGAATCCGGCGCCTTACGGCCTGACCAACACCAGCACCCCGGCCTGCGGCCCGAACGCACTGGGTACCACGTCCCTCGTCTGCACCAACAACAACACCGTGGCCGGCGACGTCAGCCACTACATGTTCGCGGACGACATCCACCCGACGCCGTTCGAGAACAATCTGGTGGCGCGCTATGTCCTCAAAGACATGGCCATCAAGGGCTGGCTGTAAACATGCGGCGGACCTGTCCCGAGGGGCAGGTCCTCACAATAAAATCAGGAGAAAACATGCAAGTACGTTTCACTAGCGTCGTCAAAGTGCTGGGCGTCGCCGCCGCCCTGGCGTGCGCCTCGACCGCATCGGCCCAGTCGGCCGGCCAGCTCACCGCCGCGTTCGGTGTCAACCAGCTGACCCCGAAAGTGGAGAGCGGCGACATCAGCGCGCCGGCCCTGCCGGGCACCAAGGCGGACGTCGCCAAGGACACCCAGCCGGTGCTGATTCTGACCTACGGCCTGACCGACAATATTTCGCTCGAGACCGCCCTGGGCACGCCCTACAAGCACAAGCTCTACGGCGCGGGCGCCATCGCCGGCACCGGCCAGCTGGGCACCGTGGAAGCGCTGCCGGCGACCCTGTTCGCGCAATACCGCTTCGGCGCCCCGAGCGCCATGTTCCGTCCTTTCGTGGGCATCGGCGCGACCTATGCCTACTTCATGAAGGAACGCGGTTCGGCACGGATGACCGCGATCACCAACCCGGGCCGCGGCGTGCCGACCACCTTCAGCATCGACAACAAGTTCACCTACACCGCCCAGCTCGGCATGGCGGTGAACTTCAGCGAGAAGTGGTTCGCCGACGTGGTCGTCAACAAGGCCCGCCTGCGCACCGACGTGCACTTCTCGACCGGCCAGACCCAGCACATGAAGCTGGATCCGGTAGCCGTGATCCTGGCTGTCGGCTACAAGTTCTAAGCAGCGCGACGCTGTGTTATGAGGCCCGCCGCGTGCGGGCCTTTTTTGTTCGATCCGGTAGAGGAACAACATGAAACGACTGGCGCTCGGGGTGCTGGCCTTTGTGGGCGCAGGCGCTGCGCTGACTTGGATGCTCGGCACGACCCTGGTGAGCGGCAAGCAGTATGCGCTGCCTTCCCCGGAGGCCGGCGTGCGAACGGTGCTGCTGCGCGCCGCGGGACAGCCGGTCGAAGGCTGGCTGCTCGAAGGCAGCGGCAAAGGCGCGGTCCTGCTGCTGCACGGGGTCCGCTCCGATCGGCGCCAGATGCTGGCGCGTGGCCGCTTCCTCCACGCGCTCGGGTACACGTCCTTGCTGATCGACCTGCCTGGCCACGGCGCCAGCCCGGCGCCCGCCATCACCTTCGGCCTCAAGGAAGGGGAGGCAGTGAACAGCGCCCTGCGCTGGTTGCGCGAGCGCTACCCGCAGCAGCGGATCGGACTGATCGGCGTCTCGCTCGGGGCGGCTTCGTATGTGCTCTGCAAGGCTTGTCCACGGGTGGACGCGGTGGTGCTGGAGTCGATGTACCCGACCATCGAGGAAGCGGTGGAAGACCGGCTGCGCATGCGCATTGGTCCGCTCGCCGCGCCGGTCTCGCAGCTGCTGCTCCGGCAGCTGCCTCTGCGGCTCGACATCGACCCGAGCCAGCTGCGGCCGATCGAGCACATTGCGGCACTGGGTGCGCCGGTGCTCGTCGCCTCCGGCGACGCGGACCTGCACACCACCATCGCCGAGACCCGGCGCATCCATGCGGCCGCCAGCGGCGACAAGCAGTTATGGGAAGTGCCCGGCGCTGCCCACGTCGACCTGCATGCCTTCGTCCCGGGCGAATACGAGCACCGCATCGCGGCTTTCCTCGATCGACACTTGGTAGCGCCATGAAAAAAGCCCGCACGAGGCGGGCTTGAAAGCACTGCAGGAGATCCGATCAGAACTTGTAGCGCAGGCCCGCCAGGAACTCGCGCCCGGTGACGTTGTTCACCACCACGCTGTTGCGCGCGCGGCTGATGAACTGGTCGTTCGGTTCGTTGGTCAGGTTGACGCCTTCCAGGGTGAACTCGAGGCGCTCGTTCCACTTGTACGAAATCGACAGGTCCACGTTGAAGGTGCCGTTCTTGCCTTCGACGTCGTTGTTGTTCTGGCCCGGCACGCGGGTCAGGAAGGACGAACGCCTGGCGCCCGAGACGCGCGCGCTGAACTTGCCGTCGTCGTAGTAGAAGGTCGCGTTCCACGACTTCGGCGACAGGTTCAGCAGGTCGTCGACGATGCGCTCGTTGCTGGTCGGCGAAACGGCGTACTCGATCTTCGAGCTGACCTTGGTGTAGTTCAGCACCGTGCCGAAGTTGCGGCCCCAGCCCGGCAGGAAGGTGAACGGCTGCTGGTAGTTCAGCTCGAAGCCTTTCAGCTTGCCGCCTTCGGTGTTGACCGGGGTGGTCACCTGGAACACCTCGTCGCCGGTGAAGTTCGACGGCAGCAGCGACAGCGGCAGGCCAGTGGACTTGAACGGCACGTTGTTGCGCAGCGACTGGATGTAGGTGTCGATGTTCTTCTGGAACAGGCCCAGGCCGACGAAGGCGTTCTTGCCGAAGTAGTACTCGAAGCTCGAGTCGAAGGTCTTGGCGCGGAAGGGTTTGAGCAGCGGGTTGCCGGTGGTGATGGTCAGCGTGCCGGTGGTGGCGATGGTGCCGCCCGGCGACAGGAAGCCCAGCTGCGGACGGGTCATCACCTTGGCTGCGCCGAAGCGGACGATGAAGTCGCGCGTCAGGTTGGCCGCGATGTTCAGCGAGGGCAGGGTGTCCTTGTACTCGTGGTTGACCTTCACCGCGGTGCCGCCCCCTAGCGCCTGATAGCCGATCGCTTCCACTTCGGTCTTCACGTGGCGCACGCCGAGGTTGCCGCGCACCGGGATGTCCCACAGGTCGACCTTGAACTCGCCCATCAGGTAGAAGCCGTCGTCGCGTTCGGTGACGGTGCGGTTGTTGCCGCGCGCGTTTCCGTTGGTGATCGAGGACAGGGTGAAGTCCCCTGGACCGCCGGCGGGACCGGCCTTGATGCAGTTGCAGTAGATGTCGTAGGCGGCGGCGATGGCGTTCAGGTTCGGGATCACCCAGCCGGTCGCGTTCCCGGCCGGCATATCGAGGCCCTTGCCGAAGCCGGTGATGGCCGTGGTCAGGCCGGTCGCGCCCGCCGGCGGGGCGAAGATCGTGTCGTTCTGGTTCACGCGCCGGAATTCATAGGTATCCGATTCGTACTTCTTCTTGTTCAGGCCACCCTTGAAGGTGAGATGTTCGCTGGCTTCCCAGGCCAGGTCGAACTGCGCCACGTCGTTGACGTTGGTGGCGCCCTGCGGACGGATGCGGATCTCGCTGGTGGTCGTGTTGGGCACCGTGGTCGGCTGGGTGCCGCTGGTGACCGCCGGCACGCCGACGATGGCCAGCGCGCCGTTGGCGTTCATCGGATCGAACGGGTAGCCGATCAGGGCGGCGCGGGCGTCCGGGCGGAAGTCGAGGGTGTAGCCGTTGACGTTCAGGGCGTCCAGCGTGACCGTGGTCTGCACCGGGTTGCGGAACTTCGAGTTGGCGCGGCCGACCTTGGCGCTCATGCTCCAGCTGTCGTTGAACTTGTGCTCGAAGGTCAGGGTCGGCTGGGTGAAGGTGGTGGTCAGTTCGTCGAAGCGCGATTCGGCGCGTACGTCGACGCCGTTGAACTTGCCGTACAGGAGGGCGCCGTTCGGCGCGTACTGGGCCTCGACCACGCTGGTCTGCGGCTTGCCGCCCTGGGCGGCGCTGCGGCTGAACGAGATCGCTTCCAGGAAGTCTTCCTGGCGCGTCGCGTCCAGCTTCGAGTACAGCATGTCGAAGGTCAGCAGGGTGCCGCGCTGCGGACGCCATTGCACCGAGGCGGTCAGGCCCAGGCGGTCCTGGTCGTGGGTCAGGCGGCCGTAGCGCGGCAGGCGCGGATGGAAGTTGGCGGCGTTGCTGGCCGCGTTATAGGCATCGGTCGCAGCCTGGGATGCCGGCAGGCGCGGCACGCCCTGGGCCGCCGGGCCGCAGGTGGTGGCGGTCGAATTGGTCGGGTTGGCGGTCACGCCCTGGGGCGCGCACCAGCCGCCCGACGAGGGGCCGTTGTCCCAGCGGACGGTACTGAAGCCGTCTTCCAGCACGCGCCGCTTCGAGAAAGCGCCCGAGACCAGCACGCCCACCGTGCGGTCCAGGAAGGTATTGGACACCATGAAGGCGACGCGCGGGTCGACCTTTTCCGAACCGTCGTTGTACTTGGCCTTGGCCGCGATGGTGGCGTTGAAGCCGCGCAGGTCGAAGGGACGCAGGGTCTGCAGGTCGACGGTGGCGCCGAGCGAACCCTCGTCGACGTCAGCCGAGGAACTCTTGCGCACCGTGAGGGAGCTGAACAGCTCGGAAGCGAACACGTTGAAGTCGAAGCCGCGGCCGCGGTTGGTGCCGCCCGAGCTGTCGGTGCCGCCGGTGGTGGCCAGGCCCTCGATGCCGTTGATGCGCACGCGGGTGAAGTCCTGGCCCAGGCCGCGCACCGTGATGTTGCGGCCTTCGCCGGCGTCGCGGTCGATCACCACGCCCGGCACGCGCTGCAGCGACTCGGCCAGGTTCGTATCCGGGAACTTGCCCATGTCTTCGGACTTGATGACATCGACGATGCCGTTGTCCTGGCGCTTGGCGTTCAGGGCGCTCTCTAGCGAGGCGCGCAGGCCGGTCACCTGGACGGTCTGCATCTGCTGCGGATTCCCGGACGGGGTGTTCTGCGCGAAGGCGGCGCCGACGGACAGGGTGGATACGGAGGCGGTGCCCAGGAGGCACAGGGTGAGCTTACGTAAGGCGGCACGCTGCTGGTGTTGTTTCATGCTGTCTCCATGCGTTTTTATGAGGCGGGGCCCCGGAAAAGGTGCCCGCTTGTCACGGCATTTTTTTCATTTGGTCAGGCCGGTTTGCGGATTTTAAGTCAAAACTTGCCGATTTGGTCAGTCCACTTTAAATAAATACACAAAGTGGTCCAACCTATGCCAAACGGGAGATTGCCCTCTTACAAGGTGGTGTTGTACTGCTTGCCTCCGATCGTGACGTTCTCCAAGGTGACCGCCGTGGCGTTGTGCAGGAACCAGGACTGGGCGCCGTTCTTCGGCGTGCCGAAGTCGGAATCGCTGATGCGCACCCGGGTGATCGGCGGGATCGGGGTGCCTGCGGGACCGTTGTAGCTCGAGGCCACGGGTCCGAGCAGCACGAAGGCCTGGTAGCACGAGAACTTGCCGTCCCTGGTCTGGACGTTGCGCGTGCGGATGCCGCGGATGTCGATGTCCGACACCTGCGGCGGGCGGGTGCGCACCGCGTCGTCGGCCGGGGCGTAGTCGCAGTCGATGGTGATGATCGCGCCGGCGGTCGAGGCCACCGGCTGGGCCGGTTCCTTCGCGCCCGGCAGAGGCTTGTACCAGCCCGGCTCGATCTGCACCCCGTTCGGGATCGTCACGTCGCGCACGTACAGGTGGCGCAGGAAGCCGCCGCGGTTCATGTTGGTCTTCAGGCGGATCGCGGTGTTGAGCGGATCCCTGGCCCAGTGCAGGTTGCGGAACTCCAGGTCGCGGGCGTAGATGTGCTCGATGCCGCCGGCCATCTCGCTGCCCAGGGTCACGCCGCCGTGGCCGCTGTTCATGACGCTGCGCTGTATCAGGATGTTGCGCGTTGGTCCGAAGCCGGTATCGAGGTTCTTGCCGGCCTTGATCGCGATGCAGTCGTCGCCGTTGTTGAAGGTGCACTCGTCCACCAGCACGCCGTCGCAGGCTTCCGGATCGAAGCCGTCGCTGTTGGGGCCCAGGCTTTCCATGTTCACCTTGCGGATCGCCAGGTCGCGGCAGTTCACCGGGTGGTGCAGCCAGAACGGCGCCGCGTTCACCTGGTAGCCCTCCAGCAGCACCCTGGTGCAGCCGATGAACTCGATCATGCAGGGACGCAGGAAGTGGCCGCGGCCGAAGATCCGTTTAGCTACCGGTATGCCGGCTTCGGACAGCGCCGGCAGGTAGCGCGAATCGGTCAGCCAGCGCTTGCCTTCACCTTCGATGAGGGCGCGCTGCGCGGCCGGCACGTTCGGCGCCACCTTCTCCAGCGGGGCGTTGGCCGGATTCGGCGCCACCTCGGTGCGGCTGCGCGCAGGCGTGCCGCGGCCTTTCCAGTCCCACCAGCACTCGTCCGGCTTGTTCTCGAAAGGCACGCCGCCCTGGCCGTTCAGGATGCTGGTCCAGTCGGCGCCGGTGAGGGCGATGTTGGTCTGGTTGTAGGCATAGACCATGGGCGAGTAATTCAGCACGTCGTTGCCCTGCCAGCGCGACAGGGTCAAGTTGCCGTTCGGGCCGCAGTCGAACTCGCCGTGGCGCGCATAGTGTTCCGGGTTGGCGGAGAAGTGCACGCGCGCGCCTGCCGCCAGGTGCACGTGCACGTTCGACAACAGCACGATCGGGCCGGCGCAGTACCAGTCGCCGGCCGGGATCAGGACCCGGCCGCCGCCCTTGGCGTGGCAGGCCGCGATCGCTGCCGCGATGGCGGGCCAGGCGTCGGGAGAATTCGGCGCCGGCGTGCGCAGGCCGCCCTCGACCAGCGAGGCGACCTGGCCGCGGGTCTCGACCATGGCGCAGGGCCTGGCGCCGTAGGCCGTGATGGGGAAGTCCTCCTCGCGAAAGCGCAGCGGCGTGGCGAAGCGCGCCAGGATGGCGTCGGCGCGGCGCCACGGATCGCCGTCCGCGCTGCGGACGGGCGAGGTGGCGCAGCCCGCGCCGGCGAGCAGCAGCGAAGCGGCGGGAACGGTGCGCAGCAGGGCGCGGCGGCGGGGCTGGAAGCGCATGGCGGCCCCTTACTGCTGGCGCGCCAGGGTCACGCGCACCGGATTGCCGGCGCGGGCAGCCACGTCCTGCGTGTACTTCTGCCACTGCGCCAGCGAGGTGATCTCGCCGGCGCGGCTCCAGGCGCCGCCGGCGTAGTAGCGCAGCGGCTTGCCGGAACTGGCCCTGGCCAGGACCAGGTCATTGAGCTGGTCCTGGGTAAAGCCTTCCGCGCCCGGCACCACGACCGCGGTGCCGAAGGCGTCGTTGCTCTTCTGCTCGACCCATTGCAGCAGGACCGTGCCTTCGCGCTTGGTCGTCACGTTCGGGTCCTGGTTCTTGTCGCTCGGGTTTTTATTCAGGCCCACGGCGACCGTGATCGGATCAACGCCTTCGTAGGTGAAGGTCGAGTCGATGCGGTCCAGCTGCTGGCCGGCATCCACCGTGAAGCGCTTGATCTCGCTGACCTGCTTGCCGGCGGCGTCCCAGGCGGCATAGTGCAACTCGAAGATCGCGCGCACCGGGCCATTGGCCAGCACTTTCCACTGCGCGTAGTTCACGCTCGTGTACAGCTGCTTGCCGTCCCACACGCCGGTGCCGCCCGCGCCGCGCGACTTGCCGACGTTGTACATGTCCATGCCCTCGCCCTCGTCCTTGTGGTAGTGGTCGTGGCCCTTGTTGTACCAGCGGTCGACGATCGGATACGGCACCCGCTTGAACCACAGGTCCAGGCCGCTCGTGACCAGCACTTCCTTTTTCATGCCTTCCGGCGAAGGCGCGGCCAGGGCCGGGCCGTAGGTGCGGTGGCCGATCTTGTCGTTTTCCCAGGCGAAGTCGTCGAGGCGCTCGGGCACGTAGCGGGCGAAGGCCTTGACCGGGAACACCGGCGCCACGGTGTCGATCTTCTCGACCGTGAAGCGGGCGCTCTTCTCGCCGGCGGCAAAGCTGTGCTGGAAAATCAGTTCGCCATAGGCCGCGCCCACGCCTTGCGGGTCCTTGGCCAGCGGCGCCACGTTGGTCACCTGGTAGGGCAGCACGTTGCCCCTGGCGTCCTTGACCGCGATCTTCTGGATCAGGGCGCCCGGCAGGGCGGCGTTGACGTCGCTCCAGGGGATGGTGATGGTTTCCGACGGGCGGGCGATGGACAGGTCGTGCTGGACGGTGACGGCCAGCTTGTCGGCGGCCCATGCGTTCAGCGATGCGGTCAGTACAGCAGCGAGGATCAGTCGTTTCATTGTTCTAGCGCCTTTCAGTGGTGTTCGCGGTAGTCGGTCTTGCCGCCCTTGGGCATGTAATGATACGTGCGCACCTTGTACTGGACTTCGAAAGCCGGGTTGTTGATCATCTTGATGATCTCGGCGCCGGCCAGCAGGGTCGGGCCGTAGCCGTGCAGCGCGTGCACGCTGGTCGGGCGGTTGTAGTAATAGACCATATCGCCGGCCAGGGTGGTGCCCACGCAGGTGCCTTCGACTTCACCCTTGGCGGTGATGCGGGTCGACAGGCCCGCCCAGCCGGCCTGCGCGATCGAGCCGTAGGTGGTGGGGCTGACCCAGCCCTGGTTCACGGCGTGCGCGATCACGTAGGTGAAGATCGCGCTGGCCGAGGTCTCGAGGTAGGAATCGTTCCGGTCCAGCATCTGGTGCCACAGGCCGGTGCCCGACTGCAGCTCGGCGATGCCCTTGATGGATGCGCGCAGCTGGTTCAGCACCTTCGGGTAGCCCGGGTGGTCCTTGGGGAGCACGTCGAGCAGGTCGGACATGGCCAGCACCGCCCAGCCGTTGGCGCGGCCCCAGTAGAAGCGCGGCGCGTCCGGGTGGTTGGCGTGCCAGCCGTGGGTGTACAGGCCGAGCTGCGGATTGAACATGCGGGTGGTCATGCCCATCACGTTGCCGACAGCGTCGTCGAAGTGCTTGCGGTTGCCGGTCAGGCGGCCCATCTCGGCCAGTGCCGGGATGCTCATGTACATGTCGTCGGCCCACAGCGAGACTTCCTGCGGACGCTTGCGCGCCATGGTGCCGTCCTCCAGGCGGAACTGCTTGTTGGCGACCCAGTCGCTGCAGGTGTCGATCATGGGTTTCAGGTCCGGGCCCACGTTCTTCAGGCGCGCGCGGATCAGGGCGGCGCACATCGAGCCGGCGTCGTCCAGCGAGCGCGGATCGAGGAAGCGCGAGAAGCTGTTGCCGCGTTCGAGGTGGAATTTCTGTTCCTGGGCGCGGAAGTAGGGGAGGGTCTGGGCGAAGAACCCGAAGTGGCGCTGGGTCATCGCCGTGAAGCTCTGGTCGCCGGTGGCTTCCGCCGCTTTCAACAGGCCCGAGTGGACCACTCCCATCTCATAGACCTGGATGCCGTAGTCGCCGGCGCTGGGCTCGAAGATCGCGTCCGCGTTCGGGGTCTTCAGGTCGGTGATCGGCTGGCCGGTCTTCTTGCTGATGATGCGGGTCGGCGTCGCGCCGTCCATGTAGGCGCGGATCGACTTCAGCTGGGCCGTGACCTCTGCCGCCACCGGCATCTTGTAGGGCACCGGATAGGTGCCTTCGGCGGCATCCTTCAGGTTCTTGTTGTCGGTATTGCGATACTGGCCACCCTGCGCGAGGGCGGGACCGCAGGCGAGGGCGCAGCCCAGCAGGGTGGCAACGGAGGCTGCCAGCAAGGTCGTTTTCATGTGTCTCCAGTCAGCGTTGTGTATTTACTACTCGTGGCACCTCGAAAAACCTACTGCGCGTTGCACTGGCGGCCTGCGATGCTCGCTGTACTACTCGTACAGCTGCGCTTCTCGGCCACCATTGCCGCCGCTCGCGACGGTTTTTCGAGCTGCCTATATATTGGTCAGGCCATTCTAATTTGGTCGGGCCAAAATCACAAGGTGGACTAGCCACCGTCGGAGGATATATGGCATACTGAAAAAGAACCTACCGACCAAGGCACCACATCATGACCACCCAAGTTCCACGCACCATCCGCATGCAGGCCAGCGACAACGTCGCCATCGTCGTGAACGACGGCGGACTGCCCGCGGGCACCGTCTTCCCGGACGGCCTGAGCCTCGTCGAGGGCGTGCCGCAGGGGCACAAGGTGGCGCTGGTCGACTTCCTTGAGGGCGACCCGGTGATCCGCTACGGCGTGACGATCGGCTACGCCAACGGCCCGATCGCGCGCGGCAGTTGGGTGTCGGAACGCGTGCTGCGCATGCCAGCCGCGCGCTCGCTCGACGACCTGCCGATCGGCACCCATGCGCGCCCGGTCGGCGAGCCTTTGGACGGCTACACGTTCGAAGGTTACCGCAACAAGGACGGCTCGGTCGGCACCCGCAACATCATGGCCATCACCAGCACCGTGCAGTGCGTCTCGGGCGTGATCGACTACGCCGTCAAGCGCATCAAGGAAGAACTGCTGCCGCGCTATCCGAACGTCGAGGACGTGGTGGCGCTGGAGCACGTGTACGGCTGCGGCGTCGCGATCGACGCGCCGGGCGCCGACATCCCGATCAAGACCATCCGCAACCTGTCGCGCAACCCGAATTTCGGCGACCACGTCATGGTCGTCAGCCTGGGCTGCGAAAAGCTGCCGCCAGCACGCCTGTTCCCGGCCGGCGCCATCCCGATCGGCAATGCCGAGCCCTCGGTGGTAACCCTGCAGGACCAGCAGCACGTCGGCTTCATGTCGATGATCGATTCGCTCATGTCCACCGCCGAGAGGCACCTGCAGGAACTGAACGCGCGCCAGCGTGTCACTTGCCCGGCCTCCGACCTGGTGGTCGGCGTGCAGTGCGGCGGCAGCGACGCCTTCTCGGGCGTGACCGCCAACCCGGCCGTGGGCTTCGCCACCGACCTGATCGTGCGTGCGGGCGGCGCCGTGATGTTCTCCGAAATCACCGAAGTGCGTGACGGCATCGACCAGCTGACCGCGCGCGCCGCGACGCCGGAAGTCGCCCAGGCGATGGTGCGCGAGATGCAGTGGTATGACGATTACCTGGTGCGCGGCGGCGTCGACCGCAGCGCCAACACCACGCCGGGCAACAAGAAGGGCGGGCTGTCGAACATCGTGGAAAAGGCCATGGGCTCGATCGTCAAGTCGGGCACCACCGCCATCACCGGCGTGCTCTCGCCGGGCGAGAAGCTGCAGCAGAAGGGCCTGATCTACGCCGCCACCCCGGCCAGCGACTTCATCTGCGGTACCCTGCAGATGGCCGCCGGGATGAACGTGCACATCTTCACCACCGGCCGCGGCACCCCCTACGGCCTGGCGGCGGTCCCGGTCATCAAGGTAGCCACCCGCACCGAGCTGGCCAACCGCTGGCACGACTTGATGGACGTGAACGCCGGACGCATCGCCAGCGGAGAGGCTACTATTGAGGATGTGGGCTGGGAACTGTTCCGCCTGATCCTCGACGTGGCGAGCGGGCGCAAGACCTGGGCCGAACACTGGAAACTGCATAATGCGCTGGCGCTGTTCAATCCGGCGCCGGTGACCTGATAGAACATTGTAGGGTGGTCGGCTCTGCCGACCGCGCGTTCAAATCACGTATCCCGGCCCGCTCCGTGGCGTGCACGGGCAGGTTGAACGCGCGGTCGGCTAAGCATAATCTAGTCCACCGGACTAGACCACCCCTACGCACTGAGGAGTTTTTGGAATGAGTGAAGTCAAGGGCAAACCCTTCAAACGCATCCTGCTGACCGGCGCCGCGGGCGGCCTCGGCAAGGTACTGCGCGACCGCATCAAGCCCTGGGCCGAGGTCGTGCGCCTGTCCGACGTGGCCGACATGGGCGAAGCGCGCGCGGGCGAGGAGATCGTCCAGTGCGACCTGGCCGACAAGGAAGCGGTCCTGAAGCTGCTCGAAGGCGTGGACGCGGTGCTGCACTTCGGCGGCATCTCGACCGAAAAACCCTTCGAGCCGATCATGCAGGCCAACATCTTGGGCGTGGCCAACCTGTACGAAGCCCTGCACAAGGCCGGCACAAAGCGCGTGATCTTCGCCAGCTCGAACCACGCGATCGGCTACCACCACGTGAACACCGTGCTGGATGCGGATTCACCGACCCGCCCGGACAGCTACTACGGCCTGTCGAAAGTCTTCGGCGAGCAGATGGCGCGCTACTACTACGACCGCTTCGGCATCGAGACCGTCTGCATCCGCATCGGCTCGAGCTTCCCGGAACCGGCCAACAAGCGCATGATGAGCACCTGGTTCTCGTACGACGACCTGGTCGAGATGCTGCGTTGCTCGCTGTTCGCCCCGCGCGTCGGCCACACCATCGTCTACGGCGTGTCGGACAACGACAGCGTCTGGTGGGACAACCGCCTGGCCTCGCACCTGGGCTACAAGCCGAAGGACAGCTCGTCCAAATTCGCCCATCTGTTCCCGGACACCTCCGAGTTCCCGGCCAGGGACGACGTCACGACGACCTACCAGGGCGGCAAGTTCCTGCTCGACGGGCCGCAATATTAAACCGATGCTGGAACGCCTCCTGCTGCGCAACGACCGGCTGCTGGCCGAGGTCGTGCCGACGGTCGGAGGCGGCCTGGCGCGGCTCGACTGGCTGAGCGATGGCGAGGCGCGCCCGCTGCTGCGCGCGCTGCCGGCGGAGGTCACCGAGCCGCCGCTGCCCGGCCAGCTGGCCTGCTTTCCGCTCGTTCCCTGGTCGAACCGCATGCATCCCTCGGGCTTCGGCTTCGACGGCAGGCAGTACGTGCCGGCCCCCAACCGCGCCGGCGAGCCTTGTCCGATCCACGGCGACGGCTGGCAGCAAGCCTGGCGCGTGGCTTCCCACCTCGACACCTCGCTGGTCCTGACCCTGGACCGCTGGGACGCCCACCCTATCGCCTACACCGCCGAGCTGCACTACACCCTGGCGGACGACGCGCTGGTGGTCGAGCTGTGCGTGCGCAACGCCGGCAGCCGGGCGCTGCCTTTCGGGCTGGGCCTGCATCCCTGGATGCCCGATCCGCAGGGAGCCCGGCTCGAAGCCGGCGCCCACGGCGTGTGGATGGCCGGCCTCGACAAGCTGCCGCAGGCGCGCCAGGACATCCCGCCGCAATGGCGCTTCGACGGGCCTTCGCCCCTGCCGCGGGACGGCGTCGACAACGTCTTCGAGGGCTGGCATGGCGCCGCCCGCATCACCTGGCCGGAACGCGGCCTCGCCCTGGAGGTACAAGCCGACATGGACTACTACATCCTCTACGTCCCGCCCGGGCGCGATTTCTTCTGCTTTGAGCCGGTCGACCACCCGATCAACGCGCACAACCTGCCCGGCCAGCCGGGCCTGACGGTGCTGGCCCCCGGCGCCACCTTGCGCCGGCGCTGCGTGTTTCGTGGAGCAGCGCTGTGAGGCGGCTGGCAAGCGGCCTGCTGCTGATCCTTGCCGCCGCAGCGGCGGGCGCGCAGACGCCCTACAACGCCGAGACCACCTACCGCAAGCTGGTGAAGAACTACCCGGACATCCGCATCGCGAGCAGCGAAGCGCCCGCTCCGGTGCAGGTGCGCAAGGACCTGGTCTACGCCCGGCGCGGCGAGCTGCCGCTCGCGCTCGACCTTTACCTGCCTGGCCCGGCGGCGCAGCCTGCCCCCCTGGTGATCCTGGTGCACGGCGGCGGCTGGGCCAGCGGCGAGCGCGCCAACCTGGCTCCGCTGGCGGTGCGCCTGGCCGCGCGCGGCTATGCGGCCGCCACCGTCAGCTACCGCCTGTCCGGCCAGGCCCTGTACCCGGCCGCGATCGACGACGTCAAGGATGCGGTGCGCTGGCTGCGCACGGGTGCGGCCGGTTTCGGCATCGACCCGGCCCGCGTCGCCATTGCCGGCGGCTCGGCGGGTGGGCAGATCGCCTCGCTGGTCGGCATGCTCGAACCGCAGGCGATCCGTGCGGTGGTCAGCATCGACGGCCTGTCCGATTTCACGTCCATCGATGCGCGCGCGCACGAGGACGACCCGGCCAAGAACCCGTCCGCCGCCGGCGCCTGGTTCGGCGGCCGCTACAGCGAGAAGGAAGCGCTGTGGCGCGATGCTTCCCCGATTACCCACGCCGGCAAGGACAGCCCGCCGGTCCTGTTCATCGTCAGCGGCGTGCCGCGCTTCTCGGTCGGGCGCGAAGCCATGGCGGCCAAGCTGGCTTCCTACGGCATTTACAGCGACACCGTGGCCCTGCCCGGCACGCCGCATTCGTTCTGGCTGTTCGATCCCTGGCTGGCGCCGACCATCGATGCGATGGCGGCCTTCCTGGAACGCACGCTTGGGCGCGTCCCGGCGCGCGCGCCCTGGTCGCCAGACCTGGGCGATGGCCGCTACCGCAACCCGATCCTGCACGCGGACTACTCGGACCCGGACGCGATCCGCGTCGGCGATAGCTATTACATGGTGTCCTCGAGCTTTGCGAACGCGCCCGGGCTGCCCTTGCTGGTCTCCAACGACATGGTCAATTGGGAGCTGAAGGGCCACGCGCTGCCGCAACTGGTGCCGAACGCGCAATTCAAGGCTCCCGAGCACGGCAAGGGTGTATGGGCCCCCTCCCTGCGCTACCACGACGGCCGCTTCTGGATTTTCTATCCCGACCCGGACCAGGGCGTGTACGTCACCACCGCCACCCGTTTCGAGGGGCCATGGAGCACGCCGCACCTGCTGCTGGCAGGGAAGGGCATCATCGACCCAGCGCCGCTGTGGGACGACGACGGCAAGGCTTACCTGATCCACGCCTGGGCCAAGAGCCGCGCGAGCTTCAACAACGTGCTGACGCTGCGCCGCATGGATCCAGGCGGGCGTCACTTGCTCGACGGCGAAGGCAAGGTCGTCATCGACGGCAACCAGCTTTCCGGTTACCGCACACTCGAAGGCCCCAAGCTGTACAAGGCGAACGGTTGGTACTACGTGTTCGCGCCCGCGGGCGGCGTCGAACAGGGCTGGCAGTCGGTGTTCCGCTCGCGCAGCATCGAGGGCCCTTACGAGGCGCGTATCGTGATGCACCAGGGCGCAACCCCGATCAACGGGCCGCACCAGGGCGCCTGGCTCACGACGCCGCAAGGCACCGACTGGTTCTTCCACTTCCAGGACCGCCGTGCCTACGGACGCGTAGTGCATCTGCAGCCGATGCGCTGGGAAGACGGCTGGCCCTTGATCGGGGAGCCGTCCGGCACGCCAGGTGTCGGCCAGCCGGTGCTCGAACACGCCAAACCGGTGGCGGGCAGCTTGCCGCAGCGCGTTCCCGCCACGGGCGACGAATTCGACGCCGGGGTTCTGGGGCCGCAATGGCAATGGACGGCCAATCCCCAGCAGCGCTGGTACGCGCTGGATGCACGTCCGGGTTGGCTGCGCCTGTTCGCGCAGCCGGACGGCCCGGTGCGTGGCCTCCCGTCGGTGCTGACGCAGAAATTTCCGGCGCCCGCGTTCGGCGTCACGGCCAAGGTGGAGCTGAACGCACAGCGCGAGGGCGACCAGGTCGGACTCGGCGCCGTCGGCCTGGTCAGCAGGTGGTTCGGCGTACGCCGCGTCGAAGGCAAGCCGCGCATGGTGATGGTCAGCTGCGCACAGGACGGAAGGTGCGCGCAGGAGCTGGGCGAAGTGCTGCCCGGTTTCGCGGCGCACCTGCGCATGCACGTCACGGATGGCGCCCTCGTCTCGTTCTCGTACAGCCCTGATGGCGTGCGCTACACCCGGTTTGGGCTGCCTTTCGAGGCCGCCATGGGTCGCTGGGTCGGCGCCCAGATCGGCCTGTTCACGACGGGGGCCGCCGGCGCTTACGCCGACATCGATCACCTGCGCATCACGCCCTGATGGATCTGCGGCAGGAGCGCCCGCGATGCTAGTATTGCCGCATTCCGTTCACGACGACTGGAGTTCCCATGGTCATCCACCCACTGCACACCTACGTGCATCTGGCAGACGACGGCAAAGCGCAAGAGGTTCCAGGAGAATCCTTCTGGCAGTTGTCGGATAGCGAAAGGGATAGGTCCTGTACGGGCTGGCTGGTATCCGAGTTCACGTTCACCGAAGACTGGCCGACTTGGGAGATGCATCCGGAGGGCGACGAGTTCGTGTACCTGTTGTCCGGGGCTGTCGATATGCTGCTGGAACTGGGAAGCCAGGTGCGGACGATCGTACTGGAGGGTGGCGGCGCCGTCGTGGTGCCGCGTGGGGTCTGGCATACCGCGAAGGTGCGTCTGCCTTCCCGCGTGCTGCACGTGACCCGTGGTAAAGGAACCCAAAACCGGCCGGTGTAGCCGGCCTGTTTCCAAAGCATCCTTCGCGCCGATCACGTCTTGATCGGTTCCGCCCCGCCCGACTTCACCCGGTACCACACCAGGCCCAGCAGCTCATAGATCGCATACCAGGAGCGCCGCATGCCTTCCGCGCTCGGCACCCATGCGTGGATGCTGAACCCGCGTCCGCTCAGGAAGACGGTCGGCGCGTCGACCACCTCGAGGCCGGCGCGCTCGAACGCCGCGCGCGAACGCGCCATGTGCATGGCATCGGTCACCAGGAGGATGCGGCGCACCCCGTCCTTGCGCAGCATGGCGGCGCTGAAGGCCGCATTCTGGCCGGTGTCGCGCGAGCGGTCTTCGAGCCAGGTCACGGGCACCCGGAAATCCTCGCGCAGGGATGCGGCCATGGAGGCGGCCAGGGAATAGGGCTGCTCGCCCGGGTCGAGCGTGCCGGCGGTGCCGCCGCTGACTAGGAGCGGCAGGGTGGTGCGCCGGTGCAGGTAGGCGGCATAGCGCAGACGCGCCAGGGCGACGTAGTCGGGGCTGTCGCGGCCGCCATATTCGCGGGCTGCGCGGTAGCGCCCGGCGGCCAGTACCACGATCGCCTGGGCGCCGGCGCGCTCGGGCGCGAGCAAGGGGGCCGTCATTCGTTCGAGCGGCGCAATGAACAGGTTGGCGCCGCCCGAGGTGGACAGGAAGGCGAGCAGCGCCAGCCCGGTGCCGGAGACGATGCGTCCCGCGCGCGGCCAGCGCCGCCACAGCAGCAAGCCCACCAGGATCACCAGGAACAGGCTGGATGGGGGCAGGATCAGGCTGCGGGGAATGGAATTGATCAGTTCAAGCATGGAGTCCGGCATTCAGGTCAGGCGGCGCCGAGGTAGGCGGCCAGTTCGTTTGGCGTCCCTTGCGGGAAGGCGTCCTTCAAATAGTCGAGGAAAGCCGAGACGCGCGCGCTCAGCAGACGGCGTGAAGGATACAGCACCCAGAGCGCGATTTCCGGTCCTTCCACGTCGCCCCAGTGCGCGAGCAGGCCACTGGCGAGGTCGTGGCTGACCAGGGAGACCGGCAGTCGGGCCGCGCCGATGCCACATCGGACGGCGTCGCGCACCATGACCATCGACGACAGCGACAGCACCGGCTCGACCGCGATGCGCTGCCTGCCGGACGCGCCGCTCAGCTCCCACTCGGCCGGCCCGGCGGCCGGGTCGCGCACGACCACGGGCACCGGCTTGCCATCAAGCGGCCGCGCCAGCTGCGGGGCCGCCACCATAACCAGCCGGTCGCGCAGGAAGATCCGTCCCACCAGGTTCTCGTCCGGCGCGGGATTGACGCGGATGACCAGGTCGTAACCTTCCTCGACCAGGTCGACCGGGCGGTCCTCGGTCGTCACCTCGAGCCGCACCTCCGGGTACTTCAGCGCGAAGCCGGCCGCCAGCCGGCCCATCGCGGTCTGCGAAAACAGCAGCGGTGCGCTGAGCCGCAACCGGCCGCGCGGCCGCTCGCCGCCGGAGGCGATGCCGTCCGCCGCTTCGTCGATCTCGGTGAGCAGCACGCTGGTGCGCTCGTGCAGCGCCCGGCCTTCCTCCGTGAGCTTGAGGGTGCGTGCGCCGCGCTCGAACAGGCGCAGGCCGAGGCTGCGTTCGAGTTCGGCGACGCGGCGCGACAGGGTGGCTTTCGGCCGCCCGCTCAGGCGCGCGGCGCGCCCGAAGCCGCCATGGCGGGCAACGAGGTTGAAGTCGACCAGCGCGAGCAGATCCATGTGTGTTTCATTGGTGAGACGGTGTGTCCAATCCTATCATCTATCGGACCATCAATGGGATGGCTACCATGGACTCATCTCAAACCACCCAGGAGAACACCATGACCATCCTCGTCACCGGCGCCACCGGCAATGTCGGCCGCAAAGTCGTCCAGCAACTCGTCGAACGGGGCGCCGCCGTGCGCGCCCTGGTGCGCGACCCGGCCAGGGCCGACTTCGCGGCCGGCGTCGACCTCGTGCAGGGCGACCTGCTCGACCCGGACTCCCTGCGCGCCGCTTGCCGGGGCGTGTCCACCCTGTTCCTGCTGAACGCGGTCGTGCCCGACGAATTCACCCAGGCCTTGCTCACCCTCAACCTGGTCAGGGAAGCGGGCATTGAACGCCTGGTCTACCTGTCCGTGATCCACAGCGACGTCTACGTCAATGTGCCCCATTTCGCCGGAAAATACGGCGTCGAGCGCGCCATCGAGGCGCTCGGCTTTTCCGCCACCATCCTGCGCCCGGCCTACTTCATGGACAACGACGCATCGATCAGGGACGTGGTCACCGGCTACGGCGTGTACCCGATGCCAATCGGCGACAAGGGCCTGGCCATGATCGACACCCGCGACATCGCGGAGATCGCCGCCATCGAACTGCTCCGCCGCGAGCAGGGCGCAGCCACGCTGCCGTCCACCCGCTACAACCTGGTCGGCCCCGACACGCTCACCGGAACCGGCATCGCCGCGATCTGGTCCGAGGTACTGGGTCGCCCGATCGCCTACGCCGGCGGCGACACGGCGGCCTTCGAGCAGAACCTGCGCCAGGCCATGCCGGTCTGGATGGCGTACGACATGCGCCTGATGGGCGAGCGCTTCCTGGCTGACGGCATGCTGCCGGAGAACGGCGACGTCGACCGCTTGAGCGCGCTGCTGGGCCGTCCGCTGCGCACCTACCGTGACTTCGCGGCGCAGCTCGTCGCCTGAGGAGAAAGAGCATGATCTATTCGACCGCCACCGAGGCCGTGAATCCGCAAGGGGCAACGCCCTTGACGCGCGAGCAGGCCTGGGCCGGCCGTCACTGCGGACACTCCCGCTGGAACCAGAGCTGTTCCTGTGTCCAGTGCCAGGGCCGCGTGGCGCCGTGCTTTTCGAAATACCAGGACGATCCACGTCGCACGAATACATACGAGTCGGTGTAGCGCGCCCGCGTCAGGTCCGCCCATTCAACCAGGAAGCGCAGCCGGTCGTCTCCCTCGCTTTCCCAGCAATACACCATCATGCTGACGAAGCGGCCCTTTCCCATGGATCTGGCTGGCGGGAGGCGCAATAGCGGACGCGCTTCTTCCAGAACGGGCCGAATGTCCGCCACTTTCCCCTTGAACGGGTGAGAGACGTCCAGCAGGAACTGGACGATCGCATTGCTGGCGCTGTCGATAAGCGGCAGGAGCGGCCGCTCTCGCTCGCGCACGTAGAAACGCTGCTTGATGGCGACTGCCGGTGGCGTCGGTCGATAAATGCTTTGCTCGATCAAGGGCCGCGTAGCGAAGCTGGTGCAGGCCGGCAGCGAAAGCAGGGAGATAGTAATCGCCAGCGTGGCAAGCAGCGCTTTCATGGGCTATCGCGGTAAAAGTGATAGCGCATCATAGCGTCGGGGAGAAGCACCATGCAGGCATTCTGGCGGGTAGACCAGAATGCCCCTTCGGGGAGCGCCAGCTGCGACTTCAGCGTGGCGACGACTGCTTGACGTCCACCTGGTAATTCAGGCCTGCAGCGTGGTGTTCACGACCTTGCCCGCGATGGTCACGTTCTTGAGCACGACGTTCTTTACGTTGTAGGCATAGATCGGCTGCGCGGCATTGACCGGCGTGCCGAAGTCGCAGTCGGTGATGGTCACGTCGCGGATCGGCAGGATCTCCGCCGGCTTGTCGCCGTTATAGTCGAAGGCGACGGGGCCGAGCAGGAGCAGGGCCTGGTAGCACGAGCGCGGGCCGTCCTTGGTGGCGACGTTCCCCACCTTCACGCCCGAGATGTGGACGTTTTCCACGATCGGCGGGCGGGTGCGCACGTTGTCGGCGGTCGGCGCGTAGTCGCAGTCGAAGGTGATCACCGCGCCGGCCGAGGAGCCGACCGTCTTCGGCGGAATCGGCGAGCCGGGCAGGGGATTGTAGACCTGCGGCTTCAGGTTCACGCCGTTCGGCATGGTCACGTTGCGCACATAGAAGTGGCGCAGGAAGCCCCCGCGGTTCATGTTGGTCTTCAGGCGGATCGCGGTGTTCAGCGGATCGGTCGCCCAGTTCTCGTTGCGGAACTCGATGTCCTGCGCATACACGTGCTGGATCCCGCCCGACATCTCGCTGCCCAGGGTCACGCCGCCGTGGCCGCTGTTCATCACGCAGTGCTGGATCACCACGTTCTGGGTCGGGCCGAACCCTGTATCCAGGTTCTTGCCGGCCTTGATCGCGATGCAGTCGTCGCCGCTGTTGAAGGTGCAACCCTCGACCAGCACCGTGTTGCAGGCTTCCGGATCGAAGCCGTCGCTGTTCGGGCCCATGCTGTCCATGTGCACGCGGCGGATGGCGAGCTTGCTGCAGTTGACCGGATGGTGCTGCCAGAACGGCGACTGGTTCAGCTGGTAGCCCTGCAGCAGCACATTGGTGCAGCCGATGAATTCGACCATGCAGGGACGCAGGTAGTGGCCGCGTCCGAACACGCGCCTGGCGACCGGGACGCCCGCTTCCGACAGGGTCGGCAGGTAGGCTTCGTCGGTGCGCCACTTGTCGTCCTTGCCTTCCATCAGGGCCACCTGGGCGTCGCTCAGCTGCGGCGCCACCGCCCGGACCGAGCCCGGATTGAGCGGATTGACGGCGATCTGCGAACGCTTCGGGTCGCGTCCCTTGGCCTTGCCCTTCCAGTCCCACCAGGTCTCGCCGTTGGCGCGCGGGACGCCGCCCTGGCCGTCGAGGATGCTGGTCCAGTCTTCGCCGGTGAGGGCGATGTTGGTCTGGCCGTAGGCGTAGACCAGGGGCGAGTAGTTCAGGCAGTCGTTGCTCTGCCAGCGCGAGATCACGAGCTTGCCGTTTGCGCCGCAGTCGTAGTCGCCGTATTTGGCGAAGTCCTCGGGGTCGTTGCTGAAGTAGACGTGGGCGCCCTTGGCCAGGTGCACGTTGACGTTCGACTTCAGGACGATCGGACCTTTCACCAGCCAGTTCCCGGCCGGGATCAGGACGCGGCCGCCGCCGGCCGCGCTGCAGGCCGCGATGGCCGCGGCGATCGCGCCATAGCAGTCCTTGGCGCCGGGTGCCGGGGTGCTGACCTTGCCCTCTTCGTGGTGGGCGACGTAGCCGCTCACCATGATCGCCTGGCAGGGCTCGGCGCCGTAGGCGGTGATGAGGAAGTCGCGCCTGGGGAAGCCGAGCGGCTGCTTGAACCCGTCGACGATGCCCTGGGCGCGCGCCCATGGATCGGTCTTGGCTGGTGCTGCCGCGAGGGCGGGCGCGCCGATGCCGGCTGCGGAAACGACAGCGCCGCGCAAGAGGGCGCGGCGCTGGGGGTTGGTCACATTGGATTTCATGGAGTTTACCGGTAGGGTGGTCGGCATAGCCGACCACCCTACAGGATGGTCGGCTTGTCGTAAAACTTAGAACGTGTAATCCGCACGCACCGTGAAGGTGCGGCCGATCGGCTTGGCCACGTTACGTGCGAACACCACGCGCGAGCTCAGGCGCTGGTTCGACAGCGGCGGATCTTCGTCGAACAGGTTGTTCACGCCCAGGCCCAGTTTCAGCTGCTTGTTGACCTTGTAGCTGGTCGACAGGTTGTACACGCGGTACGGCGCGATGCGGTTGAAGAAGGGCTGTCCCGGCTTCTGGGTCGGCAGGGCGTTGGTGTCTTCGTAGCTCGATGCGTACTGCTGCGTCAACTGGGCGAAGAAGCCGTTGTACGACCAGTTCACGCGCGCCTGGTGCTTCCACTTGAACACGTAGGTGTTCGATGCGGTCGCGCCGGTGGACAGGGCGCCGTTCTTGCCGACACTGTCGAACCATTCGCCGCCGGATTCGTTCTGGCCTTCGTACTTGTCGGTGTAGGTGCCGTCCAGCGAGAAGCCGAAGCGGCCCCAGTTGGCGGTCGGCTGGCTGTAGTTCAGGCCGATGTCGATGCCCTGGGTACGCAGGCCGCCCATGTTCAGGCGGGTCTTGGTGATGTACTGCAGGCTGCCGTCCGGGTTACGCACGAACAGGTCGCCGTACTTCTGGATGTTGTTGAAGATCGTGTCTTCCGAGACCTGGGCGATGGTGCCGGTCATGGCGATCTTCCAGAAGTCGACGGTCGCCACGAAATTCTTGAACGGCTCGACCACGACACCGACCGTGACGGTCTTCGACTTTTCCGGCTCCAGGTCCGGATTGGCGCCGGTCAGGGTCGTCAGGCGGGTGTTGCAGACACGGGTCGGATCCAGGTTCAGGCCGGCGTAGCGCGGATCGGTGGTCACGGTGCCGGTGCCGGTCACGCCCGGGGTGGCGCTCGGGCACAGCAGCGGATCGTCCCAGTTCGACGACGACGGCGTCAGGGTGCGCTCGCTGCCGTACAGTTCCGGCAGGGTCGGGGCGCGGAAGCCGCGGCTGACGGTACCGCGCAGCATCAGCTCCTTCATCGGCTGGTAGCGGAAGCTGGCCTTCGGGTTGACGGTCGAACCGAAGTCGCTGAAGTGGTCGGCGCGCACGGCGAAGTTCAGGTTCAGTTCTTTCGTGACCGGGGCGTCGAGTTCGGCGTAGGCGCCCATCACGCGGCGCGCGCCGCTCGGGTTGCGGCCCGGGGTGCCCGACACTTTGTAGACGACTTCGTCGCCCAGCATGTTCATGTTTTCTTCGAAGGATTCACGGTGCCAGTCGGCGCCGATGGCCAGGCCCAGGGCGCCGCCCTTCAGGTCCATCAGGGTGCGCGACAGATTCAGGTCGGCGCCGTAGTAGCGCACGTCGGCGTTACGGTATTCCATGCCGTCCACCGAGATGCTTTCGAGGTAGGCGCGGCCGGCCGCGTCCTGCGGGCCGAACGGGTTCAGGGTGCCGTTGGCGACGCCGGCGTACAGGCCAGGTGTGCGCACGAAGTTGTCCTTGAAGCCGATGTTGCGCTGGCTGTAGGCGTAGGACGCGCCGACGCGGTAGTCCCAGTTCCCCATCAGCTTGACCTGGCCTTCGTCCTGCACCACCAGGCGGTGGTTGACCTGCTCGTCGTGGCTGGTGACCGCGCCGAGTTCGTCCAGGCTCCAGGTCAGGGCCAGGTCTTCGCCGTTCAGGCCGGCCACGGCCGGCACGCCGCCGCTGCCGCCCGGGTACCACTTGCTGGCCTTGGTGATCATCAGGGGCTTGCGCGAAGCGGTGAGGCGGTCGTAGTCGGTGTTGGCGCCGAACGGCTGCGGTGCGTCCGAAGCGTCGATATAGGACTTCGACAGGTTCAGTTCGACGGTCAGGAGGCCGCCGTCGCCGTGCGCCATGCTGGCCTTGGTGAAGATGGTGGCCTGCTGGGCTTCCGGCAGCAGTTCCGGATAGTAGGTCGGGTCGGTAATGCAGGTCTTGCCGCCGTTGGCGTTGGTGCGGGTCGACGGGATCGTGGTCTGCACCGCGTACGGGGTCACGCAGCCGGCCGCGAAATACGGGTTGCCGGTGATGTTGGCCGACTTGCCGTTGCGATAGATGGTGAAGTTGGCCGGCGAAGCCGCGCCGCCCGAGGTGTTCGGGGTGAACGGGGTGCCGCCGAGCTGGGCGATCTTGGCCGGGTCGGTGATGTTCGGGCGGTCGCGCTGCAGCAGCGAATCGCGGCGCTGGAAGTCGATCGCGGTGTAGATGTTCCAGCCGTCCTGGGCCAGGTCGCCCTTGCCCGCGACGATGCCGGCGCGGCGCTGGGCGCCGCCGCCGGAGGCTTCCGGCTGCACGGTGCTGGCGCTGGCGGTCACGCCGGTGATCGAGCGCTTGGTGATGAAGTTGACCACGCCGGCGATCGCGTCGGTGCCGTACAGGGCCGAGGCGCCGTCGCGCAGCACTTCGACGCGCTCGATAGCGGCCATCGGGATCACGTCGACGTTGACCGAGCTGTCGCCCAGCGCTTCGTTGGCCAGGCGGCGGCCGTTGAGCAGGACCAGGGTGCGGTTGGTGTTCAGGCCGCGCATGTTGATCATGGTGCCGCTGCCGCCGCCGCCGACCGGCTCGTTGGTCGATCCGACCGTCAGTGCCACGGCGACTTCCGACATCGTGGTCAGGCCGCGGTTCTGCAGCTCTTCGGCCTTGATGGTGGTGAGGGGGAGGGCGTTCTCGGAAGCGAGGCGCTTGATCGAGGAACCGGTGACTTCGACGCGTTGCATCGGCGCTTCCTGCGCCGCTGCGCTGTTCATCAGGGCCAGGACGGCGACGGCGACGGCCGACATCTTGATGAAGCGCGGTTCGTTAATGCTCTGGTGTTTCACTGACTGTCTCCTGCTTGGGTCGTCGGGCGCGGCGGGTAGCTTCCCGGGAATCGCGCGAAAGAATGCCAATGCTCAGCGCTGTCGTTCCCGGCCGCCGAGTCATTCAGCATCGCCATGGGGGATATTCAGCAAGTGATTGGTATGGAGGCGATTCTACTTTGGTCTGACCGCTTTCGCAATCTGGACGTGCCAGTTATTTTCTGGCTTGTCAATACGTTATAAGTGGTATGACCAATTATGCAACAAGCAAAGTGTCGTCACGGCGCGGCGGACGCGCCGCGGCGGCATGCAGCAAGAGACACCGTCAAGGGGAGAGCTGCGGCACCGGGCCGCGTTGCGGCCCGGGCGGGGAAGCGGTCAGCCGCGCGAGAACGTGCGGGTGACGCGATCGAGGTGGGCGCGCATCGCGGTGCGGGCGCCGGCGACGTCGTGCGAGGCGATGGCGGCGAAGATGTTGCGGTGGTCGAGCAGGGTCTGCTGGCGCAGTTCCTCGGTCTGGAAGTGCTCCTTCAGCTTGTGCCAGAGCGAGCCGCGCTGGCTCCACAGGTATTCGATCACGCCGACCATCGCGCTGTTTCCGGTGGCGCGCGCGATCGCCAGGTGGAAGTTGCGGTCGGCCGACTCGTTGCCGCTGCGGTCTTCGTGGTGCTGCTCCATCTCTTCGACGGCGCGCAGGATGGCGTCGATGGCCGAATCGCTGGCGTGCTTGGCGGCCAGCGCCGCCACTTCGACTTCGATCAGGCGGCGCGCGGCCAGCACCTCGAACGGGCCGGGGCCGGCCGTCGGGACTTCGGCCTGGGGCTGGGCCAGTTCGCTGACGTAGACGCCGGAGCCGCCGCGCACTTCGACCGTGCCGCCCAGTTCGAGGGCGATCAGGGCTTCGCGCAGCGAGGTGCGGCTCACGCCCAGCTTGCTGGCCAGCTCGCGCTCGGCCGGCAGGCGCTCGCCCGGCCGGATGTTCTCGGCGCGGATCAATTCCTCGATCCTGGCCGAGACCACACGGTACAGCCGCGGCTCGTTGGCGCTGGAGTCGTTCAGCGCAGCGGTTTTCTTCATCTAGGGTCCGTCTGGATAATTGGTGGCAGTGCCAAAACTAGGGAATCTTAGTTTGCCACTGAATATGTTGCAAGTGGACCAACCAATTATATGCGAACGGACGAGTTCAAGGCAGCTGGGTGACGATCATTCCGATACTGAAGGTATTGTCATCGTTGCCAATGCGAATGCTGGAGCGTGCGCCCAATTGGGTCAGCAAGGTCGGCGTCGACACCAGCGCTTCGTTCTTGAAAAGCTTCCCGGTAAGCCAGACCCGATCCGGTGCCTTATCTGGATGAACGTTCATCTCGAGCTTCCATTCTCCCGAGGTGACGCTGAACTTCTCGCCAGCGGGTGTGATCACGCGCGGCATCGCCACCTTGCGGTCTGTCTCGATTCGTCCCGCCTGGATCCCGAGCGCAGTAGACGATGTGCCTTCTGCTAAGGTCAGCGCCACCGAATACCGGGCCGTAGCGGCACCCGGCTCCGCTCGGGCGACCAGGGTAGCGCTGACCGTGAAGGCAGCCAGCAAGGCAAGCGTACACCGACCGGCGAGACGGCGGGCGGTTCCGGGCGGGGTGTGCTGCAGGTGCATGAGGCGCTCCTTGGTGGGGTGGGGGTGTTGCCAATGGCAGTGGATGCCGGTCGCCGCATTGGTGCCGGTGTGGGACTTGAGCAGGGCTTCGGCATAGTTGCGGCGCTGGCCGGGATGACTAAGCATGACGGCGGCATCGCAGGCCAGCTCCTGGTCCTGGCGGAAGCGCCGCACGCCGACATGAACCAGAGGGTTGAACCAGAATACGCACTGGAATAGGGCCGCCACCAAATTGGCATGCAGGTCGCCGCGGGCGATGTGGGTTCGTTCGTGGGCGAGCACCAGAGCTTGCTCGGCGGGTGAATAGCGCTCCGCGAAGTCGTGCGGCAGCACGACGCGCGGACGCAGCACGCCGCTCGATGCCGGTCCGGCGCTGCCGATACGCGCCTGGCGCAGGAAGGCATGCTGGCCGAGCACGAACCATAGCGCGGTGACGATCGATCCGGCTGCCCAGGACAACAACAAGGTATCGGACTGGCCGGAGGATGGCGGCGTGCTTGCCCGGGCGGCCAGCGCCTGCACCGGGCGCAGTACCTCTACCTTCTGTAGGACTGCGGCGGGACCGCCTGGCAGCACGCTGGTGGCCACGACGATCGGCACCAGCAGCCAGGCCTGGTAAGCGAGCGACGCGCCCACCCAGCGCAGCAGGGGCCGGCGCAGGACGAGTACGGCCAGGATCGCCAGGCTGGCGAACAGCGCGGCGCGCAGGATGTGCGGGATCAGTTCACTGCCCATCATCGAGCTCGTCGATCAGCTTGCGCAGTTCGCGGATGTCGGCCTGCGACAGCTTCTTCTGGCTGCCGAAGTGCGCGACCAGCGGCGCGATGCGCCCGCCGAACAGGCGCTGCACCAGGCTCTCGCTCTCGCGCGCCAGCCAGGCTTCGCGCGGCAGGATGGCCGAGTAGAGGAAGCGCCGGCCATCCTTTTCGGCGGCGATCGCGCCCTTCTTGAGCAGGCGGTTGAGCAGGGTCTTGACGGTGGCGGTCTGCCAGTGCTGGCTTTCCGACAGCGCGACCACGACCTGTTCGGCCACGACCGGGCCGGGCGCGCGCCACAGCACTTCCATGACGTGCGACTCGGCGTCGCTGATGTTAATGGGGGGATGGGTGGGCATGACAGTTCCGTTTACATGTGTAATCCGAACTCATGATTACAAATGTAAACGGGACTGTCAAGCACTACGCACGCGTTCATGCATGCGGGGTAGCGGTTACGGCTGCGGGTTCCAGCCCGCGAGCACGGCAGCGCGACTGGACAGGCGGGCCGCCTGGCTTGCCTCGAGCTGCGCGCCGCCGTAGCTGCGCGGCTGGCCGTCCTCGGTCTTGTTGCGGTATTCGCTCCAGCCGCCCTGCACCGGATTGGGCAGGGGCTTGCGGTACCAGGCATCGCTCGCCACGTGCGGACCGACCGTGCATTCGATGAAGGCCACCTTGTCCCAAGTGTTGGCGGTGCCCGGCGAGCGCGCGAAATAGGTGGTCCCGATTGGCGGCAGGTTGCCCAGCGGGCCGGGGCCGCGCGTGATGCGCGAGCGCAGGAACACGAACCCCGGTTCCTCCTTGCCGATGGTGCGCGCCTGCACGATCCAGCCGCCGCTGTCTCGGTTGGCGCTGTCGCCGACGGTGCGCAGTTCGCTCTCTTCGAACAGGGCGGCGCGGTTGTTCCCCCAGACGAAATCGACGTTGCCTTCGATGAGCGATTTGTAGAACCAGGCGTAGCCGTGCAGTTGCAAGGTGTCCTGCTCGCTCTTGAAGTGCGCATTGCGCACCAGGAGGCGCTCGCGGTCGCCGCTGAAGAAGATCGTCTCGGCTTGGGCCGAATGGCCGTCGCTGCGCAGGGTGCTGTTGTGCAGGGCGATGTCGCGGATCTCGAGCAAGTCGCTATCCTGGGCCAGGAACATGGCACGCCCGCCCATCAGGCCGGGCGTGCCCGGCGCCTGGGCCGTGCCCGAACCAGGATTGCGGGTCTCGCTGTTGGCGGCGCGGATGATGGTCGCATCGACGCTCTGGCCGCGCAGGGTCAGGTTGTCCTTCTCGCCCAGGTAGAGCAGCTCCGGATAGAGGCCGTCGCGCACGTTGACCGTCAAGGGCTTCGCGCGCGGCAGGGTCATGGCGTAATCGAGCGCGCCCTGCACGGTGCGGAAGTCGGCGCGGCCGTCGTCGTCCACGGTCACGCTGTCGCCCACCGGCTTGTACGGCGTGGTGCGGAAGGACCAGCGCGCGCCTTTTCCGTCGTCGGCCACCAGGCCTTTGTCGACCACGGCTTCGTACTCGACGCCGTATTCCAGGGGCTGCGGCAGGCGTACCCGCACTTCCTTGCCGCTCACGGTGATCGCCGGCTGGCGCACCAGTCGCAGCGGATGCCGACCCGACTGCGGACCGAGGCTCAGCACCGCTTCGCCGGGGCGCACCACCGCGACCAGGGACTGGTCGTGCTTGCGGTAGATGCGCACGCTGCCCTGGCCGCTCAGGACCGGTTCCCGTTTGAACACGAGGCGCAATGGCGTATCGGGCGGTACGCCGCGCTCGCCCACGCCGGGGTGGACGGCAGCGGGAATGCTGGTGCCGCGCGGCGCATCGAAGGCTTCACCCACCTCGACCGTGATGATGTTCTGCGCCCACTTGCCGTCCAGGCTGCACACGTTGAGCTTGGTATCGCCTGGCCGCGCGCCCGCCGCCAGGAGCAGCATCCCATCCTTGATCTCCGCCTTGACGACCTGCTCGTTCTCGACGAAGACCCCGAGACGCGAGGCGGCGCCGACCCGGATCGCCTGGGGCGGATCGCCGGCCTGCAGCACGATGCGGTTGGCGCCGAGGTCCACGGTGACGCGCTCGGGTGGCGTGCCGGCCGGGCCGGTGCGCAGGTCGACCAGCTCGTCCGGGCCCGCCTCCCAGCTGACCGGGCGCACGGCGGGCAGCGGTTCGCCGAGCAGCCAGGTGGCGCGCTCGCCGTCCACATACACGTTCAGCATATTCCCCTGCGGCCCCGGCTCGGCGCCAAACTGCAGATTGACAGGGCCGCGCGGCGGCGCATTGCGGCGTACCTGCTTGATGCGCTTGACTTCGCCACCGCGCGACTCCAGCAGTTCCACGATCACCATCCGCCCGCCTTCGGCCAGCTGCAGGCTCGCGCCCTGCCAGTCGCCATTGGCATCCTGGCGGGCGCGCAGCACGAAGGGCTTGGCGCCGGGCTGCGGCATCACGCGCGCCTCGGCATAGCCGTCGGCGCCGTCCACCAGCGGGCGCGGACCGGCATTGTCGACCACGTGGCGCGCCACCTCGCTGGCCGGCAGCGCGCTGAAGGAATAGGGCACGCGCCAGCCGACGTCGCCGCCGAAAGGACAGTCCTTCAAGGGCTGGCCGTTCAGCAGCGAGCCGCTGTCGGCGAACACGCCCGGGCTGGAGGCGGGATCGCGCACGATCTGGCTGCACTGCGTGGCGCCGGCGATGTCGAAGGCGTTCGCGCTCGAGATGATGTGCGAGGCGTGCGCGACGCCGACGCTGTAGTGGTGGGCGTAGACCGGGCGCCGGCGGTCGCCTACGTAATAATTGTTCAGCAGGTGGACCTGGCCGTAGCGTACCCGCGGGGCGCGCTCGGCCACGTCCTCGAACAGGTTGCCCTTGAGGGTGATGCGCAGGTGCGAGTTGTCGCCGGTGGCGCGGTCGCTCGAGCCGATCAGCATGTTCTTTTCGTGCTGGCCGAAGCGGTTGTAGGTGACGCTGACGAAGTCCGCCGCCTGGTTGATGTCGAGCGCGCCGTCATGGCACTGCTTCGGCATGCCGTTCTCGACCGGCTGCTTGTCGTCGGTCCCGGGCGCGTCGGTAAAGCTGTTGTGGTCGATCCAGACATGGTGCGAGCCGGACACCGTGATGCCGTCGAAGGCGGAGTTCCAGTTGCCCTTGGCGCCATCCTTCGGGTCCCAACGCGGACCGACGTCGCACGGATTGCGGATCGCGAGGTTACGGATCACCACCTGCGCCACGTTGGCCACGACCAGCGAACCGTTGACGAAACCCGCGCCCGGCGTCACGCCGATGAGGGTCGTCTCAGACGGCACGCGCACGATGCCGCGTTTGGCCTGGTCTTCGGTATCGCGGAAAGGTCGGCCTTCGCTCATGTCGATGGTGGCGGCCACGCGCACGATGCGCGCCGGTCCGTCGCCCGCGAGCGCGGCGAGCAGCTGGGCGCGGTCGCGCACGGTGTAGACGCGCTCGGGCGCGGCCAGGGCGCCGCCGCGGGTCCCGCCGCCCTCGGCCGCCCAGCCGTCGAACGGCGCCTGCTGGCGCTCGGCCAGGGCCATCGGGACTGCCGTGGTGGCAGGGCGGAAGGGCGGGGGCGCGGTGGTGGCGCCGGCAGCGCCGGCCGCCAGCGCGAGCAGCAGGGTGAGAGGCCGCGCGCTCATCGTCCGCCCCGCAGTGCAGGTGCCAGGGCCGGCACGCGGCGTTTGAGTTCCTGCGCCATGATGCCTGAGAAGCGTTCCGCCCCGAGCGGGCCGAGGTGGGTGTAGTCGAAGTTCGATCCCGTGCGCGCCAGCTTGTTCGCTTCTTCCTGGCCCATGGCCTGCACCGCGTTCAGGGACAGCGCATTCAGGTCGACCAGCGGCGTCCTCGTGGTCTGCGCGATGCGGCGCACCGTCGCGGCCCAGGGCGCGAGATCGTTGCGCACGTAGCCATCCTTGAAGCTGCGCCGGCTCAAGGGAGTCACCAGCACCGGCTCGGCGCCGAGCGCACGCGCCTCTTCCAGGTAACGCGTCATGTTGGCCGGGAATTCGTTCACGTAGTCGGTCGAGCGGCCCGGTTTGCCCGGCTGGTCGTTGTGGCCGAACTGGATCAGCACATAGGTCTTGCGGAAGGCGCCGCCGTCGCGCAGCAGTTGCTGGACTTCGTCCCAGCGCCCTTCGGCGCGGAAGCTGGCGGAGCTGCGCCCGCCGCGCGCCAGGTTCAGGCAGGCGGTGTCGGGCGTGAAGCGGGCGCACAGGGCGTCGCCGTAGCCGGTAGTGCTGGCCATGGTGGAATCGCCGACCAGGATCACGCGGTCGGGCAGGGCCGCGGCATGGGCGTGGGCGGCGAACAGCAGGGGGAGGAGACAGGCAAGGGAACGAGGCATGGGTGGGCTCCAGAAGGGATCGTCCGATTCTATTTTGGCCTGACCAATTTATCAAGCGGTCAGGCCGCTAATCTAAAAATGCACTGTGGTAAAGATGTCTTGTCATAGGACATCAGACATCTTGTCTTGATATATAATCGTCAGCATCTCCGTCCTTACACATTCATTCCATGGTCCCCATGCAGCGCAAGCCCCGCAACCTCGCCCAGGGCGTCGTCGAACAGATCAGCAGCAGCATCCGCCAGGGCCTGCTCAAGCCGGGCGAAAAGCTGCCGACCGAATCGTCGATGATGGCCCAGCACGGCGTCAGCCGCACCGTGGTGCGCGAGGCGATCTCGCACCTGCAGGCCTCGGGCCTGGTGCAGACCCGCCACGGCATCGGCACCTTTGTATTGGAGCCGCCGCCGCAATCGGGCCTGGGCATCGATGCCGAGAGCATCCTGACCCTGCGCGACGTGCTGTCCATCCTCGAACTGCGCATCGGCGTCGAGACCGAGACGGCGGGGCTGGCCGCGTCGCGTCGCAGCGACGAACAGGTGAGGGAGCTGGGCTTGGCGCTGGGCGAGATGCTGGATGCCATGGCGGTGGGGCGCTCGGCCGCGGAAGCCGACAAGCGCTTCCACCTCCTGATCGCGCAAGCCACCGGCAACCGCTATTTCGTGGACATCCTCGGCCAACTGGGCAATGCGATCATCCCCCGTGCGCGCCTGAACACCGTGGAGCTGGAGCAGGACAAGCCGGCCAATTTCAACGAGCGCGTCAGCCGCGAACACGAGGATATCTTCCGTGCCATCGAGCGGCGCGATCCCGAGGCCGCGCGCGCCGCCATGCGCACTCACCTGTCCAACAGCCGCGAACGGCTGGTGGAAGCGCAACGTCGCATCGAATCCATGATCAATTAAAAAATCCCGCAACTTTTGCTTGCAGGGTCATCCGTTCAGTTGTACGATGACATACAACTGATCTGTCACTTCCTGCCGTACTTATTCCTACCTGTCCTGGAGACCCTGTAATGCAACCGCTCGAACTACAAAAAGTCCTGTCGCACGGCCTGCTGTCCTTCCCGATCACCGACTTCAACGCCGATCTCGAATTCGACAAGGCCGGCTACCAGAAGCGCCTCGAATGGCTGGCGCCGTACGGCGCGACCGCGCTGTTCGCCGCCGGCGGCACCGGTGAATACTTCTCGCTGCACGGCGACGAATACAGCCAGATCGTCAAGACCGCGGTCGACACCTGCGCCGGCACCGGCGTCGCGATCCTGGCAGGCTGCGGCGGCCCGACCCGCGCCGCCATCGCCCACGCACAGGAAGCCGAGCGCCAGGGCGCCCAGGGCCTGCTGCTGCTGCCGCACTACCTGACCGAATCCAACCAGGACGGCCTGATCGCCCACGTCGAAGCGGTCTGCCGCTCCGTGAAGATCGGCGTCGTGGTCTACAACCGCGCCGCCTGCCGCCTGAGCGCCGAGTCGCTGGCCAAGCTGGCCGACCGCAACCCGAACCTGATCGGCTTCAAGGACGGCATCGGCGACATCGAACTGATGGTCTCGATCTACCGCAAGATGGGCGACCGCTTCAGCTACCTGGGCGGCCTGCCGACCGCGGAGGTCTATGCCGGCGCCTACAAGGCGCTGGGCACCCCGGTGTACTCGTCGGCCGTGTTCAACTTCGTGCCGCAGCTGGCGATGGACTTCTACAACGCCACCGCATCCGGCGACACCGCCACCACCAACCGCCTGCTGGACGAGTTCTTCCTGCCGTACCTGGAGATCCGCAACCGCAAGGGCGGCTACGCCGTCAGCATCGTCAAGGCCGGCGCCCGCGTGGTCGGCCATGGCGCAGGTCCGGTGCGTCCGCCGCTGACCGACCTGACCCCGGAAGAAGACGAGATGCTGCTGGCCCTGATCAAGAAACAAAAGAACCCGGTATAAGACATGACGATCACTGGTGAAATGATCATCGGCAGCCAGTTCGTCCGCGGCAGCGCGGGCGAGCAACGTGCCTACAATCCTTCGACCCGCCTTGACATCGAGCCGGCCTTCGGCCAGGCGACCGGCGCGGACGTCGAGCGCGCCTGCGCCCTGGCACAGGCGGCCTTCGATCCGTACCGTGCCCTGCCGCTCGAGCAGCGCGCGCGCTTCCTGGAAGCGGTGGCGGAACAGATCCTGGCCATCGGTTCGGAGCTGATCGAACGCGCCCAGCAGGAAACCGGCCTGCCGCAAGCCCGCCTGGAAGGCGAGCGCATGCGCACCGTGAACCAGCTGCGCCTGTTCGCGAAAGTGGTGCGCGACGGCCGCTTCCTCGGCGCGACCATCGACAGCGCGCTGCCGGAACGCACCCCGCCGCGTCCCGACCTGCGCCTGGCCAAGATCGGCCTGGGCCCGGTCGCCGTCTTCGGCGCCAGTAACTTCCCGCTGGCCTTCTCGGTCGCCGGCGGCGATACGGCCTCAAGCCTGGCCGCCGGCTGCCCGGTCGTCGTGAAGGCGCACGGCGCCCACCTCGGCACCTCGGAACTGGTCGGCCGCGCCGTCCAGCGCGCGGTGCAGGAGTGCGGCCTGCCGGAAGGCGTGTTCTCGATGCTGTTCGGCGACGGCCGCACCATCGGCCAGCAACTGGTCGGCCACCCGGCCATCAAGGCGGTCGGCTTCACCGGTTCGCGCGGCGGCGGCACCGCCCTGATGCGCACCGCGGCAGCGCGCCCGGAACCGATCCCGGTGTATGCCGAGATGAGCAGCGTGAACCCGCTGTTCCTGCTCCCGACCGCGCTGGAAGAAGGCGGCGCCGCGCTGGCCAACGGTTTCGTCGATTCGCTGACCCTCGGCGTCGGTCAGTTCTGCACCAACCCGGGCCTGGTGTTCGCGGTCAAGGGCGCGGCACTCGACGCATTCACCGCTGCGGCCACCACGGCGCTGGCAGGCAAGGGCGCCGGCACCATGCTGACCGCCGGCATCCATGACGCCTATAACAGCGGCATCGCCCGCTTCGGCGCTACCGAAGGCCTGCGACTCGTGGCGCAAGGCGGTACCGAAGGCATCGGCTGCGCCGCGCGGGCAGCGCTGTACGAAGTCGACGCCACCGCCTTCATCGGCAACCCGGAACTGCAGGACGAGATCTTCGGACCGGCCGCGCTGATCGTGCGCTTCGACAGCGAAGAGCAGATGCTGCAGGCGGCCGAACAGCTGCACGGCCAGCTGACCGCCACGGTGCACGTCAAGCCGGCGGACCATCCGCTGGCGGCCAAGCTGCTGCCGATTCTGGAACGCAAGGCGGGCCGCGTGCTGTTCAACGGCTTCCCGACCGGCGTCGAGGTCTCGCATGCGATGGTGCACGGCGGCCCGTTCCCGGCCACCAGCGACAGCCGCACCACCTCGGTGGGCGCGAGCGCGATCGACCGCTTCCTGCGGCCGGTGTGCTACCAGAACCTGCCGGCAGACTTGCTGCCGGAGGCGCTGCGTGACGATAATCCTCTCGGCCTGGCACGCGTGCTGGACGGGGACCTGAAAGTCGCGGTGTAATACCCGGGGGAAGTGCCACGAGCGCCCCGAAGGGGTGCGCGTGGCACCCCTTCTGAATTGAAGTACCAGCCGGCGGAGACACCGGCTGTTTCACTTGAAAAGAACTGATCAATCATGAATCAGCAAGTCTTGAGCCGAACCCCGGAAAAAACCACGGAGCTGGCCTCCGCGGTGGGCAAGTACCGCTGGACCATCTGCGGCCTGCTGTTCTTCGCCACCACCATCAACTACCTCGACCGCCAGGTCCTGAGTCTGCTGGCGCCGCTGCTGACCAAGGAATTCGGCTGGTCGAACACCGACTACGCCAACATCACGGCGACCTTCCAGTTCGTCTACGCGATCTCGATGCTGTTCGCCGGCCGCGTGATCGACCGGCTCGGCACCAAGCGCGCCTTCGTGCTCGCCATCGTCGTGTGGTCGTTCGGCGCCATCGCCCACGCCTACGCGATCGGCATCGGCACCGCCGCCAACAGCCTGTTCACCACCCTGGGCCTGGCCGCCGTGCCGGTCTCGATCATCGGCTTCATGGTCGGCCGCGCCGTGCTGGCGATCGGCGAAGCGGGCAACTTCCCGGCGGCGATCAAGGCCACCGCGGAATACTTCCCGAAGCGCGAACGCTCTTTCGCCACCGGCATCTTCAACTCGGGCGCCAACGTCGGCGCGATCCTGGCGCCGCTCACGGTGCCCCTGATCGCCGAGTTCTGGGGCTGGCAGGCCGCCTTCATCGCGGTCGGCGCGATCGGCTTCTTCTGGATGGGCCTGTGGCTGTGGCTGTACGACACGCCGGAACGCCAGAAGCGCCTCAGCGCGGGCGAACTGGCCTACATCAACAGCGACAGCACCCCGGTGGAAGCTGCGCCGGCGGCGGCGAACAAGCCGAAAGCCTCGTGGTTCAAGCTGCTCGGCTATCGCCAGACCTGGGCCTTCACCTTCGGTAAGTTCATGACCGACGGCGTGTGGTGGTTCTTCCTGTTCTGGCTGCCGAAGTACATGTCCTCGCAATACGGCCTGAGCGGCCCGGAAATGGTGATCCCGCTGGCGGTCCTGTACAGCATGACCATGGTCGGCTCGATCGGCGGCGGCTGGCTGCCGACCTGGTTCATCGACCGCGGCGCCAGCATCTACCAGGGCCGCATGCGCGCCATGCTCACCATCGCCCTGTTCCCGCTGGTGGTGCTGGCCGCGCAGCCGCTCGGCTCGATGGGGTACTGGTACCCGGTGATCCTGATCGGCATCGGCGCCTCGGCGCACCAGGCCTGGTCGGCCAACCTGTTCACCACCGTGTCCGACATGTTCCCGAAACACAGCGTCGGTTCGGTGGTCGGCATCGGCGGCATGGCCGGCGGCCTGGGCGGCGTCCTGATCACCAAGCTGGGCGGCTGGCTGTTCGATTACTACGGCGCCCAGGGCCACCTGGAGACCGGCTACATGATCATGTTCTCGATCTGCGCGCTGGCGTATCTCACCGCCTGGGTAGTGATGAAGGCCCTGGTGCCGGCGCACCGCGAGATCACCGACCTGTGATGGCGAATATGGATATCCAACGCATCGAAGGCGTGCACTGCGCCACCGGCGAAAGCCCGACCTGGAACGCGCAGGAAGAAGCCTGGTACTGGGTCGACATCCCGGCGCGCCGGGTGTGGCGCCTGGACCACGCGAGCGGCCAGGCGCGTCACTGGGAAGCCCCGGAGATGGTGGCCTGCGTGGCTTGCGCCGACGACGGCAGCCTGGTGGCCGGCATGGAGACCGGCATCTTTCGCCTGGAGTTGGGCGAGGGCGGCGACGCCCGCGTCACGCTGCTGGCGGCGCCGCCGAGCGCCGAGCTTGGCGAGGGCATGCGCTTCAACGACGGGCGCTGCGATCGCCAGGGACGCTTCTGGAGCGGCACCATGTTCATGGACATGGGCGCGGCGCGTGCGGTCGGCGGGCTGTATCGCTACGGCGCCAAGGGTGGCCTGCACGGCCCGGTGGTCAGCAGCATGTTGACCCAGAACGGCCTGGCCTGGTCGCCCGACGGCCGCACCATGTACCTGTCGGATTCGCATCCGCAGGTGCGCACGGTGTGGGCCTTCGACTACGACATCGACACCGGCACGCCCAGCAACAAGCGCGTGTTCCTCGACCTGACCGGCCAGAAAGGCCGTCCGGACGGGGCGGCGGTCGATGCCGAGGGCTGCTACTGGTCCTGCGCCAACGACGCCGGCCTGCTGCAGCGCTTCACGCCGGACGGGAAGCTGGACCGCGAGATCGCGCTGCCGATGGCCAAGCCTTCGATGTGCGCGTTCGGCGGACCGGACCTGGACCTGCTCCTGGTGACGTCGATCGACCCGGGTACCGGGGGCGATGCCGGCTCGGTGGTGCTGCTGCGCCCGGGCGTCAAGGGCGTGGCCGAAACGTTATTCGTCACCGCCTGAATCGACTTTTGCGCTGCGACGCGCTACCCTGTGCGGTTTCGTGAACGGGTAGCAGAAGCATGTCGGGCAAAGCAGTAGAGTTGAAGGGGCAGCTGCCGCCGCTGCCGACCCTGGCAAGCACGCCGGAAGAGGCGGCGGCGCGCAAGCTGGCGCAGGAAGAGCGCGATGCCGCGGTGCGCGGCGTCGTCTCGATCGGCGCCATGCGCGAAGCGGTCAAGCGGCACGCGCGCAGTCTTCCGCTTCTCACCGAGATCCCGCGCATCAAGCGCCTTGACGCCCAGGGCTTTGCGGCGCGCGCCGCCCAGGGCCTGCCTTTCCTGATGACCGGCCTGGTGGAGCGCTGGCCCCTGTGCAGCCTCACTCCCCGGGACCTGCGCGAACGCCATGGTGCGATGCCGGTGCGCGCCCGCGTCGGCGACTACATCCGCCAGCCGTTCCGCGCCAACCGCCCGATGCGCGACATGCTTCTCGCCGAATACCTCGACCTCGAACCCGGCCGCATCCACGGCCCCGGCGAGCCGCCGCCCTACGTCGGCAACATGGAACTGCGCGAGCTGAACCGCCTGTGCCACTGGCCGGCGTATTTCGGCAAGATGGGGCCGCCGCGTTACTGGCTTGGCCCGGTCGGCACCATGACGCCGCTGCACTGCGATTTCGACGACAACCTGTTCGCGCAAATCTGGGGGGCCAAGCGCATTTTCCTGGTGCCGCCGCACCATGACGCGTTCCTGTACCCGAACGAAGCGAACCCGGTGCTGTTCGGATCGCCCTTCGATCCGGAACAGCCGGACTTCGACGCGTATCCGCTGGCGCGGCAGGCCAGGCCGGTGGAGGTGATCGTCAAGCCGGGCGATTTGCTGTACGTGCCGGCAGGGTGGTACCACCAGGTGCGGGCGCTGGAGTTCTCGCTGTCGTCGAACCGCTGGGCGCGCGGCCTTCCCCTGGCGCTGCAAAATGACCTTGCACTTAGGCGACCGTAGGGTGGTCGGCTCTGCCGACCGCGCGTTCAACTTCGGGATGCGTCACGACGGCTCAGGATCTTGCCGGACGCGCGCCGGCGAAGCGTGATCCAGTCCACTGGACTGGATCACGCCTACTAATGCACCGTGCGCGCGTACTGGGTGAAATGCTCGGCGCTCAGCGCGTGTTGATAGAGAAAGCCCTGGTAGATGAAGCAGCCGGCGTCGGACAAGAACTGGCGCTGACCCGGCGTCTCGACTCCTTCCGCGATCACCTGCAGCCCCAGGCTGTCGCCCAGCGCGATGATGGAGCGGACGATCGAGGCGTCGTTCTGGTCGGTCAGCACGTCGCGCATGAAGGACTGGTCGATCTTGAGCTGGTCCAGCGGCAGCTTGCGCAGGTAGGCCAGACTCGAGTAGCCGGTGCCGAAGTCGTCCAGCGAGAAGCTGATGCCGCGCTGCTTGAGCATGGCCATGGTGCGCGCGGTGTGGGTGAAGTCGCTGACCAGGAGGCTCTCGGTCAGTTCCAGCTTGAGGCTGGACGGCTGCACGCCGGTCTCTTCGAACACCGCCTGCAGCATCGGCACGAAGTCCGGTTCCGTGAACTGGGTGGCGCTGACGTTCACCGAAAGCGTCAGTCCCGCCGTGTCGGGATAGCGCTGCCAGCGCGCCAGCTCGGCGCAGGCGGTGCGCAGCACCCAGCGCCCGATGTCGACAATCAGGCCGCTCTCTTCGGCGGCCTGGATGAATTCCGCCGGATACAACAGCTGGCCGTCCGCCAGGCGCCAGCGCAGCAGGGCCTCGGCGCCGATCACGCGGCTGCTGCGGTCGAGCTGGGGCTGGTAGTGCAGCACGAACTCCTCGTCGCGCAGCGCTCGCCGCATCGCGCTTTCCAGCTCGGCCCGGGCCGACCACGCGGCCTGTACAGCTGGATCGTGAAAGCGGTAGGTGTTGCGGCCGCAAGCCTTGGCCTGGTACATCGCGGCGTCGGCCTGGCGCAAGGTCGACTCGACCGTGTCCACGGTGCCGCACATGGTGGTCACGCCGATGCTGACCGAGACCGAATACATCATTTCGGCCAGCTGGAAGGGTGCCGCCATCGCTGCCACCACCTTGGCGGCCACGGTCTCGGCCTGGCTTGCTGCGCCCTCGCGCGTGTCTTCCACCGGCTGGATCAGGATCACGAATTCGTCGCCGCCCAGGCGCGCCACCATGTCGGCTTCGCGTACGCAGTGCTCGAGGCGGCGCGCCACCGCCTGCAGCAGCAAATCGCCCGCCGCATGGCCCTGCGAATCGTTGAGGTATTTGAAGTTGTCGAGGTCGCAGAACATCAGCGCCCCGCACTTGCGGGTGCGCGCGCTGCCCAGCAGCGACCGGCGCAGGTGGTCGAGCAGGCTGGCGCGGTTGGGCAGGTCGGTCAGCGCATCGAAGAAGGCGAGGCGATAGATCCTCGCTTCGTTGTGTTTGCGTTCGCTGATGTCGGTGCTGATCACCAGGATCTTTTGCGGCGCGCCGGACTCGCGGTCGGCGGTCAACAGGGTCCAGCGGGTGTCGGTTTCGATGCAGAGGCCGTCACGCCGGAGATGTGACAGTTCGCCGGTCCATTCACCGTTGGCGAGCGTATTTTCGTAGGCAGCCTGGTAAGCCGGCAGGTTCTCGCACAACAGCTCGGAGAATTTCTTGCCGCGTGCTTCGGAAGCGCTCCAGCCGTACAGACGTTCTGCGCCATTGTTCCAATAGGTAATGCGCGAGTTCAGGTCCATCGCGATGATGGCGTCGCGCGCCTGTTGCAGGTACGACGCCTGCTCATGTACCAGCATGTTTGCGTTGCGCAGCTGGGTGTAGTCGAAGATGAAGCCTTCGAGCAGCTTTCCGTCACTGCCCGGCATTACGGCACCCTGCTCGTACACCCATTTCGTTTCGCCGTTGGCGCATCGGATGCGGTAGGTGAGCTGGTAGGAGCGCTCCTGCTGCGTCGCCAAAGCCACGCCGCGTTCGACTGGCATCCTGTCATCCGGATGAATGATGCTGGCGAAGCTGATGCCTGGACGCGCCAGGAAAGCCTCGACAGGGTAGCCCGTCAGCCTCTCGATCCCTTCGCTGACAAACTCCATTGTCCAGTCACTGTCCGCGCGGCAGCGATACGCGGCGCCCGGTAGATTTTGCAGCATTCGCTCGAACGACAGAATATGGGCATTGCACACCGCGCGCGATTGCGGTCCGTCAAGAGCGCTCATGAGGCCTCTCGAAGTGGTCTGGGAAACGTATAGATTTAGTTATGCAAAGCTGTTAACCATGGTAGCGCAAAACATCAATGTATTGACGCAGCGCGATTGAAATAGAAAAAGAATGTTGTAACAGAACCAGTGTCAGCGGGACAGGCGCGCCACCGGGCGGCGGCGCGCCGAGGGGATCAGAACGCGGCGATGCCGGTCTGGGCGCGGCCGAGGATCAGCGCGTGGATGTCGTGGGTGCCTTCGTAGGTGTTGACCACCTCGAGGTTGACCATGTGGCGTACGATGCCGAACTCGTCCGAGATGCCGTTGCCGCCGAGCATGTCACGTGCAACGCGGGCAATATCCAGTGCCTTGCCGCAGGAGTTGCGCTTCATGATCGAGGTGATCTCGACGGCAGCGGTGCCTTCGTCCTTCATGCGGCCCAGGCGCAGGCAGCCCTGCAGGCCGAGGGTGATCTCGGTTTGCATGTCGGCCAGCTTCTTCTGCACCAGCTGGTTGGCGGCGAGCGGCTTGCCGAACTGCTTGCGGTCCAGCACGTACTGGCGTGCGGTGTGCCAGCAATCCTCGGCCGCGCCCAGCGCGCCCCAGGCGATGCCGTAGCGCGCCGAGTTCAGGCAGGTGAACGGACCCTTCAGGCCGCGCACGTCCGGGAAGGCGTTCTCTTCCGGGCAGAACACTTCGTCCATGACGATCTCGCCGGTGACCGAGGCGCGCAGGCCGAACTTGCCGTGGATGGCCGGGGCCGAGAGGCCTTTCCAGCCTTTCTCGAGCACGAAGCCGCGGATGGCGCCTTCGTCGTCCTTGGCCCAGACCACGAACACGTCGGCGACCGGCGAATTGGTGATCCACATCTTGCTGCCGGTCAGCGAATAGCCGCCATCGACCTTGCGCGCGCGGGTGACCATCGAGGCCGGGTCGGAACCGTGGTTCGGCTCGGTCAGGCCGAAGCAGCCGATCCATTCGCCGGTGGCCAGCTTCGGCAAGTATTTCTGTTTCGTTTCCTCATTGCCGAATTCGTAGATCGGCACCATCACCAGCGAGGACTGCACGCTCATCATCGAGCGGTAGCCCGAGTCGACCCGCTCGACTTCGCGCGCGATCAGGCCGTAGGCGACGTAGTTCATGCCGGGACCGCCGTACTGCTCCGGGATGGTCGGGCCGAGCAGGCCGAGTTCGCCCATTTCGCGGAAGATCGAGGTATCCATGCGCTCGTGGCGGAAGGCCTCGAGGATGCGCGGGCGCAGCTTGTCCTGGCAGTAGCTGGCGGCGGCGTCGCGCACCATGCGTTCTTCGTCGGTGAGCTGGCTGTTCAGCAGCAGCGGGTCGTCCCAGTGGAAGGCTGCCTTGCGGGGCGAATCGGAATGGCTCATGGATCTTCCTGTCTCGATAGGTTCTTGATAAAGGCGCGCCCGTCCCTGGGCCCCGCCATCGCGCCTGACAATTCCTGAGGGTTTTGTCAGGCGCTTATAACCTGACCATTATAGAAATGCCGCGCCGCCGCATCTTTTGAAACTGCGACAGGCATTTTCATTTTTACCCAGCCGGTTTTATTGCATGAACGACAGCGTTTCCACCAATCCGACATGGGCGCACGTTTGCGCGCTAGCCGGTTGCGCCGAACCGTCCGCCGTGAAAGAGCAGGGCGGACTGCGGATGGACCGCGCATTCCTCGACCTCGCCGACGAAGATGACGTGGTCGCCCTCGGGATAGCGGCTGCGGTTATGGCATTCGAACCAGGCCGACACGCCCTTCAGGATCGGCTGGCCGGTGCGCGACAGTTCGTACTCGATACCTTCGAAAGGATTGTCGGTGCGGCGCGAGAAGCGCAGCGCCAGGTCCTGCTGGCCGGCGGCGAGCACGTTGATAACGTAATGGGAATTGCCGCTGAAGATGGGCAGGCTGTTGGCGCCGGCGCCCAGGCTCCACAGGACGAGCGGGGGCTCGAGCGAGACCGAGTTGAAGGAACTGGCGGTCAGCCCGCGGAAGGAGCCGTCGGCAAGGCGCGTGGTGATGACGGTGACACCGGTGGCGAATTGCGACAGGGCATGGCGAAAATGCGCCGAATCGAAACCGCGCGTCGTGGCGCGGGGAGTACGTGTATTCATTGATCGCCATTATGCCACTGTCGGGCGGCTAGCCGGTTCCGCGACCCGTATCCACTGCACCAAAACCTGCTTTGCGTTACATTAAGTTCTATCGAAACTGATGACAACAAGGTGTGAGATGAGCGAGCAAACGGGGAGGGAAGTAGCCATCCTGGGCGGCGGGTGCTTCTGGTGCCTGGAAGCGGTCTACCTGGAGGCGCGCGGCGTGACCCGCGTGGAATCGGGCTACATGGGCGGCCACGTGGACAAGCCTACCTACGAGCAAGTGTGCGCGGGAACCACCGGCCATGCCGAGGTGGTGCGGGTTGAATTCGATCCTTCGGTGATCAGTTACCGCGACATCCTCGAGATCTTTTTCACGATCCACGATCCGACCACGCTTGACCGCCAGGGCAACGACGTCGGGCCGCAGTACCGGTCGGTGATCTTCACCACCTCGCCGGAGCAGGAAGCGACCGCGCGCAAGGTCATGGCCGAGATGGCCTCGGTGTGGGATGCGCCGATTGTGACCCAGCTGTTGCCCCAGGAGACCTGGTACAAGGCCGAGGACTATCACCAGAATTATTTTGCCCAGCATCCGCTGCAGGGTTACTGCGCCTTCGTGGTGGCGCCGAAGGTGGCCAAGTTCCGCAAGACTTTTACCGAGCGTCTGAAGTAGGCATGATCTGGTCCGGTGGACCAGATCATGCCCTGCCGAACGCGCGGTGATAGTCGGCGTGTGATATGCCTTGCAGGATGATCTTGCTGCTGGTTGGACGCGCGGTCGGCGGAGTCAACCACCCTACGGAAACTGTTCAGGCGGCAGGGTACATGTACCTGCGCGACCACGGCAGCCGTTCCACCTCCCCTTCTGCCTTGCCGCACACGATCTGGTACAGGCTGATCCTGCCGTGCGCGAAGGCGTAGGCGCAGCCGGCCAGGTAGACGTGCCAGATGCGGAAGCGTTTCTCCTCGGTCAGCGTGCGGATGTGCGCGGCATTGGTTTCGAAATTGTCGGTCCAGATCGCGCAAGTGCGGGCGTAGTGGCGCCGCAGGTTTTCCACGTCGCGCACTTCCAGCCCGCCTTCCTGCATCGTGCGCACCACGGTCGAGAGGTGGGCCAGCTCGCCGTGCGGGAATACGTACTGGTCGATGAACTGCCCGCCGCCGTAGGGCGAGGCGCCGTTGTCGACGTTGGTGGTGGTGATTCCGTGGTTCATCACGACCCCGTCCGGCGCCAGCAGCCGGTTAATGCGCGAGAAATACTCGGGCAGGTGCTGCACGCCCACGTGCTCGAACATGCCGACGCTGGTGATGCGGTCGAACTGGCCCTCGACGTCGCGGTAGTCCTGCAGGCGGATATCGATGCGGTCCTGCAGGCCGGCGCGGGCGACCCGTTCGCGCGCCAGCGCGGCCTGGTTCTCGGACAGGGTGACGCCGACGCAGCGCGCGCCAAAGGCCTGGGCGGCGCGCAGCACCAGCGCGCCCCAGCCGCAGCCGATGTCGAGCAGCAGCTGGCCCGGCCGCAGGTCGATCTTGCGCAGGATGTGGTCGATCTTCTTCTGCTGCGCCGTCGCCAGGTCTTCGCTGCCGTTCTCGAAATAGGCGCAGGAATACACCATGGCCGGGTCGAGCCAGGCGGCGTAGAACTCGTTGGAGACGTCGTAGTGGTAGCGGATCGCCTCGGCGTCGAGCTCGCGCGTGTGCGGGGTGGCGCGGCGCAGGGATTCGCCCAGCCGGCCGCGTCCCTTGTCCAGGTTGGCGGCGAGGGCATTGCCGATGCTGATGATGTCGGCGGCGCGTCCCTGGACCTCGATGTCGCCTTCGACGTAGGCACGCCCGAGGTTGTACAGCGAAGGGGAACGCAGGTAGCGCAGGGCGGAACGGTCGGGCACGCGGATGGTGACGCGTGGCGGACCCGAGGAGAACTCGAGCTCCCTGCCGTCCCACAGGACCACCCGCAAGGGGAGCGGCACTTTGTCGCGCAGGCCCTCGCTCCAGGCCGACAGCATCATCTGCTCGAACACGTTCCACCTCCGGCGTCGGGGCCGGCGTGCGCAAAAAACCGTGCGCCAGGCCGGCTTGGCGCACCTGGTTTTGTCAGGTGCTGTTAGGGTTGCAAACGCATGCGGGTCCAGCTGCCGTCTTCCTGCCGCTCGTAGACGATGCGGTCGTGGAAGCGCGAGCGGCGTCCCTGCCAGAACTCCAGGCGCTCGGGCACGAGGCGGAAGCCGCCCCAGTTGCTTGGGCGCGCCGGATCGTCACCGGCCTGCCGTGCCACCGTGTCGTAGTTCTGTTCCAGTTCGGTACGGCTGCCGATCGGCGCACTTTGATGCGAGGCGATGGCCGACAGGCGGCTCTGCAGCGGCCGGCTGCGGAAATAGCGGTCGCTCTCGTCGCTCGAGGTGCGCTCGACCCTTCCTTCGATGCGAACCTGGCGTTCGAGTTCGCTCCAAAAGAACAACAACGCTGCGTATTGATTATCCTCTAACTCTCGACCTTTGCGGCTGTCGTAGTTGGTGTACCAGGTGAAGCCGCGTTCGTCGAACTGCTTGACCAGCACGATGCGCGAGCTGGGGCGGCCGCCCGCGGCCACGGTCGACACCGACATCGCGTTCGGCTCGTTCACTTCGGCCTTCAGCGCCTGTTCGAACCAGCGGGTGAACTGCAGCATCGGGTCTTCCAGCACGTCGTCTTCGTTCAGGCTGGCCTGGCCGTAGTCCTTGCGCAGGTCGGCCACGGCCTGGCCGATGCCTGGTGCGGGCTGCGCGGGTTGGGCCGCTTGCGATCCGGCGCTTGGTCCGATATTGCGACGGCGCTGCATGGCCTGGCCCAGCTGTGCCATCTGCCCGGGGCTGAACAGGCGCAGCGCCATCGGCGCCAGGCTGCCTTCCTCGCGCTCCATGTGGGCCGTGTAGCGCTGGGAAAAGCGCTGCACCGCGCTGGCCGACAACATCGTTCCCCGGCCTTGGGCAATCAGGGTCAGTTGCTCATGCAAGTCCTGCCACAGGGCGTCCATGTCCTTGTGGTCCTGCAGGATCACCGGCGCCAGCGCCTGCAGGGTGGCGGCGTCCTCGCCTTGCGCGACGGCGCGCAGCATCGGGATCAGGTCCTGCTCCTCGTCCTCGTGGTGCAGGTGGGCGGCCTTCTCGAAATACTTCAGGACCGCGCCGGCCGCCTGGCGCGCCTGTTCGTCGGCGCCGAATTCCGGCAGGTGGGCCAGCAGGCGGTCGAGGGTGGTCAGCTGCTTGCGGATGCGATCGTGGCAATGCTTCAGCACGGCGATCGGCTGGTCGAAATCGGGAGCGGTGTCGTGCAGGGAAAGGGTCATGGGGCGTTTTGTTGACACACGAGAAGAATTTGGTTGACTAGAAGCTATTTTAGTGCAGTTGCGAAAGCATCGTCCGTTAAAATGGCGGGATGAACCTCACCGATACCCCCACTCTTGCAGCCACCCTGGACGACGAAGTCGACTTCGCGCGCCGCTTCGGCGGGATCGCGCGCCTCTACGGTGAGCGTGCACTCGAACGCTTCCGTGCGGCGCACGTTTGCGTGATCGGTGTCGGCGGCGTCGGTTCCTGGATCGTCGAGGCGCTGGCGCGCAGCGCCGTCGGCCACCTGACCCTGATCGACCTCGACAACGTGGCCGAATCGAACATCAACCGTCAATTGCAGGCGCTCAGCTCGACCATCGGCATGCCGAAGATCGAGGCGCTCAGGCAGCGCATTACACTGATCAACCCGTATTGCAAGGTGACCCTGGTCGAAGACTTCATCGACCCCGAGAACATCGAGACCATGATCGCGGGTAAGGGGTTCGACTATGTGGTCGACGCCATCGACGGCGTCAAGTCCAAGGCCGCCCTGATCGCTTACTGCAGCGCCAACAAGCTGCCGCTGGTCGTGATCGGCGGCGCCGGCGGCCAGATCGACCCGACCAGGATCGAGGTGCGCGACCTGGCCCGCACCGAGCAGGAGCCGCTGCTGAAGAAAGTGCGCAAGATCCTGCGCGCCCGCTATGGCTTCGCCAAGGGCGAAAAGAACAAGTACCACATCGACGCCGTGTTCTCGATGGAGCCGCTGCGCTATCCGGACATGGGCGACGCCTGCGCGGTGGACCCGAACAGCATCACCGGCCTGAACTGCGCCGGCTTCGGTTCCAGCATGGTGGTGACGGCCACCTTCGGCATGGTCGCGGCCGGCCACCTGCTGCGCAAGCTGGCCGATGCCGCGAACGCGGAACCGCTTGACGCGCAAGCTGTTGCCCACTCGGAAACTGTGCAAGCGGAAGAGGCCTTGCTATCATAGGATCGGTTATTGATCACACTTTGATGGAAGAGCCCACATGATCCGTCGTACCGCATTCGCCGCGCTGGTGCTGGCCGCAGCCGCACCGTTCGCCGGCGCCCAGGACACCGCCACCCAGCAGCAGGACGCGTCCAAGCCCACCACCCAGCCCGCGCCGGAGCAGCAGACCGTGCCGCAGGCGACCCAGCCGCAGACCGCTACCCAGCCTGCTTCTCCGCAAGCGGAACCGGTGGCGCCGGCCGTGCCGACGCCCCAGGTCGAGATCATCGACCGCGTGGTCGGCAAGGGCAAGGAAGCCACCGTCGGCAGCACAGTCTACGTGCACTACACCGGCTGGCTGCACAAGCCGCTGGCGCCCAAGCAGCGCGGCAAGAAGTTCGATTCCTCGCTCGACCGCGGCGAGCCGCTCGATTTCCAGCTGGGCGCGGGCCGCGTCATCAAGGGCTGGGAGCAGGGCGTGGCCGGCATGAAGGTGGGCGGCAAGCGCACCCTGATCATCCCGAGCGTGCTGGCCTACGGCAAGCGCGGCGCCCCGGGCGGCATGATTCCGCCCGATGCCGACCTGATCTTCGACGTGGAACTGGTGAATGTGAAGTAAGTCCAAGTCAACATATTCAAGCGCGGGAGACCCGGATGCGCATCGCGAACGACGTTACTGAACTGATCGGCAACACCCCACTCGTACGGATCCGCAGGCTGGCCCCGCAGGGCGGCGCCGAGATCCTCGGCAAGCTCGAGTATCACAACCCCGCGCACAGCGTGAAGGACCGCATCGGCCTGGCCATGATCGAGGCCGCCGAGCGGGCCGGGCTGATCAAGCCGGACACCGTCATCGTCGAACCTACCAGCGGCAACACCGGCATCGCGCTGGCGATGGTATGCGCCGCGCGCGGCTACCGCTGCAAGCTGGTGATGCCCGAGACCATGAGCAACGAGCGCCGCATGCTGCTGCGCGCCTACGGCGCCGAGCTGGTGCTCACGCCGGGCGGCGAAGGCATGCTGGGCGCGATCCGCCGCGCCGAAGAGCTGGTGGCTTCCGATCCGCGCTGCTTCATGCCGCAGCAGTTCAACAACCCGGCCAACCCGGAAATCCACCGCAACACCACCGCCGAGGAGATCTGGCGCGACACCGACGGCAAGGTCGACATCCTGGTGGCCGGCGTCGGCACCGGCGGCACCATCACCGGCGTGAGCGAAGTGATCAAGGCGCGCAAACCCGGCTTCCAGGCTATCGCCGTGGAACCGGAGGCCTCGCCCATGCTCTCGAAGGGCAGCAAGGGCCCGCACCCGATCCAGGGCATCGGCGCCGGCTTCGTGCCGGCGGTGCTCAATACCGGCACCTGCGATGAAGTGATCACGGTGAAGAACGAGGACGCTTTTGAAACGGCCCGCGCGGCGGCGCGCGAGGAAGGCCTGCTGGTCGGGATCTCATCGGGCGCCGCGCTGTGGGCGGCGGTGCAGGTGGCGCAGCGGCCGGAGAATGCGGGGAAGATGATCGTGACGATCATTCCGTCGTTCGGGGAGCGGTATTTGAGCACCGCCCTGTACGCCAATCTTGCTGGCTAACGCAGACGCATTCACTGCTCATCGGAATTAGGTTCCGGCCTTCGCCGGAACGACGTTTTCGCGGCTGCTAGCGAAACGGCAGCGCTACTTCCATTCACCTACCCTCAAAACCGTCGTCCCGGCGAAGGCCGGGACCCAAGTCTGTCGCGTCTCGTTAGCCCAGAACGCAGTCAGTGCGCATGCGCATGCCCATGATCGTGATCGTGATCCACATGCAACGCACAATCATGATGCGTCGTCCCTTCCTCCACCTGCAAGGTGCAATGGTGGATCCCGAAGTCCGCCCGCAGCTTCGCCACCATCTCGTCCAGCACCCGGTCCCCCGGATACCCGCCCGGCATCACCACGTGCGCCGTCAGCGCGTTCTCGGTGGTGCTGATGGCCCAGATGTGCAGGTCGTGCACTTCCTTCACGCCCGGCTGGCCGGCCAGCCAGCCGCGCACCGCGCCGGCGTCCACGCCGGGCGGCACCGCCGCCATCGACATCTGCACCGACTCGCGCAGCAGCGACCAGGTGCCCAGCACGATCACCACCACGATCGCCAGGCTCACCGCCGGGTCGATCCAGGTCCAGCCGGTGCCCATGATGACCAGGCCCGAGATCACCACGCCCAGCGACAGCGCGGCGTCGGCCGCCATGTGCAGGTAGGCGCCGCGCAGGTTCAGGTCGCCCTTGCTGCCGGCCATGAACAGCCAGGCCGAGAAACCGTTGATGAGCACGCCGATCGCCGCGACGACCGACACCGTCATGCCCTGCACCGGCGACGGCTCGGCGAAGCGCTGCACCGCTTCCAGCGCGATCGCGCCGCAGGCGATCATCAGGAGCAGGCCGTTGCCCAGCGCCGCCAGGATCGAGGAGCCGCGCAGGCCGTAGGTGTAGCGGCGCGTAGGCGCGCTTTTGGTCAGCACGGCGGCGCCCCAGGCCAGCACCAGACCCAGCACGTCGGACAGGTTATGGCCGGCATCGGCCATCAGCGCGGTGGAGTGGGCGATGAAACCGTAGATGAATTCGATGGCCACGAACAGCGCGTTGACGCCGATCGCCAGCGCGAAGGCGCGGCCGTGGCTGGCCGGATCCGGCATGTGATGGTGGTGATGACCGAAGCCGTGGGAATGACCGTGGTCATGATCGTGGTCGTGATGGTGATGTTGGCTCATGTGTCCATTCCGTTGGCGGGTTCGGCGATGTGCTCGAACATGTTGGCGAGCAGGCTGCTGATGTGGGCATCGGCGGCCGCGTAGAAGACCTGCTTGCCCTGGCGCTCGGCCTTGACGATGCGCGCCGCGCGCAGCAGGCGCAGGTGGTGGCTGACCAGGGAACTGGACAGGTCGAGCGAGGCGGCGATGTCGCCCACCGCGGTCGGCTGGGCCAGGCAGGCCAGCACGATCCGCAGCCGGGTGGCGTCGCCCAGCAGGTGGAACAGGTCGGCCAGTTCCTCGACGGCGCCGGGGAAATAGCCGGATTCAGGATTGCTCATCGTATTCAACATATGAAGAATTGTTCACATGTTATGTGAACTTGCCGCGTGTGGCAAGTGTGGCCTGCGGCCTTCCTCGACCGGGCGGCCATGCGCCCGTTCCTGTTTATTTGCTTGGCGGCGGCAACTGGCCATCGCTGTCGCGCACCTCGACGGCGCCCAGGCCGAGCGGCTGCAGCTGCGGCAGGATGCGTTTGCGGTCGCCGACGGCGACCACCTTCATCCGTTCCGGCACCAGGTGGGTACGCGCCGCCGCCTGCACCTGCGCCGCTGTCACGGCGTTCAGCTGGGCCGGCAGGCGGGCGTAGTAGTCGAGCGGCAGCCCGTAGACGAAGATCTCGGCCAGGCTGGCGCCGATGTCGGCATTGGTCTCGAACGCCCCGGGCAGCGACAGCACCTGCGCATCGCGCGCGGCGCCCAGTTCGGCCGGCGACAGCGGCGCGTCGCGCATCGCGTTCACCTCGCGGAAGATCTCGCGCACCGAGGCCCCGGTGGCGTCCTGCTGCACGCTGCCGGCGATGATGAAGGGTCCCGGCGTGCGGTCGTAGCGGAAGTGCGAATGGATGCCGTAGGTATAGCCCTTGGTTTCGCGCAGGTTGTTGTTGAGACGGCTGGAAAACATCCCGCCCAGCGCGCCGTTCATCACCTGCAGCGCCGCGAAATCGGCGCTGTCGCGCGCCACGCCGATGCTGGCCACGCGCAGCGCGGTCTGCACCGCGTCCGGCTGGTCGACCACCACCAGGCGGGCGCGCGTGCCGGCCGGGTTCCCCGGGCTGCCGGCCGGCGCCTCGGCGCGCGGCCAGCTTCCGAAGCGCGCTTCCGCCAGCGCCTTCAACTCGCTGCGCGCGATGTCGCCCGAGACCACCAGGGCCGCGTTTTCCGGCACGTAGTGGCGCCGCCAGAAGGCCACCAGGTCGTCGCGCGTCACGGCGCGGATCGCCGGCTCGGTGCCGAGCTGACCGTAGCCCTTCGGATGGCCGCTGCCGTACAGCGCGCCCAGCGCCGCCACCGCGGCCACGGCTTCCGGCTCGTCGCGCTGCTGGATCAATTCTCCGATGCGGTCGGCGCGCTGGCGCTCGACTTCGGCGATGGGGAAGGCGGGGCGCTGGACGATGTCGGCCAGCACGTCCAGCGCCTGGGCGAAGTTCGCGCGCAGCGACAGCAGCGAGACGGTGGAGGCGTCGGCGCCGCTGCCCGTATCGAGGAAGGCGCCCAGCTGCGCGATTTCGTCGGCGATCTGGGGCGCGCTGCGGGTGGCCGTGCCTTCTTCCAGCATCTGGGCGGTGAAGCCGGCCAGGCCCGGCAGGTCGTCCGGATTGGCGGCGCTGCCGCTGCGCACCACCAGCTCGGCCGACACCAATGGTACGCCCGGCTTGTGGTGGTGGATGACCGTCAGGCCGTTGGCCAGCCGGAAGGCTTCGCCCTGCGGCAGGGTGAAGCGCGGCGCCGGGCCGGGTTTGGGTTTCTGCGCGCGCCAGGGTTCGGGGGTGTTGATGGCATCGACGGCGGCAGGCTTGTTCGACCCGGCCTTGGCTGGGCCCCTGGCCTTGGCCACGCGCGGATCAATGATGACCGGCTTGCCCGGCACGCCGGTGACCACTGCGCGCGCCTGTTGGCGCAGGTAGGCCTGCACCGCGCGCTGCACGTCGCCTGGCGTGATGCGGCGCATGCGCTCGATGTCCTTGGCCAGGTAGCCGGGGTCGCCGGTGTACTGGTTGTAGTGGTTGAGCTGGTCCGCCAGCCCGTCGCCGCCCAGCTTCTCGATGGTGCTCAGGAGCGCCGTCTCGAGGCTGTTGCGGGCGCGCTCGACCTCGCGCTGGGTAGGGCCTTGCTCGCGCAGTGTGGCCAGTTCCGCGTCGATCGCGGCTTCCAGCTCGCGCGCCTCGATGCCGGGACGGGCGGTGACATCGATCACGAAGGTCGAGGTCAAGCCCAGGGATTGCTGGCTGGCGTCCACGTCCTGCGCGATCTGGCGCTCGTAGACCAGCTTCTTGTACAGGCGGCTGGACTTGCCGCCGCCAAGGATCTCGGCCGCCACCGCCAGTTCGGCGTCGCCCGGCTGGTAGGCCGGGGGCGTGAGCCAGCCCATGAACACCCGCGGCAGCTCGACGCGGTCGTGCACGACCACGCGGCGCTCGCTGGTGATCGGCGGCGTGGTCACGTTCGGTTTCGCTACCGGCGGGCTGCGCCGCAGGCTGCCGAAGTAGCGCTCGACCAGCGCGAGCGTCCTGGCCTTGTCGATGTCGCCGGCGATCACGATGCTGGCGTTGTTCGGACCGTAGTAGCGAGCGAAGAACTGGCGCACGTCGTCCAGCTTGGCGCTCTGGATGTCGGCGTGCGAACCGATGATCGAGGCGTAGTAGGGATGGCCCTTCGGGAACAGCGCGTGCGCCAGCGCCTCCTGCACCAGCCCGTAGGGCTCTTCCTCGACCGTCTGGCGGCGTTCGTTGCGCACCACGTCCTGCTGGTTGCTGAGCGCTTTCTGGTCCAGCACGTCGAGCAGGTAGCCCATGCGGTCGGCGTGCACCCACAGCGCCAGCTCGAGCTGATTGGAGGGCACGGTGTCGTAGTAGCTGGTCTGGTCGTAGCCGGTGCCGCCGTTGCTGTCGGTGGCGCCGGCGCCTTCCATCAGGCGGTCGGCCATGCCGCGCGGGATGTGGCGGGTCTGCGCGAACATCATGTGCTCGAACAGGTGGGCGAAGCCGGTCAGGCCGGGCGCCTCGTTGGCGGGACCGACGTGGTACCAGATGTTGACCGCGACGATGGGCAGGCGGTGGTCTTCGACCAGGATCACCTGCAGGCCGTTGGGCAGGACGGTCTTTTCGAAAGCGATGGTCGGCAGGGGAGCCGGCGCGGACTGTGCTCCCGCCGGGTGGTTCAAGGTGGTCATCATCAATATCAGGGTGGCCAGGAGCCGCAAAACATTCATGGGTGCTCCGCTCAGTGGCAGATGCCGCGTCCGCGGTCCGGCGTGGCGCCGGGCGGCACGCGGTTCGGATCGGCGGGCAGGAAGCGCCATTCGTAGGCGCCGTCCAGCAGGCGCAGCGCCAGGACGCCATCATACCCGGCTTCGCGCACTTCGCTGTGCGGCGTGAACTGGAGAAAAGGCGTGGCATAGGCGCCGCCGGTGCCGACCACGAACTGGCGCACCCCGCGCGCGTGGTCCAGGCGGCCGTCGGCATCCTGGGGCGCGAAGCGCTCGTAGTCGTGGTCGTGGCCCGACAGGACGATCTCGGCGCCGGCCGCATGCAGGAGGGCGAAGGCATCGCGCATGCGCCCCGGCCCGAGGTGTCCGCCCGAGGTGTACAGCGGATGGTGCCAGAAGGCGAGGGTGCAGGCGGCAGGTTCGCGTGCGAGTGTGGTGCGCAGCCAGGCGATCTGGGCGGCGTGGGCGGCGCCCGTCAGGTTGCTGTCGAGCGAAATCACCAGCCAGCTGCCGAGGCGCAGGCTGTACCAGCTGCGTCCCGGACGGCCGGCGCGCGCGCCGAAGTAGGCGAAATAGGGGCGGGCGCCCGGCGTCAGGTATTCGTGGTTGCCGGGCGTGGGCCAGGTGCGCGCGCGGAAGCGTCCCCAGGTGGGGCCGTAGCAGCGCTCGAACTCGGCGGCAAGTCCCTTCGGGTAGGTATGATCGCCCAGGCTCAGCACGGCGGACTGCGGGTCCGCGCGCAGCTGGCCCTCGACCAGCGCGGCGGTGGCGGCGGCGCCGGACCAGCGCGGGTCGGGGTGCCGGCAGCGCGCGATGTCGCCGGCTGCGTAGACGGTGTACGATGCCGCGGCCGCCGGCCCCGCCGCAAGGGCGAGCACGAATGCGCCCACCCAGGGCGGCATCATCTTTACTCGATGAAACGCAGCAGGCCCTGCAGCGCATGGGCCACGGTCTGCTCGCGTACCGACTGGCGGTCGCCCTGGAATACCAGGCGCTCGGTATGGGTGCTGTCGCCGCGCGACCAGCCGAAGCAGACGGTGCCCACCGGCTTGCCCGGCACCGCCCCGGTCGGGCCGGCGATGCCGGTGGTCGAGACCGCGACGTCGGCGGTGCTGCTGGACAGCGCGCCCTCGGCCATCCTGCCGGCGACTTCTTCGCTGACCGAGCCGAATTGCGCGATCAGCGCGGCCGGCACGTCCAGCAGTTCGGTCTTGGAATTGTTGGAGTAGGTGACGAAGCCGCAGTCGAACCAGGCGGTGGAGCCGGGGATTTCGGTGATCGCCTGGGAGACGCCGCCCCCGGTGCAGGACTCGGCGGTGGCCAGGACCAGGCGCTTGGCCTCGAGCGCCCGGCCGACTTTGGTGGCAAGTTCTAGGATATCGTTCGTCACGTGAGGCTCCTTTGGGTAGGATGGTACCGGCTCCAGGCGGTGCGCCGTGAAATGCATTCTAGCGCGCTACGTGCTTGGCTGACACAGAATGCGTGCATGAAAACGCGCCTCGGTTCACCCATCCCGCATGATGTCTTGACAATGCCGTCAGGATCAATCGTGAAAAGTTCCGTGCGACATGACACGCATCCGTCGGCTATGCTGTACGCGCCGCCGTGCTTACCTGGCGGATACTTTTTTCAGTAGGACCCTCGATGCCGCCAGTACGACCCGCGCGTGACCGGATGGGGCCGGCGCAATTCTGCGGCATGGCCCGCCAGGTCGCGCCCGCACACCCCGCGCCCAGCCCGGAGGCGGCATGATCCAGCCCCGTTCGATCCGCTCCAAGATGGTATCGGCGGTGATGGCCACCACGCTCGCCGCGCTGCTGGTGTCGACCGCGATCATCATCGGCTACGACCTGCGCAGCTACCACCGCAGCCTGCTCAACGACCTGGCCACCCAGGCCGAGCTGGTCGGCCATATGACCTCGGCGGCGCTGACCTTCGACGACCCGCGCCTGGCCAACGAAAACCTGGCCCTGCTGCGCACCCGCCCGCAGGTGCGTGCAGCCGCCATCTACGATGCCAACGGCGCGCTGTTCGCCGCCTACCAGGCCCAGGGCGAGTCGCACCCGGTGCCGAAGATCCTGGCGCCGGTGCCGAAAAACGACCTCGAAGACCTGGTGATCCAGCAGCGCATCGTCGAGAACGGCGACACCCTCGGCACCGTCTACCTGCGCGCCGAGAACCGGCTGCTCCAGCGCACCCGCGACTACCTGACCATCGCGCTTGCCGTGACCCTGCTGGCGATGGGCGTGGCCTACCTGCTCATGCGGCGCATGGGGCGCGTGGTGACGGCGCCGATCGTGGCCATCACCGCGATCGCGCGCGACGTCGTCGCCACCCGCGACTACTCGCGCCGCGCACCGCGCATCAGCGACGACGAGGCCGGGGAACTGGTCGATTCCTTCAATGCCATGCTGCGCGAGATCGAAGGCCGCACGCGCGAACTCGAAACCTCGAGCACCGAGACGGCGCGCGAGGCGGCCGAGCGCTCGCGGGCCCAGCAGGAAGTGATGCGCCTGAACGAGCAGCTCGAGCAGCGCGTGGACGAGCGCACCCTGCAGCTGGCCCTGGCCAATGCCGAGCTGGCCAACGCGATCGAGGAGGCGCGCAGCGCCAACCAGGCGAAATCCGCTTTTCTTTCGTCCATGAGCCACGAGCTGCGCACGCCGCTCAACGCCATCCTCGGCTTTGCCCAGATCCTGACGTCCGATACCCTGCCGTCGACCCTGGAGCAGAAGAAGGAATTCGCCAGCCATATATTGAAGAGCGGCCGCCACCTGCTCACCCTGATCAACGAGATCCTCGACCTGGCCAAGGTGGAGTCGGGCACGGTGACACTGTCGATGGAGCCGGTGGCGCTGAGCGACACCCTGCTGGAAGTGCGCACCATGGTCGAGCCGATCGCGGCCGGCCGCGGGGTGCGCGTGCTGTTTCCGGAGACCCCCGGCGCGGTGCTGCTGGCCGACCGCACGCGCCTCAAGCAGGTGCTGCTCAACCTGCTGTCGAACGCCGTGAAATACAACCGCGAGGCCGGCGCCGTGGTCGTCACCTGCGAGCAGGTGGCACCCGACCGGCTGCGCCTGTCGGTGCAGGACACCGGCGCCGGCCTCGCTGCCGAGCAGGTGGCCGCCCTGTTCCAGCCCTTCAACCGGCTCGGCCAGGAGGGCGGCAGCCAGGAGGGCACCGGCATCGGCCTGGTGGTCACCAAGCGCCTGGTCGAGCTGATGGGCGGCCAGATCGGCGTGACCAGCAGCCCGGGCGTGGGCAGCGTGTTCTGGATCGAGCTGGCCACCACCGCGCCGTTGGCGGCGCCGACCGGCGAGACGCAGGCCGCGGCGGTCGCGCTCGACAAGGCGGCCGCGCCGGCCGGGGAACAGGACACCGTGCCGCACCTGGTGCTGTATGTCGAGGACAATCCGGCCAACCTGCGCCTGGTGGAAGAAATCGTGCGCTTCCGCGCCGACCTGCGCCTGCTGTCCGCGCACGATGGCCACGTCGGCCTGTCGCTGGCGCGCGCGCATCGCCCCGAGATCATCCTGATGGACCTGAACCTGCCGGGCATGAGCGGGATCGAGGTGCTGCGCCAGCTGCGCGCCGATCCCGAGACCGCCGACATCCCGGTCATCGCCCTGACCGCCAATGCCATGCCGCGCGACATCGAGCGCGGCCTGGCCGCGGGCTTCACCCGCTACCTGACCAAGCCGATCGACATCGACAAGTTCACCGAAGCGATCAACAGTACGCTGGCGCAGCGCCGCCCGGCTCCCGCAAACGCGGGGCCTGGCGACAATGCGTCGGCTGCAAGGAAGGACCCATGATTTCACTGAACGACATCCGCCGCGCGCGCATCCTCGTCGTGGACGACGAACCCGTCAACGTCCAGCTGCTCGAGTACCTGCTCAAGACCACCGGGTACGAGAACGTCACGTCCACCTACGACCCGCGCCAGGTGGTGTCCCTGCACCTGAAGCACCGCTTCGACCTGATCATCCTCGATCTGCACATGCCGGGCATGGACGGCTTCGACGTGATGGAGGCATTGAGGCCGCTCGAGAGCGATTCCTGGCTGCCGGTGCTGGTGGTGACGGCCGAGCCGGACAAGAAGCTGGCCGCGCTCGAGGCCGGGGCGCGCGACTTCATCGGCAAGCCCTTCGACACGGTCGAGGTGATGACCCGCATCCGCAACCTGCTGGAAGTGCGCCTGCTGCACCGCGAATCGCAGGACTACGGCGTGCAGCTCGAGCGCGAGGTGCGCGAGCGCACCGCCGAGCTGGCGCGCTTTCGCGGCGCGATGGACGCCACGCCCGACGCGATCTTCCTGATCGACACCGCCAGCATGGCGATGGTCGACGTCTCGGACGGCGCCTGCCGCATGCTGGGCTTCTCGCGCGACGCGCTGCTGCGCATCGATCCGGTGGCGCTGGGCCTGGCCACGCGCGAACTGCTGGACCGCCACCTGGCGGCCGATGCGCTGGCGCACGGCGCGCCCACCTCGTCACACAGCGCGCAAGGGCAGGACAAGACCGAGTTCGGCCCGCTGCCGGGCGACATCGTCGAGACCGAGCTGCTGCGCGCCGGCGGGCAGGGCGCGGTGCCGGTCGAGATCAGCTGGAAGCTGCAGGACCTGGGCAAGAGCCGCATGCTGATCGCGGTGGCGCGCGACATCAGCGAGCGCCTGCATGCGCAGGAACGGATGCGCCACATGGCCAGCTACGACGCGCTCACCGGCTTGCCCAACCGCACCCTGTTCTTCCAGAACCTGCGCGACGCCATCGAGCTGGCGCGCGACAAGAACTGGCGCGTGGCGGTGCTGTGCATCACGCTCGACCGCTTCAAGATCATCAACGATTCGCTCGGCACCATGCTGGGCGACGAGCTGCTGCGCCAGTTCAGCACGCGCCTGGTGCGGGTGGTGCGCCTGCGCGACACGGTCGGGCGCCTGGGCGGCGACGAGTTCGCGCTGACGCTCACCATGACGCGCGACCAGCAGGAAGCGGTGAACGTGGCCAACGAGATCCGGGAGATCCTGCGCGCGCCCTTCGACCTGCACGGCCAGCAGGCGGCGCTGACGGCCAGCATCGGCATCGCGATGTACCCGGAGGATGCGCTGGAGCCGGGCACCCTGGTCAAGTACGCCGACACCGCCATGGTGCGCGCCAAGGAGGCGGGGCGCGACGGCTACCGCTTCTTCACGGCCGGGATGAACGTGCAGGTGCTGGCGCGCCTGGACCTGGAGCTGGCGCTTCGCGGCGCCCTGGAAGGCAACCAGTTCGTGCTCTACTACCAGCCCAAGCTGGAGCTGAACACCGGCCGCATCTCGGGCGTGGAGGCGCTGCTGCGCTGGAACCGGCCCGGCTTCGGCCTGGTCTATCCGGCCGAGTTCGTACCGATCATGGAAGAGACGGGCCTGGTGGTGCGGGTCGGCGAATGGATCGTCGACGAAGCCTGCCGCCAGATCGCCGCCTGGCAGGCGCAAGGGTTGCGCGAGGTACGGGTGGCGGTGAACGTGTCGAGCCGCCAGTTCGTCGAGGGCGACCTGGAAGGCGTGATCCGCGCCGCGCTCGAGCGCCACGGCGTCGACCCCAGCCTGCTGGAGCTGGAGCTGACCGAAAGCGCGCTGATGTCGAATGCCGAGCACACCATCGCGGTGCTGGGGCGCCTGAAGGAACTGGGCATCCGCATCGCGATCGACGATTTCGGCACCGGCTATTCGTCGTTGGCCTACCTGAAGCGCTTCCCGATCGACAAGCTGAAGATCGACATCGCCTTCGTGCGCGACATCGTGACCAACCCGGACGACGCCGCCATCGCCCTGGCCATCATCAGCATGGCGCACAGCCTGCACATGCAGGTGATCGCGGAAGGGGTGGAGTCGCGCGCCCAGATGGCGTATTTGCGGCGCCACCGCTGCGACGAGATCCAGGGCTTCCACTTCGCGCGCGCCTTGCCCGCCGACGAACTGGCGCGCCTGGTCGAGGACAACCGCGCCCAGCCCGACCAGCCGCCGGCCCAGGACGACAAGGTGCAGACCCTCCTGATCGTGGACGACGACGTCAACGTGCTGACCGCCCTGCATCGCCTGTTCAGGCGCGACAACTACCGCGTGCTGACGGCTTCCACCCCCGGCGAGGGCTTCGAACTGCTGGCGCTGTACCGGGTGCAGGTGATCCTGTGCGACCAGCGCATGCCGGTGATGAGCGGGACCGAATTCCTCAGCAAGGTCAAGGAGATGTATCCGGAGACCATCCGCATCATCCTGTCGGGCTATACGGGGGTGGAATCGGTGCTCGATTCGATCAACCGCGGGGCGATTTACCGGTTCTACACCAAGCCGTGGCATGACCTGCAGCTGCGGGAGAATATCCGGTTGGCGTTCCGGCATTACTGGCTGACGTATGGGCCATATGATGATCGGAAGACGCCGAGGGAGGAAGCAGGCACCGGTTGAACGCGCGGTCGGCAGAGCCGACCACCCTACAATATCGCGGGTTTCGTAGGGTGTTCGGCTTCGCCGAACGCGCGTTCAACTGAAGTGATCCCATCCGCTCAGCTTCAGGTCGAGCCGCGCTCCTTGCGCATCAACGAAGCGCAGCCCCAACTCCGCCTCGATCCTCCCCACCCGCGTCACAGGCGTCCCGCTCGCACGCCCCGCCTCCAGCACCGCCTCCCGCTGCGCCACCGGCGCCGTGAAGCACAATTCGTAATCGTCCCCACCCGCCGCGGTAAAGCGCCGCCGCAGCTCGGCCGGCTGCCGCGCCAGCACCGGCCCCGCCGGCAGCGCATCCACATCCAGGGTCGCGCCGACTTTCGAGGCCGCCAGGATATGCCCCAGGTCCCCCACCAGCCCATCCGAAATATCCAGCGCCGCATGCGCGACCGGTTGCGCGGCGAGCGCCAGGCCCAGGCCCACGCGCGGCGTCGGCATGTGCATGCGCTGCGCCGCCTGCGCCTGATCCTCGGCGGACAAGCTCACTTCCTTCCAGTAGCCGCCCAGGGCGAGGCGCGCATCGCCCAGCGTGCCGGAGATCCAGATGTCGTCGCCGACCCGCGCCGCGTCGCGCCGCAGCGCGTGGCCGGGCGCTAGGTCGCCGAACACGGTGATGCAGATGTTGAGCGGCCCCTTGGTGGTATCGCCGCCGACCAGCTCGCAGCCGTGGACGTCGGCCAGCGCAAACAGTCCGCGCGAAAAGCCATCCAGCCAGACCGGGTCGGCCTCGGGCAGGGCCAGGGCCAGGGTGAAGGCAGTGGGGCGGGCGCCCATCGCCGCCAGGTCCGACAGATTCACCGCCAGGCTTTTATGACCGAGCATGAAGGGATCGGCGCCGGCAAAGAAATGGCGATCCTCGACCAGCATGTCGCTCGAGACCGCCAGCTGGCGGCCCGGAGCAGGGGTGAGCAGGGCGCAGTCGTCGCCGATGCCGAGGTCGGCCCGGCCCGGACGGTCGCGCTTGAAGAACTGTTTGATGAGATCGAATTCGGAAAGCATGCCGGGATTGTAAACGTCCCGTTTAATTATTAGCTCAGCAGATGTCATTACAAGAATTATTGGCAAGTCTTATAAATAGAACGCTGCTTGTTGAAAATACGTAGCCTTTGACAACTGCTCGTCTGATAAAATTGGAGGTTCCCCTCTAGTTTCAGGAAGGCTGCCCGGCATGGACTCGTCATCGGACAAGAAAGAAGAATTGCGTCAACAACTGCGTGCTGCAGCGCTCGAATACCACCAGATTCCCCGTCCCGGCAAGATCAGCGTGACCCCGACCAAGGGCCTGCTGAACCAGCGCGACCTGGCGCTGGCTTACTCGCCGGGCGTGGCCGCGCCTTGCGAGGAAATCGTCAAGGACCCGGCCAACTCGTACAAGTACACCGCGCGCGGCAATTTGGTCGCCGTGATCTCGAACGGCACCGCCGTCCTCGGCCTGGGCAACATCGGCCCACTGGCCTCGAAGCCGGTCATGGAAGGCAAGGGCGTGCTGTTCAAGAAGTTCGCCGCGATCGACGTGTTCGACATCGAGGTCAACGAAAACGACCCGGACAAGCTGGTCGACATCATCGCCTCGCTCGAGCCGACCTTCGGCGGCATCAACCTGGAAGACATCAAGGCGCCCGAGTGCTTCTACATCGAGCGTAAACTCCGCGAACGGATGAAGATCCCGGTCTTCCACGACGACCAGCACGGCACCGCGATCATCGTCGGCGCCGCGATCCTCAACGGCCTGAAAGTGGTCGGCAAGGACATCAAGAACTGCAAGCTGGTCGTGTCCGGTGCCGGCGCCGCGGCGCTGGCCTGCCTCGACCTGATCGTCGACCTCGGCTTCCCGATCGAGAACATTTTCGTGACCGACCTGGCCGGCGTGGTCTACAAAGGCCGCGTCGAGCTGATGGACCCGGACAAGGAGCGCTTCGCGCAAGATACCCATCACCGTTCGCTGGCCGACGTCATTCCCGGCGCCGACATCTTCCTCGGCCTGTCGGCCGGCGGCGTCCTGAAGCAGGACATGGTCGCGAAGATGGCGCCGAATCCCCTGATCCTGGCGCTGGCCAACCCGAACCCGGAAATCCTGCCGGAAGACGTCAAGGCCGTGCGCAGCGACGCCATCATCGCCACCGGCCGTTCGGACTACCCGAACCAGGTCAACAACGTGCTGTGCTTCCCCTACATGTTCCGCGGCGCGCTGGACTGCGGCGCGACCACCATTACCCGCGAGATGGAGATCGCGGTGGTGCACGCGATCGCCGACCTGGCCCACGCCGAGCAGTCGGACATCGTGGCCTCGGCCTACGGCATCAACAACCTGTCCTTCGGTCCGGAATACCTGATTCCGATGCCTTTCGATCCGCGCCTGCTGACCCACATCGCCCCGGCGGTGGCCAAGGCGGCCCAGGACGGCGGCGTCGCCACCCGTCCGATCGCGGACCTCGCGGCCTATGCCGAGAGCCTGCAGCAGTTCGTGTACCGCAGCGGCACCTTCATGAAGCCGCTGTTCTCGGTGGCCAAGGCCGCGCCGATGGAAGCCAAGCGCATCGTCTACGCCGAAGGCGAGGACGAGCGCGTCCTGCGCGCGGTGCAGGTGGTGGTCGACGAGAAGCTGGCGCGTCCGATCCTGGTCGGCCGCCCGGCGGTGCTGGAAAAGCGCATCGAAAAGTTCGGCCTGCGCCTGAAACTGGGCGAGCACGTGGACGTGATCAACCCCGACTACGACGCGCGCTACCGCGAATACTGGCAGGCCTATTACGAGCTGGGCATGCGCAAGGGCGTGACCGTCGACATGGCCAAGCTCGAGATGCGCCGCCGCCACACGCTGATCGGCGCCATGATGGTCAAGAAGGGCGATGCCGATGGCCTGATCTGCGGCACCTACGGCACTACCCAGATGCACCTGCACTACATCGACCAGGTGCTGGGCAAGCGTGCGGGCAGCAACGTGTATGCGGCGATGAATTTCCTGATCACCCAGGACCGCCAGCTGGCCATCGTCGACACCCACGTCAACGAGAATCCGAACGCGGCCGAGCTGGCCGAGATCACCGTCATGGCCGCCGAAGAAATGGAGCGCTTCGGCCTGCATCCGCGCGCGGCCCTGCTGTCGCACTCGAACTTCGGCACCTACAACAGCGAGTCGGCGCGCAAAATGCGCTCGGTCCTGCCGCTGGTGCAGGCGGCCAAGCCGAACCTCGAAATCGACGGCGAGATGCATGGCGACACCGCGATCGAAGCCAAGGTGCGCATGAAGATCATGCCGCATTCCGCGCTCACCGGCGACGCCAACCTCCTGGTGATGCCGAACATCGACGCCGCCAACATCTCCTACAACCTGGTCAAGAGCGCCGCCGGCAACGGCATCGCGATCGGCCCGGTGCTGCTCGGTTGCGCGCGTCCGGTGCACATCCTGACCCCGTCGTCGACGGTGCGCCGGATCGTCAACATGACGGCGCTGTGCGTCGTCGACGCGGTCTCCCAGCGCTAAGTACCGTAGGGTGGTCGGCTTCGCCGACCGCGCGTTCAGATCCTTTATGAGCAGACGGAACCTCTGTTCAAGCGAGAGTTGAACGCGCGGTCGGCTGCGCGTGATCTGGTCCACTGGACCAGATCACCCCTACGTTTTGAGCTGCCTCAATCGTGTTTGTCACCAATCTTCATCGTTTGTCTTCGCACAAATACAACGGTAACAAATCGTAAGCGGGCGACGTACCCATCGGTTTGAGTGCATAATGTCGGGATAAGTGTTGCATTTCTTGCACATATTTCTTTCGTGCAAGGATGACAAACCTTCCTCTCTGATACAATCCGGGCTGTCCTGAGTCTGGCGCCTGCGAGACCTTCTTCAAGAACCCAAGAACATGCAAACAACAAAAAGAGCCCTGATCACTGGCATTACCGGCCAGGATGGCGCCTACTTGGCGCAGATTTTGCTGGAAAAAGGCTATCACGTGACAGGCACCTTCCGTCGCTCCAGTTCGGTCAACTTCTGGCGCATCGAAGAGCTCGGCATTGACAAGCACCCGAACCTGGCGCTGGTCGAATACGACCTGACCGACCTGTCGTCCAGCATCCGCCTGGTGGAAAGCAGCCGGCCGGACGAGGTCTACAACCTGGCGGCGCAGAGCTTCGTCGGGGTGTCCTTCGAGCAGCCGGTCACCACCGCTTCGATCACCGGCCTGGGCGCGGTCAACCTGCTGGAAGCGATCCGCATCGTCAATCCGAAGATCCGCTTCTACCAGGCCTCGACCTCGGAAATGTTCGGCAAGGTGCAGGCGATTCCGCAGGTCGAGGACACGCCGTTCTATCCGCGCAGCCCCTATGGCGTGGCCAAGCTGTACGCGCACTGGATGACGGTCAACTACCGCGAATCCTACGGCATCTTCGGTTCTTCCGGCATCTTGTTCAATCACGAGTCCCCGCTGCGCGGCCGTGAGTTCGTCACCCGCAAGATCACCGATTCGGTGGCCAAGATCGTCCTGAACAAGCTCGACGTGCTCGAACTGGGCAACCTCGACGCCAAGCGCGACTGGGGCTTCGCCAAGGAATATGTCGAAGGCATGTGGCGCATCCTCCAGGCCGACGAGCCCGACACCTTCGTGCTGGCGACCAACCGCACCGAGACCGTGCGCGACTTCGTCACCATGGCCTTCAAGGGCGCCGGCGTCGCCATCGAATTCACCGGCGAAGGCGAGAACGAAACCGGCCGCTGCTCCCGTACCGGCAAGGAACTGGTGCGCGTGTCGCCCAAGTTCTACCGCCCGGCCGAGGTCGATCTCCTGATCGGTAATCCCGAAAAAGCCAAGCGCGTGCTCGGCTGGGAACCGAAGACCACGCTCGAAGAACTGTGCCAGATGATGGTCGACGCCGACCTGCGTCGCAACGAAATCGGATTCTCGTTCTAAATCATGGAACGCATGGCCACGGATGACATCCCGGCGTTCATCGGCGGGAGGGAAGGCGAGGGACGGCGCGCGCTCATCACGGGCCTGCGCGGTTTCACCGGCTACTACATGGCGCAGGAGCTGACGGCGGCGGGCTACCGTGTCTACGGCACCGTCATGCCGGGCGAGACGCTCGGTCCGGACATCCATGCGGTCGACCTGTGCGACCGCGAAGCCGTGGCGCGCGTGGTCGACGAAGTCCAGCCGGACGTGGTCGCTCACTTGGCCGGCATCGCCTTCGTGGCCCATGCGAACGTCGAACTGATGTACCGCGTGAACGTCGTCGGCACGCGCAACCTGCTCGAAGCGCTGGCCAACGGCCAGCACCGCCCCACCAGCGTGCTGCTGGCCTCCTCGGCCAACATCTACGGCAATGCCAGCGTGCCCGTCATCGACGAGAACGTGGCGCCTTCCCCGGCCAACGACTACGCCGTCAGCAAGCTGGCCATGGAATACATGGCGCGCCTGTGGATGGACAAGCTGCCGATCACAATCGCGCGCCCGTTCAACTACACCGGCATCGGCCAGGCCGAGAACTTCCTGCTGCCGAAGATCGTCTCCCACTTCCGCCGTAACGAAAAGCGCATCGAACTGGGCAACCTGGCGATCGCGCGCGACTTCTCCGACGTGCGCATGGTGGCGCGCGCCTACCGCCGCCTGCTGACGGTGGCGCCGAGCGGCGAAGCCTTCAACGTCTGCTCTGGCGCCTCGCATTCGCTGGCCAACCTGATCGACATGATGAGCGAGATCGCCGGCTACCACATCGACGTGCACGTCAACCCGGCTTTTGTGCGCGCCAACGACGTGCTCACGCTGTCGGGCAGCAACAGCAAGCTCACCGCCGTCATCGGCCAACTCGACCCGACGCCGTTGTCCGAGACGCTGCGCTGGATGTACCTGGCGTGAGCGCCGGCGGTCTCACCGTCGGACTCGGAACGACCATGATCGAACCGGGCCTGACCGGCGGCCGCCTCGATGGCATCGGGGTCTACACCCGGGCGCTGATGCACCACCTGCCGCGCGCCGGCTGTTCCGTGCTTCCCTTTTCCTGGCCACGGGTGCGGTCGGGGGGAGCAGGCATCAGCATCGGCCAGCCCCTGCCGCAATCCTTCGAACGGGCCTCGCTGGTCGACCTGGCGATGCCAAGCGCCCACCGCGTGCACATGCCGGCCGACCTGTTCCACGTCACCGACTACCGCATCGTGCGCATGGATTGCCCGGTGGTGGCGACCCTGCACGACGCCCTCCCCATCAAGTATCCCGAGTGGTGCAACCCGCGCCTGCGCAAGGTCAAGAACTGGCTGCAGCGCAAGGCCACCGCCAAGGCCGACCACGTCATCGCGCTCTCGTATTTCGCGATCGACGAACTGGTCGAATGCTTCGACGTGAACCCGGGCCAGGTCTCCGTGGTCTATTGTGGCGTGGATGACGAATGGCTCGAGCCGGCAGACCCGCAAGCCGTGAAAGCCACGCTCGCGCAATACAAACTGAATCCTGGCTATTTCCTTACCGTCGGCACGCTCCAGCCGCGCAAGAACGTGGAGCGCCTGCTGGACGCCTGGTTGATGCTGCCCAAGGCCCTGCGCGACGAGCGCGCGCTGGTGGTGGTGGGTGCGCGCGGCTGGCGCTGCGAGTCCCTGGTGGCGCGGTTGGGGGCCGCCCGCGCGGACGGCGAAAACGTGGTCTGGCTCGACAAGGTCACCGACCCGCAGGCGCTGCGCCACCTGTACCTGGGCGCCGGCGTGTTCGCCTTTCCTTCGCTGTACGAGGGCTTCGGCATTCCCGTGGTCGAGGCCTTCGCCTCCCGTGTGCCGGTGGTGGCCTCGAACGCCAGCTCGCTGCCCGAAGTGACGCGAGGAGCCGCGCTCGACGTCGATCCGCTCGACACCGCGACGATGGCCGAGGCCCTGCATACGTTAGCGCTGGACGCCCGCGAGCGCGCGCGCTGCATCGCCGCCGGCCGCGCGCGCGCCGAACAATTGACCTGGCAGGCCACCGCACGGCAGACCGCCGACGTGTACCGCGCCGTCCTTTCGCAGTAAGCTTCCAACATGCGTGTCCTTCATTTCTACAAGACGTACTATCCGGACTCGGTCGGCGGCATCGAGCAGGTGATCCGCCAGCTGTGCGTCGGCACGACGCGCCTGGGCGTGACCAACACCGTGCTGTCGCTGTCGCGCCAGAAGGACCTGGCGCCCATCACCTTCGACGGCCACAGCGTGGTGCGCGCGCCGCTGAACTTCGAGATCGCCTCCAACGCCTGTTCCTGGCAGGCGCTGGGCGCGCTGGCGCGCATGGCCGAACAGGCCGACGTGGTGCACTACCACTTCCCCTGGCCCTTCATGGACCTGGCCCACTTCGTGGCGCGCGTGAACAAGCCGACCGTAGTCAGCTATCACTCCGACATCGTGCGCCAGAAGCGCTGGCTGCGCCTGTACCAGCCGCTCAAGTTCCGCTTCCTCGACAGCGTCGACGCCATCGTCGCGGCCTCGCCCAATTACCTGGAATCGTCCGGCGTGCTGGCCCGCTATCGCGACAAGACCCGCGTGATCACCTACGGCCTGGATAAAAAGACCTATCCATCCGTGGAACCCTGCCGCCTGGCGCACTGGCGCGCCAAGGTCGGACCGAAGTTCTTCCTGTTCGTGGGCGTGCTGCGCTACTACAAGGGCCTGCACATCCTGCTCGAAGCGGCCAAGGGGCTGGACTATCCGATCGTGATCGTCGGCACCGGCCCCGAAGAAACGGCGCTGAAGGAACAGGCCGCGCGCCTGGGCCTGAAGCACGTGCTGTTCACCGGCGCCCTGGACGAACCGGACAAGGCGGCGCTGCTCACCCTGTGCCACGCGCTTGCCTTCCCCTCGCACCTGCGCTCGGAAGCCTTCGGCATCTCGCTGCTGGAAGGAGCGATGTACGGCAAGCCGATGATCTCCTGCGAGATCGGCACCGGCACCACCTACATCAACCGCGCCGGCGAGACCGGGCTGGTGGTGCCGCCCTCCGATCCGGCCGCCCTGCGCGACGCCATGCAGCAGCTGTGGAACGACCCCGAGCTGGCGCGCCGCATGGGCGTGCGCGCGGAGGGGCGCTACCACGAGCTGTTCACCTCGGAGCTGATGGCGGCCGGCTATACCGACCTGTACAAGGAACTGGCGGCGGGCCGGGCCACCGCGACTGCGGGAGAAAGCGTGAAGCTGGCCGGCGTGCCGCCCGCGCGCTGACGGCACACGCACGAGCGCTCCAATGCGACGCGGGCCTGGCCGGAGACGATCCGGACAGGCCCGCGTTTGCATTCGGTCCGCCCGGCGGCGGCACCGCTGTCTTCAGCGCTCGGCCAGCAGCTCGTTGCCCGGGCCGTACAGGCGCATCCTCATGACTTCCAGCTTGACGCGCTTGCTGTTCGGATCGGCATCCTGGGCGTAAGCATAGATTTCCATGCGCAGCTTGTCGTTCTTGGCCAGGTGGGCCTCGATCTTGCGCGCCACCTGTTCGTCGGCGACATCAAAAGCGGAGAACGCGCCCGCGTTGGTGGTGCCGAGCGTGTAGCCCGGGTTGTCGTTGAAGTAGGTGTAGCGGTCGTCGCTCATCTCGTTGAGCGCGAAGCGCTTCTTGTCGAAGTCGTAGCGCGCCAGCAGGTTGTAGCCGTCCTGCTCCAGGCGCACGTAGCGGCCGGACTTGGCCCGCGCGATCTCCTGGTCGATGCGCGGCTGCAGCGCCTTGGCGATGTCCTTGCGTCGGAAGCTGTCGCTGGTCTGGCGGTACTCGGAGGAATAGGCTTCGGCGATCTGGTCGTACTGGGTGGGCAGGTCCAGGATGCCGTAGTACAGGAACATGATCGTATTGCCGTTGTCGATCTTCTGGTAGCTGGCCAGCGGCGTGGCCGGGTCGCCTTTCGGCAGGCTCGCCGCAGCGGGCGCCGCCGCCTGGGCGGGGGCGCCCGCTGCGGCCGGTGCCTGCGCTGCGGGCGTGTCGGCCGCCGCCGGTGCGGCGTCCTTCTTGCCGCAGCCGGCGAGCGCTGCGGCGACGGCGGCGCCGATCAGGAGGGTACGGATGGTCTGGGTCTGCATGGTCGGGTCTCGATGAGAAGTGGGGAAGCGAGCGCGGATTATGCGGTCATCAACTTCTTCGAAGGAACTAACAAACTTGTTAGCGGCCGAGCGGCAAACTCACAACAGGCCGAGCATGGCGGCCTTGACCACCGCCTGGGTCTTGTTGACCGAATCGAGCTTGGCGACCGCCTTGTTGATATGGAAGTTGATGGTGGCGACCGACAGCGACAGGATCAGGCCGATCTCGTGGGCGGTCTTGCCATCCGCGGTCCAGCGCAGCACGTCCTTCTCGCGCTCCGTGAGCACGGCCTTCGACTCGGGAATGTGGTCGGCCACGAACTGGCGCGACAGCGCCACCATCAGCATCTCGTTCATCCGCGTCAGGTCGGCGGCATGGGCCGCGACCTCGAGTGGCGACAGCGGGTCCGCCTCGCGCGACAGCGACAGCATGCCGATCATGCCGTTCATGCGGCCGGGCTTGCCCCAGCCGACGTTCAGGCCGTGCGCGTTCGCATCGTCCCACATGCCGCCCGCGTTGCCGAACAGTTCGGGCGACCACAGGACGAAGTCTTCCGACCGGGCGGCATGCAGGATGGTGGGGTCGACTTCGACATAGCACTGGCTGTCGAAGCGCTTCATCCAGGCCTGGGGATAGGTATCGAGAATGACGATGCGCGGCTGCGCTAGCGGCACCGGCAGGCGCAGGCCGAAGCTGCAGAAGCTGAAACCGGTCTTGCGGAAGTGCCCCGCAACATGATCGAACAGCGGCGCGTCATGCTGTCCCAGCAGGTGCAGATCGTCGTCGGTGAAGCGCATAAGGGGATCGTCTCTCGGTCGCCAGATCGGCTCGGCGATTGTGCCAAAACTTATAGTGTTATTAACTAGCCAATACTCACAAGATTGTTACAAAAAAACAGATTTTCGGAAGGAAATGTGTCGTACTAACAAATTTATCAGTTGCCGGGTGAGGGCATGCCGCCAATACTGTGCGCCCATCGGTCCCACCCTCTCGAGAAACTCATGGCAACCTATATCCAGGCAAAGAAAGTCATCGGCAGCGAAAAAGACGGCTTCATCGACGTCGTCGTCACCCTCAGCGCAGCCTCCACCCTGCAGGTCAGCGTCGAATACACCACCGCCGGCCGGACCGCCGGCTACGGCTATCCCGACTACGATTTCACATTCACCAACGGCAAGCTTGTCTTCGCGCCCGGCGTGGTGACCCAGACGATCCGGGTGCCGATCAACGACGACGCGGTTGTCGAGGGGATGGAATTCTTCCATATGCGGCTGAGCAATGCAGTCAACGGCGTTATTACCGATGAGACCGTCATGTTGGGCGTCGTCGACAACGACGTCATCGCCGACAGCGCGAACCGCGCCAACCTGTCGGTGCGCGACGTGGTCGTCGACGCCGGCGCCGGCACCGCCGTCTTCACGGTTCTGCTCGACAAGGCCACCAGCGCCCCGTTCTCGGTCGCCTACAGCACCCAGAGCGGTACGGCGCTGGCAGGCAGCGACTTCACCGCTGCAAGCGGCAGCCTGAGCTTTGCTGCCGGCGAGACGGTCAAGCAGGTCGTGGTGGCGCTGCCGCCGGTAGGCGCCGCCGAATCCGCCGAAATGTTCAGCCTGAACCTGGGCGCCCTGAGCGGCAGCGGCGCCGGCGCGGTGCGCATCGCCGACGGCAGCGGCGAAGCCATCATCGGCCGCAACGGCCAGACCCCGGTGGCGACGCCTTTCGTCAGCGTCAGCAATCCGGTGGCGGGCGAAGGCGACGGCTACGTCGACTTCGTCGTCAGCCTGAGCGCGCCCGGGCTGCAGCAGGTCTCGGTCGAGTACAGCACCCGCGACATCGTGGCCGGCTACGGTTATCCCGACTACGATTTCGATTTCCTCTCCGGCACCCTGGTGTTCGCCCCCGGCGTCACTACCCAGACCATCCGGGTCGCGATCAACAACGACAACGTGGCCGAACCGGCCGAGACCTTCGCGCTGGCGCTCTCGTCGCCGACCAATGCCGTCATCACCCATCCGTACGGCATTGCCACCATCGTCGACAACGATACGCTCGGCGATACCGCCGCACGCGCCCAGCTGTCGGTGAAGGACGTGGTGGTCGACGCCAGCGCCGACTACCTCACTTTTGCGGTCACGCTCGACAAGACCGTGACGGGCATGTTCAGCGTTGCCTACAGCACGGTCAACGGCACTGCCCTTGCCGGCAGCGACTACCTGGCAGCCTCCGGGGTGCTCACCTTTGCGCCGGGCGAGACAGCCAAGACGGTCACCATCGCGCTGCCGCACGACAGCGCGGCCGAGCCGGCCGAGCTGTTCAACCTGGTCCTGGGCGCCGTCAGCGGCGAGGCCGCCGCCTCGGTCGCCGTCGGCGACGGCAGCGGCCAGGCCACCATCGGCCGTCACGGACAGACCCCGGTGGCAACCCCGACGATCACCGTCAGCAACCCGGTCGCCGGCGAGAAGGATGGTGTGGTGGAGTTCGTGGTATCGCTGAGTGCCCCGGCCCTGGCCCAGGTGAGCGTCGAGTTCTCGACCACCGACCTGCTCGCGGGGTATGGCTACCCCGACTACGATTTCGAAAGCACCAGCGGCAAGCTGGTGTTCGCGCCCGGCCAGACCACGCAGGTGGTGCGGGTCACCATCAATGACGACAACCTGGCCGAGGGGATCGAGAGCTTCGCGCTGGTGCTGAGCAACCCGACGAATGCGGTGCTGGCCCACCGCTTCGGCTACGCGACCCTGTTCGACAACGACACCATGGCCGACAGCGCGCACCGCGCCGTGCTGTCGGTGCAGGACCTGGTGATCGACGCTTCCAGCGACCTGGCGACCTTCACGGTCTCGCTCGACAAGGCCGTCAACAGCGCCTTCAGCGTCGGCTACGGCACCGTCGCCGGCAGCGCCGCGGCGGGCAGCGATTTCCTGGACACGCGCGGCAGCCTGACCTTCGAGGCCGGCGAGACCGTCAAGACCGTGTCCGTGGTGCTGCCGCACGACAGCGCGGCCGAAGGGGCCGAGAGCTTCAAGCTGGCGCTCGGCGCGCTGTCGGGCAACGGCGCCCAGTATGTGGTCGCGGGCCGTCCGGCCGGCACCGCCACCATCGCCGCCCATGGCCAGTCCGCGGTGAGCAAACCCACCATCAACATCAGCGATCCCGTGGTGCGCGAGGGGGACGGCTATGCCGAGTTCGTGGTCAGCCTGAGCGCGCCCGCCTCGACCCAGGTCTCGGTCGACTTCAGCAGCGCGGACGGCACCGCCGGCTACGGCTACCCGCAGTACGACTTCCTCAGCACCAACGGCAAGCTGGTGTTCGCGCCTGGCGTCACCACCCAGACGGTCAGGGTGGCGGTCAACACCGACGCGCTCTCCGAGGGCAACGAGACCTTCTCGCTCAGGCTGAGCAATGCCGTGAACGGTACCCTCACCAAGACCGCCGGCACCGCCACCCTCATCGATACCAGTACCTGGATCCAGGTCACCGGCAGCGGCGCCGTCGACACCCTGAGCTATGCGGGACCGCGCAGCAACTACACGGTGAGCGCGACCAGGGAGGGCTATATCGTCGCCGAGAAAGCCGCGGGCGGCCGCGTCGAGCTGGTGGCTGGCGTCGAGCGCCTCAAGTTCGCCGACACCAGCATTGGACTGGACGTCGACGGCACCGGCGGCCAGGCCTACCGCATCTACCAGGCGGCGTTCGACCGCACCCCCGATGCCGGCGGCCTCGGATTCTGGCTCAGCGCGATGGACAAGGGCACCACGCTGGAGGAGGTGGCGGCCGGCTTCATGTCCTCGCCCGAGTTCGCGAAGCTCTACGGCGCGAATCCGAGCAACAGGGAGCTGGTGTCGAAGATCTACACCAACGTGCTGCACCGGGCGGCGGAACAGGGCGGGCTCGATTACTGGTCGGCGGCGCTGGACAACAAGCTGGTGACGAAAGCCCAGGTGCTGGCCATGATCAGCGAGAGCGCGGAAAACCAGGCGGCAGTGCTGAAGGTGATCGCGGACGGCTTCCCGTACACGCCCTACGGTTGATGTGGGACCGGGCCGGCGGCGCCGCGGCCCGGTTCAGGCCTCGGCCCAGCGCTGCTGGATCGCGCGTACCGCCGGCATCTGATCGATGAACAGGTCGACCAGGACCGGATCGAAATGGCGGCCCTTCTGCTCGCGCAGGAAGTCGAGCGCTTCCTGCTCGCTCCAGGCTTTCTTGTACGGGCGCTTGGACGTCAGCGCGTCGAACACGTCGGCGATCGCGACGATGCGCCCGGCCAGCGGGATATCGTCGCCGCGCAGCCCGCGCGGGTAGCCGCTGCCGTCGTATTTCTCGTGGTGGGTCAGCGCGATCTGCTGCGCCAGGTGCAGCATGCCGCCGTCGTGATCGCCGATGATCTCGGCGCCGATCGTCACGTGGCTCTGCATGATCTTCCATTCGTCCGGCTCGAGCGGGCCGGGTTTCTGCAGGATGCGGTCGGGGATGCCGATCTTGCCCACGTCGTGCATCGGCGCCGCGTGCAGCAAATCGTCGGCCTCGACTTCGCTCATGCCGGCGGCGATCCCGAGGATGCGCGAGAAGTGGCTCATGCGGATCACGTGCAGGCCGGTCTCGTTGTCCTTGTACTCGGCCGCCAGGCCGAGGCGCTGCACGATCTCCAGGCGGGTGGCGCGCAGCGCCTCCATGCGCACCAGCGACAGGTGGGTGCGCACGCGCGCGCGCACGATCGGCGGGCTCACCGGCTTGGTGATGTAGTCGACCGCGCCGGCCTCGAAGCCTTCCAGCTCGTCGGCGGTGTCGGTCAGGGCGGTCACGAAGATCACCGGGATCGCCGCGGTGCCGGGGTTTGCCTTGAGCGCCGCGCACACTTCGTAGCCGGACATTCCCGGCATCATCACGTCCAGCAGCACCAGGTCGGGAGCTTCCTGGCGCGCCAGTTCGAGCGCGCGCGCGCCGTCCTTGGCGAACAGCAGGCGGTAGTGGTCCTGCAGGATCTGGCGCAGCAGCTGCAGGTTGCTGGCCTCGTCGTCGACCGCGAGGATCAGGGGACGGTTGTTCGGTTGGGTCATGCGTGAATCCTGAAAAACTTTAGTGCGCGCTCATTCGCCCAGCGTCGCCATCACGGCTTCCAGCTGTTCCAGCGCGGAGTCGAATTCGAAGTCGCCGATCGCGCCCTGGATCTGGGCCACGCGCGGCGCCATCGGGTGGCCGGCCAGCGCGGCGGCCAGGCCCGCCAAGGCCGCGTCGTCCAGCGCGCCGCGGCGCAGCGCCTGCAGCAGCACGCCGCCGGCGCGGCGCGCCCGCGCCAGGTCGTAGGGCGCCTGCGCGTCGGGCGCGGGCGACGGCTGCGGACTGCCGGCGCGGATCGCAGCCAGGGCGTCGCGCAGGGCGGCGGTAGACACTTCCAGCGCCTCGGCGGCCGCGCGCTCGTCGGTCGGCACGGCGTTGGTGGCATGCTCCAGGCGAGACAGGGCGTCGGACAGCTGTTCCAGGCCGACGTTGGCGGCCACGCCGCGCACCCGGTGCGCGAGCATGCGCAGTTCCTGGCGCGCGCTGCCGGCCGCGTGCAGCTGCAGCGTAGTGGCGAGGTCGCCGTACTGGCGGCCGAAATGCTCCAGCGCCTCCGCGTACACGTCGGCCTTGTCGGCCCAGCGGTGCAGGCCGGCGCGGCGGTTCAGCACTTCGCGCGCCGGCGCCGGGATCGCCGCCAGGTCAGGGTCGGGCGTTTGCTGGTCCAGTCCCAGCACGCGCGCGATCTCGTGCGACAGCGAGAACCAGTCGACCGGCTTGGTCGCGAAACCGTCCATGCCGACTTCGACGCTGGCGCGGCGGTGCTCGGCCAGCACGCTGGCAGTCATCGCGATCACCGGGGTGCGGCGCTTGTTGGCGGCCGCCTCGTGCTCGCGCAGCGCGCGCGTGGCCGACAGGCCGTCGAGGACCGGCATCTGGAAGTCCATCAGCACCAGGTCGTAGTCACCCTGCCTGGCCAGCTCCAGCACCGCGGCGCCGTCCGACACGGCGGTCAGGCTGTGGCCGCGGCGCGCCAGCAGCAGCTGCAGCAGTTCCAGGTTCTGCGGCACGTCGTCGGCCGCCAGCACGCGCAGCGGAGGCAGCACGGCGGCGCTGCGCACGCGCGGGGCCTGCTGGGCGAAGCGCGCCAGCACCAGGGGCAGGCGCACGTGGAAGGTGGTGCCTTTACCGAGTTCGCTCTCGGCCCAGATCCGGCCGCCCATCAGCTCGACCAGCTGTTTGCTGATGGTGGTGCCCAGGCCCGTGCCGCCGAAGCGGCGCGTCATCGAGGCGTCGGCCTGGGTGAAGGGATCGAAGATCGCCTGCAGGCGGTCTTGGGCGATGCCGATGCCGGTGTCGCTCACCGAGATGCACAGCTGGTCGCCCTCGGCCCCGACGCGCAAGGTGACCGTGCCCTGCTGGGTGAACTTGATCGCGTTGTCGAGCAGGTTGGTGAGCACCTGGCGCACACGCAGCTCGTCGCCGCGCAGGCCGGTCGGCAGCGCCGGGTCGTAGTGGATGTCCAGGTGCAGGCCCTTGGCGCGCGCGTTCGCCGCCAGGGTCGAGGACAGTTCGTCGATCAGCGACAGCAGGTTGTAGTCGTTCTGTTCCAGCTCGACCGCGCCTTTTTCCAGCTTGGCGGTGTCGAGGATCTCGTTGAGCAGGCGCAGCAGCGAGCGGCCGGCGTTGCGGATGGTGTCCAGGTGGCGCCGCTGTTCCTTGTTCAGTTCACCGTCGAGCAGCACGTCGGTGAAGCCCAGGATCGAGTTCATCGGGGTGCGGATCTCGTGGCTCATGTTGGCGACAAACGTCGCGCGCGCGGCCGCGGCCTGCTCGGCCTTGTCCTTGGCTTCGCGCAGCGCTTCCTCCATCAGGCGGCGCTCGGTGATGTCGAGGATCACGCCGTCGAGCCAGGTCAGTTCGCCGTCGTCGTTGCGCACGCCGCTGCCGTTCTCCCACATCCAGCGCACGCCGCCGTCGCGGTGCAGCAGGCGGTATTCGATCAGGTAGGTGCGGTCTTCGCGCAGGGCCGCTTCAATCTTCTCGTTGATCTCGACGCGGTCGGTGGCGTGGATCAGCGAGCCGAAAATGCGGCGCGGCGGATCGCCCACGAAGTCCGCGGCCGGGTAGCCGGTCACGCGCTCCACCGCATCGCTGATGTAGACCATCGGCCAGTCGCCCTCGAGGGTGCTGCGGAAGGAGACACCGGGGATGTTGCCGATCAGGGAGCGGAACTGCTGCTCGCTCGCGTGCAGCGCCTGCATGATGGCGCGCCGTTCGCTGATGTCGGTGATGAAGCAGACGAACAGGTCCTGGTTGCCCAGGCGCGCGTGGCCGATGGCGCGGCGGATCGGCACCAGGCTGCCGTCCTTGCGCTTGCCCATGATCTCGCTGCTGCCCGACATCGCCGCGGTGTAGCCCTCGGTGATCAGGCCCAGCAGACCGTCGTGCGAGCCCGTGTCGTCGTCGGCGATCAGGAGGCTGGCGCTGCGGCCGACGATCTCTTCGCGCTGCCAGCCGAAGATGCGCTCGGCCGAGGCATTGAATTCGCTGATGGTGCCGTCGCGCGCGATGGTGATCACGCCGTCCACGGTGGTAGTGAGCAGGGCGCGCATCCAGGCTTCGCTACGCTGCAGGTCGAGGAACATCTGGCGGTAGCGCAGCAGGCCGTTGGCGGCCAGCACCAGGCCGGTGAAAACCACGGTCATGAGCGAAATCGCCAGCGCCAGGAAGGAGCTGTTGGTGTGGCCAATGCCGGCACCCGGCTCGACCTGGCCGACGAAGCGCGCGGCCGCCATCCCGGTGTAGTGCATGCCGGCGATGGCGCAACCCATCACGATGGCGGCCAGCAGCAGGCGGCGCGATTCGCTCATCGAACGGAAGCGCCTCAGTCCGAAGCGCACCCCCAGCGCCAGGGTGGCCAGCACCACCGCCACCACGATCGACAGCGCGAACATGGCCGGGTCGTAGCGCAGCTCCAGGCTCATCTGCATGCCGGCCATGCCGGAATAGTGCATGGCGCCGATGCCGGCGCCGACCACCACGCCGCCGACCAGCAGGCCGGCCGGGCCGAGGCGCTGGCGCGAGATCAGGCTGAGGGCCACCGCCGAGGCGCCGATGCTGGGCAGGGCCGACAGGATGGTGACCATCGGATCGTAGGTGATCGGGGTGCACAGGTTGAAAGCCAGCATGCCGATGAAGTGCATGGCCCAGACGCCGGCGCCGAGCGCCAGGCTGCCGCTGGCGAGCACGAGGGCGCGGTGGCTGCGGCTGGCGGCGGCCTGGCCGGCGATCTGCAAGCCCATCCACGAAGAGAAGATCGCGATCAGGACCGACAGGAGCACGATACGCGGCTCATAGATGCCGAACGTGAGCAGCGACGGGTCGTCCGGAACCGAAAATAATTGCAGCATGGGCGGCTTGTGCGGTGATTGGGGCAGTGAACAGCGCCCAGAAATGGTCTCGGCAGTATCGCATTTCCCTGGGGGAAAGTCTCGTTGAGGACAGGAATCATGCGGGTTTGACACGATAATGTGTGGCACCCGCGCCACCTTCGCTGTCTCGCGTACTGACATGCATTGCGGAAAAAATCTGGGTACTGCTATGCTGCATTGAAAGCATGTGCACAGTTTTTTCCAAGTGGAAAAATGTTGGTTGATCGGTGAATGTTGCTCAATCGTTATCTCACGTCTCTTGTTCTGGTCCTGCCCGCCGCCCTGAGCGCTGAGGCCGGCGCCGCGCTGCCCGCGCAGGACGCTGCCCGGCCACGGCTCTACATCACGACCGAAACCTCGGCCCCATCGAGCATGCTCGAGGGAACGCGCGTGATCGGTATTGCCACCGACAAGGTGCGCGAAGCCATGCAGCGCGCCGGCATTGACTACACGATCGAACTGCTGCCCTGGAAGCGCGCCTACCTGGCTGCCCAGCAGCGCCCGGATGCCTGCGTGTATTCGACCTCGCGCACGCCGGAGCGGGAAACGCTGTTCAAGTGGGTGGGGCCGACCGACGTCGGTCACTGGGTGATGATGGCGCGCGCCGACAGCAAGCTGAAACTGCGCAGCCTGGAGGATGCGCGCGGCCTGCGCATCGGTACCTACAACGGCGACGCCAGGGACGCCTACCTGCGCGCCCGCGGCTTCCGGGTGGACGCGGCCAACGAAGACCTCGCCAATGCCGGCAAGCTCCTGCTCGACCGAATCGACCTGTGGGCGGCCAGCCTGCGCAGCGGCAGCACCATCCTGTCCCGCTACGGCTACGACAAGAAGATCGTGCAGGTGCTGGAATTCAACCGCATCGAACTCTACCTGGCCTGCAACCCGGCCGTGCCGGATGTCGTCGTCAACCGCCTGAACGCCGCGTTCGAGGCGATTGCGCGCGACGGCACCGGGCGCCGGATCGAACGCAGTTACGAAAATTGGGGACAGCCGATGCGGCATCCGTGAGGGTGCTCACGGCAGGGCGAGGTGTAAATTATTCCGACGGTAAAAAATGCGGAAAGAATGGTTTCCGCAACCGACAAAAATGTCGATGGCGTAATGCCATGGGGTGGGTGGTGCCTCCGGCCGGAATCGAACCGGCACGCCTTACGGCGCTTGATTTTGAGTCAAGTGCGTCTACCAATTCCGCCACAGAGGCCCGACAGCAGGCGCGCATCTTAGCATACGGATTGCACAGCTGACCAGTCTTATGGCGAACCCGGGTCAGGCGGCGATGCGTTGCTGCAGCAGGCGCAGGCTGCCCACCGGGCCGATCACCTGCAGCGTATGCGGATGCACCGCGACTTCGATCGCGCCTTCGCGGCCGCGCAGCCAGGGCTGAGGCCGGAAATAGCTGATACGGTCGGGATCGGACTTGGTGCGCCGGTAGCCGAGCGAGACCAGGGCTTCGTCGAGGGTGCTGATCATGTGATGGGCGTCGAAGCGGGTGCGCATTTCGAAGCGGCCCGGGCCCATCATGGCGACCGGCATCAGCCCGCCGACCAGCGCCGGCAGCACGATGAAGGGCAACGGAGTGCCGGGGTCGATCATGTGCAGTGCCAGCATCAGGAGCGGCAGGCCGACCAGCATCGTCAGCACCCAGGGGAGGAGCTGGCGCCAGGTACCCGGCCGGCGCAGGAAAAAGGGCCGCTCGCGAATTCGTACAATTTCCGAAAAGGTAACGCTTTTCATGATGTCTCCTTACAGCGCTGCTTGATCGGTTGAGCCCCGGTGGCAACAAAAAACGATCTGTTTTATTGTGACGACCAGCCCGAGGGCGAAGTTGACTCCGCTCAAACGCACTGACTTGCAGGCGTAGATTCTCACATCGGACTGGTGCACCGCGCACTGATGAAAGATATGCAGGAATCGTGCCAGAAAAGCAAAAGCCGCCGGTTGAGGCCGGCGGCTTGCGCGGAGGGAGGGAAATCAGCGGGGGCGGCGGAACAGGCGGAAGCGTTCCTCGCGATCGCCGGCGCGCCGGCCCTCCCACAGGATCTCGGCGCCGCGTACGCTCCAGCGGCGCTCCAGGCGGCCGCCGTCGCGGGTCAGCAGGCTGTCCTGCAGCAGCACGTAGCGGCAGGACACGGCGTCCAGGCGGGCGAAGGGCAGGCGGCCGAAATAGGCGAATGCGCCGCGCTGGGCCGGGCCGACGTTGGTCTCGATGCAGTCGGTGTCGGGCGGCAGGGCGGCCGCGATCTGCTGGGCCACGCCGGCATAGCTGCGCTTGTAGTTCAGGTCCGGCAGGAACAGGGTCATCAGGAGCACCCACAGCAGGATCAGGCCGCTTGACGACAGCACCACCGCGCGCCACAGCACCGAGGGCTGACGCGACAGGCGCCAGTGGACCAGCATGATCCAGCCGATGCTGGTGGCGGCCGCCACCAGGAAGGCGACGATGCCGAATTCGGGCTTGAAGCCGGGCACCAGCTTGAGCGCGTTCTTGGCCATCCAGGCCGGCCAGCCGGTCAGCTTCGCGATCCAGAACAGCCAGACAAACGCGCCCAGGATGGTCAGCACCATCACCGAGAACCAGTCGATCGCGTTGATGGCGCCGCGCTTCATGGTGGGCAGGCCGAAGGCCGCCATCAGCGCCAGCGGCGCCAGCATCTTGAGGAAGTCGCCGTTTTCCAGCGCCGGGTCGCACAGCAGCAGCAGCGCGAGCGCGAGCACGAACATCACCGGCATCACGATGTGCAGCAGGTGCTGCTGGCGGCGCCAGGCCCAGATCGCCCACAGCGCGAACGGCCAGGCCGGCCAGAAGAACCAGATGCCGATGCGGAAGAAGGCGTTCAGCGAGCTGAGTGTCGGCAGGCCGACCTGGTGCCTGTTCCACTCCAGCCACTCGCCGACCGGCGACAAACCATAGGGTTGCAGCAGCGCGGCGGGAAGGATCCAGGCCAGGGTGATAAGAAATCCGACACCGGCGGCGATCCCCAGGTGGCGCAGGGTGTCGCGGGTGACCAGCTTCAGGTAGCGGCTGCAGGCATACAAGGCCAGCACCAGCACCGCCGGCGCCAGCGCGCCGCGGGTGAGCGCGAGCCCCCCCAGCGCCAGCCCGACCAGCACCGCGTTGCGGGTCGAGGAGGTCTCGACGTAGCGCACCGCGCGGTACAGGAAATATGCCAGCAGGGCGCCTTGCAGGGTGGCGGCCAGGGTCAGGTGGCTCTGCTGCAGCAGGCCGAGGCTGCCGAGGTAGATCAGGACGGCGGTGTCGCCCAGGGTGCGGCCATAGTCGTCGGGTTCCGGCTGGCCGCCGAAGGCCAGGCGCAGCGGCTGGGCCTCGGCGCGCCGGCCCAGGTGGAACGCGGTGTACCAGAGCGACACCGTGCCCAGCATGAAGATGCCGATGGTGCCCACGCGCGCGGCCAGCACGTCGCCCAGGATCCAGCCGAACAGCTTGATGCACAGGGCGCCCAGCCAGAAGGCGAGCGGACCTTCGGCGGCGGCGGCCAGGCCGGCGATGTTCGGATACAGCCAGTCGCTGAAGGACCCGTGCGCCATGGTCCACATGATGCCGAAGGGGCCGGCGTCTTCCTTCCACGGATCGCGGCCGATCAGGCCCGGCAGGATGTACAGCATGCCCAGCGCGAGCAGGGCCCATCTAGGCAGTGCCAGCGTGGCGGCGGCGGGAAGGCGGACGGGTTTCATCGTTCTGTGAAGCAGCAAAGAATAGTCGCGTAGTATAGCCGCGAAAAAAAAAGAAGCCGGGGGAACCGGCTTCTTTTCTGGCAACTTCGGGCGCTGTGGCCCGACAGCTTGCGTGGCGCCTGGCGAATTAGCCGTTGGCAACCGAGGTCTTCGAACCGACCGTGCCGAACTTCTGGCGGAACTTCTCGACGCGACCAGCGGTGTCGACGATCTTGTGCTTGCCGGTGTAGAACGGGTGCGATTCAGCCGAGACTTCGATCTTGACCAGCGGGTATTCCTTACCTTCGTAGGTACCGGTTTCGCGGGTGTTGATGGTCGAACGGGTGATGAACTTGAAGTCGCACGAAACGTCGTGGAACAGGACTTCGCGATAATCCGGATGGGTATCGGTCTTCATGGTTTTGCTTTCTCTAGGTTGGTAGCCAAACAGCACTTCGTCGGTCGGACTGCTTCTTGACCCGATTGCCGATCACTTGCCAGGGGTTGGACTGAACCGGAGATTATAGAGGGAATTGGGACGGGAGGCAATGTTGGCGGCACGGGGCCTTGTTCGATTCTTGGCCTCAGTACGTCGTTCCCGCGCAGGCGGGAACCCAATTTTGCGTGCCCGCTGCATACGTTTGAAGTAAGTAAGACGCGACGGACTTGGATTCCCGCCTGCGCGGGAAGTCATGGCGCCAATGGCGCGCATGTCGGTCTCAAGGCCAACAATTGGATTCCGTTTGCAATATTGAAAATGAAAAGGCGGCCCGCAGGCCGCCCCATTCGCGCAACATGCTGCCTCGGCTTAACCGCCGCGGCGCATCATGTCAAAGAATTCGACATTGTTCTTGGTTGCGCGCATCTTGTCGAGGATGAACTCCATCGCCTCGATCTCGTCCATCGAGTACAGCAGCTTGCGCAGGATCCAGATCTTTTGCAGCTGGTCCGGCTTGATCAGGAGTTCTTCGCGGCGGGTGCCTGATTTGTTCAGGTTGATCGCCGGGTAGACGCGCTTCTCGGCCAGGCGGCGCTCGAGGTGCACTTCCATGTTGCCGGTGCCCTTGAATTCTTCGTAGATCACGTCGTCCATGCGCGAGCCGGTCTCGATCAGGGCGGTGGCGACGATGGTCAGCGAACCGCCTTCCTCGACGTTACGCGCCGCGCCGAAGAAACGCTTCGGACGCTGCAGGGCGTTGGCGTCGACACCGCCGGTCAGCACCTTGCCCGAAGCCGGGATCACGGTGTTGTAGGCGCGCGCCAGGCGGGTGATCGAATCCAGCAGGATCACAACGTCCTTCTTCATCTCGACCAGGCGCTTGGCCTTTTCCAGCACCATCTCGGCGACCTGCACGTGGCGGGTGGCCGGTTCGTCGAAGGTCGAGGCGACCACTTCGCCGCGCACCGAGCGCTGCATCTCGGTCACTTCTTCCGGACGCTCGTCGATCAGGAGGACGATCAGGGTCACGTCCGGGTGGTTCGCGGTGATCGCGTGGGCGATGTGCTGCAGCATGACCGACTTGCCCGACTTCGGCGAGGCGACCAGCAGGCCGCGCTGGCCCTTGCCGATCGGCGAGATCAGGTCGACGATGCGGCCGGTGATGTTCTCGGCGCCGTTCATGTCGCGCTCCAGGCGCAGCGGCTCGTTCGGGTGCAGCGGCGTCAGGTTTTCGAACAGGATGCGGTGCTTCGAGGCTTCCGGCGACTCGCCGTTGACCTTGTCCACCTTCACCAGCGCGAAGTAGCGCTCGCCGTCTTTCGGCGTACGTACTTCGCCTTCGATCGAGTCACCCGTATGCAAGTTGAACCGGCGGATCTGCGACGGCGAGATATAGATGTCGTCGGTCGAGGCCATGTAGCTGGCGTCCGGCGAGCGCAGGAAGCCGAAGCCGTCCGGCAGGACCTCGAGGGCGCCGTCGCCAAAGATCTGCTCGCCCTGCTTGGCGCGCTTCTTCAGGATGGCGAACATCAGTTCCTGTTTGCGCAGACGGGCTGCGTTGTCGATATCGAGGCCGATTGCCATCTCCAGCAGCGCGGAGACGTGCATTGCCTTCAGTTCAGATAAATGCATGTTTGTATGGGTGTCCCGTGACGGGAAAGTAAAGGTAGGGGAGGGAACTACGAGGGTTGTTTAAAAACGGAAGCACCGGAGCCGGTCCGCTTCCCGACGATGACGGCAGCGCGGGCGCGCTGCCGTCGCTCATGGTAACAGTATCAGATGTTGCTGTCGATAAACTGAACCAGCTGGCCCTTGGCCATGGCGCCGACCTTCTGGGCAGCGGCTTCACCGTTCTTGAACAGAATCAGGGTCGGGATGCCGCGGATGCCGAACTGGGCCGGCACGGCCTGGTTGGCGTCGACGTCGACCTTGGCCACCACCAGCTTGCCAGCGTACTGCTGGGCCACTTCTTCCAGGATCGGTGCAATCATCTTGCACGGGCCGCACCACTCGGCCCAGAAGTCGACCAGGACCGGGTGCTCGGACTTGAGCACTTCGGCATCGAAGTTTGCATCGGTGATGTGTTTAATGTTTTCGCTCATATGTTCCTCAAAAGAGGTAAGGATCAATTAACGCCCGGCGGCCAATGCCGCGATCAGCGTGGTCCCGGCCGACTGGTGCAACCTGCTCATCGGATATCGAATGTAGCTGCTACACAATGGTGGAGACACCGTGTGCAAAATTCAATATGGAGGGACTGCAAGGGGGCGTCAGGCGGGGATGTGCCGAATAATACCCCATTTTTTCAAAAAGTGTGGGTCGCCTTGTACAAAATCTCAACATTGCACGGCAAGGCGCAATTGCTCGATCCCGAGGGGCTTGCGGAAGGCGCCCGCCACCTGCAATCCCAGTGCGCGCGCCAGGTCGGTGGCCGCATGGCGCACCCCGTCTTCGAGCGCCGACACCAGGATCACCTGGCCGCTGTAGCCCTGGCCGGCCGCGGCCTGCAGGAATTCGATGCCGTCCATCTCCGGCATCGCCAGGTCGCAGATCAGGAGTTCGGGCGCATGCCGGGGCAGCAGCGCCAGCGCGCGCCGCGCATCGCACTCGGCATGCACCTCGAAGCGGACCCGGGCGTCCTCCTCGACCAGGGTATCGAGCATGTCGCGCAGCACGTCCAGCATGAAGCGATCGTCGTCGAGCAACAGCACGCGGCGTGGCGCGGCGTGCAATGCGGGCGAGGACGATGGTTTCATGCGATATGGGTAAGCGACGGTTGGACCGAAGCCATTATGGCGAGTTTTTCCGGTTTCGTGGAAATATTGGCCGACTGTCGGTGTCAAACGCTGCCGGTAAAGCGTGCCAAGTGGCCCGGATGCCACATCGTGACCACCGAGGCCACCCGCCCGCCCGAGGTGGTACGGCGGTGCAGGACCAGGCAGGGCTGGCCTTCGGCGATGGCCAGCATCGTGGCGACCTCGGGTGGAGCAGGCTGGGCCTCGATGGTATAGGTCGCTCCCTGCAGCGGCGCGGCCGCCATCAGGTGCTCGTTCGGGGTGATGCTGCTGAAGTCCTGGTCCAGGTAGCTGGGCGCGCAGGCCGGGTTGACCCAGCGGTCCTCGACCTGGATCGGGACGTCGTTCTCGAAGTGCACGATCACCGAATGGTAGAGCGGGCTGCCGGGCGCCAGTTCGAATTCGAGAGCCAGCGCTTCGTCGCCTGCCTGCTCCTCGCGCAGCAGGCGCAGCCGGCTGCGGTGGGCACGGCCGCGCGCGCGGATCTCGTCGGCGATGTTGCGGATCTCGACCAGCGTGGCCTGATACTTCTGCGGCGCCACGTAGGTGCCCGACCCCTGGCGCCGGGTCAGCACCTGCTCGGCGGTGAGCTCGCGCACGGCGCGGTTGACGGTCATGCGCGACACCCCGAACTGGCGCACCAGCGCCTGCTCGGACGGCACCAGGTCGCCTTCCTTCCAGCGGCCGGACGCGATCTCGCCGACCAGGTAATCCTTGATGCGCTGGAAAATGGGGGTGCTGTCTTGCGCGATCGGTTCTTCCAAACTACTCTCCGAAGAAGGCGCGGCTGGTGCCGCGGACACCGGATTCTAACATCGCAATTTGAAAGCAAAACCCGGAGTGCCCGGCGGCCGGTGGATGGATACGCTGTGCGTCATCCTCACCTTGACCGGGAATCGCCATGACCGCCATGACCAGCATCTACAATACCGACGAGGCGCGCTGGGCCGCCGTGCAGCGCCGCGACCGCGACGCCGACGGCCAGTTCTATTATTCCGTGCGCAGCACCGGCGTCTACTGCCGGCCTTCCTGCCCCTCGCGCGGGGCGCTGCGCGCCAACGTGGCCTTCCACGCCACGCCCGGCGAGGCCGAGGCGGCGGGCTTTCGCGCCTGCCTGCGCTGCAAGCCGGACCAGCCCCCGCTGGCCGAACGCCAGGCCGCCGCCGTGGCCCGGGCCTGCCGCCTGATCGACGCGGCGCAGGAGTCCCCGGACCTCGACAGCCTGGCCCAGGCCGTGGGCATGAGCCGCTTCCACTTCCACCGCATCTTCAAGGCGCACACCGGCATCACGCCCAAGGCCTATGCCAGCGCGCGCCGCAACGCGCGCCTGCAGCAGGGACTGAGCAAGGCGCCCAGCGTCACCGACGCGTTGTACGACGCCGGCTTCGGTTCGAGCGGACGCTTTTATGAAGCCAGCGCCGGCGCGCTCGGCATGACGCCGGGAAGCTGGCGCGCGGGCGGGCAGGGCGAGACCATCCGCTTCGCGGTGGCCGGCTGCTCGCTCGGCGCCATCCTGGTGGCCTCCACGCAGCAAGGCATTTGCGCGATCCTGATCGGCGACGAGCCGGAGCCTTTGGTGCGCGACCTGCAGGAACGTTTTCCGCAGGCCGAACTGGTCGGCGCCGAACCCGAATACGAACGCACCGTGGCCCAGGTGGTCGGTTTCGTCGAAGCCCCGCAGCTCGGTCTCGAGCTGCCGCTCGACGTGCGCGGCACCGCCTTCCAGCGCCGCGTGTGGGAAGCGCTGCGCGCGATTCCCGCCGGCCGGACGGTCAGCTACAGCGAACTGGCCGAGCGCCTCGGCATGCCGACGGCCGCGCGCGCGGTGGCCGGCGCCTGCGCCGCCAATCCGGTGGCGGTGGCGATTCCCTGCCACCGCGTGGTGCGTACCGACGGCGCGCTGTCCGGCTACCGCTGGGGCATCGAGCGCAAGCGCACCCTGCTCGAGCGCGAGGCGGGACAATGAAGGAGATCGACTGGCAGTTTGTGGCCGCGCAGCTCGACGCGGCCGGCTGCGCCCTGATCCCGGGACTGCTGTCGCCCGACGAATGCGCGTGGTATGCGGCGCAGTACGACGAAGGCGCGCTGTTTCGCAGCCGCGTGGTAATGGAACGGCACGGCTTCGGGCGCGGCGAGTACCAGTACTTCGCTTACCCGCTGCCCGGTTCGCTGGCCTGGCTGCGTACCCGGCTGTATCCGCCGCTGGCGCACATCGCCAACCGCTGGCAGGCGGCGCTTGGCCTGGACGGGCGCTTTCCGGAAGCGCACCGGGACTTCCTGGCGCGCTGCCATGCCGGCGGCCAGTTGCGGCCCACGCCGCTGCTGCTGCGCTACCGCGCGGGCGACTACAACTGCCTGCACCAGGACCTGTACGGCGAGCACGTCTTCCCCTTGCAGGTGGCGGTGCTGCTGTCGCGGCCGGGCGAGGATTTCGAGGGCGGCGAATTCGTCCTGACCGAGCAGCGTCCGCGCATGCAGTCGCGCGCCGAGGTGGTGCCGCTCGGGCAGGGCGATGCGGTCGTGTTCGCGGTGAACCAGCGCCCGGTGCAGGGCATGCGCGGCGTCTACCGCGTCGCCATGCGGCACGGCGTGAGCCGGCTGCGGCGCGGCACCCGGCACACGCTGGGAATCATCTTCCACGACGCCACCTAAGTACTCGCCCAGAAATAAATGTGTTTTTGGCTGCCATAACCGGCGCGTTGCTGCGTTGGCTCGCGCTTGCAGTGCTCGCACTGCGGCGCACTCGCCGCCTTGCACCGCCTCCGGTTCTGTTTGCCAAAATTCACATTTATTTCTTGTCGAGTACTTGCGGCATTGTTCTCAAGTCCTGGCACACGCGCCGGGTGATGTGAAAAGCGTACTGCGCGGCCACCGATTTCACGAAGCGCATGAAATCGGTGGCCGCGTTTTCATTGGCGTTATCGGACACGGTGCGCAGCACGGCGCAGGGCACGCCCAGCTCGTGGCAGACCTGGGCCACCGCGGCGCCTTCCATTTCGACCGCCACCAGACCGGGCAGGGCGCCGTTCAGGCCCTGCAAATGTGCGCGGTCGTTGACGAACTGGTCGCCGCTTGCCACCAGGCCGCGGTGCACGCGCGGCTGCGCCAGGCGGAATTCGCGCCGTTCTCCTTCGCTGATCGCTTCCAGAAAATCCTGCTCGAGGAAATCATGGGCGGCGCGCGACAAACGCATCGACAGGTGCGGGTCCGGCTCGAAGTGCGTCAAACCGGTCAGCGGCACTTCGAAGCGCGGAAACAGCGGGCTGGCGTCCATATCGTGCTGGACCAGGGCTTCGGCGACCACGATGTCGCCCACCTGCACCGTTTTATCGCCCGCACCGGCCACGCCGGTAAACAGGATGTGGGTAACTCCGAACTTTTCCACAAGCGTGGTCGCCGTCATGGCAGCCGCAACCTTGCCAATTCGCGATAGAACGCACACAGCGTCGATTTCCCAGAGGTTTCCTGCCCAGTACTCGCGCATGCCGTGGATGAGCCTGGCGGGCCCTCTCATGGCTTCTACGAGCCCCAGCTGTTCTTCGTGCAAGGCGCTGATGATCCCCAGTCGCATGTTTTTCCCTGTTTTTTGATGATTTTTTAAGTAATCAGCTTGCGGAAGTAGACCACGCGTTCTGTTTCTTCGAAGCCGAGCGAAGCGTGCATCGCATGACTGGCCGTGTTCTCGAGCAGCGCATCGGAGGCCATTTCCGTGCAGCCCTGCTCGCGTGCCCATTGCTCTGCAGCACGCACGAGCATGCCGGCAATGCCTTGCTTGCGAAACCTCGGGTCGACATACAGGCCTTCCAGGAAGCCCACAGGCGAAGAATCCGTGCCGTTCACGTAATCGCTGCGCAGGGCGACTTCGACCAAACCCTGGGGCTCGCCGTCGCTCGAGTAAGCGATGAACTGTGCATAACGGCCCGGTTGTTCACATTGTTCCTGCATCTCCAGCTGGTGTTCGTCGGGTTCCGCAGGCCATAAGGCCATTCTCAGCTGCAGCCAACCGAGTTGTTCAACGCTTGTACAGGGTTTGATCGAGCTCATGTGATAGCAGATTCGTACGGTTGAGTGCTTATTTTGCTTGTCTTACGAGCGTGAGACCAGCAAAAAGCCTTGGCTGGTGCATCTCGAGCGTTTTTGGCTGCATGCAGCTTCCACTTCTTTAGTTAACTGAGTTGTATATAAAGCTGGTAGTAGATAGTAAACGTGCCCTCTTCTGTTGATAACTCGCGTTTACTCCACAGTATCAATGAGTTGTAGACGCGTTTACCGGCTGTACAAACCTTGTGTGGAGTTTGAACGAAACTTGGACAGATTTGAAGGCAGCCAGAAATTGGGCTGTTCTGCACATCCGATCCTGTGGATATACATCGACTTTTCCACAGTTGGTTTGTCCGAAAGCGCTGGAAAGGCCGTTTTGCATGGGGGTGAGTGGTCTGTCGAGCTTCGAACCTGGTATCCAGGCCGCGGTGCGTGAGCTCGAGATGGTGAGCATCGATGTTGCGATGCGCTGGTTGGCCAATGTGGTGCCGGACGTCGACGCTTCGCAAGCCGCGGTTTCGGTTTTGTTGTTGTAGTAAACAAGTTTGTATACAAACTGGTAGTAATAGTAAACGCCTGCTCATCTGTGGATAAGCGCAGTTTTCTTCACAGGCTCAAGGGTTTACGGTCGCGTTAACGCCTTGAACAAGGCTTGTGTTTGAACTGTAGGAAAGTTGGACAGATTGTTGGCCGACTGCGGAAGTGGGCTGTTCTACACATTCGCTCCTGTGGATATCCCATCTGTTTTCCACAGGTGCGGGTTAAACCTGCGTTTTTCGGCTGGGACTGGCCCGGCTGGGACTGGCAGGTCAGGCGCCGTCAGGGGTGGCGAGCCGGGCATGGCGGGAAAGACGCGAACGGGACCCGTGCTCCGCGTTACCGTCAGGGTCTGCAGCGCATGGCCTGCGGCAATCGCACGTCATGTCCGACCACCCGGATGCAAGCAAGACGTCATGGCGGCAGCCCCGGGTTCGGTTGCCGGCTAGGTTGGCGATCAAGCTGCCTGCATCCAGGTTCAGGCGGCAGCGAGGCGGCAGTGCGGGTTTTGTCGTTGTCGGATCCGAACGACGCGAGCAAAATTTTTTTTTTCGGAAGGTCGGCAAGGTTTACAACCAAAGTTTGTATACAACGGTAGTAGTACTGGTTAACGCCGGCCTCTTTTTGTGGACAAACCGGTTAACGCTCGAGAAATCATCGACTTACAGACCGGATAAGGCAGTGCAGCAGCGGCGCGTTAAGCCGGCGTAAAAACTGGACAAGATTCGCGGGCCGGAAAAAAGGCAGGGTTTTGCACAAAACAGACCTGTGGATATCAAGATGGTTATCCACAGACGGGCTCTAGACTTCCGTTTACGATCTGGTAAGCTTGCCTCACTGAATGACGAACGGAGGGCTGGTGGATCTCGACGTACGGTTTCGACAGCCCATGTGCTGCCTGCTTGGCAAAGGCGACTTGCGTTCGCCTGACGGTGACGAGATTCGTGCTGCGCCCAGCGCCGGCAGCCGGGTACGGGAACGCTAGCCTTGGAATCGGCCGGCGCGTACGACTACATCATCGTCGGTGGCGGCACGGCCGGCTGCGTGCTGGCGAACCGCCTGACGCGGCGGCCTGACATCGAAGTCCTGCTGGTGGAAGCGGGCGGTCGGGACGACTACATGTGGATCCACATCCCGGTCGGCTACCTGCATTGCATCGGCAATCCGCGCACCGACTGGCTGTTTCGCACCGAGGCCGATCCGGGCCTGAACGGCAGGGCGCTGATCTACCCGCGCGGCAAGGTGCTGGGCGGCAGTTCGTCGATCAACGGCATGATCTACATGCGCGGCCAGCCCATGGATTACGACCGCTGGGCCGAGGTTTCGGGCGACGATTCCTGGCGCTGGGAGCAGGTCCTGCCGCTGTTCAAGCGCAGCGAGGATCACTACCTGGGCGCGAGCGAACTGCATGGCGCCGGCGGCGAATGGCGCGTGGAAAAGCAGCGGCTGTCGTGGAAGATCCTGGATGCGTTTCGCGAGGCGGCGGCGCAGACCGGCATCCCGAAGATCGATGACCTGAATGCCGGCAAGGGTGAAGGTTCCGCCTATTTCGAGGTCAACCAGCGGCGCGGCATCCGTCTGAATACGGCGAAGGCGTTTTTGAAACCGGCGGCGAAACGGCCGAACCTGACGATCATGACCGGCTGCCACGTCGAGCGCCTGCTGTTCGAGGACACGCAGCAAGGCAAGGCGTGCACCGGCATCCAGTTCACCGGCGGCGGGCGCGCTTTCACCGCGAGCGCCAGGTGCGAAACCCTGCTGGCGGCGGGAGCGGTGGGTTCGCCGCAAATCCTGCAGCTGTCGGGCATCGGCGACGCGGGCGAACTCCAGCGCCACGGCATCGACCCCGTCGCGGACCTGCCCGGCGTCGGCGCCAACCTGCAGGACCATCTGCAGCTGCGCATGATCTTCAAGATTCGAGGCGTGTCGACCCTGAATACGCGCGCCACCAACTGGTTTGGCAAGACGCTGATCGGGCTCGAGTATGCGCTGTTCCAGAGCGGGCCGATGTCGATGGCGCCGTCCCAGCTCGGCGCATTCGCGCGTTCCGATCCCGGCTTGCCGGCGCCGAATCTGCAGTACCACGTCCAGCCACTGTCGCTGGACAAGTTCGGCGACCCGCTGCACCGCTTCCCGGCGTTTACGGCCAGCGTGTGCAACCTGCAGCCGACCTCCCGCGGCCACGTGCGCATCGCCTCGAGCGACAGTGATGCGCCGCCGAAGATCACGCTGAACTACCTGAGCACGGAAAGCGACCGCAAGACGGCCGCCGCGGCGCTGGCGCTGACCCGCCGTATCGTAGCGGCGCCGGCGCTCGCCGCCTACCGGCCGGTCGAGTTCATGCCCGGACCGCAGTACCAGAGCGAAGAAGAACTGGCGCATGCGGCAGGGCTGGTCGGCACCACGATTTTCCATCCGGTCGGCACCTGCCGCATGGGCCGCGCCGAGGATCCGCTTGCCGTGGTCGACAGCCGGCTGCGCGTGCGCGGGGTGCGGAAACTGCGCGTGATCGACGCCTCGATCATGCCCTTCATCACCTCGGGCAATACCAATTCGCCGACCATCATGATTGCGGAAAAGGCGGCGCAGGACATCCTCGGCGGCCACACGTAAGGGAGCGTGCAAAAACGCACATGCGGCTTGCGCTGATATGGCGCATCCGCACTGCACGCACTAGCCCGGCCGTATTGTGAGGGCCCCACCTTGTATGTATCATCTGGCAAGTAGGCCCAGCAGTTCCTGTCTGTTGCAACACCACGTGTGGAGAGTGCATGGCGGATGTCATCCTGGAGACGAAGAAGCTCACCAAGGAATTCAAGGGATTCACGGCGGTCAGCGAGGTCAACCTCCAGGTCGAACGCGGCCACATCCACGCCCTGATCGGCCCCAACGGCGCCGGCAAGACCACCTGCTTCAACCTGCTCACCAAGTTCCTGGCGCCCTCAAGCGGCCAAATCCTCTTCAACGGCCGCGACATCACCGCTGCCCGCCCGGCCCAGATCGCCCGCATGGGCATCATCCGCTCCTTCCAGATTTCGGCCGTCTTCCCGCACATGACGGTGCGCGAGAACGTGCGCATCGGCCTGCAGCGCCGGCTCGGCACGGGTTTCCACTTCTGGCGCAGCAGCCGTTCGCTGGCGCAACTGGACGAACGCGCCCATGCCCTGCTGGCGGAAGTCGGCCTGGAGGGCTTTGCCGAGACCGTCACCGCCGACCTGCCCTATGGCCGCAAGCGCGCCCTGGAAATCGCCACCACCCTGGCGATGGAGCCGGAACTGATGCTGCTGGACGAACCGACCCAGGGCATGGGCCACGAAGATGTCCACAGGGTCACCGAACTGATCAGGAAGGTGGCGGCCGGGCGCACCGTCCTGATGGTCGAGCACAACATGAACGTGGTGTCCGGGATCTGCGACCGCATCACCGTCCTGCAGCGCGGCGCGGTGCTGGCCGAGGGCAGCTATGCCGAGGTAGCGCGCGACCCGCAGGTGATGGAAGCCTACATGGGCACGGGCGCCGGTACGTTTGCGGGAGCGCATCCATGACGGCGGCGCTGGCCATCCGCGACCTGCACGCCTGGTACGGCGAATCTCACATCCTGCACGGCATCGACCTGGACGTGGCGCCCGGCGAAGTCGTGACCCTGCTCGGCCGCAACGGCGCCGGCCGCACCACCTTGCTGCGCGCGATCATGGGCTTGACCGGCCGGCGCAGCGGCTCGATCCGGGTGGGGGGCGTCGAGGCGATCGGCTTGCCGACGCACCGCATTGCCCACCTCGGCATCGGCTATTGCCCCGAGGAGCGCGGCATCTTCGCCTCGCTGTCGGCCGAGGAAAACCTGCTGCTGCCACCGAACCTGAAGGGGGCAGGGGCGGGATTGAAGCTGGACGAGATCTACGCGATGTTCCCGAACCTGTACGAGCGCCGCCGCAGCCAGGGCACGCGCCTGTCCGGCGGCGAGCAGCAGATGCTGGCCGTGGCCCGCATCCTGCGTACCGGCGCGCGCCTGCTGCTGCTGGACGAGATTTCCGAAGGCCTGGCCCCAGTCATCGTGCAAAGCCTGGCCCGCACCATCATGACCCTGAAAGCCAGGGGCTACACCATCGTCATGGTCGAACAGAACTTCCGCTTCGCCGCGCCGCTCGCGGACCGCTTCTACGTGGTCGAGCACGGCCGGGTCGCCGCCACCTTCGGCGCCGCGGAACTGGAGGGCAGGATGCCGCTCCTGACCGAGCTGCTCGGTGTCTAGCTTTGCCAAGAACAACCGCCAACACGAGAACGGAGACCACATGAAACGCATCGCCCTTGCTACCGCCCTTGCCACCGCCAGCGTCGGCTGGTCCATGCCCGCCCAGGCCCAGATCTCGGGCGACGTCATCAAGATCGGCTTCATCACCGACCTGTCCGGCGTCTATTCCGACGTCGACGGCAATGGCGGGGCGGAAGCGATCCGCATGGCAATCGCCGACATGGGCGGCGCGATCAATGGCAAGAAGATCCAGCTGGTGGTGGCCGACCACCAGAACAAGCCGGACATCGCCGCCTCCAAGGCGCGCGAATGGTTCGACCAGCAGGGCGTCGACCTGCTCATCGGCGGAACCAATTCCGGCGCCAGCCTGGCGATGGCCAAGGTCGCCGCGGAAAAGAAGAAGGTCTTCATCGCGATCGGCTCCGGCACCGCGCAGCTGACCAACGAACAGTGCACGCCCTACACCGTCCACTACGCCTACGACACGGTGGCGCTGGCGCGCGGCACCGGCGCCACCATGGTCAAGCAGGGCGGCAAGTCCTGGTATTTCCTGACCGCCGACTACGCATTCGGCCATTCGCTCGAGAAGGACACCTCGGAGGTCATCAAGGCCAACGGCGGCACGGTGCTGGGCAGCGTCAAGCATCCGCTGTCGGCATCGGATTTTTCTTCGTTCCTGCTGCAGGCGCAGGCGTCCAAGGCGCAGGTGCTGGGCATGGCCAATGCGGGCGGCGACCTGATCAACGCGGTGAAGGCGGCCAACGAGTTCGGATTGACCAAGAAGATGAAGGTGGCGGGGCTGCTGGTGTTCATCAACGACGTCCACACCCTGGGGCTGAACACGACCCAGGGCATGTATCTCACCGACGGCTGGTACTGGGACCGCACGCCGGAGTCCCGCGCCTGGGCGGCGCGCTATTTCGCCAAGATGAAGAAGCAGCCCTCGATGCTGCAGGCGGGGGACTATTCGGCCACGATGCAGTTCCTGAATGCGGTCAAGGCGACCGGGACCGACAATGCGGACAAGGTGATGGCGCACCTGAAGAAGACGCCAGTCAACGACATGTTCGCCAAAAACGGGGTGATCCGGCCGGATGGGCGCATGGTGTACGACATGTACCTGATGCAGGTGAAGACACCGAAGGAATCGAAGGGGGCGTGGGATTACTACAAGGTGGTGGCGACGATTCCGGGGGCGCAGGCTTATACGAAGAAGGCGGAGACGAAGTGTGCGTTGTGGAAGTGAGCGTTATCGCGGCTTCTGCATACACCACGGCCCGTGAGACCGTCATGCGCACCACTGGCGCCCATGACTTCCCGCGAAGGCGGGAATCCAATTTTGCATGCACACCGGCAGCATTTCGAAATTGGGTCCCCGCCTTCGCGGGGACGACGGGTTTAGGCAGCGGGACTGACGTGATGCGCCAGCACGTCACACCTTCTGCACAACCATCGTTCAGCCACCCATGGACATCTTCGGCATCCCCCACCAAGCCCTGCTGAGCCAGCTCCTGCTCGGCCTGGTCAACGGCTCCTTCTACGCCATGCTCTCGCTCGGCCTGGCCGTGATCTTCGGCCTGCTCAATGTCATCAACTTCTCCCACGGCGCCCTGTACATGATGGGCGCCTTTGCCGCCTACATCGGCGTCACCGGCTTCGGCCTGAACTACTGGATCATGCTCCTGCTGGCCCCGCTGCTGGTGGGCGGGTTCGGCATCCTGGTCGAGCGCGCCATGCTGCGCCGGCTGTACAAGTTCGACCACCTCTACGGCCTGCTCCTGACCTTCGGCATCACCTTGCTGCTGGAAGGCGTGTTCCGCTCCTTCTTCGGCGTCTCCGGCCAGACCCTGGACGTGCCGGAGCAGCTCCAGGGCGCCACCGACCTCGGCTTCATGATCCTGCCCAACTACCGTGCCTGGGTGGTGGGTGCATCCCTGTTCGTCTGCCTGTCGACCTGGTTCGTGATCGAAAAGACCCGCCTGGGCGCTACCCTGCGCGCGGGGACCGAGAACCCGAAACTGGTCGAGGCTTTCGGCATCAACGTGCCGCTGATGGTCACGCTCACCTATGGCTTCGGGGTGGCGCTGGCGGGCCTGGCCGGGGTGCTGGCGGCGCCCGTCATCAATGTCACGCCGCTGATGGGCTCGAACCTGATCATCGTCGTGTTCGCCGTGGTCGTGATCGGCGGCATGGGCTCGATCCTCGGCTCCATCCTGACCGGCCTGGCCCTGGGCGTGATCGAGGGCCTGACCCGGGTGTTCTATCCGGAAGGGTCGGAGGTGGTCGTGTTCGTGGTGATGGTGATCGTCCTGCTGCTGCGGCCGGCGGGACTGTTCGGCAAGGAGAAGTAGGGCATGGACAAACGCATCGGCATCCTCCTCGCGCTCGCCCTGTTCCTGGCGGCGCCCCTGTTCGCCTACCCGGTTTTCCTGATGAAGCTGCTGTGCTTCGCGCTGTTCGCCTGCGCCTTCAATCTCCTGATCGGCTTTACGGGACTGCTGTCCTTCGGCCATGCCGCTTTTTTCGGCAGCGCGGGTTATGTGACCGGGCACCTGCTGGCGGTCGCCGGGCTGCCGACCGCGCTGGGCATCGTGCTGGGCGTGGCGGCTTCCAGCCTGCTGGGCCTGGTCGTGGGCGCGCTGGCGATCCGGCGCCAGGGCATCTACTTTGCCATGATCACCCTGGCGCTGGCCCAGATGGTGTATTTCGCCGCCCTGCGCGCGCCGTTCACCCATGGCGAGGATGGGCTGCAGGGCGTGCCGCGCGGGCGTTTGTTCGGCCTGCTGGACCTGTCGAACGACCTGGCGATGTATTACGTGGTGCTGGCGATCTGCGCGGCCGGGTTCGCGTTGATCGTGCGGACTGTCCATTCGCCCTTCGGCCAGGTGCTCAAGGCGATCAAGGAAAACGAGCCGCGCGCGATCTCCCTCGGCTACGAGGTCGACCGCTACAAGCTGCTCGCCTTCGTCCTTTCCGCCGCCCTGGCGGGGCTGGCAGGGGCCACCAAGACGGTGGTGCTGGGCTTCGAGACGCTGACCGACGTGCACTGGACCATGTCCGGCCTCGTGGTCCTGATGACCCTGGTCGGGGGCATGGGCACGATGGCGGGCCCCATCCTCGGCGCCTTCATCGTGATCGCCCTCGAGAACAAGCTGGGCGAGCTCGGCGCTTGGCTGGCCGAACAGTCGGGCATCGCCTGGTTCGGCGCCCTGGGTGAGTCGGTGGGCATGGTGACGGGGCTGATATTTATTGTCTGCGTCCTGTTGTTCCGCCGTGGTATTGTTGGGGAGATAGGTGCGCTGTTCAGTAGCCGCAAGATAGCCGGCTTGGCGGCGACGCAGCCACAGGAGCGAGCATGAAACCCGAATCGCAATATGTCGACGTGCACGGCCTGCGCATGCATGTCGTCAGCGCGGGCGAGGGGCCCGCCGTGATCCTGATGCACGGTTTCCCCGATACCCATGAGATCTGGCGCCACCAGATTCCCGTCCTCGCCGCCGCAGGCTACCGTGTCATCGCGCCCGACATGCGCGGCTATGGCAAGACCGATGCGCCGGCCGGCACTGGCGCCTATGCCATTGAATTCCTGTGCGCTGACATCCTCGGGCTGATGGACGAGCTGAAGCTGGACAAGGCAACGATCGTCGGCCATGACTGGGGCGGCCTGGTCGGCTGGCAGCTGTGCATGAATGCGCCGCAGCGCTTCGAGCGCTTCGTGGCGCTGTCCACCGGCCACCCGGCCGCCATTGCCAATGCCGGCGTCGCACAGCAGATGCGCTTCTGGTACATCCTTGGTTTCCTGATGCCGGTGGTGGCCGAACACGCGATCCGCGCCAATGACTGGTTCTTCCTGCGCCAGATGACGCGCCGTCCCGACCAGCTCGCGATCTGGCGCGCCGCGCTGGAACCGGAAGGGCGGCTGACGGCGGCGCTGAACTATTACCGCGCCAACCTGAAGCTCGGCCGCCCGCACCACTGGCGTCCGGTCGAGGTGCCGGTGATGGGCGTCTGGAGCGACCGCGATCCGGCGCTGGGCGAAAAGCAGATGCTCGATTCGCTGCACCACTGCCGTGCGGGCTTCCGCTATGAGAAGCTGAGCGGAGCAGGGCATTGGATGCAGCTGTCGGCCACCGAGCGCCTGAACGCCCTGCTGCTCGACTTCCTCAAGAATTCATAGGGCCGCAGCGTAGATCGCTCTTGCATCGTCCCGCGTGACTTCGCGCGGGTTGTTGCCGAGCAGGCGAGTCTGCAGCATGGCCTCAATCGCCAAGCGGTCGAGGTCGGCTTCCCCGATACCGACCTGGCGCAGGGTCGTCTCGATCCCGGTCATCTTGGCGGTTTGGTGCATTGCAACAATGAGCGCTTCGGCGCGCGCTTCCACACTGCCGCTCGCGTGAGGCACCACGACACCCGCCAGTTCCGCATACAGCGCGGCTGCCTCGGGCAAGTTAAAACGCAGCACGTGCGGCAGCACCAGCGCATTCGACAAGCCGTGCGGGACGTGGAATATGCCCCCGATCGGATATGCGAGCGCGTGTACAGCAGTGACCGGCGCGTTCGAAAAGGCTTGGCCCGCCAGGCAGGCGCCGAGCAGCATCGCTTGGCGGACTTCCAGGTTGTCGCCCTGTTCGCAGGCGCGCAGGAGATTGCGCGACAGCAGCGACAGCGCTTCCCGCGCCAGCGCGTCCGACAGCGGATTCTTCTTATGGCGGCTGGTGTAGGCCTCGATGGCATGCACCATCGCATCGATGCCGGTGGCGGCGGTCACGAGCGGCGGCAGGTTCAGGGTCAGGCCGGCGTCGAGCACGGCCAGGTCGGCGTAGAGCTGGGGCGCCACGACACCGGTCTTGGTAGTGGCGCCGGTGGTGACGATGGCGATGTTGGTGACCTCGGAACCGGTGCCGGCCGTGGTCGGTACCTGCACCAGCGGCAGGCGTTTTCCCACGACCCTGCCGATGCCGTAGATCTCACCGATGGCCTGGTGCGAACCGCCGAGCACGGCCACCAGCTTGGCCACGTCCATCGAACTACCGCCGCCAAAGCCGATGAGGAGATCGGCCTCGTGCCGCTGCGCCGCCTCGACCGCCGCCAGGACCACGGCCTCGGGCGGATCGGCGACCACCCCGGTGAACAGGCCCGGCGCCATGCCCGCCTGTTCCAGACTGAGCTTCGGCAGGTCCAACAGGCCCGTGCGCACGAAACCGGCATCGGTGACGATAAAGGGACGGCGCACGCCGGGGAAGCGCTCGTTGATGAGTTCACCCAGGCGGCGCGTGACGCCTGGCTCGGACAGGATGGTGGCGACGGTGCTGAAGGCGAAGGCGGTCATGCTGGCTCCGTGGAATGGGGTGCGCACTAGCTTACCGCATCGCTGTCGAGACTTGGCTGCCAGATTGATGCTTCGAGGAAGCGACTGCCGTACAATGCAGCCTCCGCTTCCCTTCCTCCTGCTTCCCATGATTGATTTTGCTTGGCTCGGCGCTGCTGCCTTCACCGCCGGCCTGGTCGACGCCGTTGTCGGCGGCGGCGGCCTGATCCAGATTCCCGCGATTTTTTCCGTGCTGCCGAAGGAAGTGCCGGCGACACTACTCGGCACCAACAAGTTCGCCAGTATCTTCGGCACCAGCGCCGCTGCGGTGAATTACGCGCGGCGCGTGCGGGTCGCGTGGAGCACGGCGGCGCCGGCGGCGATGGCGGCTTTCGTTTTGTCTTTCATCGGCGCCTGGACGGTCACGCGTGTGCCGGCCGATTTTGTACGTACGCTGCTGCCCATCATCCTGGTGGCAGTGGCCGTCTATACCTTCAAGAAGAAGGACCTGGGTGCGGTACACGCGCCGGTGCACAGCGGACTGGCGGAACGCTACTGGGCCATCGGGATCGGCGCGGCCATCGGTTTTTATGACGGCTTCTTTGGGCCGGGGACCGGTAGCTTCCTGATCTTCCTGTTTGTGCGCTTCTTCGGTTTCGACTTCCTGAGTGCGTCGGCAGCGGCCAAGATCGTCAATGTGGCCTGCAACTTCTCAGCACTGCTGTGGTTCGGCTACAGTGGCCACCTGCTGTGGCAGCTCGCCCTGATGATGGCCGTGTGCCAGGTTGCAGGTTCGCTGATCGGGACCAGGCTGGCACTGAAGCACGGTAGTGCGTTTGTGCGCAAACTGTTCCTGGTGGTGGTCTCGGCGCTGATCTTGAAAACGGCCTACGATGCCTTCCTCAAGATAGGCTGGTGATTGTTCCACGTGAAACAGCAAAGCCGGGTTCGCCCGGCTTTTGTTTTTGTTCCACGTGAAACAGCTTACCGACGCTCGCGTTAACTGTTCCACGTGAAACAAAATCTGTCGTTTTCGGACCCCCGAAGAGTCCAGCAAGAAAAAAGAATCTATAATCGCGCATTAGTTTCCTCGCCTCACTTCTCCATCATGCTATTTCCAACTGAATTCGACGTCATCGTCGTCGGCGGCGGCCATGCCGGAACCGAGGCCGCGCTCGTATCGGCACGCATGGGTCAAAAGACCCTGCTGCTCACGCACAACATCGAAACCCTTGGTGCGATGTCCTGCAATCCCTCGATCGGCGGCATCGGCAAGGGCCACCTCGTCAAGGAAGTCGACGCCCTCGGCGGCGCCATGGCCATCGCCACCGACGAGGCGGGCATCCAGTTCCGCATCCTGAATTCGTCCAAAGGCCCGGCCGTGCGCGCCACCCGCGCCCAGGCCGACCGCATGCTGTACAAGCAGGCGATCCGTTCGCGCCTGGAAAACCAGCCAAACCTGTGGCTGTTCCAGCAGGCTGTGGAAGACCTGATGCTGGAAGGCGACCGCGTGGTCGGCGCCGTGACCCAGGTCGGATTGAAGTTCCGCGCCCGCGCTGTCGTGCTGACGGCCGGCACTTTCCTGGACGGGAAGATCCACGTTGGGCTGCAGAACTACTCGGGTGGTCGCGCAGGTGATCCGCCAGCGGTATCGCTGTCGAGCCGCCTGAAAGAATTGAAACTGCCGCAGGGCCGCCTGAAGACCGGCACGCCGCCGCGCATCGACGGCCGCAGCATCGACTTCTCGGTGCTGAGCGAACAACCGGGCGACCTCGATCCGGTGCCGGTGTTTTCCGTCATGGGCAACGCCGCCATGCACCCGCGCCAGGTGCCGTGCTGGGTCACGCACACCAACGAAAAGACCCACGAGATCATCCGCAACGGCCTCGACCGCAGCCCGATGTACACTGGGGTGATCGAGGGTGTGGGGCCGCGCTACTGCCCCTCGATCGAGGACAAGATCCACCGTTTTGCCTCGAAAGAGTCGCACCAGATCTTCCTGGAGCCGGAAGGCTTGACGACTAACGAGTTCTATCCGAACGGGATCTCGACCAGTTTGCCGTTCGACGTGCAGCTGGAACTGGTGCGCTCGATGCGCGGCATGGAGAACGCTTTCATCCTGCGCCCGGGTTATGCGATCGAGTACGACTACTACGATCCGCGCGGCCTGAAGGCCTCGCTGGAAACCAAGGCGATCAAGGGCCTGTTCTTCGCCGGCCAGATCAACGGCACCACCGGCTACGAGGAAGCCGCGGCCCAGGGCTTGCTGGCCGGCTTGAACGCCGCGCTGCAAACCCAGGGCAAGGACGCCTGGACCCCGGGCCGTTCGGAAGCCTACCTCGGCGTGCTGGTCGACGACCTCACGACCCAGGGCGTGGCCGAGCCCTACCGCATGTTTACCAGCCGTGCGGAATACCGCCTGTCGCTGCGCGAAGACAACGCCGACATGCGCCTGACCGAGATCGGCCGCAAGCTCGGCATCGTCGGCGACGCCCAATGGGCGGCCTTCGAGACCAAGCGCGAAGCGGTGGCCCGCGAGCTCGAGCGCCTGCGCGCGACCTGGGTCAATCCGCGCATCCTTGCCGCCGCCGAGTCCGAGCGCGTGGTGGGGCAGGCGATCGAACGCGAGTACAACCTGGCCGACCTGTTGCGCCGTCCGGGCGTGCAGTACGACACCCTGATGAGCATGACGGGTATCGAGGGCCAGCCCCTGGCCGGCCCTGGTGTCGACGATCCGGCGGTGAAGGAACAGATCGAAATCCAGCTGAAGTACGCCGGCTACATCGACCGCCAGGCGCGCGAAGTGGAGCGTCACGACCACTATGAGAACCTGAAGCTGCCCGAGAACCTGAATTACCTGGAGATCGCGGCCCTGTCGATCGAGGTGCGCCAGAAGCTGGACAAGCAGCGTCCGGAAACCCTGGGCCAGGCTTCGCGCATCTCGGGCGTCACCCCGGCGGCGATCTCGCTGCTGCTGGTGCACCTGAAAAAACGCGGCGCCAAGGGCTTCACCAGCGTACCTGCGGAGGCGGCCGAATGAGGGTATTCGACCGCGCCGCCTTAGGGCAAGTGCTGGCGGACGGCATCGCCGAAATGCACCTCGACGTGCCGGCTGCCCAGCAGCAGCAGTTGCTGGACTATCTGGCGCTGATGAACAAATGGAACAGCGTCTACAACCTGACCTCCTTGCGGGACCCGATGCAGATGGTGACCCACCATCTGCTCGATTCCCTTGCTGCGGTGCCGGCCTTTGCCGGCGCGAAGAATGTGCTGGACGTCGGGGCAGGCGGAGGCTTGCCCGGCGTCGTGCTGGCGATCTGCAGGCCGGACATGAAGGTGTCGATGATCGACACCGTGCACAAGAAAACGGCCTTCCTCAAGCAGGTGAAGGCGGAGCTGGAACTGGCCAACGTCACCGTTTACACCATGAAGGTGCAGGAACTCGGGGTCAGCGACAAATTCGACGTGATTACTTCGCGCGCTTTCGCCGACCTGTCGGATTTCCTGGAGTGGTCGGGGCACCTGCTGCTTGATGGCGGCAAATTCATCGCCCTGAAAGGCACGGCGCCGGCCGAAGAGCAGGAGCGCATTCCGGCAGCATGGAAAATCAGCGGTTTGCAGCCGTTGCAGGTTCCAAGACTGGGCGCGGAACGCCACCTCGTTTTCGCCGAGCGATCCAACCAAACAGAATAAACCGTATAAACAGTTTATATCGTTTATAAAATACGAACCGTTAAAATGGTTTGTACAATATGAACGATATACCACCTTGGCTTCCACGGACCAGAATAGATGGCGAAGATTTTTTGCGTAGCTAACCAGAAGGGCGGGGTCGGCAAGACCACCACCACCGTCAACCTGTCGGCAGGCCTGGCCAAGCTGGACCAGCGCGTGCTGCTGGTCGACCTTGACCCGCAGGGCAATGCGACCATGGGCGCCGGCATCAACAAGGCCTCGCTCGAGGGTTCGATCTACCAGGTGCTGCTGGGCGAGCTGGACGTCGCCGGCGCCCGCCTGCGTTCCGAGGCAGGGCGCTTCGACGTGCTGCCCGCCAACCGCGAGCTGGCCGGGGCAGAGGTCGAGATGGTGGCGCTCGAGAACCGCGAACGGCGCCTGAAGGATGCGCTGGCCGCGGTCGACAAGGACTACGACTTCATCCTGATCGACTGCCCGCCTGCGCTCTCGCTGCTGACCCTGAACGGCCTGTGCTCGGCGCATGGCGTCATCATCCCGATGCAGTGCGAGTACTACGCGCTCGAGGGCCTGTCGGACCTGGTCAACACGATCAAGAAGGTGCACGCCAACCTGAACACCGACCTGCGCATCATTGGCCTCTTGCGCGTGATGTTCGATCCGCGCATGACCCTGTCGCAGCAGGTCTCGAGCCAGCTCGAGCAGCACTTCGGCGACAAGGTGTTCAAGACCATTATCCCGCGCAACGTGCGCCTGGCCGAAGCACCCTCGTACGGCATGCCGGGCGTGGTGTTCGATCCGTCCTCGAAGGGCGCACAGGCGTACATCGCCTTCGGCGCGGAGATGGTCGAGCGCATCAAGACAATGTAATTACAGAGAGCTGACATAGAAATGGCAACCAAAAAACTGAAGGGGCTCGGACGCGGCCTCGACGCATTGCTCGGCGGCGACAGCCAGCCGGCCCCGGTGAAAGCACCCTCGTCCCTGAAGGTCGACCAGATCCAGGCCGGCAAGTATCAGCCGCGCACCCGCATGGACGAAACCTCGCTCAGCGAGCTGGCCGCCTCGATCAAGACCCAGGGCATCATGCAGCCGGTGCTGGTGCGGCCCCTGGGGGAGGGCGCACCGGTCCCGTACGAGATCATCGCCGGCGAACGTCGCTTCCGCGCCGCCCAGATGGCCGGCCTGGAAGAGATCCCGGTGCTGGTGCGCGAAGTCGACGACCAGTCGGCTGCGGCCATGGCCTTGATCGAGAACATCCAGCGCGAAGACCTGAACCCGCTGGAAGAGGCGCAGGGCATCCAGCGCCTGATCAACGATTTCCAGTTTACCCATGAACAGGCCGCCGCCGCCGTCGGCCGCTCGCGCAGCGCGGTGTCGAACCTGCTGCGCCTGATTAACCTGGCCCAGCCGGTGCAGACCATGCTGATGGCCGGTGACATCGACATGGGCCACGCGCGGGCCCTGCTGGCGGTGGACAGTGTGCACCAGATTACGCTGGCCAACCAGGTCATCGCCAAGCGCTTGTCGGTGCGCGAGACCGAAAAGCTGGTGGCGCGTTCCCTCGAAGAACAGAACAGCCCGGCGACCGCGGCGCGCGCCAAGGACAAGCCGGGCGACATCGTGCGCCTGGAAGAGGAGCTGTCGGACAAGCTGGCCACACCGGTGATGTTCAAGATGGGCGCCAAGGGCAAGGGGCAGCTCATCATCGACTTCGCCGACCTCGATATCCTGGACGGTGTGCTGGCGCGGCTGCGCGCTTGACACGCGCTCAGATTTAACGATTGATGTAGGGTGGGCGGGCCGTGAACTGGCCCACTGGGCCAGTTCACCCCACGCGTTCAAGCGACGTATGCATGCCACAGTCCAACTAATTTAACGGCATCCTAACGCGTGAGCGGGGAACCCGCCCACCCTGCGAAAGCCGAGCTCTCCTCATCTTAAGTAACTGAAAATATGGAAGTTTTACTCATCCATATGTTGCTTCCAACGCATCTTTACAGGCCAGTTATAAGCGCGGAATCGTTTGACTCGCGTCCGTATAACCACTTATAATCCCGCTGATTCATGTAATTACCACATCGTAAACTGTCCTAGTGCGCCAGCGCGAAACTATAAAAATATGCTGCGCATCGTCTCCCTGCAATTGATCGCTACGGTAGTCGCGGGCGTGATCGCCGCACTGCTGGGGGGGAGGGCTGCGATGTTTTCGGCAATACTGGGCGGCTTATGTTGTGTCGTGCCCAACGGCATCATGGCAGTGCGCTTGTTCGCCGCCTCCGCGAGGACGGGCGGGGCTAACCCCCTGACGTTCCTCATTTGGGAATTTATAAAGATTGCTCTAACGCTGGCGCTGCTGGGCGTCACCGCGTGGCTGTACCGCGATCTGAACTGGCTGGCCTTGATTGCCGGGTTCGTCGTGGCACTGAAAAGTTACATATTCTTATTATTTAGGCACTGAAAATGGCGACTCCAACCGCAGAAGGCGCAGCGCACGCGCCCACCGCTTCAGAATACATCCGTCACCACCTGGGCTTCCTGTCGAACCACCACCAGGAAAGCCCGATCGACTTTTCGATCATCCACTACGACACCATCTTTTGGTCGATCGCCATGGGCGTCATCGGCTCGCTGCTGATGTGGCTGGCCGCGCGCCGCGCCACCTCGGGCGTGCCGGGTCGCTTCCAGGCTGCCGTCGAGATGGTCGTCGAGATGGTCGAAGACCAGTCGAAGTCGATCGTGCACGGTAACCGTACTTTCATCGCACCGCTGGCCCTGACCGTGTTCGTCTGGGTCGCCCTGATGAACTCGCTGGACTTCCTGCCGGTCGACCTGTTCGAACGCGCCTTTACCTACCTCGGCCTGACCGACGTGTTCCCGCACCACCGCGTGGTCCCGACCGCCGACATCAACGGCACCATGGGCATCGCCCTGGGCGTGCTGGTCCTGATGATCTACTACGGCATCAAGATCAAGGGCCTGGGCGGCTGGATCCACGAACTGTTCGCAGCTCCGTTCGGCATCGCCATGGCGCCGTTCAACCTGCTGCTGAACATCATCGAATACGCAGCAAAAATGGTGTCGCTGGCAATGCGACTGTTCGGCAACATGTTCGCCGGCGAGCTGCTGTTCCTCTTGATCGCACTGCTGGGCTCGACTGCGACCATCTTCGGTGTCGTCGGCCACATCATTGCTGGCTCCATCTGGGCGATCTTCCACATCCTGATCGTGTTCCTGCAGGCATTCATCTTCATGATGCTGACGCTGGTGTACCTCGGTCAGGCCCATGAAGGCCACTGATCGGCGCCGCAAGCATCGAACAGATAGTGGTTGTAACGAAGTTGTAGTTTTTTATCTAGTTTTTAATTTTTAACTTTTTGGAGTAATCATGACTGACGTTTCTTTTGTTGCACTGGCTTGCGGTTTGATCATCGGCCTCGGCGCTATCGGCGCATGTATCGGTATCGCTCTGATGGGCGGCAAGTACCTGGAAGCCTCGGCACGTCAGCCTGAACTGATGAACACCCTGCAGACCAAGATGTTCCTGCTGGCTGGCCTGATCGACGCGGCATTCCTGATCGGCGTCGGTATCGCGATGATGTTCGCCTTCGCAAACCCGTTCACCGGCTAAGACCTAACGGCTTGAAGTCTTGAAGGGCCGAACCGGTTCCGGTTCGGCATCCGTGTTTCTGTAAGAAGGAAAATACCGTGAACTTGAACTCTACGTTGTTTGTCCAGTTCGGGGTCTTCTTCATCCTGGCGCTCTTCACGATGAAGTTCGTGTGGCCGCCGCTGATGAAAGCGCTCGACGAGCGCGCCGAGAGGATCGCGAATGGTCTGGCCGCCGCCGACCGTGGCAAGGCCGACCTGGCCGCCGCCGAAAAGCGCGTGCAGGCCGAGCTGGCAGGCGCCCGTGACGAAGTCCAGAAGCGCATCGCCGACGCTGAAAAGCGCGCCGCCCAGATCATCGACGCAGCCAAGGCAACCGCTGCCGAAGAAGCCGCCCGTATCGTCGCCGCCGCACAAGCCGACGCCGAGCAGCAAGTGACCCGCGCCCGCGAAGAACTGCGTGCGCAAGTGGCCGCACTGGCAGTGCAGGGCGCCGAGCAGATCCTGAAGCGCGAAGTGAACCAGGCAGTGCACGCCGACCTGCTGTCGAAACTGTCGACCGAGCTCTGATCATGGCTGAACTCGCAACCGTCGCCCGCCCTTACGCCGAAGCGCTGTACCGTGTCGCCCAATCCGGCGACATGACCGCCTGGTCGGCCGTTACCGCCGAGCTGGGCCAGATCGGCGCCAATTCGGAATTGCAGGCTTTCGCCGCCAACCCGAAGGTCACCGCCGCTCAGCTGGCCGACACGATTGCGTCCCTGGTCAAGTCGCCGCTGAACGCTGAAGCGAAGAACTTTATCGCGATGCTGGCTGAAAATGGCCGCGTCAACCTGCTGCCCGAAATCGCCGCCCAGTTCGCGGCACTGAAGAACGCCAACGAAGGCGCCGCCGATGCGGACATCGTCAGCGCCTTCGCGATCTCGGGTGACCAGCTTGCCCAGCTGGTCGCTACGCTGGAAAAGAAATTTGGCCGCAAGCTGAACCCAACGGTGACAGTGGATGAATCGCTGATCGGTGGTGTGCGCGTGGTCGTCGGCGACGAAGTGCTCGATACCTCGGTTCGCGCCAAGCTGCAACAGATGCATGTTGCGCTGGTGTCGTAAGAGAACGATCTAGCAGCACGCGCCGGCCTCGCGCCCTTGCCCTACGCATCAAAAACATTTGGAGTTAGCACTCATGCAACTTAATTCTTCTGAAATCAGCGAACTGATCAAGAGCCGCATCCAGGGTCTGGAAGGTTCGGCTGAAGTTCGCAATCAA
>Ga0209023_10000135_pt1 | contig 129271 bp, 143 predicted proteins | sample LakOneMetagenome_FD_187468 | JGI IMG/M metagenome (GOLD analysis project Ga0209023, IMG submission 187468) | Freshwater and sediment microbial communities from Lake Erie, Canada (SPAdes) (version 2) | ecosystem: Environmental > Aquatic > Freshwater > Lentic | place: Lake Erie, Canada...
CCACATAATGTGGCGGGGGCCATGTATCCCGACCAGTCGCTCTATCCCGCCAATTCCGGCCCCGAGCTTGCGCGAAAGATCAACAAGACGCTGCAACGCGCTGATCAGATTGAACATTGTGAAGGCCGGAAGACGGTTGAAAACTGGTACGCGCCGATCGTCGCCGATGCCGAAGCCGGCTTTGGCGGGCCGCTCAATGCCTTCGAGGTCATGAAGGCCTATATCGAGGCGGGCGTTGCCGGCGTTCATTTCGAGGATCAGCTGGCGTCGGAAAAGAAGTGCGGCCATCTCGGCGGCAAGGTGCTGATTCCCACCTCGGCGCATATCCGCAACCTGAACGCGGCGCGGCTGGCGGCGGACGTGATGGGCGTTCCCACCCTCATCGTGGCGCGCACCGACGCGGAAGCGGCGAAGCTCATCACCTCCGACATTGACGAGCGCGACAAGCCCTTCGTGCTGCCCGACTCGCGCACGCCGGAAGGCTTCTATCATGTGCGGAACGGCATGGACCCGTGCATCGCCCGCGCCATCGCCTATGCGCCCTATTGCGATCTGATCTGGATGGAGACCTCGACGCCTGACCTCGGGCAGGCGCGGAAATTCGCCGAGGCCGTGCACAAGGCGCACCCCGGCAAGATGCTGGCCTATAACTGCTCGCCCAGCTTCAACTGGAAAAAGAAGCTCGACGAAACCACCATCGCGCGCTTCCAGAAGGAACTGGGCGCCATGGGCTACAAGTTCCAGTTCATCACGCTCGCAGGCTTCCACCAGCTCAATCACGGCATGTTCGAACTGGCGCGCGGCTATGCGGCCTCGCAGATGGCCGCCTATTCGAAGCTGCAGGAAGCGGAATTCGCGTCCGAGGCCAATGGCTACACCGCCACCCGCCATCAGCGCGAAGTGGGCACGGGCTATTTCGATCTCGTCTCCACCACCATCACCGGAGGCTTGTCGTCAACAACGGCCATGAACGACTCGACAGAACATCATCAGTTCCAGGCCGCGGAATAGGGAGGACCCACAATGCTGCAGACCCATGTGAGAGACCGGGCCGAAGCCCAGACGTCATCAATGACCGAAAAGCAGGCCGAAGCGATCCGCCGGCTGGCGAATGATCTTCACCGCCTCAACACGGCGATGATCGCCGCGGTGGAGAGCGGGCTGTCGGTTGAACTGCAACGGGGCGCCCGCCATCATGCCAATGGCGGGTGGGGCGATCTCATGATCCCGGTGGTGGTGAAAAACAGCTAAAACAGCCGGCCGCCGTTGGGCACCTTGCGCTCGATGGCGGCCAGCACCACGTCGCCCTGTTCATCGGGGAAACCCAGGGTGAGCACCTCAGACATGAAGGGGCCGATCTGGCGCGGCGGAAAATTGACAACCGCCGCCACCTGCCGCCCCATCAGCGTCTCCGGCGTATAATATTTGGTGATCTGGGCGGAGGATTTCTTCACGCCGATGTCGCCGCCGAAATCGATTTTCAGCTTGAAGGCGGGCTTGCGCGCTTCGGGAAACGGGTCGACGCCGACGATGGTGCCCACGCGGATGTCGACCTTCTGAAAATCATCATAGCTGATGGTCATGGCGTCTTACTTTGCAAGTTCGCGGGCGCGCAGGGTGGCAGCCTCAATGGCCTTGTCGAACAAGGGCTGCATGCCGTTCTCCGCCATCAGCACCTGGAGTGCGGCATAGGTGGTGCCCTTGGGCGAGGTCACGTTCTGCCGCAACGTCGCGGCGGGCTGGCCGGAGACGCGCATCAGCTCTCCCGATCCCGCCACCGTCGCGCGCGCCAACTGCATGGCAAGATCAGAGGGCAAGCCCATCTTCTCGCCCGCGGCAGCCAGGCATTCGGTGAGGTAGAACACGTAAGCGGGGCCTGAGCCCGAGACAGCGGTTACGGCATCAATCATCGCCTCGTCATCAACCGTCACCACCTCTCCGATCGAAGAGAGGAGGATGCGGGCGAGTTCAAGCTGCGCCGGTTTCACATTGGCGTTCGCTGCCATGGCGGTGATGCCACGGCCCACGGCGGCGGGCGTATTGGGAATGGTGCGGATGACGGCGGCATCGCCGCCGAAAAATTTCTCGAAGGTGGCGATGGTCTTTCCCGCCACCACGGAGAGAATCAGCGGCTTTGAGCGCCCAAGCGGCACGACATTGGGCAACACCTCTTCCATCACCTGCGGCTTCACCGCCACCAGCACCACCTCGGCATCGGTGATCGAGGAGACGGGCGGGTTGAGGCGCACGCCGTGGCGCTCGAGCAGCGCCTTCACTTCTTCCGGAGGCCCCGGGTCGATGGCGGCAATCTTCTTCGGATCAGCGCCGCCCTTGAGCCAGCCTTCCAGCATGGCGCCGCCCATTTTGCCGGCACCCACGAGCACCAATGTGCCCTTCAATGAAATCGTCATGCTTCGCCCATGGTTTCAAACAAACTCGATTCCAGCGCATCTTCGGCCGAGCGGCCCGCCCAGAGGACGAACTGGAAGGCCGGAAAATAGCGCTGGCAATTCTCCACCGCCAGACGGATCAGCATCTCGCACTGGGCGTCATTGGCTTCAGCGCCGCCGCTCAGCAGCAGGCTGTTGCGGAACATCAGGCTGCCGTCCACCGCCCACATGTCAAAATGGCCGCTCAGCATCTGTTCGTTGATGAGGCCCACGAGCCTGGCCGTCTCGCCGCGCTTGGGATGAGGCACCTTGACGTCGAAGGTGCAGGCGACGTGCAGCGTCTCGACATCGTCGCGCCAGTTCATCGCCACGTGGAGATCGCTCCACGGCGCTTCGATGCGCATCGTCACTTCATGCGGATTGGTGCGGTCGAAATGCCACTGCAGGCTCTCGGCCACCCGTTCCACCCGGTCGAGCGGGTTGGGCAGCTCTGCCTCATATGCCTGCGCCATGGCCATCGAAAATTCCTCCGATGGCTGACGAATCAAACGCCAGCCGTTGCGGACCGTGCCCAAGGCTTTGAGTCGCAACAAGTGCGGCGGAGGAAGCGGAGGTGATTCCTCCACAGTTTAATCAGCGCGGCGGTCCGACGATGATTCGGGCGCGGCCTTTGATTCGAGGGCGGAAATGCGCGCGGCGAGCGCATCGTTTTCCTCGCGCGCTTTCGCCGCCATGGCCTTCACCGCCTCGAATTCCTCGCGCTTCACGATGTCGAGGCGGTTCATGATCCGCTCGACCTGGGCTTGCACCAGCGTATCGATTTCGCGGCGGAGGCCCTGCGCTGCGCCCGCGGCGTTGGTCATCAGCTTGGCCACTTCGTCAAAGAAGCGGGTGGAGGTGGTGGTCATGTGCGAACCCTCGTTTTCCTCTAGATATTGCGTCACGCCTTCCGGTTCAAGACAGCGGCCATTTGCCAGGCTTGAAGGAGGCGCGTAGACACTCGCCCAGCATGTTCGCCGTCATTCCCTATCCGCAGATCGATCCCGTCATTTTTTCCGTGGGGCCGCTCTCCGTGCGCTGGTATGCGCTGGCCTATATCGCCGGGCTGCTGTTCGCGCAGTGGTACATGAAGCGGCTGGTGAGCAACCCCGCGCTCTGGGGCAACAGCAAGCCGTCGATGACGCCGGAGCAGGTGGACAGCTTTTTCATCTGGTCGCTGCTGGGTGTCGTGCTGGGTGGGCGGATCGGCTATGTGCTGTTCTATAATCCCTTGCACTATCTATCGCATCCCCTTGATATCGTTAAGATGTGGGATGGCGGCATGTCGTTCCACGGCGGCTTTCTGGGGGTTGTCGCGGCGTGCCTTTTCTTCGGGCGGAGCATCGGCACGGGGCTTGACCGCATGCTGGATCTCGGAGCCGCGTCGGTCCCTGTTGGCCTCGGGTTGGGGCGGCTGGCGAACTTCATCAACGGCGAGCTCTACGGCAGGCCCAGCGACGTGCCGTGGGCGATGATCTTTCCCAACGATCCGCAACAGCTGCCGCGCCATCCCAGCCAGCTTTATGAAGCGGCGCTGGAGGGGCTGGTGCTGTTTCTTCTCGTGCGCATTGCCACGCACCGGTTTCAGGCCCTGGCGCATCCCGGCCGCGCGTCGGGCATTTTCGCGCTGGGTTATGGATTGTCGCGCATCCTTGCTGAAACGGCGCGGGAGCCGGACGTGCAATTGGGCTATTTCGCGGGCTTCCTCACCATGGGGATGATCCTGTCGCTGCCGCTCTGCGCCATCGGCATCTGGCTCTTGTGGCGTTCGAGCCGTGACGCCGCTTGAAGCGCTGATCCGTGAACGGATCGTTCAGGAGGGCCCGATCGGGCTCGACCGCTACATGGAGCTGTGCCTCGGCCACCCCCAGCACGGCTATTACATGGCGCAACAGCCGTTCGGAGCGGACGGTGATTTCATCACAGCGCCCGAAATCTCGCAATTCTTCGGCGAACTGATCGGCATCTGGTGCATCGGCGCGTGGCAGGCGATGGGAGAACCGGCAGAATTCGTTCTGGCTGAACTCGGGCCGGGCAGGGGCACGCTCATGGCGGATGTGCTGCGCGCGGCGCGTGTGGTGCCCGCCTTCGTGCAGGCGGCGCGCGTCCATCTGGTCGAGACATCGCCGCGCCTCAGCGCCATACAGCGTAATACTCTTGGCGGAGATGTGCTGTGGCATGCGCGGGTGGAGGACTTGCCGCAAGCTCCCACCCTTTTTCTCGCCAATGAATTCTTCGATGCCATCCCCATCCGCCAGTTCGAACGCCGCGACGGGCGGTGGTTCGAGCGCACCATTGGCCTTGAGAATGATGCGCTCTCACTTGGCCTTGTGCCTTCTGACATCGCCCTCAATGGAAACGATGGCGATGTGATCGAATTCTCACCGGCGCGCATGGAGATCGCTTCGGCCATCGGGAAAAAACTCAACGCGAATCGCGGTGCGGCGCTCATCATCGATTATGGCCATCTGCGCTCCGCCCCCGGCGACACGCTGCAGGCGCTGCGCAAGCACAAATTCGTGCCCATCACCGAATCACCCGGCCTGTGCGATGTCACCTCGCATGTTGATTTTGCATCGCTTGAAAAAAGTTTTCGGCAAGAGGGTGTTCAGGTTTTTCCACCGCTCACGCAGAGAAACTTCCTGCTCGCCATGGGGCTTGAGCAGCGCATGGCTGCCTTGAGCGCAAAATCATTGCCTGCCCAGCAAAGCCTGTTGAAACGTGGCGCGTCGAGGCTTGTGGACGAAGATCAGATGGGTAACCTGTTCAAGGTTCTGGCCGTGGTGAGTCCCGGCCTTGCTGTGCCCTATCCGTTTGGCGGGTGATGATTACGTCTGATGCCCTGTCTTTGCCCGGCGTATCCCACGGCTTCTTCACGCGGGAAGGCGGGCGCTCGCGCGGCATTTTCGCGTCGCTCAACTGCGGCATGGGATCGGGCGACGACAAGGACACCGTGCGCGAGAACCGCACCATCGTTTCAGGTAAGCTCGGCGTCAGCGAAAGCCATCTGCTCACGGCCTGGCAGATTCATTCGCCCAACGTCCATGTGGCAACAGGGCCTTGGGCTGAGGGGCCGGAGCGGCCGCGGGCGGACGCCATGGTCACGCGCGAGAAGGGCCTCGCCATCGGCATTCTGACCGCGGATTGCGGGCCGATCCTGTTTGCCGATGAAAAGGCAGGCGTTGTGGGTTGCGCCCATGCGGGGTGGAAGGGTGCGCTTGGCGGCGTGACGGACGCCACCTTGCGAGCGATGGAAAATCTGGGCGCCAGCAGGTCCAGCACGGTCGCGGTGCTCGGTCCCATGATTTCGCGGGCGGCTTATGAGGTCGGGCCGGAATTTCCGGCGCATTTCCTCGCGCAGGACCCCGCCAACAAGCGCTATTTCACGGCCTCGGCGCGCGCGGGGCATGCGATGTTCGACCTGCCAGCATATCTCATGGACCGGATGAAGCGCGAAGGGGTTGGCTTGACCGTCAATCTCGGGCTCTGCACCTTTGCCGACGAGGCACGATTCTACAGCTACCGCCGCACCACGCATCGCGGTGAAGGCGATTATGGCCGCCAGATTTCGGCCATTGCACTCAAAGAGGAATAGATCATGGCGCTTCACTTCAAGCGATCGGAATATGATGAACGCATCGCCCGCGTCACGGCGGAGATGGCGGCGCGCGGTCTCGATGGCCTGCTGATGTTCCAGCAGGAGAGCATGTATTATCTGACCGGCTACGACACATTCGGCTTCTGCTTCTTCCAGTGCCTTTATCTCGGTGCTGATGGCAGGCTGGCGCTGCTTACGCGCTCGGCGGATTTGCGGCAGGCCCAGCAAACATCAACCATCGAAGACATCCGCATCTGGACCGATGCCGCGGGTGCCAAGCCCGCCACGCAATTGAAAGACATGCTGGAAAGCCTGGGCTGCCGGGGAAAAAGGCTTGGCATCGAAACCGAGAGCTATGGCCTCACCCATTTCAACGGCAAGGCGGTTGATGCGGCCCTCGATGGGTTTTGCACGCTCATTGAGGCCAATGATCTCGTCAACCGCATCCGCGTGGTGAAATCAAAGGCCGAACTCAAATATGTGCGGAAAGCCGGCGAACTGGGCGATGCGGCGCTGAAAGCCGCGATCCGCAAGACGAAGGCCGGTGCGGATGAGGGCGATATCCTGGCCGCCCAGCAGGGCGCCATCTTCGCCGGTGGCGGTGATTATCCCGCCAATGAATTCATCATCGGCTCGGGCCGCGATGCGCTTCTGTGCCGCTACAAGTCGGGCCGCCGCGTGCTCAAGGCGCGTGACCAGCTCACGCTCGAATGGGCAGGCGTCTACCGGCACTATCACGCCGCCTTCATGCGCACGCTGATCATCGGCAAACCGTCGAAGCAGCATCTCGCCATGGACAGGGCGGCGCAGGAGGCTTTGGCCGCAGTTGAAGAGCAGCTCCGCCCCGGCCACACGGCGGGCGATGTGTTCGCCGCCCATGCGCGGGTGATGGACGAGCATGGCATGCAGAAGCACCGGCTCAATGCCTGCGGCTATTCGCTGGGCGCCAAGTTCACGCCGAGCTGGATGGATTCTCCCATGTTCTACGCCAACAATCCGCACCCCATCGGGCCGGGCATGGTGTTTTTCTGCCACATGATCCTGATGGATTCGGATTCAGGCGCTGCCTTCTGCCTGGGCCGCACCTATATCATCGGCGAGAAGAAGCCCGAGCCCGTCTCAACCCACCCGCTGGATATGATCACGCGATAAGCCCATGCTGCCCGCACCTCTCAAAACGCTGCTCTCCGTTCTGCTCTTGCTGGTTCTCGCGGGCTGCGCCAGCACGGCGAAAATCGGCGATGCGGGATCCACCAATCCCAAGGGCAAGACGCCGCCGCCGGTTGTGCTGCAGGCCCTCACAGGCATTCCGCCGGACAAGGCCAAGATCTTCACCTCGGCGCTGGCGGCTTCTGGCGGGCAGCATGATATCGGCATTCTGCAGGGGCAGGCGCTGGCGGGCAGCTATTCGCTGGGCGGCACATTCCGCGCCGCCTCGGGCGCCATCTCCTACAGTTTTGAGTTCCGCGATGCCGATGGCGTGCTGGTGGATACGATCACCGGCAGCGCGCCCTCTGGCGGGGCAGACTGGAGCGGCGTCACGCCCGACACGCTGCAGCAGATCGCCTCCGATACAACACAGCGCATGGCGGCAACGCTGGGCCGCATGGGCTTTGCCACGCGGCAGGCGTCCCTCATCATGCCGCCCGCCAATGTCTTCATGGCGGCCATACCTGGGGCAAAATACGATATCGATCTCGAAACGCTGAACGGCCCCAATGCGATCGAGGCGGCGGGGCTTCCATCGGATATCGCCGCCGCCGAACCTCCGGTGCCCGAGCCTGAGGTTCCGCCGCCGCCCAAGGCCAGTGACATCATTCCCGGCCATGCCGTCATCAAGGTGGTGGCGGTGGTGCCGGTGGAAGGCTCGCCCGGGCCCGGCAATGGCGAATTGACCGAAGCCATGCGGCGCACGCTCAAGGCGGCGGGCTGGCCTGTCGTCGAAGAACCGCGCGCCGATGCGCTGGTGGTGCGGGGCCGCGTTGATCTGGCGAAGGGGCAGGGCGGCAATCAGAAGGTCGCCGTCCATTGGGTGGTGGAAACGCCGCAAGGGAAATCACTGGGTGACGTGAAGCAGGATAACAGCGTGCCCACCGGATCGCTGGATCAGGGCTGGGGGCCTGCCGCCACGGCTGTGGCCGACGCCGCATCTTCAGGCATTTTCGATATCATCAAGGCCTACCGGTAAGGCCGTTACCGCCGGATTGGGTAATTCCGCCGCGCCCCCTCAGACTCGCTTTGCACCGTCACGAAAGCGTTGTTATAGACGCCGGGCAGCAGGGCTTCCGGGGATCCAAATGATGAAGATGGTGTGCGGCAACAGCAATCGCCCGTTGGCGGAAGCGATCTGCTCCTACCTCAACTTGCCGATGACGAAGGCCGTGGTGCGGCGCTTCAACGACATGGAAATCTTCGTTGAAATTCTGGAAAATGTGCGCGGGCAGGACATGTTCGTGATCCAGTCCACCTCATTCCCCGCCAATGACCATCTGATGGAACTGCTCATCATCATCGATGCGCTGAAGCGTTCCTCGGCCAAGCGCATCACGGCGGTCCTTCCCTATTTCGGCTATGCCCGGCAGGACCGCAAACCCGGCCCCCGCACGCCCATCTCGGCCAAGCTGGTGGCCAACCTCATCACCCGCGCGGGCGCTGACCGCGTGCTGACGCTCGATCTCCACGCCGGGCAAATTCAGGGCTTCTTCGACATCCCCACCGACAATCTCTTTGCCGGCCCCGTGATGGTGCGGGACATCAAGCAGCATGGCGATGTGGCCAACACGGTCGTCGTGTCGCCGGACGTGGGCGGCGTGGTGCGCGCCCGCGCCCTTGCCAAGCGCCTGGGGACGCCGCTCGCCATCGTCGACAAGCGCCGCGACCGGCCGGGCGAATCGGAGGTCATGAACATCATCGGCGACGTCAAAGGCAAATCCTGCATCCTCATCGACGACATCGTGGATTCGGGCGGCACGCTGGTGAATGCCGCCGAGGCGCTCCTGGAAACGGGCGCCAGGGACGTGACGGCCTATATCACCCATGGCGTTCTCTCAGGGGGTGCGGTGTCCCGCATCACCTCGTCCAAGTTGAAAGAGCTGGTGATCACCGATTCGATCCAGCCCACGGAGGCGGTGAAGATCGCCCGCAACATCCGTGTCATTCCCATTGCCGCTCTGCTGGGCGAAGCCATCGGCCGCACCAGCCGCGAGGAGAGCGTTTCCAGCCTGTTCGAATAGCTCACGCAGCCGTCATTTCCGTTCGTCAGGCTTTGCTTTATAGAGGCCCGCCATGGCCTCCATCATTTCCATCAAGAACGTCTCCAAGACCTACAAGGGTGGTTTCACCGCGCTCAAGGACGTGAGCCTTGAGATCGAGCAGGGCGAAATCCTGGCGCTGCTCGGCCCCAATGGCGCGGGCAAGACCACGCTCATCAGCATCATCTGTGGCATCGTCACCAAGAGTTCCGGCACGATCCTCGTGGACGGGCACGACTCAGTCTCCGATTTCCGCCATGCCCGCGCGCTGATCGGGCTGGTGCCGCAGGAACTGACGCTCAGCATTTTTGAAACCGTGTGGGATACGGTGAGTTTCAGCCGCAAGCTCTATGGCAAGCCGGCAAACCCTGAATATGTCGAAACTCTGCTCAAGCGTCTCATGCTGTGGGACAAGGCGCGCAACAAGATCGTCACGCTGTCAGGCGGCATGAAGCGGCGCGTGCTGATCGCCAAGGCGCTGGCGCATGAGCCGCGCATCCTCTTCCTCGATGAGCCGACGGCAGGCGTTGACGTGGAGCTCCGCAAGGAAATGTGGAACGTGGTGCGCGATCTCCGCGATACCGGCGTCACCATCATTCTCACCACCCATTATATCGACGAGGCCGAGGAGATGGCCGACCGGGTGGGCGTCATCAACAAGGGGCAGCTTGTGCTGGTGGAGGCCAAGGAGTCGCTGATGCGCAAACTCGGCCAGAAGAGCTTGACGCTCCAGCTTGCCAAACCGATGAAGGCGATCCCCAAGGCGCTGGCGCGGCCCGGCCTTTCGCTGGCCGAAGACGGGCTCTCGCTCTCCTATGCCTATGGTGCCGCGGGCGAGAAGGGCATGGTGCCCCAATTGCTCGATGATCTGGCGCAGAAGAAGGTCGCCTTCACCGACCTTTCAACCGAGCAGAAATCGCTGGAAGACATTTTCATCGGCCTGGTGCACGCATGAATTTTCAATCCGTTGCCGCCATCTTCATCTTCGAGATGAAGCGGTTTTTCCGCACGCTGTTCCAGAGCCTGATTTCGCCGGTCATTTCGACGGTGCTCTATTTCGTCGTGTTCGGCGCGGCCATCGGCTCGCGCATCCAGAACATCGAGGGCGTCAGCTATGGCGCCTTCATCGTGCCGGGGCTCATCATGCTGTCGCTGCTCACGCAGTCGATCTCCAACGCATCGATCGCCATTTATTTTCCGCGCTTCACGGGCACGATCTATGAATATCTCGCCGCCCCAATTTCAGCCGTTGAAATGGTGACCGGCTTCGTCGGCGCGGCGGCAACGAAATCGGTGCTGATCGGGCTGGTGATCCTTGCCACCTCGGCCTTCTTCGTGCCGCTGTCGATTGCGCACCCCTTCTGGATGGTGGTGTTCCTGCTGCTCACCGCCATCACCTTCAGCCTCTTCGGCTTCATCATCGGCATGTGGGCGGACAGTTTCGAGAAGCTGCAGCTCATTCCGCTGCTGGTCATCACGCCGCTGACCTTTCTGGGCGGCAGCTTCTATTCGATCAAGGTGCTGCCGCCGGTGTGGCACACGATCTCGCTGTTCAATCCGGTCGTCTACCTGATCTCGGGCTTCCGCTGGAGCTTCAACGAGGTGGCGGACGTGAATGTGGAAGTCAGCCTCGGCATGACCTTCGTCTTCCTGCTGCTCTGCCTCTCGGTCATCGGGTGGATGTTCAAGACGGGCTACCGCCTCAAGAGCTGAGGAGCCGGAAGGGCGTCACCGGCCTCTCCGGCAAATTGACAGAGTCAATTTGCGTGGCACCCGGGCAGCAACAATTTGGCATCTAAAATGCAATGATTTTGCATCATTTTCGGCCTTGCAACATGCAAAAAGCATCGAAAATGCAACGCTTTCCGGGATTATAGGAATATGTTCCACGTGAAACACCGCCTGCCAAAAAACGGTGCGGACCGGGATCAATTCTTGCCCCAAAATGAAGCCGCCCGCCGGTGAAGCGGCGGGCGGTTTTGGATGTCAGCCTCTCCCGGTCAGGGATCAGGCAGTGCGGTTCTTGGAGATCAGGCCCCAGACGAAGAGCAGGATGACAGCGCCCACGATGGCGCCGATGAAGCCCGCACCTTCTCCGGCCTGATACCAGCCGATGGCCTGGCCCAGGTAGCTGGCGACGAAAGCGCCGACGATGCCGAGGATCGTCGTCATGATGAAGCCTTGCGGCTCATTCTTGCCCGGCATCAGGAACTTGGCGATGACGCCCGCCACGAAGCCGATGATGATGGTCCAGATAATGCCCATGAGGTTTCCTCCCTTGAATGGTCCCTCAGGCCGGAATGATAGCCGGGGGAGGCACATTCAACAATCGGGAACATTTCATCCGGCGGCATATTCCACACCGGGGTGTGGCACACTATGTTAAGGCCCCCAACAGGAGGTGTCCCCATGAGCAAGAGTACAATGCCGTCCCTCGCAGCCCTTCTCGGCCTGCTTGCCATTGCCGGCTATCAGAACCGCGACAAGATCGGTGAAATCCTCAAAGGCGCCACGGGCGGCGCCCAGCCGGGCGGCTCCGAGGGCGGCCTTCTGGGCAGTGCTGTCAAAAGCGTCACCGACATGTTCGGCGGCCAGGCGCCGGATGTAAAAGGCGGCATTTCCGATGTCGTGGACAAGTTCCGCAATGCGGGCCATGGCAGCGCCGCCGACAGCTGGGTCGGCACCGGCGCCAATACCGAGGTGACGCCCGACCAGACGGCCTCGGCACTCGGCCCCGATATCATCGATGCGCTGGTGAAACAGACGGGGCTCACCCGCGATGAGCTGCTCAAGCGCCTGTCGCAGATCCTGCCGCAGGCCGTCGACAGCATGACGCCGGGCGGCAAGCTCGCCGGCTAAGGTTCCGGAGCGCCGGATTTGTCCGGCGCTCCGTTTTTCTCACGCTGCGGTGATCAGCGGGCATATCTCCCGTCACGGTGGAGTGTGTCTTGCTTGGGGGTTTTGATTAAGTTTTTATTTTGAGTCCGGACCTTTCCCCAAGCTCTTGAAAGAGCCAAATAATTTCTTCTTGCAAATGTTACGCGCCTTGATTCGATTTCGGCGCTCCGCGGGATAGTTTTTGCAGCTGCACGGACAGGCGGTGACCGCCTTTCCGGCACAACGCAAGCAACCCCCTGAGGAGAAATCCATGAAAAAGCTGATCATCGCCGCCGCCGCCCTCGCCATGTTCTCAACCGTGTCGCTCGCCGACCAGAACAATGAGAACAATGACAAGATGTCCGCCATGCGGATGGAATTCTACAAGATGACGAGCCAGATGATGGATGACCAGATGGCCTCCCTGAAGATGGAGGAAATGATGCTCACCAACTATCAGCGCGTGCTGAAGCAGATGATGGAGAATGAATCGAACAAGAAGTAGGCTGTTCGGCGCGGCTGCAATTTGCGCTGCGGCCGCGCCATTTTGTTAAGGATTCACTGGTTTTTCCGGGAGTCTGCGTCAGAAGCTGTCCCGGCTTGCGTTTTCAGCCCAAATCTCCTAAGAGCCGCCCGCCCGTTCCGGCATCGTTCACCCCTGGAGGAAGGCCGGGCAGGCTCACACTAACAGGAGACTATCATGTCCAAGATCGTTCAGCTCAAGGCCGCGCCGCGCGCCCGGGCAGGCAAGGGGGCCTCTCGCGCAGTCCGCCGTTCAGGCCTCATTCCCGGCGTCGTCTACGGCGACAAGAAAGACCCGCAGCTCGTGTCGCTCAACTATGGCGACGTGCTTCCCCATTTGCAGACCGGCCGCTTCATGTCGACCCTGATCGACCTCGAGGTCGAGGGCCAGACCATCCGCGCCATTCCGCGTGACGTGCAGTTCGAGCCGGTGCGCGATTTCATCGTGCATGTGGATTTCCTGCGCCTCGGCAAGGATGCCCGCGTGGCGGTGAACGTGCCGGTTCACTTCAAGAACCAGGAAAGCTCCCCCGGCATCAAGGCCGGTGGCGCGCTCAACATCGTCTCGCATGACGTGGCGCTCTATTGCTCCGCCGACTTCATCCCCGATGAGATCATGGTTGATCTCGCGGGCATGCAGATCGGCCAGTCGGTCCATCTCTCCAGCATCGAGCTGCCGAAGGGCGTTGTGCCCGTCAGCCGCGATGACGTGACGCTGTGCGCCATCACCGCGCAGGCCAAGGAAGAGGCTCCGGTGGAGGCTGCTCCCTCGGCGGAAGTTCCCGCCACCGCGCAGAAGGCTCCGGCGGCTGGCGCCGCGGCTCCCACAGCGGGCGGCAAGGCTGCTCCCGCCGCCAAGGGTGCTGCCCCCGCTGCGGCGGCTCCCGCGCCCAAGAAGAAGTAACAGGGCTTTCCCTCCCGGCCTTTGGAGGGCGGCATGAAACTCCTCGTGGGGCTTGGCAATCCAGGCCCCAAATATGCGGGCAACCGGCACAATATCGGCTTCATGGCGGTGGACGAGATCGTCCGCCGCCATGGCTTTTCGCCGTGGCGCAAGCGCTTTCAGGGCGAAACCGCCGAAGCCACACTTAGCGGCGAAAAGGTGCTGGCGCTCAAGCCCATGACCTTCATGAACGAAAGCGGGCGTTCCGTCGGCGAGGCCATGCGCTTCTTCAACATCGACCCGGCTGATGTGATCGTGCTCTATGACGAACTCGATCTCGAACCGGCGAAGGTGCGGGTGAAGCTTGGCGGAGGGGCAGCAGGCCACAATGGCATCCGCTCGATCATCGCCCATGCCGGCCCGCATTTCCAGCGTGTGCGGCTGGGGATCGGCCATCCCGGTGACAAGGCGCTGGTCTATCCCCATGTGCTGAGCGATTTCGCCAAGGCGGAGAAGGCGTGGCTCGAGCCGCTGATCGATGCCGTGGCGGAGCATATCCCGCTGATGATCCAGGGCGAGGACGGATCATTCCAGAACAAGGTGCATCTCGCACTCAACCCCCCGCCGGAAAAGCCGGCCAGGAAGGCAGAGAACTGATGGGTTTCAAATGTGGCATCGTCGGGCTACCGAATGTCGGCAAGTCCACGCTCTTCAACGCGCTGACGCAGACGGCGGCGGCGCAGGCGGCGAATTATCCCTTCTGCACGATTGAGCCCAATGTGGGCGATGTTGGCGTGCCTGATACCCGCCTCGCCGTGCTTGCTGAAATCGCCGGCTCGCAGCAGATCATCCCCACGCGCCTCACCTTCGTTGATATCGCGGGGCTGGTGCGGGGGGCGTCGAAAGGCGAGGGGCTGGGCAACCAGTTTCTGGCCAATATCCGCGAGGTCGATGCGATTGCCCATGTGGTGCGCTGCTTCGAGGATGGCGACATCACCCATGTGGAAGGCAAGATCGACCCAATCGCCGACATCGAAACCATCGAGACGGAATTGATGCTGGCCGATCTCGATTCGCTGGAAAAGCGCATTGTCAGCCTCGAGAAGAAGGCCAAGACCGGCGACAAGGAAGCGAAGGAACTGGTTGACCTGATGGGCCGGGCGCTGGTTCTGCTGCGCGAAGGCAAGTCCGCCCGCCTCGTCGAGCGCACGGCGGAAGAGGAAAAGGCCTTCCGTGGCCTCGGGCTTCTCTCGTCAAAGCCGGTGCTTTACGTGTGCAACGTGGAAGAGAGCGCTGCCGACAAGGGTAATGATTTTTCGGCGCGGGTTTTCGTCAGGGCCAAGGAAGAGGACGCGGTGGCCTGTGTCGTATCAGCCAAGATCGAAAGCGAGATCGCGGTTCTGCCCGAGGCCGATCAGAAGGATTATCTGGAAGCGGTGGGGCTTTCCGAACCCGGCCTCAACCGCGTGATCCGCGCGGGCTATGATCTTCTCCATCTCGTCACCTATTTCACCGTGGGGCCTAAGGAAGCGCGCGCCTGGACCATCACCAAAGGCACGCGCGGGCCTGCGGCGGCGGGCGTGATCCACACGGATTTCGAAAAGGGCTTCATCCGCGCCGAAACCATTGCCTATGACGATTATGTTTCCGGCAAGGGCGAAGCGGGCGCGCGGGAGGCCGGCAAGTTCCGTCTGGAAGGCAAGGAATACGTGGTGCAGGATGGCGATGTCATGCACTTCCGCTTCGCCAATTGAGATGCCCGGTCTCCTCCATTTCGAGGATTTTCCGGTTGGCCGGGTGTTTGAACTGGGGCCTTATCCGGTCACGCGCGATGAAGTGATTGCCTTCGCGCGGGAGTTCGATCCGCAGCCGTTTCATCTCGATGAGGCGGCGGCGAATTCTTCCGTGCTTGGCGGATTGAGCGCGTCGGGCTGGCACAATTGCGCCATGCTGATGCGGATGATGTGTGACAGCTTTCTCAACCGTTCCGCCGGCATGGGATCGAACGGGCTGTCCGAGGTCAAATGGCTCAAGCCCGTTTATGTGGGTGAAACCCTGCGCGGCGCGATGACGGTGCTCAATGCGCGTATTTCCTCAAAGCGTCCGGACATGGGCATTCTCGAATGCCGCTGGGATTTGCTGAATGAGGCCGGCGAATTGAAGGTCGAGGAAACCGGTGTTCTCTTCATGCGGGTGCGGGTGCCGTGATCGGACTGTGGCTGGACGAGATTGAAGAAGGCCAGGTGGTGGAGCTGGGCAGCTTCGCCTTCACGCGCGAAAATGTGCTCGCCTATGCGAGGAAGTTCGACCCGCAGCCGTTTCACGTTGATGATGAGGCGGCGGCCAAAGGGCCGTTCGGCAAGCTCACCGCCAGCGGCTGGCACACGGCGGCGGCGTGGATGAAATGCTATGTCTCGACCAACCAGCGTGAGGCGGCGGCGCGCAGGAACCCTGCGCCCTCAGGCCCTTCGCCCGGCTTCACCAATCTCAAATGGCTGAAGCCGGTGTTTCCCGGCGACACGCTTCACTATCGCTCCACAGTGACGGGCAAGCGCGAACTGGCATCGCGCCCGGAATGGGGCCTTGTGTTCTCGCTGAACCAAGGCTTCAACCAGAACGGCGAACTTGTGTTCAGTTTCGACGGCAAGGTGCTGACGGCGAGGCGCTTGAAGCAATGAAAACGCCATGGTCAAAGGCGGAGATTGAAGCACTGCTGGCGCGCGAAACCTATTCCTATCAGCGCATAGAGTTGCCGCATGGGCTCGTCACGCCGGGCAAGGAGCGCGCGTCTTCGGCCAGCCTGATCTTTCCGGCCGATCTCACCGGAAAAACGATTCTTGATCTTGGCTGCAATCATGGCGCGCTCTGTTTCGAGGCGGTGAAGCGCGGGGCGGCGCGCGTTGTCGGGCTTGATAACAGCCCGGATATTATCCGCCGTGCACGCCTGCTCGCTGACGCCATGGGAGTGTCCGTCGAGTTCGAGGTGCGTGATCTCAATGCGCGGCCTGTCGATGAGGCGTTCGACTATGTTCTCTGTCTCAATCTTCTTCACCATCTTGACGATCCCCTGCTGCAGCTTGAGACGATGCGGAAGGCCGCGCGCGAGCGGCTGGTGATTGAGGCTGCGGGGTTGAGCCTCCTCGACTATCTGCGGCGGCTCGACGTGGTGCCGCTCTATGCATTTCTTCTCTCGGTTTTCCCGGTGATTTTCGTGGCGCGGACACCGGCGCGCAAAAAGGTGCCCGCCAAACTCAAGTATTATTTCACACGCGGGGCACTGAAGCGCATCCTGGGCCACCGGGAGGGCTTCTTCAAAGCCATTCGCACAATCTCCTCGCCGCATAAGGGCCGTTTCCTTCTCATCGCGGATAAATCGTGAAGAGCAGGCTTTCTTCCTGACCTGTTCGAACAGGGGAGAGCGAAATCAATACCACTCGCCAGTTTTTCTTGAACTTCCGTTGCCGGCTTTCCATATCCAGAAGATGTTGGATGTTTTGCCAAAATTGAATCGGCAGGTTGCTCCGGTCTTCTGGGGATGAGCCTCGGCACGCCTTTGCGGCCGAGGGAATTTTAATTCACCCAATTCTCGATTGACACAGGCCCGCCGCCAGGCGGCGCGGGCACAATTTCCGTGAGAACATCATCATGAGTGCAGAAGTCCGCCCCCCGATCGTTGTCGCCGATGAAGAAAAGAACCGGCTGGATCGGCTGGCCCGTGCAAGCCTTGAGCGTCTTCCCGATGTGGCCGATGAATTGCTGTTTGAACTGGAGCGCGCCGACGTGTGCGCCAGCCCTTCGCTTCCGCCTGATACCGTCCGCATGAACTCCGTGGTGGAATTCGAGACCGACAGCGGATCGCATCTCATCATGCGGCTGGTCTATCCCGAAGATGCTGACATTGCCGCCGGGCGCATGTCCATCCTCACGCCGATCGGCACCGCGCTCATCGGCCTTTCGGTGGGGCAAAGCATGAATTGGACCGACCGCAGCGGCCGAAGCCGCACCTTGCACATCAAGGCGGTTTCAACCCCCCATGCAAAGCGTGGCTGACTTCGTCAATGCCCCTCGAAGCTTACAAGGGTGTGGACCTTCACACCCTTGTCCTTGAGCTTCTGCGCGCCGCCCAAGTCGGGGAGGTCGATGACGAAGGCGGCGGAGACAACTTCGCCGCCTGATTTGCGGATGAGGTCGATGGCAGCGCCCGCCGTGCCGCCGGTGGCGATCAGATCGTCAATGAGCAGGATGCGGTCGCCCGTCTTGATGGCGTCGGCATGTATCTCGATCGTGTCCACGCCATATTCCAGCGCGTAGTCCTGGCCGATCACCTTGTGCGGCAGCTTGCCTTTCTTGCGGATGGGGATGAAGCCGCGGCCCAGTGTGTGCGCCACGGCACCGCCCAGAATAAATCCGCGCGCCTCGATCCCCGCCACATAGTCAATGCCGCCTTTGAGGAAGGGCCACGCCAGTTCATCCACGGCGGCGCGGAAGCCATGCAGGTCGGCCAGCAGCGTGGTGATGTCGCGGAACAGGATGCCGGGCTTGGGATAGTCCGGAATGGTGCGGATGTAGCGCTTGATGTCGAAGCCGTTGCGAAGGTCCATTACCAAATCCTGTGTCAGGGCCATTTGACCAGAGGCGGCATGGAGGAGAGAATCGACTCCACATTGCCCCCCGTCTTCAGGCCGAACAAAGTGCCGCGATCATAGAGGAGATTGTATTCGACGTAACGGCCGCGACGCACCAGTTGCTCCTCGCGGTCGGCCTCCGTCCATGTCTCGGCCATGTTGCGGCGGACGAGGGCGGGATAAATCTTCAGGAAGGCGCGGCCCACATCCTGCGTGAAGGCGAAATCGGCCTCCCAGTCACCGGAGTTGTGATGATCATAGAAAATGCCGCCGATGCCGCGCGGTTCGTTGCGGTGGGGCAGGAAGAAATAATTATCGCACCAGGCTTTCAGCCTGGAGTAGTCGGCGACCGCATGGGCCTCGCAGGCCGCCTGCATCGCGGCGTGAAAATCCACCGTATCGGGATGCTGCTGGGTGCGCCTGCGATCCAGCACCGGCGTCAAATCCGCGCCGCCGCCGAACCACCATTTGGATGTGACGATAAAGCGGGTGTTCATGTGCACGGCCGGCACATGCGGGTTCAGCGGGTGAATGATGAGCGAGATGCCCGATGCCCAGAAGCGGGGATCATCCTCGGCACCGGGAATCTGCTTGCGAAACTCCGGCGTGAATTCGCCATGCACGGTGGAGCAATGAACGCCCGCCTTCTCGAACACCTGGCCGTGCAGCATGGACATGACGCCGCCGCCCCCTTGCGGGCGCTCCCAGTCCTTGCGCTCGAAACGCGCGCCGCCTTCAATGTCTTCCAGTTCAGCGCAAATCCGGTCACGCAGGGTTTCAAACCACTGGCGGGCGCGGGCTTTGAAGGAGTCGAGATCGGTCATGACGGAAACATCCTGAGCTGCCGCAATGCCTCACCCGTTACCATCGCGCAAGCCATGGCGACATTGAGCGAGCGCAGGCCTTCGCGCATGGGGATCAGAAGCCGGGCATCCGCCGCCTCGTGCACATGGTCCGGCACGCCAGCGCTTTCCCGGCCCATGAGGATGATGTCATCGGGAGAAAATGCGAAATCCGTGTAGGGCAGGGCAGCCCCGGTGCTCATCAGCACGAGGCGGCGGCCTGCCGTGGCGGTGCGAAAGGCTTGCCATGAAGTGTCGCGGATCACCTCCGCCTGCGCCAGATAGTCCATTCCGGCCCGCCGCAGCATAGAATCATTCCAGGTGAAGCCTGCCGGTTCGATCACCCTGACCTTCAGCCCGAAACAGGCGCACATGCGCATGACAGTTGCCGCATTGGGCGCGATGTCCGGCTGGAAGAGGGCAATTTCAATCATGATTGCAGAGGGTTAGACCAAGACATCAAGCGGCCGGTTTTCAACATGGCTGCGACACTTCATAGCTAGACTTCCTTTCGCCGCAATGTCAAAAACGCCAGCATTTAGCGCCGGATGGGAAAACACATGCCCTCACCCGGTGCCGGGGCTGCAGTACAAGGGGAAAAAGACGTGTCCACAGCGGAACATGCGGAAGTCAACCGGCGCGATTTTCTCTATATCGCGACGGGGGCCGTCAGCGCGGTGGGCGCCGCCCTCGCGGCGTGGCCCTTCATCAGCCAGATGAACCCCGATGCCTCGGTGCTGGCGATGGCCACCATCGAGGTTGATCTTTCACCCATCGCCGAAGGCCAGGCCGTGACGCTGAAGTGGCAGGGCAACCCGGTGTTCGTGCGCCATCGCACGGCGAAAGAGATCGACGCCGCCAAGTCGGTGAAGCTCGAAGACCTGAAAGACCCCATTTCGCGCAACGCCAACCTCAAGGATGGCTCACCCGCCACGGATGAAAACCGGGTGGTGGGCGGCAAGGAAGCCTATCTCGTGCAGATGGGCGTGTGCACGCATCTGGGCTGCGTTCCCATTGGCGATGAAGGCGAGTTCGCCGTGGTCGAAGGCAACAACAAGGTGGGCGGCTGGTTCTGCCCCTGCCATGGCTCAATGTATGATACGGCTGGGCGCATCCGCAAAGGTCCCGCGCCGGAGAACCTGCATATTCCCAAATATGCCTATCTCTCCGACACCAAGATCCGCATCGGCTAATTCAGGGACAGTTTCATGAGCGGACATTCTTCCTACGAACCCAAGACAGCCTTCGGCAAGTGGTTCCACGAGCGCCTTCCGGTGATGGATCTCGTCCAGGGCCAGGCCCTTGATTTCCCCACGCCGAAAAACCTCAATTACTGGTGGACCTTCGGCGGCATCCTCGCGGTGATGCTGGTGGTGCAGATTATCACCGGCGTCGTGCTGGTGATGCACTATACGCCCAACACCCAAATGGCCTTCTCTTCCGTCGAACACATCATGCGCGACGTGAACTATGGCTGGCTGTTGCGCTACATGCACGCCAACGGCGCATCGATGTTCTTCATCGCCGTGTACATCCACATTTTCCGCGGCATGTATTACGGCTCCTACAAGGCGCCGCGCGAAATCCTCTGGATGATCGGCGTCATCATCTATCTGATCATGATGGCGACGGCCTTCATGGGCTATGTGCTGCCGTGGGGCCAGATGAGCTTCTGGGGCGCCAAGGTCATCACCAACCTGTTCTCGGCGATTCCCTTCTTCGGCGATGCCATCACCCACTGGCTGTGGGGCGGCTTCTCGGTGGACAACCCGACACTCAACCGCTTCTTCTCACTGCACTACCTGCTGCCCTTCGTGCTGGCGGCGGTGGTGGGCTTGCATATCTGGGCGCTGCATATCCCGGGCAACAACAACCCGACCGGCGTTTCGGTGAAGAGCTCACAGGATACGGTGCCGTTCCATCCCTATTATACGATGAAGGATGGCTTCGCGATCGTGGTGTTCCTGCTGTTCTATGCGGGCTGGGTGTTCTTCTCTCCCAACTTCCTCGGCCACGCCATCAACTATGCCGAGGCCAACCCGCTCTCGACGCCGGCGCATATCGTGCCTGAATGGTATTACCTGCCGTTCTACGCGATCCTGCGCGCCATCACCTTCAACATCGGGCCGCTGGATGCGAAGCTCCTGGGTGTGATCGCCATGTTCGGCTCGATCCTCATCCTGTTCTTCCTGCCCTGGCTTGATACGTCGAAGGTGCGTTCGGGCAAGTACCGGCCGATCTTCAAGGGCTTTTTCTGGATCTTCGTGATCAACTGCATCGTGCTGGGCTTTGCGGGATCCGGTGCGCCCGACAACTACTTCCTGAGCCATGAGGCGTCTGATCCGAACACATGGGGCATCACCTACAATGTGGTCGGCAAGTTCTGCACCGCCCTCTACTTCCTGTATTTCCTGGTGGTGCTGCCGCTCGTAGGCCTTTTGGAAAGCCCGAAGCCGCTGCCGCCGTCGATCTCCGACGCCGTGCTTGCCAAGAACAACAAAGCCTCTGCCGTGCCTGCCGAGTGATCTGGGGGAAATGAGAATGAAACTCTTCACAACACTCGGCGCGGCGGCTCTTGGCCTTGCGATGCTTACCGGCGGTGCCGTTGCCGAAGGCCAGCGTGACGCCAAGAATATCTCCTTCTCCTTTGAGGGGCCGTTCGGCCACTTCGACCGGGCACAGCTGCAGCGCGGCTACAAGGTTTACAAGCAGGTTTGTGCGAACTGCCATTCCATGCATTACGTCGCCTTCCGCAACCTCGCCGATCCGGGTGGTCCCGGCTTCACCGAAGATGAGGTGAAGGCGCTGGCCGCCACCTTCCAGGTGCAGGATGGGCCGGGTTCCGACGGGCAGATGTTCGATCGTCCGGGCCTGCCGTCCGACCGTTTCCCCTCGCCGTTCCCCAACGAGGAAGCGGCGAAGAACGCGAATGGTGGTGCATTGCCGCCCGATCTATCGCTCATCACCAAGTCGCGCGCGGGCTGGTACGGCACGATCAATCAGTTCCTGTTTGGCATCGGCGGCCCGCAATATGTCTATTCGGTGCTGACGGGCTATGAGGACAAGCCGGCGGACGTTTCGATTCCCGAAGGCAAATATTACAATCCCTATTTCGCCTCGGGCCCTGCCATCGGCATGCCGCCGCATGGCACGCTGGCGGATGGCGCGGTGGAGTTCGATGACGGCTCGCCCAACACCATCAACGACATGGCGCGCGACGTTTCGGCTTTCCTCGCCTGGACGGCCGAGCCCAAGATGGAAGAGCGCAAGAGTACTGGCTTTGCCGTTATGATCTATCTCGCCATCCTCTCGGGGCTCCTCTATCTGGTGAAGAAGAAGGTCTGGTCCGGCGTTCCGCACTGATGGCGTGACGTGCCGATGACCCGTTCCGTTCTCGGCATCATCGGCGGGTCGGGTGTCTATGACATCGAGATGGACCACGCCCGGTGGGAGACGGTTTCGTCTCCCTGGGGCGAACCTTCCGACCAGCTCAGGCGTGGTGAGATCAATGGCCTGCCCGTGGTGTTTTTGCCGCGTCATGGGCGGGGGCATGTTCAATCGCCTACCTCCATCAATTATCGCGCCAATATCGACGTGATGAAGCGGGCCGGGGTGACGGACCTGATCTCGCTCTCCGCTGTCGGTTCACTCAAGGAAGAATTGCCGCCCGGCACGTTCGTTCTGGTCGATCAGTTCATCGACCGCACCTTCGCGCGCGAGAAAAGCTTCTTCGGTGCTGGCTGCGTGGGGCATGTACCCTTTGCGCATCCCATCTCTCCGGGCCTGCAGGCGATTGCGGCCAAGGCGCTCGCGGCGGAAAACATCGCGCATGCGATGGGCGGCACCTATGTGGTGATGGAAGGCCCGCAGTTTTCGACGCTGGCGGAGTCTCGCCTCTACCGCTCATGGGGCGCCTCGGTCATCGGCATGACGAACATGCCGGAAGCCAAGCTCGCGCGTGAGGCGGAGCTTTGCTACTGCACCCTCGCCATGGTGACGGATTATGATTCATGGCATGAAGGCCATGGCGAAGTGGATGTCGCCAAGGTGATTGCGGTGATGAAGGCCAATGCCGGCAATGCCAAACGCCTGGTTCAGCGCATCGCCGCGGATTTTCCGCGTGAGCATCAGCCGTGCCCGGCGGGTTCCGACCGGGCGCTGGAGTTTGCCATCATGACAGCGCCGGAAAAGCGCGACCCGGCCCTGATCGCAAAGCTTGATGCCGTGGCCGGCCGCGTTCTCAATCGTTAGGGCACGCGCGCAGCGCTGGTCACCCTGGACTTGCGGCTGAAGACATATTGCACGAAGGGATTTTTCAAGAGCCGGCGGCCTTCGGCGGCATCGAATGCGTCATGCTTGGCGGAGCATTGGGCACGCATCTGGTTCCAGAGCTGTTCGGCGCGCTTGTCAGCCTCGCCGCAGGTCCTGGCACGAATGGTGCGGATCTGCGCCTCCAGCCGGCTGGCGCAGCCCAGCCAGATCGACCGGTGGGTTTCCTCATGGCGGCGCACGAAACCTTCAAACTGCCGCCAGCGCGCCAGATCGGTGGGGGGAACGCCCGCCGTGCTCTGGAGTTTGGGCAGCTTGATGGTGAAATTGATCTTGAGGCGGTAATTCTGGATCTGGCAAGACTTGCCCTGGATCAGCTTGCCATCCTGCGCCGTGGTGGCTGTGGTGGCGGCATAGGCTTTCTCGCCCTTCACATGCGGGCCGGAGCGGATCATGGCGCTGTAAATCTCTGCCGCGCTTTTGCCGCGCACGGGGTAATAGACGTATTTCGTGGTGATGATCGGCCGCGCCGACGCTGAGGTTGCAAGAAGCGCACAACAGAGCAGTCCGAAAACCGGGCGGCAGATCATTCAGCAGGTTCCCTTGTTTGCCTGATCAACTATTCGCGAGCAGACTGGCACGGTCAAGTTAAAGCAGGGGAAAAAGGGCCCCGTGCAGGCCAAAACGCCGCCCTCTTGATCCCATCCCCCGAGTGGATCATATTTCACCTTCGTGCAGGGCAGCCATGTTCTGTGCGCAGGCAGAGCTATTCGAACCCGGTCAGGACCGGGAATGGCGCTGAGCCGTCCCCGCCGTGCTTCTTCCGCCGTTTTGAAATCCGCTGTGCCTAACCCGAATTCCCGGAGCTGGAACCGCCGGGAAGCGGATAACACACTGGAGGAGGGGCGTTCTCCATGCGCCAGAACGGCACCGTGAAGTTTTTCAATCAGGCCAAGGGCTACGGCTTTGTTTCGCCGGAGGATGGGGGCAAGGATGTGTTCGTTCATGTCACGGCTGTGCAACGATCCGGCATTCCCGAACTGAACGAAGGCATGCGTATCAGCTTTGAAGTGCAGCCCGACAAGCGGGGGCGGGGTCCGCAGGCTGTGGACCTGCAACTGATCTAGCTTGTTCGGGCATGCCTTCATGCCAGGGAGGCTGCAATGAAACACAAGGTCTTCTGCAGCGCCGCCTGTGTTTGCGTGCTGGTGGCGCTTTCCCTGCCTGTGAGGGCGGGCAGCAATTGTTCCTGCCGGGCCGATGGCGCGAAATTCGAGGTTGGCGTTCTGCGCTGCGTGCGCGGCAAGCTGTCCCGCTGCATCATGTTCCTCAATAACCCCTCCTGGAAGGTAATTGACGATCAATGCCCGGAGGCGAGCCTCCCGCCACAAAAGGCAGAGCCGCCCTTCTGCCGGGCATAGCTCAGCGCGCCAAAGCCGTGCTAAGCACAGCGCCATGAAGCGCGCCCTTGTCCTGCAGCATATGGATCATGATTTTCCCGGGCGCTTTCTCGATTTTTTCGCCGAAGACAGCATCATCCCCGAATTCGTGCGGATCTGGGAGGGCGCGGACATTCCCGCCCTCAAGGATTATGACTTCATGTTCGTGCTGGGCGGCAAGCAGGACACATGGGAAGAAGCCGAATATCCCTGGCTCGTGGGCGAGAAGCAGGCGATCCGTGAATGGGTGAAGGACCGCGCCAAACCCTATTTCGGCGTGTGTCTTGGGCATCAGCTTCTTTGCAGCGCGCTGGGCGGCGACGTTGCGCCCGCGCAGGACGGTGAAGTGGGCGTTCACGACGTGAACCTCACCGCGGAGGGCAAGCGCCATCGCCTGTTCAAGGGCCTGCCCGAAACCAGCAGGGTGATGCAGTGGCATTTTGCCGAGGTGAAGCGGCCGCCCGAAGGGGCGTCAGTACTGGCCTCGTCTGATCGCGCGGCGGTGCAGGCGGTGGCGATCGGTGATCATGCGGTTGGCACGCAGTTCCATTGCGAATTCACGCCGCAGTCCATGGCCTCGTGGTCGTCGCTTCCCGATTACATTTCGGTTCTTGAGAAATGCAGGGGCGAGGGCGCCTATCCCCGCCTTATGGCAGAGGCCTATCCGCTGATGCCGGACATGCATGCGCAGACACGCCTGATCTATGAGAATCTGGCGCGGGCCAACGGCCTCAGGCGATAAGCTGCTCGCGGGTGAGCCAGAACACCTCACCCTCGCTTTCCTCGGTATCGAGCCAGAAGAAATCGAGCTGCGGATATTGCTCAACCAGAATATCCCGCCCCGTGCCGATCTCGCAGATCAACCCGCCGCCGGGATTGAGATAATCCGCCGCCTCTTCGATGATGCGCCGGACAATGTCCAGCCCGTCCTCGCCGCCCAGATGCGCCATGATCGGCTCATGGCCATATTCATGCGGGAAGGCATTTACCTCAGCACCCGCCACATAGGGCGGATTGGTGATAATCAGATCGTAGGTCTGGCCTTCAACCGGATCGAAAAGATCCCCGTGCAAGAGATTGATCCGGTTCTCCAAATCATGCTCGGCCACATTGATCTTGGCGACTTCGAGGGCGGATTCGGAGAGGTCCGCGGCATCAATGTCGGCATTGGGAAAAATGCCCGCGGCCAGAATGGCGAGGCAGCCGGAGCCGGTACAGAGATCGAGCACCGCGCCAACAGCTTCCGGGTTTTCGATGAGGTTGAAGCCCTCGCCGCCGAACAGGCCGCTGAACATCAGTTCACCGATGAAGGAGCGCGGCACGATCACCCGCTCATCGACATAGAAGGGCACGCCGTGGATATAGCTGCGCTTCACCAGATAGGCCGCGGGCTTTCTTGTTTCGATGCGCGTGCGGATGATGTCCGCCACCGTCCTGCGCTCGCTTTCGAGGAGGCGGGCGTCGAGCCAGGGATTGATGTCGTCCACCGGCAGATGCAGCGTTTCGAGGATCAGGAAGGCCGCCTCATCAAGTGGCGTCGAAGCGCCATGGCCATGGGCGAGCTTGGCGGCGGAAAACGCGCTCACCGCATGGCGCAGGAAGTCCCGGATGGTCAGCAGTTCAGTCGAGGGGTCGTCGGACATGGGGGCAAGCATCACCGCTTGGGCGCCGAAAGTCCAGATGGGCGCGCCAGGAGGCTGACGCCCAGCACGATCAGCAGAACCACGGCGAAAATCGCCGCCAGCGTGTAGGGCAGCCCATCAGGCCCGAAGGCGCGGATCGACCATCCCGCCGTCAAGGCGCCCATCAGCGCGCCCACGCCCCATGTGGTGGAAAAGGACGCGGTGCCCGTCACCAGCTCGTGCCCGGAAAAACGGTCTCCCAGTTCGGAAAGCGCCACGGTGTAAATCCCGGCCGACGCCGCGCCTGCGATGGTGAGGATCGGCCACAGCCACATGCTGCCGAACGTAAGAGGGATCAGCGCGCAGGCGGCCATGGTGGTCACCGCGCATCCCGCCATCACCAGCCGTTTCGGCATGTGGTCGGCCAGCCAGCCGACGGGGAATTGCAGAAACGTGTTGCCGAGGATGAAGGCGGTGAGCGCCAGCGCCGCGCCATCCTGATCCATGCCCTTTTTGACTGCATAAACGGGCAGGAAACCGAGATTGGCGGCGTCCATGATGGCAAACAGACCCACGGCCAGCAGAAGCACCGGGGCCTTGCGGATGAAGCCAAGAACCGACAATGGGTCTTCATCCTCGCTGTCCACCGCCTCGTCATGCACGAAGAAAATGGGGATGGTGGCGATCAACAGGATGATCGCGCCGATCACAAACGGCGCGTGGCCCTCAATGCCCGTCAGCGTGATGAGAATAGGCCCACCGCCGAAACTCGCGGCCAAAACGCTGGCGTAGAGCGCCAGAATGCGCGAGCGGTATTTCCCTTCCGCAAAGCGCACTACCCAGGCCTCGCTGATGGCGAAAATGGTTGATACGAAAAAGCCGTGCAGGATGCGAATGCCGAACCACCACCAGAATACGGGGAAGAACGGATAGGCGACGATGACGGCGGCCGTGGCGAAGGCCGCGCCGATCACCGTGGCCTTGGCGCCCAGGCGGCGCACCACCGGCGGAATGGCGAAGATCGAAAGCACGATGCCCAAGGGCTGCATCGCCGCGTTGTAGCCGATCACATCGGCGCTAATTCCCTGGCTCTCCATGATGAGGGACAGGAGGGGGAACATCAGCCCCAGCGTGAAGCCGAAGACGGTGATGGCCGAAACGGCGGCGAAGAGATTGACGGCGTTGCGCTTATCCATTGCCGCGCACCAGCTTCCCGCCGTTCAGCGCCAATCCCAGGAGAAGGATGGAATAGAAGACCGCAAGCGTCACCGGCATGGCGTTGATGCCGAAAATGTCGATGGCGGTGCCGGCGATGGGTGGCCCGATCAGCCCGCCGATGCCCCACATGGCGGCGAAGGCGGCAGAGGCCGCGATCACGTCCGGCCCCTTGAAGGTATCGCCGACGATGGCCAGCGACACGACATAGACGCCGAAGGCGCAGGCCGAGAGCAGCACGGTGACGGGCCAGATCGACCAGTGGGTGATCAGCGGAATCATCAGCAGGCTGAGCACCACGGTGGCAGCGGCGGTGACGATCACCACGCCGTTGCGCGACCAGTGATCGGCGAGCCAGCCGATGGGCACGAACAGGAAGACATTGCCGATGATGCCCAGTCCCAGGATTCGGCTTGCCACATCAAGTTCGAGGCCATGGCGTAATCCGAAAATGGTGAAGAAGGAGATGAACACATTGTCGAACAGCGTTGCCGCGCAGACGGCAAAAAGCAGCAGAGGCGCACGCTTCACGAAACGGAAGAAGCCACGCTTGTCTTCCTGTTTGAACGCATCATCGCTCACCTGCACGAAAGCGAGCGGCAGAATGCTGGCGCCGATGCAGGCCATGCAGATCAGCCATGGCGTCCAGCCATCGATCCCGACAATGGGGATAATCAGCGGCCCGATGGAGAAGGTGACGGCCATGACGCTGGTGTAGAACCCCATGATACGGCCGCGGTTTCTTTCGCCGCCGAATGTCATGACCCAGGCTTCGCTGATGGCAAAGAGCGTGCCCGTGGCGATGCCGAAGACAAAGCGGATGGGAAACCACCACCAGATCGAGGGCGACAGCTTGAAGCCGATCAGCCCGGCAATGAGGATCGCCACCACGATCGTCACCACGCGACGCGAACCCAGATGGCCAATTACCCAGGGCAGCAACGGCCCGGCGAGCAAAATGCCGATCGGGCCCATGGCCGCCACCGCCCCCATGATCCGCGCATGGATGTGCTGGCGCTCCATCAGCAGGGGAAGGAGCTGAAGTGTCAGCCCCATGGCAATGTCACAGCAGGCGACTGTCGCGATGGCGGCGACAAGATTCCCATAGCGCGGGCCTTGCGCGCTCTCCGCCATCACGGTTTGCATGGGCGTCCGTGTAGCCGCTGGCTAAATTTTCAGCAAGAGACGCCGGGTTGCGGGCAGGGGCGGGGGAGGCTAATCACGGATCATGCCGCAGCTCAAAGTCATGATTGTTCCCGTCACGCCGTTCCAGCAGAACTGTTCGATCATCTTTGATGATGAGACGAAGGTGGGGGCGGTGGTCGATCCCGGGGGCGATGTGCAGCGCATCCTGTCGGCGATTAAACAAAGTGGCGTGAACGTCGAAAAGATTCTCATCACCCATGGCCATATCGATCATGCAGGGGGTGCCGCGGAACTGGCCGAGGCCCTGAAGGTGCCCATCGAGGGCCCCCATGCCGAAGATCAATTTCTGCTCGACAATCTGCCCGCCAACGGCCTTCGCTTCGGGATCACCGACGCGCGCGCGGTGACGCCCGGGCGCTGGCTGAAAGAGGGCGATGAGGTTCAGGTGGGCGGCCTCACTTTCCGGGTGCTGGAGGCGCCTGGCCATTCACCAGGTTCCGTGGTGTTGTTCAACGACGAGAACCGCTTCGCGCTAATGGGTGACGTTCTGTTCAAGGGCTCGGTGGGCCGCACGGACCTGCCGCGCGCCAGCCATGAGACGCTGATCGCCTCGATCCGCGACAAGGTGCTGCCGCTGGGCGATGACGTCATGTTCCTGCCGGGCCATGGCGAACCCAGTACCATCGGCCACGAACGCGAGACCAATCCTTTTCTCAACGAATAGGGAGATCACCATGCGCCTTGCCTGTTCCGCCGCTGCCTTGCTGGTGATCCTTGGCGCGGAGGCCAAGGCAGGTTCGGGTGATGCGTGTTCCTGCAAGAACCTCACAAGCCTGCAACAGGAAGTGGAGAATGCCGACTATGAAAAGCAATTCTTCAAATCCCTGTCCGAGCGCCTGAAGGCGATCGAGGCCAAACAGATCGAGACAAACAAGGACCCGACAAATCCCGACAGCGGGCGTTCGGTTCTCGCCGTTTCAAGCAATGCGCGGAAAGACATCATGGCGAAGGAGTTCCGCCTGCCGCATGATCCGCCGGATGGCTATACTGGCCCCAAGAGTGTCGACCTCGAAGCGCCGGCTTGCGAGCAGGATCCGGAACAATTGAAAGCCATGCGGAACGGCTCGGCCTGCAAGGCCATTGCCGACATCACCGTGGCGCATGAGGCGGCGCATACGGCCAAATGCAAGGCCGACACGCCGGCCGTCTATTGGGACCGACTGCCCAGCGCGCTCGCGGCGGAGGAGGCGGAACGCTACACCGAACAGGCCAAGGCCATGCGGGCAGAGTTGAAACGCGTGGTGGATGGCAGCACGGTGCGTGTTTCCGCTATCATGGAACCGCATCTCAAGGCACCGCAGTTCGATGTCACCTATTCCTACGTGATGGACCCGTTTGAGCTTTCATCCAATGGAAGTGCTGGCGGTGATCTTTCCACCTTCAAGGGCCAGGGAAAGCAGGCAGGCACCATCAAGCGTGTGAAGCTCGCCGGGATGAACTGCACACCCAGCGGCCAGTTGAATGACGATGTTTCCATGACGATGGAAACCGATGGCTTCACCATGGGCATGAAACAGTCCAGCCACGCACGGCCGGGCGATGTCCGGCTCAAATGCAAGGGCGGTGGCGGCATGTCGCTCCGGCCGCAATCGGATTCCGGCAGCGGACCGGTGTTTCAGGGCGAGCCGCTGCAACTCAGCAGCACCATCACGCAGGATGTGGCGGACATGCCTTTCGCCAAGCTGATCCGCCAGGGCGGCCTATCGGTCGATGGCAAGCATGTGACGACGGTTGATCTCATCTGCCCGGGGCAGTGAGCATCAGGTCTTCATTTCCACGAGACGGGACTTGGCGGCGAAATAGGCATCGCCCGTCGACTTGAATTCGCCGCAGGTCATCGGCGCGCCATTGTAGCTCTCGCAAAACTGATTGCCCGAGGCGGACCATGTGCCTTTGCCCGCGCCCTTCGCATCATCGGTGAAATTGAAGGTGCCGTCGGCATTATAGGTGATGAAGCCATTGCCATCGGGGCGGGTGTATTGGAACGTCTTGCCCACGATGGCCGACTTCATGTCGGCATCGCCAAGATCATGAATGGTCTGGGGTTCAGGCTTGTTGGACCCGCTGGTGATGCGGATGCCTTGCGGGCCGTGGCTGCAGGCGGTGAGAGTGAGGAGGGCGGCCGCCGCCGTCAGAACAGCCAAATTCGAGTGTCGGATCAAAGTCTTCGTCCTTGCGATCAGCCGCGCATGTGCCACAGGTGCCGGGCCGCTTCAAGAGATTTGCCCCAGGAGCTGCCCAAGCTCTCCTAGATGCGGAATGCGGCGGAAGCGCGGATTTTCCTCAGGTGCGTCGGCATGTTCCAGGGCCCAGGTGAGTTCGTGCGGGATGTGGACCGCGAAGCTCCCAGCTTCAAGCGCCGGGAGGATGTCGGATTTGAGCGAATTGCCCACCATCAGGGCCCCGGCCGCGTCTCCGGCATGCGCGCGGAAGATGCGCGCATAGGTGGCAGGCGTCTTGTCGCTCACGATCTCAACGCCGTTGAAAAACTCCCCGAGCCCTGAGGCGGCAAGCTTCCGCTCCTGGTCGAACAGGTCGCCCTTGGTGATGAGGACCAGGCGGTATCGGCCGGCCAGCTCTTCCAGCGTTTCCCGGGCGTGGGGCAGGGTTTCAACCGGGTGGCGCAGCATCTCTCGCCCAAACTCCAGAATGCGGTTGATCGCGCCTTCGGGCGGCCTGCCGTTCGTCACCTCCACCGCCGTCTCGATCATCGACAGCATGAAGCCCTTGATGCCAAAGCCATAGAAGGCGAGGTTGCGGCGCTCCGCTTCGAGCAGGCGCGCGGACACATGCGCGGCCTCGCCGTGGTCCGCCATCAGTTCGGCGAAGCGCTGCTCGGTGAACTTGAAATGCGTCTCGTTCTGCCACAGCGTATCGTCGGCATCGAAGCCGATAACCTTCAGGGTGGCAGGCATGGCGGCTCTCCGGATTATTGCGGCGTGCCGATGTCTTGCCCCTGACCTGCGGAAGAATCAATCTTGGCGGCGGAAGAATCGATCAGCGAGATGGCGCTGCCGTCGGAGGTGCGCACCACCACCTGCGTTCCCTTGGGCACCTGCAGATAGAGTTCGGCGATGTCCTGGTTGAGCATGCGGATACAGCCTGAGGACATGGATTTGCCGATCGAGTCCGGCGCATTGGTGCCATGGATGCGATAGAAGGTGTCCTGCCCGTTGGCGTAGAGATAGAGTGCGCGGGCGCCGAGCGGATTGTCCGGACCGCCGGGCTGGCCGTTGATCCATTTCCGCGCATTGGGATCGCGTTCAACCATTTCTTTCGGCGGCAGCCAGCGCGGCCAGCGGCGCTTGAGGCCAACCTTGGCCAAGCCGGACCAGGCGAAGCCGGCGCGGCCCACGCCCACGCCATAGCGGATGGCCAGATGGCCTTCCTGCACGTGATAGAGGAAATGATTGGCCGGATCGACGACGATGGTGCCGGGCCATTCCGGCCCGCTGTAGTTCACGAGCTGGCGGTGAAACTGCGCCGGGATCTTGTTGAGGTTCGCCTGCGGGATGGGAAAGTCCTCGGGCGATTCCGCGGGCGGCAACTGGGCCGGGTCATACCAAAGGCCGCCGCTGCCATCATTGGTGCCCGCATCCATGGCGCCGCCATAGAGATCATTGGTTTGTGCCAGGGCGCGGGGCGCGGTCATCGCCAGTGCGGCAGACCCCAGAAGAAACACGCGGCGCGAAAAACGATCGGACATACAACCCCTCAACCTCAATTTGCCTAGTCTCGACCCGCGCGGCGGCGAGACTTGGAAGACGCTGTGGCGGGATTGTGGTTTGCCGCCGCCCCGCCGCATGGCGGAGCTTCAAAAACGCATGATCGGCGGGAAAGTTCCGGAGGTCAGGCGGGGGTGAATGTCGCCTTGCCAACCTGATAGCTGTTGGGCGTGGCGCCCGGTGCGAAGGGATAACAGCTCATCGGCACGCCTTGCGGCAGGAAGGGGGCGGGATCAAAGCTTTCGCACAGCTGGCCGTCCTGCGTCTGCCAGTGGCCGCGCGTCTTGCCCTTGCCATCGACCTCCACCAGCGAAGAGCCATCGGCGGCATAAAGCGTGGTGCCGGTGTTGTTCGGCCCGGTGAAGCGCCAGCTCCGCCCGGAGAGGATGCTTTTGATCTCGGCTGATGACATGGGCTTGGGGCCGGTGTTCACGTCAACCGGGCCATTGTCCGACGATGAGCAGGCAGCCAACGCCAGCGCGGCGAACGCAAGTGCTGCGGCAGTATGACTGGCTCTCGGACGAATCGGCATGGATCGGCTACTCCCCTGTTGCGCCGGTTTGCTTAGCACAGGCTGATTCGCGGCTAAAGGGCTGAAACATCCGGGGCTTGCGCGCGGCAACACAAGCTGGCCAACTTGGCCAATTCAAGGCGGCGGGAGATGGGCATGGTGCGTTGGCTGGCGGCGTTGGCCGCAATGATCATTCTGGCGCTGCCGGCATGGGCTACGGAGGAGATCACCCGCTTCGACAGCGATATCACCATCAATCGCGATTCAAGCCTCGATGTGGTCGAGCATATTGCCGTCAACGCGGAAGGCAGGATGATTCAGCGCGGCATCTTCCGCGATTTCCCCACCCGCTACAAAGACCGGATGGGTAATCCCGTGCGCATCAATTTTGACGTGACTTCGGTGAAGCGCGACGGGAAGCCGGAAAATTATGTGCTGGAAGACATTGCCAACGGCACGCGCATCCGCATCGGCAACCGCGACGTAATGCTGAAGCCCGGCCCGCATGTCTACGACATCGCCTATCATGTGGGCCAGGAACTGGGCTTCTTCGACCAGTTCGATGAACTCTACTGGAACGTCACCGGCAACAGCTGGACGCTGCCCATCACCTCGGCGTCGGTGACCATCGCCTTGCCACAAGGCGCCACACTTGTTCAGCATGCGGAATATACAGGCCCCCAGGGTGCGCAGGGCAGGGACTTTCGCGTCACCTCCGCAAGCGGTTCCACCTATGCGGCGGAAACCACGCGGCGGCTGATGCCGGGCGAGGGCTTCACGGTGGCGGTGGCCTTTCCCAAAGGGGCCGTCACGCCGCCGCCCCCGCCGCCTGACACACGGCTCGAGAGTTATGAATGGCTGGGCGGCGGGCTGGCGGCGCTCTTCGCCTATTATCTGGCTGCGTGGTTCCGCGTGGGGCGTGATCCCAAGCGCGGTACCATCATTCCGCTCTATGATGCGCCTGCGGGGCTGGGGCCCGCGGGCGTGCGTTTCATCTGGAAGCGGGTGTTCGATGCCAAGTCCTTCGCGGCCGGTGTAATCGGCCTTGCCGCCAAGGGGCGTCTCACCATCGCGCAGAAAGACGGCACCTATTCGCTCACCCGCCTCAAGGCCAGCACACCGCCGCTCACCGCCAGCGAACAGGCAATGTTCGGCGCGCTTCCGGCGGAAGTGGATGTGGCGCGCGGCAATGCCGAGGCACTCTCCACCATGCGCCACAAGCTCGAAAGTTCGCTGGAGCGCGACTATGAGGACCGCACCTACCGGCGCAACCGCGGCTGGTTCTGGGGTGGGCTGGCGCTCTCGGCATTCCTCGCCGTGCCGCTCCTCATGTTCGTCGATGCCGATGATTTCACCACGGCGCTGCTGCTCACGGTGGTGTGCGGCGGCATCTGGGCCGCCGTGCTATTGCTGGGCCGTCTGAACGCGCGGTTCTTTCGCAAGAGCGGATTTATTGGCAAGCTTGTGTCGCTCATTGGCTTCGCCGCGCTGGCCCTGATTGCGCTGTTCGGATTTGCCCTCGCGCTGGGCTTCGTGGGCGATGGCGCGGGAGAAGCGGTCTGGTTTTATGCGGCGGGGCTTGCCGCCTTCGCGCTGCTGCACATCACCTTCTTCCGGTTGCTTCCCGCCGAAACCTCGCTGGGGCGAAAGCTGATGGACCAGGTGGAAGGCTTGAGGCTCTACATGACCACGGCGGAGGAGAAGCGCCTCGACGCGCTGAACCCGCCGGAAAAGACGCCCGCCCTGTTCGAGAAGCTTCTGCCCTATGCCGTAGCACTCGATTGCGAGAATGCGTGGAGCGAAAAATTCGCCGATGTGCTGAAGGCCGCGAGCTATGTGGCGCCCGCCTGGTATGCCGCCAGCATGGGCAATGGCTTCGGCAACTTCACCTCGGACTTGAACCGCAGCAGCTATGCCCCGCCCAGCCCTTCGACCTATTCCACCTCGTCGTCCTCATGGTCGCCGGGGTCCTTCTCGGGCTCGGGCGGCGGCGGGTCTTCCGGCGGCGGGGGAGGTGGCGGCGGCGGCGGCGGCTGGTGATCAGCGATTGGCCGTCTTGCGTCCGCCGCTGGATTTCTTGCCGCCGCCATCCTGCTTGTTCACCGTGGCCCAGGCGCGTGCTTCCGCTTCCTCGTGCGAAACGCCACGCTCCTCGTAGCTCGCCTCAATGTGCTTCGCTTCCCGCTTCTGCTTGTCCGTATAGGCTGATTTATCTCCGCGCGGCATGATGGGCCTCCCGTGGCTTCAAGTATAAACCCAGAACAAAATGGAGAAAGCTTGGTTCCAAAGTAATATGCCTGAGCCAAGAATTGCAGCAGGCTCGGCGGAAGGGCTGAGCTTGGCAATGTGATCAAGGGGCAGGAGGAAATGCGTGGACCGCGCACGCGTTTATCACTTTTGTTATTTCGACGGGAAAATCGGCGAATTGTTCCGCAAGGCCGTGAATTTTGTAAAATTGGTCGATGCCGTGAAGAAGTCCAACGCCTCCGATCACTGTGCCACTCTCGGATTCCAGGGATGCAACGACGTCCGTGAGATGAGCGGTTAATATCGAGTCTTCTCCAGCTGTGGGATTTGCAAGAAGTGTTGAATCGTCGAAGGGTGCGCCATCGCTCACAACGACGCACACCCAGTTCTGAAGGTCTCCGGCCCGGGCGCGTGATTGTGCCCAGAGAATGGCCTCACCATCGATATTCTCCTTGAGGATTGAATGTGCGGTCATCAAGGGGAGAGTGACCTTCAACTCCGATGTGGGCTCGTCGAAGGCCTTGTAGACGATGTGGCGAAGATCGCACAACCGCCCGGGAGAGTTCGGGCGTCCCTGATCAATCCAGTCCTGCCGGGATCGTCCGCCCTTCCAGCTTATCGTTGTGAAGCCCAGTACCTCGTAGCTTATGCCCGCATTTTCCAGTTCATCACCCAGAATGAGCAGAGCCGAGGCCAGTTCCTTCGCGGCGCCATTGTCACGCAGCGAACCGGATTGATCCACAAGAAGCGTCAGATGCAGACCGCTCGCGGCATGAATGCGAAGATCATTCAGGCGGCCGGCATTGGCGCGCCGCCATTGTTCCGCATGTTCTGAAATGACAGCTTGGTTTTTCATTGCAAGCGGCTCATACCGTGCCAGAAGTTCCCGCGCGTGAATGACCTCGTCATGTCTTGTGGTGAAAATCCGATAAGGCCGCGGTGGTCCCGGTGGGCCTTTTTTCACAGCGGCCGGATTGGGCATTGATCGGTATGCTACATAAATTGCCGCTGTAATGAAGGCGATCCACATCGCCACAACAATGATCGCCCAAATTTGCTGCCCGCCCGCCATCGCGGAATGATGACAAGTTTCATAGTTTCACTCAAGGACGTTAGCGGGCTTTGCGAATGGGTTGGGAGTGTTTACGCTATCCCTTCCGTCCCCTGAATGTCCTTGTCCCCGGTTTGCCGCCTTTTGAGCCGGCGCGGCGGTTGGGTTTGGGGTTGGGCCAGCTTGCCGTGGCGTCTTCGATGGTGCTCTGGCGTACCGTCGGGTCTTCCATCACGGCAAGCTCCACGCTCTTGAGGCGCTTCACCTCGTCGCGCAATCTTGCGGCTTCCTCGAATTCCAGATTGGCGGCGGCCTCGCGCATGCGCTTTTCCATGTCGGCCAGAACCTTCTCGAGGTTGTGGCCCACCAGCGGCGCGTCCTCGCCGAAGCCTGCATCCGCCGTCACGTGGTCCTGCTCGTAGACGCTCTTCAGGATGTCATTGATGTTCTTCTTCACGCTTTGCGGCGTGATGCCGTTGGCCTCGTTCCACGCCACCTGCTTTTCGCGGCGGCGGCCGGTTTCGGCGATGGCGCGCTCCATCGAACCGGTCATTTGATCCGCATACAGAATGACCTTGCCATCGACATTGCGGGCGGCGCGGCCAATGGTCTGGATGAGGGACGTTTCGGAGCGCAGGAAGCCTTCCTTGTCGGCATCGAGAATGGCAACGAGCGCGCATTCGGGAATGTCCAGCCCCTCGCGCAGCAGGTTGATGCCGATCAGCACGTCGAAGGCGCCGAGCCTGAGATCGCGGATGATCTCGATCCGCTCCAGCGTGTCGATGTCGGAGTGCATGTAGCGCACACGGATGCCCTGTTCATGCATATACTCCGTCAGGTCTTCCGCCATGCGCTTGGTGAGCACGGTGACGAGTGTGCGGTATCCGGCCTTCGCCACCTCGCGGCATTCGGCGATCAGGTCATCCACTTGAGTCTTGACCGGCCGGATGATCACCGGCGGATCGATCAGCCCGGTGGGGCGGATCACCTGTTCGGCGAAGACGCCGCCGGTCTGTTTCATCTCCCATGATCCGGGGGTGGCGGAGACGCACACCGTCTGCGGCCGCATCGCGTCCCACTCCTCGAAGCGCAAGGGGCGGTTGTCGATGGCCGAGGGCAGGCGGAAGCCATATTCGGCCAGCGTCGCCTTGCGGTTGAAGTCGCCGCGGAACATGCCGCCGATCTGCGGAATGGTCACATGGCTTTCATCGATGAAGACCAGCGCATTGTCGGGCAGATATTCGAACAGTGTCGGCGGAGGCTCGCCGGGCTTGCGGCCCGTCAGATAGCGCGAATAGTTCTCGATGCCGGCGCAGCTTCCCGTCGCCATCATCATCTCGATGTCGAACAGCGTACGCTGCTCCAGCCGCTGCGCCTCCAGCAGGCGGCCCGCCGCGTTGAATTCGGCCAGCCTGATGCGCAGGTCATTCTTGATACGGCTCACCGCCTGTTCCAGTGTCGGCTTGGGCGTCACGTAATGCGAGTTGGAATAGACTTTCACCTGGTCCAGCTCGGCCATTTTCTGCCCGGTGAGCGGGTCGAATTCGGCGATGCTTTCGATCTCGTCGCCGAACAGCGAGATGCGCCAGGCGCGGTCCTCGAAATGCGAGGGGAAGAGTTCGATCACATCGCCCCTCACGCGGAACGCGCCGCGGGTGAAGTTCTGGTCGTTGCGGCGGTAGTGCAGCGCCACGAGATCGGCGAGAAGCTGGCGCTGCGGCACGCGGGTGCCGCGCTTGATGGTGAAGGCCATGGCGGAATAAGTTTCGACGTCGCCGATGCCGTAGATACAGGATACGGAGGCCACCACGACGACATCATCGCGCTCCAGCAGCGCCCGCGTGGCCGAGTGGCGCATGCGGTCGATCTGCTCGTTGATGGCGCTTTCCTTCTCGATATAGGTGTCGCTCCGCGGCACATAGGCTTCGGGCGTGTAGTAGTCGTAATAGGAGACGAAATATTCCACCGCGTTTTCGGGGAAGAAGCTCTGGAACTCGCCATAGAGCTGCGCGGCGAGCGTCTTGTTGGGCGCGAGGATCAGGGCAGGGCGCTGCGTGGCCTCGATCACCTTCGCCATGGTGAAGGTCTTGCCGGAGCCCGTCACGCCCAGCAGCACCTGGTCGCGTTCATGCTGGTTCACACCGGCGACGAGTTCGGCAATGGCGGTCGGCTGGTCGCCTTTCGCCTCGAAGGGCGAGACGATGTTAAGCCGTTTGCCGCCTTCGGATTTTTCCTGCTTGATGGTCTTGATCGGCGTGAAGGATTGCAGCGGCACGAATTCCGGCCGCAATGTTTCCAGCCCGGCGCGGGGGGCGACGGGGATTTCCGGATAGCCTTCGAGCTTGGCGAGCGGCGCTTCGGCGAATCCGCCTTCCTGACGTGAATGACCCATGGCCCATATATAGGGCGCGTTGACCCCAAGGCAAAGCGAGGCTGCTGTCACCAACTGTCAGCAGGGCGATTTTCCGGAACCTCTCGCCGGTTTCACCGTTTCCCTCACGACGGCAGCAACGAAAGGAGACAAGCATGTCGAATATTCGTGAGACTGAAAAGTCCGCCAATCAGCCCAAGCCGGTTCAACCGCAGCACGGCGGCGAACAGCGCAATCCCGGCCAGCAGGGCCAGGATCTCGGCAAGCCCGGCCAGGAGCAGCAGGGCGGCCAGCGCGATACGCGTGAGGACACCAGGCGGGACGGCGGCCAGCGTTAGGCCGCACATCGTCTCGCGCGGCGGGAGGCACTGGTTGCCTTCCGCCGTTTTCGTTTCAGGCCCGCGCCACGATCACATCGTGCAGCACATTGGCTTCCAGTTCCATGTCCTGCAGGCGGTTCTGCACCACGTCGCCGATCGACACGATTCCCAGCATCACGTTGCTTTCGGCCACCGGAAGATGGCGGATGCGATGTGATGTCATCAGCCGCATCACCTCGCGCATTTCGGTGTCGGGGCGACAGGTATAGACCTTGTGCGACATGAGCGCCGAAACCGGCATTTCCGTCACGGCGCTGCCATGTTCGGTCAGGCCATATACGATGTCGCGCTCCGACAGGATGCCCTCGATCTGCTTGCCATCGCTCGAGACGACAACGGCGCCGATGCGTTCCAGCCGCAGCCGCTGCGCCGCCATGCCGATGGTCGTGGACGGCGTCACCGTCACGACCTTGCCGCCCTTGCCCTTGAGGATGCTGCGAATGCTCATGCGGAAACCTCCTGCTGATGGTCTGTTCAGAGGAGAAGGTAGACCCACACCGCTGGCCGGATCATGGCCAGTTCATTAAAATTTGTTTATCCGGAAAATGAAAAGGCGGCCCGCGGGCCGCCTTTGAGTGTCATTCGTGGGCTGAAAGTCAGGCGATCTTCCGGCGCACCCGCGCCAGGCCGCCAACACCCAGGAGGGCTGCGCCCAGCAGGGGAAGTGCTGCGGGAAGCGGAACGGGCGACACTTCGCCGGTCACGCTCACATTGTCGAGGCCCCAGGCTTCATCGTCAAAGGACTGAAGGTCGGTGTAGCTGAAGGTAATCGAGTTCGAGCCCAGCAGGATTGCGAAAGGGATGGTAATGGTCCGCGTGCCGCCTGCCCAGGTGATATCGGTGCTGCCCGTGCCGCCGGTTACGGTCGTTCCCGTCGGGCCGGAATAGCTGTCGCTGCCGCCGCCGCCCAGATTGAAGGTGCCGGTGAACACATCGACGCCGTTGATGGAAACCGTGAAGGTGTCGGTATATCCGTTGTCCGCCCCATCAAGGCTGCGGAAGCCGAGAAGATCAAAGCTCAGCGTTCCGGTGCCGGCGCCGGGCGAGACGCCTGAGGCCGTGGCGCTTGTTCCCTCACCGTAAAGCTGGCCCAGAATGCCCGCGTCGCCCGTGTTTCCGCCCGTTGTCGACCATTCTGACCCCACGGAGTCGAAGTTGGTGGAATAATTGACTGTGAGCGCGTGCGCCGGAGAGACGGTGGCAAAACATGCAACCACTGCGGCAAGTACGGATGATTTCCTGATCATAATTCAACCCTGCATTGTAGTTATTAACACAATATCAAGGTTAACGTAGCGTCGCAACAGCTTTGCAACAATGCAGGATTAGCGGCCTTTTTCGCGATCTGCTGTGTGTTCCAGGGGTGCGAATCAGGCGCGCTGCCGGTTCCGCATCCGTGAAATTCCGCCGATTCCCAACAAGGCGGCGCCGAGCAGGGGGAGCGATGCGGGAAGGGGAACGGCCGTCACGGAGAGATTGTCCAGCCCCCATTGCTCATTGCTGAAGCTTTCAAGGTTCGCATAGACGAATTTGAGCGTGTTCGTGCCGGCCACGAGGTTGATGAACATTGTGATGGTGCGGGTGCCTGATCCCGATGAATCATGCGTGGCCGTCAGGGTGCTGAGCACGGCCCCTGCCGTGTTCAGTGAAATGTTGTCCGTGCCTGCCCAGCCGGTGTACAGGGCGCCCTGAAAGATGGTCGTGCCTCCGCTCGCGACGGAAAACGTGTCCGTATAGGAGGTTCTGGAAGCAGAGTCGGTGAAGTAACCGTCGAGCGTTCCATATCCAATCAGGTCGAATTTCAGAACTGCTACCGTCGCGGTGGCTGACGTAAAGGTCAGCGTCGCGCTGCTGGTGCCGCCGGATGTGTTGTTGATGCCGCCCAGCACGCCCGTCTGGTTGGTGCTTGATCCGCTCACTGTCCAGCCCGTATAGGGCGTGGTGCTGAAATCCGTGGAATAGACGGGCACGGCGTGCGCGGGCACCTGCGCCAGCACGAGTGCGGCGAGCAAGAGGCCAAGGAGTTTGATCTTTTTCATCATATGTCACGCAGTCCGGCTTGATTTTGGCCTGTTAACAATATCGCCCGAGGGCCGCAACACCGGGCTAAAATGACGCTAAAAATGAAGTGTATGGCGAGGCCCTTCCGTTCGGCCTGCCGCCCTTATCCGTTAACCATGTTTGCCTGAGGGCCGCTGCGCCGAAGGCGCGCCGCATGGATCGCCAAGGGATGCGGCGCGCAACCGGAATAGCCAACCGGGTGCGACTCTGGCAAGAAGAGGGGATGAAAATCATCCTGTCCGCGCTGTTCCTTTTTGCCGCCACGCCTGCCATGGCAGATGATGTGAAGCTGATCCGGTTTGACGATCCTCAGGTCTATTTTCCGGCCGCCCTTGGCAAGCAGTTGAATATCCGGCTGTCGGAGGCCTTTGCGAAATCCAATGCGCTTGCGGCTGATCTCGATGGCGTCATCCTCAGCGAGATGCAGGCGGACAAGGTGTGTTTTTTCGGCAAAGACAAGGGGTTGGACCCCGATGATGCCAAGCTGAAGGCGATTGCCCGTCCCGACATGGGGGATGTGTGTGTTCCCATGGCGGATGTATCCGTGCGGTATGTGCCCGTGGCGCAGGCGGATGCGCCGGCCTCGCCGTTTTACGCCACCGATCAGAAGGCCTGTTCGTGGATATGGAAAAAGGGCACGGGTATTGCGCTCTGGGCGGAAGATTGCGCCTTCGACACCGGCAAATGGGGCATTTCCTATGACGCTGGGGCAGATGCCTTCACCCTCAATACGGATGGCGGTGATCCCTATACGGTGGTGCGCCAGTTCCGCAAAAAGCCCGATGAAAAACTCGATGTCCTGCTGCCGGGCTTGCGCAAATCAGGGTTAATTCCGGACGATAATGAATGCCAGTTCGCTCCGGAGACAGAAATCAAGGCGCCTGCCGGCTGGACCTTGTGGCAGATCGTGCCGACGGGCGAGCGCAAAAAGGCCTTCGATGCCGAACCACAGGACGAAGTGCCCGATCCGCCGTGCGGAGACGTGGGCTATGCCGTCGATTCCGTGGGATTCTTCATGGTGCCTGACGCGCACCCGGACCGGGTGATTCATGTGAATCTGGGGCAGGATGGCACGATGTTCGATCCGTTTTCGATCACGCTGTTCTGACGTCTTGCCGCGGCTCTCATGAACTACCGCCACGCCTATCACGCGGGAAATCATGCCGATGTCCTGAAGCATGCTGTCCTGACGCGCATCCTCGAACGGCTGAAGGGCAAGGATAAGCCGTTCCGCGTGGTGGACGCCCATGCCGGGATCGGAGTCTATGATCTCGCGGGTCTCGAAGCGGGCAAGACCGGTGAATGGGAAGGCGGCATCGGCCGCATGGGTGATGCGTTTTCCCCCAATGTCGAGGCATTGCTGAAGCCTTATCGGCTGGTCCTGAGCCAATTGAATGGTGATGGCCCGATCACCCGGTATCCCGGGTCGCCCTGGATCGCTGCGGCGCTGATGCGCCCCAAGGACCGGTTGGTTGCCAACGAGCTTCATCCGGTGGACCGGGCATTGCTGGAAGACTGTTTCCGTCCCGACGGGCGGGTGACGGTGCAGGGGCTCGACGCTGCCATCTGCATCAAATCCAGCCTGCCGCCGCCGGAGCGGCGAGGCCTGATCCTCATCGATCCTCCTTATGAGGCGAAGGATGAGGCGGAACAGGCGCTCAAGATGCTGGCCGATGGGCACAGGCGCTTTGCATCGGGGTGCTTTCTCCTGTGGTTTCCCATCAAGGCCGATGGGCTCGAAGAGCATATCTCAACCACCGTGGCGGCCATGGACATCCCCGGCACGCTGCGGGTTGATTTGCGGATTCGCGAGGGCTTCAAGGGTGGCGGCCTGGCGGGATCAGGGCTCATTGTCATCAACCCGCCGTGGCAGGTTGATGAAGAGTTGCAGGTTCTCGTTCCGGCGTTGGCAGGCCGCCTTGGCCTGGGCGATTGGGGGCAGGGAACCGTACGCTGGCTCCTGCCGCCCCGCTGATTATTCCGCCTTGCCGGCAATCGCCAGCGAGAGGTCGCGGTATTCTTCGCAGGTCACGCCGCAACGCTGGGCGATTTCGGCGAGTTCCGCCTTTGCGAGATCGCTGCGGCCTGCGGCGACATATCCTTCGCCCAGATATTCACGCGCGAGCACAAAGTTCGGATTGATGGCAAGCGCCTTGCGGTAATATCCCACCGCCACTTCCAGACGTCCCGCCTTGCGGTTGCTGTAGCCCATGTAGTTCAGGACGCGCGGATCATTCTGGTTCTGCACGAGCGAGAGCACCTCAAGCGCCCAGTCATACTGGCCGGTTTTCGCAAGCGCACGGCCCTGCTGGTACAGCTCCTCGTCAGGCAATATGCCCGACTGCTCCTTCACGCATTTCTTGGTTTTCTTGTTCCAGACCTCGCCCTTCTTGCAGCCATGGTCGGAGGGCGAACCGCCGCCGCCGGACGAACTGCTCCCGCCGCCCGAGCCACCGCCTCCGGCGGCGAAAACCGGAACCGATACAAGGCAGAAAGCTGCGAAGCTGAATGCGACAAGCTTGTGCATGGCGGACCTCCTCAATGATGTAACGGCAATACGCGTGTGTCCCGCGCTTTATTCCAGGGCCGGCTGAACATGAATGGCAGCTAAACGTGGCATTCAAGCCGGGCTCATGCAGTGTGCGCCATAGTTACGCCATCGATCAATACCGATCGCAACACAATTGGAGGACAACACAATGACCACGATCCGTTTCGCCACGTTCACCGGCGCCACCGTACTCGCACTCGGCATGCTTGCGCTGAGCCAGGGCGCCAATGCGTCCATTACGTCCAAGTTGCAAAAGTGCATTGCGGACAGCCGCGGTTCGGCCGTGTCTTGCTGCGAACAGGCAACATCGGACAAACGCCCGTTCTGGATGATCCAGGCAAACGCGCAGTGCGAAGATGTCGTCGTGTGCGACTACCGCCGCTGCTGGGTGAAGCAGATTGCGTTCGACAACATTGACAAAAAGAACAAGAGGGACAGCGGCCGCAAGGAGCGCTAGCGCACGGTCTGCGGCGAACGCCAGCTGTAGATCCAGTCGTTGCGCCGCAGGGCATAGGATTTTCCCATGATTTTCAGGGCCATGGTTCGCGCCGTGGCCCTGATGCCTGTTGCGTGGTAGACACCGCCGAGCCGCCGGGATTCAAGCAAGATTTTTGATGTCCGCGCCCGCCTTGCATCCGCATAGACGGCGAAGGCCTGGGCGGTGTTTTCATAGCGCATCAGGCTCGACCCCAGAACGCAGGCATCTTCCAGAGACATGGCAGCACCCTGGGCCAGATAGGGCAGGGTGGCATGGGCGGCATCCCCGATCAGCGTGAAAGTGCCTTGCGACCATTCCGGCAAGGGATCGATATCGGCGCCGGTCCAGATCCGCCACGCCGAGGGGGCTGAAAGAATTGATTGCAGAGGGCCTGCAGCCCTGTCGAACGCCTTGCGGATATCACCGCTTTCGCCGTGCGTACGATATCCTTGAGCGAGCCCCGGCGTTTCAATCGTGGCGACGATGTTGAAGCGTTTCCAGTTGCTCACCGCATAATGGACGACATGGGCGCCGGGATAGAGCCAGAGGGTAATGCATTCAGGCTCGACGCCGAAAGGCACCCGGGAGAAGGGAATAAGGGTCCGGTACAGCATATGGCCGCGCGGTTTCGGCGCGCTGCCGGGGTAATGCTGCTGGCGCAAAACCGAGTGGACGCCATCCGCCGCGATGATGGCGGCGCCTGAGGCAGCCGTTCCATCCGCGAAGACAAGCTTGTTGCCTTCGGTGGAGATGGCGCGGTGGCGGGTTTCCAGCGTGATGCCCGGGGCCCGCTTCACCGCCGCCAGCAGCGCCGCCAGCAAATCGGCGCGATGGGCGACGCGATAGGGCGCGCGGTAGCGCGACTCGAAGCGCTTGCCCAGCTTGATGCGCTGGATGATCTTGCCGGAGAGGCCGTCCCGGACGTGGATTTCAACCGGAATGACGCAGGTGCGCTCCAGTTCCTCCCACGCCCCCAGCCAGCGCAGGGCCGCCACCGCATTGGGGGATATCTGCAGGCCCGCGCCGACCTCGCTGAAACTGTCGTGCTGTTCGAAAATGCGCGCGGGCTTTCCGGCGCGCGCCAGGGCCAGCCCCGAGGCAAGACCGGCGATGCCGCCGCCCGCGATGAGATAATCCAGTTCATTCATGACGGAAAAGCCGGGTGCGCTCCGGTTACAGGATTGAGTCTTGCAACCACCACCGCCTTGGCTCTAGGAGATCGCCAGTCCGGCATGCAAGAAGGTTTTTCACCGATGGGATTCATCTCCGATTCACTTAACCGCATTCAACCTTCGGCCACCATAGCCATTTCCAATAAAGCAATGGTCATGAAAGCGGAAGGCAAGGACGTGATCGGCCTTGCCGCCGGAGAGCCCGATTTCGATACGCCCGATAACATCAAGGAAGCGGCAATTGCCGCCATCCGCGCGGGCAAGACGAAATACACGGCGGTCGATGGCATCCCTGAGTTGAAGAAGGCCATTTGCGCCAAGTTCAAGCGCGAGAACGGGCTGGACTACAAGCCCTCGCAGGTGTCTGTCGGCACGGGCGGCAAGCAGGTGCTGTTCAACGCGCTGATGGCCACCGTCAATCCGGGCGACGAGGTGATTGTGCCGGCTCCCTATTGGGTGAGCTATCCCGACATCGTGATGCTGGCGGGCGGCACGCCGGTGTTCGTCGATTGCAGGGTGGAGCACGGCTTCAAGCTGCAGGCGGCCGATCTCGAGAAGGCCATCACGCCGAAAACCAAGTGGCTGATCCTCAATTCGCCCTCAAACCCCAGTGGCGCCGCCTATGCCCGGGCCGAGTTGAAGGCGATCACCGACGTGCTGGTCAGGCATCCCCATGTCTGGCTGCTGACCGACGATATGTATGAGCATCTGGTTTATGATGATTTCGAATTCACCACGGCCGCGCAGGTGGAGCCCAGGCTCTATGACCGCACGCTGACGATGAATGGCGTCTCCAAGTCCTATTGCATGACGGGCTGGCGCATCGGCTATGGCGCGGGGCCGGAAGTGCTGATCAAGGCGATGTCGAAGCTGCAATCGCAGTCGACCTCGAACCCGTCTTCGATCGCTCAATGGGCGGCGGTTGAGGCCCTGAACGGCCCGCAGGATTTTATCGCCGCCAACAACAAGGTGTTCAAGGAGCGGCGCGATCTCGTCGTCTCCATGCTGAACCAGGCGAAAGGCATTTCCTGCCCGACGCCGGAGGGGGCGTTTTATGTCTATCCCTCCTGTTCGGGCGCGATCGGCAAGACCGCGCCGTCGGGCAATGTGATCAAGGGTGATGAGGATTTCGTCACCGAGCTTCTGGCGGCGGAAGGTGTTGCGGCCGTGCATGGCGCGGCGTTCGGCATGTCGCCCTTCTTCCGCATTTCCTATGCAACGGGCACCGATGTGCTCGAGGATGCGTGCAAGCGCATCCAGCGGTTCTGCGGCAATTTGAGGTAGGAAAACTGAATCATGTTCGAGACTTCCGTTCCCGTTCTCATTCATTACATGAAGGCGCTTGTTGGCATTCTCGAGAAGGCCGAGGCGCATTGCGAGGCGAAGAAGATCGATCCTTCGGCGCTGCTGAATTTCCGTCTGTTTCCCGACATGTATCCGCTCATCCGCCAGGTGACGCTGGTGAGCGATTTCGCCAAGGGTGCGGGCGCGCGCCTGGCCGGGATCGCCGTACCAAGCTATGCCGATGAAGAAAAGAGCTTCGCCGACCTCAAGGCCCGGCTCGCGAAGACAATTGATTTTCTCGGCACGCTGAAGCCCGAGCAGCTCTCGGATGCCGCAACCCGTCAGGTCGTGCTGAAGGTGGGCGGTGAAGAGATGACGTTCAGCGGTGCTGCCTATTTCTCCTATTTCGCGTTGCCCAACTTCTATTTCCACGCCACCACGGCCTACGACATTCTGCGCCACAACGGCGTGGAACTGGGCAAGCGCGATTTCATGGGCCGTGCCTGATATCAGGCGGGCGCATCCGGCTTGCGGATCGCCCATGAGACCGCCAGCACGAGCACGGCGCCAGCGATTGCCACAGCATGGCCGGTTGCCGCCGTGGGGGTGATCCCAAGGGCTTTGACGAGCGCCTCGTCCTCGCACAGCATCCGCCCGGCTACCCAACCCAGCAGCCCCGCACCGGCCCAGACGAGAAGCGGCAGTTTCTCGAGCATCACGGCGATAAAATTGGCCCCGACGACGATCAGCGGAATCGACAGGATCAACCCGACGATGAAGAGCTTGTAGTCGCCATCCGCAATGGCCGCGATGGCGACAACATTGTCGAGGCTCATGGCGGCATCGGCGATGGCGATGGTGGCCACCGCCCCCCAAAGCCCGTCCGAGGCTTTCACATCGTGATCGCCAGCACCGTTGCGCGTCAGGCTGACGGCAATCCAGATCAGCAGCAGAGCGCCTGCGGCCTGCAGAAACGGGATGTTCATGAGATGGGTGACGATGAAGGCGAAGGCGATGCGCAGCGCAATCGCGGCGCCCGATCCGATCAGGATGCCGAGGCTGCGCCGGTTCGCCGGAAGGCTGCGGCAGGCCATTGCGATGACGACCGCATTGTCTCCCGACAGCAGAACATTGATCCAGGCGATTTCGAGAATGCTCAGAAAATAGTCAGTTGTAAAAGGCATCAATATCCGTAGCCGTTAACCGTGGCAGTTATCCGTTCTGGAACAATCGCCGCGCCTTGTAATTATAAAAGTGCACGGATGTCCACATGGGTATGCCGTTGAGCCGCAATCTCGCCTTAATCGGGGTCAACACAGCCCGCCGACGGCTATCAAAGGATTCACACATGAAGAAAATTCTCGCAGTTTCTCTGTCGCTTCTTGCACTTGGCTTGGGCGTCACGCAGGCGGAAGCCAAGGGCGGCGTCAAGGTGGGCGTGCTCAATTGCACCATCGCCGGTGGCGTGGGCTACATCATCGGCTCTTCCAAGAAGGTGAAGTGCTCGTACCAGTCGAACAGCGGCCGGGTCGAATATTACAAGGGTTCGATCGGCAAGCTCGGCGTCGACATCGGCGTGACCGGCAAGGCCAAAGTGGCGTGGCTCGTGTTCGCACCGGGCAAGATCAACCACGGCGCGCTCGCCGGCACCTATACGGGTGCTTCGGCACAGGCCACCGCGATCGTCGGCCTCGGCGCCAACGTGCTGGTTGGCGGCTTCAAGAAGACCATCAACCTGCAGCCCGTCAGCATCCAGGGCCAGACCGGCCTCAATGTCGCGGTCGGCATTGCGAGCCTGAATCTCAGGTCCGTCAACTAAGTAAATCGGTACGTCCTGCAAATCGGCCCGGCCTTCGCGCCGGGCCGATTTCTTTTGCGGAATAATACCTCTTGCTGGGGGCGGGAAAGAGAGTCAATCTCAACCCGTCGGAACCGCCCCCGGTGGTTTCAGAGAAGGGCGGTCCTTCGACGCGGATATGCAGTCAAAGGAGGATTGGCCATGGATTCAACAGGCAGACGAGTTCAGGGCTCGCGGTGCATCGCACTGGTGGGCCCTTATCTGAGCGGCAAGACCACGCTTCTCGAAGCGATCCTGTTCCGTACCGGCGCCATTGCGCGGCAGGGAAAAGTTTCCGACAAATCGACAATTGGCGACGGCGCGCCGGAAGCGCGCGCCCATGGCATGAGTGTCGAACTCAATGCCGCGACAACCAGCTTCATGGGCGACAGCTACACTTTTCTGGATTGTCCCGGATCAATCGAATTTTCACAGGAACAGCGTGCCGCGCTCGCCGGCTGCGACGCGGCTGTTGTCGTATGCGAGGCGGACGAAAAAAAGGCGCCGGCCCTGCAGCTCATTCTCAAGCAGCTTGATGAGCTGGATGTTCCGCGGCTGCTGTTCATCAACAAGATCGACAAATCCACTGTCAGCCCGCGTGACGTGCTCACGTGGCTGCAACCGGCCAGCTCGAAGCCGCTGATCCTCCGCCAGCTGCCCATCTGGAGCAGCGGCGTGGTCACCGGATTTGTCGATCTCGCGCTGGAGCGTGCCTTCGTTTACCGCGAACACGCCGAGAGTGCCGTCATTGACATGCCCGCCGATCTTGCCGCCATGGAAAAAAGCGAACGCTTCGCCATGCTGGAGCGGCTGGCCGATCATGACGACCAGTTGATGGAGCAATTGCTCTCTGACCTCGAGCCGCCGCGCGATCGTGTTTTCGCCGATCTGTCGCGTGAATTGGCGGAAGGGCTCATCACGCCCGTGCTCTTCGGCTCGGCCGAACATGGCAATGGGGTGGGCCGCCTTCTGAAGGCGCTCCGCCATGAGGCGCCCGGTATCGCTGATACCGCGAAGCGTCTGGGGCTCAAGGCCAATGGCGGTGCGGTGGCGCAGGTGCTCAAGACGTTTCATACCGCGCATGGCGGCAAGCTGTCACTGGCCCGCATGCTGCAGGGCGAGGCTGCCGATGGCGCGGTGTTCTATGGCGGCCAGGGACAGGATGCCCGCGCGGCGGGGCTGTTCACGCTGATGGGGCAAACGCCCAACAAGATCGCCAAGGCGCAGGCGGGCGATACGGTGGCAATCGGCCGTCTCGAAGGCATCGCAACGGGCGAGACCATTTCGACCACCAAAGGCTCAACCTCTCAGCTTGTGGAAATTCCCCGCGCGCCCGCCGTTTACGGTCTCGCGCTGTCGGTGGCTGACCGCAAGGATGAGGTGAAGCTGACCAGCGCCATTGCCAAGCTGATCGAGGAAGATCCCTCGCTCTGGCTTGAGAACAACATCGACACGCATGAGATGGTGTTGTGGGGGCAGGGCGAAATGCACCTGCGCGTGGCGCTGGAGCGGCTGGAAGGCAAGTTCGGCATCAAGGCGCAGGCACGGCCGCGGCGCATTGCCTACAAGGAAACGATCCGCAAATCGACGCAGGTGCGCGGGCGGCACAAGAAGCAGTCGGGCGGGCATGGCCAGTTCGGCGACATCGTGGTGGAGATCAAGCCCTTGCCGCGCGGCGAGGGGTTTGTGTTCTCCGATACGATCACCGGAGGCGTGGTGCCGAAGCAATATATCCCGGCTGTCGAATCCGGAATCCGCGAATGGATCCCGCATGGGCCGCTCGGCTTCAGCGTCGTCGATTTCGCGGTGAACCTGTCAGACGGTTCCTACCACGATGTCGACTCCTCCGAGATGGCGTTCAAGACGGCGGCGCGCATTGCCATGAGCGAGGGAATGCCCGCCTGTTCCCCGGTGCTGCTCGAGCCGATTGTCGCCACCGATATTCACGTGCCGAGCGAGGCAACCTCGCGCGTCAACCAGATCGTTACCGGCCACCGGGGACAGCTCCTGGGATTTGATGGGCGGGGCGGCTGGCCGGGCTGGGACACGGTGAAGGCCCATATGCCGGAATCGGAAATGGGGTCGCTGATCGTGGAACTGCGTTCCGCCACCTCGGGCGTCGGCACCTTCACCTACGTGCACGATCACATGGCGGAACTCACAGGCCGTGCCGCGGACCAGGTGGTGCAGGCACGCAAATCCGAAGCGGCGTAGCAACAAAACAAAGGGCCGCATTGCGGCCCTTTTCATCTTCAAGGTGAACACTGATCCTTGCGGGATCAGCGGTCAATTGACCGGCGGAACAACCGGTCCAATGCCCGGTGGCGGTGGAACAACCGGGCCGTCCAGTTCCGGCAGGATCGAATTCAACGGTACAGGCACGACAGGTCCAATGTTCATCGCCATTTCTTTCCCCAGATTTTATTGTTGCCCCGAGCCTAACACCCCACATTTCGCAATCAAGAGGCTAGCGGGTAGAAACGCGCGGTTTCGCGCTACCGTTGCATTGCCGCCACGGTCCGCGTTAATCAGGTCTCCCTGAAGGATTGAACGGCAGAATTGAGTGTGGGTCCCACGTCTGGAAGTCATGGCAAGCGTTTGCTGGTTCTTGTGCGGGCGGCGGGACGGCAGTCCTTCGAGGATTTTCTTGAAATTGCACAGGAAATCGTAGCGGCAGCGCCGGAAATCCTCGTTCACATCGTGACCCCGCAGGATACCGCCGATGCTGTTCCGGCCTATAAATGGCGCCTCCCGAGCCTGACCGTCAGTTTTTCCGAAACCAAACGGTTTGTGCCGCCGCGCGGGCCTGTGCTGGCCAACCGTCAGATCAAGAAACAGGATCAGCATGCCCGTTTTGCCGCTCTGGGGATCGCCACGCCCGTTACCGAGCGATTTTCATTTGGCAAGGCCTATGGCGAGGATCGGTTCGGCCCCCTGGCCGTGTTGAAGACGCTGCCTCTCGACAAATCCTCCTTCGCCAACTCGCTGCAGCTGTTCCGCACCCGCAGGCTGAGCGAATTGCGGGCCAGCGATTTTCCCACCACGCATTTCCTGCGTCAGGCGCCGGCCCTGGTGCAGCAGTTCATCGATACGGGGCCAAACCCGGCGTATTTCCGCGTGCTGGCGCTGTTTGGCGAACCTCTTTTGTGGATGAAGGTCTTCAGCCCCATCGCGCGCGCCAGCCTCGATGCGCCGGACCAAGATATTGAACGTATCGCCGTTGATCCGCGCATGGGTGCCGTGGCGCGGGCCTTCGATGCGGCAGACGGCATTTCCTATGATGTGCCTGATGATGTGCTGGCGTTTGCAAGGCACATGACCACCGCTTTCCCAACCGTCCCGCTTCAGGCCTGCGATATCCTGACCGAGCATCAAACCGGAAAGCACTTCGCCATTGAGATCAACGCGGGCGGGAATACCTGGGATTTTTCCTCTGAGCGCGTGGCCGAGGGCATCAAGATGTTCGGCGGCCGCGAAGGATTGATCGCACGCTACGATCCATGGCCCAGGGCCGCGCGCGCATTGATTGCGAAGGTGCGTGAACTCGCCGCCTGATCAGCGCATCGCCATGGCCATGCCGGGGCTGAGCCAGAAGGGCGGCAGCCAGCCTGCGATGTTGCTGAAGGGAAGCACTTCGGGTTTGAGGCGGATGCCCAGCGTTTCGATCATGAAGGCGCGGCGCGCTTCGATGCGCTTCCATGTTTCGGGATGGCGGATTGCCAGGTCCCTCCGGCCTGCATCATCCAGAAGCGCAATGCCATCCTCGATATTGCTGGTGAAATAATCCGTGCCGGTGGCGGGAATGATATCGCACTGGACCGCCATGCCGGAAACGAGTTTGCGCGTGCTGCCTTTGCGGATGGGAGAATGCATCCATTCGTCGAGGTGAATGAGGTGGCCCGGGTTAAGCCCGATGCCGAAGAACGGATCGCCGAGGCGCGACATGACGGCATCATAAACCGTGCCCCCCGTCACGCCGATGCCGATTGTCTCATACCAGGCCGCGGCCGCCTCGAAATAGGGCGCCACGAGCTTTGCAACATAGTCAGCAATGGCTAGCGGCAATTCGCTTTCGTCACGCACCATGAAGCCGGCCCGGCAGTTCAAGGCTCCCATCAGGCCGAGGCCGACGACAATCGGATCACCCGGTTCAATGATCCGCATGGATGGGCTGGGGAGCCCATATCTGGCGCGGTGGCCGGCGCACATGTTGATGTGAATGGATTGCGGAAACCCGTTGAGCTGCATCAGGCCAACGCTTTCATATTCGCTCATCCCCGGCTTCGTGCCGTGGATCACGCGCGAGATCGCCGAAGACGTGAGGCTTGCTGCGTATTCGAAATAGGTGAGCTGATCCACCTCGTTGATGGCGCGAAGCCCGCTTGAGGGATCCATGAAAAGGAGCGCCGCATTTGTCACGGGCCCGAAGGCGCGCAGGGTTTCAACAAGATAGGCCGGCGTCTCGAACCACTGCGGGTCGAATATTCCATCTTCGCTTTCAAATCCCTTCCAGCCGGCAAGGCCGATGCGCTGGCCCTTGCGCAATCCCGCTTCAGCCAGAAGATCGCTCAGGGCACGGAATTTATCGCGCGGCTGGCCCATGAGGCTGAGCGGCTGCCAGAGTACCCGCTCAAAGACACCATTGGCACATTCGGCGTAGGGATAGCCTTCATTGCCAGCGAAAAGCGTGGGCGTCCGTCCCGGCACCGCCACGCAGATCGCTTCTTCGAAGCGCGGATCATAGCCCGTTGCCCATGCGATGTTTGCCACATGCTCGCGGTCGCCATAGATCACCAGCGCATCTTGGCCGGCCGCCGCCATGGCCTGTTCCAGCCGTTGCAGGCGTGCCGCATAAAGCTCGCGCGAAAGCTGCGGTTCAGTTTTGGGGGCGCCAAAATCGGGAAGATGGATTGCGGTCAGCGCGGCGTGGCGCATGGTGATCTCCTGCCTGCTTTCATTTCAAGCATAGCGAAGCGGGGAACAGCGTCAAAGCCGCGTGCGATCAAAGAAAAAGGCCGGAGGATTTCCGGCCTTGAGTTACGTGGCCCCTTCGGGGCACCTCGGCGCGGACAAGCGCTTCGGCTGATGCGGAGGTACAAGGGGAGAGAGTAGCTGCCGCACCATCGCGTTCCAAAAACGCACAGCGACAATGCGTGGTCTGGATGAGTCCGGCAACCGGCCACACCTCATGGGTGCCATGAGAGTCAGGCATGACGTTCGGTTATTTGCCAAGGCAGCGGGCAATTCTTCGATCGCGCAAACGATCTAGGTGCGCCGCAGCAAAGCAAGATCAGAAACTCCACTCCTTCGCCTTGGAGACGATGAAGTCGCGGAACACGGTGACGCGCTTGGTTTCCTTCAATTCCTCGGGATAGACAAAGTAAGTATCCCATTCCGGCGTTTCGAGCGGCAGGTCGATCTGCACCAGTCCCATGTCGGGCGACACCAGATAATCCGCCAGCGAGGCAATCCCCACGCCTGACTGCACCGCGCGGCGGAGCCCATAGGCATTGTTGACGCGCAGCGCCACCGGCCGCGGTTCACCCTCTGGGCGGCCCGCCATCTCAAGCCAGTTGACGGGTTCAAGATAGCTCGGCGACTGACCGAAGGTTACGATCTTGTGGCGGTCGAGATCCTCAAGCGATTTCGGAATGCCATGTGTCTTCACATATTCGACCGAGGCGTAGATGTGATGATGCACGGTGAAGAGCTTGCGCTGGATGAGATCGGGCTGCGTGGGCCGCCGCAGGCGGATCGCCACATCGGCCTCGCGCATGGCGAGATCGAGTTCGCGGTCATCCAGCATCAGCGTCACGTTGATCTGCGGATAGAGCTCGGTGAATTCCTTGAGGCGCGGCGTCAGCCAGACGGAGCCCAGGCCCACGGTCGTTGTGATGCGGAGTTCGCCCGACGGCTTCTCTTTCGAATCCATCAGCCGCGTCTGGGCGGCGGTGAGCTTGGTGAACACCTCATGCGCCGTGCGGTAGAGCACCTCGCCCTGTTCGGTGAGGATCAAGCCCCGCGCATGGCGGTGGAAAAGGGGAACGTTCAGCCCATCCTCGAGCGCGCTGATCTGGCGGCTCACGGCGGATTGCGAAAGCCCAAGTTCATGGCCCGCATGGGTGAAGCTTCCAGCATCGGCCACGGCATGGAAGATGCGCAGCTTGTCCCAGTCCATGATGTTACTGAGCGGCATGGCGCACCTCCTGGGCGGAATGGAGCCAGCGTTCGGCTTCAAGCGCCGCCATGCAGCCCATGCCCGCCGCCGTCACGGCCTGGCGGTAGACGTCATCCGTCACGTCGCCCGCCGCGAACACGCCTTGGATGGCCGTTGCCGTCGAGCGCGGTTCGGTGATGAGATAGCCGCCCTGCTTGAAGGGAAGCTGGCCTTCAAACAGATCCGTTGCCGGCTTGTGGCCGATGGCGACGAAGATGCCGTCGGCGGTCACGTCCTGCACCGCGCCGGTCTTCACATTGCGCAGCCTGGCACCGGTCACGCCCTTGGGCTCATGGGTTCCCAGCACATCGTCAACCGCCGTGTCCCACATGACCTTGATCTTGGGATGATCGAACAGGCGCTGCTGCATGATGCGCTCGGCGCGAAGCTCGTTGCGGCGGTGTACCAGCACCACCTCGCTGGCGAAGTTGGTGAGGAACAGCGCTTCCTCGACGGCGGTGTTGCCGCCGCCGATCACCAGCACCTTCTTGCCACGATAGAAGAAGCCGTCGCAGGTGGCGCAGGCAGAGACGCCGAAGCCCTTGAAGTGGTGTTCAGACGGCAGGTCCAGCCATTTGGCTTGCGCACCGGTGCAGATGATCAGCGCATCGCAGGTATATTCCTGGCCCGAGTCGCCTTTGAGCCAGATCGGCTTGTTGCGGAGGTTCACCTCGGTGATCGTATCGGACACGACCTCGGCGCCCATGTGTTCGGCCTGCGCCTTCATTTCCTCCATCAGCCAGGGGCCCTGGATGGCTTTGGCGAAGCCGGGGTAGTTTTCCACATCCGTCGTGATGGTCAGCTGGCCGCCGGGCTGAATGCCCTGGATGAGCACCGGCTTCAGCATGGCGCGGGCAGCGTAGATGGCGGCAGTGTATCCCGCAGGGCCCGATCCGAGGATCAGGACGCGGTTATGACGGGGCGGCATGGAAGACTCCTGAGCGGTATGAGAAAATAACATAGCTCTTTTGAATGGCGCGGCAAGCCCAGAGCACCTGATTGTGAACAGTCCGCTTGGGGCTCGCGCAATAATATTGCTAGACTGGCTGTCATGGATTCGCGCAGCCACCTCGACCAGACCGACTGGAAAATCCTGCGGGAATTGCAGCAGCACGGCAGGCTTACCAATGTGGAGCTGGCTTCCCGGGTGGGGCTTTCGCCGCCGCCCTGCCTCAGGCGGGTGCAGGCTTTGGAGCGGAGCGGCATCATTTCCGGCTACCGCGCCAGCCTGAATGCGTCAGCACTTGGGTTTAACGTGAGTGTCATTGCCTTCGTGGGCCTCAAAAGCCAGGCCGAGAACGAACTGCGCGCCTTCGAGACGCGCGTGGCCGCGTGGCCGCTTGTGCGCGAGGCCTATGCGGTCTCGGGCGAGGCTGATTTCCTCTTGAAGCTGGTGGCGCGCGATTTGCCGGAGTTGCAGAATTTCATCATCCACGACCTGACGGGCGCGGCCAATGTGGATAGCGTCAAAACCACGCTCGTCCTTCGCGTGTCCAAATATGATCCCGGAGTGCCTCTGCCATGAGCGATGCCGCGGTAAAGCGGGAAGGGGGATGGTTCAGCATCATCTCCTCCACCACCACGGCGGTCGTGGTGGGGTTTGCCTCGACCATCCTCGTCATCATGGAGGCGGCGCGCGCCGTGGGCGCCACGCCATCGCAGCAGGCGTCATGGGCGGCGGCGCTGTGCTTCGGCATGGCGATCACCTCCTTCATGCTCTCGCTGCGCTACCGGATGCCGATCATCACGGCGTGGTCGACGCCCGGTGCGGCGCTCATCGCCACCAGCACCAGCGGCGCTAGCTATGCCAATGCGCTCGGCGCTTTCGTGGTGGCGGGGGTGCTGATGGCGGTGTGCGGCCTCATCAAGCCATTCGAGAGGGCGATTGAGAAAATCCCCGCCTCGATCGCGGCGGCGATGCTGGCGGGTGTGCTGTTTCACTATTGCCTGGGCGTCCCGGGTGCGGCGCTCGCCATGCCGCAATTCGTGCTGCCGCTGATCGTGGTGTTCTTCGCGCTGAGACTGCTGATCCCGCTTTACGCCGTGCCGGTGATTGTCGTTCTGGGCGTGGCGCTGGCGGCGTTCTCCGGTTCTTTCGCCGGGAATTGTTGCAGCCTGGGCCTGACCGCCATGGAATGGACAACGCCCGCCTTCGACGAGCGCACCATCATCGGCATCGGCGTGCCGCTGTTTCTCGTCACCATGGCGTCGCAAAATCTTCCCGGTTTCGCGGTGCTCCGGGCCTCAGGCTATCAGCCGCCCGTGGCGCCCTGCCTGCTGGTGACAGGGATTGCCTCCGTTGTTCTCGCACCCTTCGGCAGCCATGCGGTGAACATGGCGGCCATCACGGCGTCAATCGTGACCGGGCCTGACTGCCATCCCGATCCCAAAAAGCGTTGGCTGGTGGCCTGGCCCTATCTGATCCTCTATGGGCTGATCGGCCTTGCCGCCGCGAGCTTCGTGCAAATTCTCGGGGCGCTGCCATCGCCGCTCATCACCGCGATTGCCGGGCTGGCGCTGTTCTCACCGCTGATGGGCGGGCTTTCGGCCATGATGAAGGAACCGCGTGACATCGAAACCGCGCTCGTCACCTTTCTGGTCACGGCGTCGGGCGTCTCAATCGCCGGGATCGGCGCGGCCTTCTGGGGGCTGATGGCAGGGATTGTGCTGTTCGGCGCCCGGCACGTCAGGGATGTGCGGCGGGCGTAGCGTCCTTCTGCGGCCAGTACATGGGGATCATCGCCAGGAACATCAGCAGGATGCCGATTTCGGCTTCCGCGGTCGGCATGTATTCGGCGATCCAGTGGGGCGTGTAGGCGGCCCAGTTGATGAAAGGCGGGTGGCCGCCGATGAAATAGCCATAGGCCCAGACCACAATGCCAACCAGGGTAATCACCCAGCCCCAGATCATTCCCCGCGTCATGCCGTCTCCCTGCGGTTGTGTTTTTTACTTTCATGACATGGCATGTTGAACGGGTCAAATTCCTGCTATCTCTTGCAGGCCTCCTGATTTTACCGGACATGCCCCATGACAACCGCCTATGATTTTTCCTTCACCGCGATTGACGGCGCGCCGCTGCCGCTGTCCAGCTTCAGGGGCAAGGTGCTGCTGGTGGTAAATACCGCATCCGAATGCGGGTTCACGCCGCAATATGAAGGGCTTGAACAGCTCTGGCAGGCGCGAAAGGCGCAAGGCCTCGTGGTGCTGGGCGTGCCCTGCAATGATTTCGGTGCGCAGGAGCCGGGCACCTCAGGCGAAATCGCCCAGTTCTGCAAGGTGAATTATGGCGTCACCTTTCCGCTCACCGCGCGCACCGTAGTGAAAGGCGCGGAGGCCCACCCCTTCTACAAATGGGCTGGAGAGCGGGCCGGGCCAATCGGCAGGCCCAAGTGGAATTTCCACAAATACCTGATCGGGCGGCAAGGGGAATTCATCACCTGGTTTTCTTCCGTCGCCAAGCCCACCGGCCCCAAGATCGGGAAAGCGCTGGATCAGGCGCTCGGCACATCATGATGGATTATTCCGATGTCGGGCGGCTGGCGCTGGCCTTGCTTCTGGGCGGGGCGATCGGGTTTGAGCGGCGCTGGCATGGCCATGCGGCGGGCCCCCACACCAATGCGCTGGTGGCGTTCGGCGCCGCACTTTTCATTTTGATGGGGCATGATCTGGGCGGCGACGCCACAGCGAGAATTGCCGCGCAAGTGGCGACGGGCATCGGCTTCCTGGCGGCGGGAGTCATCATGCGCGATGGCTTCCGCGTGCGCGGCCTCAACACCGCTGCCACCATCTGGTGTGTTGCAGCGATGGGCTGCTTCGTGGGCTTGCGCTATATCTGGCTGCCGCTCGCGGCGACCATTCTTATCCTCGCGGCCAATACACTATTTCACATGATCGAGCATCGGATACCGCAACTTGCCGATGTGGAGGAGGGCGGCGAACACTGATCACGGAACATTGCAGCCCTCCCGGCGTTTAATCAGCCACACAAAGGAGGACAGCACATGGCAACCGCGAAACGTCAGCAGCCTGAATCTCTTTCGTCTTTCGCAGAAGCGGCGCGGGAAGAAAACGTGTCGGAACGCAAGCCCGGGCCTACCGCCGACCGCGAAACAAGGCCCATCCCCACCGATCCGAAATTGAAGCACGATGCCGCGAAGAAGGTGCTGCGGGAAGGCGTGTTGCACAAGGATCAGGGAGCTGACGAAGCGATTGACAGGCTTCCGGACCGCATCATCAAGAACTGATATTTGGATTGTTTAGTTACTATTGCGCCTGGACGCGTCGCGACTTGACTGTCCCCGGCGCAACAGCATCTGGAACCGTTTGAAAAATTCCGCGTTTACCTTCCCGAAACTGGAGGACATGCGCATGAGCAAGGAAGACGACCTGAAGCACAAGCTCTGGAAGGAACTCAAGAGCGAGATGACCATCATGGTGGGGCTGGTGAGCGAACATGGACGTTCTCGCCCGCTCACCGCGCAGATCGAGGAAGAGGGCGGCCCCATCTGGTTCTTCACCGCCAAGGATACCGAGCTTGTGAAGAAAATGGGCCGTTCCGCGCCCGCTGCCGCGCATTTCGTGTCAAAAGGCCATGATCTTTTCGCCTGCATCGACGGGACCATGACGCTTGATAATGACAAGGCCGTCATCGGCAGGCTGTGGAACAAATTCATCGCCGCTTGGTATCCGGGTGGCAAGACTGATCCAAGCCTTGCACTGGTGCGTTTCGATGCCGCCAATGCCGAGATCTGGCTAAACGATTCAAGCCTGCTCGCCGGCATCAGGATGCTGCTCGGCAGCGATCCCAAGGAAGACTACAAGGACAAGGTCGCGGTGGTGAACCTGCGCTAGCGCAGGCTTACTTCCACTTCACCTTCAGGATTTCATAGCTCTTGCCGCCGCCCGGCGTATTGACCTCAACGCTGTCGCCCATCTTCTTGCCGATGATGGCGCGCGCGATGGGAGAGGTGACGGAGATTTTGCCCTTCTTCACGTCGGCCTCGAATTCGCCGACGATCTGGTAGGAGGACTCGTCATCGGTCTCTTCGTCGACCAGCGTTACCTTGGCGCCGAACTTCACCGTATCGCCCGAGAGCTTCGAAATATCGATGACATCGGCGCGGCTGATCTTGTCCTCAAGCTCGGCCACGCGCGCTTCGGTCCAGCCCTGCTGCTCTTTGGCGGCATGGTATTCGGCGTTCTCCGACAGATCGCCATGCGAGCGCGCCTCTTCGATGGCCTTGATGATGCGCGGGCGCTCCACCGATTTCAGATGCTTGATCTCATCCATCATCGCGGTGTGGCCTTCGGCCGTCATTGGCACTTTTTCCATCGGTCTCGTCCAGAATATGTCAGTTCGTCTCAGCCCGCCCGAAACACCCGCGCGGCGCAGTTTGAAGCCATCATCAGAAAAAACGGCACCCGGCCTACGCGGGAGCGTAACGGCCGGGCGAGGGCGGAAGATGGCCTAAATCGCCCCGGATTTCAAGGGGACTGGTTGCCCAAAGGTAAGCCTGTTCTGAAGCGCCCTAAAAATAATCCTGCAGCGGCCTGACGTTGAGCGTATCGGCGCGCTGGGCGGCGATGGCTTTGGTGACGGCGAGGATGCCGGGGAGCGTGGTGTAGTAGGGCACCTTCTGCATCAGCGCCGTCTGCCGGATGGGTTTCGAGTCGGATTGCGAGGAGCGGGTTTCCGTGGTGTTCAGCACCAGCTGGATTTCGCCGTTCTTGATCGCATCCACCACATGCGGGCGGCCTTCCAACACCTTGTTGATCTTGGTGGAGGGAACGCCCTTGTCCTCGAAGAAGCGCTGGGTGCCGCCGGTGGCGACGAGGCTGAAGCCCATCTCCACCAGCTGGCGCATGGCGGGGAGGATTTTCGTCTTGTCGGCATCCTTCACCGAAATGAACACCGTGCCTGCCTGGGGCATCCGCATGCCCGCGCCCAGCTGGCTCTTGGCGAAGGCCATGTCATAGCTCTTGTCGAGGCCCATGACCTCGCCCGTCGAGCGCATTTCGGGGCCGAGCAGCACGTCGACGCCGGGGAAGCGGTTGAAGGGGAAAACCGCTTCCTTAACAGCCACATGATTCAGTTTCTTCGATTTGAGCTTGAAGCTTTCCAGCTTCTCGCCCGCCATCACCCGGGCGGCGATCTTGGCGACGGGAATGCCCACCACCTTGGCCACGAAGGGCACGGTGCGCGAGGCGCGCGGGTTCACTTCAAGCACGTAAATCTTCTCGTCCTTGATGGCGAACTGCACATTCATCAGCCCGACGACCTTGAGGGCCAGCGCCATCTCTTTCGCCTGCCGTTCAAGTTCCGCGATCACCGGGGCTTTGAGCGAATAGGGCGGCAGCGAGCAGGCGGAGTCACCCGAATGGATGCCCGCTTCCTCGATGTGCTCCATCACGCCCGCCACGAACACGTCCTTGCCGTCGGCGATGCAATCCACGTCCACTTCGGTGGCGTTGGAGAGATAGCTGTCGATCAGCACCGGCGAGTCGCCCGAAACCACCACCGCTTCGGTAATGTAGCGGCTGAGCTGCGCCTCATCCCTGACGATCTCCATGGCGCGCCCGCCCAGCACGTAGGAGGGGCGGATCACCACGGGGAAGCCGATACGCTTGGCGATCTTCCTGGCTTCCGCGCCCGAATGGGCGATGCCGTTTTCGGGCTGGCGCAGTTTCAGCTTCTTCAGGAGCTTCGAGAAGCGGTCACGGTCTTCGGCAAGATCAATGGCGTCGGGCGTGGTGCCGAGGATCGGCACGCCGGCATCTTCCAGGGCCTGGGCCAGTTTCAGCGGCGTCTGGCCGCCGAACTGCACGATCACGCCCTTCAGCGTGCCCTTCGATTGCTCGGTATGGATGATCTCGAGCACGTCCTCCGCCGTCAGCGGCTCGAAATAGAGCCGGTCAGAGGTGTCATAGTCGGTTGAGACGGTCTCGGGGTTGCAGTTGACCATGATCGATTCATAGCCCGCATCATGCAGCGCGAAGCAGGCATGGCAGCAGCAATAATCGAATTCGATGCCCTGGCCGATGCGGTTGGGGCCGCCGCCCAGAATGATGATCTTCTGCCGGTCGGAGGGATCGGCCTCATCACCCTGTTCATAGGTCGAATACATGTAAGCCGTGGGCGAGGCGAATTCGGCGGCGCAGGTGTCGATGCGCTTGAACACCGGCCTCACCCCCAGCTTGTGGCGGTGGCTCCGCACCTTGTCCTCGGAGGCCTTCACCAGTTCCCCCAGCCGCTTGTCGGAGAAGCCCATGGCCTTGAGGCGGCGCAGGTTCACCGCGTCTTTCGGCAAGCCCTTGGCGCGGATGGTTTCTTCCGTCTGCACGATCTCCTCGATCTGGCGCAGGAACCACGGCTCATATTTGCACGACTGGAAGACCTGATCGACGGTGGCGCCCATGCGGAAGGCCTGGGCGATCTTGAGGATGCGGTCGGGCGTGGGGGTGCCAAGTGCGGCGCGGATGGCGTTCTTGTCGTCGTCCTCGCCCGACCCTTCGATCTCGATTTCATTGAAGCCGGTCAAGCCGGTTTCGAGGCCTCTCAGCGCCTTCTGCATCGATTCCTGGAAGGTGCGGCCGATGGCCATGACTTCGCCCACCGATTTCATGGCGGTGGTCAGGGTGGGGGAGGCGCCGGGGAATTTCTCAAACGCAAAGCGCGGGATCTTGGTGACGACGTAATCAATCGTCGGCTCGAAGGCGGCGGGCGTTGCGCCGCCGGTGATGTCGTTGGCGAGCTCGTCCAGCGTGTAGCCAACCGCAAGCCGTGCCGCCACCTTGGCGATGGGGAAGCCCGTCGCCTTGGAGGCGAGGGCAGAGGAGCGCGAGACGCGCGGGTTCATTTCGATGACGACCAAACGGCCGTCCGCCGGGTTCACGCCGAACTGCACGTTGGAGCCGCCGGTTTCGATGCCGATCTCGCGCAGCACCGCAATCGAGGCGTTGCGCATGATCTGGTATTCCTTGTCGGTCAGCGTCAGCGCCGGGGCCACGGTGATCGAATCGCCGGTATGGACGCCCATCGGATCGACATTCTCGATCGAGCAGATGATGATGCAGTTGTCGTCCTTGTCGCGGACGACCTCCATCTCATACTCTTTCCAGCCCAGCACCGACTCCTCGATCAGCACTTCCGCCGTGGGCGAGGCATCGAGGCCCTTTTCCACGATGTCGAAGAATTCCTCGCGGTTATAGGCAATGCCGCCGCCGGTGCCGCCCAGCGTGAAGGAGGGGCGGATGATACAGGGCAGGCCCACTTCCAGCATGGCCTCGAAGGCTTCGACCATGGCGCGGTTGCGGTATTTCTTGAAACGCTCCGGCTCCTGCGCGGCCCATTTCTTTTCAAAAGCCGCCACGTCGCCGTCTTCGGCTTTCAGGCGGGCCAGTTCCGCGGCATAGAAATCGCGGTCCAGCTCCTTGGCGGCGGAGGCATTGGCCAGCATGGATTTGGGGGTTTCGAGGCCGATCTTCTTCATCGCCTCGCGGAACAGCTCGCGGTCTTCCGCCTTGTCGATGGCCTCGGCCTTGGCGCCGATCAGTTCGACGTTGAATTTCTCCAGCACGCCCATGCGGTTGAGCGAGAGGGCCGTGTTCAGCGCCGTCTGGCCGCCCATGGTGGGCAGGATCGCGTCAGGCCGTTCCTTCTCGATGATCTTGGCCACCACTTCGGGTGTGATCGGCTCGATATAGGTGGCATCCGCCAGATCGGGATCGGTCATGATCGTGGCGGGGTTGGAATTGACGAGGATGATCCGATAGCCCTCGGCTTTCAGGGCCTTGCAGGCTTGCGTGCCGGAATAGTCGAATTCGCAGGCCTGGCCGATGATGATCGGTCCCGCCCCGATGATGAGGATGGATTTGATGTCTGTCCGTTTTGGCATTTCTGGGGAACCCGAATTTGGGGTTCCCTACACGCTGCGGCTTGCGATTCCAAGGTGAATCGGCTGGGAGGCGGGTGATGGCTGGGGATCGGGGAAAATGGGCGGGGCGGACGATGGCAGCGCCCCGGGCCGCCTGAAAATCAGGCGGGTAGATTTGCGATCAGACGCCCTTGTCGGCGGCCACGATGTCGGCAACCGACAGTGTCTGGTTCTTCTCGATCACGGTGATGTTGGCGTTCAGCACGTTTGCGCCCGGGACCGAATGCGAACGGTTGTTATTGGCGAAAGCACCCGCCGAGAGCAGCACGGCGGCGAGAGCGAGGCTGGCGATGGTTGTTCTGGCTTTCATTTTCGTCTCCTCCAGGCGGTGTCCTGATCGTGAGCGCAGTTATGCGCTTCCGGGCCGGAACCTGCCCTGAATGGTCCGTTCATCTGCGGTTTAGAAATTGCCTTCCTATAAAAAGGAAAAGGCCCCGGATTTGTTCCGGGGCCTCAAGTTTAGGCGGCGTTTTGCAGGGGATGGGGGGAAGTGCCGCCTTTGGGAGAAATCCGTTCGCCGAGTAAACGCGCTACCGGCCTAAAAAGTTCCTTACTGATCCTGACTGCCTTTCCTTGTCCTTTGCGCCCGGTTTCAGCGATCTGTGCGTTTGTTGAGTTCTTGTTAATCTATATGTGCGGACGCCGCTGTAATGCAAATCACAGTCTGGGAAGAGTCTGTAACGATTTTTACAAGAACCCGTGATCATGAAAAAAGGCCCCGGGCTGAGCCGGGGCCTTCCAGGTGCAGGCAGCGTTTGCAGGGGATGGGGGGGAAGTACTGCCTGGGGAAACTTAGAGATCGTAACCGGAACGCGAAGTTTCAAGTTTCACGAGAGGGGGCGTTGATGAAATTTGTCACCCCGCGTTCCGGTTTGTCTGGCGTCGCCGCCCGACAAACTCAGGATTGAACGTCGGAACAGTCCTCCGTGGCGCAGGGTTGCCAGATATTCGGTTCGATGACGGGAGAGGCCTGGTTCTTGTAGATCACCGTCATATTGCCAGTTTTGGCTGCAGGGGAGGCGCTGTGGGCGGCGATGGCCGTGGCGGCGGTCGCCAGCAGGCCAAGGATGAGGATGGTGTTGCGGATCATTTCGGTTTTGTCCCTCTCGGCAATCTCAGTGTTGAACGGAGATTAGCGGGGGCCCGAAGAACCCAGGCTGAATGCGCCGTTCATCTGGCGTTTATTTAGATGCGGATTGGTGCAACCATTGGGCAGGTCTGTTACGTAATCATGTCATGACAGCAGTTTCACCCCCCGCCGCCACATTGGCGCCACTTCTTCTCCGGATTTCCAACGGAGATCGCGACGCTTTCGGCAAGCTCTATGACCTGACCGCCAGCCGGCTGTTTGCGGTGGTGCGCAGCGTCCTGCCGCGCAGCGACCTTGCCGAGGAGGCGCTCCAGGAAGCGTTCGTGCGGATCTGGCAGAAGGCGGGGCTCTTTGACCAGGCGCAGGCGCAGCCCATGGCGTGGCTGGCGGCCATCGCGCGCAATCAGGCGATTGACCTTCGCCGCCGGGCCTCGGAGCGGCCAACCGCCGGTCTCGACGATGCGAGCGAGGCGCAGGCGCCGGTGATGCCGGAAGCCGAATTCGCGCTCGAATTGAAGCATCTCCGCGATTGCCTGTCGGGGCTTCCGGAAGACCGGCAGGACATGGTGCTGCTGGCCTATTATCGCGGCTGGTCACGCGAGGAACTGGCGGCGCAATACCGGCGGCCCGTCACCACCATCAAGACGCTGCTGCGGCGCAGCCTGATCGCCCTCAGGGAGTGCCTCGATGGCCGTTGATGTGGAACTGGAAGGCCTTGCCGCCGAATATGTACTGGGCACGCTCGATCACGCCGAGCGGGCGGAGGTTGACCGGGCCATGGGCGGCAATCGGGCCCTTGCCTCTGCCGTTTGGGATTGGGAGCGGCGGCTCTTTCCCCTGTCCGAGGCGCTGCAGCCCATTCCGGTGCCCGGGCATCTGAAAGCCCGCGTCCTGGCGGCGATCGGCAGCGGTGAGACATCGGCAACCGTCATCGATCTGACACGCCGCATGAACCGCTGGCGCAGCATCGCCGTGGGCGCCATGGCGCTGGCGGCGGCGCTCACGGGTCTCATGATCCTCAAGCCTCAGCCGGAGCCCCAGGGCCAGCGGTTCGTGGCGGTGCTGCAGTCCGATGGACCCGGACCGGCTTTTCTTGCGTCAGTCGATACGGTGCGCGGCACCATCACGGTCAGGCCGGTCACGGCGCAATTGCCGGAAGGCAAATCCTATGAACTGTGGGCGGTGGGCGCGGGGCGCGACAAGCCGCAGTCACTGGGCGTTCTCAATGCCGATTTCCGCATCCCCGCCTCGAAACTGGGGGCTATCGACAAGTCGGCCCTTGACGCAACCATATTTGCGATCAGCCTCGAACCTGAAGGTGGCTCGCCAACCGGACAGGCAACCGGGCCGATCCTGTTCACCGGCAAACTCCTCCCGGCTGAATAACTCACGTCTTACTTGCAGTTTGCCACAGCCGGGTTGAGCCGGGCGGTGCGGAGGGCGGCGTGCAGCACGAGATTGGCGCGGAAGCAATTATCGGCGCCGCTCCGGGCAACGGCGCGCAAGCCGATGGCGCCGGTATTCCGGAGATCGATGAGGTTGCCGATGATCCGGTTGCCGCGTGATCCGTGGGGGGCACCTTTCACCGACATCAGCCCGATGCCGAAGGATTGATGCCCGGCCCAGGCGTGATCGGGATCGATGCCTGAAATCACATTGCCGGTGATGACATTGCCCATCGTATCCTGCGGGCTCTTGTCCGACACGGCGAGCACGATGCCGCCCAGCCCCGCATCACTCACCTCGTTTCCGCGCACAAAATTGAACTGCGCGCCGTGGATCAGCTTGATGCAGAAATCATAGCAGCGCGACAGGCGGTTCTCAGTGATCACGCTGCTGTTGCCGAAATGATCGATGGCTTCGCCCACATGGGTGATGCGATTGCCGGTGATGACGAGATGCGCCGTGCCCTGCCGCACGGTGTTGATGCCGTCGGTCTGATATCCGAAGGCTTCAAGGAATTGCGGCCCCACGGTCAGGTCGTGAATGTCGTTGCCCTCAACGCGGATATCGGAAGAGGGCTTGTCGTCATTGTCGAACTCAATGCCGGTGATCTGGCCGAAGGTTGCGGAATTGGTGGTGCTGTCGCGAATGGTATTGAAGCTCACGCTGCCGCCGGTGCTGCCGCCGATATAGAAAATTCCCCAGGCCTTGGTGAAATTCCACGCCTCGTTGTGATCGAGCACGATGTTGGTGCAATCGCGGAAGGCGATGGCCTTCACATAGCGCTCGTCAATCCCTTCCGAATAGGTGATCCGCACGCCCTGCACGATGGGGCGGTCTATCCCGCGCGCGATGATTCCCACAGCGTTGGGGCCATAGCGGTCGTGCGCTGAGGGCGAGGCATTGTCGAAGGCGCCGGCATCCGAATCCATCACGAGTGTTGCCGTGCCGTCGCCCATAATGCCGGTTCCGGCATGGCGGATCACCAGGCTGCGGCGGATGTGATAGGTGCGGCCGGGCGTAAGGGTGACCGTCTTTCCGGCATCGAGCGTGGCCTGAAGCGCCGCCGTGTCATCCGCCCGCGCGGGGAGCGGGAAGAGAATCAGCAGGAACAGGAGCAGGGGCCGCAGCATCGCCCCGCCATGGACCTGTTTCATGAAACAATTGGGGCCGCGCCTTTCATCAAGGGCGGCCCCGGAAATCTGGATCGTTGAACGCTTATTGCGGGCCGCGGGGACCACGGGCCGGCATTTCAACCTTCTTCGGCATTGGCAGCAGGCCTTCGCGCTGCAGCTTCTTGCGCTGCAGCTTGCGGGCGCGGCGCACGGCTTCCGCCTTTTCGCGGGCCTTCTTCTCGGAGGGCTTCTCGTAATGACCGCGCAGCTTCATCTCGCGGAAAATGCCCTCGCGCTGCATCTTTTTCTTGAGCGCCTTGAGGGCCTGATCGACATTGTTGTCACGGACGACGACTTGCAAGCGATAACCTCGAATTTCGTGTTGAACGGGCAAAAGGGCCCTCTAAGGGCCCCGGAAGTGGCGGCGGCATAGCATAGGCTATCTGCCCTGTCGAGGGGTCAGGCGGTTGACATGGCCCATTTTCCGGCCGGGCCGCGCTTCGGCCTTTCCGTAGAGGTGGAGGGCCAGATTTGGCTCGGCGGCAAGGGCCTGCCACTGGTGCGCGTCATCGCCCAGAAGATTGGTCATCGCCACGTTGGAATGGCGGTCGGGATTGCCCAGCGGCCAGCCGCAGATGGCGCGCACATGCTGCTCAAATTGCGAGACCATGCAGGCATCCATGGTCCAGTGGCCGGAATTATGAACGCGGGGTGCGATCTCGTTCACCGTCAGCCCGGATGAGCCTGCGAAGATTTCAATGCCGATGACGCCCACATAATCCAATGCCGCGATGATGCGCCCGCCGATCTCCCGCGCCTCGTCCGCCAGGGCGGGCGGAATCGCTGCGGGGACGGTTGAGGTATGGAGGATGGCATTGCGGTGCACATTTTCCGGCACGTCATAGACGGCGATCGCGCCGTCCCAGCCGCGCGCGGCGATCACCGAGATTTCGCGCTCAAAGGAAATGAAGCCCTCGAGAATCGCCGGCTGCCTCCCGATCGCATCAAAGGCCTCGAGAATGCCGTCACCGTCACGGATTACCACCTGGCCCTTGCCGTCATAGCCGAAGCGGCGGGTCTTCAGGATCGAGGGGCGGCCGATGCGGGCAATGGCGGCGCCCAGCGAGATTTCATCATCAACAGCCGCGAAGGGTGCCACGGGAAGGCCGAGTGAGGCGATGAAGGTTTTTTCATCCACCCGGTCCTGTGCGGTCTTGAGCGCCAGCGATCCCGGCGCAAGCGGCTTCCGCTCTTCCAAGAACGCCGCCGTTTCGCCCGGCACGTTCTCGAATTCATAGGTGATCACATCGACGCTGCGGGCGAAGGCATCCAGCGCATCCTGATCTTCATAAGGCGCGATGGTGCGGGCATCCGAGACCTGAAAGGCGGGGCTGTCGGCCTCGGGCGCGAAAATGTGAGTCTTGAGGCCGAGCGGTGCTGCGGCCAGCGCGATCATGCGGCCAAGCTGGCCGCCGCCCAGAATGCCGATGGTGGAGCCGGGCGGAAGAGGGGTCTCCAGCCGCATCAGGAGGCGTCCACCGGGGCATGCGCCACGGCGGCGGTCTGTTTCGCGCGCCAGGCCTCGAGCCGCGCCGCCAGTTTCTCATCCGACAGCGCCAGCACCGCTGCCGCGAGAAGGGCGGCATTGACGGCGCCGGATTTGCCGATGGCCAGCGTGCCAACCGGAATGCCCGCCGGCATCTGCACGATCGAGAGCAGCGAATCCTTGCCCGACAGCGCCTTCGATTCAATGGGAACGCCGAACACCGGCAGCGGCGTCATCGCGGCCGTCATGCCGGGCAAATGCGCCGCGCCGCCAGCACCTGCAATGATCACCTTGAAGCCCGCCGCCTTGGCTGACTTGGCGAACTCCACCATGCGGTCGGGCGTGCGGTGGGCCGAGACGATGCGCGTCTCATGGGCCACGCCCAATTCGCTCAAGGTGTCGGCGGCGTGCTTCATGGTCGGCCAGTCAGACTGGCTTCCCATGATGATGGCGACATCGGAAACGGCTTTTGCCACGCGAAATCCTGTCAGGCGATGATATCGGGAATGAGCATGTTTTCAATGACTTGAATCTTGTCTTTTAACTCAAGCTTCATCTTCTTCAGGCGGCGGAGCTGGAGCTGGTCGCCGGTACCGGTTTGCTCCAGGGAGAGGATGGCGGTGTCGAGATCGCGGTGCTGCTGCAGCAGCACCTGCAGCTTCGCCCGCATCGCAACTTCCTGCAACGTGTCGAGTTTCACCGGAATTTCCCCGCCCTGTTCGGGACCATGAACTATGCCCTTGTCAAGGGTTCGACAAGCCCCCACGTCTGTGTCATCATATTGTCGTCGAACCAAGAGCGGAGGAAGATCTATGAGCCTTCAATCGCACCTCGATGAGCTCGCAGCCAAGCATAAGGCCCTTGAGGCCCAGCTGGCGGAAGCGATTGCTCATCCCGCGTCGTCGGACGAAGAAATCGCCGAACTCAAACGGCGAAAGCTCAAGATCAAGGACGAAATATCACGGCTCGAACACGGCGAAGCCGCTTAAGCCACCAGCGCCGGTTTCCTTTTCAGCCAGTCCGTTGCCGCCTGATAGGCGTGTGACGCGCGCAGCACCGTCATGTCGTCGAACATGCGTCCGACGATATGCAGGCCCGCGGGCAGCCCTGCCTTGGTGAAGCCGCAGGGCACGCTGGCAGCGGGCTGCTGGGTGAGGTTGAAAGGATAGGAGAAGGGGGTCCAGTTCACCCACTTCGCCTGTCCGTCGCTTTGCGGCGACAGCACACCGGCTTCGAAGGCGGGAATGGGCAGGGTGGGCGTGACCAGCAGGTCATAATGCTCCATGAACTGGCGCATCTGGCTGCCGAGGCCTCCCCGCACCTTGACGGCATCCTGATAGTCGTCGAGGGAGATCGCCATGGATTGTTCCACCACGCTCGCCAGATCGGGATCGAGCAGGGCCTTCTTCTCCGGCGGCAGCTTGCCGAGGAGCGCGCGCGCACCCGACCACCAGAGCGTGCGGAAACAGGGTGCGGGATCGGCGAAGCCCGGATCGGTCTCCTCCACATCGGCTCCCAGTTCCTCCAGAACCTTGACGGCCTTGTCCACCAGCTTGGCGATTTCGGGATCAACAGCGGCATGGCCAAGGGTGGGGCTATAGGCAATGCGCAGGCCCTTGATGCTCTTGCCCAGCTTGGCGAGATAGTCGCGGCCATCATAGGGAAGCGATGTCCAGTCGCGCGCGTCGGGCTGGGCGATGACATTCATCATCAGGGCCGAATCCTCAACCGTGCGGGTCATCGGCCCGACATGGGCGACGGTGCCGAAGGGCGAGAGCGGAAAGGCGGGAACGCGTCCGAAAGAGGGCTTGTGGCCGAAGATGCCGGCAAATCCGGCGGGAATGCGGATCGAGCCGCCGCCATCGGTGCCGAGCGTCAGCGGCGCATAGCCTGCCGCCGCCGCGGAGGAGGAGCCGCCGGAGGAGCCGCCCGGGGTCTTGCTCACGTCCCAGGGATTGCGGGTGATGCCGGTCAAGGGCGAATCCGTAACACCCTTCCAGCCGAATTCCGGCGTGGTGGTCTGGCCGACCAGAATGGCGCCTGACTCGCGAAGCCTCGCCACGCAGGGCGCATCCGTATCCCAGGCCTGGTTGGGGTCGACCGTGCGCGAGCCGCGGAGCGTTTTCCAGCCGCGCACCAACAGAAGGTCCTTCACCAGCGTGGGCACGCCGTCGACCGGGCCGATGGGCTCGCCCTTGTGCCAGCGCGCCTCGCTGGCCCTGGCCGCCGCCAGCGCCTCGTCCGCATGGACACCGCACATGGCATTGAGGGCAGGCTCATGCCGCTCGATCTGGGCGAGTGACGCCTTCACCGCCTCGACGGGGGAAAACTTCTTTTTCCGGTAGCCGCGCACCAGCGATGCGGCGCTCTTCCAGTTCAGCTCTTTGGACATGATGCTCCAGTTTCTCCATCACCGGCCTTGAGCCGGTGACCCAGTGGTTCAGGAGGGGCGATGATGGAAAGTCTGGGTAGCCGGGTCAAGCCCGGCTAGGGAGAGAAAGGGTGAAGCAATGGCGGACGTCTCAAAACTTTGATGACTCCGCCAGCGCCGCCTTCATCTGCGGCAGCAGTTCGGCATTGGCGGCGATGATGTGGCCGGACTCCATCGGGTTCGCATCGGTCGAGGGATCGGCGATGAAGCCGCCGGCCTCGCGCACCATGAGGATGCCGGGCGCCATGTCCCACGGGTTGATGTTGCGGCAGACGAAGCCATCGAAGCGGCCCGCCGCCACATAGGCGAGCGCCAGCGCAGCGGAACCGATCGAGCGGATGCCAACCACCTTCGCCTGCAGGGCCCCCACCTCGGCGCGCGACAGCGGCAGGTCCTTGCCGCCGCGATGCGGCATCTCATAGGAGACGACGGACTCGTGAATGTCCTTCCGCGCCGAGACGCGCAGGCGCTTGTTGTTGAGGAAGCAGCCCTGGCCCTTTTCGGCGTGGTATAATTCGTCCGTGACCGGATTATAGGTGACGGCCACGATGATCTCGCCCTTGCGCTCCAGCGCCACGTTGATGGCGAACATCGGGATCGCGTGCATGAAGTTCGAGGTGCCGTCGATCGGATCGATGATGAAGCGGTGATCGGGATCAGTGCCCGCCACGGCGCCGGTTTCCTCGGTGAGGAAAGAATAGCCAGGCCTTGCCTTCGCCAGCTCCTCGCGCAGCGTCTTGTCAGCGCGCTTGTCGGCGGCGGTCACGAAATCGCCGGGTCCCTTCACCGACACCTGCAGATTGGCCAGTTCGCCATAATCGCGCTGGACGCCGCGCGCCGCCTTGCGGACGGCGGCGATCATGACGGTGAGAGCGGGAGACGTGGACAAGGGGCAAATTCCTGATGCGGGTTGAGGGCGCGGGGGATAGCAGGTCCGGCCGCGCAAGGGAAGCGCGTGGCGGCGGAAGGTGGACCGGCGATTGCCGCATGCGGTATATTCGTGCGGGTATAGCGCAAGGCGGAGGTTTTCGGGATGGCGCGGAGAATGATGCAGGCCCTGTTCGCGGGCGCGCTGGCGCTGGCGCTCCATGGCCAGGCCCTGGCGGAGGGTGAGGGCTGTGCTGCCTTCAAATGGCCGCTGACGCAGGAAAGCCAGTGGTTCACGGCAGCGAATATTCCCGCTGCCGAGACGGGTGCCTCGTTTGAGGCGGTGCCGGCTTCGGCGCTCACGGTCACGCTGATGGATGGGGCGAAGGCCGGATTTGTGCTGCCACCCGAACGGAAGCCCAAGGATGGTGCTCCCAACGGTGCGGTGCTGCACCTCACGGTGCCGGACGCTGGCACCTATCAGATCACGCTCTCGGAAGATGCCTGGCTCGACGTGGTTCAGAACGGCGCGCTCAAGCCTTCCAGTGATTTCAGCGGCGCCAAAGGCTGCCCCAACCTGCGCAAGAGCGTGCGCTTTACGCTCGAGGCGGGCGCCGCCACCCTCCAGATCAGCGGCGCATCGGTGACGCATGTGCTGGTGGCGATGAGGAAGGTGGAGTAGCTATTTGCCGGTGAAAGTTGGCTGCGACATCACTTCCGCTTGATATGGCCGGGCATCGCCCGGCTCCAACGCTGATCGATGCGGTAATCGCTCTGCTGTCGGAAAAGGAGCTTAAGGCCGGTACGAGGCGGCGGCCTTGCGACGGCGTTTCCATGCGGCAAAGCCGCCCAATGCACCTATTGCTGAGCCAAGCAACGGCAGAGCAGCAGGCACCGGCACCGCTGGGACGCCATTTGCAGATGTTATTGCCGGGAGTTTATCGCTGCCAAGCCCTTCGAGTCCTGCAATTCCACGGAAACGCGCCACAAAAAAGTAAGAGCCCTTTGCGCTTGACGTTGTTGCCGCCACAAAATCGGCAATCGTAAAATTGCTCAAAGGCGAAAGGGATGTCACCAGGTAACTCACTGCCATGCTTTCACCGACTGCGAGGCCTTTGGGTTGTCCGCCTCCTTCAAAATCCCCTCCGGTCGCCGACGTCAATATATCGAATGTGCCGTATGGATTGGCGCTGGCTCCAGTGGAAACTGCAAACGGATCGGGCGAACCTGTCAACGTCGTCTGTGTGAAACTTGATGCCGTATAGTTCAGGCCGTCAGGGAGATTAAAGACAAAAGCGGTAAGATCGCCGCCAATGGAAGCAAGGCTCGTATTTGTGATATCAATTGTAAGCTTGCCAAGCACGTCATCGAAGGACAGCGCGGCAGAATAGGATGCACCCGACACGCTGGGGGCATTGCTTCCAGCGCCGGGATTGGAAAATATGCTGATGCTGGTTGTCGTGGCCTGAGCACAGAAGGGCACTGAACATATGGCCAGCATTGAGAAGCCGATAGCAAAGCCAAGTTTGCCTGGAGCGTTCATCATAATCTCCCTTGTGCTGGCTACCGCCGCCCGGGGCTGCCAAAGGTTAATTTTCTCTTAATTGAAACTAAACCTCGGAAAAGTCGAATCATTTTTCAACCTAGAGTTACGTTGCGTCATCAGTTACGGCAGTTCTTGGAATCCAGGTTTTGCTGATTGCCGGCCTGCGGGTTGATTGTGACGCCGCGCATTTCGGCCGCCCCATTCAGCCAGCGGCGCTCTCAAGCCGTTAACCGGTTTCAGCAGCGCCAAAGGCTGCCCCAAACTGCGCAAGAGTGTCCGCTTCGCGCTCGAGGCGGGTGCCGCCACCATCCAGATCAGCGGCGCATCGGTGACGCGATTGCTGATGGCGGTGAGGAGGGTGGAGTAGGGAGTGGAGGGTGAAGATTAGCGGGGAAGGGCGGTTGATTGTTGTTCAAATCCCGCAGCGCTTTTGCAAGGTCCATCACCTGATCCCGCGCCCGCGTCTGGCTGCAGAGGTTGCGCAGGGCTCATTAACTTCATACGATCAGCGCGTCAGGATCGGTTGATGAGGAAGCTTGTACAAGGAATTTCGGACACCTTTTTCCGCTACTTGCGTGGCATGAGAGAAGATTACAAGACGCGCGGATTCACGATGGATTGGCGGCTCGTCTTCTGGCTGATCGTAGCGATGCTGGCGGCTTCCGTGGGGCTTGCAGTTGTCGACATGCTGACGGGAACAGGGCCCTGAGGCTCCGCGGTCATCATTCCCGCCTGGTGTAACATCACCGCCGCAACTCCATCGCTTCAACATAGCTACGCTGGTCATCGTTGTCATGGCGGTTGAACTTGGCTCATTTGCCTCCCTTGTCGAAGTTCGAAAACACCTCCGCACTGGAGCGGTACAAAGAGTATGAGGGGTGTTCATTGCAGAGCTTCTTCGTCTCACCAACAATGCCATATATGTCATTGGTGTGCCCGACCGAGCCGTTCCAAGATTTATGGTTGCTTCCAGTCCAAAAGCCTTGGATCCAAGTTATACCCTGCGCTTCATTGACGGAGTTACCCAACCACTTTGCGCAACTCCAATGACCGGGACCAAATACCAATACCTCGCTTGCTTCAGTATGGGCCGAAGCTGAGGCAAGCACCAAAAGCGTGAGAGCAGCCAAACTTTTCATGCTACCTCCAGGGGAAGACGGAGGCATTAGACACTATTTTGCCGCGAGCGAACATGCCCGCTTTTCAATTTGCCTTGAAATTTCGCTGTAAAATCAATTGGCTGGGGGACTAGGATTCGAACCTAGACTGGCGGAGTCAGAGTCCGCTGTCCTACCGTTAGACGATCCCCCAAGCTTGAACGGGCTCGCCGGTGGGCGTCCTTCTAGCGGCGGGCCTGCCGCTCCGCAAGAGGGGTTTTCAGGGCGCCGGGGCGGCCCGGTTTTCAGATTTTCTGGTTGTAGGCGCCCACTTCCGGATAGGCGGAAAGTTCGGCATCCAGCGCCTTGAACACGGCGCGCATGCGGGCTTCGGAAACCGGGCTTTCGCACACGACGACCAGTTCCGGTTTGTTCGATGAGGCGCGCACCAGGCCCCAGGAACCGGATGCGAGCGTCACCCGCACGCCGTTGATGGTGGAGACGCTGGCAATCGCCTCTCCCGCCAGCGTGCCGCCGGCGCGGTGAAGCTGCTCCATATGCGCGGTCAGCCTGGCGATGACGCCATATTTCGCGTCATCAGCACAGTGCGGCGACATGGTGGGCGTGCTCCATGTCCTGGGCAGGCCCCGGTGAAGATCGGCCAGGGATTTGCCGGGATTGCGGTCGAGCATGCGGCAGATGGCGATGGCCGAGAGAAGCCCGTCGTCATAGCCGCGCCCCAAAGGCTCGCGCAGGAAATAGTGCCCGGATTTCTCGAAGCCCGCGAGTGCCCCTGTCTCCTGGGTGCGGCGCTTCATGTGGGAGTGGCCGGTCTTCCAGTATTCGGTTGTTGCCCCCAAACTTTGCAGAACCGGATCGGTGGTGAAAAGCCCGGTTGATTTCACATCGACCACGAAGCGCGCGTTGGGGTGTTCCGCCGCCATATCGCGCGCCAGAAGCACGCCCAGCTTGTCGGCGAAAATCTCATGGCCCTCATTGTCAACCACGCCGCAGCGGTCGCCGTCGCCATCGAAGCCCAGCGCCAGATCGGCATCGCGCTCACGCACCGCCTGCGCCATGGCCTTCAGCATGGCCAAGTCTTCGGGGTTGGGATTATAGCGCGGGAATGTCCAGTCCGGCGTGCAGTCGAGCGGGATCACATCGCAGCCAAGCCGTGCCAGCACTTCAAGCGCGAAAGGCCCCGCCGTGCCATTGCCGCAGGCCACAACGGTTCGGAGATGGCGCTTGAGCTTCGGCCCCTTGCAGAGATCATCCATGTAGCGCGCCTGCAGGCCCTCGACGTCGATCAGCGCGCCGCCGCTCCGCCGTTCAACATCACCCGCCGCGACCATCGCCTTGAGCGTTGCCATGTCTTCCGGGCCGAAGGTGAGGGGGCGGTCTAGCCCCATCTTCACGCCGGTCCAGCCGTTTTCATTGTGCGAGGCCGTGACCATGGCGACGGCTGGCACATCGAGATCAAATTGCGCGAAATAGGCCATGGGCGTGATGCAGAGGCCGATGTCATGCACCTCGCAGCCCGAGGCCATCAGCCCCACGATCAACGCGTCCTTCACGCTGGCGGAGTAGCTTCTATAATCATGGCCGGTGACAATCCGTGGCTCCACGCCGCGGCGGTTGAGCAGCGTGCCCAGCGCCAGCCCCAGCAGCCGCACGCCGAGGAGATTGAGATCGGGGCCGAACAGCCAGCGCGCGTCATATTCGCGAAAGCCCGAAGGCGCGATCACCGGGTGGCGCTCATAGGCCACGCTATTGGGTTTGAGGCCGCTTTTGGGAATCATGGCTGGTCCGGCTTAAGGGTGCGCGCGCTGAGCATCAAGGCCACAGGCCATTGATGGTCAAGCACTGTTCAAGGAGGGCTGAGACATTGCGCAACAGCAGCGAAGCTCCATTGCGCCGTTTCAGTTCGGCGATCTGGCCGAGGTCGGATGTGGAGAGCGCGCCAAGCCCCGAGCAATCCAGTGTGCCGCTCACCAGCGCGGCGCGGATCCTGTCCGGCAGCATTTTGCTGTCGCGGGCCCGGGCAAAAAATCCGGGCAGGGTGCGGGTTGTGAACAATCGGGCGAGGGTCACGGCGTCGTCACGGTAGCGCGCGGCAAGGCGCGGTTCCTGCTGCACCCGCCACAGCCATTCCAGCGCCAGCTTGCGGTAAAGGGCGGGCGCGCGCGCCACGGTGCCGGCCTCGAAATTGACGACCGCCCCCAGATGGGTACGGACCGGCACGGTGAGGCGGGCGGCATTGTGCATCAGCCATGCCTGCCCCTTCTGCGCGCCAAGGGCGATCACCAACATATCGGCGCCCGAGGCGTTGATGCCTGAGAGGATCGCGTCCGTGCTCATCTCGGCGATCGAGCCGAAGCCGGGCGAGGCCCAACCCACGCAGGTGACACCTTTGGCCGAGGCGTTCAGCGCCGCCGCCGCTTTCTCCGCCGCCCCTTGCGGGCCGCCGAAGAGGTAGACCTTGACGGGTATGGCCGCGCTTCGGTCCCGCAGGGCTTCAAACAGGTCAGAGCCTGCCACGCGGCCGGGCAAAGGCACGCCCGCCCAGCGCGCCAGCGCCACCACCGGCGCGCCATCGGCCAGGCACAAGCCGCTGGCGAACAGCGATTGCCGGAAGGCCGCGTTGTGCCTCGCCAGAGTATAGAAGTTCATGTTGGGGGTGGACAGCAGCAAAGGCTCCCGCGCGGAGATGGCGCGGTCGATCACCGCCATCGCCCCTTCCAGGCCCACGCAATCCAGCGGAATGCCGTGCACCACGTGGAGCGGGCGGTCAAAGGCCTTCTGGTCCATCACTCTTTCACGGATCATTTGCGGAATGGCTGTATATAGCGAGCGGGATTCAAATGGGTAAAGATGAAGACGGGACTTGTGATCATCGGCCGGAACGAGGGGCAGCGGCTGGTGGCCTGCCTCACGTCTGTCGTGGGGCAGGGCCGGCCGGTGGTCTATGTCGATTCAGGCTCGAGCGACGGCAGCGTTGAGGCCGCACGGCGGTTGGGGGCGGAGGTTGTGGCGCTCGACATGGCGCGGCCCTTCACCGCCGCGCGGGCGCGCAATGAAGGTTTCGCAAGGCTGAACCAGCTTCATCCCGGTCTTGATGCCGTACAGTTCATCGACGGCGACTGCGTGATGGACGCGGGCTGGCTTCCGGTGGCCGAGCGGTTTCTGGCGGAGCATCCCGATGTCGCCGCTTTGGCGGGGCGCTTAAGGGAGCGCCATCCCGAAGCATCGGTTTATAACGCCATGGCCGATCTCGAATGGAGCAGTCCTGAAGGCGAAACGCAGGCGGTGGGCGGCGTCGCGCTCATGCGGGTGGCGTCCTTCATGGCCTGCGGCGGGTTTGACGAGGCCCTCATTGCCGGCGAGGAACCGGAACTCTGCGTCAGGCTGCGCGCCCATGGTTGGCGCATCTGGCGGCTGGCGAACGGCATGGCCACGCATGACATGGCGATGACGCGCTTTTCACAATGGCTCAGGCGCTCGCGGCGGGCTGGCTTTGCCTTTGCGGCGGTGGCCGTCAAGCACTGGTCCTCGCCACAGGCAATCTGGAAGCGCGAGGTTCTGCGGGCGCTGTTCTGGGGGCTGGCGCTGCCACTGGCGATCCTCGCTCTGGGATGCATCTGGCCGGTGCTGTTTGCCCTGCTGCTGGTTTATCCCCTGCAAGTGGCCCGGCTGGCGCTCCGCCGGGGCTGGGCCTATGGATTTTTGATCACCACAGCCAAATTTGCCGAGGCGGCGGGCATTCTCTCCTACGCCTTCCAGCACATCGGCGGAGGCAAGCATCAGATCATCGAGCATAAATGATCTGCCGCTCAGCGGTGAAACAGCGCCTTGATCATGGGCAGCACCCAGGCTGCGGCATAGCCCGCGGCAAGGCCTGGAATGTAAGTGGGCAGAAACCGCAGCTCCTGCCGGTAGGCCGCCCACCCCTTGGCGTGCGCGCGCATGACGAGTTGAAGCGCGGGCAGGAAGCCTTGCAGCGCAATGCCCCAGATCATGCCGCGCCACCCGTCCAGCCAATAGCCCACTCCCATGCAGACCAGCAGCGATAACGACTGCACGATCGAGAGGATGCCATAGCCCCGCCAGTTCTGGTTGGCGATATAGGCCTGGTTCACCATCATGAAGGGAATGGGGATCAATGACAGGCTCAATATCTGCAACACCCAGCCTGCATCGGCATAGCGCGGATCATAGAGAAACGACACGATGGCGCTGCCCGCCGTGAGAAAGAAACCGGCGGAGAAGAAGGTCAGCACATCGATGGGAATGCGGTAGCGGTAATAGATGGAGCGCGCTTCGGTGGCCTCGCGCGTCCGGTAGGCTTCCGACAGAACGGGCAAGGTCACCTGGAAGTGCAGCTTCTGCACCAGCGCCTTCACCACGTCTGCCAGCGTGGCGGCAATCGAATAGATGCCCATCTGGTGCGCGGACAGGATGAGTGACAGGAACAGCCTGTCGCCCTGTAGCGCGATGATGCCGGATGTCGAGGACAGGAAGATCCATTTGGCATTGTGCAGCAGGGTGCGGGCATGGCGCGGGTTCCAGCGGAACGCCATGCGGGGACCGGGGAGCATGTGCGTATAGACCAGCATGAAGGCCTGCGGCACCACGATTCCGGCGATCAGCGCCCACACGGTCGGTGAGATCAGCGCCCATGTGAGCGTGACGGTAAAGCCGATCGCCTTGACGATGAGATCGGACCACACAAGGCGCTTGAGCTTGATGTCGCGCTCGAGCACGATCAGGTTCATGGAGTTGAAGCCCGGCACCAGGATGCTGAAGGCATAGACAGCCATCAGGGGCGGCATCAGCGGATCGCGCAGCAGGCTGTTGGCCGGGAAGATTTCCGGGAAGGGTGTGAAACGCAGCAGTGCTGCGAAGCCTTCGATCAGCAGGAAGAACAGGATATGGCGCAGCACATAGATGGTCCATGCGGTGCGCAGAAATGTTTCATCATCGGTGCTGGGGCTTGAGATGATCGTGTCCCGCACGCCGATGTCGGACAAAAGCGCCATGGTCGCGGCGAGGGAAATGATCGTCGCCACGAGGCCGAACGCATCGGGCGCCAGAAGGCGTGACAGAATGATCGTGCTGACAAGCCGGATCGCCAGCGTTCCGCCATGGCTCACGAGCGTCAGCCATCCCGCTTCGATAACCCGCCGCTTGAGGCCTGATCCCTGTGCCGTGCCGCTCATGCCACTCCCCAGTGCCACTGGCAGGCCAGCAGGTAAACAGGAAAAACCTTAAGAAAACCCGCGACGGCGCCACGGCACCCCCGGCAGGCGTTTTTCCCTGACAATGCACGGGCGATCTGTCAATGTCGGGCAATGCTCACGGCGCTCATGCTCAAGATTCTCCCATGCCGGAACACCTTCGCTCCCTGATTGTCATTACGGTTCTGGCCGGCGGCGTTCTGTACCTGTTGTTCAGGTCGGGGTCGAAATCGCTTGCGACACCTGAACTTTTCAAGACATGGGCGCAGCAATGGGCGGGAATCACGCTGGGCGCGTTTCTGTCGTTCAATGCGATCATCTATTTCCTGCTTCTGGGGCTGTTGGGATTTATATGGATTTTGCGCGCCGCCAATCCGATCGCCTCGTGGCTTCTGGTGGTCTTTGCAATTCCGTGGGGTGGCCTGACCATTTCAGGCGCGGGCATCCTCAATCAGTTCATGATGGTGGATCCGCAGCGCATTCTGGCGCTCACGGTGCTGCTGCCCCTGCTTCTGGGGTTCGGCCGGCAGGCTGCAGGGGCCGGACGGACCATCAACCGCGGGGCCGGCCGCATGGCCGACGTGGTGTTCCTGATTTACATCATCATCATCGTGTTCGGGCTGATCCGCGATACAACGCCGACCAACGTCCTGCGCAATGCCGTCTATCTTTTTCTGGAGGCGGTTCTTCCCTACTTCGTGCTGACCCGGCGTGTGACAACACCGCAGCAGTTCCGCCAATGCGTTTATGCCTTTCTGGTGGGCTGTTCGATTCAGGGGATGCTGGCGCTGTTCGAGATGGGCAAGGGCTGGCTTCTCTACAGCGCGGTGATGCAGCAGCTGGATTTGCAATGGCCATGGGGCTATCTGGCGCGCTCGGGAGCGCTGCGCGCCACGGCAACATTCGGGCAGCCGATTGCGCTCGGATTTGTCATGGTCGTGGCGGCGGGATTGGTTTTTGCCATCAGGGAGCAGCTTCCCCGCAACACATTCCTCATTCTCCTTGGCCTGATGCTGGCGGGCTGCCTGGCGGCCCTGTCGCGCGGGCCGTGGATCGGCCTCGCGGTGCTTTTTGTTGTTTATTCGCTGATGTCTGCCAAGGCCGTGCAGCGCCTGGTGTTCGGCGCCATTGCGGCGGCTGTCGTCTTTTCATCCGCGGCGGTGCTGCCGGGCGGTGAACGCCTCATCAACCTGCTGCCCTATGTCGGCACCGTCGAACAGGAAAACGTGGATTACCGCACGCATCTCTTCAACAATTCCATCATCGTCATCAGCCGCCATCCGTGGTTCGGCTCGGAAAACTTCCTGGAAGAACCGGAGATGCTGGAGATGCGGCAGGGGCAGGGCATTGTTGACCTCGTCAACACCTACCTGGGTATTGCCCTGTCCCGCGGGCTTGTCGGGCTCTCGATCTATTGCCTGTTCTGGATCGCTGTCCTGTTCGGCCTGTTTCAGCGCTTTTGGGCGGCGCGGCAGAGAAAGCTGCCGGAAGTGGTGATCTACCGGGCCTTTTTCTCAGCAACCGTCGCGGCACTTGTCATTATTGGCACGGTCAGCAGCATCACCGCCATCCCCTTGATCCTGTGGACCCTCGCAGGATTGTCGGTCGCATCGTTCCGCATCAGCTGGAGCGAAGACGGGAAAGAGGGAAAACGCGAAAGCAAGACCTCCACGAAGTTCCGCTTCAAACAGACGGTGAGGCAGCGGAATGCGGAGATCGCCGGGAAACCAGTGGAGGAGATCGCAAGAGTGGGAGCCAGGCCGCGGTAAGATTGTAACGCGCGGCCTGACTCGTTTCACCTTATGGCGCTGTGACGCCGGCTTTCGTCATCGCCGTCTTGATCAATTCGGTGAGAGCCGGTGTCTTGCTCAGCGACAGCGCCTTCTGCAGATATTTGGCGGCATCGTCCTTGCGCCCTGCCGCGGCATAGGTGGCGCCGAGATGATAGTTGACCTCAGGCACGCCATCGAGCTTGGCGATTGCCTGTTCGAGCAGGGGGATCGCGCCCTGAACGTCGCCCGAGCGGAACAGCGCCCAGCCCAGCGTGTCCTGGAACTGCGGAACGGGAGAGCTACGGAGAATCTGCGCCGCATCCACCGCCCGGTCGAGGCTTTCCTTGTCCGACCGGTGATCGGTGAGAAGGCTCGCAAGGTTGTTGGCGATCATCATGGAATCGGGGCGGAGCTTGTACAGCGAGTCGAATTCCGCAATCGCGCCGTCAATATCGCCATTGCGCTCCAGCCAGCCCGCATAGTCAACGCGGGTCTCGATGTCGTTGGGGAATTTATCCTTGGCCGCCTTGAGAATCGCCACGGCATCCGCAACGCGGCCCTGGGCGCCGACCAGATCGGCGAGCGAGCGTGGGGCCAGGGGATTGTCCGGCGCCGCTGCAATACCATCCTTGAGGACGGTCTCGGCATCGGCGGGCTTCTTCTGCGTCATCAGCACGGATGCCAGAATGATGCGTGCGGGAACATTCGCGGCGTTGGCCGTGATGGCGGAACGGGCCAGCGCCTCGGCCTCGTCGATCTTGCCTGACGCAACCAGCGTTCGCGCCAGCATATAGAGCGGCTGCGCCTCGGTCGGTGCTTGTGATTGCGCGTTGCGCAGCAGTTCCACGCTATCGCCCAGCTGGTTCTGGCCGGCCTTCGAGGCCCCGAGAATCTGGTCGGTGACGGTTGTATTCGCGCCAAGCTGGGCGAGCTGCGCCGCGATCTTTTCAGCCCCCGCCCAATCCTGCCGCTGGAGCTTGAAAGTGGCGAGCGCCTTCAGGATGTCGACGTTCTGCGGATTGGCCGCGCTGGCGGTGGTCAGCACGTCTTCGGCCTTGTCGGGCTTGCCGTGACGGCCCAGAAAAGCCACGTATTCCATAACCGCATCGGGCCGGTATGACAGGATCTTGAGCGAGGAGGTATATTCCTGGTCGGCCAGTTCGATTGCACCCGTGCGCTCGTAAAGGCCTGCAAGCTGGCGCTTCAGGCTGGCGTCCTGGGAGGCATTGTTCAGCGCCTCGCGCAGGTCGAGAATGGCGCCTTCGGCATCGCCGCGCTGGGCCTTGATCATTGCCCGGAGCTGAAGGCCGCCGGTGTTGTGGCTGTCGTTGTCGAGGATTTCCTTGGTCAGCGCGTCGGCTTCGTCGAGCCGCTTGAGCGTAAAGAGCTTGCCCGCCAGATTGACCCGCGCCATGAGACCGTCGGTGGTGACGCCCTTGTCGGCGATGACCTCTTTCAGCAAGGCGATCGACTGGTCCTTCTGGCCCATCTGGAACTGCAGTTCGGCCATGCTGATGCGGAAAATCGCATTCTTCGGATCGGCGGCGATGAGCTTCGTCAGTTCGGCAATGCCGGCTTCGGCACCTTTGCTGTTCACCAGGAAGCTCACAATGTCGAGCTTGGCCTGAATGTCTTCGGGCTTGATCGCCGCAATGCCGCGAAGGGCTGCTTCCGCATCATCGGGGCGCTTTGCGTTCATGTAGAACGCCACAAGGCCCTTGCGGTAGATCGGTTCATTGGGATAGGCGGCAATCAGCTCATTGATGGCCTTTTCCTCACCGGCCGTATCCTTCATCGTTTCAAGAAGCTCGATGCGGAACAGGCTGAGGCCCACTGATTTCGGATTGGCTTTCAACCCGTCAGTGACGATCGCCAGCGCCCCCGGGATATCCTGAACTTCGCGGCGCGCCGCCGCGAGGATCAAAAGCGCCTCTTCGGAGCCGGGCTTTTTCGCCTGCAGGATCTTGGCGGTCGCCACGGCACCGTCGCGGTCGCCCATCTTGAGAAGCGATGTGGCCTTGAGCGCCAGCACATCGGGATCGTCAGGCGCCTGCGCCGTGGCCAGGTTGATCTGATCCATGGCGTCCTTGTAATTGCCCGCCACCAGCAGGACCTTGGACAATGCAATGCGCGCCTGCAGATGCTTGGGATCGAGATCCAGCGTCTTGCGCAGATCGCCCACCACGCGGGGCCAGTTCTTGCTGCCTTCCTCGACCTGCGCCATGCCGTACCAGGCGTCGGCGTAGTTCTCGTCGAGCTTCAGTGCTGAACGGAATTCGATGGCCGCCTTCTGCAATTCGTTCTTGGCCAGATATTCCGTGCCGCTCTTGTAATAGGCTTCAGCGCGCTGCCTGGGGCTGGAACAGGCGGAGACAGCGACCATCAGCGCCAGGGCGGCGGCCGACGAGAACGCCGCGCGGCGCAGGGCGTTTTTCCGGAAGGTGATGAAGGTCTTTGGCATGTTGCAATCCTCAAGAAGCGGGTGTTGTCGGCACGGGCGCGGAAGGGCGCCCCATCATGGCGGCACGAAACGCGGAATGACGGGCAGCGTGCCGGAGATGAATTTGCGGATGCGCGCGTCGGCCGCATCAAGCCCGTCCGGCCCGACGGTCGTGACGTAGCGGATCAGCGCGCCATCCGAGCGCCCGCGCATCAGCGAGTCGTAGATGAGATAGGCCTTCGATTCATATTCGCCCGCCACTTTCCGGCCCTGCTGCTCGAACCAGTAGTAGACGAGCTGCTTGTTGAACCCTTTTTGGACGATGGCGCGGTTGATGTGCAGCATGCCGCCCGGAGCACCTTCGATCGGAATGTCCTCAGGCCCCCATTTCACAATCTCCCAGCCAGAACCTGGAATGCAGACTTCCGGCGAATGGGCACTTTTACCGGCGTTCTGCGAGGCATAATAGGCCACTAGAAAGTTGACCGACTGGTTCTTGTCCGGTCCCTGCGTATAGTCCGCGAGAACATAGTCGCGCGCGTTCAGGACGTTTTCGATCGCGGGATCAAGCCGCGTTTCCACACCGCTCCACGGCCCGATCTGCATGGGAAAGGTCGTCAGGGCTTCGCGCGAGATGACCACTTCGGCGCGCTGGAACGCAAAGTGCCAGAGGCCGGCGGCAATCGCGATCACAATTGCCGCGGGCATCATGGCGCGCGACACAGGAGCGGAGGCGAGGCTCCGCGCGCCCGAGGCAAACCCACGGGTATCAATGTCGAGCATCTCGAGAACCGGGCGGGGTTTCGGGCTGAAGCGCTGCAGGACCCAGGCCAGCAAGTAAAGCAGGGCGATACAGACGATGAAGATCACCCAGCCTTCAAAGAAATGTAGAAACCCTTCGGCCTGTCCGATGCCATAACGGTCCACCAGAAAGCCGATGATCGAGATGCGGAAACTGTTCATTGCGATGGTGATCGGGATGGTGCTGAGAAAAATCACCAGCCGGTGCCACCACGGGCCCTGATAGAGTGCGGCGAAGAGAAAGCCGAAGCTCATCAGCGGGAAAAGATAGCGCAGGCCGCTGCAGGCTTCCGCCACCTGCAGCTGATAAGTGCCGAGATCGATGATGTTGCCGTCCAGGAAGACCGGGATCGACATGGCGCGGATGCCCATGACGCCGATCTGCGAGGAGAGAAACTGCAGTTTCAGCGACAGCGGCCAATACAATGCGTTTGGCAGCGGCAGCAGAAACAGCAGAAACGCCCAGGCCGGCCAATAGCGCAGGCCGCGCCGCCAGCCCGCAGCGGTGAGGATCAGTCCGCCCACCGCGAGAACGAAACCATAAAGAGAGAGGTAGGGGATGAGGGCGAGATTGCCGAGCAGCAGGACGGCCGTTCCGAGCGCCAGCACGAGGAGGCCTGGCCATGCCGAAGAGCGTCCTTGCGCGGGCGGCATCGCATTGTGGATGCGGAGGAACAAAAAAGCGGAAATGGGCAGGATCAGCCAGCCATGGCTGTATTCAGGCCGCGACCATGCCTCGTAAAGTGCCGGAAAGCTCCCGAGATTCAGCGCTGCCAGGGCGGCAAGGGCCAGAACAACCCAAAGAACCCCCGGATTTTGCCGTCCACTGGCCTGGGGGGCCGTAGACATAACTGTCGCGTCAGTCAAATATCTGCTCCGTCGCCCGGCGCTGTTCCGATCAGTCGGAACCCCGCCGCTGTGTCATATTAACATACTGGCAAATTTGCCCAAATTTGGGTCATTTATGCTGCGATAACAGATTGGCAGTATATCTCAAGCAAGAGCTTGCGGGATGGTTCTTTTTGCGGTGCAATATAAAACGGGCAGAGGACCATATGTCGTGGTTCACACCGGTGGGGAATGATGTTCGAGACAAACGGCAGGGCACCGGCGAAAACCTTCGGATTTGTGACCAGGCTGGTTCCCGGTCTTGCCATGATTTCCGACAGCATCGTGCTCATCCTGGCGGGCGCTCTCACCTACCGTTTTCTCGTCGGCTATTCGGAGGCCACGTACGGCCTCTACTGGACCGCGATTGTCTTCAATTGGCTGGTCACCATCGCCTTGCTTTATTTCGGCGGCCTCTACCGCCTTGATCCGCTGTGCCAGCCGATCGCCGTCATCGACCGGCTCATTCTGGCGCCGGTAACGACCTTCCTGCTGCTTCTGGCGGCGGCGTTCTCGATCAAGCAGTCTGAACCCTTGTCGCGCATCTGGGGCGCATCGCTGCTGCCCACCACACTCGTCCTGCTGTTTCTGTCGCGCAGCCTTTTGGCGCTGGGGCTCCGCCGGGTGGCGAATGCGCGCACCTTCATGCGCTCCATGGTGATCGTGGGCGAGGGGCAGCAGCTCTCGCAACTGCTCCATTATTTCGCCGAAACGAATCCGCGCTTTGTGAAAATCTCCGGACTTTTCCTCACCGGCGGCGATGAACCCCAGAGCGATATTCCCGTGCTTGGACGGGGCGACGACGTCGTGGGTTTCCTGCGCCAGCAGCTCGTCGATGATGTTGTGATCGCGATGCCCTGGTCGGAGGACAAGCGCATCAAGGTGCTGGTCGACAAGCTGCGCGAATTGCCGGTCAGCGTCTATCTTGGCGCCGATATCATCGGCTTCAGCGTCAGCCTGCGCCCGCCGCCCAATTTCTATGAATCGATGCCGCTGTCGCAAGTCACGGGCGATCCGCTGGGCGGCTGGGACATCGTGATCAAGACCGTTGAGGATTATGTGCTGGGCGTGGTGGCCATCATCGTGCTGTCGCCCATCATGCTGGCGGCGGCGATCGCCGTCCGACTCAGCGGGCCGGGGCCGATCCTGTTCCGGCAGGAACGGCTGGGCTTCAACAACAAGCGGTTTTTCGTCTACAAATTCCGCAGCATGACGCATCGCCCCAACGAGGCAGGCCCGACCGTGCAGGCGCGGGCGGGGGATGCGCGGGTCACCTCGGTCGGGCGGTTTTTGCGGCGCACCAGCATTGATGAATTGCCGCAGCTTCTCAATGTCATGAACGGCACCATGTCGCTCGTTGGCCCGAGGCCTCATGCCGTCGATCACAACGAGGAATATGGCGAGAAAATCCGCGGCTATTTCGCCAGGCACCGGGTCAAGCCGGGCATCACCGGCCTGGCGCAGGTCAACGGCTACCGGGGCCCCACCGATACGGTCGACAAGATGGCGATGCGCGTGAAATACGACATTCAGTACACAGACAACTGGTCGCCGACGCTGGATCTGAAAATTCTCATCCGCACCGCATATGCCTGCATCAGGGGTGAGAACGCGGTTTAGGCGCCGCCCGTCAGCGCCGGTCAGTAGTAGTAATAATAGTCACCGCCCGCCTCATCCGATTTGGTGAGGACCATGCCGAGGAATTTGTCTTCCGGCAGGTTGCGCTGGCAGCTTTCGATTTCGTGCGCCTTGGTCTGGCCGGCCGCGACGATCATGATCATCGCATCCACAAACGGCAGGAAGGCCAGCACGTCGTCGGCCACCATCATGGGCGGCATGTCAAAAATCACCGTCGCGTTGCTGCTGTCGGATTTCAGCCGCTCCACCAGTTCCTGGACGACCGGCGAGGACAAAACCTCGGAAGGATGGGAGATCGGGGCGCGGCAGGGCAGGATCGCCATGCGGGGACCCGCAAGATCGGTGGTCAGCATCGCTTCCTCGATGTTGACGTTTCCGGCGATCAGGTCGTTCACGCCGACGCTGGGCTTGATGCCGAGGTCGGTTGCGATCTGGGGCCTCCGGAAGTCGAAATCGACGAGGATCGAGCGGTTGTCCTGCTGGCGCGCCATGCTCATCGCGAGGTTGATCGAGGTCACGGTCTTTCCGCATCCGGCGGTCGGCGAGGTCACCAGAACGGTGCGCATGCCGTTGTCGCGCATGTCCTGCTGCACCTTGGTGCGCAGCATATCGAAGCCAACCGACATCGGATTGCCGCCCTGATAGGCGATGATGCGCTGCGATTCGAGATAGGCTTCATCCAGCCGGAAATACTGGAACCGGCTTTCATCCAGCTGCGAGCCTGAAACATCGGGCGGCCGGGCGGTTGCGGGCCTGGCCGAACGCGCCGCCGCCAGGGGAAGGGGTGCCGCGCCATCCGATGATCCGCGAAGACCGGTCGTCTCACGGATATCCCGCGCTCTGGCGATGGCTTTTTTGATCTGTTCCATTCGGTTCTCAATGTCCCAGGCGGGCCAGAACTTTATACCAGACGACATCCAGCGGCAGGTAGAGGAAGTGAATCGCCGCCAGCGCCACCGTCAGCCCCAACAATATCGCCAGAATGATAAGCAAAACCTTGCGGCGCCGGGCGCGGCCTTCACGTTCGGTCTTGATATAGGGAATCACCACGAAGGGCCGCAAGCCGAAGCGCGACTCCAGATCGGCGGCCGTGCGGATGGTGGTGTCGAGCGTTTCGGCCGTGAAGGCCAGTCCCGCGCCCACCGCCATGGCGGTGCCGAGCGCCAGCACGATGAGCTTGGCGCGGGCAGGGCGGGAGGGAATCTGCGGCACCACGGGCTGTTCGATCACTTCGAACCGCTCGGCCTGCTGGTCTTCTTCCAGCCGTTCGCCGAGCTTCGCCTGGGAATATTTGCTGCTGATGTCGTCGAGGCTTTTCTGCGTGGCATCGCGCTTGCGCTCAAGCGTGCTGAGCCCGGCGCCCACTTCCGGCGTCTTGACGATGACGGCGCGCAGGTCTTCCGCCGCCTTCACACGCGCTTCACGTTCCTTTTGCAGAAACGTCATGCGGTCCTTCAGCGTCTTGATCTTTTCCATGTTGACGCGCGCTTCCAGACTCATCGGGGCGTCGCCCGAGGGTGAATCCACGCTGTCAGCATCCGTGCTGATATCGCTGGAGTCGATATTGGTGTCCTTGTAGTTCGCCAGCTGGACTTCCAGCGCCTTCAACTGGCCGCGCAGGGTGCGCATTTCGGGGTGCGTGTCAGCCATGGTCGCCGATTTGGCGGCGATGTCGGACTTCATGGTGTCGATCTGCTTTTGCAGCAGGGCGCGGCCGCTCAGGGAAACGTCGCCGCCCGCGGTTGCGTCGCGCACCTTGGCCTCGAAGGTCATCAGCCTGATGTCTTCGGAGAGCCCGGCAATGTCGCGGTCGCTGTCGCTCACGTCCTTTTCGGCCTTGTCGAGGAGCTGCATGTTGAACTGCAGCTTTTCCGGCAGGGCGTCGGAATTGGCGAGCTTGAACTTGGCGACGTCCGATTCGTCGCTGGACAGTTCGTCGGTCAGGCGCTGCGCCTCCTTTTCAAGGAAGCGGCTGGTTTCGTTGGCGCGGCTGGTGCGGTTGCGGACATCCTCGTTGAGGACGGAGGTGACCAGTTCATTGGCAACCTTGGCGGCGAGCTCTGGATTTTCGTCCTCGTAGGATACCGTGAAGGAAATGGCGAATTTGTCGTTGCCCGAGCTGTGGTTGATCTTGACGTCACCCTGCTCGATATCGATGCGCTGCTTCATCGTATCGGCGATGTCGGACTTGGACATCGTGGGGCGGTTCTGGAAAAGTTGGAACTTGTCGGAAATCGCCAGCAGGTTGTCACGCGTGGTCACGCGCTGTTCGATCACCTGAATGCGCTCGCTGGCGACGCTGGTGACGGTCGATTTGACGAGATCTTCCGGAATTTTCTGCGATTCCACCAGAATGGTCGCCTGGGACTGGTAGATCGAGGGAAGAGACATGATGACCGCAATTCCCGCTCCCGCGATCAACACGAACGGAATGATCACATAGAGGGCGCGCCGGCGCGCAATGGCCAGATATTGGCTGAATTCTCGGAAACTGTTCATTCTCGCTGTCTTTTGGCCTCTCGCATGCCCCCGGAACGCCGATCTTGGCTATACATTTGGATGGATTTGCGCCGCAACCCCGACATTCCCATGACCAAATCGAAGCATGACTATTTGACTTGGCATAATATGGTGAATATTCTCTGTACGCACAGGGTTTGATTTGCCGTGCAAGCGCTACGAACCCTTCCCCAAGCTCTTCGCGCCGGGGTGTCACATCCGCCGGGGGATGGCAGAAAGAGCCGCATGAGTTCCAACCGCCATGTATGAAGCGCATTTCCGCCTGCGTGAGAAGCCGTTTTCGATGCTGCCCGACCCTTCCTTCATCTTTTGGGGGGAGCGCTATTCGCTGGCCTATACGATGCTCGAATATGGCGTCATGCATCAGGCGGGCTTCACCGTCATCACCGGCGAGGTGGGGTGCGGCAAGACAACCTTGATCCGCCATCTTCTCGCGCAGGTCAGCGACAGGCTGACCATCGGGCTTCTGTCGAACACCCAGTTTCCGCCCGGCGAACTGATGCGCTGGGTGCTGATGGCGTTCGACCAGAATTTCGATCAATCCAGCAATATCGGGGTGTTCCGGGATTTTCAGAATTTCCTGATCGCGCAATATGCCAAGGGCAGGCAGACGGTCCTGATCGTCGATGAGGCGCAGAACCTGTCGCCGCAGGCGCTGGAAGAATTGCGGATGCTCTCGAACATCAACGCCGACAAGGACAGCCTGCTGCAAATCGTCCTGGCCGGCCAGCCGGAACTGCGCGCCACCCTGCAGAAGCCGGAACTGCGCCAGTTCGTGCAGCGCGTGGCGTCCGAGTTTCATGTCGATCCGCTGGAGCCTACCGACGTTCACCACTATATCAGCCACCGCCTGCAGGTGGCGGGGTGCCCCATCGCGCTCTTTTCGCGCAAGGCCAGCGCGCTCGTCGCCGAGGCAACCGGCGGCGTGCCCCGCCGCATCAACCTCTTGTGCGACACCGCACTGGTTTATGGCTTTGCCAAGGGCGCCCAGTATATTTCCAGCAAGCTTCTCGAGAGCGTCCTGGCCGACAAGCAGAAGTTCGGCGTCTTCAGGCAGGGCGAAGGCAACGCCGGCTCCGGCGCCAGCCTGGATGGCCGGTGATGCGGGAAGCGTGGGCACCGTCCGGCAATGTCTGAGGCAGCCGCGGCGCGCGCGATCAGGCTTGCCTATCTCGTCAACCAGTATCCGAAAACCAGCCACAGCTTTATCCGGCGCGAAATCCACGCGCTTGAGGCGCTGGGCGCCGATGTGAAGCGCTATACCGTACGGGCCACGTCTGAAGCATTGCCCGAACCATCGGATGAGGCGGAAAAGGCCAAAACATCAGCCATTCTGGGCGGCTCCCCGGTAGCGCGCGCAGGCGATGCGCTGGCGACGTTCCTCAGCCATCCCGCGCGGAGTCTCAAGGCCCTGTGTGCCGCCTTCAAACTGGCGCGCCATGGCGATCGGCCATGGCTGGCTCATATCGCCTATTGGATCGAGGCCGCCATCCTGGCGCGCTGGCTGGAGCGCGGCAAGGTTCAGCATCTGCATGTGCATTTCGGCACGAATTCCGCCGCCGTCGGGCTCATGGCGCATCTGATGTCCGGCATCCCGTGGAGCTTCACGGTCCATGGGCCTGAGGAATTTGACCGCTCGTCGGGGATCGGGCTTCCGGCCAAGATCGCAAGTGCCGCCTTCACCGTTGCCGTTTCATCTTTCGGGCGCTCGCAGCTCTGGCGCTGGGCCGCCTATCGGGACTGGCCCAGGATCAGGGTCGTCCATTGCGGGCTTGACCGCGATTTTCTCGATGCGTCCTCAACGCCGGTGCCGGCCGCTGGACAGCTTGTCTGCGTGGGCAGGCTCAGCGAGCAGAAAGGCCAGCTCGTGCTGCTCGAGGCGGCGGCGCTGTTGAAGGCGAGGGGACTTTCATTCCGCATTGTGCTGGCAGGTGACGGGCCAATGCGTGGCGATATCGAGAAGAGGATCAGCGAGCTCGGGCTCGGCAATCACGTATCGATCACCGGCTGGCTTTCGAACGCCGAGGTGAAGGCCCAGTTGCAGGCCTCGCGCGCGATGGTGCTGCCGAGCTTTGCCGAAGGGCTGCCGGTGGTGATCATGGAAGCGATGGCGCTGGGCCGTCCGGTTGTGTCGACCTATGTGGCCGGCATCCCCGAGCTCGTTGTCCAGGGCGAGACCGGCTGGCTGGTGCCGGCGGGTGATGCGCCAGCCCTCGCGGACGCGCTACAGGAGGTTTTGAACAGCGATACCGCGCGCCTTTCTGCGATGGGATCGGCGGCAAGGCGCCGCGTGGCGGAGCGCCATGATGTGGCGCTTGAAGCGCAAAAGCTGATGCGCCTGTTTCAGCGATGAGCACCCTGTTTGCGTTCTTGGCGGTCCTGCTGTGCCTGCCGGGCGTACTGGTGATTGCCGAAGTCCTGCTGGGACTTTTTCATCACGCCAGCGCGGAAAGCCCGCCGCCTGTGGATGAGCGGTTTTCTTCCGCCGTTCTGGTTCCGGCGCATAATGAGGCGGCAGGCATTGCAGACACCGTCCGCGCTTTTGTTGCGGAGTGCGGGCCCAAGGGACGCGTGGTGGTGGTGGCCGACAATTGCACCGACGATACGGCCAAACTGGCCGAGAGGGCCGGCGCCACGGTCTTGGTGCGCCACGATGAAACCCGGCGCGGCAAGGGCTATGCGCTGGAGTTCGGCCGCGCAGGCCTTGCGGCCGATCCGCCCGACATTGTGGTGATTGCTGATGCGGATTGCCGCTTCGCGCCGGGAACATTGCGCGCGCTGGTCTGGCGCGCAGGCCAGGAAAAACGGCCCATCCAGACCGGCAATCATCTTGAGCTTCCCGAACATCCCGATCCCAAGCGCTGCGTGGCGGCCTTTGCGTGGATGATCAAGACGTGGTTCCGCCCGCTCGGCCTCGCATCGCTCGGGCTGCCCTGCCAGATCATGGGCACGGGCTTTGCCGTGCCGTGGCGTGCTTGGTCCGCCGTGCCGCTGGCGTCGGGCAATATTGTCGAGGACGTGCAGCTCGGGCTCGACCTGGCGGCGCTGGGATATTTCACGCGCTTTGCGCCGGACCTGCGAATCACCAGCCCGTTCCCCAGCACTGATCGCGGCTTTGCCAGCCAGCGCCAGCGCTGGGAGGAGGGTGCCTTGCGCACGGCGTTTTCGTCAGCGCCCAGAGTCCTGATGCGAAGCCTCGGCCAGCGCAACTGGCGCATGGCCATTCTTGCGGCCGATCTGATGGTGCCGCCGCTGATGATGCTCTTGGTGGCCATGTGCGCGGCCATGGCGCTTGCGGCGCTTTTTGGCATGGGCTTGGCGTTTGAGATACTCGCGGTTGTTTTTGCTGGTCTTTTTCTGGTTCTGGTGGCGGCGTGGGTGATCGAAGGACGCAATGTTCTGCCGCCCGGCATGCTGGTTCGCGTTCCCGGCGTTATCGGTAGAAAGGTTTTGTCCTATTGGACGATGTGGCGTTCCCGGGGGGCTGGCTGGGTGCGGACGGACCGGGAAAGCTGATGTTGTGACTCAACTGCAACGCCGGGCACCATTCTGAAAGGATTACGGAGATTGAACAGTGACTTCGCCATTGTTTCCCTGTAACCAGTAAAAAAACAGAAGTCGGGGGATTATCATGTGGCGAGTGGTGTCGGTCTTGCTGGCGCTCGTGTGGGCTGTCGGCTTCGCGCAAGCTGCTCCGTACCGGTTGAAACCGGGCGATGTGCTTGAAGTCAATGTGTGGCAGGAGCCGAAGCTCAACAAGCAGATCGTTGTCGCTCCCGATGGGCGCATCGCCTTTCCGCTGGTCGGCCATCTGAATGCCGGCGGCATGACGGTGGAAGGGGTTGAGGCGGCGATCAAGGCCGGGCTCGCCAAGCAATACACCACCGACATCGACGTCAACGTGGCGCTGATCGGGGTGAAGGAAAAGCCAAAGTCGGCCGATGATGCCAAGGCAAAAGAATATCCGTTCATCTATGTCACCGGCGAGGTGAACAAGCCTGGCATGTTCGAAATCCGCAGGGCCACCGACATCGTTCAGGCCATCTCGATGTCCGGAGGGCTGGCGCCGTTTGCCGCGGGGCGCCGCATCAAGGTGAAGCGTGATGTCGACGGCCGCGCCCAGTTCCATGATTTCGACTATGATGCCTTCGTCAGCGGGAAGGACGTTTCCAGCAATATCCGCCTGCATGGCGGCGACGTCATTATTGTTCCGGAGCGCGGACTGTTCGAATGAACCTGGGCCGCCGAGGCCAGGGCGCGCGCGGACTTCTGTGCGCGTTGATTGTGTTGGCGGCCGCAGGGCCGGCAAGCGCAGCCGATTGGTCGATCAAGGGAAGCGTCAGCCAGCGGGTGTCGGGAGACGACAACCCGAACCTTGACCTGCATTCGCCCGGATTTGTGTTCGGCTCGCTGACCGACGTGTCGGTCGATATCCAGGCGTTGACCCGTACGTCGCGCCTCAACCTGACGGGCGATCTCGGCTACCGCTACTATACCGGCTCGGGATCGGACGGCCTTACCAACCGCTTCGTGCCCAACGCCGGAATCAGCTTCGAAAAGGACTGGAAGCGGGACGTTTTGACCGCATCGGTCAATTACGCGCTGGAGGATGCATCCGACCTCAGCTTCACCGAGATCGGGCCGACCCTTCAGAAGGGCGACCGGCAGACGATCTCCGCCAATGTGACCGTTCTCCACAAGCTGAACGCGCGCAATGATTTCACGGCGAGCGTGGGCGCCAGCGACGTGACTTATAGCGATGTCGATAATGTCGATCCCTACCGGGTGTACACGCCGTCGATTTCATGGCTGAACCGGCAAACGCGGTTGACCGATTTCCGCACCACGCTGGGCGTTGATATCTATGACTATGATGATCTGCCCAATACGCTGAACTACAACTACTATCTTCGCGAAGACGTGAACACGCGGCTCAGCAAGCGGCTGAGGGTGAACGCCGGGGTGGGCGTGCGGTTGCTCGACGCATATATCGACAATCTGCTGCTGCCTGGCACGCCGCGTGACCACACCACGTCGATCGGCGGCCTGGCGAACGCGGGTTTTGACTACGCGCTCAAGGAATCCAGTTTTTCCGGCAGTGCCAGTTACGGGCTTAATCCGTCCACGGACGGCAAGCTGGTCAACCAGCTCAATTTCTCGCTGGGCTTTCAACAGCGCATCAACGACTATTCCACCATCGGCGTGTCAGCGGCCTACACGCTCAGCGGCGACCCGAACGGGGGTGGCTTCAACGAAAGAACCATGTCTATTTCGCCGACCTATAGCTACCGCTTCAGCCAATATTGGCGCATGGTGGCGGGGTATCAATTCATGATGCAGCGCGAGGACGGCCAGACCTCCAAGCGCAACTATGGCTATATCACAATCGCGCGCGATTTCGTCCTGCTGCCGTAAGAGCAGCGGCCGGAAGAACTGAGCCGGGGGCTCAGTTCCTGAATTGCCGGATCAGGCTGGCAAGGCTCTGCTGATTGCTGGTTGTTCCCGCTGGTGAGGCGGGCTGCTGCTGCACGGGCGCTGGCTGTGGCGATTGGCCAAAGCCGGTATTTCCTGAAGGCACCGTGCGCCGGAGAGAGGGCTGCGGCTGTGGCGCCGGGGCAGCGGTATAAATGGGCTGGGGCTGCGGCGGAACGGCGTGGGGTGCGGGGGCAGGTGCCGCGTCCACGGCATAGCCAAGCCCGTCGGGATTGTGGCTCTGGGCGCGCCAGCGGCCCACCACCTCGTGCAGGAAGCTGTCGTCGGGCAGATCCATGGCCCAGTTCTTGGTGAAGGAGGCGGTATTGCTGCGCGGCAGGCTGTCGGCGGGCAGCATGTCGAACTTGATGCGGGTGGGCAGCGCCACGCCTTCGCCGAAGGTCACGGCTTCGCCGGTGCCCATGGTCGGCATGAAGGTCATGAGGCTTGCGGCGGCGTCGGAAATGCCGGCCCTGAGAATGTCCTGGTCGCGCTCGTTGGTGAGGCGCATCGAGAAGATCGTGTTGCACTGTGACAGGATCGTCGGGTCGAGTTCGGCCGGGCGCTGGGTCACCATGCAGAGCGACACGCCGTATTTGCGGCCTTCCTTGGCGATGCGGCTGATGGCGCGCTTGGTCGGCTCGAAGCCCAGCGTCTTGTCGATGGGCACGTAACGGTGGGCCTCTTCACACACGAAGGTGATGGGAATGCGCCCGCCGCCCCAGACGGCAAAGTCAAAGGCCAGACGCGCCAGCACCGAGACCACGACATTGATGATTTCGCCCGGCAGGCCGCCTAGTTCCAGAATGGCAATGGGCTTGCCGTTCACCGGCACGCGGAACAGGCGCGCCAGAATCTGCGCCATCGTGTCCTGCACCGTGAGGCTGCCGAACATGAAGGCGTAGCGCGGATCGCGCGAAATTGTTTCAAGCCTGGCCTTGAGACGCTTGTAGGGCGCCAGTTCGCCACGCAGTTCCAGCTTGCCGATATATTCATCGAGAAGCCCGGTCAGGTCGGAGACGCGGTAGGGCACGGGCGTGTCGACGCCGACCGGCACATTTTCGATCATGCCCGCCACACGCTGCTGGCCGTTCCGGTCGCGGCGCGCATTGTTCATGTAGCGCTGCTTGGCCATCGGGATCAGTTCGCGCAGAACCTCGACATCGGTTTCGCGGTTGGGCTGCTGGCCGATGAGGATTTCGACAGCCTCGTCGAAATTGAGCAGCCAGAACGGCAGGTTCATGTTGTCGGGCGAGATGACCTCGGCCAGTTCCTTGAAGGACTGGGCATATTCGCGGTGCACGTCGAGGAGCAGGATATGCGCTTGCGGATTCTTCTCCAGGATGCGCCTGAGGATCAGCGCCACCGTGCAGCTTTTCCCGGTGCCCGTGGTGCCAAGCACGGCGAAATGCTTGCCCAGCATTTCGTCGATCTTGATCATCGCGGGGATGGAGGAATCCTGGGTGATGTGGCCAACCCGGATGGCGGTGTCGGTATCAGCGGCATAGGCCATCGCCAGTTCGGCCTTGTTGGCGCGGTACACCGTGTCGCCGAGCGAGGGATAGCAGGAGATGCCACGGCGGAACCCGGTGGCAATGCCGCGCTGGTCCTTGGGCAATTCGCCCATGAACTCCACTTCCACGATGCGCAGCTCGCGGTCATCCGGGCTGTGGCTGGGCATCGGAGAACTCAAGGCGGACACCATGGCGAGCGAAACCGACTTCGCCGTATCAACTTTGAGGAGCACACCGATTTCGGGGCTTTTTTCCCGTTCGCCGGAGAGCTGCTTGGTTTCCGGATCGATCAGGATGATGGCATGGGCGCCGGTTACCGCCACGATGCGGCCGACGCGCTGGGGTTGCTCTTGCAACGCCACGGGCGCCACGGTGGTCGGGGTTGGGCGATACATCGGGCCTGGCTGGGTGCTCATGGGGTTTCCGCCATTGCAGAAGTGTTGGCTTCAGTGGTGGGAATGATGACCGTGACGCGGGTGCCCGCGCCCTTTTGGGAATCGATGCGAAGATCGCCGCCATGCAGGCGCGCCAGGGCCTGCGCAATGGGAAGGCCCAAGCCCGTGCCCTCGTGGCGGCGGTTGAAGGCCGTGTCCACCTGGCCGAAGGGGCGCATGGCGGTATCCATTTCGGTGGGCGTCATGCCGGGGCCGGTGTCGGTTACGGCGACCGCCGCGAAGCCCGGTTGAATCGGCATCGCCTCGACGCGGATTCGCCCAAGCTCGGGCGTGAACTTGACCGCATTGCCCAGAAGATTGATGAGAATCTGCTTCATCCGCAGCGGATCGGCCATCAGGGTCGGCAGGTTCGGATCGATGGAGATTTCCATGTTGATCCGCTTTTCGCGCGCCTTGGTTTCAATGATGAGAAGGCATGAGTTCAGAACCGGCTTCAATTCCATCGGCTCGCGGTCCACCGCCAGCTTGCCGGCCTGGATCTTGGAGACGTCGAGAATGCCGTTGATCAGCGACAGCAGATGTTCCGCCGCCTGTTTGATGTAGCCTGAATATTGCTGAACCTTTTCGGGCGCCGGCACGTCCTGATAGGTCAGCATGTCGGAAAAGCCGATGATGGCGTTGAGCGGCGTTCGGAGCTCATGGCTCATGTTGGCGATGAAGTCCGACTTGGCCTTGGACGCGAGTTCCGCATCCACCTTGGCGGCGGTCAAGGCAACCGCCTGCTTGCGCTGGGTGATGGCAACGCCAAGATGGTCGGCGAATTCGCCAATCAGCGAATCCTTCTTGAACCAGCTTGAACCGTAGGTGCGCATCCGTCTCCCGCTCCATCCCCAGTGTTAGGGGGGAACGTCTCAATGGCGGGTTAACATTGACGCATCATCCAGAACGATCCGGACCCTGCGAGGGCTTTGAGATCAGCCCGTTAACTGTTACATTGGAGCCAACGCAGATGTTTTGGATGGCTGGCTCCGCTCCGTTAACCCCCAAGGGTTCGTCGAGCGCTGGCTGTCACTGGAAGGTTAATTTGGACGCGACCATTGAAGCGGGGCAATCCCGCTTCCGGCGCAGACCGAACGCACAGGGTGGCCGTGGCCATCCGCAGACCCCGCGGGGAGGCGCAAAAGCGATCCGCCCCGAGGATCTTTATGGCGCGCTCGATCTGGGCACCAACAATTGCCGGCTTTTGATCGCCACGCCGGGCGAGAACGGTTTTACCGTTGTCGATGCGTTTTCGCGCATCGTGCGGCTGGGCGAACGGCTGACCCAGACCGGGCGATTGCATGACCACGCGATGGCCCGCACCGTCGATGCGCTCAGGGTCTGCGCCAACAAGCTCAAATGGCGGAATGTCACCAAGGCCCGTCTGGTGGCGACCGAGGCCTGCCGGATGGCGGAGAACGGGGCGGAGTTCATTGCCCGCGTCGCCTCCGAAACGGGCCTCAGGCTGGAAATCATCGACCGCGAAACCGAGGCAAGCCTCGCGGCAACGGGCGCCGAGCCGCTGATTGATCCTCAGGCTGAAACCGCACTGGTGTTCGACATCGGCGGCGGCTCCACCGAAGTCATGTGGATGCAGAAGAAGGATGAGCGCTTCGAGATCGCGGCGTGGACGTCGCTCGCGGCGGGCGTGGTCACCATTTCCGAGCGTTTCGGCGGCGGCGTCGATGTGACGGAGCAATCCTTCGCCGCCATGCGTGCCTATCTCCGGCCCATGGTTGAAGAGTTCGCGGCGCGTGTGAAGCGTGTGGCGGGTTCAAGCGAGCCGTCGCACCTCCTGGGCACCTCGGGCACCGTCACCACGATTGCCGGCGTGCAGCTTGGCCTCCAGCGCTATGATCGCTCGCGCGTTGATGGCTGCTGGCTGGACAGTGTCGGCATCGGCGCCGTGACAGCCGATCTCCTCTCCATGGGCTATGACCAGCGCGCCGCCAATCCGTGCATCGGGCGCGAGCGCGCCGACCTGGTGCTGGCGGGCTGCGCCATTCTGGAAGAAATCCGCGAGGCCTTTCCCGCCCGCCGTATCCGCGTGGCGGACCGGGGCCTGCGTGAAGGCATTCTCACCCAGCTCATGAAGCAGGATGGCGCATACGGGAGGCGGGCATGAGCAGGCCGGGCAGCGGCAAGGGCAAGCCCACGTCGGGCCGCAGCCTCAAGGTGCGCGTCAAGACCGGCAAGGGCCGCACCGTGTCGCAGAAAATCTGGCTGGAGCGCCAGCTCAACGACCCTTACGTGCGCGAGGCGCGTAAATTGGGCTACCGCTCGCGCGCCGCCTTCAAGTTGATCGAGATCGACGACAAGTACAAGTTTCTCAAACCCGGCGGCCGCATCGTCGATCTGGGGGCCGCGCCTGGCGGCTGGAGCCAGGTGGCGGTGCAGCGCGTCAAGGCGGAAGAGGGGCGTGGCAAGGTCGTCGCCATCGACATGCACGGCATGGACCCCATTCCCGGCGTCACCATCTTCCACAAGGATTTCTATGACGAGGATGCGCCGAAGCTTCTGATCGAGGCGCTGGGCGGTGAGAAGGCGGATTGCGTGCTCTCCGACATGGCGGCGCATGCGACAGGCCACCGCCAGACCGATCACATCCAGATCATGGGGCTCGCCGAAGCGGGGCTCGATTTCGCGCGCCAGGTGCTGAAACCCGGCGGCACCTATCTCGCCAAGGTTCTGCGCGGCGGCACGGAAGGCGATATCCTCAAGACCATGAAGACCGATTTTGCCACCGTGCGGCATGTGAAGCCGATGGCCAGCCGCGATGACTCCGCCGAACTCTTCGTGCTCGCCATGGGGTTCCGGGGCCAGCCGTCCTAGGAACCATTCGTATGACTCATCGTTTGCCTGCGAGGCAATGCTGCTGACAGCTCCTGACATTTTGATCTGCTAGGCATTGCGCAACACCACAGGGAGCGATGCCATGACACAGCCGATCATCTTCTACACCAATCCCATGTCACGCGGCCGCGTGGTGCGCTGGATGCTGGAGGAACTTGGCGTGCCTTATGACGCGCGCATCGTGGCCTTCGGGCCGGAGATGAAAAGCCCGGACTATCTGGCGATCAATCCGATGGGAAAAATCCCGGCCATCGATCACAACGGCAAGATCGTCACCGAAGCGGCGGCGATCTGCGCCTATCTGGCCGATGCCTTTCCGGACGCCAAACTTGCTCCGCCTGCGGATGATCCGGCGCGCGGCGACTATTACCGCTGGCTGTTCTTCGCGGCGGGGCCGATGGAATATGCGATCAGCAACCGCGCGTTTGGATTCGAGGTGCCGAAGGACCGCGAGGTGTCGATGGGCTACGGCAGCTATGGCGCTATCCTCAATACGCTCGATGGCGCGCTGGCGAAAACCGAGTATCTGGCGGGCGGCCGGTTCAGCGCGGCGGATCTGTTTCTCAGCGCCAATCTCGGTTTCACCATGCTGATGGGGGCAGTTGAAAAGCGGTCATCCTTCGAGGCCTATGTGAAGCGGCTGCAGGCACGTCCTGCCTTCCGGCGCGCCCAGCAGATCGATAATGATTTGATGCCGAAGCAGGGCTGAAGCCGATGAAATACTGGATCGGCGTTGCCGCAGCCAATCATGTGGCGATCGGGCGGGCGCAAGGCTTCATGCAGGTGAACCACGGCAAGGCGGCCCCGCTCAAGCGCATCTCGCCCGGAGACATCATCGCCTATTACTCACCCACCGAAACCTTTGGCGGGAAAGACAAGATGCAGGCCTTCACCGCCATTGGCCGCGTGAAAGAAGGCGCGCCCTATCAGGGCGTGATAGCGGGTGATTTCAAGCCGTTCCGCCGCGATGTGGCGTGGCTTCCCTCTTCGCCAGCGCCAATCCAGCCGCTGCTGCCGCATCTCTCCTTCGCCGGTGACAATCCGAACTGGGGTTATAAGCTCCGCTTCGGCCTGTTCGAGGTGGAGGAGGGCGACATGAAGCGGATCGCCGGCGCGATGGGGGCAAAGCTCTGATGGCAACAGCGCGCGATCTCCGCCGCATTGCGCTGTCGCTTGAGGGCACGGAGGAGCATGCTCATTTTGACCGCGCGGCGTTCAAGGCGCGGATCATCTACGTCACCCTCGCGCCGGGTGGAAAATCCGCCAACTTCCGCTTCAGCGCGGACGCGCAGGCGCTCAAATGCACCGTGGCGCCCGATGCCTTTTCACCCGTCCCCGGCGGCTGGGGCCGTATGGGCTATACCACCGGCCTCCTTGCCCGGCTGACGATCCCCGAACTCGAGGCCGCCCTCCGCCTCGCCTGGGAAGGCGCGCGCAAGAAGCCGCCTGCAAGACGGCGCGCGGCGAAAAGTGAAAATTGAATCATCACCGAGACTATGCGCTGGCGGACTATCAGTATCAGGTTTTGAAAATCGCGCAGGCTCGATAACTGTGATCCGTTTCATATTGCGATAAGCAAACTTACGATACGCCTGCCGGTCAGTTTCAGAACCTTCTGAAACGTCGAGAGGAGACTGATCCATGGCAACTATTGATCATTGGGGACCATACTATTTTACCATTCCCGGCAATCTGCCCGTTGGCGGTGCGTACAACGTTTTTTGGGGACCGGATGACCGCTTCAACCAATGCACTTTCAACGTCACTGGTCACCCCTGGGGCCGCCTCGACGGATCCTACGTCGCTTGGGTATCCGACATGTCACTTGAAAACAGGCAGACGCATTCGGGGGATATCACCTACACCGAGACGTATGCCTATACCACCTTTGGCAATGATGGCTCAATGCCGATTGAAACCATCGCAGCCTACATCACCGTCACCAGGGCATAGGAGGCCATCATGAGACTGACAATTGTACATGGGCGCGATGGTGCCATTGACGGTATCGTTGCTTATCCCAAGGACGCTCCGCCTGCTTTTCCGCAGACGCGGCCGGGCCAATTCATAACCGAGATTGATGCACCCGCCACTCTCAAGCATGGCCTCGGTCAGCGCGCGATCCACGATCAGCTGACCAACATCATGCGCGATTATGTTGTCGACGTCGCGGGCAAGAAATCCAGCCTCGCACGCAGGTCCTGATCGCATCTGACCACGGAGCTTGACCCGGGCGGCTTGCCATCCGGGTCATCTTTCTGCCGCCGGGCGAAGCGCGATTGCGTCTCCGCCGAGGCTGGAATTGCGTAAGGCATGGCGGGGCAATACACACTTGCCCCCGCCGTCCGGGGGGTGTTAAGGACAGCCGCCAACCAAGCGAGTCCCTGACAATTTCCCGAGGTTGGCATATGGCCCCCCGTCACATCCCCGAATATCTGACCTTCGACGACGTGCTGATGAAGCCGGGCGCGTCATCCGTGCTGCCGGCGCAGGTTTCCACCGCCACGCGCCTGACGCGCGGCATCGACCTGTCGATCCCCGTCATCTCCGCCGCCATGGATACGGTCACGGAAGCGCGCCTCGCCATCGCCATGGCGCAGGCGGGCGGCCTCGGCGTCATTCACAAGAACCTCGAGCCCGACGTTCAGGCCGAGCATGTGCGGCAGGTGAAGCGGTTTGAAAGCGGCATGGTGGTGAACCCCATCACCATCGCTCCCGACGCCACGCTGGGCGATGTGCTGAAGCTCAAGGAGAAGCACCGGATTTCGGGCATTCCGGTGGTCGATCACAAGGGCACGCTGGTGGGCATCATCACCAACCGCGATGTGCGCTTTGCAACCGATCCCAATGCCAAGGTCGCCTCGCTGATGACCAACAAGAATCTCGTCACCGTGAAAGCGGGCGTCGACCGCGGCGAGGCGAGGCGGCTTCTGCACCAATACCGGATCGAGAAGCTGATCGTCGTTGATGATGAGTTCAAATGCGTGGGCCTCATCACCGTCAACGACATGGAGAAGGCGGCGGATCATCCCAATGCCGCGAAGGACGAGCATGAGCGCCTGCGCGTCGCCGCCGCCACGGGCACGGGAGACGCCGGTTTCGCGCGCGCCGAAATGCTTGTTGATGCAGGCGCTGATGCCATCGTGGTCGATACCGCGCATGGCCATTCGATCCACGTCATCAATCAGGTGACGCGCATCAAGAAGCTCTCCAACAAGGTGCAGATCATCGCCGGAAACGTGGCCACCGCCGAAGCGGTCAAGGCGCTGGTGGGTGCGGGCGCCGATGCGGTCAAGATCGGCATTGGCCCCGGTTCCATCTGCACCACGCGCGTTGTTGCGGGCGTGGGCGTGCCGCAGCTTTCCGCCGTTCTCGAAAGTGCGGAAGAGGCGATGAAGAGCGATGTGCCGGTGATCGCCGATGGCGGCATCAAGCTCTCGGGCGATCTCGCCAAGGCGATCGCGGCGGGTGCCGGCGTTGTCATGATCGGTTCGCTGCTGGCGGGCACCGACGAAAGCCCGGGCGAGGTCTATCTTTACAATGGCCGGAGCTACAAGGCCTATCGCGGCATGGGCTCCGTGGGCGCGATGGCGCGCGGTTCCGCCGACCGTTATTTCCAGCAGGAGGTGAAGGACAATCTCAAGCTGGTGCCGGAAGGAATCGAAGGCCAGGTCGCCTACAAAGGGCCCGTTGGCGCTGTGCTGCATCAGCTTGTCGGCGGCCTTCGCGCCGCCATGGGCTATGTGGGTGCGGCGTCGATCCCCGAGCTTCAGAAGAAGGCCGAGTTCATCCGCATCACTTCGGCGGGCATGCGCGAAAGCCATGTGCATGACGTGATGATCACCCGTGAGGCGCCGAACTACCAAAGACAGGGATAGGAGAAAAACCATGTGTTTCCGGTCCGCCGCCGTGCTTGCTCTCCTGGCAGTGACGCCGCTGCGGGCCGAAGCGGCGGAGCCTTATCCTTTCGTGGGCGTCTACAGCGTTCTCGATCGCGATATGGAGACGCACTACGGCATGGACAAATTCACCTGTCTCGCGTCTCTTATCGTGCAACGGCAGGACGGCAGTTACACGGCCTATCACATCGACATGGACAAGCTCGGCAAGGAAGGCAAAGCCGAGTTTCACCCCTATGAGCAGGGCCAGTGCGACTATTCCCAGCCCAAGCACATGGACACCTGCAAGGTCTCGAAATCCAACTGGGGCGAGAACGAATATTATTCCGATCATCAGGGCGAGAAGGACGGGGTGATCCAGCTTGCCAATGTCTTCAAGGGCAAGCCCGGCGAAGTGAGTTTTGCGGCCATGCGCAAGTGCCCCTTCGATGAGACGAAGATCAAGCCGCATCTCTCCGATGTGTGGCTCAATTATTCCGACGATGATTTCAGCTGGGTCATCTACCGCTATCTCCCCTTCAATCCCGATCTGGCGGTGAAAATCAGGGCTGATCTGGGGATTGGCCCTTAAGCCCTAAATCGGCTATTCCCACCCCGTTTCAATTCAGCGGATCATCCCATGCGCCTTCCCGGCCGCGCACAGGCGGCAATCGACATTCTCACCGATATTTTCGAGCGCCACAGGCCTGCCTCCGAGGCGCTGAAGGATTGGGGCAAGGCGCACCGCATCGCGGGCTCGACGGACCGTCACGCCATCGGCACGCTGGTGTTCGATTGCCTGCGCCACCGCAACATGCTCTCCGCCCGCATGGGCGATGGCAGGCCGCGCGCGCTCGTGCTGGCGGCGTTGCGCGATCAGTGGGGCATGTCTGTTGAAGACATCGCGGCGCTGGGCGGCACGGAGCATGGGCCCGCTGCGTTGACGGATGCCGAGGTGACAGCGCTCACCCGCTCGCTCAGGGCTGATCTTCCCGGCTATGTGAAAGGCGATCTGCCGGAGTGGGTCATGCCGCTGTTCACGCAGGCCTTCGGCGCGCGCGCGGCGGAGGAGGGGGCGGCGCTCGCTGGCCGCGCGCCCATTGATCTCCGCGCCAATACGCTGAAAGCCACGCGCGATGAGGTTTTGGCGGCGCTGGAAAAATTTGGCGCCGTGGCGGGGCCTTTGTCGCCCGCCTGCGTGCGGATCGCCGCGCCGGGACACGATACGCGCAACGCCAATGTCGAGGCTGAACCTGCCCATGGCCGCGGCTGGTATGAGGTGCAGGATGCAGCGTCCCAGGTGGCGGCACTTCTCTCCGGTGTGAAACCGGGTGAGCAGGTGGCCGATATCTGCGCAGGTGCTGGCGGCAAGACGCTGGCCTTGGCGGCGATGATGCAGAATCAAGGCCGCCTCGTCGCCCATGATACCGACCGCCACCGCCTGCGACCGATCTTCGAGCGCATCACGCGCTCTGGCGCCACCAACATCGAGGTGGTGGCGGCGGATGAGGGTGCGAAGCTCGCGCCTGAAAGCTTTGATTGCGTGCTGATCGATGCGCCCTGTTCAGGCTCTGGCGCCTGGCGGCGGAAGCCCGATGCCAAGTGGCGGCTCACCGCCAAACAGCTCGCGCAACGAATCAAGGACCAGCGGCAAGTGCTTGAAAAGGGACTCAAACTGGTGAAGCGCGGCGGGCGTCTCGTCTATATCACCTGCTCGGTCCTGCCGGAGGAAAACGGCGCGCAGGTTGAAGCGTTCCTTGCCGCGCACCCGGATGTGAAGCTCATTCCGTATACGGAGCAATGGCGGGCTTCGATCGGCACCGAACCGCCTGTGTCCGCCGATGGATCTAAGGATACGCTCCTCATGACCCCCGCCCGGCATGATACGGATGGATTTTTTGTCAGCGTGATGCGGCGGGGGTGATTGCTTTCAACACGTCACCCTCACGATAAGTCAGGGTCCCGCTTGCCGGCGCTTGCAGCGGGATTCTGGCCTTCGCCAGAATGACGGATAAAAAAACTACCTCTCCTTGTCGAAGGGGTTTTTCCCGCCGCGCAGGCTGAAGCGGATGGGGATGCCCTTGAGGTCGAAGCTGTCGCGCAGGCCGTTCATCAGATAGCGCTGATAGCTCATCGGCATCTTGGAAAGCTGGTTGCCGAAGATCGCGAAGGTGGGGGGCCTTGCGTTGGGCTGCGTCATGTAGCGGATCTTGATGCGGCGGCCGCCGGGGGCGGGGGGCGGATTGCGCTCCAGCGTGCCTTCCAGCCAGCGGTTCAACTGCGATGTCGGGATGCGGCTGTTCCAGCGCGCCACGGCGGCGAAGACGGCGTTCATCATCTTGTCGATGCCGCGCTCCTGCTTGGCGGAGAGCGTCACCACAGGCACGCCGCGGATTTCCGGCAGCACGTCCTCGAGATCGCTCTCGACCTGCTTCAGCGTCTTCTGCTTGTCCTCGACGATATCCCATTTGCTCAAGGCCAGCACGATGGCGCGGCCTTCCTGCGCCACCAGATTGCACAGGGTGAGGTCCTGGCTTTCAATCGGCATCGAGGCGTCGATCAGCACCACGATGCAATCGGCGAAGCGGATGGCGCGCAGCGCGTCCGAGACGGCGAGCTTCTCGATCTTGCCCGTCACCTTGGCCTTGCGGCGGATGCCTGCCGTGTCCCACAGCTTGATCTTCTCGCCCTGCCATTCGAAGTCGGAGGAAATGGCATCGCGGGTGATCCCGGCTTCGGGCCCCGTCAGCATGCGCTCCTCGCCCAGCATGGCGTTGACGAGGGTGGATTTTCCGGCATTGGGCTGGCCGATGATGGCAAGGCGCAAGGGCCCCACGGCGCGCTCGGCGTCCGTCTCTTCTTCTTCGTCTTCGGCCTGTGCCTCGGCATAGGGGAGAAGCGCGTCATAAAGCTGGTCCAGCCCCTCGCCATGTTCGGCCGAGACGGCGATCGGGTCGCCAAAGCCCAGCGAGAAGGCCTCCATCACGCCGGCATCGGCGGCGCGCGCCTCCGCCTTGTTGGCCACGAGGATGACGGGCTTGCCGCGCTTTCTGATGCGCTCGGCGAATTCGCGGTCGATGGGGGTCACACCGGCGCGGGCGTCGATCACGAAGAACACCACATCGGCATCGTTGACAGCTGTTTCGGCCTGCGCACTCATGCGCGCCTCCAGCGTGTCGCGCCTGGCCTCATCGAGGCCCGCCGTATCGAACAGCGTGAATTTGAGGTCGCCGATCCTGGCATCACCCTCGCGGCGGTCGCGCGTCACGCCGGGCTGGTCATCCACAAGCGCGATCTTGCGGCCGACGAGCCGGTTGAACAGCGTGGACTTGCCGACATTGGGGCGCCCGAGAATGGCGACGGTCAGGGTCATTGCTGCGGGCTGCTGTCGCCGCCGCCGGTGCTGGTGCCGTCCTTGCAGGCCGTGTCATTGTCGGCGCAGCCGATGTTCTGGCCCGCGGTCACGGTGCCACCGCCCGGCTGGTCGATCTGGCGGGCTTCACCGGGAGCGGGGAAGGTGGGCTTGCCCGGAATGGCATCCTCGCGCTGGCCGGGAAGAACCGTATCGTCGGTCTGGCCGGTGAGCTTGTTGATGCTGGAGCATCCCGCGACGGAGAGGGATGCGGCGATCAGGACGAACAGGGCGATCTTGCGCATGTTATTTCGCCGCCAGAAGGGGAACGAGCAGATCGTGCAGCGCCGTCATGCGCTGGCGGAGTGCCCCCGGCGTTTCGGCGTCGGCCAGAATGGCGTCGACCTCCGTTGAGGCGAGCTTGTAATCGGAGGTGCGCCAGGCGGCAATCGCCATGATCTCGCGCGCCGCGTGGCGCCAGGGATTTCCCGCCGCATCGAAATTGGCGATGCGGGACTTCAACTCGTCCGGCTTGGCGGTGTCGGCCAGCGCATAGGCGGCGCGCAAGCGGGCGGCATCGCGGAGCGAAGCCTCAACGCTTGCATCGGCGGCCACCGCATCATAGGCGGCCACGGCATCAGCGGTCTTGCCGCTGGCGGCGAGATTTGCCGCCTCGCGCATGCGGGCGAGCGGCGCATAGCCCGTCTGGGTGATGGTCTTGAATTCGGCGGCGGCATCGGCAGCCTTGCCGCCATCCGCCAGCTTGGCGGCTGAAAAGAAGCTCTCGGCCGTCGTTTCGGACTGTTTCACCTGCCAGTATTGCCAGCCCTTGAAGGCGGCCACGAGCGCCACCAGCACCACGCAGGCGGCGATGATGGCATTGCCATAACGGTCCCACAGCTTCTTGTATTGATCCTGGCGGACTTCCTCGTCCACCTCGCGAAACAGGGAATCGTCGCTCAAAATAAGGGCTCCTCAGCGGGCGCAGCACCCGTCACGAAGAGGGGGCGTAAATCAGTGGCTAGGCCAAATCAAGGCATTTCCCGGTCGGCGCTTGGGGGGCCCTGATCCATAGACCTGGCCGATGGCGCGCCAGCGTTCGAGGCTCATGAAAGCGGCCGCACCGCCCAGCACGGCGGCAACTCCGGCAATGAAACCCATGATCTCGATCAGCATGATGGCATCGCTCCGAATGGCGCCATCAGGCCACCGACAGGTTAAACATTCCCTAAAGTTGTATTTACCCTACGGTAAAACCTGTCAGAAGCCCGCCATCGGCGCGCTCGGCGATCAGGCTCTGGATAGCCCAGGTGCCGGGATTGTCGGCCACGAAGGCAAGGGAGAGGGAGGATTGAGGGGGAATCACCGCCGTGTCGCGCCACGGCGCCTCGCCATCCTCGCGCACCAGCCGCCAGACATGGCCGTGAATGTGGATGGGCTGCTCGAAGGTGGTGCGGTTCTCGACATCGAGCACGATGGTTTCGCCCGTCTTCGCCGCAACCACGGCGGGGCCGCCGGGGCCTGCCATGCCATTGAAGGCCCAGCCCATGCCGTTTTCGAGGAGGCCGCGCAGGTCGAGCGTCTGGCCCTTGAACTCCGCCGACTTGAGGCCGCCCTTGATGCCGCCTTCAATCACCAATGGCGCATGGCGGGCGGCACCCATGTCGAGCTTCGCTGAAATCGGATTGGCGGGCAGGGCGAAGTTTTCGGCCAAGTCCACATGCGCGCCGTCCTTCACCGCATCGAGATAGGCGATCTCCGCCACGTCCTCGAACAGGTCGAGCGCCAGCGTGACGCTTTGCGAGGGGCTCACCAGGAGGTCGGCGCGCTGGCCGGGCGCCAGCTTGAACGCGCCTTCAGAAAGCTGCGCGGGCTTCACCGGCTGGCCATCGAGCGCAATCAGCAGCGGATCGCCGCCTTTGAACAGAAGCCCCATGGTGCGCACATTGGCGGCGTTCAAAATGCGGAGGCGGCTGTATTTTCCGGGCTCGAGCGCGATATGCGGGCGATAGCGGCCGTTGACGGTGAACCAGTTGCCAAGGCGGCCTTCGCCCACCATGGTTTCCACATCGCCGAAATTGGCCGAGATCACCCCGTCATCGCCGAGACGCCAATCATCCAGCACCAGCGGCACATCGGACAATTCCTTGGGCGCATCGCGTTCGGCCACGATCACCATGGCGTAGAGCCCCATGTCCCTGAGGTGCGAGACATCCTGCAAGGGCCCCAGCCAGAAGGTGCCGGCATCGGGCGGGGTGAACACGGCGTCGTAACCGGCCCCGCCCGCGGGCACGTTGAAGCTCATCTTGTCGAATGGCCCCCGGATGCCGAACCAGTGCAGCCACATCTCGAAATCAAGCGTGTTGTCGAAATGGAGCTTCAGCTCTTCGCCCTGCGTGGCGCGGATGATGCGGGGGGCCGTTCCTTCGGCAAAGCTCCAGATCGCCGACTTCGGACTATCGCTCGCCAGAAGCTGCGCGTCGGTGCGCTGGGCGGTGATGGTGTCCGCATCCGCCGCATGTGAGAGCCGCGCCAATGGCAGGGCGGCTGCCGCGCCCAGCAGGGCCCGCCGTGTCAGCCGCAAGGGAGGGGGACGATCCATGCCGGTAGTCTCATTGCCAGTTGTGGCGAATGCGTGATGGGCTAATCCTTCACATCATAGGTATTGGCGGGCTCGGGGAAGCTCCGTGAACGGACGTCCGCCGCATACATGCCGATGGCGCGTTCGATGGCCTTGCCCACCTCGCCGAATTCCTTGACGAATTTCGGCACGCGCGGCGACAGGCCCAGCATGTCCTCCATGACGAGAATCTGCCCGTCGCAGGCGGCGGATGCGCCGATGCCGATGGTGGGGATGGGAATGGCTTTGGTGATCTTGGCGGCCAGGGGTTCGGCCAGGGCCTCCAGCACCACGGAGAAGGCGCCAGCCTCCGCCACCACGCGCGCGTCTTCCTCGATCGCCGCCCATTCGGCATGGGTGCGGCCTTGCGTCTTGAAGCCGCCCAGCGTGTTGATGGATTGCGGCGTGAGCCCGATATGCGCCATCACCGGAATGCCGCGCTCGGTCAAGAATCGGATCGTCTCGCCCATGCGCCTGCCGCCTTCGAGCTTGATCGCTCCGCATTGCGTGTCCTTGATCACTTTCGCCGCGTTGTGGAAGGCCTGCGCCGGGCTTTCCTCATAGGAACCGAAGGGCATGTCAACAACGACCAGCGCATGTTTGGCGCCCCGCATCACGGCGCGGCCATGCATGATCATCAAATCGAGCGGCACCGGCAGCGTCGTCTCGAAGCCGTGCATCACCATGCCCAGCGAGTCGCCCACCAGCAGGAAGTCCACATATTTATCGGCGATGGCGGCGGTATGGGCGTGATAGGCGGTGAGCGACACAATCGGCTCGCCGCCTTTCCGTGCCGCGATATCAGGCGCCGTGAGGCGCTTCGTTGACGCGTGAACCGACATAACGTCTCCTAACCAAGCCTGAGAATGGGAACGCCCACCACGACAGCATGAAGCTGCGTCAGCACGCCGAACAGCGCCACGCCGATGACGATGGACAGGAGATCATGGCCGTTCCGCACGTCGGGCGAGGGACGCTCGCCATGCTTCGCGGCCACCGCCATCTGTGCGATCGAGAGCGCGCCCAATCCGCCGAACAGCAGAAGGCTCCGCGTATCGCCATTGGCCAGCAGATGACCCGTTGCCCACAGCACCACACCGATCCCCAGCGGAAAGCGCAGGCGCTGCCTAAGGCTGCCGCGAAAGGCGAAGATGCTCACACAGATGACGCCCAGCAGGCTCAGCACGAAATTGGCATAGCGTCCCCAGTCGGCGGGGAAATAGACGAACTCGCATGGCGCGTTCCGCCAGGCGGCGATGAGCAGCGCCAGGCACACAAGGCCGGTCACGCCCATCACCGCGCCAAACGTGGCGCGGCCATAGCGGGCGACAAGGCCATCCTTGATGCCCGGAAACGCCGGCACCAGATGCACGCCGGCAAAAACCAGAAGCGCCAGAAACAGAAGGATCATGAGAGCACCGGAAGCCCAAGCACATAAGGATGGAAGCCGAAGAGGAACACGGCATAGAGCACCACGCCCGCCGCCACGGCGATGATGTCGGAGCGGATGCGCGGCTCATAGGAGGGCCGCTTGCCACGCAGCATCGACACGATGATGTCAAGCAGCGCGATCACCAGCACCGTGCCGAACACGGCCACGTCCCATGTCTTGCCATTGGCCAGCAGGTGGCCCACGGCCCACAGCACGAAGCCGACGGACATGGGGTTCTGCACCCACAGCCTGATATAGCCCTTGCCGTGCCCCGATCCCCACAGGATGAAGGCCAGCAGCACCAGCGTCATCGTAATGTGCTTGGCGCCGGCGCTCGGGATATAGGCCATGGTGGTTTCGATATCGCCGTTGCGCAGGCGGATATAGCTCCAGATGATGAGCACGAGGCCCGCAAGCGAGACGAGCGAGAAGATGCCCTTCCATGGCCCATCGCCCAGCCGCGCTTTCAATGCCGCCCGCGCGTCCGGCAACAGCGCAATCAACACATGTATTCCGCCGAACAGCAGAAGTCCGATCCACAGCATGGCCATTGGGAGTACCCTTTCTTGCGGGCCTCTTATGCCGGAAAAGCGGAGGCGAACCAACTGGGGCGCTTTGCCCCGCACCTTTTGCGGGTGTATCATTGAACCCGTCAGGAGTTGGAGTTGTCCATGAGCCGCTTTGCCGTTGCGTTTTGTGCCTTCATGCTGGCTGCGGGAATGGCCGCGCCCGCCAGCGCCGGGGATCCGGTCAATGTCGAGCGCGCCATCCTCAATGCCTCGAAAACGGCGCTCGCGGTGCGGCGCCTGCATCCCGTCAGGGGTGTCAGCGCCACCACGCTGGCCATGGAGCTGGGCCCGCGCTTTGCCGGCAATGACCGCGCCTATGACGTTGAAATCATGATCGGCCGCCATGCCGGTGAAATCGCGCAGCTCAGGTCGGCGCTGAACGCCAACCCCGAGACGCGCGCGGCGCTGGCAGCGCGGGGCATAGCGGTTGGGCGCGTGGTCGGCGCCGTGGTTTCGCAGGGATGGCTGCGGGTATATTTGAAATAGCTGATCGGCGAGCGGGCCGGACCGCAAGCTGATCCGGTGACTGACATGACGCCCTGAGGACATTCCGCCATGGCGATGATTGATGTTCTGACACTTGCGCGGCTGCAGTTTGCCTTCACGATCAGCGCGCATATCATCTTTCCGGTCTTCACCATCGGCCTCGCCAGCTATCTCATGGTGCTGAACGGCCTGTTCCTGTGGACGAAGCGCCGCGTCTTCCTCGATCTCTTCAATTACTGGGTCAAGATTTTCGCCATCGTGTTCGGCATGGGCGTCGTGTCGGGGATCGTGATGAGCTACCAGTTCGGCACCAACTGGAGCGTCTTTTCCGACAAGGCGGGCCCAATCGTCGGGCCGCTGATGGGATATGAAGTGCTCACCGCCTTCTTCCTCGAGGCGGGCTTTCTGGGCGTCATGCTGTTCGGCCGCGAGCGGGTGGGGCCGAAGCTGCATTTCATTGCAACATTCATGGTGGCGACGGGCACATTCATCTCGGCCTTCTGGATTCTGGCGGTCAACAGCTGGATGCAGACGCCCTCAGGCTATGCGGTCAACGCGGCCGGGCAATATATCCCGGCTGATTGGTGGGCGGTGATCTTCAATCCTTCGCTGCCTTACCGGCTCGTGCATATGGTGCTGGCGGCCTATCTCACCACGGCGCTGGTGGTGGGCGCCGTCGCTGCGTGGCATTTCCTGCAAGGGCATCGCACCGAGGCGAGCCGTGTCATGTTTTCGATGGCGATGTGGATGCTGGTATGCGTGGCGCCCATCCAGATTTTCGCCGGTGACGCGCATGGCCTCAACACGCTTGAACATCAGCTGCCGAAAGTCCTCGCCATGGAGGGCGATTATGAGAGCCACCCGGAAGGCGCGCCGCTGATCCTGTTCGGCATTCCCAATCCGGCGGAGAAGCGGATCGACTATGCGGTGGAGATTCCGCATCTGGGATCCCTCATCCTCAAGCACGGGCTTTATGAGCCCTTGCCCGGCCTCGACACCATTCCCGATGATCAGGAGCCTCCGGTCAGCATCATCTTTTGGAGCTTCCGCATCATGGTGGGGCTGGGCTTCGCGATGCTGGGGCTGGGCCTCTGGAGCCTCTGGGCGCGCTGGCGCGGGCAATTCTTCATGTCCCTCTGGCTGCACCGGGCGGCTCTCGTGATGGGGCCTGCCGGGTTCGCGGCCGTGCTGGCGGGATGGATCACCACCGAAGTAGGCCGCCAGCCCTATACGATCTATGGCGTGATGCGAACGGCTGACTCGGTGTCTCCGGTTGATGCAGCGGCGGTGGGCACCTCGCTCATCGTGTTCATCATCGTCTATTTCGCGCTCTTCGGCTCCGGCACTTTCTATATCCTGCGCCTCATGGCGCGGCCGCCGCATGTGGATGAGGAGGAATTGCAGGCTGACGAGCCATCGCACGCCCACGGCCTTCAACCCGCGCCCGTCCTGGAACAGGCCGGTGATTTGCCGACACAGGGAGGAACGCCATGATCGATCTTCCGCTGATCTGGGCGGCTATCATCGCCATTGCGGTTCTCGCCTATGTGATCCTCGATGGCTTCGATCTCGGTGTCGGCATCCTGTTTCCGCTCAACCGAAATGAAGCCAACCGTGATGACATGATGAACTCGGTCGCGCCCGTGTGGGATGGCAACGAGACATGGCTGGTGCTGGGCGGCGGCGGCCTGCTGGCGGTGTTTCCGCTCGCCTATTCGATCATCATGCCCGCGCTTTATGCGCCGATCATCGCCATGCTGGTTGCGCTGGCGTTCCGCGGTGTCGCCTTCGAGTTCCGCTGGAAGACGAAGCGCGGCAAGTTCCTGTGGGATTGGGCCTTCGCCTGGGGGTCGATCATCGCCGCCTTCGCACAGGGCATCGCCCTTGGCGCGCTGGTGCAGGGCATCCCGGTTCAAGGCCGCGCCTATGCGGGCGGCTGGTGGAACTGGCTCACGCCCTTCAGCCTTCTCACCGGCGTGGCGCTTGTGGTGGGCTATGCGCTGCTTGGCGCCACATGGCTCAACTACAAGACCGAAGGCGATCTGCAGAAGCGCATGCGCAATTCAGCGCTTATTCTCGCCCCCGCCACGCTGGCGCTGATCGGGCTTGTGAGCCTGTGGACGCCATTCCTGAACGACATCTATCGCATGCACTGGTTTTCGTGGCCCGCCATTCCTTTTGCACTTCCCGTTCCGCTGCTCACCATCGGGCTGGCGCTGCTCCTGATGCGCGGCCTCACGCAGGGCAGAGAACTGACGCCCTTTCTCTGCGCGCTCGGCATATTCGTGCTGTGCTTCATCGGGCTGGGGGTGAGCTTCTATCCCCACATCGTGCCCAACAGCGTCACCATCTGGGAGGCAGCGGGGCCTGATGCCAGCCTCGCCTTCCTGCTGGCGGGCGCTCTTGTGCTGGTGCCGGTCATCCTGATCTACACTGCCTATTCCTATTGGGTGTTTCGCGGCAAGGTCGGCCGCGGCGGCTATCATTGATGCGCGCCGGGGCTGCGAAGCTCTTGTGGTTCGCCGCGCTGTGGATGGCGGGCGTTGCCGCCACCGGGGCCGTGGTGGCAGCACTTCATGTCATGCTCATGCCTTGAAGACCGCCGCGTTAAATTGCGCGTAGAATCCGTCATACTTGCCGCCCGCTTCCGCGAAACGCAGGGGATGGACGCGCTGCACCAGAATCTCGCCATTGGCGGGCGGTTGCTCGAGAAGCGTCATCACCTCGCTGATGAAAGCAGAAAGCGGCATGGCGCGGTCATCCGTCAACTGATGCGCGCCGGTAAGCTCGGTCTGCACATAGGGCGGCGCCAGTTCCAGCACCTGCACGGTGCTGTTGCGCAATTGATAGCGCAGCGACTGGCTCCAGGAATGGATCGCAGCCTTGGTGGCGCAATAGGCGGGATAATCCGCGCGCGGCACGAAGGCGAGGCCCGAGCTCACCGTGATGAGGGTTGCCTCAGGCTGCGCTTTCAGATGCGGCAGCAGCGCCGCACTCAGCCGGATCGGCCCCAGCAGATTGGTCGTGATGGTGGCCTCCGCCGTGCTCACGTCAACCGGATCGCTCGTCAATGATTCCAGCTTCATGATGCCGGCATTGTTGACCAGCACATTGAGCTTGGGGAATTTCGCCGTCACATCGTGCGCAAAGGTGGCAATCGCTTTGGGGTCCTCGACATCGAGTTCCATGGCGGTGATGCCGGGATGGGCGGCTGCGATTTCATCCAGCAGGCCCTTGCGCCTGCCGGTGATGATCACCTGATTGCCGCGGGCGTGAAACGCTTCCGCCAGCGCGCGGCCGATGCCGCTCGAGCCGCCGGTAATCAGGATGGTGTTGCCGGTCATCTGCATTTTTTGTTCCTCTTCTTGCTGGAAGTGAGGTAATACAGACACGGAAGAATGGAAAGTAGGCACCCAGAAGTTCTATAGTATCCCGAAAGAGAGCGTATATGGATCAAAAGGTTGACGGCCAGATCGGGGCGGACCCCGCGCTTGGTGCGCTGGTGCGGGAGATCATCGGCCGGGTGGCCGACAAATGGACGATGCTGGCGCTCGAATGCCTGGAAGAGCACGGGCGCCTGCGCTTCACGCAGCTTGCCGTGCTGATCGGCGGCGTGAGCCAGAAGATGCTCACCAAGACGCTCCGTCAGATGGAGGCCGATGGGCTTGTCACCCGCACCGTCCATCCGGTCATCCCGCCGCATGTCGATTATGAGCTGACGGAGATGGGCGCCAGCCTAAGTGCCGCCTTCTGCGGCGTGTGGCAATGGGCGGAGGCGCATCGCCTGGCCATCGCCGAAGCGCGCGCCCGCTTTCCGTCACAGAAATCCTGATTCAATTTGCATTGAGGAGAATGCCATGCCGCAGCCGATCAGCGTGATCGCCGTCATCACCGCGAAGGAGGGTCAGGAGGCCGCCCTGCGCGCCAAACAGGACGTGCTGGTCGCCGGGACTTTGAAGGAGGAAGGCTGCCTCCGCTATGAGCTCAACCAGTCGCTCGATGATCCGCGCATCCTGATCTTCACCGAGCTGTGGGCCACCGAAGCCCACTGGCGCGCCCATATGGAGGGTGCCGCCATTAAGGCCTTCCAGGCCTCCGGCGCCCGCGATCTGATCGCCGAGGCAAAAGTCCATCGCATGCAGGTGGTGGCGGGGAAGTAGGCGTTTGCGCATTTTTCTCGCCGGGGCCACGGGCGTCATTGGCCGGTCGCTCATTCCGCTTCTCAGGGCGGATGGGCATGAGGTGATCGGCGCAACCCGGAGCGGGGCAGGTGCCGAGCTTCTCACCACGCTGGGCGCGGCGCCCGTCCTCGTCGATGTCTTCGATGCGGAAGCCTTGCTGGGCATCGTCAAGCGCGCTGCGCCGGACGTCGTCATTCATCAGCTTACGGATCTTTCGGCGGGGCTTGATCCGGCGGTGCGCGAGAAGGTTCTCGCTGCCAATGCCAGGCTCCGGCGTGACGGCACGGCCAATCTCGTGCGCGCCGCGCGGGCAGCGGGGGCGAGGCGGCTCATCGCGCAAAGCGTTGCCTGGGCCTATGCGCCGAAAGTGCCGCCTTACAGCGAAAGCGATCCGCTCGATTCCCAAGCGACCGGCCTCCGCGCCGTCACCGTGGTCGATGGCATTCTCCCGCTTGAAGACATGGTGCTGGGCCAGCCCGATCTTGAGGGCGTCATCCTCCGCTATGGCGAACTTTATGGGCCGGGCACCTGGCGGCTGAACCCTGAAGGCCTGTCGCCCGTGCATGTGGATGCCGCGGCGCTCGCGGCGTCTCTCGCCGTCACGCGCGGCAGCCCCGGTGTTTACAACATCTCCGAGCCGGGCGGTTCCGTCACCATCACCAAGGCGATCACCGAACTGGGATGGAACCCGGCATTCCGGCGCCAGGCATAGGCGGTGCAACGCGCCGCTCACGTTGACGCTGTTGCGCACCGCCGATAACATCGCGGCATGCGCAGATGATGCGCGGCGGGGTGAGCGTCATGACGGGTGAAAAGCCGCGGTATCATCTCTACACTCATCCGGCGGGCGGCTGGGGCGCTGCCGGGGCCACGGCGAAAGTCCTCATGCAGCAAAGCGTCATCGTCAAGGGTTCGCGCGCCCTTCTGGCGATGAACCAGCCCGGCGGCTTCAAATGCCCAAGCTGCGCTTTCCCCGATCCTGTTCACCGTGAGAAGCTCGAGTTCTGCGAGAACGGCGCCAAGGCGCTGGCCTTCGAGGCGACGCGGCGGCGGGTCACGCGCGATTTCTTCGCAGCCCATACCGTCAGCGACTTGATGGAGCAGACCGATCACTGGCTGGAAATGCAGGGCCGCCTCACCGAGCCGATGCGTTATGATGCGGCCAGCGACAAATATGTGCCGGTCGGCTGGGCCGACGCCTTCGCGCTGATCGGCCGGCACCTCCGGGAACTGGACAGCCCGCATCAGGCCGAATTCTATACGTCCGGGCGCACGCCCAACGAAGCCGCCTTTCTCTATTCCGTGTTCGTGCGCGCCTTCGGCACGAATAATTTTCCCGATTGCTCGAACATGTGCCACGAGCCGACCAGCCGCGGCCTGCCGCCGTCGATTGGCGTCGGCAAGGGCACGACAACGATGGCTGATTTCGACAAGACGGAAGCCCTGTTCATCATCGGCCAGAATACCGGCACCAACTCGCCGCGCATGATGACCAATCTGGTGGAGGCGCGCAAACGCGGCATCCCCATCATCGCCATCAATCCCATGCCGGAGCGCGCGCTGATCGAATTCACCGCGCCTCAGGATGTCCTCCAGATGGCGACCTTCGGCCATACCGATATTTCAAGCGAGTTTGTGCATGTCAGGATCGGCGGCGATCTCGCCATCTTCAAGGGCATGATGAAGCTGCTGTTCGAGCGCGATGCGGCGGGAGAGTCCGTCCTCGATCATGGCTTCATCACTGAGCACACCGTTGGCATGGAGGCGGTCCGCGCCGACGTGATGGCGGAGGACTGGGACGATATCGTCGCCCATTCGGGCGTCAGCCTGGACCAGATCAAGCGGATCACCGAGGTCTATGTCCGCTCCAATGCAACCATGATCTGCTATGGCATGGGGCTCACCCAGCACCAGCGGGGGTCAGAACTGTTGCAGCAGCTGTGCAATCTGCTTTTCCTGCGCGGAAATTTCGGCAAGCCCGGAGCCGGCATCAACCCGATCCGCGGCCACTCCAATGTGCAGGGCGACCGGACCTGCGGCATAGACGATCAGCCGCCGCAGGCGCTTCTGGACCGGGTGGGGCAGGTCTTCGGCTTTTCGCCGCCGCGCCAGGCGGGCCACAATACGCTCAAGGCCATCGACGCGATGATGCGCGGCGAGGCGCGGGTGTTCATCGGCATGGGCGGCAATTTCGTGCGCGCGATTCCCGATACCGCGCGGTCCTACGCGGCGATGCGGCAGCTTGATCTGACGGTGTGCGTCAACACCAAGCTCAACCGCGGCCATCTCGTGCATGGCCGTGAGGCGCTCATCCTGCCTGTCGTTTCGCGCTCCGAAATCATCCGCACGCCGAAGGGCGAGCAGGCCGTCACTATCGAAGATTCCGTTGCGAAGGTTACGGCATCGAAAGGCGTACTGGAGCCCGCGAGCCCCGATTGCAAGCCGGAGGTCGAGATCATCTGCGGCATCGCCATGGCGACACTTCCGGCGAGCACCATCCCCTGGGCTCAGTTCGCGCAGGACTATGCCCTGATCCGCGACGGGATTGCCGATGTCTACCCGCAGATTTACGCGGGCTTCAACGAGCGCCTGAAAGATCCCGAAGGCTTCATTCTCGACGTGCCGCCGCGCCGCCGCGTCTGGCCGACGCCCAACGGCAAGGCGAATTTCCTGGTGCTTTCCGGCCTGCATGTGGATACGCCCGTCGAAGACAGGGAAATGCTGCGGCTGGCCACCGTGAGGTCGCACGATCAGTTCAACACGACCATTTACAGCCTCAATGACCGCTATCGCGGCGTGTGGGGAAACCGGATGGTGCTGTTCATGAACGAGGAGGATCGCAAGGCGCGCGGGTTTGAGAATGAACAGATCATCGCGCTCGAGACGATCAGCACGGATGGCATCGCACGGCGGGTGGATGGCCTGACCGTCCTTGACTATCCGATCGCGAGGGGCGCGGTGGCGGGATATTATCCCGAGCTCAATCCGCTCATCCCGCTCGATTATTTTGATGCGATCAGCGGCACGCCGGCGGCGAAGTCGGTGCCTGTCCGGGCGGTCGCGGCTGGGGTTTGAATGGGGAGGGGAATATGCATGACGTTGGTTTGCTGATCGCCCGGATCATCATGGGCGGATGCTTCATCATCTGGGGAACGATGAAGCTGCGCGGCGGTGAGGCGAAGCTCGTTCCGGTGCTTGCTGCGATGGGCATGCCGGACGCCAAGGCCCTGGCCTATCTGGTCGGGCTGTGCGAGTTCATCGGCGGTGTTGGAATTGTTCTGGGCTATCCGCTCGTCACATTTGCGGTGCTTCTGGGCATCTGGTGCCTGATCACGGGCGTGACGGCGCACAAGGGCGATACGAACCAGCTGCTCGCGCACATCGCCATGTGCGGCGGGTTCTTCGCTTTGGCCGCTGCGGGCCCCGGCGCGATCTCGCTTTTCGGCGGCGCCCCCGCAGGCATCTTCGCCTTACTGCCCTGAGCCCCCCAATGCACGCGATGGTCTTGAACGCGATCGGTGCGCCGCTCGCATGGACGGAACGTCCGGACCCACAGCCCGGCGCGGGCGAAATCCGCGTCAGGGTTCTGGCTTGCGGCGTCTGCCGCACCGATCTTCACGTGGTGGATGGCGAGTTGCCGCACCCCACGGTGCCGATTGTTCCCGGCCATGAAATCGTCGGCCGCATTGATGCGGTGGGCGAGGGCGTTGACCATCTGGAGATCGGCCGGCGTGTCGGCATCCCGTGGCTTGGCCACACCTGCGGCCATTGCCCTTATTGCACCACCCAGCGCGAGAACCTGTGCGACACGCCGCTCTTCACCGGCTTCAGCCGTGACGGCGGCTATGCCACATCCGCCATCGCCGATGCGCGCTTTGCCTTTCCGCTGGGCGAAGAGGGGGATGATGTTTCGCTCGCCCCCTTGCTCTGCGCCGGCTTGATCGGCTGGCGCGCGCTCAAGATGGCGGGCGATGGCAAGCGCCTCGGCCTTTATGGCTTCGGCGCTGCCGCCCACATCATCGCGCAGGTGGCGCTATGGCAGGGGCGGCAAGTCTATGCCTTCACGCAGAAGGGCGATCAGGCCACGCAAGGCTTCGCGCGCCAGCTTGGCGCCGCATGGGCGGGCGGATCGGATGAGGAGCCTCCGCAAACTCTTGATGCCGCCATCATCTTCGCGCCCGTCGGCGCGCTGGTGCCCGCGGCCTTGCGCGCCGTGCACAAGGGCGGCCGCGTGGTCTGCGCGGGCATCCACATGAGCGACATTCCGGCCTTTCCCTATGCGATCCTGTGGGAGGAGCGGCAGCTTCTTTCGGTGGCCAATCTCACCCGGCAGGACGGGCTCGAGTTCCTCAAGCTCGCGCCGAAAATCGGCATCCGCACGCAGACCACGGCCTATCCGCTGCATGAGGCCAATCAGGCCCTGGCCGACCTCCGCGCCGGCCGCTTCGAAGGCGCCGCCGTGCTGGTGCCGTGAGCAGATAATTCACCCGCCTCAGCGCCGGGTAGCTTCATTCTTTGCGTTCGCGCTGGCCCGGCCGCATCCGAAAACGTGCGGTATCAAAATCGAGCCCGCACCAGGTGCAAGAGTGAGGCAAAGGCGTCGTCTGAAAACCTTTCTTCATCGGCCCTTCCAATCGCGTCCAGCCGGCAAGGTGGCGGCAAGACGGGCAGCGCAGGAAGACAGCCCCACATATCGCGAACGCGAGAACCGGCGCGATACTCCAAAACGGACCGGCCAAGCGCCCCAGAACCACACTCATAAGGAGAGTGACCGGAATGCCTACAAAACCATAGAGTTTCATTGCCAATCTGACGGTCATGCCTTCTCACCACCTATCTGCCGGTAACCATTCGCATGGCGGCGGCGCCATGCGCGAATTTCATCGGCAAAGCTTCGCGATCGGCGGCCAGACTCCAGCCTTGAAGTTTTGACTGCCGCCATTCAACCGCCCGCCGGAACAGAGGAGTGACCGGCGATTCGTCGCAATGTTGGCAAAGCAACGAACCGGACAGCAGCACATAGCCCGGCAATGACGGGCAGCATCACCAAGGCAGCGACAGCCCCCCAGTCCCCCGAACCGCTTTGACCTGACGCCCGAATAAACTCCGGCGGCAACGCGCTCACGCCAAACGCGAGACACATGAACGCGGCGCTAACGGCGGATCTTATCAGAGACACGGTGTGTTCAGGCCGTGGCGGTAGCTGCCGCAAGACGAACACCCAGCATGCCGCGAAGATGATGACGGCAGCAGCTCCAAGGCTGGCGCCACTGTCACTTTGCCATTGCGGGATGCCGTGCATCGAAAAGCCTGCAAGGAGCACAAGCGCCGAAATCGCTGCTGAACCGGCCCAGCTCCAAATGGCGCCGCGCAGCAAACTGCTGTAGAGGTGGTTGCCGGCGCTGGCTCCATCGAGCCCCGGGTCTAGCGACCTTGACCACAGAAGGAACCCGCAACTTGCGGGCAGTCCGGCCAGCCAGGTCAGTTCAGCCGCTTGTACGAAGCCGCTTAACGGGTTGGGCTTTGTCAACGGACCGAGCAGCAGCAGCCATAAAATCCCCGTAGCGGCCGCGATCAGCATACCGCCGCCAACGCCCACGAACGCGCGGACGCCGCCCCGGATGGGGGCACGCTGCATCAATATCTTTACGGGCGGGACCAAGGTCAGCGCCACGGCCACACTCGAAAGAAGCGTCCCTCCCGCGCTCCAGGCAGCGTATGATATGAGGCCCACATGCGTCCGCGGGTACGAGATCAGAGATTGAACCTGGTGGATCAGGCGCAAGAGAAGACCGATCAGGACCGCCGAGAGCACGACCACCATGACAATGCATACGAACCTGCCCGCGGCAGCCATCGGAGAGCGAGATACGCCGCTGAGTGATGTCCTGAAACTGCTCATCTGGAGCAAAGTTCAGCATGTATTTCATAAGAAAAGTTGAATTTGATTTCTTGCTTCGGCGCCCCGGGGGCCTGCATGAATCACCACAAAGCGCAGCAAATTCCTGGAATTCATGCGCTCCGCGCATCGATTTGCGCCGATTCCCCTCACTCCCACTCAATGGTGCCCGGCGGTTTGCTGGTCACGTCATACACCACGCGGCTCACACCCTTCACTTCGTTGATGATGCGGGTGGCGACGCGGGTGAGGAAGGCGTGATCGAAGGGATAGCTCTCCGCCGTCATGCCATCGGTTGAGGTCACGGCGCGGAGGCCCAGCACGCGGTCATAGGTCCGCCCGTCGCCCATCACGCCCACGGTGCGCACCGGGAGCAGCACGGCGAAGGCCTGCCAGATCGCGTCATAGAGGCCGGCCTTCCTGATCTCGTCGAGATAGACGGCATCGGCCTTGCGCAGGATGTCGAGCTTCTCCACCGTGATGTCGTCGCCGGGAATGCGGATGGCGAGGCCGGGGCCGGGGAAGGGGTGGCGGCCGACGAAATGTTCGGGCAGGCCGAGCTCGCGGCCCAGAAGCCGCACCTCGTCCTTGAAGAGTTCGCGCAAAGGTTCCACCAGCTTCATGTTCATGCGCTCAGGCAGGCCGCCCACATTGTGGTGCGACTTGATGGTGACCGATGGCCCGCCGGTGAAGGAAACGCTTTCGATCACATCGGGATAGAGCGTGCCCTGCGCGAGGAAGGCAGCACCCCCCACCTTCTTTGCCTCGGCCTCGAACACGTCGATGAACAGCTTGCCGATGGTCTTGCGCTTGACCTCAGGATCCGTCACGCCCGCCAGCGCGCCGAGGAAGGTCTTGGACGCATCCACATGGACGAGCGGAATATTGTAGGCTTCGCGGAACAGCCGCACCACCTCATCCGCCTCGTTCAGCCGCATCAGGCCATGGTCGACGAAAATGCAGGTCAGCTGGTCGCCGATCGCCTCATGGATCAGCACCGCCGTCACGGCGGAATCAACGCCGCCCGAAAGGCCGCAGATCACCCGCTCGAAGCCCACCTGCTTCCTGATCTTGGCGATCATCTCGGCCTTGAAGGAGGCCATGGACCAGGCGCCCTTGCAGCCGCAGATCTCGCGCACAAAATTGGTGAGAAGCTTGGCGCCATCGGGCGTATGCACCACTTCCGGGTGGAACTGCATGGCGTAGAACTGCCGCGTCTCGTCGGCGATTGCCGCGAAGGGCGCTCCCTCGCTCACCGCGATCACCTTGAAGCCTTGGGGCAGCGCCGTCACCCGGTCGCCATGGCTCATCCACACCTGGTGCCGCTCGCCCTCGCGCCACACGCCGTCGAACAGCGCATTGGGGGATTTGACTTCCACGAAGGCCTTGCCGAATTCGCGGTGGTCGGAGCCTTCCACCTTGCCGCCCAATTGCGCGCACATGGTCTGCTCGCCATAGCAGATGCCGAGAACGGGAAGGCCGTGGGTGAAAACGCCCTCGGGCGCCCTCGGGCTTCCGCCCTCATGCACGGAGGCGGGGCCGCCTGAAAGGATGATGCCCTTGAGGCCCGGCCAGTCCAAAGCCTTGTGGGCGGACTGGAACGGCACGATTTCCGAGTAAACGCCAGCTTCCCGCACCCGGCGGGCAATCAGCTGGGTGACCTGCGATCCAAAGTCGATGATGAGAATACGGTCCTGCATGGCGGGCGTTTAAAGAACATCGCAAGAGTCTGCAAGCGCCAGCCCTTCTGCGGACAGAAAGTCTTCGCTAGGGTGGTATGGTGCATGGAGGGCGGGGATGTCTGACGTTTTTGCACGGTTCCAAGAGATTTGGGGGAGCGATTATGCCCCTCCAGTCAAGATGACGCCTAACGAACTTGCTGTCGTGGAACGAAGCCTCGGATTCCTCTTTCCGCAAATCTATGTGGACGCGATTGGCCGCTGCGGGGCGTTTTCGGCCCGCAGCGAGTTGCTTGACTTGATTGTCGATCGGCACCTCGACCTTCGGGATGTCGACGAATTTTTCAATCCGTCCGAAATTCGGGACACTATGCTGGGGTGGCGGGAAGCGGGGATGCCGGAAGGGCTCATTCCCATTGCCAAGGATTGCATGGGCAATCTTTTTGGGTTCGACGAAGAAGACGGCCAGACCGCCCGAATGCCAGACAGCGCGGTTTACTTCTGGGATCATGATCTCAACGAAGTCTATCACGAGGCAGAGGGTTTTGACGCGTGGATTGGCCGTTACAACTCTCTGTCTGGCGGATCGTAACAAGCACAGGCTGGAAACTTTCAAGCTCCGTCACCCTGGCGAAGGCCAGGGTCCCGCTTCAACACTCGCCGCGTGTGGGAGAAGCGGGTTTCTGGCTTTCGCCAGAAAGACGGTTTGAGGAGTGCAAAGCCTACATTCCATCGCAGCTTCACGTTCAGCGCGATGATGATTGGCTCCTGGGCATTGCTTGCAACATCCCGCGTACCCGCTAACCTGCGCAAAAATTTATCCGGGAGTCGCTCTTGGCCAGCATTGGCATTGATCTTGGTACAACCAATTCGCTGATCGCTGTTTTCTCAGACGATAAACCCCGGCTGTTCAGGAACGCGCTTGGAAGCGTTCTGACGCCATCGGCGGTGAGCCTGAGCGATGACGGCACACTGCTGGTCGGGCAGGCCGCGCGGGAACGTTTGCTCACTCACCCCGGGGCTTCGGCTTCCTCATTCAAGAGGCTGATGGGCACCGCGCAGACGACCCGGTTGGGCAAAAAAACTTATTCGCCGGAAGAATTGTCGGCCTTCGTGCTGATGTCGCTCAAGGCCGATGCCGAAGCCGATCTCGGGGAGCCGGTTACCGAGGCGGTGATTTCGGTGCCCGCCTACTTCAATGATCCGCAGCGCCGCGCCACCATTGATGCGGCGCGCCTCGCGGGCCTTTCCGTCACCCGTCTGGTCAATGAACCGACAGCGGCGGCTCTGGCCTATGGTCTTGGTGAACGTGGCGAAGGCAAGTTTCTGATCTTTGATCTTGGGGGTGGCACCTTCGATGTTTCGATTCTCGACCGCTATGAAGATATCATGGAAATTCGCGCCACCACGGGCGACACAAGACTCGGTGGCGATGATTTCGACAGGGTCATTCTCGATCTTCTTTGCACCCGTCATGCCCTCAACTATGCCGGGATGCGCGCCAACGAGCAGGCAAGGCTGTTGCGCACCGCGGAAGGCCTGAAAGTCAGCCTCTCAAGCCACCCGTCGTCCGATTACACAATTGACCCTACGGAAAATGGAACGCTGACGCGGGCGGATTTCGAGAAGGCCAGCGCCCCGCTGCTGCAACGCCTGCGTTTGCCGACCGAACGCGCCGTCCGCGATGCCGGCATGAAGCCAGGCGATTTCGATGCCGTGGTTCTGGTTGGCGGCTCCACGCGCATGCCGATGGTCCGTTCTCTGGTGGCGCGGCTGTTTGGCCGCCTGCCGCTCGCCAGTATCGATCCGGATACGGCGGTGGCGCTGGGCGCCGCCATACAGGCGGGCCTCGTGGCGCGCCATGGCGTTCTCCGTGACGTGGTGATGACGGATGTTTGCCCGCACACATTGGGCGTTGCGACCATCGACGATCCTGATGTGTCGATGCAGCAGTTCATCGTCTCGCCGGTGATTGAACGCAATGCGGTGGTTCCGATTTCACGCACGATCACCGTGAGCACCGTTCAAAACCGCCAGAAGCGGCTTGAAGTCCAAGTCTATCAAGGTGAAAACCTTCGCCCCAGCGCCAATGTATTTCTGGGTTCCATCGAGGTGGCAGTGCCATCGGGGCCGCGCGGCAAGGAATCGGTCGAAATTCGCTTCACCTACGACATCAGCGGCGCATTGCAGGTGGAGGCGAAAGTTGTTTCCACCCAGCGCGTCTACGAAAAGGTCTTCCGCAACACGGCGGGCATTTCCGATGAGGACATGGCCAAGCGCTTTGCCGGTCTTGCATCAATCAAGCTCCATCCGCGCGAACAGCAGGAAAATCAGGCACTGATCGCCCGGGCCGAAAGGCTTTATGAAGAACAGCGCGGCGAGACGCGCGAGGAATTGCGCGAACTCATCATGAGTTTTGAGCGTGAGATCGCCAGCCAGCAACTGCGAAATCCTGAAAATGTGCGCATGTGGTTTGCCGAGGCGCTGGAACCTTTTGACCGTTCGCCCTTCGGAAAAGCTTGACATGAACCGCCGCTATCCATGGTCAATTCTGGAGATTGATCCCACATCGGACGAACGCGAGGTGAAACTCGCCTACGCGCGGCGCCTGAAAGTCACGAGGCCGGAGGATGATGCAGACGCCTTTCAGCGTCTGGTTGAAGCGCGAGATGAGGCATTGGCCCGCGTCAGGCGGCCCAAGCGGGCACGGAAGTCAGCGGCGAAGCGCAACACCCCCGAGCCGCAGGAAAAGGCCGTCAACGATCCGCCGGAAGAGGCGATTGCAACGCCCGTTTTGCCAAAGCGCAGAACACGCCGTAGTGTTTCCGCGGAGGACGTTGCCGTTGTTCCGGAGATTGCCGCTTCCCAGGCTGAAATCCCTAAGTTGGAGCGCGTCCCAAATCTGCGGCCGATTGTCGAGATTCTCGAATCCGGAAATGCCGACAGCTATTTCGAGGGAGCTCAGAAAGCGATCGCGGAGCTTAAAGAGCTCAGTATTGAAAGCCGTTTGCAATGCGAGCAGCAACTGCTTCAGGCCGTGTGGAAAAATCTACGAAAGTTTTCACCATACGTTGCGGCGCCATCTCGCGAAGAAAAGAAGCGCCTCGCCATGCAGCGGGAGATCATCGGGGAACTCGATAGTGAATTTGGCTGGAGCCAGAATGACCGCCATGCCGTAGAGCTGTTGGGCTGGGATGCCGACGGATTTCCTGATGCCTTGCAGCGCGTGATCAATCCAAACTATCAGGTCAGCACGCCGGAACCAACCGGGCGCTTGCGTTGGCGATATATTGGGTGGGCGATGCTGGTGCTTTTCTTCATGGCGCGCGCCTGCAGCCAAAACCAGGACCTACCTCCCTACCACATCCCATAGCAGCTTCACGTTCAGCGCGATGATGAGGGCGGCGATCAGGGAGGCGATGAGGCTCAGCCACAGGGGCGACACCAAAGCACCCAGCTTGCGGCGGCTCATGGTGAACATCACCAGGGGCACGATGGCGAAGGGAAGCTGGAAGGCCAGGATCACCTGGCTGAAGATCAGCAGGAAGCCCGTGCCCTTGGCGCCATAGATGATCGTCACCAGGGCGGCGGGCACGATGGCGATGAGCCTGGTCACCAGCCGCCTCGCCCAGGCGGCGAGCCTGATGTCAAGGAAGCCCTCCATCACGATCTGGCCGGCCATGGTGGCCGTTACGGTGGAGTTGAGGCCGCAGCACAGAAGCGCAATCGCAAACAGCTTGGGCGCGAGGAGGGAGCCGACCAGCGGCGCCAGCATGGCGTGGGCATCGCCGATCTCGGCCACGCTGGTTTCTCCCGCGGCATGAAAGGTCGCGGCGGCGAGAATCAGGATCGCGGCATTGATCAGAAGCGCGAACATCAGCGCCACGGTTGAATCCCAGGTGGCGAAGCGCAGCGCCTCGCGTTTTTCGGCGAGGCTCGTGCCATAGGCGCGCGTCTGCACGATGCCGGAGTGGAGATAGAGATTGTGCGGCATCACCGTGGCCCCGATGATGCCGAGCGCCAGATAGAGCATCGCCGGATTTTTCACGATCTCGACGGTGGGCGCGAAGCCCAGGATCACGCCGCGCCAGTCAGGGTTCGCCAGCGCGATCTGCACGATGAAGCAGGCGAAGATCAGCGCCAGAAGGGCGATCACGAAGGCCTCGATCCAGCGGAAGCCCAAGCGCTGCAGAGCAAGGATCAGGAACACGTCGAGTGCGGTGATGATGACACCCAGTTCCAGCGGAATGCCGAACAGCAGGTTGAGGCCGATGGCCGTGCCCACCACTTCCGCAATGTCGGTGGCGATGATGGCGATTTCGGCGAAGGCCCACAGCACCCAGGCGACGGGCCTCGGGAAGGCATCGCGGCAGGCCTGCGCCAGATCGCGGCCGGAGCCGATGGCGAGCCTCGAACACAGCGATTGCAGGATGATCGCCATGATGTTGGAGAGCAGCGCCACGAACAGCAGCGCGTAGCCGAACTCAGCACCCCCCGCGATCGAGGTGGCCCAGTTGCCGGGGTCCATATAGCCCACGGCCACGAGATAGCCCGGCCCCACGAAGGCAAGCGCCCGCCGCCACAGGCTGCCGCCCGGATCGACATGGATGGTGCGGAAGACATCGGCGAGGGAAGGTTCACCGGGCGCGCGCCGCCAGCCGCCTATGCTGTCGTCTGTCATCTCCTAAATTTAGCATTGGCTAAACTCTAGTCAACAGGCTAAGTTTGCGGCCATGAGCATGGCGGCGCGCAAGAAGCATTCGGCCAAAATCCGCTCGGCGGCGTTCCGGCGGGTGCGCGCCGATCACCAGTCGGAGCTGGCGGAGGATTATGTCGAGCTGATCGCCGACTTGATCGACGAGAAGGGCGAGGCGCGC